>JAESFO010000027.1_pt1 | contig 713977 bp, 721 predicted proteins | sample 9269421 | NCBI WGS metagenome assembly JAESFO01 (sample SAMN14502839, study PRJNA617101) | algae metagenome | isolation source: Nostoc desertorum CM1-VF14 and co-occurring heterotrophs from rocky... | place: USA: Clark Mountains, San Bernardino, California | collected 2000-06-05
GCGGCTGCACCCGATCCCATTCCGAACTCGGCCGTGAAACGCTCCAGCGCCAATGGTACTTCGTCTCAAGACGCGGGAGAGTAGGTCGCTGCCAGGTCTGCTAAACGCACGTAGAACTTCTCTTTATGATAAAACCAGTCATCGGCTCGACGCCGATGGATTTGCTACAGAACAATCTCTCTCACACTCAAATTCAGTTTTGCGCACCATTGCCTGCAACTTGGCGATGGTGTGTTTGCGCTTGCCGGCAATCCTGGACACCCCTGCGTCCAGGAGAATGATCGCCGTTCGGCGCGAGCTGCCCTCCCCTGAGATCCAGCCGACTCCGATCGGTGATGTCTGGAAGGGTTCAACAGCGAACCATCGCCATTCCGGATGCCTGGGCTCCAGCTTCCAGCCACTGCGACCTGTCGAATCTGCAGAAAAAACTTTGTGGCAGTCTCAGAACCTTACGCTGCCGGCATGACCGCCTTTTGTAACGCCCAAGCCTGGTCGCGTCGCTGTGCCAAAACGGATCTGTTCCTACCGTCCAGGCGGTTTTCGGAAGGGACTGTTAACCATCGGTTCCTATGTCTCAGGGGACATTCAATCGGCGAGTCTCCAGTATGGCATCGATGCGTTTTTCTCGGGCAAATCTCACGGCTGTAGCGCCTGGGGAGGATGAGCAGCATCGCCACGAGACCGCGCCGACGCATGCGATCGATTTTGCCAGCCGAATCACCAGCCGCGACAGCAATGCGCACACATATGTGAAGCCGCAGGACGATGGCGCGGTATTTCCTAATTTCGGCGGCGAAGGTGAATTTGCCCGCCCGGAATGGCAGGACTACTTCTTCCTGGCACCCAATGTGCGCTTCACCCGCACGCCCGACCGCGAGATCAAGAAGATCGCGGCGGAGGACGGCGAGCAGGAGCAGCCGGTCGAACAACCCGCTGTCTCCATTTCCGAGGCAGCTTCGAGCGTTTCGGCCGCTGCCGCCAAACCGGCTTCTCTCGAGCCACGGGCGATTATCCCATCCGTGCAACAGCCTTCATTCCGACCTGTCGTGAATCAGGCTCCGGCCGCTCCCGTCACTGCAGCAGCTGCCCCCACCACGGCTCGGGTTGTTCTCCAGCAACCGGCAGCGAAGGCCGCCGCACCACGGCGCAACACGCGCTGGTCGTATATTTCGGACCATGCTTTCTTCGAGTTTGCTTCCGAATTCGTGCCGCAGCACGCGATACCCACTGCACCGGCACAGATGGTCCCGGCACCGGTCAAGGCAGCAGCTTCCGCCCCTGCAATCACGTCTCGCCAGCCCGAGCCGAAGCCGATCGTTTCTCCGGACGTGACCTCTCTCTATAAAATCATCGAAGTGTCGACATCGATGCAGCTGACGCCGGTCGAGACGATCAAGGCGTCGGTCGTGGCGGAGATTGTCGAGGCTGCTGCACCTGCCGTTGAGACGCCGACTGCCGGGGCTGCGACGGCCAACAGGCCGATTGCCGCAAACGACGCTGTGCCGGCCGCTCCGTCGCGCACTGTAGAGATCACCATGCCGGCACAGCGCCAGTCGCTGCCCGTGGTCGGCAAATCAGCGCAGGTCGAGCCGGGCGAATACGAACTGCCTTCGGAGGAGCTGCTGCAGCTGCCGCCGGAAGGCCAGGGCTTCTACATGTCGCAGGAGCGGCTGGAGCAGAACGCCGACCTTCTCGAAAGCGTGCTGGAGGATTTCGGCGTCAAGGGCGAGATCATCCATGTCCGCCCCGGCCCTGTCGTTACCCTGTATGAGTTCGAGCCGGCGCCGGGTGTGAAGTCCTCGCGCGTCATCGGCCTTGCCGACGATATCGCCCGCTCGATGTCGGCCATCTCGGCGCGTGTCGCCGTCATCCCGGGCCGCAACGTCATCGGCATCGAACTGCCGAATGAGACCCGCGAAACCGTCTATTTCCGCGAGCTGATCGAGTCCGATGGCTTCCAGAACACGGCCTGCAAGCTGGCGCTCTGCCTCGGCAAGACCATCGGCGGAGAGCCCGTCATCGCCGAGCTTGCCAAGATGCCGCATCTGCTCGTCGCCGGTACCACCGGCTCGGGCAAGTCGGTGGCCATCAACACCATGATCCTGTCGCTGCTCTACCGGCTGAAGCCGGAGGAGTGCCGCCTCATCATGGTCGATCCCAAGATGCTGGAACTGTCGATCTATGACGGCATTCCACACCTTTTGACGCCGGTCGTGACCGATCCCAAGAAGGCGGTCACCGCGCTGAAATGGGCGGTGCGCGAAATGGAGGACCGCTATCGCAAGATGGCGCGGCTCGGCGTGCGCAACATCGATGGCTACAACCAGCGCGCCGCGGTTGCCCGCGACAAGGGCGAGATCGTGGTGATGCAGGTGCAGACCGGCTTCGAGAAAGGCACCGGCGCACCGTTGTTCGAGGACCAGGAGATCGACCTCGCGCCGATGCCCTACATCGTCGTCATCGTCGACGAGATGGCTGACCTGATGATGGTCGCAGGCAAGGAAATCGAAGGCGCCATACAGCGTCTTGCCCAGATGGCCCGCGCCGCCGGCATCCACCTGATCATGGCGACACAGCGTCCGTCGGTCGATGTCATCACCGGCACCATCAAGGCCAACTTCCCGACCCGTATCTCGTTCCAGGTGACGTCGAAGATCGACTCGCGCACCATTCTCGGCGAACAGGGTGCCGAACAGCTGCTCGGCCAGGGCGACATGCTGCACATGGCCGGCGGTGGTCGTATCGCGCGCGTACACGGACCGTTCGTCTCCGACGCTGAAGTCGAGCACGTCGTTAATCATCTGAAGGCGCAGGGACGGCCCGAATATCTCGAGACGGTCACCGCCGATGAAGAGGAAGAGCTGCCCGAAGTCGACGAGAGCCCGGTGTTCGACAAGAGCGGCATGGGCGCCGAGGATGGCGACAACCTCTATGACGAGGCGGTCAAGGTGGTGCTGCGCGACAAGAAGTGCTCGACCTCCTACATCCAGCGCCGCCTCGGCATCGGCTACAACCGTGCCGCCTCGATCGTCGAGCGCATGGAAAAGGAAGGCATCGTCGGCGAGCCGAACCATGTCGGCAAGCGCGAGATCATCCGCTAGCCACGTACTGGCCGGCCTTCTCATCGCAGCAAAAGTTGCCGCCCCATCGCCGGGCGGCATTTTTTATGAGAAAGCGCTATCTGGCCCGCGCAAGACTGCGGTCTGGCGCTATCGGAAACGCCAGTCCGGCTGAACATCGCCGGCGGGCGCAGGCACGCCTCTGAAAACAGCAGATCGGAGATGTGACGGATGCGTATTGTCGTTGCCCGGCTGAACCATGAAACCAACACCTTCTCGCCGGTCGCGACGACGCTTGCCTCTTTCGATCCACAATGGGGCGAAGCGGCGCGCATTTTCGGCAAGGGTTCCAACACCGCGCTCGGCGCGTTCCATGTATATGCCGAGCGGACCGGTGCCGAGCTGGTGACGCCGCTGGCGGCGACCGCCAATCCCAGCGGGCCGGTCGACAACGAGGCTTTCGAGACGATGGCGAGCGCCATCCTTTGCGCCGTGGAAGCCGGTTGCGATGCCATATTGCTCGACCTGCACGGAGCCATGGTCACGGATCGTTTTGACGATGCCGAAGGGGAGCTGCTCGCGCGCATAAGACAGAGTGCGCCGCGGGTTCCGCTTGGTGTCGCGCTCGACCTGCATGGCAACATCACGCAACGCATGGTCGACAACTGCGATTGCATCGTTGGCTTCAAGACTTATCCGCATGTCGACATGTACGCGACCGGCGAGCATGTCACGCGTATCATCGACAGGATGCTCGATGGCACCGCCAGCCCAAGCCAGCACTGGGTCCACCCACCCATGCTTGCCGCGACATTGCGCATGAACACCAATGTCGCCGGCGCGATGAGCGACATCGTCGATCTGGCGATCGAGGCGGAAAAACGTGATGGGGTCCACGCCGTGACCTTGTTCGGCGGTTTTCCGATTGCCGACATGGCGCAGACCGGCGCCTGTGTGGTGGTTGTCGCAGACGATGCCGGCACAGCCAGGGCGGTTGCTCGTGATATCGCCGAACAGGCCTGGCGGCGACGCGCCGAATTCCTCTATGGCGAGCTGCCGCTGGAGGCGTCCCTGGCAGCCGCAGTAGAGGCCTCGCAGAAACCAGGGACCGGACCAGTGCTCCTGCTCGACCATGGCGACAACTGCATGTCGGGCGGCACCTGTGACACGATGGATGTACTGGAGGCCCTGCTTCGAACGGGCCTCGACGGGATTGTCGCCGGTCCGATCTGCGATCCGGCGGTGGTCGAAGCCCTGATTTCAGCCGGCGCCGGTGCGGTCACCACCATCGAACTCGGCAACAAGATGAAAGCGGAAGGCTTCGTCGCGCCACAGGCACCATTGAAACTCCAGGGACGTGTCGCTGCGATCAGCGACGGCAGCTACATCGTTTCGGGTCCGATCTATACTGGCCAGCTTTGCAGGATGGGACGCGCGGTCAAGTTCGAGACCGCCGATGCGTCGATCCTGATCACCGAGCTGCCGCATGAGCCGTGGGATCTCGGGGTCTTTCACTGTGCTTCAATCGATCCGCTGGCGGCGCGTTTCCTGCTGCTCAAGTCACGCATGTATTGCCGGCCGGTGTTCGAGCCACGTTCGAAGGCTGTCGTCGAATGCGCCAGTTCCGGCGTTACGAGTTCAAACTACGAGCTGTTCTCGTTCCGCAAGCTCGCGAGACCGATCTATCCGCTGGATGCCGACGTCCAGTGGGCGCCGGCTGCCTAGCGCATGAGGATCATGCGCCAAATCTAAGTGTTGGAGCGTTCTTTGCGTGTCCGAAAGGACGGCGCTCTAGGCGGCCCGGAGTTTATCACCGACCGGCACTGACTGCGCAGGGGAAAGATTGACCCAGGCCTTGATCGGGAGGTGGTCGGAGGCCAGCCGCGCCAGGGGCGTGTCGTGGGCAACGACAGGCGACAGGATATCCTTGCGGTTTGAAATCAGGCGGTCGAGCGCCAGCAATGGCAATCGCGATGGAAAACTCGGGACGGCGGGCGGCAGTTCCCCGAACGCGGTCTCGAACATGGCAAGCGCGGAGCGGTCGTTGAGGCGCCATTCGTTGAGGTCGCCCATCAGCAGGGTCGGGGTCTCGCGCCTGTCGTTCATGATATCCAGGATCGCGCGAACCTGCCGGGTCCGCGAGCGGCGAAGAAGACCGAAATGGGCTGCGACGATCCGGACGATACCACCCGCTTCCAGTTCGATCTCGGCAATCACTGCACCGCGCGGCTCCAGGCCGGGCAGCTTGACCTGGTGGACGTCGCGCACGCTGCCGCGCCTGAAGAGCACGACATTTCCATGCCAGCCATGTGCCTTGAGCTGACCCGGGATCGGTACGGCGGTGAGTCCTGCTTCCCGCTCCAGTCGGGTGAGATCCAGCAAACCGGTGCGATCACCGAAGCGCTTGTCCGCCTCCTGGAGGGCGATGACATCGGCATCGATCTCGTGGATGACGCGGCCGGTCCGTTCCGGATCGAACTTCCCGTCGGTGCCCACGCATTTATGGACATTGTAGGAGGCGACGAGCACACCGGCCTGCTCGGCCCTTCCGGGCATCGGTTCCGCCTGGTCCCGGCGCATGCGGATACGCTCAAGGATGTTTGCGGGAAGGCCACCGCCCAGTCTGTGCATGGTGCTTCTCGTTTCCTTGCCGATCATCAGTCCCGAGCCTGCATCTTCTTTTTGTAATTAGGTAAACCTGACCCGACCTGCAACCGGAGCCCGCGGCACTGGTTCAGAGATAAGGCGAACCAAGCCAGAGAATCCGGTCGATCAAACGTACAAGAAATGGCCGCTGACGCAATTCCGGCAGCGTCACCTGTTTTGCCGAGCCGACCGCGGCTTCGATGCGCGCCTCGATTTTTTCGGCAAAAGCAGGATCCAGCACTTCGAGGTCGATTTCGAAATTCAACCTGAGCGACCGCGGATCGAGATTCGAGGAGCCGATGAAAGCCCAGGTGGAATCGACGACAAGCAGCTTGGAATGGTTGAATGGCCCCTGTGCGCGCCAGACCTTGCAGTAGCTCCTGAGGACCTGGTCGAACTGGGCGGTCATGGCACGGTCGACGAGAACGAGATTGTTGACGGACGGCACGACGATATCGATATCGACGCCGCGCCGTGCCGCGGTGGTCAGGGCGCTGATCAATTCCCGGTCCGGCAGGAAATAGGGCGACATGATGCGGATGGATCGGCGGGCGACCGAAAAGGCCGCCATCAGCATCTTGTGATTGGCTTCCAGGCTGGCATCGGGTCCGGAAGGCAGCGCACGCATGAGCATCGGCGAGCCCGGATCTCCGGCCGCGTCAAACGCGATATGCCAGGCATCGCCTTGTAGCTGTTCCCCGCTGGCGAAAAACCAATCTTCGGCGGCAACCGAGAAGATGTCGGAGACCACTGGGCCGTCGATGCGGAAGTGGGTGTCGCGCGCCATGTCGGCGCCGGCGAATTCCGTGGTGAAGGCCTGCCTTATGTTCATTCCACCCATGAAGGCCACGGCGCCATCAGCGACCAGGATCTTGCGGTGGGTCCGCAGATTGGCATAGGGCAGGCGCAGCCCCACGATGATGCTGCCGTTGAACACGTCGGTCGGGACACCGCCCTTTTGCAGATAGCCGACAATGCTGGGAACCGAATAGCGGGCCCCGACGGCGTCGATCAACACACGCACGGCAACACCGCGTCGCACGGCATTTATCAAGGCATCGGCAATGCGCAGTCCGATAGGATCGCGGTCGAAGATATAGGTCTCGAGAATGACGCTGCGTTGCGCGCCATCGATCGCTGCGATCATGGCGGCATAGGCTTCGTCACCGCTCTCGATCATGGTGACGGCATTGGCCGTCGTCAGGACGTGGTGGGTTATCCTGTCGCCGGCGGTCTTGAGTGCGACAAAACGCGGGCCGAACCGGGCCTCGATAGAGCTGTTGGTCGCATCGAAGCGTGTGTGTTCCAGCACTGCGCGCCCGGCCGCCGCCCGCTCCGCCGCGAGCGAGACACCCCTGATCCGGTTTATGCCGGCGATGGCATAAAGCGCGGCGCCGATGAAGGGCGACAGGATGATGATGCCGACCCAGCCGATGGCCGCCCGCACTTCGTCCTTGGTCATCGCGGCATGTGCGGCAGCGACCGCCGTAATCACCATCGATACGGCGGCGAGGAATTGGGGCCAATGGGTCGTGATCGATGTCCACATGGCAGACATCTATGCAGTTATCTTCAACGCCGTCGATTCCTTGAAGGCGCTGATTGGCGCAAGCTTCCAGAAGCTTGTAACCTCCGACCTTCAAAAAAGAGCTCGGGAAGCAAAAAGGACCCCGAGTGCGCCGTTCCACAAGCCTGGTCTTCCCGAGGAAAACTGCAGGAACGGGGTGACCGGCACGGCTGACCCCCGTCCCTGCAAAGTCAAAGGTTGGCCATCCCGCCGGATTCGCAGTGCAGCCAAACTTCTCCATCCGCCGATCTTAGCGTCGGGGTAGAACCCCATTTTGGAGTGGAGCGTCTTCGTCCGTCGGCAAAGTCTCATCCTGCGATGGTGAGGCTTCATCCGTTGGGGGTAAAACCTGATCATGCGGCCGGGTCCCATCAACATCGGCGGGCATCTCTAAGTCTACCGACGGCTCGGCTCCGGGGACCTGTCTCCCACTCTCGATCGCTTCGCCATCATCCTGTCTGGGTTGCTGGGGCTGTTCACGGTCGATGTTGGCATCGTCGATGTGGTCGTCGCTGCTCTCCGGCAGCGCACCGGCTTCATTCGTCACGGTCTTTTCAACGGTGAAGTCGACATCTGCTGGCAAAGGTTCAACGGCCACCCGCGACAGGTCCTCTTCGGGCAACGCCGCGTAGATGTTGGTTGTCTCGTTGGTCACATTGTAGATCGTCTCATAGGTGACGTCCTGATAGATCGCCGGCTGACTGACTTCCAGGATAGGGTCACTGATGATGATCGGATCGTCGTACCAGCTTGAAGCCAGGCCGTCATAATATCCGTCATAGTAACCGTCCCAATAATCATCGAAGCGCGGCGATATGTAGTAGGCGTTGTCGAAATATACGTAATATGCGGGATAGTAGGTTCGTGTCGTCACAACGAAAGCATCGAAATATCCCGCGAACACCACCAGCATGAATGCGGCACGCTGATAGACCACCGGGTCGTCGAAACGCCCGTCGAGATAAGCGATCTCACGATGCATGCGCCGAACTTCGGCCCGCAGTGCGGCGTTGTCCGCCACCTGGTTCTCCAGAGTACGAACCCTGGCGGTGAGATTGGAGACTTTCCTTTTGAGAGCATGCACTTCTGCCCTTGAGGCCTTTGGGATCGATTTTGCCGGCTTGGAAAGCACATAGCGCGAGGAATACGCAGACCAGGCCACATTGAACCGTTGCAGCGCCTTCGTGGCGGCGCCGTTCTTCGTTGCTGACAGCGCGTATCGGGTCTGGAGATCGCCGACGGCCCTCGACACAGCTTTTGTGCCTTTGGCAATGGATGCCGCGTTTTTCGATCCCAACGCCCCTTCGAGGTTCTGCATGGCCTTGGACGTTTCGGTCACGGCCGCAACAACGTTTGCGCCGCTCCGACGTCTGCTGTCGGCCGAGGCATCCTTGAAGCTGAAGGCCATCGCCGCCAGGGATCCACGCATGTCCTTGAGCAGAGTCGCGGCATTCATCTCGATCGGGGCGGATGCGTGTGCCTCGGTCCCCATTGAGAGACGGGGCCCGAAAATGGGCGCGATAAGCGGGGTTGCAGTGTTCATTGCAGCAGCTGCCAGCGCTATGCCGAGCGTGAAAGGCCGCCTTTTTGTCGAGATCAAGGTCATGTCTCCGGGGAAAACGTTGCGGTTTGGCATTGCTGGTCAAAGACCGGTGTTCAGGACCTGTCCCGACCGAGCATCAACCGGTTGCGGGAGGTCTTGTTCAGCGGTTGAGGAAGCAGCCCATGTGTTTCCACTCATGGCATTGCAGCACCCGATACAGGTTCGATGAAGGTCTGTGCTGCACCGCGGGGATTGCGAGCGCTATCGCGCACAAGATGGTGACGAAAGCGAAACCGGGGATGAGGCGAAACACCATTCTTCCCCCTTGCCTGCTGCGACGCGCTTGCGGGTTGCCCTGTTCCATAGGCGCGTTTCTAAACCGGCCAAGCTGACAGGCCCCTGAAGCGATTGTCAGCGAATTTTCAGCTACGTTCCTGTAAAGTAACGAGCAGATCCGGAGATTGCTGTGAGACGACTGGCTGACTTGAAGTGCCTCGTGACATGCGGGGCGCTGCTGTTGCTGCTATCGGCAGGCGCGCACGCTCAGGATTCGGGCGAGGGCTCGGACGATGGCGGAAGCGGCGGCGTCAGCAGTTCGGATTCGGAGTCCGAGGACGCAGGCAGCGGGCATGACGGTGGCATCTGGGGGGACTATTCAGTTTCGCGACCGCCCCCGGAGCTCGATGATGACGATCGAGGCAAGGACGCAGCCCTGGATGCAGTGCAGAGCCAGCATGCCCTTCCCCTGGACGCCATCGCCGCGGCGACCCGGAAGTTGACCAACGGCCAGATCCTGGATGCGCAGCTGAAGTCGGTCGGCGGGTCGCTTCGCTACGAAATGAAGGTTCTTGAACCTGGGGATCAGCTCCGTCGCTATTCGTTCGACGCCCGAAGCGGCCGCCTGGTCGGAGTGAAATGACGGATGCGCGTTCTGATTGCTGAAGACGATCGCCGCATTGCTCAGGCGCTTGGCCAGGCACTCGGCGCGGCGGGGTTTACGATCGAGTTCGCCTCCAAGGGAGAAGATGTCTGGTTTCGCGGCGATACCGAGACATTCGATGCGGTCATCCTCGACCTGGGGCTTCCGGACCTGGACGGGTTGACGATCCTCAAGCGCTGGCGTCGCGCGGCGCGGAACATGCCTGTGCTGATCCTGACAGCCCGTGGCCAATGGAATGAGAGGGTGGAAGGCATAGAGGCCGGTGCTGACGACTACGTGGTCAAGCCCTTTCGTATCGAAGAGGTCGTTGCCCGCATACGTGCGCTCGTGCGTCGCGCAGGGGGGTTCTCGTCCTCCCAGATCGAGGTCGGACAATACATGCTCGACACACGCATGAAGCAGGTAACCCGCGACGGGCTTCCGATATCGCTGACACCGCAGGAATATCGCCTGTTTGCTTTCATGGTGCATCAGCGGGCAAGAGTGGTCTCGCAGCTGGAGATAACAGAGCATCTCTATTCGCAGGATTTCGCGAGGGACTCCAACTCCGTCGAGGTCCTGGTCGCCCGTCTGCGCAAACGGCTGGGCGCTGACGTGATAGTGACGCGTCGAGGACTCGGATACACGCTTGGCGGCAATTTCTGATGAAACTTGGCTCGCTCAAGGTTCGGATGATTGTCGGGACGGCTGTCTCGATCGCTTTTGCGCTCGTCCTGGCCGGCATCGCGCTTCGCTACATGTTCGTTGAAAGCGTCGAGCGGGGTGCGCGGTCTGATCTGTCGGCCACCATGGCGCGTCTTGTGGCACTGGTCGATCTGGACGTGACCGGCGCGGTACCCCGCCTTTCAGGCCGATTGCCCGACCCCCGTTATGACACGCCGCAGAGCGGCCTTTATTGGCAGGTCCGCGATATGGACTCGCAGCGGACGACACGCTCCCGTTCACTTTGGGACCGCATGCTCGATGCGGATTCCAAACTGGAAGGACAGCGGTTCTCAACGATGACGGGACCTGCGGGGCAGTCACTGATCGCCTTGTCGCTGAACGCGAATTTCAAGACCAATCAACAGGACAAGCGTTATCAGATCATCGTTGCCCAGGACCGCTCCATACTCGACGATTCGATCAAGGACTTCGCCTGGTCAATGGTGACAGCCCTTCTTGTTCTGGGCGGCGCTCTCGTGATTGTCGCGGTCCTGCAGGTGCATTTCGGCCTCTTGCCATTCAAGAAATTACGCCGGGACGTCGAGAGCATTCGCAAGGGGACAGCCAGCTCCGTTGAAAGCAGCTATCCCGCGGAGGTTGTCCCCCTGGTCGTCGAGGTCAACGAATTGTTGGCGCTGCAGCAAAAATCCATCGAGTTCGCGCGTTCGCGGGCCGCAGACCTCGCCCATGGGCTCAAGACCCCGCTGTCGGTAATCGGCGCCATCGCGCATGAACTGGAGGTGCGCGGCGATCATCACCATGCGGCCGCCATCGCCGACCTGGCCAACGAGATGCACGAGCGCATCGACTATCAGCTGCGGCTGTCGCGGCTGCGCCATCGCGCACGGCTGCACATGCTGAGAGCTCCGCTTAATCCTGTCGTTACACGCGCGATGCTCGTCTTGCAGAAAACAAAAGAAGGCGAGCGCCTTGAGTGGCTGAGCGACATGAAAGACGAGTTCGACGTCGATATTGACGCAAACGATCTCATCGAACTTGTTGGGGTCGTTTTGGAGAACGCCGCCAAATGGGCGAAGTCCACAGTGGGTATCCAGGTTCGCAAGGACGGCGATGCAGCTGAATTGAGAATAAGCGACGACGGACCCGGAATAGACCAGCCAAACGTGAATCTGGTTGGCGTCAGAGGGCGGCGCTTTGACGAGAGTGCGCCTGGAAGCGGCCTGGGGCTTGCAATCGCAAGAGAGATCGTAGCCCTGAACAACGGGTCGATGTCGTTTCAGAACCCCTCGGGTGGGGGCACGCTCGTCGTCTTGAGACTGCCCCTCGCCCCGGCCCGGAATGGCACGGAGGGCGAAGGACCGAGCCGGCTGGTTGTTTCCGCATCGTGAGATGTGCCAGCCGACCGCTCCAACAAACTGGTCCCGCTGAGACCGGTCTGCGACCAGACGCAAAAACAGAAAAGGCCGCCGTGCGGCGACCTTTTTCTAACAGCTTGGTTTTCCGAAGGAAAACTGGAGCGGGTGAAGCGATTCGAACGCTCGACCCCAACCTTGGCAAGGTTGTGCTCTACCCCTGAGCTACACCCGCTCACACGGCCTTGGGCCGCAAGCCGGGCCTATATGGCCGAAGACCGCGCCGAATGCAACAGGGAAAAATGCGCTTTTTGCATCGTTGGCAAAACTGACCAAAACGCCTTGGCTTGCAGGCTCCCTCTGCTCTATGGATCAGGAGGATACGCGCTCATGCGGCGCATGGGTGGCCACATCGGACCTTTGCGCGGAATTGGTGGAGCATCATGGCCAAGACAGAAGACGAGCTTTTCGCTTTCCTGGCTGGGTTGGGCATCGAGGTTTCGACGCACCGGCATGCGCCGCTCTTCACTGTCGCCGATTCGCAGGCGCTGCGCGGCGAAATCGCTGGCGGGCACACCAAGAACCTGTTCCTCAAGGACAAGAAGGACAATTTCTTCCTGGTGACCGTTGACGAGGACGCGGAGGTCGACCTCAAACAGATCCATCATCTGATCGGCGCAGCCAGCAAGGTTTCGTTCGGCAAGCCGGAGAAGCTGCTGGAATTGCTCGGCGTCATTCCTGGCGCCGTCACCGTGTTCGGACTGATCAACGACAGCGAAAAGCAGGTCAGGATCGTGCTGGACGCGCCGCTGATGGAAAATTCGGTCATCAACGCGCATCCATTGACCAATGATGCGACCACATCGATCAGTTCGGGCGACCTGATCAGATTCATCGAGGCAACCGGCCATGAGCCTGTTATCTTGAAAGTCTCGGCGTGATCGCCACATTGGTGGCAAACCAGCCCCTGCAGAACAGGGTCGCCGTTTTGCGTGGCGACCCGAAAGGACAAGATGATGAGTGACCAAAATCCGTTCGGCGGCGTGGGCAACGCATATACGACAACCGTGCAGTATGGCGGGCAGAATGGCGGAGCCGCACCGGCAAATGGTGCAGCCGGCAACCTGATCAAGGATACGACCACGGCGACCTTCACCGCCGACGTCATCCAGGAATCACGAAACCAGCCAGTGCTGGTGGATTTCTGGGCACCCTGGTGCGGGCCGTGCAAGCAGCTGACTCCGCTGCTGGAAAAGGCAATCAACGCCGCCGGCGGCACGGTGAAGCTCGTCAAGATGAACATCGACGACCATCCTTCGATTGCCGGACAGCTTGGCATCCAGTCCATTCCCGCAGTCATCGCTTTCAAGAACGGACAACCGGTCGATGGCTTCATGGGGGCCATTCCGGAAAGCCAGATCCGCGAGTTCATCGAGCGGGTGGGCGGCAAAGGCGGCGGGCAGCCGCAACTCGCCGAGGCCTTGGCTGCCGCAACCGAGGCTCGCGACGCCGGCGATGTCCAGACGGCGGCAGATATCTATCAGTCGATCCTGGAGCAGGCGCCCGACACGGTCGAAGCAATCGCCGGCCTTGCCGAGATCCTGTTCGATGCCGGCGACACAGCTGGCGCCGAAGCCGTGCTGGCCCAGGTTCCCGAAGGAAAGGCGGATGCACCGGCGATCAGCGCCGTGCGGGCGCGGATTGCGCTCGCCGCGCAGGCGTCCGAGCTTGGCAACCCGGCTGAACTCGAGAAGCGTCTTGCCGAAAACCCGAAAGATCATCAGGCTCGCTTCGACCTTGCCATGATCCAGAATGCAATGGGCGAGCGCGAAAAGGCGGCTGACAATCTGCTGGCGATCGTCAAGGCCGATCGAACCTGGAACGACGATGGCGCGCGCGCGCAGCTTTTGCAGCTGTTCGAAGCCTGGGGCATGACCGACGAGGTGACCTTGTCGACGCGCCGCAAACTGTCCTCGCTGCTGTTTTCGTAGAAGCACAGCGCGGACGAGCCTTCGCTGGGAGCCCGGCAAGCCTCGAAAAAAGGCATCAGCCGGTCCCTTCGCGAAACATGTGACTGGACAGGAAAAGGAATGCGCGCGGGAAACACGCGATATCGGCTCGAAACCGATTTGCCTGCCTCGATCGCGGTTTTTCCGCTGGAGGGAGCACTGCTTCTACCGGGCGGACGCTTGCCGCTGAACATTTTCGAGCCGCGCTACCTGCAGATGGTGGACGACGTTCTGGGCGGCTCGCGGCTGATCGGCATGATTCAGCCGAGCCTCGATGGCGCTTTGCGTGATGATGGCGAGCCGGAACTGAGCGGCATCGGCTGCATCGGCCGGTTGACTTCCTATATGGAAACTGGCGACGGCCGTTATGTCGTGTCGCTTCAGGGTATCTGCCGGTTCCGGATCACGCAGGAACTCGCCGTCCGCACGCCCTTCCGGCAATGCAGGGTGGCGCCTTTCCTGGCCGACCTCGAGGAAGATCCATCGGCATCGGCGGTTGATCGCACTGCCCTGCTCAAGGCGTTCAGGGCCTATCTGCAGGCCAACGATCTGGAAGCCGACTGGGAAAGTGTGAGCCGCGCCGACAACACCATGCTGGTCAATGCGCTTTCAATGATGGCGCCTTATGGCGCGGCCGAAAAGCAGGCGCTGCTGGAAGCGCAGGATCTGAAAAACCGGGCCGAGACGTTGATTGCCATCACCGAAATGACGTTGGCGCGCGAAGGCGAGGATTCCGGGCCAGGTTTGCAGTAGAGTTCCTGCAACAAGGCTGGAGATGCAAGGCATGGGTGAACGGGAAGGCAATAAGGTCGATGTCGACCCGAAGCTCTTGGAACTGCTGGTGTGCCCGCTGACCAAGGGACCTCTGAGCTGGGACACCGAACGCGGCGAACTGGTCTCGCGTGTTGCAAAGCTCGCTTATCCGGTGCGCGACGGGATTCCGATCATGCTGCCTTCCGAGGCGCGGTCGATCGTGCCTGGTAAAGGTTGATCCCTGGAATTTTTGGCCACTTTGCAAGCATCTGCCAGCCCGATTCCTGACTGGGTCAATGAAAGTTGCGACCTTTCGGCATGACGCTCTGCGTCTCATCGGCAAGAGTGCGGAAATCCTGCTCTGATGGCTTCCGTTGCAGATCGGGCATGTTGCCGTGACTTCGACTGGTGGAACCGGTCAATAGTTTCCTGCCGTCGACCGACTTTGCAAGGTCCGGGTGAGTGTCTTCCAGCAAGGTCGACAGCCAGGGGGTCAGATCTTCGATCCTGTCCGCGACGATGTGAATGACATCCGACTCGCATTGCAACTTGCCGGTGACACGGACTAAGCGCGCGCCCATGATGATCGGGCGAAATCGCGCGAAAGTCGATTTCCAGAAGATTACATTGGCAACGGTCTTCTCATCTTCGAGTGTGAGAAAGATGGCATTGCCATTACCCGGGCGCTGGCGAACCAGGACAAGGCCGGCGACGGTGACGCGTCTGCCGTTCGGGACCGAGGACAACTGCGCATTCGGCGTGACGCCGCTGCGGCTAAGCCGGTCACGCAGGAACGAAACCGGATGCGCCTTCAGCGACAGGCCGAGCGAACGATAATCGTGAATGACGTGTTCGCCCGACTGCATCATCGGCAGTTTCGTTGCCGGTTCGAGATCGGGAAGCCTGATGTCGGGCTGGTCGAACAAGGGTAAACGCTCCGCAGCCTTGCGGCCATCCAGAGCGCGAACCGCCCAAAGCGCGTCACGCCGGCTGATGCCGAGCGAACGAAAGGCATCAGCTTCTGCCAGTTTTTCGATCTCGTTGGTGTCGAGGCCGGAGCGCAGCCAGACATCACGCACGGATTCGTAGCCGTCACCGCGCCGGGCGATGAAAGTGGTCATCCTCTCTTCAGGTAAGCCCTTGATCTGGCGAAACCCAAGCCTGACAGCGTGGTCGGTGAGAATGACCCCCTTCATGCTGGCGTGTCGATTAACGATACGCTCCGGATCGAAGAAGGCTTTCTCAAGCTTGCAATCCCAGACGGACGCATTGATGTCGGCATCACGGACCTCGACGCCGTGGTCGCGGGCATCCCGCACCAGCTGTGCCGGCTGGTAGAAACCCATCGGCTGCGAGTTGAGGATCGCGGCGCAGAAGACGTCGGGATAGAAGGTCTTGAACCAGCAGGATGCGTAGACGAGCAAGGCGAAGGACGCGGCATGGCTTTCCGGGAAGCCGTATTCGCCAAAGCCCTCGATCTGCTTGAAGCAGCGTTCGGCAAATTCCCTGGGGTAGCCGCGCTCGACCATGCCATTGATCATGCGGTCACGGTAATTGCCGATGGTTCCGGTGCGTTTGAATGTTGCCATGGCGCGGCGCAACTGGTCGGCCTCTCCCGGCTTGAAGCCGCCCGCAACGATGGCGATTTTCATGGCCTGCTCCTGGAACAGGGGCACGCCCATGGTCTTTCCCAAAATGTCCTTTAATTCCGGTTTGGGGTATTCGGCAGCTTCCTTGCCCTGCCTGCGTCGCAGATAAGGGTGCACCATGTTGCCCTGAATGGGACCGGGGCGGACGATCGCAACTTCGATGACGAGATCGTAGAACGTGCGTGGCCGCAAGCGCGGCAACATCGACATCTGCGCGCGGGATTCGATCTGAAAAACGCCCAAGGTGTCGGCGCGGCAAATCATATCGTAGACGCGCTGATCGCTTTCAGGGAGTGTCGCCAGGGAAAAAGGCCGGCCGAATTCGTCGCGTGCGGGATAGTGATCTTCCAGCAGAGTAAAGGCGCGTTTCAGGCAAGACAGCATGCCGAGCGCCAGCACGTCGACCTTGAGGATCTTCACCGCATCGAGATCGTCCTTGTCCCATTCGACCATCTTGCGTTTGTCCATCGCCGTCTTGACGATGGGCACGATCTCGTCGAGCCGGTCCTTGGTGATGACAAAACCGCCGACATGCTGGGTGAGATGGCGCGGAAACCCCATGATCTCGTTGGCGAGGTCGAGGACATGCCTGGTCAATGGATCGCTTTGATCAAGACCGCCGGCCTGGGTTTCTCGTTCGCCAAGTTCCGATGAATACCAGCCCCAGATCGAGCTCGACAAAGCGCTTCGAACGTCCTCGGAAAGGCCCATGGCCTTGGCAACCTCGCGCAAGGCCGAGCGGCCGCGATAGCTGGTGACGGCAGCGGCGAGTGCGGTGTGCTTCTCTTTGTACTTGTCATAGATATAGGCGATGACCTCGTCCCGCTTCTCATGTTCGAAGTCGACGTCGATATCGGGGGGTTCGTTTCGTTCCTCGGAGATGAAGCGCTCGAAAAGCGTATCGATTCGCTCCGGTCCCACCTCGGTAATGCCGACGCAGAAGCAGACGATCGAATTGGCGGCCGAACCCCGTCCCTGACAGAGAATTCCCTTCTCGCGCGCAAAGCGCATGATGTCATGGACCGTCAGGAAATAACGCGCGTAGTTGAGGCGCTCGATAAGCGCGAGTTCCTCAAGGATGCGCTTGCGCACGCTGGTTGGAACGCCAGCCGGATACCGGCCGGCCGCACCTTCCCACGCCAGCCTGGCCAACTCTTCCTGCGGTCCAAGACCCGATTGGGTCGGCTCGTCAGGATAGTTGTATTCCAGCTCGCTCAGGGAAAAACGCAGCGTCTCGCTGAAGCGGCGTGTCTGTTCCAGCACGTCCGGATAGCTGCGGAAAAGTCTGGCCATTTCGATGGCCGTTTTCATGTGGCGCTCGGCATTCGCCGCCAGTTCAAAACCGGCTTCGGCGACGGGAACATTGAGGCGGATCGCTGTGACCACATCCTGGAGCGGCCGGCGCGCGGGCGTGTGGTAGAGCACGTCATTGGTTGCCATCAAAGGCAAACCGGCCGCCGCGGCCAGGGCGGCTGCCTGCTCCAGCCGGAAGCGGTCGTTGCCCTGGTAGTCGGGAGCCGCCGCCAGCCACAGGCTGCCGTCGAAGCGATCTTTCAACTGCCGCAGCAAGGCCAGTTGCGTTTCGCCATCACCCAGGAGATCAGGCAGGACGGCAAGCGACAGACGGTCGCCCCATTCAAGCAGGTCGCCCCGTTCAAGCAGCGTTGCGCCTTTTTCCGTCTCGGGGCGCAAATTTGCCTGGGTGAGCATGCGGCACAGATGCCCCCAGCCTTCGCGATCCCGCGGATAGGCCAGGATGTCGGGGGTGCCGTCGCCGAAGACCAGCCGGCAGCCGGGATGATAGGCTATGCCTTCGACCTTCGATTGCTGCCAGGCACGCACGACACCGGCGACCGTGTTGCGGTCGGCCAGGCCGATCGCCGAAAAACCATAGAGCTTCGCGGTGACCACCAGTTCCTCGGGGCGCGAGGCGCCACGCAGGAAGGAAAAATTCGACTGCACGCCAAATTCGGCATAGGCCGGTGTGTGCCGGACGATCATGTTCACGCGAACACTCCGTGCATGAACCAGCGCGGCGGTGGTTTAGAAGCGTCAAAGAAACCCTGGCGATAGAGCCAATAACGGCGGCCCTCGGTGTCCTCGATGCGAAAATAGTCGCGTGTCGGTTCTTCCTTGCGCCACCATTCCGCAGCGAGCCGTTCCGGCCCCTCGACCTTGGCGACACGGTAGAGCGCACGCCGCCAGCGGAATTGCCGCGGCGGCCCGTCCGGAATTTCCGAAGCGGGGACTTCGACGGGTTCAGGCGCCTGAAACAGCCGTATCGGACGTTCCGGCTGGTAAGGCACGGCGGAAGGCAATTCCCTGGGTCCGGCCGGCTTCTTTGGTGGTGAAATCCGCCGCGGTGCGTCCTGCCAATAGGGGATCACCGCAACGGCGCGCTCCGGCAGGTGGCTTTCGACGGCGACCGGTTTCAGGATGGCACCTTCGCCCAGGCGCGCACGGATACGGTCGGCGAACAACGCCAGGTCCTCCTCGCTGTCCTCGGCTGCATCGGCAAGGTCGGCCTGATGCATGTCGAAAGGAGCGGTCGCCAATATGGCGAGGCGAACCAGGTCGAAGCCGTAGCCGGCGTCGAAGTCCTCGGTGATGGCAGTCAGCTTCTCCTGGAACAATTTCAGGATCAGCCGCGGCTCGCGCATCGACCGCGAGGTGCCGACGACAAGGCGCGTGACCACGCCATCGACCCTGAAAAGCAGGAGCGCGACCGCGCGCGCGCCCTCCCCCCGCCGCTCGAGGTCGGTTTTCAATGCCGTAGCCAGCAGAAGCACCAGCCGTTCGATGTCATCGATCAAGGTGACGGGTTCGGCGAGGTGGCGTTCGACGGAAAGCGGAGCGATAGGCAAGCGCGGCGAGACGGCTTCGTCCTGCCGTCCGAGCGCCTGGTCGATGCGCAGGAGCAGGGCAATGCCGAAGCGGCGCGCCAGCGGCGCGCGCGGAGCTGCCAGGACGGCGCCAACCGTACGCAGGCCGACGCTTTCCAGGCTGCCGCGGATGGCGGGTTCAAGGCGCAGTGCCGCGAGCGGCAGCGGGACGAGAAGAGCCTCTTCCTGTCCTATTGCGATAATGCAGCGGCCGCGAAACCTGGCGGCAGCCCAGGCTGCTCCCGCTGTCGAAGCGATGCCGGCACGAACGTCGAAGCCTTGATGAAAGAAGCGGGCCAGAATCTCGTCGAGCATGGCGTGCTCGCCGCCGAACAGATGCGTGCAGCCGGTGATGTCGAGGAACAGGCCGTCGGCACCGTCCAGTGCGACCAGCGGCGTGTAGCGGTCGCACCAGTCGGCCAGGCTTTCAAGCAGGCGCAGGTCGGCCTGTGGGTCGGCCTCGACAACATCGATTGCCGGATGCATGGCGCGGGCATCGGCAATGCCCATGCCGGGTTTCAGCCGCAGTGCCTCGGCGCGTTCGTCAAGCGCGGCGATGCGCTGGGCGTTGCGGTCGCGATGGCTGATCACCAGCGGGCAATGGCTGGCGGGGCGGGAACGCCAGGACCTGCCGTGCCGCTGCCGCAGGATCCGTTCCGCCGGAAGATAAGGGAACCACAGCGACAGGATCCTTTGTCCGGTTCTGGGTGTCCCATGGCCGCTGGTGGGTTGCGCCCGCGTGCGTTCGATCCAGGAATGTGCGTTCATCGGGGTTCCACTCCAGTGTGAATTGTCCGGGCTGTGCCGCGCGGCTCTTGCCGATGGTGACGGCGATGCCAGGGCGACCGATCGTGCCGTCCAGGGGGCCGGCCATGGTGTTGCGCAATGTGGCCGGCGCCGGTGCGACAACGAGGCGGACGGGGGCAGCGGTCGGCTCGGCAAAGGCGGCCTGGCGCAACAGGAAGACCGGCCGTCCTGCGGCGAGCGCGCGGCGATGCAGCCGGCGCGTGGCGGTAAGGTCGAGCCGGTCGGGATTGCCGCGCAGTTCCAGCACGACGGCAGAGAGTGCGCTCAAGCCTGCCGCTTCTTCGGCAATCCACAAGGCGTCGGTGATCTTCGGCGCCTCGGCGTAAAGCAGGTTTTCCGGTGCGATGCCGAAATTGGCCTCAAGTCCGCGCGCATACGGAAAGCCTGCCTCGCGAAAGATCTCGGCGGTACCGACCCACAGAATGGGCGCCTGGGCTCCCGTCGGTTTCAGCAGCAAGCCGGCGAGGGCCAGCGCAAAGCCGGCTACGGTGCCGGCATCGCGGGTCTCGACACCATGGAATTCGGTCAAGGCAGCCTTGGGTAATCCGCCATTCAAGGCAGCGTCGAAATGATCCGCGCCGGTTGAGAGCAGACCATGGCTTTCCGCCACGCCGCTACGGCGCACCAGCATACGGTCCGCGTCGAAGCTGGCCGGCACCTCGAGGCGCTCCGGCAGCGTTCCTTCAATCTTCGCGATCTGGCGGCGCAAGGCAAAAACAGTGTCCCGCGCCACGGCGTTTATCGCCATGTCGGTCAACGTCCAGTCAATTTGTTCCTGTTATGTTCTTATAGATTCCAGAGGGTGGAATGAGAGTCAAGCGGACTCATGGAGAATTTATTCCTCTCCTGTCATCACGAAAATAGTGCCGCTAATGCGTGTAGCGATTGTTTTCAGGAAGCCTGCAGCCTTTCACGGCGCCACCTGTCTGCACGGGCAGCATGCTTTATTTGCCGATTTTGCCGCAACAGCCTATATGCCGGGGTCAAAGGACAAAGAATGGCCCGCATCTACAAGACCCGCACCTGGCACAACGAGCTTTCCCCCTCCCTCGAGGAGCTTGAGCTGCTGGCGCTGGAAGCCTACGCGCATCTGCCGGAGGAATTCCGCAAGCTGACCGGCGAGATCGTCATCCAGGTGGCGGAATTCCCGACCGACGAGATCATGGACGACCTGTCGCTGGAGACACCCTTCGACCTGCTCGGCCTGTTCGAAGGTCGCGGCATCGCCGAACGCTGGAACCCGGCAACCGGCGAAGGGCCGAACCGCATCACGCTCTATCGCCGCGCCGTTCTCGACTACTGGGCCGAGAACGAGGAAACGATGGGCGACATCGTCACCCATGTGCTGATCCACGAGATCGGCCATCATTTCGGCTTCTCCGACGACGACATGGAGCGCATTGAGGCGTCGGCGGAATGACGAAAAGCGGCGAGATCACTGCGATCCAGCTGTATGAGAAGCTCAAGCAGGCTTGGAGCCTGGAAACGTCGAGCAAATGGCAGCCCGATAATCCGGCAAGAGGCCAGTGCAGCGTCACCGCCATCGCCGTCCACGATATCCTTGGCGGCGATATCCTGAAGACCCGCACGCCGGGTGGCACGCACTTCTACAATCGACTGAACGATATCAAATGGGATCTCACGGTCAGCCAGTTCGACCAACCCGTGCCTTATGAGGATCTGCCATCGAGCAGGGAAGAGGCGCTCGCGGACACTTCGCCCGATTTATACGCAGCGCTGATAAGAAGACTCGATCTCTAGAGCGCTTCCGCGCTCTACCAGTCGCTCAACTTGGTTTCGCCGGCCACGTATTCCTGGCCTTCGACGTCCTTCACCACGGCCTGGCCGCAGCGCATCACCTTTTCCTTCTTGTCGTAGGCATAGGTCGGCGAGCCATAGAGATGCCAGCCCTTGTTCAGCGCGGCCGTCACCTTGTGGCAGAAGGTGGCATCGTCAATGGCGGTGAGGAAGCGGTAGAGGCGCATGGTCCTGTCCTTGAAGCGGTTGCCTGATCATGCGCCGATGCTGGCGGCTTTCGCCAGCAATTTTTGAGCCTGGACCAAGTGGAGGCGTTCCACCATCCGGCCTTCCAGGGCGATCACACCTTTGCCGGCGTTCCCGGGCTCGGCAAAAGCCGCGACGATAGCCCCGGCCTCCGACAAAGCCTGTTCCGAAGGGGAGAAAGCAGCGTTGGCAGCCTCGATCTGCGACGGATGGATCAGCGTCTTGCCGTCGAACCCCATGCCGGCGGCATCGGCGCATTCGCGGACGAAACCCTCCGAATCGCGGAAGTCGTTGAAGACACCGTCGAGCATGGCGATGCCGCCGGCACGCGCGGCCAGCACCATCTGCATCAGCCAGGATGCCAGGTAACGCCGGTCAGGGGTAGCCAGAACGCCGGTTTCCTTGATCAGGTCATTGGTGCCGGCGACCAGGCAGGCGAGCCGCGACGCGGGATCGCGACCGAGTTCGGCGATGGCCGCGATGTTGATCAGTGCCCTGGGCGTCTCGATCATCGCCCACAGTTTTACCTCGTCGGCCGTATCGGCCTCGTCAAGGGCATCGCCGGCCTCCAGGATGTCGCGCGGCGTATTGATCTTGGGCAGCAGAATGCCGTCGGGCTGGCAGGCGAGGGCGGCCGCCAGATCCTCGGGGCCGCCTTCGCCACCGAAGCGGTTGATGCGCACCACCATTTCGCAGCGCCGCTGTGGGCGATCGGCAAAGATGGTGCGAAGCCTGTCGCGAGCCGAGGCCTTTTCACCCGAGGCAACGGCATCTTCCAGGTCGATGATGACGGCGTCACAAGCAAGGGTTGCGATCTTGGCCAGCGCGCGCTCGTTCGCGGCGGGAATATAGAGAACGGAACGGCGCGGGTGGTAGGGGTTTTCAGCCATCTGGTCTTCTTGCCCGCCAAAGCTGGCCCTTGCAAGGGCTTGCGGGAGGGTGGCTGAACCTGCTTAACCTCCAGAACTGCAATCCGGAACAGACTTCATGGCGCAATACGACATCGTGATCATCGGCGGAGCCATCGTTGGCGCCTCGGTTGCCTATTATCTGCGCGAGGAAGGCTTCACCGGCTCCATCGCGCTGGTCGAGCGCGATCCACAATTCGCCCATGCCGCGACGACGCTGTCCTGCGCCTCCATCCGCCAGCAGTTCTCGATCCCGGAAAACATCCGGCTGTCGCAATTCACACTGAAGCTGTTCCGGCGGCTCAAGGAAGAATTCGGCGAAGACGCCGATATCGGTTTCCGCGAGGGCGGCTATCTGATCCTGGCCGGCGAGAACGGCCTGCCGATCCTGAAGGCCAACCATGACGTGCAGGTGGCCGAAGGCGCCGATATCGTGCTGGAGGATGCCGAAGCGCTGACCCGCCGTTTCGCCTGGCTGTCGGCAGAAGGCATCACCGCCGGGGCCTATGGCCGCTCCGGCGAGGGCTGGTTCGACGCCCATGCCTATCTGCAGCTGTTCCGCAAGGCACTGCGCGGCAAGTCGGTCGACCTGATCACCGCTTCGGTCACCGCCATCGCCCGTGACGGCGACAAGGTCCAGTCGGTGACGCTCGACAATGGCGAGACCCTGCAGGCAGGCATTGTCGTCAATGCTGCCGGCCCCAATGCCGGCAAGGTCTCGGCGATGGCCGGGCTCGAACTGCCGGTCGAGCCGCGCAAGCGCTCGGTGTTCGTGTTCGAGGCGCGCGAGCGTTACGAAGATCTGCCACTGCTGGTCGACCCCAGCGGCATCTATGTGCGCCCGGAAGGTTCGGTCTACATCACCGGCGGCGCCGAGCCGGAGGAAGACGAGCTTGCCGCCGACCCGACCGATTTCGAGCCGGACTGGTCCTTGTTCGAGGAAACGATCTGGCCGGTGCTGGCCACCCGCATCCCTGCCTTCGAAGCGATCAAGATGACGCGGGCCTGGGCCGGTCACTATGACTACAACACACTCGACCAGAACGCGGTGATCGGTCCTCATCCTGAGGTGAAGAACTTCATCTTCGCCAACGGCTTCTCCGGTCATGGCCTGCAGCAGGCACCCGCGGTCGGCAAGGCGCTGGCCGAGCTGATCCTGCATGGCGGCTACCGCAGCATCGACTGCTCGGCTTTCGGTTATGCCCGCGTGGCGGAAGGTCGGCCGTTCCGCGAACTCAACGTGATCTGACCGCCACAGCCAGGTTGAACTTCATTGGCGGGCTGTTGCCGTGATTGACTCTTGACGCAATCGGCGTAAAAGCCGGCACCGAACAGGAACGTCTTCATGCGCGGCCTCATCATGGCTCTTTTCGCATTCGACTTCCCCGGCCATGGCAACATGGTTGCGGGCGGACGGCAGCGTGCGCTCCTGTCCTCGACCAAAACTATGGCCAAAAAAACCACCGTCACCACGGTCTGATCTCCCTTGGCCTTCTCGCCCTCTCCCCGGGTCTGGCCCGAGGGAGGCGAGACCCGCAGTGGCCGGCGGGTTTCTCCAAGCAAAGCGAGCGGAGAGCGACAGGAGAATTTTTCGATGGGTTTCAAGGTTGCGGTAGTCGGTGCCACGGGCAATGTGGGCCGCGAAATGCTGAACATTCTGGAAGAACGCGGCTTCCCGGTGAGCGAAGTGGTCGCACTCGCCTCGCGGCGCAGCCAGGGCACCGAAGTGTCCTTCGGCGACAAGACGCTGAAGGTGAAGGCGCTGGAGGGCTACGACTTCTCCGACACCGACATCGCCGTCATGTCGGCAGGCGGCAACGTTTCCAAGGAATGGTCGCCCCGGATCGGCAAGCAGGGCTGTGTCGTCATCGATAATTCGTCGGCGTTCCGCTACGATCCGGAAGTGCCGCTGATCGTTCCGGAAGTGAACCCGGACGCGATCGAGGGCTTCTCCAGGAAGAACATCATCGCCAACCCGAACTGCTCAACCGCGCAGCTGGTCGTGGCGCTGAAGCCGCTGCATGACGCCGCGACCATCAAGCGCATCGTGGTGGCGACCTACCAGTCGGTGTCGGGCGCCGGCAAGGAAGGCATGGACGAGCTGTTCACGCAGACCCGCGCGGTCTTCGTCGCCGATCCGGTCGAGGCCAAGAAGTTCACCAAGCGCATCGCCTTCAACGTCATCCCGCACATCGACGTGTTCATGGAAGACGGCTCCACCAAGGAAGAGTGGAAGATGGTGGCCGAGACCAAGAAGATGCTCGACCCCAAGATCAAGCTGACGGCAACCTGCGTGCGCGTGCCGGTGTTCATCGGCCACTCCGAAGCGGTCAATGTCGAGTTCGAGAAGCCAATCACGGCCGACGAGGCGCGCGATATCCTGCGCGAAGCGCCCGGCTGCCTGGTCATCGACAAGCGCGAGGACGGTGGCTACATCACGCCGATCGAATCCGCCGGTGAAGATGCCACCTACATCTCGCGCATCCGCGAGGATTCGACCCTCGACAACGCCCTCAACATGTGGATCGTCTCCGACAACCTGCGCAAGGGTGCTGCCCTCAACGCCGTGCAGATCGCCGAGCTGCTCGTCGAGCGCGGCCTGATCCAGCCGAAGAAGAAGGCGGCTTAATTTCGTCCTCACGCTGTCGCCGCTTCGCGGCTCGCTCCGGATGGGGCGCGCCACGAGGCGCGACGCACGGTTGTGCTTGCGGTCTTTGACCGTTGGTTCCGCTCCCATACCGCCGCCCAGTAGGGCGGGCTGCGGGGGCGCCGGACGATCGGGGGGCCCGCAGTCGCGGGCTTAATTGACCTGATATGCCGTATCTCTCGGTAGAGTGATTTCAAAGACAAAGCCCCGGCATTTTCATGCCGGGGCTTTGTAGTATCTGGCCTTCAGTTTGAGAGGCCGGCGATTGAGGCGTCCGGGCTGTTAATCCAGGACCTCCAAAAATCAGTTCCAGTCGCGGATGTCGACGAAGTGGCCGGCGATCGCAGCGGCGGCGGCCATGGCCGGCGACACCAGGTGGGTACGACCCTTGAAGCCCTGGCGGCCCTCGAAATTGCGGTTCGAGGTCGAGGCGCAGCGTTCATGCGGCTTGAGGCGATCGTCGTTCATCGCCAGGCACATCGAGCAGCCGGGTTCGCGCCAGTCGAAACCGGCCTCGATAAAGATCTTGTCCAGGCCTTCGGCCTCGGCCTGCTCCTTCACAAGGCCGGAGCCGGGCACGATCATGGCGTTGACGGTCGCCGCGACCTTCTTGCCCTTGGCGACGGCAGCGACAGCACGCAGGTCCTCGATGCGGCCATTGGTGCAGGAGCCGATGAAGACGCGGTCGAGCGTGATGTCGGTGATCCTGGTACCCGGTTCGAGACCCATATATTCGAGCGCGCGCTTCTTGGAGTTGCGCTTGTTCTCGTCGGCGATCTCGTCGGGGTTCGGTACGACGCCGAGCACCGAGGTCACGTCCTCGGGCGAGGAACCCCAGGTGACGATGGGCGGCAGCTTGCCGGCGTCGAGCACCACGACCTTGTCGTAGTGGGCGCCTTCATCCGACTGTAACGTCTTCCAGTAGTCCAGCGCCATGTCCCAGGCTTCGCCCTGCGGCGCGCGCGGCTTGTCTTTCACATAGGCAAAGGTGGTCTCGTCCGGCGCGATCAGGCCGGCGCGAGCGCCGCCTTCGATGGACATGTTGCAGATGGTCATGCGGCCTTCCATCGACAGCGAGCGGATCGCTTCGCCCGCATATTCGATGACATAGCCGGTGCCGCCGGCGGTACCGATCTCGCCGATGATGGCGAGGATGATGTCCTTGGCGGTGACGCCTTCCGGCAGCTGGCCGTCGACACGCACCAGCATGTTCTTGGCCTTCTTCTGGATCAGCGTCTGGGTGGCGAGCACATGCTCGACCTCCGAGGTGCCGATGCCGTGCGCCAAAGCGCCGAAAGCACCATGGGTGGAGGTGTGGCTGTCGCCGCAGACGATGGTCATGCCTGGCAAGGTGAAACCCTGCTCGGGGCCGATGATGTGGACGATGCCCTGGCGGCGGTCCTTCTCGGAATAATATTCGACACCGAAATCGGCAGCGTTCCTGGCCAATGCCTCGACCTGGATGCGGCTTTCCTCGTTCTTGATGCCGTTCACGCGGTCCGGCGAGGTCGGCACGTTGTGGTCGACGACGGCCAGCGTCTTTTCCGGGTGACGAACCTTGCGGCCGGCCATGCGCAGGCCTTCGAAAGCCTGCGGGCTGGTCACTTCATGCACGAGGTGACGGTCGATCCAGAGCAGGCAGGTGCCGTCGTCCTGACGGTCGACCACGTGTTCGTCGAAAATCTTGTCGTAGAGGGTGCGCGGTGCGCTCATGTGCGTAAATCCGTCGATGTGATGCAAGGAAGATGCGGAGATGCGCCTGTCTGAAAGGGGCGCAGTCGGCCGTCAGCTAAGGCGACCTGGAGATCACCTAAGTCGGCTGGTCAGCGCACCGGAAATGCGGGCGAAAAAGCGCGCGGGCAGGCGTTTCTTGTCCTGCAGCACGAAGCCCTTGTAGGCCGGATCGCCGAAAAGCTCTTCCATCGCTGTTGCCATAGCAATCTTTTGGCTTTTCGGCAATTGCGCCGAGAAGCCGCAAATATGCCCGAAAGCTCGATTGCCCTGCGCGGCAAACGAGGGAGCCCGCATGATCGATCGCCGTACCGTCCTCAAGTCACTGGCGTTGGCGACCTGTCCGGCGTTGCTGACGTGCCCGGCATCAGCCGCTGCGCAATCGCAATCATGGACCGAACGACTGGTCGACGCGGCGTTCGAACAGATCGGCGTGACCGTCATCTACGATCCGGCCTATGTGCGGCTCGACTATCCCGGCGGCGATGTTCCTGTCGAGCGCGGCGTATGCACCGACGTGGTTGTGCGCGCCTACCGCAAGGCGTTCAACGTCGACCTGCAGCGGCTGGTCAACGAGGACATGCGTGCGGCATTTTCCGCCTATCCAACGATCTGGGGCCGCAAGCAGCCGGACCCCAACATCGATCATCGCCGTGTCCCCAATCTGGAGACCTTTTTCAAACGAAAAGGCGCGGGGCTGGAGATTGTCGATGATGCGGCAGCCTATCGGCCCGGCGACCTGATCACCCAGCGGCTGCCGGGAAACCTGCCGCACATCGCCATCGTTACCGGGAGGATGACGTCGGATGGCCAGCGTCCGCTGGTGGTGCACAACATCGGTGCCGGCGCCAGGGTCGAGGATACGCTGTTCGCCTTCCGCATCGCCGGCCATTTCCGTTTCTCGCCAGAGGTCTGAAGCTTGCCCGTGAACTTTTGGAGCGTTGCCGCTACAGCACTTCGAACACGAAGGTCTTCACCTGCGCCTCGGGGTCGGCGACGGCATAGCAGCGGAACCAGGGGCTCTCTTCGAGCGGACGCCATTTGCCGGCCTGTTCCAGTTCAGTGAAAACCTCACGGAAGCCGCCAGTTTCGAACACCTGGTCGCGCACGGTGAAAATGGCATGGCCACCACTTTTCGTGATGCGCACCAGCTCATTCAGGCTGGAAGCCGGCGCGTGGCCGATGGTGAAGACACCGGTGGAGAAAAAAGCGCGGAAATGCCTGTCCGACCAAGGCAGCGGGCCGCCGAGCATCGCCTTTTTCAGGTCGCCATAGGCCTGCCTGCCGACAGCGACCCTTAGCATCTCGTCGGAAAGGTCGAGCCCGACCAGATCGGAGTAGCCGAGCGCCTTGAGTTGCGGGCCGGTGAGGCCGGTGCCGCAGCCGGCATCGAGCAGTGGACCCTCGCCCGCTGCCACATGGCGCGTCACCCAGGCGGTGATCAGGAAAGGCAACAGATAGCCGAGCGAGGCTGTCTCGCTGTCATAATTCGCCGCCCAGGCGGCATAGGCAGCATCGAGGGCACCGGTCGAACCGGCACCATAGACGGAATCCAGAGCCGCATGCGCCTTGTCGGTGTCCATGCCTGTCTCCCCGCAGCTGTTCCCAACAGCGTGGAAGCGAACAGCGGCCGCGTCAACCCAGACGCTGGCTGCGCCGCATGCGCTGTTCCAGGGCCCTCAGCGCCAAAGAAAGGCTGACGGTAAGGGTGAGATAGATGTAAGCGACGATCGAATAGGTCTCGAAAAAACGGAATGAGCCGGAGGCGTAGATCTTGCCCATCTGGGTGATGTCGGCGACGCCGAGCACCGAGACCAGCGAGGAATCCTTGGTGATGGCGATGAAGTCGTTGCCGAGCGGCGGCAGAATGACCCTGATCGCCTGGGGCATGACGATGAACCTGAAACGCTGGCCGCGGCTCAAGCCGAGCGCCTTGGCAGCCTCGACCTGACCGATGTCGACCGACTGGATGCCGGCGCGAAAAATCTCGGCGATGAACGGCGAGTAACCGAAGGCAAGCGCGATGATGGCGCGCCACAGCAGCGAGACCTCGCGCACCAGCAGTGCGTCCATGTAGCCGGCCTGCTGCAGCGGCAAGGTGATGAAGTTCCAGCCCGCGACGAAGGCAGGTACGCCAGCGAAGGCGATCCAGAACAGAAGCACGAGCACCGGAATGCCGCGCATGATCTCGACATAGAAGCGCGCAGCCTGTCGCAGCCAGATCGACCCCGACAGTCCCATCAGCGCGATGCCGAGTCCGATCGTCGCCGCCAGAAGGAATGCGACCAGCGCGACGAAGATGGTGATGCCGATACCTTGGGCGACGGTGGCGAAGACCTGTGCGTAGACGTCGCTGGTAGCGATCGCAAACGCCGCAACCGCAGCGATGGCGACAGCCACCGCCAGCCACCAGGGAAATTCCTTGGCCTGTTTGCCAGACGCGGACGGGGTCAATGTCGTGGCTCGCGAAAGGAGGAAGGCAGGGCCTCGAAGCGATCGAGAATGGCAACCACCTGGCGACCCCCTTCGGACAGCGTATAGATGACGCCGCGCGGGAAGGTGGAGACCGCATTGCGTTCGATCAGTCCCCGTTGCATCAGGCCATCCAGCCGTTCCGACAGCACTTTTGCGGTGATGCCGGGCAGGCAGGCCATCAGCTCGCCATGCCGCCTGGCGCCAACGGATAGGTGCCACAGCACGAGCGCATTCCAGCGATGACCGAGGAAAGCCAGCCAATCCTCGACCGGACACAGATCCGGCCGTCGCGGTGCGGGTATTTGCAGGCAGGCTTCGGCCGTCGCCGGTTCGGTCATGCTGGGTTCCCGTTTGGATAGTTCTGAAACGACATGGTTCTGTTCTCGAAACAGGAGAAAGCCAATGTCAAGAAAAGTCTATCAGCCGGCTGAGATGAATGGAGCTTTTGCGGCTGCCCGCAACGCCGGAAATCTCGATGAACTGCTTTCGCTCTATGAAGACGATGCGCAGTTGCTGGTGGATGCGAGTGGAGTCGCTCTCACCGGCAAGGCGGCGATCGCCGCGGAATTGCAGAAGCTGATCAAATTGCCCGGTACGATGGTGTCGAACAACACGTTCTGCGTGGCGCACGGAGACCTGGCGCTGCTGCGTGCCGATTTCACGCTGAGCGACGGGAAAGGCATCGTCTTCTATTCCGGCTTTACCGCCGAAATCATCCGCAAACAGGCAGACGGCTCCTGGCGCTATGTGATCGATCATGCCGGCGCCAGTCGGTATGGCGCCGGCTGATCTCATCCGAAGCGATTGCTTACTGGCCGACCTTGTAGTCGAGGAACCACTTCTTGTTCAGCGCATCGATAGTGCCGTCGGCCTTGATGGCTGCGATCGCTTCATTGACCGGCTTCACCAGGTCGGAGCCCTTTGCGAAGATGAAACCGAAATCCTCGGTGCCGAGCGGCCCGCCGACGAGCTTCAGCTTGCCTTCCGAAGCATCGACATAGCCTTTGCCGGCAGTCGAATCGGTCAGCACCACATCGACGTCGCCTGTCTTGAGCGCCTGCACGGTGGCGCCGAAGGTCTCGAACAGCTTGATGCGCGGGTTCTGCTCATTGCCGTCGAGCACGGAATAGACGGCGGTGTAGAAAGGCGAGGTGCCCGGCTGCGCGCCGATCAGGCCATCCTTGAAGGCACCGAAGCTCTTGGCGTCGTTGAAGCGGCCCTCATCGCCGCGCACCAGCATGAACTGCTCGTTGCGCATGTAGGGATCGGAGAAATCGACCTTGGCCTTGCGCTCGTCGTTGATGGTGATGCCGGTCATGCCGATGTCGTACTGCTTGTCGGCCACCGACTGGATCATCGCATCCCAGGAGGTGTTCTGGTATTCGACCTTGAAATTCAGCCGTTTGGCGATTTCGTTCATGAAATCGTATTCCCAGCCGATCTGCTTGCCCGACTTGGGGTCGACGAACTGCAGTGGCGGGTAGGCGTTTTCCGTCACCACCACGACCTTCTTGCCGGCAAGGTCCGGCAAGGTCTGGGCAGCGGCGGCAATCGGCGCGAGAAGGCAGGCAGCAATCGCGGCCAGCACGAGTTTCGATCTGATCATGATATATCCCTCGAGAAACGAGGACCGAGCCCACACCCCGTTGGCGGTCCAATCAATTGCGCGCCGACATTAGCTTTCTATCGGGCTCTTGCAAGGCACGATATTGCGCTACACGCCAGGAAAGTGCAATTCGATGACGCTGGCGGGGCATGATTGCGGTGGGTTATCGCTCGTTTCCGTCAGGCGGCTCGGCCAAAACGGCTTCGATTTCCGCAGCGCGCAACTGGCTGCTCAACCTGTTCAGTGTATCGCGCAGCCCGGCCAGTTCCGCCGGTTCGAGCGGCAGCTGGCAGCCGAGGGCCTCCTGGATGCCGATGGCTGCAGCGCGCAGCGCTTCACCCTCGGCGGTCGGCTGCACCAGCACGCGCCGCTCGTCGGCAGGGTCGCGGCGGCGGCTGATCAGCCCGCCCACTTCCATGCGCTTCAGCAGCGGCGTCAGCGTGGCCGGGTCGAGGCCAAGTGTATCGCCGAGTTCGCCGACCGTGCGCGGCGCCTTTTCCCACAATGCCAGCATGGTGAGATATTGCGGATAGGTCAGCCCAAGCGGCGCCAGCAGCGGACGGTAGAGCTTCGTCATCAGCCCGCTGGCCGAATAGAGCGCAAAGCACAGTTGACGATCGAGCCGGGGCGTCTGCACCCGGCTCGTATCCGTTTTTTGCGTGGTCGTGTCCGAAAGGGTCATCCCGCCTTCACCGAAAGAGCGACGTCTACATTGCCCTTGAGCGCATTGGAATAAGGGCAGACCTTGTGTGCGGCAGCAACCAACGCTTCCGCCGATGCCTGATCCAGGCCTTTGGTCTCGGCGATGAGCTCGGCACCGAGCCGGAAACCGCCCTCTCCATTCGGCAGAAGGTCGATCTTTGCCGTCACCGCGGCATCCGCCAGCGGCAGCTTCTGCTTGCCGGCAACGAAACGCATGGCGCTTTCGAAACAAGCGGAATAGCCGGCAGCAAAGAGCTGCTCGGGATTGGTGGCGCCGCCCTTGCCACCCAGTTCCTTCGGCATGGCCAGGTCGAGGCTGAGCAGGCCGTCAGGGGACTGCACATGGCCGGCGCGGCCGCCAACGGCACGGGCTTCGGTGGAATACAAAGCAGACATCGTCATCTCCATTTAATTTGTGCACAAACAATTAGTGTGCAAAATAAATGGAGTCAACCTGAATCTCGTTGTCAGACGCAGGAGGCGTCACTGCTGCATCTGCCGGCGTATCGCCGGATCAGTTCCGATCAAGCAAATCCAAAGCCGGTACCCGGAGATCCGGATCCCGAGCGCAAAGCTCGAGAAGCTTCTCCGCGGCTTGCCTGTGACCTTGAAGGGCCGCCTGATGATACCATTTGAAGGCACCCGTCAAATCGACGTCGCAGCCAAGCCCTTCCTCGTAGATCGCGCCCAGCAGATACTGCGCTTTCGCCTCGCCCTGATTTGCCGCCTCAAGCAGCCACCTCGTGGCTTCGGCGGCGTCTTCGCCAACTCCATCCCCGAGAAGGTACAGCATGCCCAAAGTGCTTTGGGCCGGCGCATGTCCCTGCTGAGCTGCCTTCCGCATCCATTGGGCGGCCAGCGGCTTGTCGGGGCTTACCCCGGCACCCTGGGCGGTCATGAAACCAATATTGTATTGTGCCGTCGCCAGATCCTGCCGTGCGCTCAAGCCAACCCAATCGACCCCTGCAGCCAGATTTCGCGCAACGCCCTCCCCTCGGGCGTACATGACACCCAGGTTGTTTTGAGCGGGAGCATCGCCCTCGTCGGCAAGAGATCGCCAGATCGCCAGCGCTTTCTCATGCTCCCCTTCTCTATAGAGGGCTTCAGCGTCGGTGGAGGCGCCCTCGGCAATCAACAGCCAGGGCATGGACGGAGCTCGACCGTTTGGAACGCTCATTCGGAGATCGGCCTCGACACGGATTGGGTTTCCGCCAAGGTGCAATCGCGGATGGAGTTTCGCAACTGCATTCATAGGCCGCAGCGGCGCCTGCAAAAGTTCGCCTTTGGCCAAACAGCAGCAAGAAATGAAAAAGGCGGCCGAAGCCGCCTTTCCAGAATCAGCAGGATCCGAAGATCTTATTCGGCAGCGGCGGTTTCCGCAGCAGCGGCCTCGGCGGCAGCCTTCTTCTCGGCTGCTTCCTGGGCGGCCTTCTCTGCGGCCAGCGCCTCGGCAGCGGCAACCTTCTCGGCTTCGATCCGGGCTTTCTCGGCGGCGAGCGCTTCACGCTCCTCGTCGTTCAGCTTGCGGGCGCGCACGCCGGTGTTCTCGGAGATACGAGCCGACTTGCCGCGACGATCGCGCAGGTAATAGAGCTTGGCGCGGCGAACCTTACCGCGGCGGACGATCTCGACCGCTTCGACCATCGGCGAGTAGACCGGGAACACGCGCTCCACGCCTTCGCCGTAGGAAATCTTGCGGACGGTGAAATTTTCCTGGAAGCCGGAGCCGGAACGGGCAATCACGACGCCCTCATAGGCCTGCACGCGGGTGCGGGTGCCTTCGGTGACGCGCACCTGCACGCGCACGGTGTCGCCGGGCTGGAATTCGGGCAGCTTGCGCTTGGCTTCGATCTTAGCGGCCTGTTCGGCCTCGAGCTGACGGAGAATATCCATCTCAAAAATCCACTTCTTGTTCTTCCGACAGTCAGAGCGCCCTGCACTTGCCTTGCAGTCGTTCTGACCGCTCGGCTATGCCTTCCATCCGAGGACGTCCGGCAGGGGCGACTACACCGCCATAGTTGACGGGTCCGGACGATACTTGTCCGGTTCGGCGCGGCACATAGCGCTATTTCGCGCGTTTGTCACCTGTCCAACGGTATTTTTTACCGTGGCTGCTTGGTCAGGCCGGCTCTCAATGCCAGAAAGATGGCCCAAAGGGAAGCTCCGCCCATGACCGAACCCTATCCCATTCGTTTCGCACGTACTGCAGTGCTCGACATCGCTTATGAGGATCATGGCGAGCCAGATGGTGATCCAATCATCCTGCTGCACGGCTTTCCCTACGATCCGCGCGGTTATGATGAGGTCTGGCCGTTGCTGACGGCGCATGGGCACCGCGTCATCGTGCCTTATCTGCGCGGCTACGGGCCGACGCGCTTCCGCTCGGACGGTTCGATGCGGTCGGGCCAGCAGGCTGCGCTCGCACAGGACCTCATCGACCTGATGGATACGCTGTCGATCGAAAGGGCCGCGCTCGCCGGTTATGACTGGGGCGGTCGCGCCGCGTGCATCGCCGCCGCCCTGAGACCGGAACGGGCACGCTGCCTGGTAACCGGTGACGGCTACAACATCCAGAACATTCCGGCTTCTGTGAAACCGGCATCACCCGAGGACGAGTATCGCTACTGGTATCAGTATTATTTCCATTCGGCGCGGGGCGTGCGCGGACTGACTGAAAACCGCGAGGCGCTGACCCGGCTGTTGTGGAAGCTGTGGTCGCCGACCTGGCGTTTCAGTGACGGCGATTTCGCGCGTAGCGTGGCGTCTTTTCACAACCCCGATTTCGTCGACATCGTCATCCACTCCTATCGGCATCGTTATGGTTATGCGCCCGGTGACCCGGTACTTCAGGCGATCGAAGACCGGCTGGAGAAGCAGCCGCCGATTTCGGTGCCGACAATCTCGCTGTGTGGCGCCGACGACGGCGTCGGTCCACCCGATGAGGAGGACGGCCACCAGTTCTCCGGTCCGTTCGACCGCCGGATCCTGCCGGGTGTCGGGCACAACATTCCACAGGAGGCACCGAAAGCGACGGCGGAAGCCTTGCTGGAACTGATGAGCAAGGCCTGAGTTTGCTTGCGTGCGGGCGGCGGCGCCCCTAAACCTGCTGAACACGCATTCGACTGGGCCAGCCTTGACGTTCATCGACGCCGCCATTCTGTTTGTCGCCGGCCTGTTGTCCGGCATCGTCAACGCCGTTGCCGGTGGTGGCACATTCCTTACTTTCGGGGCGATGAGCGTGCTGGGCATTCCGCCGATCTCGGCCAATGCCACGTCCTCGATCACGCAGTTTCCTGGCTACATCACCTCGACGCTGGCCTATTGGAACGACATCCGCGCCATCTGGCGCAGCGCCCTGCTGCTCTGCATCGTCTCGGCCATCGGCGCGCTGGGTGGCGCACTGCTCCTGCTCGCACTCGACAACCCGTCCTTCCGCGTCATGGTGCCCTGGCTGCTGATCGCGGCCACCGCATTGTTCGCAGCCGGACCATGGCTCAAGCCGAAACCGAAGCCAGGTCAGCCGGCTGCCGTCGGCATCGTGCCGGGTGCTCTCATGCAGTTCGCCACCGCCATCTATGGCGGCTTTTTCGGTGCCGGCATGGGCGTGATGATGCTGGCGACACTCGGCCTGACCCAGAGCGGCGACTACCACCGCCTCAATGCGCTGAAGAACATGTTCTCCATCGTCATTGCCGCCGTTGCCATCCTGATCTTCGTATCGGGCGGCGTGGTCTCCTGGCCTCAGGCAATCGTCATGATCCCGGCCGTTGCGGTCGGCGGTTATGTCGGCGTCTGGATTGCCAAGCGGGTGCCGCAGAACGCGGTGCGTGGCTTCGTCATCGCCGTGGGGCTGTTCCTGGCGGCGTATTATTTCCTGAAAGCCTAGAGCATTTCCGGTTTCTTCGAATCACCGGAAACCGCTCTATCTTTTTGTTTTTACACATTCCGGACGCAAAACCGCGTACACTTTTGCTGGAATTGCTCTAGCCGAGTTTCTCCGCCAGCAGATCCGGCCTGCGTTCTGCCGTCAGCTCTGCTGCCTGTTCGTGCCGCCATGCGGCGATCCTGGCGTGGTTTCCAGAAACCAGCACCTCGGGAATGGGTCTGCCCTCGAAATCCTGCGGCCGCGTGTAATGCGGATGTTCAAGCAGGCCGTTCTCGAAACTCTCTTCCTCGCCGGAGCGTTCATTGCCCATGACGCCCGGCAGAAGTCGAACGACGGCGTCGAGCAGAACCAGCGCTGCCGGCTCACCGCCGGACAGGATGAAATCGCCGATCGAAACCTCTTCCAGCGCGCGTGCCTCGATTACGCGCTGGTCGACGCCTTCGAAGCGGCCGCACAGGATGACGACCCCCGGTCCCGCTGCCAGCTCGCGCACACGCGCCTGCGTCAGCGGCTTGCCGCGTGGGCTCATCAGCAGCTTCGGGCGTGGATCGCCGTCAGGCGCGGCATGATCGATGGCGCGCGCCAGCACGTCGGCACGCATCACCATGCCGGCGCCACCACCGGCCGGCGAATCATCGACGGTGCGGTGCCTGTCAAAAGCGAAGTCGCGGATCTGGATCGGCTGCAGGGACCAGTCACCGCGCTCCATCGCCCGACCGGCCAGCGAGAGACCGAGCGCGCCCGGGAACATCTCCGGGTAGAGAGTAAGAACCGACGCTGAAAAACTCACCGGTTGCCCCCGGCGTCCTTCGGACCGCGCGGCCGGCGCTTCGCATCGAAGCCGTCATGGCCAGGCCCAGTCTCGCTGTCGGGCTCGCCGTCACCGTCTTCATCCTCGACCAGGCCGGCCGCGATCGGATCGATGCGCACGAAGCCGCCAGAGACTGAAACCTCGGGAACGGCTGCCTGGGTGAACGGGATGAGCACGCCCTTGCGCGAGCCGAGCATGATATCGAGGATATCGCCGCCGCCAAAATTCTGCACCGACACGATTTTTCCAATGATGGCGCCGGTATCGTCCTTCACGGCGAGACCCATCAGGTCGGTATGGTAGAATTCGTCCTCGTCGCCATCGTCGGGCAGAGCCGAGCGGTCGATGAAGAGCTCGACATTGGTCAGCGTTTCGGCGGCGGAGCGGTCGTTGACGCCTTTGAAACGCACCACCACGACATTGCCGGCAGGGCGGATGTCGTTGATCTCGAAGGCGCGACCATCCTTCGAATAAAGCGCACCATAATCGGCAAGCGCCAGCGGATCGCCGGTGAAGGTTTTTACGCGCAGCTCGCCCTTGATGCCGTGGGGAGCGCCGATCACGGCCATCTGGACAGGATTTTTTGGTTTGGTCATCGGCCGGGCTTCATCGCTTGGTAACCTGAAAGGCAAATGCTGATCTTGAGCACCGCCTCCCGATGGAGGTTTATCAGGTGTTCTAGTCAACAGGGCCCGCTCTGCCAATGCAGGAATTCCTCATCGCCGCCAAGCCGGACCTCCAGGCCGCCCGCGAAAGCTGGCTGAGGGCGCTGGCCGGCGAGCGCCGGCTGTCGGCATTGACAGTGGAGGCCTATGAGCGTGACACGCGCCAGTTCCTGCAGTTCCTGACCGGCCATGTCGGCGGTCCCGCCGGCATTGCCGATATTGCCGCGCTACGCCCCGCAGACCTGCGCGGTTTTCTCGCCCAGCGCCGCAACGAGGGTGCCGGCGCCCGCACTTTGGGGCGCGGCCTTGCCGGCGTGCGCTCGCTGCTGCGGTTCCTTGAGCGTCGCGGGTTGGCGAACGCCGCCGGTGCGGCAGCGCTGCGCGCGCCGAAGCAGCCAAAGTCGCTTCCGAAGCCTCTGACGGCGGCGGATGCGCGACGTGTCGTCTCGACCGGCGAGCAAATGGCGGAGGAGCCGTGGATGGCAGCCCGCAACGCTGCCGTCCTGACTTTGCTCTATGGTTCGGGCCTGCGTATTTCCGAGGCGCTTGGGCTGACCGGGAGTGAGCTTGTGCATGCGTCGGAGACGGTGCTGCGTGTGACCGGCAAGGGCGGCAAGGTACGGTTGGTGCCGGTGTTGCCGGTGGCATTCCAGGCGATTGCCGAATATCGCCGGCTCTGTCCCTATCACCTCGGTGCTGACGGACCGCTGTTTCGCGGGGCTCGCGGCGGGCCGCTCAATGCGGCGATCATCCAGCGCGAGATGGTGAAACTGCGCTCGGCGCTGAACCTGCCGGAGACCGCAACGCCTCATGCGCTGCGTCATTCCTTCGCGACACATCTGCTGGGACGTGGTGGCGACCTGCGCACCATCCAGGAACTGCTGGGCCATGCCAGCCTGTCGACGACCCAAATCTACACCGGTGTCGATACAGCGAGATTGCTCGACATCTACGAGGCGGCGCATCCTCGCGCCTGAGCGCGACTGCATCCGAGGCGGTGACAATTTTCATCGCCCGGTTAACCGTTTTGCCGCCTTTGGCGCCTAGAACGATTGCCATGATACTTGCTCCGACAAAAGCCGACCGTATCGCGCACCTTTCGCTGAAGCTGCTTGCGGCGATCAACGTGCTTCTGTTCCTGTCCTTCGTGACGGCGGCGCTGCTCGCCTCCAGCCGCGCGCATGCCGAGGCGGTGACCTGCAGCGGCGCCGATATGCTTGCCGGCCTGCAGAAGAGCGATCCGGCTGCCTATGCCGCAATCGAAAAGGAAGCGGCGGCTGTACCAAACGGCAAGGGCTTGCTTTGGAAGCTCGAAAAGGCCGGCGAAAAGCCGTCCTGGCTGTTCGGCACCATGCATATGACCGACCCGCGTGTGGTGATCTTGCCACCGGCCGCACAGAAGGCCTTCGACGGTGCCGATACGGTGATCATCGAAACCACCGATGTGCTCGACCAGGGCAAGATGATGGCAGCGCTGGCCAAGGAACCCGATCTGATGATGTTCACCGATGGCAAGACGCTGAGTGCGTTCCTGTCGCCGGACGATATCAAGGTTCTCGACAAGGGCCTGGATGCGCGAGGCATCCCTGCGGCTTCCGTTGCCAAGATGAAACCATGGATGCTGTCGGCGATGGTTTCACTGCCTGCATGCGAGATGGCACGCAAGAATGAAGGAAAGCCGGTGCTCGACGTCAATCTGGCCGAACAGGCCAAGGCGGCGGGCAAGGATCTGGAAGGGCTGGAGACAGCGGCGGACCAATTGCGTGCCATGGCCTCGTTGCCGATGGAACAGCATGTCAAAGGATTGCTCGAGACGCTGAAGCTGGGCGACAGGATCAACGATGTGTCGGAAACGATGATCGTCCTCTACCAGCGCGGCGACATCGGTATGATCTGGCCGCTGTTTCGGGTAGCACTACCCGAAGCGGCAGAAGACGAAGAGGGCTACGCGGCCTTCGAGGAAGCTATGATCACCAAACGCAACAAGACCATGACCGAACGCGCGCTTCCGATCCTGGCCAAGGGAGGCACCTTCATGGCAGTCGGCGCATTGCATCTGCCCGGGGCCGACGGGCTGGTCGAGCATTTCCGCAAGGCGGGATATACTGTCACTGCCGTCGACTGACGGCTCTCAGGGAACCCGCGACAGCATTGCCGGCACGATGACGCGGTGGAACGGCATGACGATCGCCAGATAGGCACGGCCGAGCAGATTGTGCGTGGCAACGAAAGTCGTTGCACTGATCGACTGCCGGCCGCCGCCGAGCTCGTCCACTTCGACCAGCAGCCGGAAATCGAGATGCCGGTCGTCCAGGCCCAGAACGACGGTTGACGGACTTTCGTCGATCAAGGGAAAGAAACCGATCTGTTCCTGACCGGCCGGGATGTCGGTAGGCCCTGCCTTCAGACCGAACGGCCGGACCATGAGGTTGCGCAAGGCCATCAGCCCGCGGATCCAGCCGGGCCGGCGCAGCATGACACGTTCCGCCGCGGTGCGCGCGTCGAGGTTCTGGCCATCGATCTCGATCGAATACCGGTCGAAGAACTGCGCTGCCGGCAGGATGTTTTGATGTCTGGAGAGATCGTGCATGTAGCCATCTCCTGCTGCTCCGAGGTTCCTACGGGTACGGAGCGTACTTCAACTGTAGCATCGCTGCAGCCGCAGAATCAGCTGACCAAATGTCGCTGTCGAGGAGCCGCGATTGGTGCTGGTGATACGATTTTCACCAGTAAAGAGCCGGCTATAGATTTCGATCTCTCGATTTTACCCTGTCTGAAAGCAAAAAAGCTGGGCGATTTGCTGATTTTAGCGTCACTGTCGTTGTTTTGACGCCTTGCGGCTTCTAGATTCGACACACAATCACGCGTTGCGCGTCGATTGGCGTTGATTGATAACTTTCTCCCAGGAGGACTTCCATGGCGGATTCATCCAACAGCTCTCCAAGCTCTGGTGGTGGCGGCAGCGGCTGGCTGATCGCACTCGTTATCGTCGTTCTGGCCGTCGTCGCGTATTTCGTCTTCGGCCGTAGCGGTGGTGAGCATCCGGCGCCAGCCGAAGCTCCGGCGGCCAGCACACCGGCTCCGGCTCCGGCAGCACCCGCGGCCGAACCGGCCAAGCCTGCCGAACCCGCGAAGCCTGCAGAGCCTGCCCCGGCCACTCCGGCTCCGGCAAACCCGGCTCCAGCTGCTCCGGCCCAATAACCGGCAGCGTCATGAAACAGAACGGCCCGCCTTTCGGCGGGCCGTTTTTCGTTTGACTGGAGCAACTCCGGTAAAAGTGCGTAGCGGTTTTCCGTCAGGAATTGCGAAAAAGCAAAAAGTGAGAGCGTTTCCGCGTTTCCGTTAAAAACGGAAACGCTCTGGGTGAGAGCGCCGCGATGGAGGGCCGCCCCCAGCCATCTAAAGATGGATCGGTTTGAAGAAGGTGGCGAGCGCGGCTTCCTTGACCGCCTCCGACATGGTCGGATGTGCGTGGCAGGTACGGGCGAGATCTTCCGACGAGCCGCCGAATTCCATCAGCACCGTCGCCTCGTGGATCATCTCGCCGGCGCCGAAGCCCAGGATGTGCACCCCAAGCACGCGGTCGGTAGCCTTGTCGGCCAGGACCTTCACCAAACCGTCGGTATGCAGCATGGCGCGCGCGCGGCCGTTGGCCGTGAACGGGAACTTGCCGACCTTGTAGTCGACACCCGCCTTCTTCAGCTCCTCTTCGGTCTTGCCGACAGAAGCCACCTCAGGGCTGGTGTAGACCACGCTCGGAATGACGTCATAGTTCACATGGCCGGCCTGGCCGGCAATGGTCTCGGCCACGGCGACACCCTCGTCCTCTGCCTTGTGCGCCAGCATCGGGCCAGCCACCACGTCGCCGATCGCGTAGATGCCCGGCACATTTGTGCGCAGATGCGCGTCGGTCTTGACGCGGCCGCGCTCGTCCACGTCCACGCCGGCCTCCTTGAGGCCGAGCGCGTCGGTGTAGGGCCGGCGACCGGTGGCGATCAGCACCGCATCGGCTTCGATGGTTTCTGCGGCACCACCCTTGACCGGCTCGAAGGTCACGGTCGCGCCCTTCTTGGCCTGAGCGACAGCCGTCACCTTGGCGCCGAGCTTGAAGTCGAGACCCTGCTTGGCCAGCATGCGCTGGAACTGCTTGGACACTTCGCCATCCATGCCGCCGAGAATGCTGTCGAGATATTCGACGACCGTGACCTTGGCGCCAAGGCGCGCCCAGACCGAACCAAGCTCCAGCCCGATGACGCCGCCGCCAACCACGACGAGGTGACCCGGCACCTTTTCCAGCGACAGCGCGCCGGTGGAAGAAATGATCACTTTCTCGTCGATGTCGACTTTCACGCCGGGGATGCCGGCGACGTCCGAACCGGTAGCGATGACAATGTTCTTCGCCTCGATCTCCTGGACCTTGCCGTCTTCGCCGGTGACGGAGACCTTGCCGGCCGACACGATCTTGCCGGTGCCGCGGAAGGCATCGATCTTGTTCTTCTTGAACAGGAAGGCGACGCCGTTGACGTTGGAGGCGACGGTCGCGTCCTTGTGCGCCAGCATCTTCTTCAGGTTGAGCTTCGGCGTGCCGACCTCAACGCCGAGCGTGTCGAAGGAATGCTGTGCTTCGGCCAGCATTTCGGAGGCATGCAACAGCGCCTTGGAGGGGATGCAGCCGATGTTGAGGCAGGTGCCGCCATAGGTCTCGCGCTTCTCGACCACGGCCGTCTTCAGGCCGAGCTGTGCGGCCTTGATGGCGCACACATAGCCGCCGGGGCCAGATCCGATAACGACGACGTCATAAGCCATGATCTTGTCCTTCCTGCCTGGCGGTCAGCGGCCGCCGCTTACGTTCACAATGGAGCCCGTCGTATATGATGCCTCGTCCGACAAAAGCCAGAGCACGGCGTGGGCGACTTCCTCTGCCTTGCCTTCGCGTTTCATCGGCACGGTGTCGCGGATCGCCGCGACCCGTCCCGGCTGACCGCCGGAGGCGTGGATTTCGGTATCGATGATGCCTGGGCGCACGGCATTGACGCGCACACCTTCATTGGCCACTTCGCGGGCAAGCCCGATGGTGAAGGTGTCGATGGCGCCCTTGGACGCGGCGTAATCGACATATTCGCCGGGCGAGCCAAGCGTCGCCGCGGCCGAGGAGAGGTTGACGATCGAACCGCCCTTGCCGCCGCGCAGCGTCGACATGCGCTTGACGGCCTCGCGGGCGCAGAGGATCGAGCCGACGACGTTGATGCGCATCATGCGCTCCAGCCGTTCAACGCTCATCTCGTCGACACGCGCCTTGCGGTCGACGACACCTGCATTGTTGACGAAGGTGTCGAGCCCGCCGAAGGTCCTGTCGACGGCCGCAAACATCGCGAGCACGTCGGCTTCGTTGCCGACATCGCCCTTGACGGCAAAGGCCTCGCCGCCGCCAGCCTTGATTTCGGCCACCAGCGCCGCGGCTGCTGCTTCATTCGAGGCATAGTTCACCGCGACGCGATAACCGGCCCTGGCCGCCAGCCGGCACACGGCCGCGCCAATGCCGCGGCTGCCGCCGGTGACAAGCAAGGCTCTTCCGGAAGTGGTCATTCCTGGCATCCCTTCAACGCAAAGACATCCCAGGGCAGCTTGGGCAGCTTGTCCTTGATGGCGGAGCGGCTGAGTTGTCCGGCAAGATCCGGGAAGATCAGTGTTCCGGGTGCGTCCTTGTGCTCGTTGGGCAGAAGATCGACAGCACCGGCGGCATCCGCCGTGTAGATCACTCCCTCCCAGACTGTGCAGGCCGCGAGCTCCTCGCCGGTGACGTCGCCTTCCGGGCACTGATGCATAAGGGTAGCGTGCGGGCGCGCTGCATCGCTGCTCCACAACACCACGCCATCCAGTACGACATCCTTGCCCAGCAGCATCTTGAAGCTGTTCGTGGTCGTGGCCGAGCCCATGGTCGGCCGGAAATCGATCTCCGCCACCTGTTCGCGTTCGCCATAAACGGCAAGCTCGATCGGGCATGCCGCCAGCGCCGGCGAGGCAGCAAAAAGAGCCAGGGAAGAGATCAGGGCCTGTAGTCGCATATGGCTCAGTTCGCCTGCTGCGTTGCCAGGCGCACGCCGAGTCCGATGAAGATCACGCCAGTGACCCGATTGAACCAGCGGCCCCAGGCCACGAAGCGTTCGCGCACGGAGGTGACCGTGAAGAAGGTCGAGACGCCGACGAACCACAGGATCAGGGTCGCCGCCATCAGCAGGCCGTAGATAGCCTGGACCGAGGCCGGAGTGTCGTGGCTGACCAGGGCCGTGAACAGCGACAGGAAGAACAGCACCGGCTTGGGGTTCAGCGCATTCGTGGCGAAGCCGAGCAGAAACAGGCGCAGCATCGAAGGCGGGGCGGCCGGTGCGGCTTGCGATTTCGTCTTTTCGTCCGGCATCTCGAAGGCGTCGGCACGCAGCGACTTCCAGCCGAGATAGACCAGATAGGCGGCACCTGCCCATTTCAGCAGTCCGAACAGGAACAGCGACTGCGCGACGATGATGCCGATGCCGAGGATGGTGTAGCCGATGTGGAACAGCAGCGAGGCGCCGATGCCGAAACTGGTGACGATGGCCGCGCGGCGGCCATGCACCAGGCTCTGGCGCACCACGAGCAGGAAATCGGCGCCGGGCGAAACCACCAGCACCGAAAAGACCGCCATCAGGCCGAGAAACTCATAGACATAATGCATCGATCGAAGCCCTTGTTATGGCCGGTCTAGGCCATCAGCCTGACCACCATCAGCGCGAGGCCGAGGAGGGAGACAAACCAGACCAGTGTGCGCAGAACCGGCACGCCGGCCGCGTAGAGGAATACATACACGATGCGTGCAACAAACCAGAGCCATGCACCGGTCGCGCCGAGGCCGCCGGTCTTGCCGGTGATCGCCAGCGCCAGCGCGAGGCCGACAAAGGCCGGATAGGTCTCCAGAAAGTTGCCGAGCGCGCGCTTCAGCCGACCAGGTAGAACATTTCCCGGTTCCTTCGGCTGATCGCGCGGGCCGAGCAGATATTTCAGGCCGAGATCACTCGACAGGTCGAGTGACAGGGCCTGGACCAGGATATGGACGAGGAGGAAGACGACGCTCCAGCCGAGTACCCAGATTTCGGTCGACGCTGCTGCTTCCATCATTCCTCCTGTGACTAGCCTGTCCTACGAGGCTATCAGCCTGACCAGCATCATCACCAGACCGACAACGGACGCGATCCAGACGATGGTGCGCAGAACCGGCACTCCGGTGGCATACAAGACGACATAAAGTACACGCGCCGCGATCCAAAGTACTGCGCCAGTGGCAGCAATGCCGCCGGTCTTGCCGGTAAGCGCAAGGGCCAAAACCAGAGCGATGAAGGCCGGGTAGGTTTCGAGCAGATTGTACAAGGCACGCAGCAGGCGTCCGGCCAGCACACTTTTCGAAGCGCGCCCCTCGTCGCGTGCGCTGAACAGATATTTCGGGCCGAGATCTCCGATAGCCGAAGCCTGGGCGATGACCTGAATGAGCAGGAGCGCCGCGCTCCAGCCGAGAACCTGGGCTTCCGTCGATGCTGCTGCAGCTTCCATATTCCTTGTCCCCTTTTGTCGAGAGGCGCATCGCGCCCCGCTACGTTCAGTTACAAGCGAAAGTCGTTTGCCGGCCGGTCATTTCGACCGGCCACGAAGAAAATCCCTGAGCAGCAAATGGAGGCCTTACAGATCCAGAACGAGACGTTCCGGATCCTCCAGGCTTTCCTTGACGCGCACCAGGAAGGTGACGGCTTCCTTGCCGTCGACGATGCGGTGATCATAGGAGAGCGCCAGATACATCATCGGACGGATGACGATCTGCCCGCCGACCACCATCGGCCGTTCCTGGATCTTGTGCATGCCGAGGATGCCCGACTGCGGCGCGTTCAGGATCGGCGTCGACATCAGTGATCCGTATACGCCACCGTTCGAAATCGTGAACGTGCCACCCTGCATGTCGGCGACTGAAAGCTTGCCGTCGCGCGCGGCAATGCCGAGGCGGCCGATTTCCTTCTCGATCTCGGCGATCGACATGGCGTCCGCGTCACGCACAACCGGCACGACGAGGCCCTTGTCGGTGCCGACGGCCACGCCGATGTGAGCGTAGTTCTTGTAGATGATGTCGGTGCCATCGATCTCGGCGTTGACGGCCGGGATTTCCTTCAACGCATGGGTCACGGCCTTGGTGAAGAAGCCCATGAAGCCGAGCTTCACGCCATGCTTCTTCTCGAAGATGTCCTTGTACTTGGCGCGAAGGTCCATCACCGCCTTCATGTCCACCTCGTTGAAGGTGGTCAGCATTGCGGCGGTCGACTGCGCATCCTTGAGGCGGCGCGCGATGGTCTGGCGCAGCTTGGTCATGCGCACGCGTTCTTCGCGCACCGCATCGCCTTCGGCCGATGGCGCGCGCGGAGCCGCGGGCACCTTCGGTGTCTCAACGGGCTGCGACGGCGCCCCCTTTGCAATGGCGTCGAGCACATCGCCCTTCAGCACCTGGCCGCGCTTGCCGGAACCCGACACCTGGTCGACAGCGATGTTGCTCTCGGCGAGCAGCTTGGCGGCACTCGGTGCGGGCGGCATGGTGCGTGCTTCGATCGGGCCTTCGCCGGCAACCTGATTGCTCTGGGCGGCGGCTTCCTTGACGGTCGAGGCAGCGGTTGGTGCCGAAGCCTGGGCAACTGCCTCCGGCTTGGTGGCGGGAGCGCCTGCGCCAGCGCCGATCGTACCAAGCAGAGCGCCGACGCCGACCGTCTCGCCTTCCTTCACGGTGATCTCCACCAGCGTGCCGGCAGCGGGAGCCGGCACTTCTACCGTCACCTTGTCGGTTTCCAGCTCGACCAGCGGTTCGTCGGCGGCAATGGCATCGCCGACCTTCTTGAACCACTTGCCGATGGTTGCTTCGGTGACCGACTCGCCGAGTGTCGGGACTTTGATTTCGGTAGCCATGTGCCTGTCCGTTGTTGTCGGTTGGGTTCGGTATGTCAGATCGGAATGCCGTTTGGACGAATCTTCATTCCGATCTAACTCTTTATTCCAGCATGATCTTTTTCCGAAAACCGGTTCCCACTTTTCGGGATCATGCTCTGCTTATCCGCCGAGCGCGTCTTCGAGAAGGGCAGCCAGCTGCGCCAGATGCTTCGACATCAGGCCGGTGGCCGGCGAAGCGGCAGCCGGACGGCCGGTGTAGCGCACGCGCTGGTGCTTGGCGTCGATGTGAGCGAGCACCCATTCCAGATACGGGTCGATGAACGACCAGGCACCCATATTCTTGGGCTCTTCCTGACACCACACCATCTCCGCATTGCGGAAACGGGACAGCTCGGTGATCAACGCCTTGGCCGGGAATGGATAAAGCTGCTCGACACGCAGCAGGTAGATGTCGTCGATGCCGCGCTTCTCGCGTTCCTCGTAGAGGTCGTAATAGACCTTGCCGGTGCACAGAACGACGCGGCGGATCTTCGAATCCTTGACCAGCTTGATCGCCTGGTTCTGCAGCAGCTGGGCATCGTCCCACAGCAGGCGGTGGAACGAGCTTTCGCCCGACAGCTCGGCGATGGTCGACACCGCGCGCTTGTGGCGCAGCAGCGACTTCGGCGTCATCAGGATCAGCGGCTTGCGGAAGTCGCGCTTCAGCTGTCGGCGCAGGATGTGGAAGTAGTTCGCCGGCGTCGTGCAGTTGGCGACTTGCATGTTGTCTTCTGCGCAGAGCTGCAGGAAGCGCTCGAGGCGTGCCGATGAGTGTTCCGGACCCTGGCCTTCATAGCCGTGCGGCAGCAGGCAGACGAGGCCGGACATGCGCAGCCACTTGCGCTCGCCCGACGAGATGAACTGGTCGAACACCACCTGTGCGCCGTTGGCGAAGTCGCCGAACTGGGCTTCCCACAAGGTGAGCGCCTTCGGATCGGCCAGCGAGTAGCCATATTCGAAACCGAGCACGGCCTCTTCCGAGAGCATCGAGTTGATGACCTCGTAGCCTGCCTGCGCCGGCGACAGGTTGTTGAGCGGGATGTAGCGGGTCTCGTCGCGCTGATCGTAGAGCACGGAGTGGCGCTGCGAGAAGGTGCCGCGCTCCGAATCCTGGCCGGACAGACGGATCGGGTTGCCGTCGAGCAGGATTGCGCCGAAGGCGAGTGCCTCGGCGGTCGACCAGTCGATGCCTTCGCCGGTTTCGATGGCCTGGCGGCGGTTTTCGAGGAAACGCGCGATGGTCTTGTGCGCCTCGAAATCCTTCGGCACCTCGGTCAGCTTCTTGCCGATTTCCTTCAGCGTCTTGACCGGCACGGCAGTCTTGCCGCGGCGCAGCTCATCCTGCTGGTCGGCCGAGCGCAGTCCCGACCACGCGCCGTCAAGCCAGTCTGCCTTGTTCGGCTTGTAGGCCTGGCCGACTTCCCATTCGCTTTCCAGATGGGCGCGCCAGTCTGCCTTCATCTTGTCGAAGTCGGCCTGGGCAAGGTGACCTTCGGCGATAAGGCGATCGGCATAGAGCTGCACGGCGGTCTTCTGCGTGCGGATCTTGCGGTACATGATCGGCTGGGTGAAGGCCGGCTCGTCGCCTTCATTGTGGCCGAAGCGGCGATAGCAGAACATGTCCACAACCACCGGCTTGTGGAACTTCATGCGGAATTCCGTCGCCACCTTGGCGGCGAACACCACCGCTTCCGGATCGTCGCCATTGACGTGGAAGATCGGCGCCTCGATCATCTTCGCCACATCCGACGGATAGGGCGAGGAACGCGAGAAGCGCGGGTTCGTGGTGAAGCCGATCTGGTTGTTGATGATGAAGTGAAGCGTGCCGGCGACGCGATGGCCGCGCAGGCCGGAAAGGCCGAGGATTTCGGCGATCACGCCCTGGCCAGCAAAGGCGGCGTCACCATGCAGCAGCAGCGGCATGACCTTGGCGCGTTCGGCCAGCGGCACGATCTCGCCGCGCTCGCGGCCGACGAGCTGGTCCTGCTTGGCGCGGGCCTTGCCCATCACCACCGGGTCGACAATTTCCAGATGCGATGGATTGGCGGTCAGCGACAGGTGCACCTTGTTGCCGTCGAACTCGCGGTCCGAGGAGGCGCCGAGGTGATACTTCACATCGCCCGAACCCTCGACATCGTCGGGGGCATAGGAGCCGCCCTTGAATTCGTGGAAGATGGCGCGGTGCGGCTTCGCCATCACCTGCGAAAGCACGTTGAGACGGCCGCGGTGGGCCATGCCGAGCACGACCTCCTTGAGGCCGAGCTGGCCACCGCGCTTGAGGATCTGCTCCAGCGCCGGGATCAGCGACTCACCACCATCAAGGCCGAACCGCTTGGTGCCCTTGTACCTGACGTCGAGAAACTGCTCGAAGCCTTCGGCCTCGATCAGCTTTTGCAGAATCGCCTTCTTGCCTTCGGCGGTGAAGGTGATCTCCTTGTCGGCGCCCTCGATGCGAGCCTGGATCCAGGCTTTTTCCTCAGGGTCGGAGATATGCATGAACTCGACACCCAGCGTCGAGCAATAGGTGCGCGTCAGGATCTCCAGCATCTGCCGGATGGTACCGAACTCGAGGCCCAGCACGTTGTCGAGGAAGATCGGCCGGTCGTAATCGGCCTCGGTGAAGCCGTAGTTGGCGGGCGACAGCTCGTTGTAGTCCTCAAGCGGGTTGGCGATGCCGAGCGGGTCGAGATTGGCGTGCAGGTGGCCGCGCATGCGGAAGGCGCGGATCATCATGATGGCGCGCACGGAATCGCGGGTCTGCTGATGAACATCGGCCTCGGAGATGGCGACACCATTGGTGGCTGCCTTTTCCTTGACCTTCTTCTCGATGGTCTTTTCGACCAGGCCCCAATTGCCGTCGAGCGCGGAAACCAGCTCGCCATTGGCGACCAGTGGCCAGGAAGGGCGCGCCCAGGAGGCGCCCTTGGCGTTCTTCTTCACGTCGGCGGCGTCATCCTTCAGTGCCGCGAAGAAGTCCTGCCATTCCGGATCGACCGATACCGGATTGTCCTCATAGGCGGCATAAAGCGCATCGATGTAATCGGCGTTGCCGCCATAGAGGAACGAAGTGAGGGAAAACTGGTCGTTGGCCTGATCTTGTCGTGCCATCTGCCTTATCGGAGCTCTGCTCCGTCTCCTTTGTGAGGGGAGTAGGGAGTAGGGAAATCCCTTACTGCCCTACTCCCTTATTCCCTTAACCCTTGATCGCTTCGACCAGCGTCGTGCCGAGGCGCGCCGGCGACGGCGACACGCGGATGCCTGCCGATTCCATCGCTGCGATCTTGTCTTCCGCGCCGCCCTTGCCGCCCGAAATCACCGCGCCGGCGTGACCCATGGTGCGGCCGGCCGGAGCCGTGCGGCCGGCGATGAAACCGGCCATCGGCTTCTTGCGGCCACGTTTGGCTTCGTCCTTGAGAAACTGTGCGGCGTCCTCTTCGGCCGATCCGCCGATTTCGCCGATCATGATGATCGATTTGGTTTCGTCGTCGGCCAGGAACATCTCCAGCACGTCGATGAACTCCGTGCCCTTGACGGGGTCGCCGCCGATACCGACGGCAGTGGTCTGGCCGAGGCCAACATTGGAGGTCTGGAACACAGCTTCATAGGTAAGTGTTCCCGAGCGTGAAACAACGCCTACCGAGCCCTTCTTGAAGATGTTGCCGGGCATGATGCCGATCTTGCACTGTTCCGGTGTCAGGACGCCGGGGCAGTTGGGGCCAAGCAGCCGCGACCTGGAATTTTCCAGCCGCGCCTTGACCCGCACCATGTCCAGCACCGGGATGCCTTCGGTGATGCAGACGATGAGAGGAACCTCGGCGTCGATCGCCTCGATGATTGCTTCGGCAGCACCTGCCGGCGGCACATAGACAACCGATGCGGTGGCACCGGTCCTCTCCTTGCCTTCGGCCACTGAAGAGAAGATCGGCAGGGTCTCGCCCTTGGCGCCGGTCCAGGTCTCGCCACCCTTCTTCGGGTGGATGCCGCCGACCATCTGCGTGCCGTAATAGGCCAGCGCCTGCTCGGTGTGGAAGGTGCCGGTCTTGCCGGTCAGGCCCTGAACCAGGATTTTCGTGTTCTTGTCGACGAGAATGGACATGCCCAACCTTTTTACGAGAGGGTGATGGAGGAAGGTGAGACGCGCCGGTAGACGCCGCTCACCATGTCTTGCCAGACGTCACTGCCGGCCGCCTTGAACTCAAGGCGCATGCGGTAGCTGTCGGCGGTATCGAAATTGTAGGTCACGCGCGCGGCACCGCGCGGCGAGGTCTTCGTCAGCGCCAGCTCGTTGCCGGTCCAGGCACCGGAAGCCGGCGCCGCCGGCACAAAGCCCATGGTGTCGAACTGATGCATGGTGCAGGCGCTGTTCGGCTGGTCGAAACCGAAGACGTTGTGCGAGGCAAAGGACGCCTTGCCGTCGCGGCTCTGCCGATAGCGCTGCACCACGAACAGGCCGTCGAATTCCGGCTCCGCGATGATTTCCGCCGTGGCCTTGCCGGCCGGCGCCCATTGCGTGGCCGAAATCTCCTCGTCGCCATGCCACGCGCCAACCAGCGCCTGCAGGCGCTGGTGGTCAGGTGACAGAGCGGGTGAAGATGCCGTGCTCATGGTCGAAGCCGTTTCAGCCTGATGCCGTTCAGCCCTTGACCGCCGCCACGATCTTCTTGGCAGCGTCGTCGAGGTCGTCGGCTGGCGTGACGTTCAAGCCGCTCTCGCGGATGATCTTCTTGCCAAGCTCGACATTGGTGCCTTCGAGGCGCACGACCAGCGGCACTTTCAGGCCGACTTCCTTGACGGCCGCGACGACGCCCTCGGCGATGACATCGCATTTCATGATGCCGCCGAAGATGTTGACGAGGATGCCCTCGACCGCAGGATCCTTGGTGATGATCTTGAAGGCTGCCGTCACTTTTTCCTTCGAAGCACCCCCGCCGACATCGAGGAAGTTGGCGGGCTCGGCGCCATAGAGCTTGATGATGTCCATGGTCGCCATGGCAAGGCCGGCGCCATTGACCATGCAGCCGATATTGCCGTCGAGCGCGACATAGGCGAGGTCGTATTTCGACGCCTCGATTTCCTTCTCGTCCTCTTCGGTCTCGTCGCGCAGCTCCAACATGTCGGCATGGCGGAACAGCGCGTTGTTGTCGAACGACACCTTGGCGTCGAGCACGCGCAGGCGGCCGTTCTTCATAACGATGAGCGGATTGACCTCGAGCAGGCTCATGTCCTTCTCGGTGAAGGCCTTGTAGAGCAGCGGGAACAGCGTTTCACCGTCCTTGGCTGCATCGCCCGAAAGCTTCAGCGCTTCATTCAGCTTGGCGACGTCGTCGCCGGTCACGCCCTTGGCCGGGTCGATCGCCAGCGTGACGATCTTTTCCGGCGTGTCGTGCGCGACGGTCTCGATGTCCATGCCGCCTTCGGTCGAAACGACGAAGGCAACGCGGCCGACGGTGCGGTCGACCAGGATCGACAGATAGAGTTCGCGGTCGATGTCGGCGCCGTCCTCGATGTAGAGGCGGTTGACCTGCTTGCCGGCGGGACCGGTCTGCTTGGTCACCAGCGTGTGGCCGAGCATCTCGTTGACATTGGCGACCACTTCGGCGATCGACTTGGCCAGCCGTACGCCGCCCTTGGCTTCTGCGGACAGTTCCTTGAACTTGCCCTTGCCGCGGCCGCCGGCATGGATCTGGCTCTTCACGACATAGAGCGGTCCGGGCAGCCGTTTGGCGGCGGCTTCCGCGTCACCGGCCTGGAACACCGGCACGCCTTCCGCGACCGGAGCGCCGAAACCCTTGAGAACCTGCTTTGCCTGATATTCGTGGATGTTCATCTGGAACTGTCCTCGTTTACTTTTGGCCGAGTTGCGGCGCGATCGCGACGCAGGCTTCGCAAAGGCCCTTCACGGCCTCGACCGACTTCTCGAACATCTTCTCTTCGGTCTTGTTGAAGTCGAGCTCGATAATGCGCTCGACGCCACCGGAACCGATCACCACCGGCACACCGACATAGGTGTCCTTGAGACCGTACTGGCCGTTGAGGTGAGCGGCGCAAGGCAGCACGCGCTTCTTGTCCTTCAGATAGCTCTCGGCCATGGCGATCGCCGAGGCCGCCGGAGCGTAATAGGCCGAACCGGTCTTGAGCAGGCCGACGATCTCGCCGCCACCCTTGCGGGTGCGCTCGACGATGGCATCGAGCTTTTCCTGGCTGGTCCAGCCCATCTTGACGAGGTCCGGCAGCGGAATGCCGGCAACGGTGGAGTAGCGGGTCATCGGCACCATGTCGTCGCCGTGGCCGCCGAGCGTCATCGCACTGACGTCTTCGACGGAAACCTTGAATTCCTCGGCCAGGAAGTAACGGAAACGGGCAGAGTCCAGCACGCCGGCCATGCCCACCACATGGCTCTTCGGCAGGCCGGAGAATTTCTGCAGCGCCCAGACCATGGCGTCGAGCGGGTTGGTGATGCAGATGACGAATGCGTTCGGGGCATATTTCTTGATGCCGGCGCCGACCTGCTCCATGACCTTGAGGTTGATGCCGAGCAGGTCGTCGCGGCTCATGCCCGGCTTGCGCGGCACGCCGGCGGTGACGATGCAGACGTCAGCGCCTTCGATGCCGGCATAGTCGTTGACGCCGACATAACGCGTGTCGAAACCGTCGACCGGCGAGGATTCTGCGATATCCAGACCCTTGCCCTGAGGAATGCCTTCCGCAATGTCGAACAGGACGACGTCGCCAAGTTCCTTCAGGCCGATCATGTGAGCGAGCGTGCCGCCAATCATGCCGGAGCCGATGAGCGCTATCTTGTTGCGTGCCATGTGAGGATCAATTCCCTTGTCTAAAGACGGCGCCATTGCGGCGTCGGAGGAGAGGCCGGTAGGAACGGGAAACCCGCGAGATTTCGCCGCACCCAATAGTCCCGTTGTGGAAAAAATTCAAACGATTATTTTGAGGCTAAATATTTCAATCGGTTAGATTACTTTGGATTTACGTAAACGTCAAAATTTGAAGCCACTTGCGGCGCGCGTTCGCACGAGATGACCATAGAGATCAGAAGATTGTTGCCGGGTGATGACGCATTGCTCGGCCGCGTGGCCGGGGAGGTGCCCCGCGAGCCTGGGGCGGCGGCGCAATTTCTAACCGGCCAGAGCCGGCTTCGCCTGTTTCCCGGACCAGCCTTCCAGCCAGTCCCTGCTCTGCATTTCGATGAGGCGGGATACGGTGCGGTCGAATTCGAACGCTTCGGTCGTACCGGAGCGTCCGGCATAAAGCCTGTCGGCCGTTGCCTCGGCGCTCGCGACGACACGTTTCCTGGTGTCGTAGAGCGTGTCCACCAGCAGGATGAAACGTTTGGCGGGATTGCGGCGTGTCTGATCGAGCACCGGCACATGGTCGATGAAGATCGTGTCGAAACGCTCGGCGATCGCCAGGTAATCACGCGCACCGAGCGGTGCGTCACACAGGTCCGCGAACGAAAAGCGGGCATTGGCGCCGACGGCGCGCGGGACCGTCACATGCCGCCCCTTGAGCGGGATCTCGACCACCGTCGAGGCATGGCCGTGGGTCACGGCATGCCAGGCCTCATCCATTCTGCGGTCGGTCTCTTCGCCCAGCGGGGTCATGTACACCGGCAGCCGGTTGAGCTTCTCCAGCCGGTAATCGGTTTCGGAGTCCAGCGTCACAACGTCTGCATGGTGTTCCAGGATCGCGATGAAAGGCAGAAAGAGTTGCCGGTTGAGGCCGTCACGATAGAGATCGTGCGGCGCCACGTTGGAGGTGGCGACCAGCACGACACCATTGGCGAACAGCGCTGAAAACAGCCGCGACAGGATCATCGCGTCGGCGATATCGGTGACGGTGAACTCGTCGAAGCACAAAACCCATGATTCCTCGGCCAGCGCCCTGGCGACCGGCGGAATAGGATCGTCCTCCTTGACGGAGCCCTCCTTGCGGGCCTGCCGGTGCCTCTGGATGCGGTCCTGCACGTCGGCCATGAAGTCGTTGAAATGGACGCGGCGCTTGCGCCTGACCGGCACGAGTTCGAAAAAGAAGTCCATAAGCATCGTCTTGCCGCGACCGACGCCGCCATAGACATAAAGGCCTTTGACGACGGCAGGGGTTCGCGGCCGCCTGGCAAAGAGCCAGCCCAGCGCGCTGGACTTCTGCGCCAGGCGCTTGTCGGCGATCTCGTCGATGAGGCGGTCGAGCCGCCCCACGATACGTTCCTGTGCGGCATCGCGCGTGACCGCGCCGGTCTCGACGAGATGGTCGTAGCGCTGCCTGACGGTCGCGTGGGTCTGAAGGCCGTCACGCACATGCATGATGTATGGTCACCGGATGGGGATAGGAGATACCTATCCCGACTGGTCTTATCTGGAAAGCGAGATCGGCTGGCCGTTCGAGGTCTGGCCGTCGAATTTCGTCGGGCTCGAGGAATAGAGCCTGGCCAGGGTGCCGCCGTCCTGATCGTAGAGGGTCAGCTGCTTGCCGGCGACGTTCCACGACTTGACGTTGTCGATTGGCGGCGGGCAGCGCAGCGGGCCGGCGCGGTAGCCTTGGCCGAACTTGGTCTGCGGGGTTGCCACCTTACAGCCCTGGCCGGCTACCGAAGCGCTCCATACACCGGCGATCGCCGAAGCCGTGAGGTCCGGTGCGTTGGCCGGCGGAGTGGCGCCACCGCCAGCCGGTAGCGAAGCCACCTGGGTGCCGCCCGGCGCCGTCGGGAACTTGGAAGCGTCGGTCGGAGCCGGAGCAGCCGGCGGCGGCAGCTGGCTCGAAGACACGGTGCCGGAAGGCTGCGGCTCTAGCGGAGCGGGCTGCGAATCTTCCGACCCAAAGCGCGTGCTGGTACAGCCGCTGACAACGAGTGCGGCAAGCGATACGGCAACAAGACCGGATCTCGAAAGGATCATGGCAACCTCCGCGGCCCGAAACGGGCGCCGTCCAAAGAAAATGCGCCTTCCACCAAAAGGGCGAAGGCGGCAGAATTTCAACCCGATATGGTTAAAATAGGGTTTGCGCTGGCGTCTGTTGCATTTTTATCGCAACCGAAGCGGGTGGTGCTACCGCAGTTCCGACGCCGCTATCGGCCTCTCATCTTTTCGGAACCTGGCATTCGAAACGGCGTTGAGCGTCGTCAGTCTATCGATTGCAAGGGTAACATAAATGCTCAAATGGATTCTCATCCTGCTCATTGTGGCCGCTGCAGCAAGTCTGCTCGGCATGCCGGCATTGGCCGGCGCGGCAGCGACCGGCGCGCGTATTCTGATCGCCATAGTTCTGGTGCTCTTCCTGCTCCTCCTCCTGGGTGTCTTCGCCATCACCTGATTTGTTCCGCTTTTCGGCCGGACTGGTAATTTCCGGCCGTTTCCGCCATATAGCGCCAAACAGACGTGGAATTTCGGGACCATTATGGCTGGCGCGGCCCCCTTCGCCAAAATGAATGGCATCGGCAACGAGATTATCGTTGCCGACATGCGTGGTCGTGCCGACAGGGTCACGGCGGCGGCCGCGATCGCGCTCAATGCCGATCCAGCGACGCGCTTCGACCAGATCATGGCGATCTACGACGCGAAAACCCCCGGTACTGCTTATTTCGTCGAGATCCTGAATTCGGATGGATCGTCTGCGCAGGCCTGCGGCAACGGCATGCGTTGCGTGGTGCAGGCCCTGGCCGCCGAAACCGGCCAGACGATGTTCACCTTCGAGACCGTTGCCGGCATCCTCAACGCCAAGCAGCATGCCGACGGGCTGATCTCGGTGGATATGGGCAAGCCGCGTTTCGGCTGGCAGGAAATCCCGCTGGCCGAGGAATTTCGCGACACCCGCATGATCGAATTGCAGATCGGGCCGATCGATGCGCCGGTGCTGCATTCGCCATCCGCCGTCTCGATGGGCAACCCGCATGCGATCTTCTGGGTCGACAACGACGTCTGGAGCTATGAACTCGAACGTTTTGGCCCGATGCTGGAAAACCATCCGATGTTCCCGGAGCGCGCCAACATCAGCATTGCCCAGGTGACCTCGCCCGACAGTATGGTCATCCGCACCTGGGAGCGCGGCGCGGGTCTTACCAAGGCCTGCGGCTCTGCCGCCTGCGCCGCGGCAGTGGCCGGCGCACGCACCAAGCGCACCGGGCGCAGCGTGAATCTCACGGCGCCCGGCGGCCAGTTGCATGTCGAATGGCGCGGGGACGACAACGTTGTCCTGACCGGGCCGGCAGCTTGGGAATTTTCCGGCATGTTCGATCCGGCCAACGGTGCCTGGACTCGCGATACCGAGAGCGCGGCCTGATGGCTGAAGCGCCTGCCAAGGGAATCGAGGTCGTCACCTTCGGTTGCCGGCTCAACACCTATGAATCCGAGGTGATGCGCCGGGAAGCTGAGACCGCCGGCCTCGGCGCGCTGAAGGGCGGCGCCATCATATTCAACACCTGCGCCGTGACAGGCGAGGCGGTGCGCCAGGCCAAGCAGTCGATCCGCAAGGCGCGGCGCGAGAATCCGGAAGCCCGGATCATCGTCACCGGCTGCGCCGCCCAGACCAAGCCGCAGGATTTCTCGGCCATGGGCGAGGTCGACCTCGTGCTCGGCAACGAGGAAAAGCTCAAGGCGCACAATTACCGCGCACTGCCCGACTTCGGCGTCAATGATTTCGAAAAGGCCCGCGTCAACGACATCATGTCGGTGAAGGAGACGGCATCGCATATGGTCGATGCCATCGAAGGGCGAGCGCGTGCCTTCGTGCAGGTGCAGAATGGCTGCGACCATCGCTGCACCTTCTGCATCATTCCTTATGGTCGCGGCAATTCGCGTTCGGTGCCGATGGGCGCCGTGGTCGAGCAGATCAAGCGGCTGGCCGGCAATGGTTACGCCGAGATCGTGCTCTCAGGTGTCGACATGACCAGCTATGGCGCCGATCTGCCGGGTGCGCCGCGGCTGGGCAGGCTGGTGAAGACAATCCTGCGCCAGGTGCCGGACGTGAGGCGGCTGCGCCTGTCGTCGATCGATTCGATCGAGGCCGATGACGATCTGCTCGAAGCGATCGCCACTGAGAACCGACTGATGCCGCATCTGCATCTGTCGCTGCAGTCCGGTGACGACATGATCCTCAAGCGCATGAAGCGGCGGCATCTGCGCGACCAGTCGATCCAATTCTGCGAGGATGTACGAAAGCTGCGGCCCGGCATCGTCTTCGGCGCCGACATCATCGCCGGCTTTCCGACCGAAACGGACGCGATGTTCCAGAGTTCGATCGCGATCGTCGAGGAATGTGGCCTCACCCATCTCCATGTCTTTCCGTTCAGTCCGCGTGAAGGCACGCCGGCTGCACGCATGCCGCAGGTGCGGCGCGATGTGGTGAAGAGCCGTGCCGCCCGATTGCGCGTGGCAGGCGATGCAGCCTACGCCAGGCACCTGGCATCCCTTGGCGGCACGACGCAGTCGATTCTCGTCGAACGCGAAGGTCTCGGCCGTACCGAGGGCTTCACGCTGGCGGCGATCGCGGCCGGCCGGCCGGGCGAAATCATCGAGGCAGTGGTGACCGGACATGACGGCGCACGGCTCGAAGCCGCGCCGCTGACCGCGCGCGCAGCCTGAAACGAGCGGAACGCATGGCATTCGGGTTCATCAAGAAAGTCTTTTCCTTCGGCAAGAAGGAAGTGGTGGAGGAAAAGGTCGACGAGACCGCCCCGCTGCCGCCGCTCAATTTCGATGCGCTGGAGGCACTCAAACCTGCCGCCGAGCAGGTCGTTCCCGATTTCCTGAAGCGGGAAGAGCAGGCCGAAGTCGCCCCCGCCCCGGAGCCGGTCGCGCACGAGCCTGAAAAAGTCGAGCCGGAGACGTCTGTCGACGCGCCGGTTGAACAACCGATAGAAGCTATCGCCGAACTGCAAGTGCCCGTCGAGCCGGAAGAGCCGGACGTTCGGATCGAAGAACCTGCGGTTGTCGAAACCGCTCCAGAACCGGTCGAAGACGCAACACCGGTGGAAGCTACGCCGGAGGCCCAGCCCGAACCGGAAGTTCCCGAGCCGGTGTCGGAACAACCTGAAGAGGCCAAGGCCGAGCCAATCGAATTCGAGCAGGCAGAGGTTGCAGAGCCTGAGCCGGTTGTTGCCGAACCGATAGAGCCGGAGCCGGTCGCCGAAATCGAGGCAAAGCCGGAAACGGATGCAGCCGAGCCGGTCTCCGTCGCGCCGCAAAGCGAGCCAGAGGTTGCGCCAACTGAGCTCCAGCAGCCCGAGATACAACCAGCAGAGGAAGAGCCGGCAGCAGAGGAAGAGCCGGCGCCGGCGATTGAACCCGAGATCGTCGTCGAGGCGGCGCCCGACGCGCAACCCGAAGCCGCGGCCGAAACGGTTGAGGCCGAGCCGACACCCGAGGCACCGGCCCCGGTGTCCGTGGAAGCACCCGAGGCTGAAGCGGTCGAGCCGCCAGCGCCTGTTGCAGAACCGGCCGCCGCCCGCGCAACTGCCGGCAAGGTTACCGTCAGCAAGAAGGTCGAGCAGAAGGCAGAGCCTGAAAAGGCTCCGGAACCGGTGACGAAGCGCTCCTGGTTCCAGCGCATGCGCGAGGGACTGGCCCGGTCATCGCGCGAGCTGAGCGGCAACATCGCCGGTGTCTTCACCAAGCGCAAGCTGGACGAGGAGACACTGCAGGACCTGGAAGACGTGCTGATCCGCGCCGATCTTGGCGTCGAGACGGCCTTGCGTGTCACCGACTCCCTGGCTTCCAGCCGCTACGGCAAGGATGTGTCCGATACGGAAGTGCGCGCGGTCATGGCTGCCGAGGTGGAAAAGGTGCTGGGCCCGGTGGCGAAGCCGCTTGAGCTCGACCTGTCGCACAAGCCGCATGTCATCCTCGTCGTCGGCGTCAACGGTACCGGCAAGACCACCACCATCGGCAAGCTTGCCGCCAAGCTCACCGATGGTGGGCTTTCGGTGATGCTCGCCGCCGGCGATACGTTCCGCGCCGCCGCCATCGAACAGCTCAAGATCTGGGGTGAACGCACCAAGTCGCCTGTCATCGCCACCAAGCTTGGCGCCGACGCGGCTGGTCTCGCCTATGATGCCTTTGAAAAGGCCAGGGAGGCCGGCTCCGACGTTCTGATCATCGATACCGCTGGCCGTCTGCAGAACAAGGCCGAGCTGATGGCGGAACTGGAAAAGATCGTGCGCGTTCTGGGCAAACTCGATCCGGAAGCGCCGCACACGGTGCTGCAGACGGTGGACGCCACCACAGGCCAGAATGCGCTCAACCAGGTCGAGATCTTCCGCAACATCGCGGGGGTCAACGGGCTGGTGATGACCAAGCTGGACGGCACGGCGCGCGGCGGTATCCTGGTCGCCATCGCCGCCAAACATAAGCTGCCGGTCTATTTTATCGGTGTCGGCGAACAGGTCGACGACCTCGAACCCTTTTCCGCTAGCGATTTCGCCAAGGCGATTGCCGGCGTTGGATAGATGATGAACGAACCCATTCTCGAAAAAGACCCCTCAGATCCACGCAAGAAGGCGTTGAATCCCGGCCTGAAGTTCCTGCTGGAGCTCGGTCCTGGCCTTGTCTTCTTCTTTGTGACCTTGCGTGGCGAGTGGCTGGCGCAGAAGTTCCCGGTGCTTGCGGAACTTGGCGAACCGATCCTGATCGCCACGGCCTTCTTCATGGCGGCGACCGCGATCTCTCTGAGCGTGTCCTGGCTTTTGACACGCAGCCTGCCGATCATGCCGCTGGTATCCGCCGTGGTGGTTTTTGTGTTCGGCGCGCTGGCGATCTGGCTGCAGGACAAGACCTTCGCCTTCATGAAGCCGACCATCATCAACTCGCTGTTCGGCGCGGTTCTGCTGGGTGGGTTGCTGTTCGGCAAGTCGCTGCTCGCCTATGTGTTCGACACGGCTTTCAAGCTCGATGCCGAGGGCTGGCGCAAGCTCACCTTCCGTTGGGGGCTGTTCTTCTTCTTCCTGGCCGTGGTCAACGAAGTGGTGTGGCGCAACTTTTCCGAGAACACCTGGCTCTACTTCAAGGTGTGGGGCATCATGCCGATCACGCTGGTGTTCACCTTCAGCCAGATGCCGTTGATCATGCGGCATTCGGTTGAGGAAAAAGCTGAAAAGTAGCCCTTCAATCGATTAATTCCGCATTAACCGGCCATGCACGGGGTGCATTGCTGCATTGCAGCATCTTGTTTTGCAATGCACACGAACTATGTCATGGTGGAATTGAAAAGGGAGGACTAACCGCCGCGCCAATGCGGCCTCAAGCGAAGGAATTTCGCCATGATCCTCGACCTCGTGTCCCGTGCTCGTGACAGCATGAACAAGCGCAAGCGCTACAACCAGCTCGTCAACGAGATCCAGAGCCTGACCGACCGCGACCTCGCCGACTTCAACGGCAACCGCGCCGAGATGCTCTACAACGTCCGCAAGCAGATCTACGGCTAAGCCGGTTTGTTACAGGTCCGGCTGAGAAAGCCCTCGACCGACCAGCAGCAGAATGTCTGGAACCCGAAAGCCGGCCGGCTTTCGGGTTCTTTGCTTTTCAGGACAGGTTTCGTGCTGTAGCCGGGTTGGCCTGCGCCCGCTTCAGCCAATAGCCGAAGATCGCAGCGGTGATGAAGGCAATCACCCCGTAGATTGCTGCCGGCACCGCCATCGTCGCATTGTTGAGCAGAAGCGGGCTGAGCGCGATGGCGATCGCCAGCGTGCCGTTGTGGATGCCGATCTCCATGCCGATGGCGGTCGCCTGCCGCCTGTCGATACCCGCCACGCGCGGCACGCAATAGCCAACTGCAAGGCTGACCAGGTTGAAGGCGAGCGCGGCAAGGCCGACCACCGGGCCCCAGATCATGGCGGTTTCCCACTCCTGAACCAGCGCCACCACAACCACTGCGAACAGGAACACCATCGACAGGATCTTCACCGGCTGTGCCATGCGCGCGGCGAAGGCCGGGAAACGGCTGCGCAACCACATGCCGATCAGCACAGGCCCGAGCACGATGACGAACACCTGCACGACCTTCGCGAACTGCAGCGGAATCGCCTGGTCGCCCGTCATGAAATGCGCGAGCGACCAGTTGACGATCAGCGGCAGCGTGGCGATCGACAGGGCCGAGTTGATCGCGGTCAGCGTGATGTTGAGTGCGACGTCGCCACCGGCGAGATGGCTGTAGAGATTGGCCGACGTGCCGCCGGGGCTGGCCGCAAGCAGCATCATGCCGACAGCCAGTGCCGGTTCGAGTTCGAACAGATAGATGAGAGCAAGACAAGCCAGCGGCAGGATCAGCGTCTGGCAGATCAGTGCCACGATCACGGCCTTCGGTTTCTGGAGAACGTCGCGGAAATCCTGGAGCGTCAGCGACAGGCCGAGGCCCAGCATGATGACGCCGAGCGCAAGTGGCAGAAAGATGGTCAGCGCGGAGCTGTCCTGCATGGAAGTCCTCTCCCTTTTAGGCCGCGCGCGCCGTTTTGGCGCCCTCCCTTGCAGCCATTGACGGAAAGGTAATCGAAAAGCCGCTTGCTTGCCTATCGGGCACGCGGCGAAGCCGGCTTACCATGGGTCAAGTCGATGGACGGTGCAGGCTGGGGCGCAAGGCACTCTTTTGCACCGAGCAGCGCGGCGCTTCAGTCGGCAGCAAGCGCCTTTTCGATTTCGGGCAGCAGCAGTGCCTTGGCTGTCTGCGGGGTCAGCGGCCCGACATATTTGAAGGCAACCTTGCCATCCTTGTCGATCAGGAAGGTTTCAGGCACGCCATAGACACCCCAGTTGATCGCGGCACGCCCATTTGCATCGACACCGATGACGTTGAACGGATTGCCGAGTTCGCCGAAAAAGCGGCGCGCATTCTCCGGCTTGTCCTTGTAGTTCAGCGCCGCCATCACGAAGCGCTTGTCCTGGGCAAGTCCCATCAGCACCGGGTGCTCCTCGCGACAGGGCACGCACCAGGAAGCGAACACGTTGAGCAGAGTGACCTGACCCTCGAACTCCGAGGAATCCAGACCTGGCAGGCTGCTTCCTTCCAGGGGCGGCAGGTTGGTCTCCGGCGCGTCCTGCCCGATCAGAGCCGAGGGGATGGCGGATATATCCCGTCCGGACAGCAACTGGGACAGGAACAGGCCTGCGAGGACGAGAAAGATTGCCAGCGGCAACAGCAGGATCGGCTTGAAACGACGACGCCCGGGCGTCTCGGTCTGTTCGCTCACTTAGAACACCGCTTTCATGATCTGCCCGCCTTGTCGGAGCGACGGCGAACGCCGGCCGCTTCCAGTTCTGCCAGTTCCCGGTTGCGGGCCCGCTGGTCGAGCAGGATCCAGCCGACCAGCCCAGCCAGGGCAATGGCAGTGATGCCGTAGGCGGCAGTTACATAAAGGGCGTGTGCACTCATGCGTGGCCTCGCGCGCAATCGACAGGCAGACTGTTTTCCCGACCTTTTGCGATCATGCTTAACCCTTAGCTCTCGCCTTTTCGGGGCGCAATCCGGCGCCACGCCGCACCCTGAAGCACCGTCAGTCTCCGCTGTGGCGCAGCGCCAGGGCGGCCGCCAATGGTCCGATGACCGCTAGAAACAATGTCAGCGCGGCAAGAATGAGGAAAGGTTGCAAAAAAGGATCGGGATCGTTGACGGCGCCGTAGCTGGCCGAGACGCCGAAGATCAGCACGGGAATGGTGATCGGCAGAACCAGCACGGAAATCAGCAGTCCGCCACGCGGCAGTGCCACCGCCACCGCCGCACCCGCGGCGCCTATGAAAGTGATCGCGGGGGTGCCGACCAGCAAGGTCAGCGCGGAGGCACCGATGCCGGTCGGAGTCATGTTCATGAACAGGCCGAGCAAGGGCGAGGCCACGACCAGTGGCAGAACGCTGACTGTCCAATGGGACAGGCATTTGACGAAGATGGTGAGAGCCAGCAGGTGGCGATCACGGTTGAGTACCAGCAGGTCGAGTGAACCATCCTCGCGTTCGGCCTGGAACAGCCGGTCGAGGCCGAGCAGGGAAGCAAGCAGCGCACCGATCCAGAGGATCGCAGGGCCGATGCGGGCAAGCAGGTTGAGATCCGGACCGACACCGAAAGGAATGGTGGTGATGACGGCCAGGAAGAAGATGACGCCTGTCAGCGCTCCGCCGCCGGCGCGGATCCCCAATCGGAGGTCGCGGAGATAAAGGGCGAGCATCAGGTTTGCCTCTCCATCTCCAATGTCCTTGTCTTTTCCAACCCGAGAGGCAGGTGGGTTGCGGCCATGATGATGCCGCCGGTCGCGCAATGTGCCCCCATCAGGCCGGCGAAGCGGTGTTCCGACGCCCGGTCGAGGCCCGCGGTCGGTTCGTCCAGCAGCCAGACCGGTCGATGCGACACAAGCAGCTTGGCAATGGCAGCGCGTCGGCGCTGCCCGGTCGACAGGTAGCCGAAGGGCAAATGACCGATACCGTCCAGTCCGACCGCATCAAGTGCCTCGGCTATGTCGAGCCGACCTTCGCCACAGAAGTGCCTCCAGAAGGCGAGGTTCTCCGTCACCGTGAGTGCCGTCTTCATCGCGTTCTGGTGGCCGAGGTAGTGACAGGCGGAAGCAACGCTTGGGAAAGCCTCACCACCCTCGGCGATTCGCATGCTGCCGGCGGCCACAGGCAGGAAACCGGCGACGACGCGCAGCAGCGTCGACTTGCCGGAACCGTTGGGTCCCGTGACCACGAGGCTCTCGCCGTCTGCGATAGAAAAGTCGATGCTCTCGAAAACTGGCTCTCCGCCGCGCTCTCCGCTCAGATTTTCGGCGATAAGCCGCATCATTTCCCCTTCGCCGAAAGTCTGACTGGCATTGCATTGCGTCGCAACAAAAATGCCAATTCCCTGTCTAGAACTATTCAAGGATTTTCTCTATATGCACCCTTACCAACCCCAGCGGTCGGGGAAGGCAAACACATTTGCGCCGAACCAGCGCACGCGCCGCCTTGAACGGCTCGGGTTGCTTGGGAGCGGACAGCGGAAATGGCCGTACCCGCACCTTTGCGCGTGATGAGCATGCCCATCGGAGTCCGTTCCCTTTCAGGCTGAACAGACAAGGATGGATCGCTCGTGTCCAAATCACTAGACAGTTTCAATTGCCGCCGGATCCTGACCGCAGGTGGCGGAGAATATGTGTATTTCGACCTCACCGAGGCCGAAAAGAACGGCTTGGCCGGAGTGTCGAAGCTCCCTTATTCGATGAAGGTCCTGCTGGAGAACCTGCTTCGCAACGAAGACGGCCGCTCCGTCACCAAGGAAGCGATCCAGGCTGTCGCAGCCTGGATCGCCGACAAGGGCAGCGCCGGCGTCGAGATCGCCTACCGCCCGGCCCGCGTGCTGATGCAGGACTTCACCGGGGTTCCGGCCGTGGTCGATCTTGCAGCCATGCGCGACGGCATCGCCGCACTCGGCGGCGACCCGGAAAAAATCAACCCGCTGGTGCCGGTCGATCTGGTCATCGATCACTCGGTCATCGTCGACGAGTTCGGCACGCCGATGGCGTTCGCCCGCAACGTCGAGCTGGAGTATCAGCGCAATGAAGAGCGCTACAAGTTCCTGAAGTGGGGTCAGCAGGCATTCCGCAACTTCCGCGTCGTGCCGCCCGGAACCGGCATCTGCCACCAGGTCAATCTCGAATATCTCGGCCAGGTGGTGTGGACCAACGATGAGGATGGCGAGACCGTCGCCTATCCGGACACCTGCGTCGGCACCGACTCGCATACCACCATGATCAATGGTCTCGGCGTGCTGGGCTGGGGCGTCGGCGGCATCGAGGCCGAGGCTGCGATGCTCGGCCAGCCGGTCTCCATGCTTCTGCCCGAGGTCATCGGCTTCAAGCTCACCGGCAGGTTGAAGGAAGGGGTGACCGCCACCGACCTGGTGCTCACAGTCACGCAGATGCTGCGCAAGAAGGGCGTCGTCGGAAAGTTCGTCGAATTCTTCGGCCCGGGCCTGTCCAACATGACGCTGGCCGACCGCGCCACCATCGGCAACATGGCGCCGGAATATGGCGCGACCTGCGGTTTCTTCCCGGTCGACGGCGAGACCATCCGGTATCTGACCATGTCCGGGCGCTCGGAAGACCGCATCGCGCTGGTCGAGGCCTATTCCAAGGCGCAGGGCATGTGGCGGCACGATGGTTCGGCCGATCCGGTCTTCACCGACACGCTTGAACTCGATCTTGGTTCGGTGGTGCCATCGATGGCCGGCCCGAAGCGTCCCGAAGGCCGGGTCGCGCTCGAAGACATCCCGGCCGGTTTCGCCAAGGCGATGGAGACCGAGTACAAGAAGGCTGCCGAGATACACAAGCGTTACGCGGTCGAAGGCACCGACCACGATCTCGGCCATGGCGATGTCGTCATTGCCGCCATCACGTCGTGCACCAACACGTCCAATCCTTCGGTGCTGATCGGCGCCGGCCTGCTGGCCCGCAATGCCAATCGCCTTGGCCTCAAGCAGAAGCCGTGGGTGAAGACGTCGCTGGCGCCTGGCTCGCAGGTTGTCGCCGAATATCTGGAAAAGTCCGGCCTGCAGAAGGAACTGGACCAGATCGGCTTCAACCTTGTCGGCTTCGGCTGCACCACCTGCATCGGCAACTCCGGCCCACTGCCGGGTCCGATCTCCAAGACCATCAATGACAAAGGTTTGATTGCTGCCGCGGTCTTGTCCGGCAACCGCAACTTCGAGGGGCGCGTGTCGCCGGATGTGCAGGCGAACTATCTCGCCTCGCCGCCGCTGGTGGTTGCCCATGCGCTTGCTGGCACCGTCACCAAGGATCTCACCAAGGAGCCGATCGGCGAGGACAAGGACGGCAAGCCGGTCTATCTCAAGGATATCTGGCCGACCTCGGCCGAGATCCAGGAGTTCATCGAGAAGAACGTCACGCGCGAGCTGTTCGCCCGCAAATATGCCGATGTCTTCAAGGGTGACGAGAACTGGCAGAAGGTGCAGGCTCCAAGCGGCCAGACCTATGCTTGGGACGACAAGTCGACCTATGTGCAGAACCCGCCTTATTTCGCCGGCATGGGTACCAAGCCCGGCCATATCAGCGACATCAAGGGCGCGCGAGTGCTGGGTCTGTTCGGCGACAAGATCACCACCGACCATATCTCTCCGGCGGGTTCGATCAAGGCGGCCTCGCCAGCCGGCAAGTACCTCACCGACAATGGCGTCGGTGTCGCCGACTTCAACCAGTACGGCACGCGCCGTGGCAACCATGAGGTGATGATGCGCGGCACCTTTGCCAACATCCGCATCCGCAACCACATGCTGGGCGAGAACGGGCGCGAGGGTGGCTACACGATCCACTATCCTTCCAAGGAAGAGATGTCGATCTACGACGCCGCCATGGAGTATCGCAAGGCAGGCGTGCCGCTGGTGATCTTTGCCGGCGTGGAATACGGCAACGGTTCCTCGCGCGACTGGGCGGCCAAGGGTACAAACCTGCTCGGCGTTCGGGCCGTGATCGCCCAGTCCTTCGAGCGTATCCATCGCTCGAACCTGGTCGGCATGGGCGTCATCCCCTTCACCTTCGAAGAGGGCACGTCGTGGGCTTCCCTCAACCTGAAGGGCGACGAACTGGTCGAGATCGACGGACTTGAGACCATCAAGCCGCGTCAGAAAATGGTCGCCAAGGTCACTTTCGCCGATGGCACCATCAAGAATGTCCCAATCCTGTGCCGCATCGATACGCTCGATGAGCTCGACTACTTCAAGAATGGCGGCATCCTGCAGTATGTGCTGCGCGACCTCGCAGCCTGAGCTGACAAGCATATCCAACAAGAGGCCGCCGGAACAGAAGTTCCGGCGGCCTTGTTTTATGGAAACAGTTGTTTTGGGAACGAAAGAATTTCACCGCAACGTGACTTCCGGTTGAGCGTCGCTTCTGGCAGTAATTCAGAAAACACGAACATGCCGGCCCTGCCGGCGGGACCAGAAATATGTCCTCTCGGAAACCATTGCTGCTGGCCGTTGCCGGGCTGGCGGCATCGATGCTCGCAACCGCGGCCCAGGCGAAGGAACCGGTGCGGCCTCTCGGGGTCGTCGAGCTGTTCACCAGCCAGGGCAACAAATCCTGTCCACCTGCCGATCGTTATCTGGCAGAGATCGCCGCCAAGGGCGATGTGATCGCGCTCGCCTACCATGTCGACTATTGGGACTATCTCGGCTGGCAGGATTCGCTCGCGCGCAAGGAGAACACCGAGCGTCAATACGGCTATATGCGCTCCTTCAAGGGCCGCTCCGTCTATACGCCGCAAGCCGTCATCAACGGTCGTGCCGACGTCAATGGCGCCAGCCGCGAAGCCATCAGCGGCGCGCTGACACGGTTGAACAAGACCGGCGAAGGCATGCGCATAGACATAACGGTGACCAATACCGGTGATGGGATATCGATCCAGGCTGGTGATGCTCCCAGCGATGCCGCCGGCATTCCGGTAAAGGCGCATGTCGTCATCGTCTATTTCAACCCACCGCAGGTGGTGAATGTCGGCAATGGCGAAAACAACGGCCGCAAGATGACTTATTGGAACGCCGTTTCCAATGTCCAGACCGCCGGCATGTGGTACGGCAAGGCACAGCGATATGATCTGCCAGCCAGCGAGATCGCAAAGGCGGCCGGTTCCGCAGTGCTGTTGCAGTCGGTTGGCCGCGACGGTGAACTCGGCCCGATCATCGGCGCCTCCTTCATCCGCAGGCCGTCCGTCTGATCGCCGGCCAGATCGACTGAAGACAGCACTTTTGGGTAGCGTCAGGCGTGTGACGGCGCGACGATCGCGCCTCGACCGACAATTGCCACCTCACCGCCCACCTTTACGGAGGTGACGTTGTCCGGCGTTCCGTGCGGCTCGACACTCAGTTCGCTCGGCCGTCCAGCAAAACGTCCCTGGTTCAGGGTGAAGACCTTTCCCGATTGGGCGCCACAATGGCGAAGGCAGTATGCGCCAATAGTTCCCGCTGCACTTCCCGTTGCGATATCCTCGAGGATGCCGTCATTGTTCCAGTGGCGTATTTCGCAGGCCGCCCGGTCGAAGAGCACGGCGAATTGAGCACCCAGGCCGGCAAGAAGCCCGGTGATGTCAGCCTTGATCCTGGCTCGCGCGAGCACTTGCGGACCTACCGGCACGATCAGATAGCGCAACCCGGTGCTTATGACGGCCAGTGGCACCGTTGGATCGAGATCGGCAAAAGTCAGGCCGAAGGCGGCGGCGATCTCGTCGGATGTCGCCACTTCGCCGAGGAACCGGGCCGGACCTTGATCGAGCAAACCGAAGTAGCCGGAGCCGGTTCGCTGCGTGGTGACCGAGACGCTCTTGTCCGCAAGGTCGAACGTCCAGTGCTGGTCTTCCTCGCTTTCCGCTGTTTCGTGCAGGGCGGCTGCAGCGCCGATGATGGGGTGGCCGGCGAAGGGCAGTTCTTCGACCAGATCGAAGACGCGCGCGCGATAAGTCCTGGCGTCCGCCCCGGCTTCCAGGAAGATGGCTTCAAAATGCCGAAGCTCGCGGGTGATCGCCTGCATCTGGCCGGTGTTCAGGCCGGCACTGTCGAGAAACACCGGCAGGCTGTTGCCAGCGTAAGCGTGAGGCGCGAACACGTCGACATGCAAATAGGACAGCATGGGATGACCTCGGATTGGAGCAATTCCAGCAAAGGTGGGCTGCGGTTTTGCGCCCGGAATTGCATAAAAAGGAACTGGATGGTTTCCGCGTCCCCCGGGAAAACCGGAAACACTCTAGAGATTGCTGGCGAGATCGTTCGTGAAGCGAGCGATCTCCTCTTCGTTGCGCCTGTAGAAGGTCCAGCCTTTCCTGCGCGTGGCAGTCAGCAGGTCACTATCCGCCAAAAGTGTCAGATGGCGTGAAGCAGTTGCTGCGGCGATGCCGAGCTTTTCGCGCAGGAAGTCGGCGCAGACACCGTCGAGCAGGAGATCACCATCCTCCTGCGGGGGAAAGTTCGCGACGGGATCCTTGAGGTATGTCAGCACAGCCAGCCGCACAGGACTTGCAAGCGCCTTCAAAGCTTCCAGGCGGCGCTTGGAATCTAGCTTTTCGTAATTTCGCATAAATACGAAATGCATTGCACGAAGATCGCGTGTCAAGATACTGCGATCGCGTCGGGCGGGTCGCTTGCGACAGGGCAAGGGTAAGCGACTGCGGCTGGTTTCACCAGAGGGCATGATCCGCTGGCAAGTCTGGCCGAGATGGGTGTGAAAATATAAAAACCGACGTCAGTTCTGGCCCGACGCCGGTTGGAACACATCCAGATGTCGCCACGACTTTCCTGATGGAAAGCCGAGGTTGGTTCGATCCGACTCAGACCCGTGGGCGGGGGGCTTGGGGTTTACGAGCCGGTGCCGGACCGAACCGTCTCAGGCAACACCCGCAAGTTCGTCGGATATTGGGGCGACAACGCGGATAAAAGACGGCGAGAATGTGGCAGGGAATCACCAATTCCAACACATCGTTCGCAAACGTGAGTAGACGCGCGCTGCATTGGTGACGGCTGCTGACGTCACCAACAGATTCGCCTGCGCCCTTGCAATTGCGATCCGAAAGCGCGACCCTGTTGCCAGCAAACGATTCAGCCTGAGGACAAAGGCATGATGGACCGTGGTGGCGGGACGGAGGATGGGGAAGCATCCGCAATACTGATCCCGCTGCACGAGGCACGACGCGAGCGCCTCGATTTGCCCGTCGCCTTTGAGCGACGCGAGCTCGATCTCATTCTTCGCCTGTATGGACGCATGGTTGCGGCCAATGAATGGCGTGACTATGCCATCGACCATCTTGCCGACCGGGCCATTTTTTCCGTCTATCGTCGCGCGTCGGAAGTGCCCTTGTTCCAGATCATCAAGGACCCGAACCTGGCGCGGCGCCAGGGCGCCTTTGCCGTTGTCGCTGCGGGTGGCCGTATCCTGAAACGTGGTCATGAACTTGCACGTGTGCTTGGTATCTTCGACACCAAACTCAAGCTGGTAAAGGCTTGAACGCCTAATTTTATCAAGCGGTTGATGGAATCTAGCCTTGGCGGAATTTCCGCTCCGGCAGTGATGCGGGGTCCGGCGGGAGCGAAGCGCCGCCATTCAGTTCAAGCTGCATGAACACTGTGTCCAGCCACCGTTCGTGCTTGTAGCCCGAGCCGACGAGGCGTCCGGAATGGCTGAAGCCGAGCCTCTCGTGCAATTTCACCGAGGCGCTCTCGGGGTGGCCGTCGCCGATCACGGCGACAATCTGCCGGAAACCCAGCGCCCGTGCCGCCTCGATCAACTGTTCCATCAGGCGCCGCCCGACGCCCCGGCCCTTCGCTTCGGGCGCGACATAGACGGAATCCTCGACGATGAAACGGTAGGCCTGGCGTGGCCGGAACGCGCCGGCATAGGCGTAACCGAGAATGGTTCCTTCCGAATCAGTGGCAACCAGATAGGGGAAGCCGCCGCCTCGCAGTGATTCGTAGCGCGCGCCCATCTCCTCCCGGTTCGGAGGGGCAAGTTCGTAAGATGCCGTGCCATTGTTGACGGCGTCCGCATAGATCTCGGTTATCCGGTCGAGGTCGGCTGGCTCCGCATCGCGGATAATCAAGTTGCTCATTTATTATGCACTCATACTTGCTGCCTTCAATAACAGCAAACCTGTGCGCAAAAGAAAAGGGCGGCCGTTGGGCCGCCCCTTCGATTTCGCTGGTCCAGCGCGTCTGTTAGCGACGGTCGCCCATGAACTGCAGCAGGAACATGAACATGTTGATGAAGTCGAGATAGAGCTGCAACGCGCCCATAATGGCCTTGCGGCCAGCGACGAGCGTGTCGTCATTCTCGTAGTACATCTCCTTGATCTTCTGGGTGTCGTAGGCGGTGAGGCCAGCGAACACCAGCACGCCGATCGCCGAGACGGCGAAAGACAGCGCGGACGACTGCAGGAAGATGTTGATCACGGAAGCGATGATCAGACCGAACACGCCCATGATCAGGAACGAGCCCATCGCGGTCAGGTCACGCTTGGTGGTATAGCCGTAGAGCGACAGCGCACCGAAGGCGGCCGCAGTGGCAAAGAAGGTCTGCGCGATCGACGCTGTCGTGTAGACGAGGAAGATCGAGGACAGCGACAGACCGACCAGGCCGGCATAGATCCAGAAGGTGGTCTGCGCGGCCGAAACGCTCATCGACTGCACGCGGAACGACAGGAAGAACACTGCGGCAAGCGGGGCGAGGATGACGACCCAGCGCAGCGGCGAAGCGAAGATGGCGTAACCGAACGAAGTCAGCATGTCACCGCTCGGCAGCGTTGCGACGGTCGAAGCAGGGTCGCTCGTGGTGGCCAGCATCACGGTGCCCACGGCGGCAAGGCCGGTGATCAGCAGGCCAAGGCCCATAAGGTTGTAAACCTTGAGCATATAAGCGCGCAGGCCTTCGTCGATGCCGGCGTCGGCACGGGTTCCAGCCGGCACGCTACGCGTTTGATAGTTGCGGAAGTCAGACATGGATTCCTCTGTTGCTCTGCCCCGTCGGGTGTCCGGTTCCTCTAACGAAACCCAGGCGCCGCTGGCGGGGCTCCAGCATGCCTGCCGGAAATATGAGGGTTATTGCCGGCAAGAACAAGACCGTAACGGCCTGCAACGCTTCGTGACTGCCAGCATCCGGCCGTTTTCGACCCAAAAAGCCCGTTTCTTACCGAAATTAATCAAAACGCCCCGCTGGCGGCTCCCGCTTCAAAGGCTGCGCAATACCGGGGCTGCCTTCTGTCCGAGAATTCGCCATGTGCCGACAAGGCCGATGCCGACGGTAACGACCAGCGAGAGCACAATCGTGCCGATGGCCACTTCGGGCAGGAAAGTCCAGGGCAGCGTCATGACATTCGAGACAACGAACCAGGCTGCGATGCCACCGGCAAAAAGAGCGAAAATGGCGGTGGCAAGCCCGATCAGCATGTATTCTAGCGAAAAGGCGGCGATTAGCGTGCGTCGCGTGGCGCCCAATGTCTTCAACACTACCGCATCATGCACGCGAGCCCGGTTGCCGGCAGCCAGTGCACCGGCCAGCACAAGCACGGAGGCGATGAGCGCCACGCCGGCCGCGGCGCGGATCGCGGTGCCGATCTGGCCGACCAGCTGGTTGACGACGTCGAGCGCGTCCTTGACCCGGACGGTCGTCACGGTCGGATAGGCGCGGGTGACGGCGTTGAGCAGACGGGCGTCATCGGCAACGGTTGCCGATTTGTCCGACAGCGTGGCCAGCCAGGAATGCGGTGCACCGGCGAAGGTGTTGGGCGAGAACACCATGACAAAATTGATACCCATGCTTTCCCATTGCACGCGGCGGAAGCTGGAAATCCTGGCCGTGATGTTGCGGCCGAGCACATTGACCGTCACCGTGTCGTCGAGCTTTAGGCCGAGCGCCTTTGCTTCGTCGGCCGAAAAGGAAACCAGCGGTTCGCCCCGATAATCGGCTGGCCACCAGCTGCCTTCGATCAGCGTGGCGTTTTCGGGCTTGGCCGGGGCATAGGTGACGCCGCGATCGCCCCTCAGAACCCAGGCCGCTTCCGGCGGCACCTTGACCTTGTCGACGGGGACACCGTTCAGCGCCATGAGCCGACCTCGCAACATCGGCACCTTGGTCAGCGTACCGGAAGGGGCCTCCTTGCCGACCAGAGCGGCGAAAGCATCGACATCGGCCGCCTGGATATCGACGAAGAAGAAATTGGGTGCACGTTCGGGCAGGCTGCCGCCGATCTGGCGCCGCAGGTTGCCGTCGATCAGCGCCAGCGTCACCAGGAGGGTCAGTCCCAGTCCCAGCGACAGAACGACCGAAGGCGTCAACGCACCCGGCCGATGGATGTTGCCGACGGCGAGCCGCAGTGCCGTCGAGCGCACACGTGGGCTCTTCCTGGCGATGAATTGGACGAGCGCGCTCACAATGCGCAGCACGAGGAACGAAAATATCGTCGCACCCACGAAGATCGCGGCGATGCGGCGATCATTGGCCATGAAGATCGCCAGCGTTGCCAATGCGACCGCAATGGCAAGCGCAATCACGACATAGGGCAGCCTCGGCAGGCCACGGCTTTCGAAGCCCATTTCCCGAAACAGGGCGGTAGCGGGCACGTCACGCGCGCGACCGAGGGGTAGCAGTGCGAAGACAAGCGTCACCATCAGACCGAACAGCGCCGCAAGCGCGAGCGAACCGGGGTAGAAACCGCCTTCCGCAGGCACCGGAATGACGGACTGCAGTGCCGCGCTCGCGGCAAAGGGCATCGCCGCACCGAGCAGCAGGCCCGCAAGGATGCCAAGCCCTGAAATCATCAGGATCTGAACCAGGTAGACGAAGAAAACGAAGCCGCCGGAGGCGCCGAGGCTCTTGAATGTGGCGATCACCGCGCGCTTGCCGTCCAGATAGGCGCGCACTGCGTTGGCGACGCCGACGCCGCCGACCACAAGCGCCGTCAGGCCAACCAGGGTCAGGAACTGGGAGAAGCGCTCGATGTTGGACGACAGGGCAGGTGCTGCATTGGTGCGGTTGCGAATGGACCAGCCTGCTTCCGGGAATCTCTCGGCCGCCTGCCGGCGAACGGTTTCGATGTCGGCTTCGCTGGCGTTCCCAGGCAGGCGCACCTTGTAGGCGTTTTCAACCAGGCTGCCTGGTTGAACCAGTCCCGACGCTTCGAGGCCCTTGCGGGAGATGAGCAGGCGCGGCGCGAAACCGAAACCATCGGAGACGGCGTCCGGCTCACCGACCAGCCTGGCGCGCAATTCGAACGTGGCGTTGCCAAGTTTGAGGCTGTCGCCGAGTTTCAGATGAAGCCGTTCGAACAACAGGTCGGGTGCTGCGGCGCCGAAAACACCGCTGACCTCCCCCAGCAGCGCGTCACGCGCAAGAGGCGGTTCGGTTTGAAGGGCGCCATAGAGCGGATAAGCGTCATCAACCGCCTTCGCCTCGACCAGCGCCTGGTCGGAGCCATCTGGCAGGCGCGCCATCGAGCGCATGCCGGAGCTTTCCGAGACCGTGCCAAGTCCATCGAGAAACGCCCGTTCCGCCTGGTTTGCCTCGCGCTGGTTCAGCTGGAAACGGATGTCGCCTCCGAGCAACGTCTGGCCCTGGGTGGCGACGCCATCCGAAATGGAACGCGCCACCGAATTGACGCCGCCGATAGCCGCTACACCGAGCGCGATGCAGGCGAGGAAAATGAGAAAGCCGGACAAGCCACCGCGCATCTCGCGCAATGAAAACCGAATGGCCAAAACCATTGTCCTGGACGGTGAAATCGTGCTGGTCGCTGCGTTGCCTGGCATCCGTCAGCTCTCAGGCCACGATCTTGGCCGGAGCGGCGTCGATCTCGATGCGACCGGAGCGCATCGCCACCTGCCGGGAGCAACGCGCAGCCAGAGATGGATCATGGGTGACCAGAACCAGCGTCATGGCGCGCTCGGCGGCCTTGGCGAAGAGCAGGTCGGCCACCTGCTTGCCGGTGGCCTGGTCGAGATTGCCGGTGGGTTCATCGCAGATCAGGATGCGCGGCGAGGGGGCGAGTGCACGCGCGATCGCGACGCGCTGCTGCTCGCCGCCGGAAAGCTCGCCCGGGTAGTGGGTGACACGGTCGGCCAGGCCAACAGCTGCCAGTTCCCGTGCGGCAACACCGAAAGGATCCGCCGCGCCGGCGAGTTCGAGTGGGACGGCCACGTTTTCGAGCGCAGTCATGTTGGGGATGAGGTGGAAGGACTGGAAGACGATGCCGACATTGCGGCCACGAAACGCCGCGATCTGATCTTCGCTCTTTCCATTCAGCACTTCGCCGGCGATGCGCACCTCGCCTGCGTCCACGCGCTCCAGCCCGGCCAGAACCATCAGCAGCGTGGACTTGCCGGAACCGGATGGCCCGACAATGCCGGTGGTTTCGCCCGCTGCGACGTCGAGGCTGACGCTCTTGAGCACATTCACCGAGGAAGCACCCTCGCCGAGGGTCAGTGAAACGTCCTTCAGCTGAATAGCGGCTTCAGTCAAAGCAAAACTGTCCTATATGGAGGAGACGTGGGCGGGATTGCCCCGGTGATATGGGTTCTGCCGCATGGCTTTCAAACATCTGGCTGCTTTTGTCGCGCTTTTCCTTGCAATCGGACTGACTTCACCCGTTCGGGCCGAACAAGTCCAGATCGTCGGGTTCGGCGATAGCCTCACAGCGGGCTTCGGCCTGGCTCCCGGCGAGGGTTTCACTGACCGGCTCCAGGCGGCACTGCGCGCCAAGGGATATGATGTCGCCGTCGCCAATGCCGGCGTTTCGGGCGATACTTCGAGCGGCGGTCTGGCCCGGCTCGACTGGTCGGTTCCTGATGGCACGAGCCTGGTCATCCTCGAACTCGGCGCCAACGATATGCTCCGCGGCATCGATCCACAGATGGTCGAGGACAATCTGGACAAAATGCTGGCACGGCTGAAGGAGCGCAGAATTCCTGTTCTGCTCGCCGGCATGGTGGCTGCCCCCAATCTCGGCCACGCCTATGGCGAGGCCTTTGGTACGCTTTATCCACGGTTGGCTGGCAAATACGAGGTGCCGTTCTACCCGTTCTTCCTGGACGGAGTTGCCGGCAACCCTGCCTTGCAGTTGGAGGACAAGATGCATCCCAATGCAAAGGGCATCGATGTGATCGTCGAGCGAATCCTTCCGGATGTCGAAAAAGCGATCAAGGCGTTGCCGGCGAAGTCCTGAGCCGGCTGCCGGGTCGATCGGCTATGTCAGGGCGTCTGGAAAATAAACCCCTTGCTCCCGCCGCTTTTCAATGATTCGCTGTGATTCGAGAGTTCGATTCGAGGACAGGAGGCTTGCCATGCCACGTCTTTTCACGGCCCTCGAAATTCCGCGTGATGCGGCGCTTTCGCTCTCCCTGCTCAGGGGCGGCCTGCCCGGCGCCCGATGGATCGATGTTGAAAACTACCATCTGACGTTGCGTTTCATCGGCGATGTCACAGGTCATGTCGCCGACGAAGTCGCCAATGCGCTGGACCGCATCGAACGTCCATCCTTTTCGCTGACCCTCTGCGGTGTCGGCGCTTTCGGTCAGAAAAAGCCGCATGCGGTATGGGCCGGTGTCATTCCATCACCCGACCTCAACATGCTGCAGGCCGACATTGACCGTGTCTGCAAGCGTCTTGGCGTACCGACCGACCCACGCAAGTTCACGCCGCATGTGACACTGGCGAGGTTGCGCAATTCCAGTCCGCTGGAAGTCGCCGGATATCTCTCCGCGCGCGGCAATTTCGCGGCCATGCCGTTCAGAGTCGGCCGCTTCGTGCTGATGTCGTCGCGCGATTCAGTCGGCGGCGGCCCTTACATCGTCGAGGAAGCATGGCCGCTGTCGGATGCCGACACGCGCCCGTCCAACCGGGTGGCGATGGTCTCCGACGCGTCGCGGATCATGCGATAGACCGAGGCAAAGCCTTCCGATCCACCATAATAGGGGTCCGGCACTTCGCGACCGCGATCACCGGCGAATTCCAGGAACAGATGGATGCGTTCGCGGGCCTCGTGCGGTGCCGTCGCCTTGAGATCGGCGACGTTCGACCGGTCCATGCCGAAGATCAGGTCGAAGCGCGAAAAATCGTCGAGGGCAACTTTGCGTGCCTGCTGGCTGGAAATATCGATGCCATGACGCGCGGCGATTTCGATCGAGCGCGGATCGGGTGCCGAGCCGGCATGCCAACCGCCCGTGCCTGCCGAATCGAGCAGAAAGCGATGCTCCAATCCGCGTGTGGCCAGGACATCCCTGAAAACGCCTTCCGCGAGCGGTGAGCGGCAAATGTTGCCGAGGCAGACGAAAAGGATCGATTTTGGGGGTTCCACGCGCATCCGACGCTACGTTATCCTCTGCCAGTTCTGATGCGCGTCGCGCATCAGGTTTTGTTTTTGCGCATGTCGTCATCGCAAGCCAGCTGGCACTGTTGCACGACATGCATAACCGCGAAAGCACGGAAGCAAGCCATGGCAAGAGAGAAATTGGACGGACAGGCCGTAGCGGCGCTTCTGGCCGGGCTTGAGAACTGGACCCTTGCCGCCGATGGGAACTCGATCCGTCGCAGGTTCGAATTCAAGAATTTTTCGGAAGCCTTCGCCTTCATGACCCGTTCGGCACTGGCGGCAGAAAAACTGGATCACCATCCCGACTGGTCAAATGTCTACAAGACAGTGGATGTCACCTTGAACACGCACGATGCCGGCGGACTGACGGCGCTCGACTTCGAGCTGGCCAAGAAGATGGACCGCTTCGCGGGCAGCTGAGCCGATTGGGTCGGTGGAGCCGGCCGATTGGATTGATTGAGCCGGTTGCATCTTGCGATGGATGACGACGGTCACCACATTTCGTGGCGAAGCCAGGCAGCGTCTGCTGCTTCACGAGGGAAACCACCAATGGTGCAAGGCAGCAACTACGAGTTCTTCGGGCCCGACGGCAAGGTCATCGGCGAGGACAACGTGCGCGCGAAGTTCTGGCGCACCGCCAAGAAAGCGGCACGACAGGTTCCATTCATGGAAGACGTTGTCGCGGCTTATTATTGCGCCCTGGACAAGGAAACACCACTCAAGGTCAAGGCGCTCCTGCTCGGCGCGCTGGCCTATTTCGTGCTTCCGGTGGATGCCATTCCCGACATCGTCGCGGGCATCGGTTTCACCGACGACGTTGCTGTCCTGACCGCGGCGATCACCGCCGTACGCGCCCATATTACGCCCGCTCACAAACTCGCGGCGCGCAAGGCGATCGCCGAACAGGACTGACGCGGCGTCACCGCATGGCGTGGCCATGCGGTCCATGTCTGGCTAATCCAGTCAAATTCTTGCCGTTTTCCTGCTTTCCAAGTCGGCGCCGGGACACCGTGTCGTAGCCGGAAGGACTGGCCACGGCACGGAATTGGCGGCGGTTCCCGAAGGTCATGCTCTTTTCGATGGAAAGTTCACCCTTTGGTAACCCAGATTAAATCAAACTAAAGCGAACCGGCGGGCGGGGGTCCGCCTGGCGCCGCACCGTATGGAATACAGGAAATAAGATGCGCGGATTGATCCTCACAGCCACCAGTCTGGTCTTGCTAGCCGTTGCCTCGCCGGCGCTGGCGCAGCAGGCGACCAAGATCGGCCAGCACAACGCCTGGGGCACCTACAGCTACAAGGCGCAGACCGGCAAGGTGTGCTACGTGTTGACCGTTCCGACCGACAAGCAGCCGCCGACGCTGGACCATGGCGACATGTTCTTCTTCGTCAGCCAGCGCCCGGGCCAGCAGGTTTCGTACGAGCCGCAATTCATTGCGGGCTACACCTTCCAGCAGAATTCGAAAGCCACCGTCACCATCGACAACAAGTCGTTCTCGATGTTCACGCGCGGCAAGTCGGCCTGGGTCGAAAACGCCGCTGAAGAGCCGGTGCTGATCGCGGCAATGAAGACCGGCAAGGATATGAAGGTCACAGCCAAGTCCGGCCGCGGCAACCCGACCTCCTACGTCTTCTCGCTGAAAGGCATTTCTGCAGCGCTGCAGTCGATCGCCAGCTGCAAATAGAGCGGGAAATCCCGACATCTCGACAGCGGGCCGGATCCATATCCGGCCCTTTCTGTTTTCGCGAAGGTGAGAAATTCCCGATGATGCGCATCGTTGTCGATGAGGCAGGTGAACATATCGATGCGGCAGCGCAGATCTGGGCTGAGGCGACCAGCTGGCGCGACAATGACAAAGACGTGCCGCCGCTCGAATTGTCGCGCCCTATTATCAAGCGCGTGCTGGAAATTTCGCCGCGTTCATTCCTGCTGATGGTTTTCGAGGACGCCGACGGCGGCCGACCGGTCGCCTTCACGGCGGTGGCGCCCGTTCCAGGGGATGAAGACATGGCCGAACTGCACTACCTCGGTGTCGAGCCGCCTTCATGGGGCAGGAGCTACGGCGCCGTGGCGCTTGTAAGCACGCAGGATGCCCTGCTCGAACGAGGCTTTGCGGTGGCCAGGCTCTCGGTCTACGTCGACAACGAGCGTGCCGTTCAATTCTACGAACGCGGGGGTTGGCGACCGCATGGAGAGGCGCTGCCACATTCGCGCACCGGCAAGCTTGAACAGCAATACCGGCTCATCCTTGACCCTAACCGCCGGTAATGGGCGCGCCATCGTGACGCCACGCCACAGCTGTGATATGTGCCGGCTGAACCCTATCTAGCCAGGATTGTTTCTGTTCAAGCCAGATCTGCCATGACCTTTTCGCTCGACATCACCGACAGCAACACACGCGCCGCGCTTGCGTCACGCACAGCGGCGTCGCAAAAGGCCTCGCTCGTCGGTCTCAGCCGCGCCGAGATGGCCGAGGCGCTCGTTGCTGCCGGTATCGTACCGGAAAGGCAGGCCAAGATGCGCGTGCAGCAGCTCTGGCACTGGCTCTATGTGCGCGGCGTTTCCGAATTCTCGCAGATGTTCAATATCTCGAAGGACCTGCGTACCGCGCTCGACCAGCATTTTGCCATTGCCCGTCCTGAAATCGTCGAGGAACAGATCTCTTCGGACGGGACGCGCAAATGGCTGTTCCGTTTCCCTCCACGTGGGGCCGGCAGGCCGGTGGAGATCGAGACGGTCTATATCCCGGAGGAGGGCCGCGGCACGCTGTGCATCTCCTCCCAGGTCGGCTGCACGCTGACCTGTTCGTTCTGCCACACCGGCACGCAGAAGCTGGTGCGGAACCTGACGGCGGAAGAAATCCTGGCGCAGCTGCTGACCGCACGAGACCGGCTGGGCGATTTCCCGGACCGTGACACCCCGGCTGGCGCGATCGTGCCGGCTGAAGGGCGCAAGGTTTCCAACATCGTCATGATGGGCATGGGCGAGCCGCTCTATAATTTCGAGGCGGTCAAGCAGGCGCTGCTGATTGCTTCCGATGGCGACGGGCTGGCCTTGTCCAAGCGTCGTATCACGCTTTCCACCTCAGGCGTCGTGCCCGAAATCTTCCGGACCGGCGAAGAGATCGGCGTGATGCTGGCGATCTCGCTGCATGCGTCGAATGACGACCTGCGGGATCTTCTGGTGCCCATCAACAAGAAGTATCCGCTGAAGGATCTGATCGACGCCTGCCGCAAATATCCCGGCCTGTCCAACGCACGCCGCATCACCTTCGAATATGTGATGCTGAAGGACGTCAACGATGGTCCGGAGGATGCCAAGGCGCTGGTGCAGCTGCTGAAAGGCATTCCGGCCAAGATCAACCTGATCCCGTTCAATCCCTGGCCCGGCACCAACTACCAGTGCTCGGACTGGGAGACGATCGAGAAGTTCGCCGACTTCATCAACAATGCCGGCTATGCTTCGCCGATCCGTACGCCGCGTGGCCGTGACATCCTCGCCGCCTGCGGCCAGCTGAAGTCGGAGTCGGAGCGGTTGAAGAAATCCGAGCGTCTGGCGCTCGAAGCGATGATGATCGCAGGACACGGCGAGGCGTGAGCGGTCAGAATTCCGCTATGGTCCTCTGGTTCAGTCGCTTCGGCCTTGTCGTTCTCGGCTATCTGGCCGCTGTCATCGGTGCGACCGCCGTCACGGTGATCGCGATGTTCGTAACCGGCCTGGTCGCGGAAGGCGCCAATGTGGCGGGCTTGCTGAAGAACCTGCGCCAGATACCGGAAACCTTGCTGATCGGCATGATCATAACCGTGCAATCGGCATTGCCCGGCTTCCTGATTGCCATATCCGTCGCCGCAATGCTTCGGTGGGTCAAGCCACTGAGCTACACGCTGGCAGGGGGGCTGAACGGCGCCTTTTCCATCCTTGTGCTCAATTTCTTCACTGGGACCCGACTGTTCGTCATGCCGCCGGGCCTGCTGATCCCCTGCGTCATCGGCGGCCTCGCCGGCGGTTTCGTTTTCTATTTTGTTGGCATCCGCCGAATTCGCAATTGGAGCAGGACGACGGCATGAACCGCTTCGCGGCCTATTTCATCCGCTGCCTTGTCATCCTGTTCGGTTATGCGGTCGCCGTACTCGCGGCAAGCGCCTTCATCAACGTGCTGTTCCTGGGCGCGATCGGCTTCAGTGCCGAGGAAACCCGCTGGTTGGCGAGCGGGCCGCTCGTCGTCACCATTCCGCTTCTCGCTGTCTTCATCAGCTATTTTGCGTTTGTGCCCTCGGCGCTGCTGATCCTGGCGATGGAGGTGCTGGGTCGGCGCGACTGGCTTTTCTATGCGCTGGGTGGCGGTGTGGTCGCAGGCATTGTGCTGGGCGTTGCCTGGCGATCCGGCGATCCCGGTTTCGCGGTCACCGAAACTCGCGTCATCCTGGGCGTTGTCGGTGCCGGAATGGTCGGTGGCATCTTCTACTGGCTCTGCGCCGGCCGTTGGGCCGGAAGCTGGTGGCGGGACAGCTTCGATGACGCGCAGCGCTGAAATTCACGTCGGGCAGCGCGAGCCCGATCTGCTTTGTGCCTTCATGACGAAGCGGATCACTTCGCCTGGGCCGTCAGGATCTTGAGCGCGAATGCCGAGAACACACCGGCGAACAGATAATCCACGGCTCGTGTCACTCGTGGGCTTGCCTTCATCGCCGCCGAGAATTTCTCCGCAGCGAACACCATTGGCGCAGTGACCGGAATGGACAGCACCACGAACATGGCGCCGAGGAAGAACAGCTTGCCCGGCGCGTGAGGATCGTGCGCGGAAACAAACTGCGGCAGGAAGGTCATGAAGAACAGGATGATCTTGGGATTGAGCAGGTTGACGCCTAGTCCAGCCGCCCAGGCGCGCGTGAGCGAGACCTTCGGCCCGCTCTTCTTCTCGGGGGAGAAAGCCGAACCCTTGGCGATGGCCTGCCAGGCGAGAAAGACGAGGTAGCCGGCGCCGAATATCTTCAGCACGAAGAACGCCATCGGCGAGGCAACGATCAGCGCAGAAATGCCGACCACCACCAGCGATGTGTGGATCAGGGTACCGCACAGCGCTCCCGCCATCGAAGCAAAGCCGGCGCCGCGGCCCTGGCTCAAGGTCCGGCTGACGAAGAGCGTCATGTCGGGCCCAGGCGTGATCGCCAGGATGAAGGTGGCGATGGCGAACTGGATCAGCGTGGTGGTGTCTGGAACAAACGACATTGCAGGTCCCCGCAGCAGGCAGGCCGAGCCATAGCCGATAAGCCGACTCTGCTCCAGGGGCAGTTGAAGATCTCTATCGACCCAGACGTCTCAGCGCCGGGAGCGTCGAGACAGCGATTTCAGCAGTCTCTTCGGGGATGTATGGGCCGAATTTGGCTTCGATGATCCTGCCCAGTGGTTGCGGCCTGCCGAGCAGGTAACCCTGCGCTTCGTTGCAGCCTTCCTTCTGCAGGATGGAAAGCTGGATTTTTGTTTCGACACCTTCGGCAAGCACGGGAATCTCGAGACTGCGCCCCAGAGCCAGCACGGCGCGCACGATGGCCTTGGCCTGCGGGCTCTGTTCGATATCGCCCATGAACGAACGGTCGAGCTTGATCTTGTCGAAGGGGAACGAACGCAGCGTGTCGAGCGAGGAATAACCGGTGCCGAAGTCGTCGATCGCGATGGTGACCCCCAGCGCCTTGATCTGGCGCAGCGCGTGCAGGGTTCGTGCCTTGTCGGCAATGATCGCGGACTCGGTCAGTTCCAGTTCCAGCCGGCGCGCCGGCAGGCCGCTCTCCAACAGGATCTCATGGATCAGCTTCGGCAGGTTGTTGTGCGACAGCTGTTTCGGCGACAGGTTGACGGCAACCTTGTGCTCATTGTGCCAACCCGCTGCATGCCGGCATGCGGTGCGCAGAACCCACTCGCCGATCGCCTGGATCGAACCGTTTTCCTCCGCGATCGGGATGAATTCAGATGGCGGGATCATGCCACGTTCGGGGTGACGCCAGCGCAGGAGCGCCTCATAGCCGGTCACTTCGCCGGTCAGCACGGAGGCTTGCAGCTGGTAGTGAAGGGCCAGCTCGCCACGCTCGATCGCGTGGCGCAGATCATTCGCAAGCGCGCGCCGGTCGCGGGCCGCCTCATCCATGGCCGATTCGTAGAAACACACCACTTGCTGCACATCCGCCTTGGCACGGTACATGGCGAGGTCGGCATTGCTCACCAGGCGTTCGCAGTCCTCGCCATCGAGCGGATAGACGGCGACACCGATGCTGGCCCCGGTGACGATCTCGAAATCGTCGAAACGGAGTGGCTGAAACAGCGCCTTTTCCAGTCTTGCAACAAAATCGAGCAGGTCGCTCTGTTCCGAAAACCGTTTGATCGCCGCGAACTCGTCGCCGCCCAGGCGAGCCGCGAACTCGCCATCCTTCAACAGGCGCGTCATGCGGCGTGCCACGGTCTTCAGCGCCTGGTCGCCGGCCGCATGTCCGCGCATGTCGTTGATCTCCTTGAAGCGATCGAGATCGATACCGATCACGGCGACCTTCGTGCCCTCGGCTTCGCCCGCCCGTTCGATTTCATGAGCCAGACAGTCGTTGAAGCTTGTCCGGTTCGGCAGGCCAGTCAGCGCATCGTTCAGGGCAAGATGCTGGAGGCGCTCGTAGTTCTCGAAACGCGTCCGCTCATCGATGAGATGGCTGACGGCGCCGGTGCCGGCGATCAGCAGCCCGACGATCGCCACCGAAACGGCCATGGCTTCGAGAACGCTCGGATTGGTACCGCCTGTGACGAAGGACATCGGCGTCACAGAGACCGCGGCCATGCCTGTGAAATGCAGTCCGACGATGGCGAGCACCAGGATGGCGGTGCCGATGAGGAATGCCTTCGGGCTCTGCCCATCGACCCATAGCCTCAGCGCCAGGGACGCCGCGACAACTGCGATAAGGACAGACGCGGCGACATAGACGCCATCCCACTCAACGATGCCGGCGACGTGATAGGCCGCCATGCCTGCATAATGCATGGCCGATATCGAAAGGCCGACAACAGCGCCGCCGACCACCGCCGCGAAGCGACGGCTGCCTGTTGCCCAGGCAAAGCCAAGGCCTGTGCCGATGATGGCGATGACCAGCGACGCCATGGTCAGGAGCGGTTCGAAGAAAATGGGCGCGCCTGGGTCATAGGCCAGCATGGCGACGAAATGCGTGCACCATATCGACGAACCGGCAGCGACAGCGGTTAGAACCAGCCAGCCTTTTGCCTGCACGCCTTCGGTTTTCCTGACGCGTTGGAAAAGACCGGAGGTGACCCAGCAGCCTGTGACGCAAACGAATGCCGCGAGCAGGACGAGCCACAGATTGTGTTCCATGGCGATGCAGGAGATGACGCGCATCAGATTCAGCTGACCTTTCAAGCGAGACGATCGAGAAAGCTGAGACCGACTAGCGGTTGAATCGTGAAAGCAGGTTTAACCCAGCGGTATTCAAGGTGAGTTCCCTGCCCGGTCGAAGAGTAGGGTCAAGGAAGTGTTTCCATCAGGAACGTCAAATGTCCGGCCGGGTGCCCGGTCCAAGATCCTTGCCGCCAGACAATTTGGCGCAGTTGGCCGCTTCCCCCGGGATCGGAACCGCATTAGAGCGTTTCCGTTTTCACGGAAACGCGGAAACGCTCTAATCTTTTGTTTTTACGCAATTCCGGACGGAAAACCGCTACAGACTTTTCCTGGAATTGCTCTAATAGTGGCGCCGAAAAAGCGGTTCTGGCCAAATGCAGGAAGGTTGTCCTCCAAGATGTCCAAGTTCAAAGACGTGAAGAAGGTGGTGCTGGCCTATTCGGGCGGCCTCGACACCTCGATCATCCTGAAGTGGCTGCAAACCGAACTGGGTGCGGAGGTTGTCACCTTCACCGCCGACCTTGGCCAGGGCGAAGAGCTGGAGCCGGCGCGCCGCAAGGCCGAAATGCTCGGCATCAAGGAGATCTTCATCGAGGACGTGCGCGAGGAATTCGTGCGTGATTTCGTCTTCCCGATGTTCCGCGCCAACGCGGTCTATGAGGGAGTTTATCTGCTTGGCACTTCGATCGCCCGTCCGCTGATCTCCAAGCACCTGATCGAGATCGCCGAAAAGACCGGCGCTGACGCCATCGCGCATGGCGCGACCGGCAAGGGCAACGACCAGGTTCGCTTCGAGCTGTCGGCCTATGCACTGAACCCGGACATCAAGATCATCGCGCCATGGCGCGACTGGACGTTCAAGAGCCGCACGCACCTGCTCGAGTTCGCCGAGCAGCACCAGATCCCTGTCGCAAAGGACAAGAAGGGCGAGGCGCCTTTTTCGGTCGACGCGAACCTGCTGCACTCCTCCTCCGAGGGCAAGGTGCTGGAAGATCCGGCGATCGAGGCGCCCGAATACGTCCATATGCGCACGATTTCGCCCGAGGCCGCTCCGGACAAGGCGACCATCATCACGGTTGGCTTCGAGAAGGGCGATGCTGTTTCGATCAATGGCGAACGCCTTTCGCCGGCGACGCTGCTCGCCAAACTCAACGACTACGGCCGCGACAACGGCATCGGCCGCCTCGACCTGGTGGAGAACCGTTTCGTCGGCATGAAGTCGCGTGGCGTGTACGAAACGCCCGGCGGCACCATCCTGCTCGCTGCGCATCGCGCCATCGAGTCGATCACGCTCGACCGCGGTGCAGCCCACCTCAAGGACGAGCTGATGCCGCGCTACGCGGAGCTGATCTACTACGGCTTCTGGTTCTCGCCGGAGCGGCAGATGCTGCAGGCCGCGATCGACCTCAGCCAGAAAGACGTCGAGGGCGAGGTGACGCTGAAGCTCTACAAGGGCAACGTCATGGTCATCGGCCGTGAATCGCCGAAGTCGCTCTATTCCGACAAGCTGGTGACCTTCGAAGACGACCAGGGCGCCTATGACCAGAAGGACGCGGCCGGCTTCATCAAGCTGAACGCGCTGCGCCTGCGCACGCTCGCGGCCCGCAACAAACGCGGCTGATCATGCCTGGGGCGCGTTGTTCCGTCGCCGGCTTTCTGATGCTGGCGACGGCGTTGCCCGCCGCTGCACAGGACTTTGACCCGGCCGCGCTCGATCTGCCGGCGTTGCTCGAATGCCGGGCAGATGTACCGACTTACAACGGCTTCGCCTTCTGGCTGGCTGGCGAAACCAATGCGGCCGAGAGTCTTGGCTGGCGCAAGGTCGACAGCGGCAACCCTTTCCTGTCGCAGTACGAGCTGGAAAAGCCGCTGGCCGCTTTCAGCACTGAGACGAAGACGCTGGTCTTTACGTCGAGCGGTCCGATGGCCGTGCTCGATGGCATGACCGCGCCGGACCTGGCAAAGAAGCTCGGCATCGAGCCGATGATCTCCACGCCGCAGAAATTCCTCGGCGAAAAGGTCGTTTCGGAGAAGACCGAGACGTCCGAAGGCGTGACGTTCGCCACCCGCATCAGCCTGAACGTCTCAACAGTCGAGACACACCCAGGCAAGGTGCTTGCCGGGTGCTCCTACAAGGTCGAGGTTGAGTAGCAGGCCTCCGAAGCAGCTCGTCAGCCAGCAGTATCATATTTGAAAAATCAACAGCTGCAGGACAATAGCGCGCCATATCGCGTCGGCTTGATCTTTCGAGTGTCTTCGATAGGTTCAGACGATGCGGTTGAGGGGCCCTTCCATGAAGAGAAAAGTTTTCGCGTTGCTTGCGGCCACGGCCGTGCTGGCAGGCAATCAAACAGCGCAAGCTGCGAACAAGGCAGAGATCAAGGCTGCCAACGATCGGTGCGTAACAAGTTATGCTTCGATCCCGCTGTCGACAAAGGAGGAAATCAGAGGATTCATGGGCGTGTCGAAAGAACGCGCGCCCGCGCTTTTTTGTCAGCGTCTGGTCAGAGCTTTCGTGAGCGGACGAATTACATTTTCTGACCTGAACCGGCTCCAGGAGAACAGGTCAACCGAGATCTGGAAGGTTATCAAAGGGCGGTAGCTGAGGATCGCCGTGCTGGCGATCCTCGCAAGAAAAATTCGAGCCTGGGCTCGAAACTGTTCCCATCAATCGTTGTCGATGGCCGTGGCGATGCGGGCGATTGCCTGCTGGTAGACACTGGCCGAATTCCAGCCGGCAATTGCACCCATATTGCCATCAGCGCCGACACCGGCCTGCCAGCCGTGGCCCTTGAGGAAGTTGGCGGTCGACGCAAGCGCGGTTTCCTTGTCGCGCAGGTTCGCGCCGCCGACGCCATATTTCAGGACGTTGCCGGGCAGGAACTGGGTATGGCCAATTTCCCCATGCATCGCGCCAACCGAGCTGGCGGTCAGCGAGCCGCGATCGACGAGCTTCAGCGCGGCGATGGCGTGAGGATAGAAGAACTCGGGGCGGCGGCAATCGTAGGCGAGGGTCACGATGGCGGAGACGGTGTTCTGCTTGCCCATGGCAGCGCCGAAACCGGTTTCCATGCCCCAGATAGCGAGCAGCACGCCCGGCTTCACGCCGTAGGTGCTCTCGATCCGGTTGAAGAGCGCCGCGTTGGCCTTCTTCATGGACTTGCCGCGCGAAATGATCGTCGCGGCGCCCCTGCGCCTCATGAAATCTTCAACGGAACCGCTGAAGGCCTTCTTGACCGCCCGGTCGGCCCGGATGGTCGCCGTGGCGTATGTTGCGCCTTCCAGCGCCGCAAGGCCGCGGCTCTTGACGCCCGCAGCCTGCGCCTCCTGGGCAAAATCCGCTTTCCACTGATCGAACCCCGCGGCAGACTTGCCGCATTCGGCCGCCTGGCTGGCGCCGGTCAGCAGCAAAAGCGCCGCCGCGGCTGCGAAAACCTTTCCCTTGGCACGCAATGCCATTCTCATCTCCTGGTTGCCTGAATCACCTCGCGAGGCGAATTTGCCAGCGAACGTCGAGCTTGTCACCGACGTTTCCCCGGCGCCCGCCGTGTTCCGGCTAAAGGCCAGAACCCCGCTCCAATCAAGCGTTTTTTGCCGATTTCATCGATTCCAGCGTCGATCTGGCAGCGCCTGCGGCTCACCTGCAACGACAAACCGGAACAAAGCGTGAGCATCCATCGAAACTTTAGCGGGAACGTCAGGATGCCGGAGGCGTTGGCGGTGCGAGGGACGATGACAGAGGAGCAAGACAATGAGGACATTGATGTTGTCTGCGATCGCGGGAACACTCGTTGCCATGTCCGGCGCGGCATCGGCAGATACACTCGTATCGGCCGACAGAGACCTCAACATGCGCGCCGGGCCTGGTTCGCGTTACCCGGTGGTGGGGGTCCTGGCTGCAGGCCAGACCGCAGTGCTGGATGGCTGTCTGCAAGGTTCGAAATGGTGTGCCGTCGGCAATGCCGACGACCGTGCCTGGATCAACTCGGACTACGTGACCAGCGAATTCTCCGGCAGGCGTGTCGTGCTGACAGAACGGCCGGTCGATTCAGGCGTGACCGTGATCGAGACGCCGGGCGTCGTCATGGACGATGAACTGTCGACCGGCTCGATCATCCAGGACGACGACACGGATATGCCGATGCCACCGATGGAAGTGCGCAGCTACGTCAGGACGAACGCGATTGATCCGATCTACATCCAGGATGAGGTTCGGGCCGGCGCGACACTGCCCGATACCGTCGTGTTGCGTGAGGTTCCCGGCTATGACTATCGATATGCCTATGTGAATGGCGAGCCGGTTATCGTCAGCCCATCGTCCAGGCATATCGTCTATGTCGGCGAGTAAATCATAACGACTGTCGGCGGCACGATCCGACAAATTTAACCTAATCCTCGCGACGTGATTGCGAGGTTCCCGGGCATCGCCTAGAGCAATTCCAGGAAAAGTGTGTAACGGTTCTTCGTTCGGAATTGCATAAAAACAAAGAGCTAGAGCGTTTCCGTGGAAACGGAAACGCTCTAGTCATGGCGGTGCCCGATGCAACAGGCGGGTCATTCGAGAAGAGCCCGCATGATCCCCCAGTCGACAGCCTTCGAGCGCTACCGGTCGAGCCCGAATGGCAAAATGACGCTCCTGCGTCTCGTCCTCGGCACCGTCGTCATCTTGCTGGTATGGACACTTTCGACCTTTGCGGTGGTGCGGGTCGGCTGGGGCTTCGTCGCACTGGTGCCCTCCTCGTTGCGGCCAGATGGTTATGGCATGGAGGCCTTCCTGACCTCGCCTATCGGTGTGCTGACGGCGCTGGTTACATTCTGCGGCATATGGGCCGGCGCCTGGCTGGTGATGCGATGGATCCACCGCGAACCGCTTTCGGCTCTTTTCGGCAACAGCCACAGGATTTCCCGATCCGGTTTCCTCAAAGGGTTTGTCGCCGTCATCCTCACATCGGTCTTTTCCGAAGTGCTGCTGTATCTGCTCGACCCTGTGATCCAGCGTGGCTCGATCCGCTTTGCTGTCTGGCTGTTGGCTTTGGTGCCTGTTGCGCTGCTTGGTTTCGTGCAGACTTCCGCGGAAGAGCTTCTGTTTCGTGGTTACCTGCCGCGCGGGCTGGCCAGACGGTTCCGCAGTCCGGTGGTGTGGGCGCTGCTGCCGACGCTGGTCTTCACCGCGCTGCACTGGAGTGGAGGTTCGGCGCCCGCGATGAACGCAGCCGGATTGATCTCCATCGGTGTCTTTTCAGCTGTCCTGATGATGCTTGTCCATTCGACAGGGAATCTGGGCGCGGCCTTCGGTGCCCATCTTGGCAACAACCTGTTCGGTTTCCTGCTGATTTCACATCAGGCCAGTCTCTCCGGCTTTGCGCTGTTCGAGGCCCGGTCGCTGGAGGGCGCTGGCTGGGCCGGCATCGATGCGATCCTGATTGCAGGTATCGGCATCGTGTCCAGCCTGCTGACGGCACTGCTTCTGCTGCATCCGCGCTCACCGCTCAGGGTGGCGCCGGATCTCGGCTGACTGGCCGAAAACGCCGATTTCAGCCGGTTCCCTTGACTCTCGGCCATTTTTGCTGTCAAAGGCCGCCAACTTCCGCGACGACTATCTTCGCGAAGCCGACCGGGACATGGCGAGCGCCGAAAGCTCAGGACTGATCCCGGAGGCCAACACCCGGCAGCGCTGTGCGCCCCCGGGTGCTTTTTGGTTTTGGGCTTTGCTTGGATGATCGGTGCGGACGTATTACCTCTCGGGTCTGACCATCCGGGATCGAAGGAAGAAGCATGTTCGAATCGCTGCAAGAGCGACTTGGCTCAATTCTGAACGGCCTTACCGGCCGTGGCGCGCTGTCGGAGGCTGATGTCTCGGCTGCGCTGCGCGAAGTGCGCCGTGCGCTGCTCGAGGCCGACGTCGCACTGGAAGTCGTGCGCTCGTTCACCGACAAGGTGCGGGAGAAGGCGGTCGGCGCGGCGGTTCTGAAGGCGATCAAGCCCGGCCAGATGGTCGTCAAGATCGTTCATGACGAACTGGTCGAGATGCTGGGCGCCGAAGGCGTCGCCATTGATCTCAATGCGCCGGCGCCGGTCGTCGTCATGATGGTCGGTCTGCAGGGCTCCGGCAAAACGACGACCAGCGCCAAGATCGCCAAGCGGCTGACCGAGCGCCAGGGCAAGAAAGTGCTCATGGCCTCGCTCGATACGCGCCGCCCGGCGGCGCAGGAGCAGCTGCGGCAGCTTGGCGAGCAGACCAAGGTGGCGACGCTGCCGATCATCGCCGGGCAGACCCCGGTCGACATCGCCAAGCGTGCCGTGCAGGCAGCCAAACTGGGCGGCCATGACGTCGTCATTCTCGACACAGCCGGTCGCACGCATATCGACGAGCCGTTGATGGTCGAGATGGCCGACATCAAGAAGGCTTCGACCCCGCATGAGATCCTGCTGGTGGCCGACTCGCTGACCGGTCAGGATGCCGTCAATCTCGCCAAGAATTTCGACGACCGCGTCGGCATTACCGGCCTGGTGCTGACCCGTATGGATGGCGACGGCCGCGGCGGCGCTGCGCTTTCGATGCGTGCGGTCACCGGCAAGCCGATCAAGCTCATCGGCACCGGCGAAAAGATGGACGGGCTGGAGGAATTCCACCCCAAGCGTATCGCCGACCGCATCCTCGGCATGGGCGACATCGTTTCGCTGGTCGAGAAGGCTGCAGAAACCATCGACGCGGAAAAGGCCGCGGCGATGGCCAAGAAGATGCAGTCCGGCAAGTTCGACCTGAACGACCTCGCCGATCAGCTTGGCCAGATGCAAAAAATGGGCGGCATGGGCGGCATCATGGGCCTGATGCCTGGCATGGGCAAGATGAAGGACCAGATGGCGGCAGCCGGCCTCGACGACAAGATGTTCGGTCGCCAGCTCGCCATCATCTCGTCGATGACCAAGGCCGAGCGGGCAAACCCGGATCTTCTCAAGCACAGCCGCAAGAAGCGCATCGCTGCCGGTTCCGGTACCGATGCCGCCGAGATCAACAAGCTCCTGAAGATGCATCGCGGCATGGCCGATATGATGAAGGCGATGGGCGGCAAGGGCAAAGGCGGCGGCATGATGCGCGGCCTGATGGGCGGGCTGGCCAACAAGATGGGCCTTGGCGGCATGATGCCCGGCATGGGTGGCATGCCCGACCTTTCCAAGATGGACCCCAAGCAGATCGAAGCCTTGCAGAAGCAGGCGGAAGCCGCAGGTCTCGGCAAAGGTCTGTCGGGCGGAATGCCCGGGGGGCTTCCTGGCCTGGGCGGTGGCGGTTTGCCGGGCCTGCCTGGTGGCCTGAAGCTTCCGGGCCTCGGTGGTCCGGGCGGCTTGCCGGGCCTCGGCAAGAAGAAGTGAGGCGGCGATGAGCGACGAAAAGACAATTGAAGCCGCCCGCGCCCAGCTCGCCGGTTATCGCGCGTCGATCGACAACATCGATGCCGCGCTCGTTCATATGCTGGCGGAGCGTTTCCGCTGCACCAAGGCGGTTGGCGTGCTGAAGGCCACACATGGCTTGCCGCCGGCCGATCCGAAGCGCGAGACCGAGCAGATCGAGCGGTTGCGCCGACTTGCCAGGGAAGCGCAGCTCGATCCCGATTTCGCAGAGAAATTCCTGAACTTCGTCATCCGCGAAGTGATCCGCCATCACGAGCAGATCGCCGCGGAAACGGCGCAAGCATAAACCGGCTGAAACCAGCCGTAACCCGATCAACGAGAATCAGAGCTTTAGGAGAAACAAAATGGCACTGAAGATCAGACTGGCCCGCGCGGGCTCGAAGAAGCGTCCTTACTACCACATCGTCGTCGCCGACGCGCGTTCGCCGCGCGACGGCCGTTTCATTGAATCGATCGGCGCCTGGAATCCGCTGCTGCCCAAGGATGGTGAGCGCGTCAAGATTGACGCCGACCGTGCCAAGCATTGGCTGGGCAACGGCGCGCAGCCGACCGACCGCGTGCTGCGCTTCTTCGATGAAGCCGGCATCGCCAAGCGCGAAGCCCGCAACAACCCGGCCAAGGCCGAGCCGGGCAAGAAGGCACAGGAACGCGCTGCCCTGCTGAAGAAGGCGCAGGAAGACGCCGCCGCCGCCGTGGCAGCAGCAGCAGCCCCCGCTGATGCTCCGGCCGAAGCCAGCGCCGAGTAATATTTCCGTTCTGGCGGAACGAAACGGCGAGCCGAAAGGCTCGCCGTTTTGCATTCAGGCAACAGGGTCGGCAAAAGGGGTGTCCGGCTTGCTGGCGTAGAAGATCACCATCCGCGCGGGCGTATCGGTGCTCAGATTGCGGCCGGTCATGGCGACGTGCGCCGGTTCGACAAAGACTTCGCCCGCTTTTACGTCCAGCGGCGCATGGCCCTCGAGCTCAAGCGTGAACGTCCCTTCCAGCATGTAGATCGTCACCGGGTGGCGGTGGCTGTGATGAGGCGTGCAATCGCCGGGATCGAGCCTGGCCAGCAGGACCCGTATTTCTTGCGTCTCCTGCGTCGGCAGGCCGGTCGTCGTCTTCCGATACAAGACCGACAGCTTGGCGGCACCCGAAGGCTGTGCCGAGGTGGTGATGCCAACGGCCAAGCCGGCGATGGCGTCTCTGGTTGCCATTGTCTCATGCATCGCTTCCTCCATCGTTTCGTAATGAAGGCTAGCGCGGGGCCGCTTTTTCCGGCAGCCGCAAACTTGCAGAGTCGCCGAGCAGAAGCGCATAACGTCGAGATGTTCGACTGGAACGACTTGCGCTATCTGCTTGCCGTCGCGCGCGAGGGCAGCACGCTGGCGGCTGCCCGGGTCCTGGGTGTAAATCAGTCGACGGTCCATCGACGTCTCGTCGAGCTCGAACGGCGGGTCGGTTTTGCACTCGTCACCCGACATGCAACGGGTTACAGGCTCACCAGCCTTGGCGAGGCATTGCTTCCGTCGGCCGAGCGCGTGGAAGCAGAAATTTCGTTACTCCAAAACCAGATCCGGGCTTACGGAAACGATCTTGTCGGGGTCATTCACCTGACCTGCCCCGAACCGCTGGTATCGCGCCTCGTCGGGTCGTCCTATCTCGCCCTCTTCCACGAGAAGCATCCGGGTCTGAAGATCGAATTCGTGATGAGTGACCGTTATCTCGATCTTGGAAAGGGCGAAGCGGATGTGGCGCTGCGTTCAGGCGAACCGGATGACGAAACGCTGGTCGGCCGCAAGATCGCCGATTCGATATGGGCGGTCTACGCCAGCAAAAGTTATCTCCAGCATCATGGCCGGCCGGAACGGGTCGCCGACCTCGGCCAACATATGCTTGTTGGTTTTGATGGAATGCTCGTCAACCATCGCGCGGCGAAATGGTTGTCTGCCGTTGCTCCCGGCGCCAGGATCGCCGCACGCAACAACAGTGTGCTCGGCGTACTGCATGCCGTGAAATCAGGTGTCGGCATCGCGCCGCTGCCAACCACCATTGCAGATATGGAGGATGACCTGGTTCAGGTTCTTCCTCCAGTGCACGACCTCGCGCGGGGTTGGTATCTTCTCACCCGGGCCGACCTGCGCCAGACGTCGCGCATCAGCAGCTTCTTCGATTTCACCTTCCGTCATCTGGATCTCATTCGGCCAGTCCTGATGGGTTGAGGTCTTTCCTCACGTCGAAAGGTGCGCGCGTTGCGGCCGGCGTTTCCTCCCTTTCGAAGTATGACGGGTATATGACATTCGGCTTAAGCAAGAAGTAAGTAAGCGGCCGCTAACGTGCTTGATATGGCGCGCTGTCCAGGGATGTTGCGCGGGGCATGATGCCGTGATGCCGGGCCGGAACTGTTCCGGCATGTGCTGAAAATCGATGCGACTCTGCCGTGAAGCCTGGTGCATGCCGGGCCGTGGAAGCGTTGCGGCAATGGCGGGCTGGAATGATGTCGATTGCGGTGCGGGTCAAGGAACTGGACGAGCTTGCGAGGCAGCAACAGCTGACAGAGCCAAATCCGTCGCGCCAGGCCGACCACGTGTTCCGCATCGACACCGAATTCGAGGATGTGCGGCTGATGTTGCGTCGCTGGCAGGCGGCATGCATAGATGGCGTTCTCCCCCCTTATGAGGAACTGGCGCTGGGCAGCGTCGGCCGTTTTGCCGACGAACTGGCAGTGGTTCGGCTTTCGGAAGGCCAGGCGGGTTTCATCCTGCGCGCCGGCGCCCGCTTCTGCAGCCTGGCCGACATCGCGGAAGCCTCGGTCTCGCTTTCCGTTTTGCCGTTTGCGGTTCGACGTGCGGTGAATGATGCCATCGATCTCGCGCGCCTGGCCGCGCGCCCCTATCTGACGCTATGCCGGTCGATCATCGACGGCATGGTGTCGACCATGGAGGTGCTGGCGCTGCCGCTGTCCTGCCGCTGGCCAGGCGAATACTTCCTGGTCTTTGCAAGACCGCGCAAAAGCCAGGTCGATCTTGCGCGTCTGCTCATCAATTCGACCGAAGAGGGCATTCTGGCGCTGAGCCCGCTGGAAGGCGTCGGCGTCGCGCCACGCGATTACCAGGTGCTCAGCATAAACAACGCCGCCGCCAGGATGCTTGGTGCACCGGCTGAAAACATGCGCCTGCGCCTGCTGTCCGAGGTGAGCGCGGCCGAATGCCTGGCGCGTCTGCTCGACCAGCGGTCTCGCAACCGAAGCCAGGGCACTGCGGTGCCGCCGCTGGAGCTCGAATATGATCTCGCCGGCGAAGCCATCTCCCTGCAGGTGGGTGTCGTTGAAACCGACGGTCTCCTAGCCGTGACGCTGACCGATGTGCGTGAGATCCGCAATCGCGAAGTGCTGTTCCGTTCGCTGTTCGACGATAACCCGGTGCCGATGTATGTACGCCATCTCGAAACCGGCGTCTTTCTCAACGTGAATGCCGCAGCACTTCACCTTTACGGGCATGGTCGCGCCGCGTTCCTTGCCCTGGACATCTGCAATCTGGAGCCGAATTCCGCTGCGCGTATCGGTTCATCCGGCGAACGCTTCGCGCGCCATCGCACGGCAACCGGAGCCGAGCTGGACGTCATCGAATACACGCGCGCCATAACGGTCGGCGGACAACCGGCGACGCTGTCGACCATCGTCGACGTGACCGAGCGCAAGCGGGCGGAAGAGCGCATCTCCTTCCTTGCGCACCACGATCCGCTGACGGGGGTCGGCAATCGCACGACCTTTTCGCAGGAAATCGAGGAGGCAGTGGCAACCGCAGTTGCCGGCCACCAGCCATTCGCGCTGGTCCTGATCGATCTCGATGACTTCAAGGCCGTCAACGATACGCTGGGTCATGCCGCCGGCGATTCCTTGTTGATCGAAACCGCCGACAGGATCCGCCGGCTGCTGCGCCGTACGGATCTCGTCGCCCGTCTTGGTGGCGATGAATTCGCCGTACTGTTGCGCGGCGCCCTGAGCCGGGACGATGTCCAGCTGCTGGCCGGGCGGATCATCCAGGCGATCGCCCAGCCGCACGGCTATGAGGGGCACAAGCTTTCCATCGGCGCCAGCCTCGGCGCCGCCATCGCGCCGGCCGATGCACGTGAGGCCGGCACGCTGCTGAAATGCGCCGACCTTGCGCTCTATCGCTCGAAGCGCGAGGGCAAGGGGACGTTCCATTTCTTCGAACCCGAGATGGACGCCGAAATGCGGGAGCGCCGCGAACTGGAACTGGAACTGCGCGCCGCGGATTTCGACCGCGAACTGGAATTGCACTACCAGCCGATCATCTCGCTCCGCAGCGGTGGCCTGCGTGGTTTCGAAGCGCTGGTGCGCTGGCGCAACCCGAGGCGCGGCATGGTGTCACCGGCAGAATTCATCCCCTTGGCCGAAGAGACGGGCATGATCGATGCCATCGGCCGCTGGGTTCTGGAGGAAGCCTGCCGGCGTGCGGCTGCCTGGCCGCAGGATCTCATCATCGCGGTCAATGCTTCGGCGGTGCAGTTTCGCCAGGGTCGCTTCGCAGAGACTGTCACGCAGGCGCTTGCGGCATCCGGCCTCGATCCTTCACGCCTGGAGATCGAAATCACCGAATCCGTGCTGCTTGCCGACACGGGCGCCAATCTTGCTTTGCTGGAGCGGCTGAAGGATGTCGGCGTGCGTGTCGCGCTCGATGATTTCGGCACCGGCTATTCAAGCATGAGCTATCTCAGGCGCTTCCCGTTCAGCCGGCTGAAGATCGATCGCTCCTTCATCCGCGACATTGGCTCCAGCCGCGAGTCCATGGCGATTGTCAGGGCGATCATCGGCCTGGGCGCCAATCTCGGCATCGATACAACTGCGGAAGGCGTCGAGACGGGTGCGCAGCTTGAACTGCTACGACAGGAACGCTGCGGCGAGATCCAGGGCTTCCTGTTCAGCCCCCCGGTCGACAGCGTCGGCGCCTTGCGCATCATCGACAGCTACCGCAGCGACGAGAGCAAGGTCGCCTAGAGCAATTCCAGCATAAGTGCGCAGCGGTTTGCGTCCGGGATTGCGTAAAACAAAAAGTTTGAGTGTTTTCCGCGTTTCCGCAAAAACCGGAAAAGTTCTGGCCTTGAAGGCCATCCGTCACGAATAGAAGTAGTTTTCAGGCTCCAGCACCGGCGGTGCCGGTTCGCCGAGCGCTTCGAACACGGATACCTCGCAGACCCGGCAAAGCGCGTCGAGCGCAAGGTCGTTGGCCTCCGTGCCGAAAGGGTCTTCCAGTTCTTCCGACAAGGCATCGAGCCCGAAGAAGGTGTAGGCGATCAGCGCCGTGAAAAGCGGCGTCACCCAGCCAGCGGTCGCGGCGAGCCCGATGGGCAACAGCAGGCAGACGATGTAGGCCGTTCTGTGCAGCAGCAACGTATAGGCAAAAGGCAGCGGCGTGCCGGCGATGCGTTCGCAACCGGCCTGCATGGCTGCGAACGCCGACAGGCGCTCGTCGAGGATACGATAGCCGATGCTGTCGATCATGCCGCTTTCACGCAGGCTTGCCACCCGTTTGCCCATACGTCTCACCATTTCGTCCGGCCGATTGGCGAAGACCGTGAGCGTGTTGGCCGCCTCACCGATGAAAGGACGCGCGTCGGCGGTGCTGTCGATCCGGCGCAATTGCCCACGCAACACGTGACAGAAGGCGAGCACGTCCATCAGCAGCGACCGTTGTTCGTCCCGCGGTGAAATGAGGCCAGTGGCGGCACGGGCCAAATTGCGGACATCATAGACAAGCTGTCCCCAGAGCTTGCGCGCTTCCCACCAGCGATCATAGGCGGCGTTGTTGCGGAAGCCGAGATAGATCGACAGCGTCACGCCCAACAGGCCGAACGGGGCGATGGTGAAGCCGCTGAGTTCGATGCCGAAATATCTGACCAGCGCCACCACGGCCGCCGCATAGGCGGCAAAACCGAGGATCTGCGGCAGAATTCGCGGCACGATCGACCCGCGCATGATGAAGAAGAGCTGCCAGAGCCCCGGTTTTGGCCGCACGATCATGACAACCCCACTCTTGCTCAACCCTTCGAAAGCGTCCGTCGCGGCGGACAGCTCGGGCATAGAATGGGCAGCGGCGGCTAGCAACACACGGCCGCGACAGGATGCGTCGCGACCGCCGCTTCACGCGCTGGGTTGCAGCGACTCGTCAGTATCCGGGGCGAGAGCGATAGTCGGGATCGTCGTTGTAGTACCGGCCGCCGCGATCCGGACAGCGATCGACGAAGACGCGTCCATAACGATCGCGGTAGCGGCATTTGCCACGCTCGCTGGCATTGCCGATCAAGGCGCCTGCCACAGTGCCGACAGCGCCGCCAATAACGGCACCCTCGACTGGATTACCCGCGACGGCGGCACCCACCGCGGCGCCGCCCAGTCCGCCTATTGCAGCGCCCCTTTCCGTCTGCGAACAGGCGGCAATGGGCAGCAACAAAGCTGCCAGGATCAAGACGTTCTTCATGATCGTTCCTTTCGAAGCGACATACCGCCCGCCTGTGCCCAACGCCGTGGCGTTGGATTCGATCCAAACAATGACACTCTTAGCCGGAGAACGGCAGCAGCGCGCGCAGCCGAGGATCGCGCAGCCACAGGCCGCCCCACAAAAGCAGGCCGAGATAGATGCCGAAGAAGGTGTGCGAGAACAGTGGATTGCCGATCCTGATGTGGGTGGCGATTGCGCCGCCGAAATAGGCGGTAAGCAGAATGGCACCCAGGAAAGAGGTGCGCGGCCAGGCGTAGAGCGCGGTGGAAACCAGGCCGATAATGCCGAGCAGGCGCGCGGTGCCGACATCCGCCGGCCAGCCGATCTCGGTCATCGTCTGGGTGACGATATCGAGCGGCGGCAATTTGATGACGCCGTCGAATATCATGAAAAGGACGATCAAACCGCTCATGATACGGCCAGCCCAGAGGGCTCGGGTCGAGACGGTTTTCGTGTTCGATGCGTTGATGCTGGACATGGTTGTTCCCTCCAATGCTTCGTCGGCCTGGGGTTGTCCGCGGCCATCTGCGAAGTTACGCCTAGGACGGACAAGCCGGCGCAAATCCGACAGGGGTCTTGATTTTTTGCCGCCAAACCAGCGAGGAAACAATGAGTGGTGAGACCAACCTGAAGACGCTGCTCGGCTCGATGCTCCCGGAGCTGCAACCGGAGACGTATGTCTTTGTCACGCTCCCGCTTGACCGCAGCTTGCCGGACGATGTTCCGCCGCTGATGGTGTTCGGTGAAAGAGAGGGCTGGACCTGCATCGTCAACGAAGAGGCAGCTGGCCGAGCCGGGCTGTCTGGCACCTTCCCCTGCCGCATGATCACGCTATCCATCCACTCGTCGCTGGAAGCCGTGGGCTTTCTCGCCGCCATCTTGCCGCGCCTTGCCGCCGCTGGCATGGGGGTCAATCCGGTCTCGGCTTTCTACCACGACCATCTTTTCGTGCCGGCCGAACGCGCCGACGATGCAATGCGCATCCTTGAGGAGCTGGCGGCGGCAAACAGGAACTGACAGCTCCAGCCCTACTTAACGCGTTGTTTGTCCCTTGGTTCTAGTGTGCAGGCGGGACATTCGGGCGTGGCGGTGAGTCAGGACCTTTTCATATCGCTTCTCAATCCGGTGCTGTCGATCGTTCTGTCGACGGCATTTTTCGTGCTGTGGTCTTTCCGGCGCGAGAACCGCTACGTGCTGCAACTGTGCGTCTGCTACTTCGCCGTGGCGATCGGCTTCACACTGCAATCCTTCGATCTCGGCACCGGTCCGGCGGTATCGAAGGTGATTTCCAATCTTCTGTTCTTCGGTGCGCTTCTGCTGTTCGTAGCGGCGGTCACGAGCCGCCAGGGCGTGCGCGTCCCCTGGGCGGCGTCGCTCATGTGCATAGCGGCTGGCATGGGCGGCTTGCTCTGGTTCCTGTTCGTGCAACCTTACTTTCCCGGGCGAGTGTTTTCAGTGAACTACGGGTTGGGCGCGCTGTGCATCATCGCCATGATGCGGCTGCGCCAGTCCAGCCGCCGCTCGGTGATCGACCGTATGATCGTCCTGATGGCCGGGCTGAGGGCGGCGGACTTTTTCATTCGCCCGCTGCTGGTCGCGCTGTTGAGCGGCGTCGATGCCGGTCGTCCACCATACATGCATTCGCCATACTGGCTGACCACCAGCCTTTCGGTGATGGTCTTCTCGCTGCTGATCGCGCTCACCTTGCTGACCGCCGTTGCACTCGACACCATCAACGAATTGCAGGCTGAGTCCGAGACCGATGCACTGTCGAAGCTGCTCAACCGGCGGGGCTTCGAACAGAAGGCTGCGTCCGTTCTGGAGCGTTGCGCCCGCACCGGCGCTCCGGTGACACTGGTGTTGGCCGATCTGGATCACTTCAAGTCGGTCAACGACCGTTTCGGACATGCTGTGGGCGACCAGGTCATCGTCGAGTTCGCTGCGAGGCTGCAGACGGCAGGTTCGCGCGCGGTCGTCGGGCGGATCGGCGGCGAAGAATTCGCGGTGCTGATGCCGTCGACCGATCTGGTTGCCGGGCGCCTCTTTGCCGAGACTGTGCGCGAGGCCTTCTGCTCGGAAACAGTCGAAGGCGTGCCGCCGGGTGTCAAGTTGACGGCCAGTTTCGGCGTCGCTGGCCGTTTCGGAGGCGAGGAACTCGCCCCGTTGATGTTGCGTGCCGACGAGGCGCTCTACAAAGCAAAGCAGAACGGGCGTGACAGCGTCCGTATATCGTTTCAAAGGCAGCCGGTGGCCGCGTATGTGGAGTTGCCGGCTGCAAGCTGAGGGTCGTGCCGCCCGGTTAACCTGTTCTTCGTTTCGCAGCGATACAATCATCACTTGCTAAAATGATTAAGTTGATGCGACCGGAACCGAGGCTACGGATAGATTTGTCGCGATGAGCGGTGCGAACTTCATCCTGGCGATCAACCTTTTCGTCGCTGGCCTGCTGGCAGCGGCCTTCATGACTGTTGCTGCCTACGACACGCGCCGCGTCGCGGCGCGCTGGCTGGCGCTGGGTTACGCCGTCGGCATGGCCTATTTCGTCGTCGAATTCTCTATCCCCGCTTTCAACTATGCGACGCCAGCGGTGGTGGCGGCATTTGCCGTATTTCTTGTGGCAACCCTCATCTTCAACGTCGGGCTGGCCAACAAATACGGCATAACACCGCCCTGGCGGTTCATGGCGGCTTTTCTTCTGGGCACTTCGATAATCGTTTATCTCGTGCAGGACCTGCCCCGGCATTCCTTCCCGCGCATGATGGCCTACCAGTTTCCCTATGCTGCGGCGCAGCTCATCGGACTTTGGATCGTCTGGTCGTCGCGGCAGCGGCGCGAGAAGCTCGATATCATCCTGATGGTGGTTCTTGCGGCGAGCGCGCTGCAGTTTGCGTCGAAGCCTCTGATCGCCCACGCCCTGGGCGGCTGGGGCGCCGATCCGCAGGCCTATCTGCAGACCAACTATGCGATGGTCTCGCAGTCGCTGGGCACCGTTTTCGCGATGGCCCTCGCGTTGCTGCTCCTGGTCATTCTGGTGCGCGACGTGCTTGCTGAAGCCACCTCGAAATCGGAGACCGACACGCTGTCGGGCCTGCTCAATCGCGGCGGGTTCGAGCGTCATGCCGAAACGGCATTGCGCGACGGAGCCCGTCAGGGCCTGCCGGTGTCGCTTGTCATTGCCGACCTCGACCATTTCAAACTGGTCAATGACAATTTCGGCCATGCCTGCGGCGACCGCGTCATCGAAACCTTCTCGGGTTTCCTGCGCGATGCGGCTGGGCAGAGCCATCTCGCCGCGCGTCTAGGCGGCGAAGAGTTCGCAGTGATGCTGCCGGGCACCAATCTTGCCGCTGCGCGGCTGTTCGCTGAAGGCGCGCGCAGTGCCTTCGGTGCCCTGCCGATCAAGGGGTTGCCGCTGTCCTATCGCTGCACGGCAAGCTTCGGCGTTGCCGAACTGCGCTCCGGAGAAACCCTCTCCGAACTGATGCGCAGGGCGGACGAGGCACTCTACGGCGCAAAGAAGGGTGGTCGGGACCAGGTCCGCGTGGCCTCCGGGCCGATCGCCATCGTCGGCAAACCCAACGGCAAACCGCTGGGCAACGGCTTCAACGGCAGGGACTGATTTCCGGCATTTCACCGTCGGCAAGGCCGTACATATACGAGCGGCCCTTCACGAAGGCCGGCGGCCGATAGCAGTCGCGCTCTTCAGAATAGCCGCTTTCGGTTCGGTCGAGACGGAGGACCCTGGGTTGGCCGGCGCTGGTATAGTCGGCCATCTTCCTGGCCATGGCGCCTTCACCGACGAGGATGCGTTTGTAGCCCGTTGCACTGTCGATCACGAGGTTGCCGAAGGAATCGGCATAGGCTCGATCATGCTGGCTCGACCAGGCAAGCGCAGGCACCGCCTGACCAACGGTCGTCATGGCTAGTACGAGACCGGCACAAATTTTGCGGGTCAGATGCATGGCGCGCTCCTCCATCTGGAAACGAGTGTGCCTCCTCGATTCGTAGAATTAACCTTTTCTTAACCTTTGTTAAGAGGGTGGCGCCGATGGAGGCGCGACTTTGCTTAACATGGTTAATATCGCGACTTGATCGGCCGGGATGATCGCGACTAGGTTGGCGTACTGGAGGAATCGTATGGCGCTACGCCGCATTTCCCGGGCGAAGCCCGCTCGCGAGCGTTTCCGCTCTTGGCGGCAACGCGGCAACGCTCAAACTCTCTACGCGATTCCGAACGCAAGACTGCGGCACGCTTTTGCTGGCATCGCCCTCACGGCGCTTCTGACGCTTGCAGCCTGTGTTTCGCAGCCAGGCAAACCCGGCCTGCAGCCCCACACCGCGCAAGGGCAGCTGGCGGCTGCCGCCACCGCCGCCGCACCCAATTCGCAGGCCGCGGCCACCCTGGTTGAAAAGGATACGCCGCAGCCGCGCATGGCGACCTACAACTGCGCCGACGGCGGCCGCATGACCGTCGAGAACATTGGCACTGCGATCCGCGTTGTCGGCTCGGATGGCGTCAATGAAGAGCTGCCTGCGGCGCCGGCCGGTCAGAACAGCCGATTCGGCATCGACCATGACGCAATCGTGATCGATGGGCGCGAGGCGCTGGTCATGAAAGCCAACGCTACCCCTGTAGCCTGCAGGCGCTGATCCTTTCGGGCGGCATCCGATAGGCCAGTCGGGTGGTGGCATTCGCAGTCGCGAGGAAGTTCAATCGTTTAAAGGTGGCAACGCCACCATTCATCAGACTAAATGACTTTTCCAAAACGATTTTCTGGCTTTGACGCGGTGCAAAAAGCGTTTTAGAACGCCGCTGTTCCATAGTCGCATTCCGAAGCGTTGATGCCGCGTTTGCATTGCCGTGACGGGTGCCGAACGGGGAAGCCATGAGCCACTCACCAGCCACCCGCGACAGACCTCTTTCGCCGCATCTCACCATCTACCGGCCGACGATCACCATGACGATGTCGATCGTGCACCGCATCACCGGTTGCGCGCTTTACGTCGGCACGCTTCTGGTTGCCTGGTGGCTGACGGCAGCGGCCGGTCCGCAATCCTATTTCGATTTCGTCAACGGCATTTTCGGCTCCTGGTTCGGCCAGCTGGTGCTGCTTGGTTACACTTGGGCACTGATGCATCACATGCTTGGCGGCATCCGCCATTTCGTTTGGGACACCGGCGCCGGGCTCGAAAAGCACACCGCCTCGAAGATCGCCTGGGCGACATTGATCGGCTCGGTGATCCTGACGATCCTGATCTGGGTTGTCGGCTACATGGTCAGGGGAGGCTGAGCGATGAGTGCGAACAAATCCGAGATGCGCACCGCTCTCAAGAAGGTGCGCGGCCTTGGCTCCGCTCGCGAAGGCACCATGCATTTCTGGCGGCAGCGCCTCACAGCGGTCGCCAATGTCCCGTTGCTGCTTTTCTTTGTTGGCTTCCTCATCGCCATCAATGGCGCCTCTTATGAGGACGTCCGTGCAGCGCTTGCCAACCCGCTGGTTGCGCTGGTGTTGATCCTGGTGCTGGTCTCCGGGCTCGTTCACATGCGCCTCGGCATGCAGGTCGTCATCGAGGACTACGTCACCAGCGAGGGCAGGAAGCTCTCAGTGCTCATCCTCAATACTTTCTTCACGGTTGCGGTCGGCGTGGTTTCGATCTTCGCCCTGCTCAAACTGGCATTCGGAGGCTGACGCTTTGGCCAAGGACGCAAAAAGCGGCAGCGCAGGCTCCGCCTATACCTATGTGGACCACAAATTCGACGTGGTGATCGTCGGTGCCGGCGGCGCCGGCCTGCGCGCCACGCTCGGCATGGCCGAACAGGGCCTGCGTACGGCCTGTATCACCAAGGTGTTCCCGACCCGCTCGCATACCGTGGCGGCGCAGGGCGGCATCGCCGCCTCGCTGCAGAACATGGGTCCCGACAGCTGGCAGTGGCACCTCTACGACACCGTCAAGGGGTCCGACTGGCTCGGTGACGTCGATGCCATGGAGTACATGGTGCGCGAGGCGCCTGCCGCGGTCTATGAACTCGAGCACTATGGCGTACCGTTCTCGCGAACCGAGGAAGGCAAGATCTACCAGCGCCCATTCGGCGGCCACATGATGAATTACGGCGATGGACCGCCCGTGCAGCGCACCTGCGCGGCAGCCGACCGCACCGGCCACGCCATCCTGCACACGCTCTACGGCCAGTCGCTGAAGAACAACGCGCAGTTCTTCATCGAGTATTTCGCGCTCGACCTGATCATGGACGATGACGGCACCTGCACCGGTGTCGTTGCCTGGAACCTCGACGACGGCACCATCCACCGCTTCTCGGCCAAGATGGTGGTGCTGGCGACCGGCGGTTACGGCCGCGCCTACCTGTCGGCAACCTCGGCACATACCTGCACCGGCGACGGCGGCGGCATGGCTGTGCGCGCCGGCCTGCCGTTGCAGGACATGGAATTCGTGCAGTTCCATCCGACCGGCATCTATGGCGCCGGCTGCCTGATCACCGAGGGTGCACGCGGCGAAGGCGGTTACCTGGTCAATTCCGAAGGCGAGCGCTTCATGGAACGCTACGCGCCTTCGGCCAAGGATCTTGCCTCACGCGACGTCGTCTCGCGTTGCATGACGCTGGAAATTCGTGAAGGACGCGGTGTCGGCAAGCTGAAGGATCACATCTTCCTTCACCTCGATCATCTCGATCCGGCGGTCCTGCATGAGCGCCTGCCCGGCATCTCGGAATCGGCGAAGATCTTCGCCGGCGTCGACGTGACGCGCGAGCCGATCCCAGTGTTGCCGACGGTGCACTACAATATGGGCGGCGTGCCGACCAATTATTGGGGCGAAGTGCTGAACCCGACCGCAAAGAGCCCGGATCGCGTATCGCCAGGCCTGATGGCCGTGGGCGAGGCTGGCTGCGCTTCCGTGCACGGCGCCAACCGTCTAGGTTCCAACTCACTGATCGACCTGGTGGTGTTCGGCCGCGCGGCGGCAATCCGCGCAGGGCAAGTGGTGGACCGTACCTCCGCCGTGCCGTCGGCCAATCCGAAGTCGCTTGAAAGGATCATGGATCGCTTCGACCGGCTGCGCCATGCCAATGGCAGCACCCCGACGGCGGTGCTGCGCGACAAGATGCAGCGTGCCATGCAGGAAGACGCCGCCGTGTTCCGTACGCAGGAGTCGCTCGAGCAGGGCTGCAAGCGCATTTCCGCGATCTGGGGTGAATTGAAGGACATCAAGGTCTTCGACCGCTCCATGATCTGGAACTCCGACCTGGTCGAGACGCTGGAGCTGGAAAACCTGATGGCCAACGCCATCGCCACCGTCTATGGCGCCGAGGCGCGCAAGGAAAGCCGCGGCGCGCATGCCCGCGAGGACTTCTCGGCGCGTGACGACGCCACCTGGCGCAAGCATACGCTGGCGAAGGTCAGCGAGGACGGCAAGGTGACGTTGACCTATCGCGGCGTGCACACCGAAACCACGCTGCCGCTGGACAAGGGCGGCATCGACCCCGCGAAGATCGCGCCCAAGGCGCGGGTGTACTGAGGATGGGTGCGGCGCTGGCCACGGCTGGCTATTCCGGTACGCCGCTGGCGGCGAAGCTGGGGCTGAAGGACGGTATGCATGCCGCCTTCCTCGGCTTGCCGGAGCAGTTGGCGCGACTCGGCGAAGCAGTCCGCTTTGCCACGGTGAAGCATTTCGCCGCGTGGGCAGACATTGAGGCCGATGCAAGTTGCGATGTGGTTCACGCCTTCACCAGGCAACGCGCCGACATCGAGGGCTCACTCGGTCGGCTGCAGGCGGCGATCAAGCATGACGGCATGATCTGGGTGTCATGGCCGAAGAAGGCGGCCAAAGTGCCGACCGATGTGACCGAGAGCGTGATCCGCACCGAAGCGCTCAAGCTCGATCTGGTCGACGTCAAGGTCGCGGCAATCGATGAAATCTGGTCCGGGCTGAAGCTCGTCATCCGAAAGGACCGCAGGTAATGGTCGAACTCGCACTCCCCAAGAATTCGCAGGTCAAGCCGGGCAAGACCTGGCCGAAGCCGGAAGGCGCGACGAACCTGCGCGAATATCGCATCTACCGGTGGTCGCCGGACGACGACGAGAATCCGCGCATCGACACCTATTTCGTCGACATGGACGATTGCGGTCCGATGGTTCTCGACGCGCTGCTCTACATCAAGAACAGGATCGATCCGACGCTGACGCTGCGCCGCTCCTGCCGCGAAGGCATCTGTGGCTCCTGCGCCATGAACATCGACGGCTCCAACACGCTGGCCTGCACGAAAGGCTGCGACGACATTTCCGGCGCGGTGAAGGTCTATCCACTGCCGCATATGCCGGTGGTGAAGGACCTGGTTCCGGATCTCACCAATTTCTACGCCCAGCATCGTTCGATCGAGCCCTGGCTGAAGACGGTGTCCCCGGAGCCGGCCAAGGAATGGTTGCAGAGCCACGAGGATCGCCAGAAGCTCGATGGCCTCTACGAATGCATCCTGTGCGCCTGCTGCTCGACCTCGTGCCCGAGCTACTGGTGGAACGGTGACCGCTACCTCGGCCCTGCAACGCTGCTGCAGGCCTACCGCTGGCTGATCGATTCCAGGGACGAAGCGACGGGTGAGCGCCTGGACAATCTCGAGGATCCGTTCCGGCTCTATCGCTGCCACACCATCATGAACTGCGCGCAGACCTGTCCTAAGGGTTTGAACCCGGCCAAGGCGATCGCCGAGATCAAGAAGATGATGGTGGAGCGGCGAGTCTGAGCGACTGTCTTCCGTCAAATTTTTCGCCCGAGGCCGTCGTTTCGATCCGACAGCGACTGGATCTTGTACGAGAACAGGATGTCTCGATCCTCTTTGCGATCGAAAGTGGCAGTCGCGCCTGGGGGTTCCCTTCGCCGGACAGCGACTATGACTGCCGGTTCGTCTTTGCGTGCAAGGTGCGGCGCCATCTGGTGCTCACCCAGCCTCGGGATGTGATCGAGTTTCCGATCGAAGGCGAGATCGACGCCGGGGGCTGGGATTTGCGCAAGGCGCTGCTTCTGGCCCTTGGCGGAAATGCCGTCATCGCCGAGTGGGTCAAATCCCCGATCGTCTATGAGGAGATTCCGGATTTCAGGCAATCATTGCTCGAAATCCTGGACCGGGTTGTCGATCCCATTAAGGTCGCTCAACACTATCTTGGTCTGGCGCGTTCGCACGTTGCCCGGCTTGGGAAGCTTTCCGGCGACGTCCACCTGAAAAAACTGTTTTATCTCATCCGGCCGATTGTCGCGCTGGACTGGATGGAACAGCGCCACTTTGCGACGCTGCCACCGATGGCCCTGCCCGATTGTCTTGCCGATACGGAACTCCCTCTCGCGACGACCCGAGCAATCCGCGGCATGATCGACCAAAAGGCAGAGACGCGGGAGATGGGCACGGGCCCGATACCGGCCCCCATCGCTGACTATCTGGAACGACGCTACGCCCACCATGAGAAGAACATTCCAGATATGCGCAATGATGCAGCCGGCCTCGCGTCGCGGCATCAGTTGGCAGAGGATTTTTATCGGCAGACGATCGAGCGGCTTGGCTGACAGCGCCTGGCGTTCGAGTTAGAGAGTAGGCATGACCGCAGAAGATCTTCCCCATCTCACTCCCGCCGAAGCGCGTGTCCTCGGCTGCCTGATCGAGAAGAAGGAGCTTACCCCCGACGTCTATCCGATGACGTCGAATGCGCTGGTGGCCGCGGCCAACCAGAAGACCTCGCGCGACCCGGTGATGGCGCTGGAGATGGTCGAGATCATGCGGACGCTGAGCACACTGCAGGCCAAGGGCCTGGTGCGCCAGCAATTCGCGTCGCGCGTCGAACGCTACGAACATCTGATGGCGCAGAAGTTTTCGCTGACGCGCAACCAGAGCGCGCTGATCGGCCTGCTTCTGCTGCGTGGTCCGCAGACGGTTTACGAGCTGCAGGCGCGCGCCGAGCGCATGGCCAGTTTCGCCGACGCCGATGCCGTGCGCGGCGAACTCGACATGCTGATCGGCCGCCGGCCACCCCTGGTCAAGGAAATCGGGCGAGCGCCCGGCCAGCGCGAGGATCGTTTCGCGCATCTGCTTTCCGGTGATGTCGAGGTTAGCGCGGTGCTCTCGACCGGTCGCGAGCCGGTTGCCGCGACCTCAGCCGTCTCGGAGCTCGAAGAGCGTATCCGGCTTCTGGAAGAGGAAGTGGCGGCCCTCAAGGCTAGGCTCGACGCCGCAGGCGCATAAAGGTGGCCGCGCCGCAGGCCAACGCCTCGACGAATGTCAGTTTCAAGGTCGATATCGTCGTTATCGGCGCAGGGCAGGCAGGCCTTTCTTCGGCCTATCATCTCGGCAGGCTGGGCCTGGCGGTCGGGCGACAGTTCCTCGTGCTGGACCGCAATCCGACGCCTGGCGGTGCCTGGCAGCATCGCTGGCCCTCGCTGACGCTCAGCACCGTCAACCGGGTGCATGATCTGCCCGGCATGCAGTTCTCGGAGGCGGTCGATACCGGCGACGGAGCGGTCAAGGCATCGGTCGCGGTGCCGGAATATTTCGCCAGCTACGAGCGCAAGTTCAATCTGCCGGTCTATCGGCCGGTCACGGCCAAAGTCGTCTGTGATCGTTCCGGGCGGTTGCGGATCGAGACGAACCGCGAAACGTTTTCGGCGCGCGGCATCATCAACGCCACAGGGACCTGGGAAAACCCGGTTATTCCCGCCTATCCGGGCGCAGACCTGTTCCGGGGCCGGCAACTCCACACCCACGACTATCGCGGCGCGGGGGAGTTTGCGGGAAAACACGTCATCGTGGTTGGCGGCGGCATTTCAGCCTTGCAGCATCTCGATGAAATTTCGCAGGTGGCCAGTACCAGCTGGGTGACCCGCCACGAGCCGCAATTCCGGGAAGAGCCTTTCACGCCGGAAGATGGGCGTGCCGCCGTGGCCGCGGTCGAAGACCGGGTGCGGCGTGGTCTGGTTCCCGGATCGGTGGTTTCCGTCACCGGCATTTCGCTGACGCCAGCCCTGCGCGCCGCCCGGGATCGCGGTGCGCTGAAGCGCCTGCCGATGTTCAGCGAGATCACCAGGGATGGCGTTCGCTGGCCTGACGGCTCCGCGCAGCGTGCCGACGTCATTCTCTGGGCAACGGGTTTCCGCAGCGCGCTCGATCATCTCGCCCCGCTGCAGCTGCGCGAAGACGATGGCGGTATCGTCATGGGTGGCCGGCTGGCGACGCAGGTCGAAAAGGATCCGCGAATCCATCTGGTCGGCTATGGTCCTTCGGCTTCCACCATTGGCGCCAATCGCGCCGGAGGTGCGGCGGCCCGCGAACTGGCCAGCCATCTTGGCTTGATCTGAACGACCCGGCATCTCCAGGCGGAACGTCACGATTTCGATGGCGACATGTGTCAGCAACGATTTGCCGTGCTCTTGAACCCGCTACCGGCGCTTCCTCTATTAAGGATCTGGCAAATACGCGCTGCGCCGGCATCCTCGCCGTCGTGGTGATGGAGGGGAAAATGCCGAACCAGAAGGCGACACGCCGTGAATGGATCGGGCTGGTGGCACTGGCACTGCCCTGCCTGCTCTACACGATGGACCTGACGGTGCTTAATCTGGCGGTACCGCATCTGGTCGCCGACCTGAAGCCAAGTGCCGTGCAACTGCTCTGGATCGTCGACATCTACGGCTTCCTGATCGCCGGCTCGCTGATCACCATGGGCACGCTGGGCGACCGTATCGGCCGCCGCAAGGTCCTGCTGACCGGCGCCGTCCTTTTTGGTGCCGCTTCTGTGATCGCCGCATTTTCGACCTCGGCCGAAATGCTGATTGCGGCGCGGGCACTTCTCGGCATCGCCGGGGCGACCCTGGCGCCGTCGACGCTTTCGCTGATCCGCAACATGTTCCACGATGCCGGCGAGCGCACCTTTGCCATCTCGATCTGGGCGACCAGCTATTCGGTGGGCGCTGCGATCGGCCCGCTGCTCGGCGGCGTGCTGCTCGAGTATTTCTGGTGGGGTTCGGTGTTCCTGCTGGCTGTTCCGGTCATGGTGCTGCTCCTGATCGTCGGACCGATTCTGCTGCCCGAGTACCGCGATCCCGGCGCCGGTCGTCTCGACGTCGCCAGCGCGGCGCTTTCGCTGGTGGCCGTCCTGGCCATGGTCTACGGTTTGAAACAGATCGCCTCTGACGGTGTCGCCTGGCTGCCGGTCGCGGCAATCCTTGGCGGTGTTGCCGTCGGCGCCGCCTTTGTGATGCGACAGCGCAGCCTGGCAGATCCCCTGCTGGATCTCAGCCTGTTCCGCTCGCGCCCGTTCAGTGCGGCGCTTATCGTCAACGTCATCGCCTGTTTCGTCGCTTTCGGACCTTTCGTTTTCATCGCGCAATATCTGCAGCTGGTCATCGGCCTGACGCCGCTCAAGGCGGGTCTGTGGACGCTGCCTTCGTCCGTCGGCTTCGTGGTCTCCTCGATGATGACGTCCTGGATCGTCGCGCGCATTCCGGCACCGCGTGTGATCGCCGGCGGGCTGGCGCTGGCCTCACTTGCTTTCCTGCTGCTGACCCAGGTCGGCAACGGCCATCCGCTGGGAATGATCGTGGCAGCGACAATCGTCATGTCGCTGGGGCTAGGTCTCGTGTTCACGCTGACCACCGATCTTATCGTGGGTGCCGCGCCGCCTGAGCGCGCCGGCGCAGCCGGTGCGCTCTCGGAAACCGGCGCGGAATTCGGCGGCGTGCTGGGTATTGCGGTTCTTGGCAGCATAGGCATGGCGATCTATCGCGGTGCCATGACGGGTGGCGTGCCGGCAGGTGTACCGGAAGAAGCTGCCCACACGGCACGCGATACGCTTGGCGGGGCGGTCGCGATTGCCCCGCAACTGCCAGACGGCCTTGCCGATGCGCTGCTGGTCGTGGCGCGGGATGCCTTCAGCAGCGGCTTTGAGCTGATTGCCACGATCTCGACGGTGCTGACGATTGTCGCGGCCGTCGTGATGCTGCTGATGTTCCGCAAGGACGGCCCCACCAGGCCATCCGACGAGCTGCAGTCGGCCGCCGTGCAAAAGGCCGCGTAGCTTCGGCAAGCAACGCGGCCTTTGGGTCAGGCGAGTTTGGCGTCCAGGCCAACCTTGATGGAACCAAGAGCGCGCGAAACCGGGCACTCTGCCTTGGCCTTGGCGGCCAGTTCCTGGAATTTGGCGTCGTCGATGCCGGGAACATCGCCAACCAGCGTGATGTTGCTCTCGGTGATGCCGGTACCGGGGATGAGCTTTCCCGCTGCTGTCGCCTCCAGCTTTGCGGCAGGCGTGCCGTTTTCGGCCAGGAAATGTGAAAGCTGCATGGCGTAGCAGCCGGCATGGGCAGCGGCGATCAGCTCTTCCGGGTTGGTGCCGGATTTGCCGCTCTCGTCCTCGAAACGCATCTTGAACGAATAGGGCGTGCCCTTGAGCGCGCCGCTCTGGGTGTCGATGGTGCCGCCACCTTCCTTCAGATTGCCTTTCCAGACGGCTGTTGCGGTGCGATCCATGGTCTTTCTCCTGCAGGGATTGAGGGGGAACTATAGCGCCGCAACCTGACAAGACCACAACATCCTTCTCTGTTGTCGAGAATCGTCACGCCGGAATGTCGGTTTTGAGCAGGCTGGGCCGTCCTGAGGTCGGCGCCATATCGGCGCGGACCACATGGGGAAGTGAGTTATGAAATATCTGTGCCTGGTCTACCATGAGGAAGCGGCACTGCGGGCGCTGTCTGCCGCAGACACCAGAAAACTCGATGCAGACTCAATCTCCTACGACAAGCTGCTGGACGAACGCGGCCATCTGATCGCAGCCGAGGCGCTGCAGCCGGTGAAAACGGCGAAGGTGGTGCGCAAACGCAAGGGCAAGGTGCTGGTCACCGACGGTCCGTTCGCCGAAACCAAGGAGCAGTTGCTCGGCTTCATCCTGGTCGAGGCAGAAGATCTTGAAAAGGCGCTCGCGCTTGCTGCCGATATTCCGTTGGCGGAAATGGGCATGATCGAGGTGCGGGCTATCTACCACATCCCGCAGCCTTAATAGCAACGGTCATTAAGGATGATCGTCGGAGCGCGCTACCGCGCGCCACCGTCAATCCTGCACTGCAGGCGCCGGCGCCTGACAGACATCGACCCACTCGGCGCCGACGAGTGCCGCCATGCGTGTCGGATCAAGCCGTACGGCGGCATTTGTGGCGCCAGCTGCGGGCACCACTTCGGCGAAGGCTTTCAGCGAGATATCGCAATAGACCGGCAATGGAGCGGGCAGGCCGAAGGGGCATACGCCGCCGATCGGATGGCTGGTCAGGGACACGACCTCCTCGGCTTCCAGCATGCGTGCCTTGCCACCGAAACGGTCCTTGAACTTGCGGTTGTCGAGCCGTGTGGTGCCGGCAGCAACCACCAGCATCGCGGTGTCGCCAACCCTCAGGCAGATCGTCTTGGCGATCTGGTCGGGTGCCACACCATGCGCCTCGGCAGCAAGCGTCACCGTTGCCGAGCTTGCTTCGGTAACGATGACGTCAATGTCGGGGGCCTGGGTTGCGAAGAAGGCACGGACAGATTCGAGGCTCATATCGGGACCATAAGGGCGGCCAGCAGGGCAGGCAACCAGCCCGGCTGCCAGTTCAGGCGATCAGTCCGCATATCCATTGGTCCTGGAATGACTAGATCGCCTCTCCCTTCAGCAGGCGGGGTGTGCCATTCGCCAGGCCCGACGCCTGTCGGATGAAGAAATCCTTCAGGCGGGGCATGCGCTCGACCAGGCCGAGGCCGATGTCGCGGACCGCGCGCAGCGGCGCGACGTCGTTGGAGAACAACCGGTTCAGCACATCGGTGGTGACACCCATCTGCATGGTGTCGAAACGGCGCCATTGCTGGTAGCGTTCGAGCACATCGAGCGCGCCGATGTCCTGGCCCAGCCGGTCGGCCTCGACGATCACCTCGGCAAGAGCAGCAACATCCTTGAAGCCGAGGTTGAGCCCCTGTCCGGCGATCGGGTGGATGCCGTGCGCTGCATCGCCCGCGAGGGCAAGGCGTGGCGCCACGAAAGCACGGGCAAGCGTGAGACCGAGGGGCCAGGCGCGGGGTTTGTCCATTGCGCGGATCTCGCCGAGCTTCAGGCCGAAACGCTGTTCCAGCTCCATCTCGAAGACAAGGTCGTCGCCACCGACAAGCTTGTCTGCATCCTCGGTGCGTTCCACCCAGACAATGGAAGAGCGATTGGTGCCGTCCTTGTCCGGCTTCAGCGGCAGCGTGGCGAAAGGTCCCGCCGGGAGGAAATGTTCCTCGGCGCGGCCGTTGTGCGGTCGTTCATGCGCCACGGTGCAGACGATGCCGGACTGGCCGTATTCCCATCGCACCGTCTTGATGCCGGCCATGTCGCGCAGCCTGGAATTGACGCCATCGGCCGCAACCAGCAGGCGCGTATTGAGGGTGGCGCCGTCGGCCAGATGAACGGTCAGGCCGGTGGTGCCGGTGTCGAAAGACTGCACAGCGACGCCTTCGATCAGGTCGATGCCCAGGCGCTCGGCCAGGCGGCGCAGTGCACCGTTGAGATCGCGGTTGGCAACCATATGGGCGAAAGGCTCGCCAGGCGCGACTTCGCCATCAAAGGTGAGGAAGGTCGGGCGCACCGGATCCGCGGTGCGCGAATCGGTGATGATCATCTCGGTGATGGCCTGTGCCTGTGGAGCGAGTTCGGCCCAGATACCGAGCTGGTCGAGCATGCGGCAGGCAGCGGCTGCAATGGCGGAGGCACGGCCGTCCTTCTGCCAGACGCCGGTCGGTGCGGCATCGACGACGGCGATGCGCAGGCTGGGGCGTGCCTGCTTGAGCGAGACGGCAGCTGCGAGCCCGACATAGCCGGCGCCAGCAACCAGCACATCCAGCCGTGCTTCGAACGCGTCTTGCCCTGATCTTGTCGCCATTCCAGCCACCTTTCTCGCCCGGCCGTTCCAGGCGATACCCGCTTTATGCCTTGACTGCCCGTCGCGGCTGTCCGAAACCGCGCCGACAATTGCGAGGAACGGACGCATGACGCAAGCCATGAACGAACTTCTTGGCATTCTCGACCTGGAGAAGCTGGAAGACAACCTGTTCCGAGGTCGCAGCCCCCAGACGGACTGGCAGCGCGTCTTCGGCGGCCAGACGATCGCGCAGGCGCTGGTGGCCGCGCAACGCACGGTCGAACCGGACCGGCATGTGCATTCGCTGCATGGCTATTTCATGCGGCCGGGCGACACCAAGCTGCCGATCATCTATGAGGTCGATCGCATCCGCGACGGCTCGTCCTTCACCACGCGGCGTGTGGTGGCGGTGCAGCACGGCCAGGCCATCTTCTCCCTGGAGGCTTCCTTCCAGCTGGACGAAGGTGGGCTCGAACATCAGATCCCCATGCCCCGCGATGTTCCGGAACCCGATACGCTGATGACGCAGCGCGACCTGCTGGAGAAATTCGGCGAGGCCGTACCGGAAGGGATCAAGCGCTACTGGCAGCGCGAACGCCCGATCGAGATGCGGCCGATCATGCTCAAGCACTATACCAGCCGGGAGCGGCTGGAGCCGGAGCAGAATATCTGGATCCGAACGACAGGTCCGGTGCCGGACGATCGTGCGCTGCAGGCCGCAGTGCTGGCCTATCTGTCCGACATGACGCTGCTCGACACCTCAACCTTTGCGCACGGCCGGGCGATCTTCGATCGCGATATCCAGGCGGCCAGCCTGGATCATTCGATGTGGTTCCACCGCAGCCATCCGATCGACGACTGGATCCTCTACACGCAGGACAGCCCCTCGACGCAGGGCGCCCGGGGCTTTACGCGCGGTTCGCTGTTTGCCCGCGACGGCACCCTGATAGCGTCTGTCGCGCAGGAAGGGTTGATCCGCCTCAAGCGGCCGCCTGCAGAGTAGGCAATCTTCCAGTTTTGCCTAATAAATAGGCAATTCTGAAACCTGTATTGTGCGCCGTTTTCGGTCGAAGCGCATGGATTTCCTTTTTTATCAATAGCTTAAGCATCCGTTTCGCCATTTGGCACGGAGCTTGAATTGCCATGGGCACTCGCCGGCCCATGTCGAGGCCGGGGATGTCGCGTGGAACGCGGGGACCGCAACGAACAAAGGGCGAAACCTGATGAAGATCGTGATGGCTATCATCAAGCCGTTCAAGCTCGACGAGGTGCGCGAAGCGCTCACCGCCGTCGGCATCCAGGGTCTGACCGTCACCGAAGTCAAAGGCTACGGGCGTCAGAAGGGGCATACCGAAATCTATCGCGGAGCGGAGTACGCCGTCTCCTTCCTTCCAAAGATCAAGATCGAAGTCGCTGTCTCGACCGACCTCGTCGACAGGGCCGTCGAGGCGATCACCAACGCCGCCAAGACCGGCCAGATCGGTGACGGCAAGGTTTTTGTCTTCGGCATCGACCAGGCCGTGCGCATCCGCACCGGCGAAACAGACACCGACGCGCTGTGAGCGGGTCACGCATCGTTATGGAGAGATCGATGAACAATCTTCCTAGCCTGAAGAGGGCGGCAATGCCGCTGGCCGCGCTGGCCGCCCTGCTTGCCGCGACCGTTGCCTATGCACAGGAAGCGGCACCTGCCGCCGCACCAGCACCCACGCTCGACACGGGCAACACCGCCTGGATGCTGACCTCTACGGCGCTGGTACTGATGATGACCATTCCGGGGCTTGCCCTGTTCTACGCCGGCATGGTGCGCAAGAAGAACCTGCTCGCCACGGTCATGCAAAGCTTTGCGATCTGCTGTCTGGTCACCGTGCTGTGGTTCGTGGCCGGCTATTCGCTGGCATTCTCGGATGGCGGCTCGCTCAACGCCTATGTCGGCGGATTTTCGAAGGTTCTGTTCCAGGGCATCACGGTTTCGTCGCTGTGGGCGCCGGGCGTGGCGAACATTCCCGAATTCGTCTTCGCCATGTTCCAGATGACCTTCGCCATCATCACGCCGGCTCTGATCGCCGGCGCTTTCGCCGAACGCATGAAATTCTCGGCGCTGCTGCTGTTCAGCGGCCTTTGGCTTCTGGTCGTCTATGCGCCGGTCGCCCACTGGGTCTGGGGTGGCGGCTTCCTCGGTTCGGCCGGCGTGCTCGATTTTGCTGGTGGCACCGTGGTGCATATCAATGCTGGTGTCGCGGGTCTCGTCTGTGCGCTGGTGCTCGGCAAGCGCGAGGGCTACGGCTCGGTCAACATGGCGCCCTTTAACCTCGTCTACGCGGTGATCGGCGCCGCGCTGCTGTGGGTCGGCTGGTTCGGCTTCAACGCGGGTTCCGAGCTCGCTGCCGACGGCCTCGCCGGTGCCGCCATGGTCAACACGCAGGTAGCAGCCGCCGCAGCCGGCCTCGCCTGGATGTTCACCGAGTGGCTGGTCGCCAAGAAGCCGTCGGTGCTCGGCATCATCTCGGGTGTTGTTGCCGGCCTCGTCGCGGTGACGCCGGCTTCCGGTTTCGTCAACCCGACCGGCGCCTTCGTCATCGGCATCGCCGCGGGCATCATCTGCTATTTCGCGGCCGTGAAGATCAAGCACGCACTTGGTTATGACGATTCGCTCGACGCCTTCGGCGTGCATGGCATCGGCGGCATTGTCGGCGCATTGCTCACCGGTGTCTTCGCCGATCCCGCCATCAACGCGCTCGGCAAGGATGCCTCGGTGCTGAAGCAGCTCTACGGCATCGTCTTCACCATTGTCTGGGCCGCCGTCGCCACCTTCGTGATCCTCTACGTGGTCAAGGCGCTGGTCGGATTGCGGCCAAGCAAGCAGGAAGAGATCGAAGGGCTGGACGTCACCCAGCACGGCGAGGTGGTCCAGTAGGCGCCAATCGCGGAGCCATCAATTCAAAACGATCCCGTCGTGAGCTGCTGCGAACGCTCTCACGCGACCTGGGCCCGGAGAGATCCGGGCCCTTTTTTACCTGATGGCAGGTGTACCAGCATGAAACATCAGGCCCGTGACCGCATAGTTAATGCCGCCTTAACCATCGCCTCGATAGTCTGGGTTTCGAATCTGCCGGAGTGCGTCCTGCATCCGGCCCAGGCAACGACAGACGGGGAAATGCATGCGTTCAGGGGCATCAGCACCGCTCGCGATGACTGGCACCGGGCACGGCTTCCAGGCGTTCCTGCGACGCCAGGCCGGCCGGCTTGTCGGCGGGGCGCTGTTTGTTTTCGTCGCTTTCGGCGTGGCTGCGTTGGCGACCTGGAACGTTGCCGATCCATCCTTCTCGCATGCCACCGACAATCCGGTGACCAACGCGATGGGGTATCCGGGTGCAGTGTTTTCCGACCTTGCCACGCAGTTCCTCGGCCTTTCCGCCGTCGCCGCGCTGGTCCCGGCGGTGATCTGGGGTTTCCTGCTGTTTTCCGCCCGCGGCGTTGACAAGATGCCGCGCCGTGGCGTTGCATGGTTTGGCTTCGCCCTGCTTGCGGCAGCTATGGCCGGCTGCGTCGTGCCGCCCAAGACCTGGCCGTTGCCAAGCGGTCTTGGTGGCGTCTTCGGCGACATGGTGCTGAAGGTGCCGGGAATATTCCTGGGTGGATATCCAACCGGTGTCGCCGCCAGCGTCATCGCCGTCCTGCTGGCCGCTCCAGGACTCTGGCTGTTCGCCTATGGCGCGGCCCTGATTTCCCGTACCAACGGCTTTGCGGTCATCGACGAGCCTGAGCCGAAGCGTCGCGAGAAGGAAGAAGACCGCGACGCCATCCTCTTCGAGAATGAAGACGATGACGACGACAATGGCGGGCTGCTGGCGCTTGGCGCCGTCACCCACTGGTGGTTGTCGTTCCGCGCCTGGCTGCATCGCCGTGCCGCCGCCCGCCGGCGTGAAGAAGAGGGTGAATTCGATTTCGCCGAAATGCCGTCGCGCGAAAGCGCCTGGCGGCGCGCCGCGGAACGTGTGGAATCGGCTGAACTCGCCGAAGCCCGCATGAGCTCAAGCGGCCGTGCCCGCGTCGAGCCGGAGTTCTTCGCGGCGATGGTCAAGGATCGCCATCCAGCGGTCGATCCCGCCGTGGCGCCTTTCGAGACCGACGATTTCGACAATGGTGATTTCGGTGAAGCCGATTTCGATCGCGACGAAGACGACTATGATCAGCCCGTGATGTCGCCGCGCGCACAGGCCGGCTCCAACACCCAGGTGCGCAATTTCCGCTCCGATGCGGCGACGCGCGTCGTGGCGCCGGCGCCACGGCCGACCCAGGGCGCACGCGTTCAGCGCGAGGCCCAGACCTCGCTGATCGCCTCCAGCAGTTTCGAGATGCCGTCGCTGCATTTCCTGTCCGAGCCGAAGAGCGTTGCTCGCGACCCCAGCCTGTCCAAGGACGCGCTGGAGCAGAATGCGCGTCTGCTGGAAGGCGTGCTGGAGGACTTCGGCGTCAAGGGCGAAATCATCCATGTCCGGCCCGGTCCCGTGGTCACGCTCTACGAACTCGAGCCCGCGCCCGGCATCAAATCCAGCCGTGTCATCGGTCTGGCCGACGACATTGCCCGTTCGATGAGCGCGATCGCGGCTCGTGTCGCCGTCGTGCCCGGCCGCAACGCCATCGGCATCGAACTGCCCAATGCCAAGCGTGAGATGGTCTATCTGCGCGAGATCCTGGCCAGCCGCGATTTCGAGGAAAGCAAGGCCAAGCTCGCGCTTGCGCTCGGCAAGACCATCAACGGCGAGCCGGTCATCGTCGACATCGCCAAGATGCCACACGTATTGGTGGCCGGTACCACTGGCTCCGGCAAGTCGGTGGCCATCAACACCATGATCCTGTCGCTGCTCTACCGGTTGAAGCCGGAGGAGTGCCGCCTGATCATGATCGATCCGAAGATGCTGGAACTCTCCGTCTATGACGGCATTCCGCATCTGCTCACCCCTGTCGTCACCGATCCGAAGAAGGCCGTGGTCGCGCTGAAATGGACGGTGCGCGAGATGGAAGATCGCTACCGCAAGATGTCGAAGGTCGGCGTCCGCAACATCGATGGCTTCAACCAGCGGGTCGCGCAGGCAGACAAGAAGGGCGAGAAGATCTCGCGGACCGTCCAGACCGGTTTCGACCGCCAGACCGGCGAAGCGATCTATGAGACGGAGGATCTCGATCTCGAGCCGATGCCATACATCGTCGTCATCATCGACGAAATGGCCGACCTGATGATGGTCGCCGGCAAGGACATCGAGGGCGCGGTCCAGCGTCTCGCGCAGATGGCGCGTGCCGCCGGCATCCACGTCATCATGGCGACGCAGCGTCCGTCCGTCGACGTCATCACCGGCACGATCAAGGCCAACTTCCCGACCCGTATCTCGTTCCAGGTGACGTCGAAGATCGACTCGCGCACCATCCTCGGCGAACAGGGCGCGGAACAGCTCCTCGGCATGGGCGACATGCTCTACATGGCCGGCGGTGGCCGCATCCAGCGCGTACACGGCCCATTCGTGGCCGACGACGAAGTCGAGAAGGTGGTGCAGCACCTGAAGCTGCAGGGTGTGCCGGAATATCTCGATGCGATCACCGAAGACGACGAGGACGGCGACGACGAGCCGTCGGGCCGCGGCGGTTCCGCTGGTGGTGGTGGCAATCTCGACGACTCCGACGACCCGTATGACCAGGCGGTGGCCGTGGTGCTGCGCGATGGCAAGGCATCGACCAGCTACATCCAACGCCGTCTCGGCATCGGCTACAATCGTGCGGCCTCGATCATCGAGCGGATGGAGCAGGAAGGCATCGTCGGCGCAGCCAACCATGCGGGCAAACGGGAAATCCTGGTGCCAACGGAAGAAGACAAGTTCTGACGAGAGGGATGGTCAAACTAAAGCCCAACTGAGGGCTCATCACCTGTCCTGGACAACGATACGAGAGAAAGCGGCATGAAAGACGATCTTTTCGCAGCGACAGCCGGTCTTGCCCTGACGCGGCGGCGGTTGCTCGGGCTTGGCCTGGTGGTGGCGGGAGCCGCCGTGGCCAATGCTGTGCCGGTCTTCATGCCCGTGGCTGCCGCTCAGGCCAGTGTCCCCCCTGCTGCGCAGAAGATCGCCGATCATTTCTCGGCCGTTAAGTCGATGACGGGCGAATTCGTGCAGTTCGGCCCGAAAGGCGAGCAGACCGGCGGCAAGTTCTTCATGGAACGCCCGGGCAAGATCCGCTTCAACTACGATGGGGCCAACAATTTCAAGGTGATCTCGGACGGCGAATCGGTGGTCCTGCTCAACAAGAAGATGCAGACATCTGATCTCTACCCGCTTTCCAAGACGCCGCTGAAGCTTCTGCTCGAGGACAGGATCGACCTGTCCGGCGACCGCGTGAAGAACGTGAAGGAAGAAGAAGATCTCACCACGATCAAGATGTCGGACAAACAGGTGTTCGGCAATTCGACCATCACCATGATGTTCGATCCGAAAACCTATGAACTGCGCCAGTGGACGATCACCGATGCGCAGGGCAAGGACACGACGGTGATGATCTTCAACACCAAGGAAGGTGTTTCCTTCGCGCCGGATACATTCAAGATCGACTACACTGCCAACCGCGAGCTGAATGCCAAGAAGGGTCTCCGCTGAGGCTGGTCGCGGCAGTTGCGTTCCGACTGCCGCCAATTCAAAAACTCTTTGTGGAAATTCGGCGCACTGGGCCGTTGTCCCCCGTGCCGTCTTGTTTTTCACAACACGGGCTGGCAGGTTCCGCGCAAATTCATCGCATTGATGCCTTCGCTTGAGCCCGCCGGCTTGACGGGCACGGGTTCGGAACACGCATGGCTTTTACCCTGGCAACCTGGAACATCAACTCGGTCCGCCTGCGTATGCCGCTGGTCGAGCAACTGGTCGCCGAGCGCAATCCCGACGTCATCTGCCTGCAGGAAACCAAATGTCCCGACGATCTGTTTCCGGCGAATGCGTTCCGCAAGCTGGGCTACGAGCACATCGCGATCCACGGCCAGAAGGGCTACCACGGCGTCGCCACAGTCGCGCGAAGGCCGATCGAGATCGTGGAAAAGCGTCGCTTCTGTGAAATCGAGGACAGCCGGCATATCTCCGTGCGGTTCGAGGCCGGCGGCAAGAAGATCGTGCTGCATAATTTCTATGTGCCTGCAGGCGGCGACGAACCCGATCCGTCGATCAATCCGAAATTCCGGCACAAGCTCGATTTCGTGCAGGAGATGAACAGTGTTCGCGCGGATGACAGCGACGGCGCGGGTTCAATCCTGGTCGGAGATCTCAACATCGCACCGCTTGAACACGACGTCTGGTCGCACAAGCAGCTGCTCAACGTCGTCAGCCATACGCCGGTCGAGACGGAGAGTTTCGAGGCCATGCGCAAGCAAGGTGCCTGGGCCGATCTGATGCGCCTCAACGTACCCATCGAGCAGAAGATCTACACCTGGTGGAGTTATCGTGCCGCTGACTGGCAGGCGTCCGATCGCGGCCGCCGGCTCGACCATATCTGGTCCTCGAACAGCCTCCTGCCGGCTTTCACAGGATATGAGATCCTGCGCTCGGCGCGCGGCTGGGAGCGCCCATCCGACCATGTGCCGGTGATCGCCCGCTTCGATCTCTGAGGACGTTGTTCAGATGCTGTCAGTGCGCCATTCGGGGCGCAGCAGCGACATCACCAGTTCGTCGCGATAGTCACCGTCGAAATAGGCGCTGCCGCGCGAAATGCCTTCGGCCTGGAAGCCGATCGCCTCGTACATGCGCCGGGCACGCAAATTGTCCGGGAACAGGCCGATGACAAGGCGGTGAACATTGGTCTCGTCGAACGCACGCGCGACGACGGCGGCAAGCAGGCGCCGGCCCTGGCCCTGGCCTGGACTGACGACCGCGACGCGACGCACCAGTGTTGTGCGTTCGAGCGCATCCCAGAACCGCAGCAGGACAAAGCCGATCGGTGTCGCGCCGTCATAGCCGATGAAATAGGCGTGACTGCCGTCGACAAAGGCATCGCGGTGACGCTGCTCCTCCCAGCGCCCGACAAGCCGGTCATAGCCGTCCAAGCGCTCGGTGCTCATGATGAAAGCCAGATCGTCGGCACCGCCTCGAACGAGACGAAAAGTCGTGCTCATGGGCGTTCCCGTCAGGTCGTCCGCTCTACCTAGCCGCCGAAGCGCGGCGCCAGTTCTTCGATCCGCTCGATCAGCGCCTGCAATTCCTCGACGATACGCTGGTGCAATTGCACGGCAAGGTCAGGATACTCCTCGAGAATACGGCGGAACATCTTGCGGTTGAGGCGCAGAACCTGCGAATCGATGGCTGCGGAGGCACTGGTCAGGCGTTTTGTATCGGCGATCAGCGCCAGCTCGCCCAGGATCGCGCCGGGTCCGGCCGTGCTGATGACGACATGATTGCTGTCGGCTTCGCGGTAGAGGGCGATGCGGCCGCTGATCACGACATAAGCCGAGTCGGCCTCATCCTCCTCGCGGTAGAGTTTCCTCTCCGCCGGCAGCGAGGTGGTTTCGGCGCCGAAGGCGAGCAGGCGCAGCTGTTCCGGCGTGAAGCCCTCGAAGAGCCTCACGGCGGACAGGATGCGGATGTCGTCATCCAGCGCCATCAGTTATGTCCCCGGACCGACAGGTCGTTCCCTCCGTTGCGCGACCCCACCCAAATCGCCATCCGGCCAACTACACTTAATTGACCAATAATATAGAGCCTTTAACAGAATCTGTTCGGACAGGGGAGCGGTTCGAGAAAACGCGGCTTTGCCGCGCGCTCAAAAGGAAACGGCCGGGAAATCCCGACCGTTGGCAAACAGCTGCTCCAGCCTGGCTTTTGGCCAGGCGACAGTATCGTTCAGGGAACCAGCTTGTAGCCACCGCTTTCGGTGACAAGGATCGCCGCATTCGACGGATCGTGTTCGATCTTCTGGCGCAGCCGGTAAACGTGGGTTTCCAGCGTGTGGGTGGTCACACCGGAGTTGTAACCCCAGACCTCTTCCAGCAGCACGTCGCGCGTTACGACCTTCTGCTCTGCACGATAGAGGTATTTGATGATGGAGGCTTCCTTTTCGGTGAGCCTCACCTTGCCGCCGCGCTGGTCGATCAGAAGCTTCTGGCTCGGCTTGAACGTGTAGGGCCCGACCGTGAAGGTGGCGTCCTCGCTCTGCTCGTGCTGGCGCAGCTGCGCGCGGATGCGCGCAAGCAGAACGGCGAAGCGGAACGGCTTGGTCACGTAGTCGTTGGCGCCAGCTTCCAGGCCGAGGATGGTGTCGGAATCCGTGTCATGCCCGGTCAGCATGATGATCGGCGCCTTGTAGCCGCCCTTGCGCAGGATCTTCACCGCTTCGCGGCCGTCCATATCCGGCAGGCCGACATCCATGATCAGAAGGTCGATCATACCGCCCCGCGCTGTCGCAACGCCTTTCGCTGCGCTGGTTTCCTGCAGGACATCGAATTCCTCATAAAGCGACAATTGCTCTGCCAGCGTGGTGCGGAGGTCTTCGTCGTCGTCGACAACAAGGATGGTTCGTGAAGTCATGGATCAATCCGTTGTTTCAAAATTACAAAATGATAGGTGTGTCGTCGACCGGCATCCGTGTATGCGGATGTTGTGGCCTTAAACAGCCGATCACGGTAATTTGTTCCATGACGCTATCATATCCGAAAAACCGTGTGCGCAATGGGGCGGGCCGATCCTTAGCCACAGGTCTTCGAACACTGGTCGTTCGGGCTGCGCCAGGTGATGGAACCAAAGGTTTTTTGCAGGCGGGAAAGCTGGTGTTTCCCTGTGCCCTGGGCAGAGGCGGGATTTCGTCGAACAAGCGTGAAGGTGACGGAGCGACACCGCTCGCGGCGATGCGCATTCTCTCGGGGTATTTCCGCAACGATCAGTTTTCCGGTGGAAGGCGTACGCGGCTTGCGATGGCGCCGATTGCCCCGGATCTCGGCTGGTGCGAGGTTCCCGATGACCGCAACTACAACCGGCCGGTCAGGATGCCCTACGGCGCCAGCCACGAGCGCATGAAGCGGGACGACCGGCTCTACGATGCCTGCCTGGTGCTCGACTGGAATATCGCGCCGCGCCGCCGCGGGCGCGGCAGCGCAATCTTCTTCCATCTGGCTCGGCCCGGTTTCACGCCGACGCAGGGCTGTGTGGCGGTGACTGCGCGGACCATGGCACGGCTGCTGCCGCTGCTTTCCGACCGGACGGTGATGAAGGTGGTGCGCTGAGCGGTCGGGTCAGCGCGATTCCAGGAAAGCGTGTAAGAATACAGAGTCAAAGTGTTCCGCGTTTCAGTGAAAACGGAAACGCTCTAGCGACGCCTCTGCTGCCGCGGTCCTTGCCAGCCGAGATCGAGCAGACCAAGGCGCTGTGGGGCTTCGGTGACCGTACGGGCGACGTCTTCCCGACGCAGTCCGACGTCACGCAGGTAGGAGTCCGAAAGCGCTTCGGCGTTCTGCAGCGGCAGCGATGCGGCAACACGAGCCTGGCGCAACCAATCAAGCACGGGCTGAATGCGGCTCGGCCGCAGCTGCTGGGATTTCAGGACAATCGTGGACATAACCGGATTCTTTCAAAGCAGCGAAGCTTAAGCTGCGCTTGGCAATTTTCGACTGGTCTCAGTATCTCGCATTGAAACACAAGGGGGAAACGAGTAGTTCTTGGCGGATCATCAAGGGGCGCTTGAAGATAGCCATGTCCCGCCTGCTGCCTGGAACCCGTGCATTGCGGACGCTGGAAGCCGCGGGCCGGCATCTCAATTTCACCCGCGCTGCCGATGAACTCGGGTTGACGCCGGCAGCGGTCAGCTACCAGATCAAGGAAATCGAGGATCAGCTCGGCTTGATCCTGTTCACGCGCACCAGCAGGAGCATTCGCCTGACCGAAGCGGGGCTTGCCCTGGTGGATGCCTCGACAGATGCGCTCGAAACGCTCAATCGGGCAGTCGCCAAGGCAAAAAAACTCTCCCGCGGCGCGGCGCAGTTGAAGGTGACCGCCAGCGCGGAATTCGCCACGCGCTGGTTGCTTCGCCGTGTCGATGGTTTCCGCAAACTGTATCCCGACATCGATCTGCGTTTCGACATCACCTATGACGTCCGCGATTTCGACCGCGACGACGTCGATATCGGCGTTCGCTTCGGAACCGGCAAATATCCGGGACTTCGTGCCGAGCGACTGTTCGAAAACGTCATCATTCCCGTCTGCAGTCCCGAACTGCTGCGCCAGGGGCCGCCGCTCAATGAACCGCGCGACCTGCTCAAGCACACGCTGGTTCATATCGAGTGGGTACGCCAGGGTATCGTCTGGCCGAACTGGCGCATGTGGATGGCCGCGGCCGGCGTTGAAGACTTCGACGACAGCCGCACTGTGGTGATGACAACTTCGACCGATGCCATCGCCGCTGCCGCCGGCGGCAATGTCGTGGCGCTGGCCGATTTCGCCATGGTTGCCAACGATCTCTCGGAAGGCCGCCTGGTGCGACCGTTCGAACTCGGCATCAAGGTGCCGCCGGAATTCGCCTATTTCCTGGTCTATCCGGAGATCTCGGCGCAGGATGCGCGGATCATCGCCTTCAAGGATTGGATCTTGGCCGAAGCGCATGCGCCGCCGGCCGATGCCGCGCCACGGCCGTGGGATGACTTTTAGCAGGCTGCAGGCAGATCAAGCGAAACGCCAGACGGTCGTACGCTTGACCTCGGCATCCTCCAATGCACGCGTGACCGGCACTTCGTAGGTTGCCAGCCGCTCAAGGCCCGTCCTGGGCAGATAGGCGCGGCCGGGGTCGCCGATCAGGACGTCGGCACCACGCGCCTTCAGCTTGGAGAACCACGGCAGCAGTCTGTCAGCAAAGGGCTTTTCATAGAAGACGTCGCCGGCAAGCACCACGTCCCAGCCGCTGTCGATGCCGACCTGATCCCGGCTGGTGAAGTCGATCGTCACGCCGTTGGCCATGGCGTTGAGACGGATCGCTGTGTCGCAGAAAGGGTCGATATCAGCTGCTTCCACCGATATCGCCCCAGCTTTCATCGCCGCGATGGCGACGAGGCCCGAGCCTGAAGCGAAATCCAGCACGCGGCGGTCGCGCACAACTTCAGGATGGTCTATCACATAGCGGGCCAACCCCTGTCCGCCGGCCCAGGCAAACGCCCAGAACGGCGGCGGCAGGCCGATTTCGGCCAGCTCTTCCTCGGTACGACGCCATAAATCATGTGCTTCGTCTGCAAGGCGCAGCGTGATCTCGCGCACATGCGGCGGCGCCATCGGCGCCGTGTTGTCGAGGATGAAGCGCTCGGCGGTTTGCGGCGTCAGCGTCACGGTGCGGGGTTGAGACCGCCCATATGACAGACTTCCTTCCACTCCTGAGGCGTTACCGGCTGCACCGACAGCCGGCCAAGCCTGACCAGCGCCATTTCCGACAGCTTCGGGTTGTTCTTGATATCTGCCAGCGTCGGCGGCGTCGGAACGTCGCGAACCGCGCGGATATCGACACATTCCCAACGCGGATCGTCGGTCGTCGTGTCATGGTGCGCCAGGGCACAGACTTCGGCGATGCCAACGATGTTGAGCCCCTCGTTGGAATGGTAGAAGAAGCCGAGGTCGCCGATCTGCATCGCCTTCATGTTGTTGCGGGCGGCATAATTGCGAACGCCGTCCCACTGCGTGCCGGCCTTGCCCTTCTCCTTCAGCATGTCGAAAGAGAATTTGAACGGTTCGGATTTGAAGAGCCAATAGTTCATCGTGGTCCCTCTGATGCCTGGAAATAAGGTTCCGCCGTCTCAGGCTTCGGCCGGCTTGTTGAACACCCAATTCCACGGCCTCACGTCGACGCTCTCGAAAAGGCCTGCGTTGGCGTAGGGGTCGGCTGCGGCCAGCGCCTCGGCAGCGGCAAGGTCGGCGGCCTCGATGACGACAAGGCTGCCGTTCGGCTTGCCGTCAGCGTCGAGGAAGGGACCGGCAAAGGCAAGTTTCTTGTCGGCGTTCAATCCGTTGAGAAAATTGACGTGATCAGGGCGCGCGTCGAGGCGCACCTGGAGGTGACCGGGTTTGTCCTTGCAGATCAGCGCAAACAGCATCGTGCTTCCTCAATCGGTTCGGTTTAGTCGGTTTCCGTTTTCAGGGGCCGTGTCATCAGCATGGAGACGGCTTCACCGATGCTGATGGCGCCTTCCAGGATGGCAGCGACGGCGGAGATGATCGGCGCGTCGATGCCTTGCTCGGCGGCAAGGCGGGCTGCGATCGCGGCCGTCGGCACCCCCTCGGCCAACGGGCGGTCGGCAAGCGTTTCGCCGCGCCCCAGCGCGAGCCCATAAGCAAAATTGCGCGACTGTGCCGATGAACAGGTCAACATCAGATCGCCAAGGCCGGAAAGCCCCATCAGTGTCTCCGGCTTCGCGCCGAAGGCGGCGCCAATGCGGCGTAGTTCGACAAAGCCGCGGGTCACCATGGCGGCTTGCGCGCTGGCGCCGAGGCCGGCACCATTCACGGCGCCGGCAGCGAGCGCGAAAACATTCTTCAGTGCGCCGCCGATCTCGACGCCGACAAGATCGTCACTGGAATAGCAGCGCAGATTGCGCGCGGAAAACAGCGCTGCGAGTTCCGCTGCCAGAACCTCCTCACGGGCTGCTACGACAACAGCGGTCGGCAGGCCCTTGGCAACGTCCGTGGCAAAGCTTGGTCCGGACAGGGCAGCGATCGGATTGTCGGGCAGGATCTCGCCGGCAATGGTGGAAAGCAGCGCGCCGGTGTCGCGTTCGATACCCTTGGCGCACAAAACCACGGGAATTGCTTCGGCAATGTGCGGCTTGGCTTCGGTGAGAACCTGGCGCAGCGACTGCGCTGGCGTGACGGCGAGAATGCAATCGGCGCCGTCGATGGCCTCGGCCAGCGACGAACTCGCCTCTATGCCCCGGTCGATGGCAATGCCGGGCAGATAACGCGGGTTCTCGCCCCGGCGGATGGCGGACACCATCTCTGCATCGCGGGCCCACAAGGACACCGTGTGGCCGGCGTGCAGCATGGCCTGAGCCAGTGCGGTACCCCAGGCTCCGCCGCCCAGCACGGCTATGTGGCGGACAGTTTCCTGCCGTTCGCTCATGCCTTGGCTCCTCGTCTGCCCGAGCCCACCAGCGGCGTCGAAACGGCGTCGAGCGGCCAGCGCGAACGCGGCACGAAGTCGAAGGCGTTCTCTTCTTCGAGGTCCGCGTTCAAATGTTCGATGCCTGCCCAGGCGATCATTGCCGCATTGTCGGTGCACAGTTTGAGCGGCGGCGCGACAAAGCGGAAGCCCTGCTCGTCGCAGAGCCTCTCGAGCGTCGTCTTGATCATCCGGTTGGCCGCGACGCCGCCGGCAACGACAAGGGCGGGCTGCTTTTCGTGCGGAAATTCCGTCTTGAAGCGGGCCAATGCCCGCGAGACACGGTCCGCCAGCGCATCGGAAACGGCTGTCTGGAACGAAGCGCAGACGTCGGCGACGTCCTGTTCGGTCAGCGGCGCGATCGCCTGCGCAGCTTGGCGCACAGCGGTCTTCAGTCCGGAAAAAGAGAAGTCGGGCTGAGCCGAACCCTTCATCGGGCGCGGAAAGGCAAAGCGGGTCGGATTGCCTGCCACTGCAGCCTTCTCGACGTTGGGACCGCCGGGATAAGGCAGGCCCAGCATCTTGGCAGTCTTGTCGAATGCTTCGCCCAATGCGTCGTCGATGGTGGTGGCCCAGCGCTGATAGTCGCCGACGCCGGCGACCCGCACGATCTGGGTATGTCCGCCGGACACCAGGAGCAGCAGGTAAGGAAATGCGAGGCCATCGGTCAGCCGGGCGGTCAAAGCATGGCCTTCGAGGTGGTTGATGGCGAGCAGTGGCTTGCCGGCGGCGGCTGCGATGGCCTTCGCCGTCATCAAGCCGACGATCAGGCCACCGACAAGGCCGGGACCGGCCGTCGCTGCGATCGCGTCGATATCACGCAGATCGGTGCCGGAATCGGCAAGTGCCGCCTCGACGATGCCATCCAATGCCTCGACATGGGCGCGCGCGGCGATCTCGGGCACGACGCCGCCGAATGCTGCATGTTCGGCAATCTGGCTGAGCACGACATTGGACAGGATTTGCGGCGCGGAAGCACCGTCCAGCGCCACGACACTGGCCGCCGTCTCGTCACAGCTCGTCTCTATGCCCAGAACGCGGATCAATTCGCCGCAAACCTCGATGATTGCCGATCAGCGACTTCCCCGTTAGGAGGAAGGCAGGATATCCGGAGCTCAGGCTCCGAGCCGGGGTTATCACGGACCGCGCTTGATGCAAACAACCTTGAAGATTGGAACCCGAGGCAGCCTTCTGGCGCTGGCACAGGCGCATGAAACGCGCGACAGGCTGATGGCCGCGCATGGATTGCCGGAAGACGCCTTCGAAGTCGTGGTGATTTCGACCAGCGGCGACCGCATCCAGGATCGGCCGCTGTCGGAAGCCGGCGGCAAGGGGCTCTTCACCAAGGAAATCGAAGAGGCGTTGCTGGACGGGCGCATCGACATCGCCGTGCACTCTTCCAAGGACATGCCGACGACGCTGCCGCAAGGGTTGGAACTATCCGCTTTCCTGCCGCGCGAGGATGCCCGCGAAGCGTTCATCAGCCGAAAGGCGGCGCGCATCGCCGACCTGCCGAGGGGGGCCAAGGTGGGTTCCTCGTCGCTCAGGCGCCAGGCCCTGATTCGTCGGATGCGGCCCGATCTCGATGTCGTGCTGTTCCGGGGCAATGTGCAGACGAGGCTGCGCAAGCTGGACGAGGGTGTCGCTGATGCCACCATTCTCGCGCTGGCCGGACTGAAGAGACTCGATCTGGAGCATATCGCTACCGACGTGATGTCATTGGAAGCGTTTCCGCCGGCGCCGGGCCAAGGCGCTATCTGCATCGAAAGCCGTATCGGCGATGCGGAAACGGGCGCCATGCTCGCTGCCATTCATGATGTTCCGACCGGTCAGGCGTTGGCTTGCGAGCGCGCCTTCCTTGCCGCACTGGACGGTTCGTGCCGTACGCCGATCGCTGGCTATGCGACGGTTATCGCCGGCCAACTGTCTTTCTCGGGCATGATCCTGACACCCGACGGCAGCGATGTCCGGCAGGTGGAGCGAAACGGGCTCGGTAAGGACGCGGCGGCAATCGGTGCCGAGGCCGGGGCTGATGTGCGGGCGCGTGCCGGCGCGCACTTCTTCGAAGGCTGGAGCTGATGGCTGACGAGGCGGAGCGGCACTGAATGAAACGCGTGCTGGTGACGCGGCCGGAACCCGGCGCCGGCCGGACTGCGGCGCGGCTGCGTGAGCGTGGCTTCGAGCCGGTGGTGCTGCCGCTTTCGGAAACGCATGCGTTACCTGTCGTCCGGGATGCGTTGTTCGAACCAGTCTCTGCCCTGCTGGTGACCAGTGCCAACGCCGTGCGCCATGCGCCGGCCGACGCGCTGGCGCAACTTGCGAATCTGCCCTGCCATGTCGTTGGCCCCAAGACAGCTGGCGCTGCACGCGCGGCCGGGCTTTCCGTTGTCGAAACAGGATCCGGCGATGCCAGGCAGCTGGCAGAACTGATCGCGCCCGCGCTTTCCGGCAAGACCGTCCTTTACCTGTGCGGGCGTGTCCGTTCCGCGGATTTCGAAGCATATCTTGCGGGGAAAGCCGTCAAGGTGCTGCCAGTCGAGACTTATGACACATTGCCAGTCGACTATACGGGCAAGGTTGCGGCGACACATCTGGCTGGCCAACCGGTGGCCGCTGTGCTGCTCTATTCCGCCAAGGCGGCGCAGGCCTATTCAACATTGGTCCAGCGACCGGAATTGGCACGCTATTTCGAAGAAACCCGTGTCCTGACGCTGTCGGCGCGCGTTGCACAGGCTGTCAGTGCTGGTTTTCCAGGGCGGCTGGCAGTTGCAGCGAGGCCGGACGAGGATGCCTTGCTCGCACTGCTCGGCACTGTGGAATGAGGCTGCTTCATCATACCGCCCCTTTTCACAGCTTGGAGGTGTGGTAGACCGTTTTAGCCTGCCGCCTGACGGTCTGAACCATTTGGGGAGCCGAAGCATGGTCAAGACGCCCAAGACGCGCCATTCCAGAAGCCGTCGCGAACCGGTGACGATCGATCTCGATCCAACCGATGTTTCGCGGGTGGGCGATAAGGCCCGGTCTGACACCGGCAAGCAGTCGGAAGAGGTTTTGGGCGCACAGGCGCAAGTCTCAGAAAGCGAATCGCCAAAAGAGGTTCCGGCAAGCGCTTCCGAAGCCAGCCCGGGGACGTCCGAGAACAAAACGTCTGAATCCCGCGGTTTCGACTATGATTTCGGCGAGAGCGATGCCCGGGCAACGGCGACAGAGCAGAAAACTGCGCCCGAAACGCCGAAGGCCACAGGCAGCGACAAGACGAACGGGGGCTTCGTGAACAATCAGCCCGTGGAACCAAAACGGGGCGGCATCGGTGTCCTCGCCGCCGGCGTGATCGGCGGCGTGGTCGCCCTCGCCGGGATGGGCGCTCTGCAGGCCGCCGGTCTGTTCGGTTCTTCCGCAGCGAACAGCGAGATTGCAGCGCTCAAGAGCGAGGTGGCTGCACTCAAATCCAGCACCAGGCCGGATGCGTCGGGAGACCTCGCTGCAGCGCTCGATCAGGTGAAGACCGATGTGGCCGCACTGAAGGCGGCGCCGGCTGCGGGTGCTGATGAAGGGCAAGTGAAAGCGCTTTCCGACAAGATTGCCGAGCTGGATACGGCACTCACTGCCTTGCGCAGCGAAAGTGGTGCAGCAGCCGTCGATCTTGGACCGTTGAACAGCAAGATGACGACATTGGACGCGCAGATGCAGTCTGCGGAGCAGGCCGCTGCTGCGCTGGACGGCCGTCTCGGCGCGGTCGAGCAGCAGGCGTCACAGCTTGCAGGCAAGGTGGATGCGCAGGCTTCGCAACCGAAGATCGCGCTGGCCATCGCCGCATCGGCGCTGAAGGCCGCGCTTGAGCGTGGCGCGCCGTTCACTGCCGAACTCGATACGTTCGCGGCGGTTCGGCCGGATGCACCGCAGCTCGCGACTTTGCGCGCCTACGCCGAAAAGGGCATCCCGAACCGCATCGACATCGCCGCCGGCATGGGCGACGCCGCCAATGCGATGGTTTCGGCTGCGACGCCCGTCGATCCCGACCAGAGCATATTCCAGCGACTGCTGACCAGCGCCGAATCGCTGGTGAAGGTACGACCGATCGGTGCCGTCGAGGGCAAGGGCGCTCCGGAAACCGTGGCGCGCATGGAAGTCGCCGTGAACCAGGGTGACTATGCCAAGGCGCTTTCCGAGTTCGACACGCTGCCCGACACGGCCAAGGCCGCCGGTGCCGATTTCGCCGGCAAGCTCAAAGCCCGGCAAGAGGCGGAAGCGGCCGTGAACGAGCTGGTATCCGGCGCAATGAAGGGGTGACGAGATGATCCGCATCCTCTTCTATCTCGCCATTATCTTCGCGCTTGGACTGGGTTTTGCGTGGCTGGCTGACCGGCCCGGCGAGATGGTCGTCACCTTCTCGGGCTACCAATACCAGGTCAGCCTGATGGTGGCCGCGGTTGCCGTGGTGGCGGTCGTGGCCGCGGTGATGCTTACCTGGTGGCTGCTCAAGTCGATCTGGAACAGTCCCTACGCGATCGCCCGGCATTTCCGGGTGCGTCGCCGCGACCGCGGCTATCAGGCGCTGTCGACCGGCATGATCGCGGCAGGTGCTGGCGATGGCGCACTGGCGCGGCGCAAAGCCAAGGAAGCGGTCAAGTTGATCCGCTCCGACCAGGAGCCGCTGATCAATCTGCTCGATGCGCAGGCCTCGCTGCTGGAAGGCGACCATGACGGCGCCCGCCAGAAGTTCGAGGCCATGCTCGACGATCCCGAAATGCGTCTGCTTGGCCTGCGTGGACTCTACCTCGAAGCCGAGCGGCTGGGCGATCGCAACGCGGCCCGTCACTATGCAGGCCGTGCGGCATCGGTGGCGCCGCAACTGGCCTGGGCTGCCGAAGCGACGATGGAAGAACTGGCGGCTCGTGGCGACTGGGATGGTGCGCTGAAGCTGGCCGATGCGCAAAAGTCGAGCCGCCAGGTCGAACGCGACGTCGCCAATCGGCGTCGTGGCGTGCTTTTGACCGCTAAGGCCGAAGCTCTGATGGACAGCGATGTCGCCGGCGCCAAGGCGGCTGCTCTCGAAGCGAACAAGCTGTTGCCGGAATTCACCCCGGCGGCGATCGCTGCCGCCAAGGTGCTCTTCAAGCAGAACGATCTACGCAAGGGTTCAAAGATCCTCGAAACGGCATGGCGGGCGGAGCCGCATCCCGATCTCGCCGATCTGTATGTCCATGCACGGCCGGCCGATGCCATACTCGACCGCCTTGGCCGCGCCCGAAAACTTCAGGAGATGAAGAAAAACCACGCCGAATCCTCGCTTGCTGTGGCGCGTGCGGCGCTCGACGCCCAGGATTTTGTGCTGGCTCGCGACGAGGCAGAGGCGGCCGCTCGCATGCAGCCCAGCGAGGGCACCTATCTGCTGCTTGCCGATATCGAAGAGGCCGATGGCGGCAATCAGGGCAAGGTGCGGCAGCTGCTCTCGCAAGCAGTGCGCGCGCCGCATGACGCTGCCTGGATGGCCGATGGTGTCATCGCGGAGCGCTGGGCGCCGGTTTCGCCGGTGACCGGGCGGCTCGATGCCTTCGAGTGGCGTGGCCCGGTGGAACGCGCCGGCAGGCTCATCGAGGCAGGCCGGCCAGTTCCGAACGTGGCGCCGCCATCCCTTGCCGGACCAGAGCGCGATGACGACGACGTCGTCGTGGTGGACGCAGAAGCGGTGCCGGTTTCAAACGGCACTACAACAACGGCCCGGCCCATGCCGGCTGACCCTGACGAAGCGCCGCACCAGCCCGACGATCCCGGCGTTACCCCTGACGACGCGGTTGAAAAGCCGCGCCGTTTCCGGTTGTTTTGAAAAGCCATGACTTGATCGCGCTCCGGAAAGGACCAGATTATCCTTATGTTCGAACGTGTTCTGTCCTTTCTGAAAGACCTCCCTTCCACCGGTGCGCATAGCCGTGCCCGGCCGGACGGCCCACATGTTGCGGCAGCGGCGCTGCTCTACCATGTCATGTGTGCCGACGGCGTGCGCCAGGATGTCGAGTGGGAGCGGTTCAAGGCGATCCTGGCCGAGACATATTCCGTCGAGGGCCAGGAACTGGAAGCCTTGGCTGCAGCCGGCGAGAAGGCCGACAACGAGGCGATCGACCTCTATGCCTTCACCAGTGTCCTGAAGCGCGATCTCGATCCCGAGCAGCGCAAGGCCTTCATCGGACTGATGTGGGAAATCGTCTATGCGGACGGCGAATTGCACGAGCTCGAGGATAACACCGTCTGGCGAGTGGCCGAGCTGCTCGATGTCGAGCGTGTGGACCGGGTCGCGGCAAGGCGCAAGGCGGCGGCCGAGGTCCCCGGGGCCAAGGGTAGCGCAAACGACGAATGAGCGGGCCGGACATTCGTGAAAGTTGATCAGCGGCCCCGCATCCTGATCGTCCTGCATCAGGAAACCTCCAGCCCGGGCCGTGTCGGCCATATGCTGATCGAAGCGGGCTATCAGCTCGACATACGCCGTCCGCCGCTTGGCGATCAGCTTCCGCAAACGCTCAGCCAGCATGCCGGTGCCGTCGTGTTCGGCGGACCGATGAGCGCCAACGACCATCACGAGGAGTTCGTGCTGCGCGAAACCGATTGGCTGGCTGTACCGCTCAAGGAGGGCAAGCCTCTCCTTGGCATATGCCTGGGTGCGCAGATGCTGGTCAATCACCTTGGCGGCAAGGTCGATGGCCACCGTGAAGGGCTGGTCGAGATCGGCTGGTATCCGCTACGCGCCACCGAGGAGGGCAAGAAGCTGATGCATTGGCCGGACATGGTCTACCATTTCCACCGCGAAGGTTTTTCGCTGCCAAGGGACGCAACACTGCTTGCCACCTCCGACAACTATCCCAACCAGGCCTTTCGTTATGGCGACAAGGCCTGGGGCATCCAGTTCCACGGCGAGCTCACCCGCATGATGATGCAGCGCTGGGTTGTGCATGGCGCGCATCGTTTTGAACTGCCGGGCGCACAGCCCGGCCGCGACCACCTCGGCGGCCGGTTGATCTGGGACATGCACCTGAAGCGTTGGCTGGGCGAATTCCTGGAAAGGATCTTCGGTCGTCCAGCCGTCCGCTGATCGAAGAGCCGGCCTATTCCCGAATGTCGAGGCGGCGCACCTTGCGCAGATCCGGGAAGATCGCTGCCCAGATTCCGGCCACCACGACGGCGCCGAGGCCGCCGACGACCACCGCCGGCACGGTGCCGATCAGTGCCGCCATGGTGCCGGCGCGGAATTCGCCGACCTCGTTCGAAGCGCCGACGAAGACCTGGTTGACGGCATTGACGCGGCCGCGAACCTCGTCAGGTGTCCACAGCTGGATCAGCGTCTCGCGGATGTAGACGCTGACCATGTCGGTAGCGCCGAGCAGCGCGAGTGCGACGATCGAGAGCCAGGTGATGGTGGACAGGCCGAACAATGCGGTGACCGCGCCGAACACGGCAACGAAGAACAGCATGATCGCGCCAGCATGGTCGCGCAGCGGATGGCCGGCCAGCCAGACGGCGACGCACAAGGCGCCGATGCCGGGAGCCGAGCGCAGCATCCCAAGGCCCCAGGGGCCGAGGTCGAGGATGTCACGCGCATAGACGGGCAGCAGCGCGGTCGCGCCGGAAAGCAGTACCGCCACCAGGTCGAGCGAAATCGCGCCCAGCACGACCTTCTCGCGCCAGATGTAGTGGAAACCCGCAAACAGGCTCTCCAGGCTGGGTTTGTCGGTTTCGCTGCGTTGTGCGGGTTTCGGAATGCCAAGGATCAGCAGGAGCGCGAACAGCATCAGCACAGCGGCCGTACCGTAGGCGACCTCTGACGACAGGCCGTAGAGCAGGCCGCCGGCAACCGGACCGATGATCGTCGCGGTCTGCCAGGCGGACGAGTTCCAGGCAATCGCATTGGCGAAGTCCTTCGGCGGCACGAGGTTGGCGACAAGCGAGGCCGAAGCGGGGCCGAAGAAGGCGCGTGCGACGCCGAACAGCAGAAGCACGCCGAAGACCGGCAATGGCGAATAAAGCCCGTGCCAGGTCAGAAGCAGCAGCACCAGTGCGCAGGCCGCCTCCATCAGTGTTGCCAGCGCCATGATCCTGCGGCGGCCGAAACGATCGGCGACGACGCCGGTGACCAGCACCAGCAGGAGCGACGGCAGGAATTGCACGATGCCGACCAGGCCAAGGTCGAACGGATCGCGGGTGAGGTCGTAGATCTGCCAGCCGACCGCCACGGAGACGACCTGAGTGGCGAAGGTCATGAGGAAGCGGGAGGCCCAATAGTTGCGGAATGCCGTATGACGGAAGGCAGCATAACGCTGATCCGGAGACGGTCGGGATTCGGTCGACATGGAATTCAGCCCTTGGCGGTTTACACAGGCCGGCCGGGCTCTTCCACCATGGGCGCTGTTCCGGTGCGGGAGCTATAAACCAGTTTGCAGCGCTGCGCGCGCATAATTTTTACCGCGCTTTCGACCAGAGCGTTTCCGTCTTTTGCGGAAACACGGCAGTTCCGGACGGAAAACGGCTACGCACCCTGGAATTGCTCCAGGGTGAAGTCCGTCAGTCGCGCAATGCCGCCGAGATTGCGGCGAGGCCGCCGCGAAGCTCGTCGGCGGTCGGCCAGCCAAAACCCACGCGAAAGAAGCTTTTCGGCATTTCGAACCAGTGGCCCGGGCCGACATAGGTGCCATGCTTCTCGAGCAGCCTGACGTAGAAGCCGTCGAGATCAAAATCAGGGGCAACGTCGATACGTGGGAAACCGACGACGCCACCCGACGGCTGCACCCAGTCGACCAGGGGTTCGCCGTCGATCCACTCCTGGACGATGGCACGCCGCGCCGCCATCTCAGGCAGCAATCTGCCGAGAAAGGCATCGCGCTGTTCCAGCATGACGCGGGCGATCGCCTCGTCGATGACGCTGCCGCAGATGCCGATCTGTTCCTTGGCCGCCAGGAACCTTTCCTGCAGCTCGCTATCGCGTGTGATCAGCCAGCCTATACGGATGCCGGGAATGCCGAAAGCCTTTGACAGCGAGGACACGCTGATGGCGCGTTTGCTGAGCGAAGCAGCTGCGGGCAGCCTGGTGCCGTAGCTGAGGTCGCGGTAGGTCTCGTCGACCAGAAGATAGCAGCCGTGTTCTTCAGCGAGCGCGACCAGCCGGTCGAGATCGGCGCGGCTCATCATGGTGCCGGTCGGATTGTGCGGGCAGGTGACACTGATGTAGCGCGTTTCCGGCCGCAGCGCGGCGGCGATGCGGTCGACATCGACGGCGAAACCGCTCTCGAAGGTGAGGTCGACATAGCTGATCGCGCAGCCGATCGCTTTCGGGGTCTCGATGTTGGTGGCATAGTTCGGCCGTACCACGACCAGATGGTCGCGTTCCGACAGCAGCGACGTGGCGATGATGAAAAGCGCGCCGGCTGCACCAGCGGTGACCAGCACATCGTCGGACGACGGCCCTTTGTCCTGGCCTGCGATCAGATCACGCAAGGCCCGGTCGCCGCGATGCTCACCGTAGAAGAGAGTGAGATCCGGCAGCTTCAGCCCGATATCAGAGAGCTTCTGGTCGGCGATGGAGCTTTCAGAGAGATTGTAGCGGATGCGGTCGTAGCCGTATTCCTCCGGTGCTTCTTTCTCGATCACCATGCGTGCGTAGTTCATCGACGAGCCTCCACCCCGGGGCGCCCACAAGGACGCTCCGGCATTTTGATTTTCGCGCAAGCCTAGAGCAATTCCAGGAAAAATGCGTAGCGGTTTTCCGCCCGGAATTGCGTCAAAACAAAAAGTTAGAGCGTTTCCGCGTTTCCGTGAAAACGGAAACGCTCCAGGAGAGAAGGCTTGCGCGAAACAATCCATGCTTGAGTTCTTGGGTCAGCTTCTCGGCTGCAGGCCCGAAATGACCAGGGCGTAGTATTGCAGGGCGAAGTCGGCGGCGCGGGTTTTGCCCTCTGGCCGGAACCAGCGCACCATCCAGTTCATCAAGGACAGAACGGCGCGGGCAGCGGTGGCAACATCGTCGATAGCGAAAGCGCCGCTGGCCTTGCCGTCGGCGAGCAGGGTGCGCAGCAGCGATTCATAGCGATCCCGCAGCGCCAGCTGCTGTTCGGTCCAGTGGTTCTTTTCGATGCCGCCGAAGCCATGCAGCATGACGACGAATGCGGCGTGGTTGGCTTCGAGGAATTCCGCCTGCGCGCGCATGAAGGCCTTCAGCCTGTCAGGCGGGGTTGCTGCTGCATTCACTTCGGTGCTGACAGCGGCGTATTGCCGTTCCAGCAGGTCGATCATCATCTCGTCGAAGATGTCCTTCTTGGTCGGAAAGTAGTGATAGACGGCTGCCTTGGTGACACCCACCGCCCGCGCGACATCGTTGAGCGAGGCGCCTTCGAAGCCATGCGCGGCGAAAAGGTTCGCTGCGGCATCCAGGATGGTGGCCCGCGGCGCCGGCATGCTTGGTGGTCGACCGACCGGCGCTTTCGCTGTCTTGACCTGATCGGACTGTTGACGGGACATAGGTCAAGTTTTATTACCGGCCAGCCGGTTTGTAAATATGAACGGTACCGCCTGCGCAAAGGGAAGAGGTGCGATCATGGCTGAAGCAGCTTCGTCCGAAAACAAGGTGAACGTGGAGCATCGCGGCGGGATCGCGATCGTCACGATCGACAATCCCCCGGTGAACGCGCTGTCGTTTTCGGTGCGCAAGCCGCTGCATGACGCGCTGGTCAGGCTGCGTGACGACGCGGCCACGGCTGCCATTGTCCTTACCTGCGCAGGCCGCACGTTCATCGCTGGCGCCGACATCACCGAATTCGGCAAGCCGATGCGGGATCCGGACCTGCGTGCGCTGATCGCGCTGCTGGAAGCGATTGAAAAGCCGACGGTTGCCGCCATCCATGGCACGGCTTTGGGAGGGGGCCTGGAACTGGCGCTTGGATGCCATTTCCGGGTTGCCGACAAGGCGGCGAAGCTTGGCTTGCCGGAAGTGAAGCTCGGCCTGTTGCCCGGCGCCGGCGGCACGGTGCGCCTGCCGGCCCTTCTCGGTCCGCTCAAGGCGCTGGATATGATCACGTCCGGCACGCCGATCGCGGCCACAGAAGCGCTGGAATCGGGGCTTGTCGACACGCTCGCCACCGATGGGCTCGTCGCCGATGCTGCCGCCTTTGCAGCGGTCAAGGCTGCGGAAGGCGGGCCCTTCGCCGCCGTGCGGGACCGGCGCGACAAGATAGACACCGCCGACCGCGAACAGCTGGAAGCCCGGATCAAGGCGATCGTCGCCAAGGCCAAGGGTCTGCGGGCACCTGTTGCCTGCACCGAGGCGGTGCGGAATGCAGTGCTTCTGCCTTTCGACGAGGCCCTGGCCGCAGAACGCGCACTGTTCGTCGAGCTGGTGGCGTCAGAGCAATCCAGGGCGCAGCGGCATCTGTTCTTCGCCGAGCGCGAAGCCGCCAAGGTGGACGGCGTTGACAGGTCGGTGAAGCCGCGTGCGGTCCGCCGGGTAGGGATCATCGGTGCCGGTACCATGGGCGGTGGCATAGCCATGGCTTTTGCCAATGGCGGCATCGCGGTCACGCTGGTCGAGGCGGCACAGGAGGCGCTGCAGCGCGGACTTGAGCGCATCGAGAAGAACTATGCGATTTCGGTTTCGCGGGGTTCCTTGAGCGAAGCCACCAAGGCGGCGCGCATGGGGCTTCTCTCCGGTACCACGGACTATGCCGCTCTGGCCGACTGCGACCTTGTCATCGAAGCAGTGTTCGAGGACATGGCTGCCAAGAAAGAGGTTCTTGGCGCCATCGACAAGGTGGTGAAGCCGGGCACGATCATCGCCACCAACACCTCCTATCTCGACGTCAACGCGCTGGCCGCCGCCGTCAGCCGGCCACAGGATTTCGCCGGCATGCATTTCTTTTCGCCGGCCAACATCATGAAGCTGCTGGAGATCGTGCGCGGCAGGGAAACGGCCTCGGACGTGCTGGTGACGCTGCTGTCGCTTGCCCGCTCGATCGGCAAGGTGCCGGTGGTGGTCGGGGTCTGTCATGGTTTCGTCGGCAATCGCATGCTGACGGCGCGGGGTGCCGATGTCGAAGCCCTGCTCCTGGAAGGAGCCAGCCCCGCAGATGTCGACAAGGCCTTCACCGATTTCGGCTGGCCGATGGGACCCTTCCAGATGTGGGACCTTGCCGGGCTGGACATCAGCTGGCGCAACCGCAAGGCTCTGGGCAAGACAGCGCTGATCGCCGACTGGCTGTGCGAACAGGGTCGCTTCGGCCAGAAGACCGGCCGCGGTTTCTACCTTTATGCTGATGGCCGCACGGCTGAATCCGATCCCGAGCTGGCCAGTCACATTGCCGATGAAGCGAAGCGGCTTGGCCTCACGCCGCGTGTGATTTCGGCGGAGGAGATCATCGAGCGCACGCTCTATCCGCTGATCAATGAAGGCTCGCGCATCCTGGAAGAAGGCATCGCCGCGCGCGAATCCGATGTCGACCTGGTCTGGGTCAACGGTTACGGCTTCCCGCTCGGCAAGGGAGGGCCGATGTTCTGGGCACGGCAGAAGGGACTGCCAGGCATCGTCGATCGCCTGACATACTGGCACCAGAAAACGGGCAAGGATGTGTTCAAGCCATCGGCATGGCTGAGGGCTGCAGAGCAGTCGGCCAGGTAGACTTGCCGCCGATCAGTCGCTCGAATTGGTCAGCAACAGTGTCGTCAATGTCGATCGCAGCTCGGCGGGCCGAACGGGTTTCGACAGTATCGGGATGTCGATGTCGTTGACGTCTGCACGCACTCTGGCCTCGTCATGGCCGGTCATGATGATGGCGGGTATGGCCCGTTTCTTCAGCGCGCGAACACGCGCGATGCAGTCGCTCCCGGTTTGCTTGTTGCCCAAATCGTAGTCGGTAACCAGCACATCCCATTGGCCGGGTTTGGTGGGTGGTTCCGACTCTGCCTGGGCGATGCATCCCCATTTTTCAAGCAGGGCGGCGGTTGCGAGCAGCACCTCCCTGTCGTCTTCGACCAAGAGGACGCGAAGACCATTGAGAAGGGCCGGCGTGACCGGCTCGGCCTGCGTCGGCTGTTCTGCCGGCGCCGGTACGATCTTCAGCCCGGTTATGGAGACGCAGGTTCCCCTGTGCCTGGCGGATCGGATGTCGACTGCGAGACCCAACAGCCTGCCGAGGCGCTGAACGATGGGTAGGCCGAGCCCGACGCCTTCGACGTCACGGTCGCCGCGTTCCCTGACCCGGTAGAATTCCTCGAACAGACGGGGCAGATGCTCTTCGGCGATGCCATCGCCCTGATCATAGACTTCAATGGAGAGCCTGTCCCCGTGCCGGCGGCAACCGACCAGAACGGGTCTCCCAGGGGCGTATTTGATGGCGTTGTTGACGATGTTCTGCACCATCGTGGTGAGCAGGGTTTCGTCCGTATCGACGTAACAGCCTGATGGCACGACGCGCAGCGTCACCTTCGACCAGGCAGCAACGTGGGCATTCTGGCGCGCGACCTCGTTGATCAGGTCGCCGACTACAACGGGCCGTCTCTCCGGCGTGACGCTGCCGCTGTCCAGGGTGGAGATATCCAGGAGCGATCGAAACAGGCTGGAAACACTGTGCAGGGAACGGTCGATGTTTTCGACCATCTTGCGCGCTTCCCGCTTCAACCCTGCGTCGGAAAGCCAGGCCGTGTAGAGGCTGATGGCGTGGATGGGCTGGCGCAGATCATGGCTTGCCTGCGCCAGGAAACGTGACTTGGCCAGATTGGCCTCCAGCGCCTGCGCATATGCGGTCTGCAACCGTTTCTGGAGGCCGTAGATATAGGCCGGCACAAGGATGGTGGTCAGCAGCAGCGTCAGGACCACAAACGGGTTCGCCTGCATGTATTCGTTGAACAGAGCCGCTACCGATATAGACGTCAGGGCGCAGAAGGTGGCGGCTATGAGATAGTGCGAACCGTAGCGCAGGCCGTTTCCGACGGTGACCCACAACACCATGGCAAAGACGGGAACGGTAATCGCCCCGCCAACTGCCAAGGCAAAGGTCATGGCAAGGTAGTCGTTGAATATCGTGAAGACTCGCCTCTTGAAGTTGTACCCCGGATATTTGTCTATGTGCCAAAGAAGCGCCCACGACCCCGGTATGTAGAGCAGAGTGTAGATAACCATCGCCGTGACGACCCAGTTCATATAGGCACCGGTCACGAGCAGGGTTGTCAGCACGTAAGCGTCGATCGGCGGGACGGTAACTACCCGCATCACGGCTTGCCCGCGTTCAGCGTCCGTGTTCTCGACGCCGTTCCCGACCAGCCATCGGAACTGGTCGCGCAGCCTGCCAAATATGGTGAGGCCGACAGCTGAGGTGTCTGTTACCGTCATGGTCATCGGTATCCCTGCTGTTTTCGTGCGGATGATGAGCGGCAGAGAGACATGGGCCGTTGAGGAGGGCGACTGGGACGTCGCCTGCATGCGGAGCAGTCGGCGCGATCTGCGTGTTCCACCCGCCGGGTTTGAACACGATTGCCCGATTGTCCTCTTCGAATGCCTTTTCCCTGCGGCAACAGTCAGGTGGTTGCCCAGGGGCCGTTCGAAGCTGAGGTCCGCACTTTGACCGGGCTCACTGGTGGCTTCAGTCAGCAAGGCGCCAACGTCGCCTTGCCTCCGAAACAGGTCTCGCTCTGTAGGTGACCTGCTGATGCTTCCGTCGTCCCGGCTTCTCTTTCTGAGATGATTTTTATTCTTGTTGGCTGGTCCTAGTCGCGCTCCTTCGTGCGGAGTGAGAACCAGTTGCGATTTTTCTAGGAACCAGATTTGGGGAGTTTCAGGAGCGTGGCGGTGCGCGGACGTTGCCTTGTAAGGGCTGATCCCGCTTCCCTCGACCAGGCGACTAGGACACCTGTCGCAATTGTTCCCCGGTTGCAGCGCAGGCAAAATTTGATCGTTGCGGTTGATCGTGATCGTCAGGCGGGCGGGCTTGGACGGTCGCGTTTTGTTGCAGAGCAGATTTCTTGCATCGAACGAGGGACGTGTCTTGATCGGAAATACGATCGGAAAATCCGGCGCAGCGCGCTGGACCAAAATTCTTCTGGCTTCCACAATCCTGGGCAACGGCGCTGCCGGCATCGCATCCGTGGTTGCGTTGTCTGTTGCGATGTCGGTGACGGGCGGGATCAGCCCGGCATTCGCGCTCGATCCCAATGACACGATCATCGACACGCCGGGCACATATTCCTGGTCGACGAACCAGACATTCCAGGATGATCTGATCGTCGGTCTCGAGAACAAGGGCATCGCGGCCACTGTGCGGGATGGCGCGAAGATTTATGTCGAGAATCGGGCGATCATCGCCGGCCTGCAAGGATCGCAGGCAACCCTCACTGTGAGTGGTCCTGGAAGCGAACTGAATGTCGTCCGCACGAATAGCATAATGGGCAATACCCTTTACGTCGGCGGCGGCTGTAACGGCTATTCGGCCTTCTGCCCGACCGGTGGTGACGGTACGCTGACCATCGAAAATGGCGGCAAGGCCGATGCGAAATGGACCTACGTCGGTGACGGACAATACAGCCGCGGGAACCTTGTTGTTACTGGCAAGGGTTCTCTTCTCAACACCGATACACTCCGAGTCAGGCTTTGGCCCGGTTCCACGGGCAGTACCGTTACGATCGGCGATGGCGGTTCGATCGTCACCAACTATGTTTCGACGGACGGCGGCTTCAGAGACAAGACCAAAGTTGGCGCGAAGCTGCTCGTTACCGGAGAAGGTTCGAAATGGGTCAATACCGGCGATTTCGATCTGGGCAGTGACATGACCGTCGAGAACGGCGGCTTTGTCAGTACGTCAGGTCTTAGGGTCGCAAGCGACATTATCAGCGAGAACACGCTGTACATCACGGGCGAGAAATCCTCGGTCAATGTGACAGGTGAATTGAGCCTTAGCTCTGCGAACGTGTCGGTGGCCAACGGAGCCAACCTGAATGTGCTGGGAGGAGTGGATCTGTCGGGTGGCAACCTTACCATCGGCGGCAAGATCAGCATGGGAGACAATGGCACTGATCCGGCGCTGTTTGCGCCGCAGGCCGCCGGGCATCTCAACAAGGAGGCCGTGCTTACGTTTGGCTCTCGCGACAACATGGGCGGCCGGCTAAATTTCAATCACACGGGAAGCGGAGAGAGCGCCTACGAGTTCTCGAACACCCTGGTGGGTAATGGTGTCATCAGGGCTCTGGCAGGCGAGACCACCCTTACCGGCGACCTGACCAAATTCTATTCCACCAACAACAATCTGGAGGGGGGCATCGTTGTCGATGGCGACGGCGCCAAGCTGACGTTCAAGTCCGATTTTGGAACGGTAGTCAACGACACCAGCAACAACTCCGGCTATGCAACCAATATGCTGGCGCGCAACGGAACGCTGGTTCTTGGCGGCCAGACCGGTAGGATCTACACCAATTTCCTCGGCAGCGAGATGTATACCAGCTCCGCGACCGTGTCCGAGAAAGGCCGGCTTGAGGGTTTCGGCACGATAGGAGGCCTGACGCTCTATTCCGGTGCGGTGTTATCGCCGGGAACGAACGACAGTCGGATAGGAACCTTCGTCGTCAAAGGCAGGGCGGATTTTGGTGCGGGATCGTTCTACGATGTGGATATTGCCAGCGATGGCACAAGCGACAGAATCGTGGTTGAAACCTTGAAGCAATATTCGGGCTTCGACCAAGATGGGAAACCTATTACGGTAGACGGTCTGGGGACTGTAAGAATCGGTGCAGATGTCAATGTCCGTGTGACCGCACTGAATGATGCGGTGAGCTATCAGACGGGCCAGACCTACACGATCCTGACAGCAGCAGGCGGCATTGACGGCCAGTTCGCACAGGCGGTTTCGCAGTCTGCTTTCCTCGATGTATCGCTGGATCAGCAGGCCAATCAGGTCGACCTGAAAATCAAGGTGAAGGACTCCGGCAACCCTGGTGAACCGGGAAATCCAGGCGAGCCTGGCAACCCGGGCGAACCTGGAAATCCAGGTGAACCCGGTAACCCAGGCAATCCCGGTGAACCGGGTAATCCTGGAGAGCCCGGTAATTCTGGTAACCCAGGTAATCCCGGTCAGCCGAACAAGCCTTCACGCCCCGGTCCGAATGTCAGCGGTCCGTTCGATGATGTGACCGAGACGAACAACCAGTACGAAACGGCGGTTGCCCTGAACTCGCTGCCGCAAAACGGAAGTTCGCTGGCGCTCTACAACACACTGCTGTTGTTGAATGCCGCCGATGGCCGTGCCGCCTTCGAACAGCTGTCTGGCGAAGTGCATGCCTCCGGTGCGACTGCGCTGATCAATTCCTCGCAGTATGTGCGTAACGCAGCCAACGACCGCGTCCGTGCCGCCTTCGGCGATGTCGCAGCCGCCGCCATGCCGGTCATGGCCTATGGCCCCGACGGCAAGGACATCGAAGCCGCGACCACCGCCAGGACCGCAGCCTGGGGCCAGGTCTTCGGTGCCTGGAGCAGCATCGACGGCGATGGCAATGCGTCGCGCATGAAGCAGTCCACCGGAGGCTTCGTCACCGGCATCGACACCGAGCTTGCCGAGGCATGGCGCGTCGGTGTGCTCGCCGGCTACAGCCGCACCTCCTTCGATGCCAAGGATCGTTCGTCGTCCGGCGACAGCGACAACTATCACCTTGGCCTCTATGGCGGCACGCGCTGGGGTGCACTGGCCCTGCGCACCGGGCTGTCCTACACCTGGAGCAACATCGAGACCGGCCGCACCGTCTCCTTCCGCGGCTTCAATGACGGCCTGTCGGCCGACTATGATGCCGGCGCCTTCCAGGCCTTCGGTGAACTGGGCTATCGCCTCGATGCGGCAGGTGCTGCCTTCGAGCCGTTCGTCAACCTCGCCCATGTCAGCCTGCACACCGACGGCTTCACCGAAAAGGGCGGTGCTGCGGCACTCAGCGCCGAGGCGCAGACCACCAACACCACCTTCTCCACGCTCGGCCTGCGTGCCTCGACCGACTTCATGCTGGGTTCGGTCGCAGCCTCGGCCAACGGCACGGTCGGCTGGAAGCATGCCTTCGGCGACACCACGCCGTTCACCAAGGTCGGCTTTGCCGGTTCCAGCCTGTTCACGGTGGCCGGTGTGCCGATCGCCAAGAACACCTTCGTGCTGCAGACCGGTCTCGACATGAAGGTGACCGACAACGCCACGCTCGGCATCTCCTACAATGGCGAGTTCGGCTCCGGGTCGTCGACCAATGGCGTCGACGCAAGGCTCGGCATCCGCTTCTGATGCCAGCCATTAGATCGTTGATTGGCGCGGCGGCCTTCCTGGCTGCCGCGTCTGCCGCTTCCGGACAGGAACAGCAACCTGCCGCCGGCTCGGCCACCGCTGCCGGTGGTCCGTCGTCGCTGTCGGAAACCTATGAGGACTGGCGCGTCGCCTGTGTGGCGGCGCCCGAGAACAAGAAGCAGTGCGCCTTCTCGCAGGGACAGGTCAGCCAGAACGGCCAGCGTGTGCTCACCATCGAGCTGACGCCTGCCGACGATGGCGGCCTGAAGGGTCTGCTGGTGATGCCGTTCGGGCTCAACCTGGACAAGGGCGTGACCTTCTCGGTCGACGACACCCCGCCTGGCAAGCCGTCGCGTTTCCGCACCTGCCTGCCGGGCGGCTGCGTCGTGCGGCTTACCTTCACGCCGGCGACCACCGCGGCGCTGAAGACGGGCACAGCGCTGAAACTCGGCGCCTTTGCCTCCGACACCGAAAAGGACGTCGCCTTCTCCATCTCCCTCAAGGGCTTCAACAACGCCCTCGAAAGAACCATGCAACTGGGGAAATAATTCTCCGACCGATCCGGTAATTATATTAGACATTACTAATAATAATACATCTGGACTAGAAATGTTTCATAATACACTTGGCGCTGCTATTTGACCGATTGGTCAATATTTGGAGGAATCTTTGCGAGGCGATCGCGTCATGCTCGCGGATGATCATCCGCTCTTTCGGGAGGGGATACGCCGGTTGCTGCAGAGAGTGGTGCCGCAGGCCGAAATAATCGAAGCCGACGATCTTGTTCAGATGCTTCATCTCGCCCGCAGGGGAGAGCCGCCGAGCACCTTTATCATCGACCTCATCTTTGCGGGGAAAAGCGTCGAGCCGGACCTTCCTGCATTGAGACGGGAGTTCCCCCGATCCTCGATCATCTTTGTCTCGATGGTTCAGGACCGTGTCATCGCGGAACGGATCATGGGCAAAGGCGCGGATGGATTTATCTGCAAGAGCCTGAGGCCGCTGCAGATCATGGCCGGCATCGCAGCGGTACGTGACGGTGAGAGGATCATACTGATCGAGGCCGATGCCAAGGACCTGCCGGAGCCGAAGGATGATCTTTCGACGCTGACATTCAGGCAACGCGAGGTGTTACGTCTGCTCTCGGCGGGCCGAACCAACAAGGAGATCGGTCAGGCTCTCCACATTTCGCCGTATACGGTGCGTGCCCATGTTTCGGCTTTGCTCAAGACCCTTGGCGTGTCATCGCGGACGGCAGCGGTATCGAAGGCCAAGTCGTCAGGGCTGATTTGAAGGCCGCTCTCAACGGCTCTGAAATGCCTCACCCCATTCCCGCAGACTGATCAGAACGGGCTCGAGCGTCCGCCCGAATGGGGTGAGTTCGTACTCAACGCGGGGCGGCACTTCCGGATAGACGATCCGCCGGATGACGCCGTCCGCCTCCAGTTCACGCAGTTGCAGGGTGATCATCCGCGGCGTTGCGTTCGGCGTCAGCCGGCAAAGCGCGTTGAACCGAACGCGGCCCTCGAGAAGGTGAAACACCAGAACCGGCTTCCACAGGCCGCCGACCACGCTCATCGTCGCCTCGACCGCGCAGCCTGTCTTCGTCGCCCGGCGGCGCGTACCGCTGACACTATCATTCATGTATGTACATGTCCTTTTTGTACGTACTTATGCTAATCGCCATGAAGCACTATGTCGACCTCGCATCACCAACAGAAGAGAGACGCCATGCGAGCATATCGACTGAATGGAGCAACCGCGCCGTTGAGGCGGGTTGAGGAAACGGACCGGCAGCCAGGTCCGGGCGAGCTGCTGATCGACCTGAAGGCCACAACCCTGAACTACCGCGACCTGATCGTACGCGAGGACCGCTATGGCGGCGATCAGCGTGCCGATCTCGTTCCCTTGTCCGATGGCGCGGGGAACGTTGTCGCCGTCGGCGACGGCGTATCGGGAGACCGGATCGGCGAGCGCGTCGCCATCGGCTTCATGCCGGGATGGAGCGAAGGCTCATTCAGCGCGGCCAAGCAGGCCGGTGCGCTGGGAGGCGGCTTCGTTGATGGCGTCCTCGCAGAGCGTGTCGTGGTACCGGCGAGCGGGGTCGCCCGACTGCCCGACGACTGGTCATATGTGGAGGGGGCCGCATATCCATGCGCCGGTGTCACCGCCTGGAATTGCCTGTTTGGCGGTCGTAGCATCCGGCCGGGCGACACGGTGCTGGTCGAGGGCACGGGTGGCGTTTCCACCTTCGCGCTGCAGTTCGCCCGCTCCGTCGGGGCGAGGGTCATCGTCACCTCGAGCTCCGATGAAAAGCTCGCCGAGGCACGCAAACTCGGCGCAGACATCGGGATCAACTACCGCGACACGCCGGACTGGGGTCTCCGAGCGGCCGAGATCACGGGAGGCGAAGGTGTCGATCACGTGGTGGAAGTCGGCGGGTCCGGCACACTCAACCAGGCGCTTCAAGCCGTGCGTCCCGGCGGCGAAGTTTCGCTGGTCGGCGTGCTCACCGGCTTCGGCGGCGATATCAACACCGGCGCCATCCTGATGAAGGCGATCAACGTCCGCGGCGTCTATGTCGGATCGGTCTCGGATCTGTCGGCCGCGCTGCGGAGTGGCGTGCGTCCGGTTGTCGACGAAGTCTTCTCATTCGAGAACGCTGATGACGCGTTCGAGCGGCTGCGCAGCGGCCGGCATCGCGGCAAGGTCGCGATCCAGATCGCGGCCTAAGGCGGTAGGGTAATCCGGGCGGCACAACAGGCCGCCCGACATCTGATCAATCCGCTGCGCGAAAACCTTTCGCAACATGCTGAAACCTGGCGAGGCGATCAAAGCTCGACGCCAACCGGTTCCGCTGGAATTTTTCAAGGGAGAACAAAACCGAGTAATATCTATTACCGTTGGTGGAGCTGAGGGGGATCGAACCCCTGACCTCGTCATTGCGAACGACGCGCTCTCCCAGCTGAGCTACAGCCCCGTCCAGCGGATGGCGCATTTATGAGGCGCCGCGCTTCACTGTCAAGCGAGCTTTTGGGCGCGAACCTGTCGCTGCCGCGTGTTGGATGGCGCTCGATCTTCGTGCGATTGTCGTGGCTTGCGGGCGTTAGCGGCAGGTTCGTGCGCTCGAGAAATTCCAGGGAACTGCCGTAAGTTCGCCCGGCTCTTGCCGCATCCGCATACAATGGCTACATGTCGGCAACACTCGGAGCCCCGCATGACCGCCCTTATCGACACCATTATTCTGGCGCTCAACCTCTATTGGTGGGTCATCATCCTCTCGGCCGTTTTCTCGTGGCTGTTCGCCTTCAATGTCGTCAACCCGCGCAATCAGGTTGTCGCCTCGATTGGCAATGCACTCTATCGGCTGACTGAACCGGCGCTGCGGCCAATCCGCCGATTTCTGCCGGACCTCGGCGGTATCGACATTTCGCCGATCATTCTTTTGTTGATCCTGTTTTTCGTGACTCAATTTCTCGAAAGGTCGGTCAAGCCGCTTTTCTACTAGTTGCGATGGGCGAAATCTTTCGCCCGCGCGCCGACGGCATCGACCTGTTCGTTAGATTGACGCCGAAGGCAGCGTCTGATGCGCTGGATGGTGTCGAGCCTACTGCCGAGAGTCTCTGCCATCTCAAGGCACGTGTGCGCGCCGCTCCGGAAAAGGGCGGTCCCAACAATACGCTGGAGACACTTATCGCCAAGGCTCTTAGCGTTCCGGCATCATCCGTTGCAGTGGTGGCGGGTGGCACGGCACGGTTGAAGACGTTGCGGGCCAGAGGCGATCCCGCCTAGCTTGCGCGGCGGATGTCCGGCTTGGCGTAGGCGCGCTCTGCATTTGCCGATATGGTACGGACGCCCCAACCGGAGGTCGTCATGCGCAGCGCTCTTACCATTTCGTTCTTGCCGGTCTCTGCCAATCCGCGTCAGCAGGCCAGATCACAAGCGCCTACACAGACCTCGTTACCGAAAAGGATTGCCTGACCTATGCGAAGGCCGGCGAGAACGACGGCGACTGGGCCGATCTCTCCTGTTCAGGCTATCGCGGCTATCCGGTTCTGCTTGGCTATGACGACGCGCGCGAATCCGTGTTCTACGGTTTTCCGCCTGCGGACATGACGTCGAGCTGGGAGAGTTTTGTCGGCTTCAACAGCGCCGGGCCGAAGGTGGAGTGGCGGGTGGAGACGACGGGGGATGTCTCGGTTCCGTTCGCCGCGATTCACCGGCGATCCGTCAACACTGGCGATGACGGCACGAAAAAGACCGACGTACTGGTGGTGGCGAAGGTCGCCCAGATGGAAGGCCGTGAGGGCTGCACGGTCGCGCTCGTCGCCGCCGGCAGTGCCAATGCCAATGAGGAAGCGCGCAAGATCGCCGACGAGAAAGCGCGTTCCTTTGCCTGCGGAAAAGATACGCGCATCGTCGTCGGCGACGTTCCGGCCTTCGGCCGGGTCGACAATTGAAGACGCCGGCGAACCAAACGCTCACCAGCGCCTGAGAGCGCGGCCTACTTCTTGGCTGCCTTGGCGCGTTCGATGGCTTCGATGATCATCTTCTTGGCATAGGCAGCATCGTGCCAGCCGCCGATCTTCACCCATTTTCCGGGTTCGAGGTCCTTATAGTGCTCGAAGAAGTGTTCGATCTGCTTGAGGGTGATCTCCGGCATATCGGTGTAGTCGAACACCTTTTCATAGCGCTGCGTGATATGCGGCGATGGCACCGCAATCACCTTCTCGTCCTGGCCGGCATTGTCTTCCATGATCAGGACGCCGATCGGGCGTACATTGATGACGCAGCCCGGCACCAGTTCGCGCGTGTTGCAGACCAGCACGTCGATCGGATCGCCGTCACCGGAGAGAGTGTGCGGCACGAAGCCGTAATTACCGGGATAACGCATCGGCGTGTAGAGGAAACGGTCGACGAACAGCGTGCCGGCTTCCTTGTCCATCTCGTATTTGATCGGCTCGCCACCGACCGCCACCTCAATGATGACGTTGACGTCTTCCGGCGGATTCTTGCCGATCGATATCGCCTCGATACGCATGGGTAACCCTCGCTTTGGCGCTGCCCTGACTGGAGTCCGTCTTCAGGTCATGCGCAAGATGAAATGGCTTGCCAAGCCCCCAAGCGTGCCGTGGCAGCGCGGAATCTGGCAATCGCGCACCGAATAACGGGCGAAACGGCTTTGTGCAATGCGGCAATGCGTGCGGAAGGAGAAGGCGCCGCCGCCGTGATCAATCCCAGACGAAAGCGACCTTCTTCAGCGCCTTCTGTTCGAAGATCTCGACACCTTCGGCGACATCGCGGCCACCTTCGCCGGTATAGAAGGCGAGCGCATTCTGGTTCTCTTCCAGCGCCCAAACGACGAGGCCACTCAGGCCATGATCGGCAAGCTTGCGGCGCGCGGCCGAGAACAGCCTGCGGCCAAGGCCGATGCCCTGGTATTCGGGGCGCAGGTAAAGCTCGTAGATCTCGCCCTGCTGGCGCAGTTCGCGGGCACGATTGCGGCCGACAGTCGCGTAACCCGCGATCGTCCCGCCGATTTCCACCACCAGCACGGTGGCAGCCCGGCGGATGGCGTTCGACCACCAGTCGGAGCCACGGCGATTGATCATCGCCGTCAGCGTCCTGTGCGGGATGATGCCACTATAAGCGCCTCGCCAGGCCTCGAGATGCACGTCGGCAATCGCCGCCGCGTCTTGCGGCTCGGCCCTGCGGATGTCGATGGTCAACGTGTTCATGGTTTGTTAACCATAGACCCGGTCGACAGACTTGCAAAGAGTCAGGCTTGCTTTCGCACAAGCGAAAATACTGGGCCAAAAAAGGTGGCCTAGATCTCGACCAGGTGGTCGTCCAGTTCGTTGACGTCGCCGGGGCCGACCGGGAAATGTTCCGCCAGAACCGCTGCGACTGCGCCGATGGCACTCACGAAACCGTCAGCCAGGCGATCATCGCCGGCATGGGCGGTCAGGTCGCGCACCACACCGTCCCAGACATGCTGGCCGACCTTGGCGTCGATGCCGCTGTCAGCGACCACTTCGGCATAACGTTCGGCGATCGAGACGAAGACCAGCACACCGGTCCGTGCAGCGGTGCGATGCACGTTGCGCGCCAGGAACTGCTTGACCGCATTGGCATGCGCGGCCTTGTAGCGTTGCCGGCGCGGCACGAAATGGATGCGCAGGCGGGGCACCAGCCACAGAAGCACAAACAGGCTGATGGCTGCCACCGCCTGTACAATGAGGAAGTGCGGCAGGCGTACGCTCAGCCACAAGGCTTCCAGCACATAGCCGAAAGCGATGCTGACAGCGAACAAGGCAAGCGTCGCGGTGAACGCTGCCTGGAAGAAATATCCGTCGCTCGCGCGCGCCACCACGCAGTAGATTTCACCGCTTGTCGTTTGCTCCGCCGAGCGGATCGCCTGCGCGATGCGCTCATGGTCGGCGTGGGTAAGGGAACGCATTGCCATCGTCACCAGCTCCCCGAAGATCCGCCGCCGCCCGACGAACCGCCGCCGCCCGAAAAACCGCCACCGCCACCACCAGAGGACCATCCGCCTCCGCCGCCCGACCAGCCGCCGCCGGAAGATCCTCCGCCGCCGCTGTTGGATGAACTCCTGTTGGTGTCGAAGGTCATTCCAAGCCAGCGATAGCGCCCGGGGCCGATCTTGGTGCCAAAGATCGGCGGCAGGATCGCCATGGCAAGCCCGCCGAAGAACAACACCGCCCAGATGGTAATGAACAGCGCAAACATGACCTGTTCGGCGTCGTATTCGCTGAAACTGTCCTGCTGATGGCGCTTGCCACGCGCCTCGAGCTCTTCCGGATTGCCCTCCAGCACCATGATCATGTCGTCGACGGCCTTGGTGATGCCGCCGGCGAAATCGCCGCCACGAAAAGCCGGCACCATGTCGTTCTCGATGATCAGCTTGGTATGCAGGTCGGTCAGCGTGCCTTCCAGGCCGTAACCCACCTCGATGCGCATCTTGCGGTCGTTCTTGGCAACCAGCAGCAGGACGCCGTTGTTGTCGCTGGCCTGGCCGAGCTTCCAGGCACGGAACAGCCGGTTGGCATAGGGCTCGATCTCCTCACCGCCGAGGCTGTCGATGGTGGCGACGACGATCTGGTCGGAGCCCTTCTTCTCGAAGTCGGCCAGTTTCTGCTCCAGGGCCGCTTTCGCGGCGGGGTCCAGCATGCCGGCATTGTCGACGACACGTCCGGTCAGGGCTGGCAGATCGTCGGCCAGCGCCATGCCGGCAAGCAGCATGGCGAAGAACACCGCCAGCAGCGGCTTGAGCGCAACAGTCCACGATACTGCGTGGATCTCATGCGCAGGCAAACGGCGGGATGGCGGGAAGGGGCGCAAGATCAGCCAGTCCGGATCAGGAAGGGTAGCGTTCAGCCACCCTGTCCCGTGGTGGTTTTGTTGGTGCCGAAATCGACCTTCGGCGTCTGCATCTTGTCCTCGCTGATGGTGAAATTCTGGAAAGGCTCGTTGGAGCGGAACCAGAAGGTCGCCCACAGCACGGACGGGAAGGTCTTGAGCGTCAGGTTGTAGTCCTTAACCGCCTGGATGTAGTCGCGGCGAGCCACAGCGATGCGGTTTTCGGTGCCTTCAAGCTGCGCCTGCAGCGCAATGAAATTCTGGTTGGCCTTGAGGTCCGGATAGTTTTCGGTGATGGCAAGCAGACGCGACAGCGCGCTGGTCAGGCCAGACTGGCTGTCCTGGAACCGCTTGAAGGCTTCGGGGTCCTTCAGCGTTTCGGGCGTCACCGTTATCTGCGTGGCTTTGGAACGCGCCTCGACCACGGCATCCAGCGTGTCCTTTTCGTGGGCAGCGTAGCCCTTCACCGTTTCCACAAGGTTCGGGATCAGGTCGGCGCGGCGCTGATACTGGTTGAGCACCTCGCTCCAGGCTGCCTTGGCGTTTTCTTCCGCCGTCGGAATGGTGTTGTAGCCGCAGGCCGACAGAAGCGGCAGCAAAAGCGCCATCAAAAGAAAAGCCGGCAGGTTGCGGGGAAGCGAAGACAGGCGCTGTGCGTACATGAGCGGTCCCTCGTTTGCTCGAATAGGCAAGCAATACCATAAAGATTGCAGGAGAAAACGCCTTTGCATCACCGCTGCCAGATGCCGGTGTGGCGCAGCCTCGTCGGCAACGAGGCCCTGTAACCTCAAGCGGGATCGGGCTAGGATCAGCAAAAAGAGGGAGCATCCATGGCAGGTCATGCCGACAGGGACAGCGAGCACGAGTCGCGTCGCATCCTCGACCGCATTGCACGTGAGACTGAGCCTGGCGGCCTGCCATCTGACCGGCACGGAGCCAGCCAGGGTGATTTCGACCCAATCGAATATTGGGGCACCCGCATCGGCCGTATGCTAGGCCTCATCCTGGCGATCGCGATGCTGATCGCTGTCGGTTATTATATCGCCCGCCATCTATAGGACCATCATGAACACCAGTCAGGCCGAGGCGCCCCGCGCCGTCATCGTCGTGTCCAGCCATGTTGCGCGCGGGTCCGTAGGCAATCGCGCCGCTGTCTTCGCGCTGGAGACGCTGGGTTTCCCAGTATGGGCGGTTCCAACCGTGATCCTGCCCTGGCATCCCGGCCATGGACGGGCAACAAGGATCGTTCCGCCTGCGGAACAATTTGCAGCGCTGATGGCCGATCTGGCACGCGCGCCCTGGCTCGGCGAGGTCGGTGCCGTCCTTTCCGGCTATCTCGGCGAGGCGAGCCAGGCTGACGCCATCGCCGATCTGGTCGGTGCCGTAAAGACCAAGAATCCAAGCGCGCTTTACGTCTGCGATCCGGTGATGGGCGATTCCGGCGGGCTTTATGTGCCCGAAGCAACCGCCAAGGCCCTGCGCGACCGGTTGATGCCATTGGCTGATATCGCCACGCCGAACCGCTACGAGCTCGCCTGGATGGCAGGGGCCGACCTGCCGGACTTGAAGTCGACCACGGCGGCGGCGCTAGATGCCGGTCCGGCAACCATGCTGGTGACGTCGGCGCCCGCGATGATGTCAGGCAGTACCGGCAATCTCCTGCTCGATTCCAGCCAGGTGCTGCTGGCTGAGCATCGCCTGATCGACCGACCGCCGAACGGCCTCGGCGATCTCACCGGCGCAGTCTTTCTCGCCCGTACACTGTCCGGCCAACCACCTGCCAAGGCGCTGCAATCAACGACCGCTGCCGTTTACGAGATCCTGGCGCGTACCGCCAAGCGCGGTGGCGATGAGCTGCAGCTGGAAACCGATGCGCAAAGCCTGTCGCAACCCATGGCCATGGTGCAGATGCGCCATCTCACCCATCCGGGACGAGGCCGCACCGCATGACCGGAAACCCGGCCAACGTAACCGTGGCCGGGGTCGATGGCTGCAAGGCTGGCTGGATTGCAATGCGGCAGGATCCTGGCGGATCACCGATCGTCGGTGTCTATCCTGGCTTCGACGATCTCCTGACGGCCCTACCGTCCGATGCGATCGTGGCTGTCGACATGCCGATCGGTCTGCCCGAGGTTTCGGGCAAAGGCGGGCGCGGGCCCGAAGCACTGGTGCGCCCCTTGCTTGGCCAACGACAATCCAGCGTCTTCGCCATTCCGTCGCGGGCAGCAGTCTATGCCGATACAGCCAGCTTCAGCACAGTCGAAGCCTGGTATGAGGCGCATCGGCGCGCCAGCGCCGTCGCAGCAGCGACGTCCAATCCGCCGCGCGGCGTTTCCATCCAGGCCTTTGGCATCTTCGGCAAGATCCGCGAGATCGACGGGCTTTTGACCGCGCGGCCGGATCTACGAGCGCGCGTTTTCGAGTCTCATCCCGAGGTGGCATTCTGGCGGCTCAATGATGGCCGTGCGATGAGCCTGCCCAAGAAGATCAAAGGCACGGTCAATCCAGCCGGCATGGAAGAGCGGCGGGCTTTGCTCGCCCGTCACGGCTATGAGCGCGCCTTTCTTGATCAGGCGCCGCCGAGAGGTGCCGCGGCGGACGATTTTCTCGACGCCGCTGCCATGTTGCTGGTTGCTGGCCGGATCGCGCGAGGTGAAGCCGCCTCCTATCCGAATCCGCCGGGGGGCGATGACAGAGGAATCCCTGTCGCTATCCATGTTTGAACGGTTTGGCAGAGCGAGCTATGCGTCGTGCATGGTTCTCGCGGGAGAGCTATGACAATTTTGCATTGATTGCCTGGCCAATTTGCCGTTAGTGCCTTTCGCAGTGGAAACGAGCCGTCGCCGTCCAGCCTGGAAAGGTCCAGATGCCGCATCTCCCAGAACATCTCATTGCCGGTTATCGCAACTTCATCAACGGCCGCTATGTGGCCGAGGCCGATCACTACAGGTCGCTCGCACGCGAAGGCCAGGCACCGGAGACGATGATCGTGGCCTGCTGCGATTCTCGCGCCGCACCCGAGGTGATCTTCAATGCCGGCCCGGGCGAACTGTTCGTGCTGCGCAACGTTGCCAATCTGGTGCCACCCTATGCGCCGGATGGCGAGTATCATTCGACTTCGGCCGCGCTCGAGTTCGCGGTGCAGAGCCTGAAGGTCAAGAATATTGTCGTGATGGGGCATGGCCGCTGCGGTGGCATCCGTGCCGCACTCGATACGACGTCCGCTCCGCTGTCGCCGGGCGATTTCATTGGCAAGTGGATGAGCCTGATCGCGCCCGCCGCCGAGGCGGTTTCAGCTTCGACCATGATGACGACCGGCGAACGGCAGACGGCACTGGAGCGCATCTCCATCCGCTACTCCATCGCCAACCTGCGCACCTTTCCCTGCGTCAAGATTCTCGAAGGCAAGGGCAAGCTCACCCTGCACGGTGCCTGGTTCGATATCTCGACCGGCGAGTTGTGGGCGATGAACAACGAAACCGGCGATTTCGAACGACCCGAAATCGGCTGAGGACAACAACCTTCCCTTCTCCTCCATACAGGCCTAGGTTGTATGGAGGAGGTGTCGTCTCGTGCCTGTTGTCGGCCCGTCGAAACTCTGTTTGGTCGTCCTCTACGTCCTGATGCTGGGTTCAGCGCGGGCTGACGACAACGCCGTGATAGGCCGGTGGTATTCCGCACTGCTGGTTGCAGACCGCGGCAGCCTCGCGGACATGCTTGCCGATGATGCCCGCATCCGGCTGCAGGATGTCGATACCGAGCAGAACAAGCAGCAGTTCCTTGCGTCGATGGACGAATGGCAGGGCGCGGTATCAGGTGCAGACATCCGGCATCGCGTCGAAAGCGCCGACAACGGCCTGGTCACCGTCGTCGTCTGCTACGACTTTCCCGGCAATGATCTTCTGACAAGAGAGGTTTTCGCACTGACCGACGAACGCATCACCGCATCCTCGCAAGCGACCATTGCGGAAAATTGCGACGGCTTCTGAGAAACCTGCGCAGGGTCCTTCATAGCTGGCTATCTGATGCCGGTCGGTGGGACTTGTCGTTGCACCGACGGTCCCGGCGGCCTACATCGGGAAGATACTGTCGTTCCGTCTTCCTCACGTTCAGCGAAAGTCCCCCCATGTCCGTATCCGATCTCGCCGCCCATGCTTTGACCAACTGGCAGGGGCCGCTTGGTCTTCCCGATTTCACCAAGATCGGGGACGAAGACTTTGGGTCGGTGTTCGATGCGGCGCTGAAGGCGCATCAGGCGGAAATCGATGCCATAACCGCCAACGCCGAACCGGCTACCGTCGAGAATACGCTGCAGGCGCTGGAGCTTGCCGGTGAGGCGCTTGACCGCGTCTCCTCGATCTTCTGGTGCCGGGCCGGGGCGCATACCAATGACACGATCCAGGCTATGGAGCGCGAGGTGGCGCCGAAGATGTCGCGGCATTTCTCGGCGATCTCCATGAACGAGACGCTGTTCGCCCGCATCGACGATCTCTATCAGCGGCGCGATGGTTTGAAGCTCGATGCAGAGACGCTGCGTGTGCTGGAACGGACCTGGAAAGGTTTCGTGCGGTCCGGCGCCAAGCTTGACGCCGATGGCAAGCAGCGGCTGGCCGCGATCAACGAACAATTGTCTTCGCTCGGCACCAGCTTCGGCCAGAATGTGCTGGCCGACGAGCGTGAATGGGTACTGTTTCTCGATGAGGCCGATCTTGCCGGCCTTCCGGATTTCCTGAAAAGCGCGATGGCGGAAGCCGCCGAGACGCGCGGCCAGAAGGGCCGTTATGCGGTGACGCTGTCGCGATCGATCTACGAGCCGTTCACCACCTTCTCCGAGCGTCGCGACCTGCGCGAAGCGGCATGGCGCGCCTTCACCCGGCGTGGCCAGAATGGTGGCGCCAGCGACAACACCGCCGTGGTGCGCGACATGCTCAGGCTGCGTGCCGAGAAGGCAAAGCTCCTGGGTTATGGTTCCTTTGCCGCGCTGAAGCTCGACGACACCATGGCCAAGACGCCGAAAGCCGTGCACGACCTGCTCGACCCGGTCTGGGAGAAGGCGCTGGAGAAAGCTGCAGCCGACCAGAAGGAACTGGAGCGGCTGGCTGTCGCCGCCGGCAGCAACGAGCAGTTCGCCGCCTGGGACTGGCGTTTCTATCAAGAGAAGCTGCGCGCCGAAAAATTTGCTTTCGACGAGGCCGAACTGAAACCCTATCTGCAGCTCGACCATGTCATCGCCGCCTGCTTCGACGTTGCGACGAAACTGTTCGGCCTAACCTTCGAAGAGAAGAAAGGCATTGCCGGCTGGCATCCGGATGCGCGCGTGTTCGTGGTCAGAAACGCCGACGGATCGGAGCGCGCGCTGTTCCTGGCCGACTATTTCGCCAGATCGTCCAAGCGTTCCGGTGCCTGGATGAGTGCGCTGCAATCCGGCTACAGGCTGGGCAAGGGCGCGAAGCCGATCATCTACAACATCATGAATTTCGCCAAGCCCCCGGCCGGCGAAGCGGCCTTGCTGTCGGTCGACGAAGCCAAGACCCTGTTCCATGAGTTCGGCCATGCGCTGCACGGCATGCTGACCGATGTCACCTGGCCATCGGTTTCGGGCACGTCGGTCAGCCGAGACTTCGTCGAGCTGCCTTCGCAGCTCTACGAACACTGGCTGACGGTGCCGGCAGTGCTGGAAAAACACGCGCTGCACGTGAAGACCGGCAAACCGATGCCGAAGGAGCTGCTCGACAAGATGCTGGCGGCGCGTACCTTCGGCGCCGGCTTTGCCACCGTCGAATTCACCGCTTCGGCGCTGGTCGATATGGCCTATCATGCGCGGCCGGACGCGCCTGCCGAACCGCTGGCGTTCGAGACGGAGACGCTCGAGAAACTGACGATGCCGGATACGATCGCCATGCGTCACCGCACCCCGCATTTCAGCCACGTCTTCGCCGGCGACGGTTACTCGGCCGGGTATTATTCCTACATGTGGTCGGAAGTGCTCGACGCCGATGCCTTCTCGGCCTTTGAGGAAACCGGCGATCCGTTCAATCCGGCGCTGGCGAAAAAGCTGCGGGAGAACATCTACGCAGCCGGCGGCTCGAAGGACCCCGAAGAACTCTACACCGCCTTCCGCGGCAAGATGCCTACGGCGGATGCCATGATGGTGAAGCGCGGGCTGACCTGAGCCCGACCTTCCTGCAGAGAAGATGAGGCGTCAGCTTTTCAGGCTGGCGCCAATCAAAAGGTCAGCCTGTCTGGCAACCGACTGCGAGGGCCCACCCGGGCCGAAGATCTGGCTCGAGATGTAGGCGCCTTCGATCAGCAGCAGCAGGCCATCGCCCAACGTGCCGGGGTCAGCCGCACCCATTTCCTTGGCCATGGCGCGCAATCTGCGGCGGAGCTCGCGCTTGTTTTCCTCGCTGACCACGCGGGCGGGATGACCGGCTTCGGGGTACTCGACCGCCGCATTGGTCATGCCGCAGCCGCGGTATCCCTGCTTCTGTGAGCGTTTGCCGATGCGCGTCAGAAAAGCATTGATCTGCGCCCGCGCATCGCCCGGATGCGCTGCCACCGCTTCGTCGAAACGCCCCCAGAACTCGATGTCGTATTTGCGCAGATAGGATGCTGCCAGCTCATCCTTCGATGAAAAGGAGCGATAAAGGCTTGGCTTTGTGACACCCGCCTTTTTTACGATCTCGTCGACGCCGATGGCCCGGATGCCTTCACGGTAGAAAAGCTCGTGTGCGACGCCAAGGATCTTCTCGGCCGCCGGGGGCAGGGCCGCTTCGCGCGAAACGCTGGATTCAATATTTTTGTCAGTGGGCATGAGGCATTCCAATTGACATGTTACTAACCGGTACGTACACATTCGGCAACTGCAACGTACCGGTCAGTAACATGATAGCTCAGTCCCGTCCGTTTGGCCAGCGCTACGCCTTCGTCGTCGTTGCGGTCATCTTTCTCTCGCTGCTCATCGCCGCCGGGCTGCGTTCCGCGCCCTCGGTGATGATGCTGCCCCTGGAAAACGATTTCGGCTGGCGCCGCGACGTGGTGTCGCTGGCAGCCGCAATCGGCATCTTCCTCTATGGCATGACCGGTCCCTTCGCCGCCGCACTGATGGAGCGCATTGGCTTGCGCAAGACGGTGATCGGCTCGCTGGTGGTGATGTCGGCATCCACCGGGCTGTCGTTGTTCATGACGCAGTCCTGGCAACTCATCGCCACCTGGGGTGTTTTCTCCGGCGTCGGTTCGGGCGCTGTCGCCACCGTGCTCGGCGCCACCATCGTCAACCGCTGGTTCAAGACCAATCGCGGTCTGGTCATGGGCCTGATGTCGGCGTCCAGCGCTACCGGCCTGCTGATCTTCCTGCCCTTCCTGGCATGGCTTGCACAGTCGGGTGGCTGGAAACCGGTGGCACTTGTCATTGCCATCGCCACGGCCGCACTCGTGCCGCTGGTCTGGATGCTGGTGCCGGAGCGGCCGGCGTCGATCGGCCAGGTGCGTTTCGGCGCTGAACCCGACGACGTGCCGCCGACGCCTCCGGCGGCGGCCGGCAACTTCATCTCCCATACGCTGGGCACACTGCGTGAAGCGGCCAGGACACGTGTGTTCTGGTACCTCTTTGCCACGTTCTTCATCTGCGGCTTCACCACCAACGGCCTTGTCGGCACGCACTTGATCGCTTTCTGTGCCGACAATGGCATCAACGAGATCCAGGCTGCTGGCCTGCTGTCGCTGATGGGCATCTTCGACCTCATCGGTACGACCCTGTCAGGCTGGCTGACCGACCGCTTTGATCCGCGCAAGCTGCTCGGTGTCTATTACGCCATCCGCGGCCTGTCGCTGATGTATCTGCCTTTTTCCGGGTTCTCGGCGACCGCGCTCATCGTCTTCGCGGTGTTCTACGGACTGGACTGGATCGCCACCGTGCCGCCGACACTGCGTCTGTCGAACGAGGCCTTCGGCGATGCCAAGGGACCGCTGGTGTTCGGCTGGATCGTTGCCGGCCATCAGGTTGGCGCGGCCACAGCCGCCTTCTTCGGCGGAGCGATGCGCGAGTTCCAGGGCAGCTACGAGCTTGCCTTTGTCATCGCTGGCATGACCGGCATCATCGCCGCCTGCCTGTCGCTGCTGATCAACACCAACCGCCCGATGCTGGAACCAAAAGGGCAGCCTGCCTGATGCCGGAGCGTTTCCGTTTTTCATGGAAACGCGGAAACGCTCTATCTTTCTTTTGCAGGAATTACCCCGATCGGCGATCTGTGGACCGTCAAGAAAGTTTCACGCTTCCGAAATGTAGCTGAAACAAAGGCCGAGGACCTTGGCGGCTCCCATTCGCCGTCAAGGAGCCAGCCATGAGCAAGCCAGCCAGCATCAGCCGCCGAGCCTTCCTCGCTTCGACAGGAGCGGCCGGCCTGGTCGGGCTATCGGGTCTGGCCATGCCTTATTATTCACGCGCGAACACGCGCCCGGCTTTCACCCACGGTGTCCAGTCAGGTGACATCGACGCGGTATCAGGCATGATCTGGACCCGCGCCGACAGGCCATCGCGCGTGCAGTTCGAAGTGGCGACGACGGAAAGTTTCGCCAATGCCGAACGCCTGGCGCCGCTCAACGCGCTGCCTGACAGCGACTATGCGGTGAAGCGCCTGCTTACCGACCTGGCCTCCGACCAGGACATCTTCTACCGCATGACGCTGGCTGACCTGAACGACGTGAACGCGGTGTCGGAGCCGATCGTCGGTCGTTTCCGCACTGCACCGACCTCGCGCCGCTCCGTACGCTTCGCATGGTCGGGTGATACCGCCGGCCAGGGCTGGGGCATCGATGAGGTCGGCATGAAGACCTATGCCTCGATCACCAGGCACACGCCCGATTTCTTCCTGCATTCGGGCGACACGATCTATGCCGACGGCGCCATGAAGGACGAGGTCGATCTCAAGGACGGCACAAAGTGGAAGAACGTCGTGCTCATCGATGAGAAGCGCAAGGTTGCCGAGACGCTCGATGAATATCGCGGGCAGTGGAAATACAACCTGCTCGACAAGAACCTGCTCGCCATGAACGCGGCGCTACCCACCTTCTTCCAGTGGGACGACCATGAGGTGGTCAACAACTGGTCGAGCTCGAAAGACCTGACCGCCGACGACCGCTACAAGGAAAAGTCGATCGCCGTTCTGGCGGCGCGTGCCGGCCGTGCCTTCCATGAGATGACGCCGATCCGCTTCACGCCGGCCGAACCGGGCCGCGTCTACCGAAAGATCGCCTATGGTCCGCTGGTCGATGTCTTCTTCCTCGACATGCGCTCCTATCGCGGCGCCAACGGTCCGAACCTGCAAACCGAACTCAACGCGGACTCACGCATGCTGGGCGAGCAGCAGACCCGCTGGCTGAAGCGCGAGCTCGCCAACTCCAGGGCCACCTGGAAGGTGATCGCCGCCGACATGCCGATCGGGCTCGTGGTGTGGGACGATGCCGCCAACAAGAAAGGCTCGGAAGCGGTCGCCAACGGCGACAATGGGCCGGCCAAGGGGCGCGAGCTGGAATTCGCCGACCTGCTGCGCTTCATCAAGAACGCCGGCATCACCAACACGGTCTGGTTGACCGCGGACGTGCACTATACCGCAGCCCACCACTACAGCCCGGATCGCGCCCAGTTCCAGGATTTCGAACCGTTCTGGGAGTTCGTCTCCGGGCCGATACACTCCGGCACCTTCGGTCCCAACGATCTCGACATGACGTTTGGGCCGGAAGTGAAGTATGTGAAGGCGCCGAGCATCGAACAGGGCCAGAACCTGCCGCCTTCGGCGGGCTTCCAGTTCTTCGGTCTCGTCGACATCGACGGCAACACCGGGCAGCTGACGGTCAGGCTGATGGATCGCGACGACAACGAGCTCTACAAGACGACGCTCGATCCGGTTCGGGCTGCGTAATCTGAGATCAGTGCTCGAAGCAGGCGGCGGGCACGTTCGGCCAGGTCGCCTTCTCGCAGCCGACATCGGCCTGGCGCTGCTTGAAAGCGGCGCTGACCGGGCCGGTAACCATCGGGTCGACCCCGTCCGGCGCATCCGGGAAGAGTTTTTCCGCCTGCGTCGACACCACGGCCATCGGCTTGTCAGCGGGTGTTGCAGCCGACCATGCACCACCCAGCGCCAGCAAGGCGACGAGCGTGGCCGACAGGGAGATCATCACGAACCGGTTCAGACTGCGTATCATGGACGCCCGAATGCTCCACAGCGGAAAAGGTTCCGCGTTTGGTTAATGAAATTCTACGCTCCTGCCACTTAACAAAAGGTGACCAGCCAACTGCCCGCACGCCGCCCCCTTTCGCAAATGCGAAAAACCCTGTATGAGCCGCGCAACCGAAAAAGGCGGCGTCTCGATTTGACTATCCGGGCGTGCTGCCTGTGCAACCTCCGAGACCCAGCATGAACCTCCGCAATATCGCGATCATCGCGCACGTCGACCATGGCAAGACCACGCTTGTCGATCAGCTTCTCAAGCAATCCGGCTCGTTCCGTGAAAACCAGCGCGTTGCAGAACGCGCCATGGATTCGAACGATCTCGAAAAGGAACGCGGCATTACCATCCTGGCCAAGGCGACTTCGGTCGACTGGAAGGATACCCGCATCAACATCGTCGACACCCCCGGCCACGCCGATTTCGGCGGCGAAGTCGAACGCATCCTGTCGATGGTCGATAGCGCGATCGTCCTGGTCGACGCCGCCGAAGGCCCGATGCCGCAGACCAAGTTCGTTGTCGGCAAGGCGCTCAAGGTTGGTCTCAAGCCGATCGTCGTGATCAACAAGATCGACCGTCCCGACGGCCGTCACCAGGAAGTCATCAACGAGGTGTTCGACCTGTTCGCTGCCCTCGATGCCACCGACGAACAGCTTGATTTCCCGATCCTGTACGGTTCGGGCCGCGACGGCTGGGTCTCCGAGAACCCGGAAGGCCCGAAGGACCAGGGCCTCGCGCCGCTGTTCGACCTCGTGCTCAAGCACGTTCCGGCGCCGACCGTTCATCCCGGTCCGTTCCGCATGATCGGCACCATTCTCGAGGCAAACCCGTTCCTCGGCCGCATCATCACCGGTCGCATCGAATCCGGCACGCTCAAGTCCAACCAGCCGGTGAAGGTTCTGCACCATGACGGTACGCTGCTGGAAACCGGCCGCGTCTCCAAGATCCTGGCCTTCCGCGGTCTTGAGCGCCAGCCAATCGAAGAAGCCCAGGCAGGCGACATCGTCGCCATCGCCGGCCTCTCGAAGGGCACCGTCGCCGACACGTTCTGCGACCCGTCCGTAACCGAGCCGCTGCATGCGCAGCCGATCGATCCGCCGACCGTCACCATGTCCTTCATCGTCAACGATTCGCCGCTCGCCGGTACCGAAGGCGACAAGGTGACCAGCCGCGTCATCCGCGATCGACTGCTCAAGGAAGCCGAGGGCAATGTCGCACTGAAGATCGAAGAATCGGCCGACAGGGACTCGTTCTACGTTTCCGGCCGCGGTGAACTCCAGCTCGCCGTGCTGATCGAGACGATGCGTCGCGAGGGCTTCGAGCTGGCCGTTTCGCGGCCCCGCGTCGTCATGCAGAAGGACGAGAACGGCGAGCTGATGGAGCCTGTCGAGGAAGTCGTCATCGACGTCGACGAGGAGCATGCCGGCGTCGTCGTGCAGAAGATGTCGGAACGCAAGGCCGAGATGGTCGAACTGCGTCCTTCGGGTGGCAATCGCCAGCGTCTGGTGTTCCATGCGCCGACCCGCGGCCTGATCGGTTACCAGTCGGAACTGCTGACGGATACACGTGGCACGGCCGTGATGAACCGCCTGTTCCATTCCTATCAGGCCTACAAGGGCGAACTGCCTGGCCGCACCAACGGCGTTCTGATCTCCAACGACCAGGGCGAGTCGGTGGCATTCGCCATGTGGAACCTCGAAGATCGCGGCCCGATGGTCATCGACGCCGGTGTCAAGGTTTACCAGGGCATGATCATCGGCATCCATAGCCGTGACAACGACCTTGAGGTCAACGTTCTGAAGGGCAAGAAGCTGACCAACATCCGTGCTGCCGGCAAGGATGAGGCCGTCAAGCTGACGCCGCCGATCCGCATGACGCTGGAGCGTGCGCTGGCCTGGATCCAGGACGACGAGCTGGTCGAGGTGACGCCGAAGACCATTCGCCTGCGCAAGCTCTATCTCGACCCGAACGAGCGCAAGCGCTTCGAGAAGTCGAAGGTCAGCGCGGCCTGATGGTTCAAAAGGGCGGGGACTTCCCCGCCCTTTTCGTTTGACGGCCTTACGGGCGCGCGTTGCGCAGGATCAAGTCCGCGTCGTCCACGGCCAGGTCGATCTGCACGCGGCAGCCGTCGCGAACCGGTCGATTGAGGCCAGCTGCCGTGATGATGCGACCTGCGTCCGCCATGGTGCCAATTCGGGCGCGGGGCAGGCCAAGCTCCGCCGCGAGCAAGCGATCGAGCCGGATGGCGATCGGGATTGGTGCGGCAAGAACGATCTCCAATCGCGCTGGGGCGGCTGGCCTTGAGGCCATTTCCTCCTTGCGAGCGACACTTCCCGCGAATTCCTCGACCCTGTGCGCGACCCGGCGCAGGGCTGCGACATCGAAGGCGTAACGGCTGACCAGTGCCGGATCATTGGCTTCCAGGGCCGAAAGCAGGTCCGGATCGAGGTCGCGGGCGTTGCGGCGCTCGAACAGCGTGTGGTTCCAGGTCTCGTCGCACGTGGTGCATTTGTAGACCAGCCAGGCATCGAGCCGCCTGCCGTTGGCGTTGAGGCGGAATTTGTCGCTGCATTCGAAGGCGCGCTGCGTGCCGCAACGCGGACAGGAACGCCAGGGGCGGGGGAAACGGTTTGCAATGAGTGTCCATCGGACGCGGAGCGTGCATGACATGCCGGTTGGTCCTTCCCGTCGGGAAGTCCGTCCAAGCGGCGATAAACGAGATGCCTCTCTTTGAGGCGCGGAATGGCGTTCGTGTGGAGATCAGGCGAGGAGCCTCAGCGCATGACCCGAAATCGCATTCGATTTTTGAAAGGATCATGCGCCAGATCAAGGCGTCGTCCGGCGCCGAGGCGCTGGCCAAACCGGTCTCGAACCACCACAGGAACGAACGCAATTGTAAAAAACGGCAACGCTCTTGCACGCTGCCATGCGAGTTCTGGGAGAGCTGACGAGACCGGCGGTTACGATGGCAAAGTCGGGAGCCTGAGGCTGATGATGATGCGGCGTTCTAACGAGCTGCACCAATGAGATCAAGCCGTGCCTCCAGCGCTTTTTAAACGACGGTGAAAGCGGGGTGATGAGAGATCAGCCCCGGATTGCATCGGATGGCATTCGGCCTATGCTTCGGCGCCTGCCTCAAGGAGCGCGTTGATGACGTTCACGTCCCTTCTCATTTTCGCCGGTGCGCTGTTTGTCGCCGCCGGCTCGCCCGGGCCTTCGATCGCTGCCCTGGTGGCGCGGGTGATATCGAAAGGATTCCGCGACGTGCTGCCGTTCCTGCTCGCCATGTGGATCGGTGAAGCGATCTGGCTGTCCTTTGCGGTGTTCGGGCTGGCGGTGGTGGCGCAGAGCTTCCATCTCGCCTTCGTCGCCATCAAGTGGCTCGGTGTTGCCTATCTCGCCTATCTTGCCTGGAAGATGTGGACGGCGCCGGTCGAAGCGACCGGAGGTTCATTGCCGAAGGAAGATTCGCCGGTGAAGCTTTTCCTCGCCGGCATGGCGGTAACGCTCGGCAATCCCAAGATCATGATGTTCTATCTGGCGCTGCTGCCCACCATCATCGACCTGGCTTCCGTCTCCGTGCTCGGCTGGATGGAGCTGACGGTCACGATGGCTGTTGTATTGATCCTGATCGACTTCGCCTGGATCCTGGCAGCGGCACAGGCACGCAAGCTGCTGAAAAGCCCCCGCGCCATGCGCATCGCCAACCGGGTTTCCGCCGGCACCATGGCGGGTGCTGCTGCGGCGATCGCGGCGCGAAGCTGAGTCTTCTTTTCCCTGACCGGCAGGAAGGCTATCTCGCCATTGCGTGGTATTCGGCGTTCGGACGCATGTCGATGGCGGCGGCGACGCGGTTCGACATGTTGAAGAAGGCAGCGGTCGAAGCGATGTCCCAGATGTCGCGATCGCTGAAACCCGCCTCGCGAAGTGCCTCGCGATCGGCTTCGACGATCTTTGCCGGCTGTTCGGTCAGCTTGACCGCGAATTCCAGCATGGCGCGCTGCTTTTCGGTGAGGTCGGCGGCGCGGAAGTTCATCACCATCATCTCGCCGAAGGCCGGATCGCCGGACAATTGGCGCACGGCTGCCCCATGCGCGGTCAGGCAGTAATAACAATGGTTGATGGAAGAGACGACGACCGCGATCATCTCGCGTTCGAGCTTGGATAATACGGAATCGCCGAGCATCAGGTCATTGTACGTGTCGGTGAAGGCGCGCAGCTTCTTTTCGTCGAAGGCGTAGGCCTTGAGCACGTTGGGCACGAGGCCGAGCTTTTCCTCGCATTTCGCGAAATAGGCCCTGGTGGCGTCGCTCAGTTCCCCCTGCGGCAAATCCAGTGCGGTGATTTTCTCGCTCATCGCGGTCTCCTTTCGCTGGCGCCTGCAAATTTCTTATGCAGGCAGCATTTTTCTTAGGCAGCCGTCAAACCTTTGTCGCCAAAAGGCGATCATCTGCTACGATAGTCGCAATGCAGCCTATGGCGGAGGTAAATCGCATCATGGCCAGCCTGAAGTCCGCAACCAAGCCAAAGAAACCGGTGGTAAAGGGAGGCGGAAAAGAAGGTCAAAGGCCAGGGCGGCTAGCGGATTATCTGCTGGCGAGGGCTCCATCCGAGGATGTCGCCGCCTATGACGCGGCGGATCTCGCCCGTGCCGCCGAACTGGCCGAGAATGCGGTGTCCCGTCACAAGAAGGGCGAAAGCATCGTCTCCATCGAGACGGCGTCCGGCGTGTCGCGCCAGGGGCGTCCGGTGACGGTGATCACCGTCGTCAACGACAACATGCCGTTCCTGTTCGATTCGATCCTCGGCGAAATCACCGAGGCCGCGGGCGAGCCGACCCTGGTCACTCATCCTGTCATCGCGGTCAGGCATTCGAAGGCCGGAGTGGCTGAAATCGTCGGCGATGGCGGCCTGGTCAAGGAAGATGCGGGCCTCGACAAGGTCAGCGTCGTGCATGTCCATATCGGCCGGCTTTCTGAAGAGGTGGCCGCGGCGCTCGGTACGCGGCTGACCAAGACGCTGGCGCAGGTGCGCGCCGCCGTTGCCGACTGGAAGCCGATGCTGGCACGGCTCGACCAGGCGATCTCGGAGTTCCGCTATGCGCCGGTGCCGCTGGACAAGAAGCACGTGGCCGAAGGCATCGCTTTCCTCGAATGGCTGCGCGATGACAACTTCACCTTCCTCGGCATGCGAGAGTTCAAATATTCCGGCGGCGAGAAGAGCGGCAGCCTCGAGCGCGCCGACAAGCCGGGACTGGGCATCCTCGCCGATCCGGATGTGCTGGTGCTGCGGCGCGGTACCGAGGCGGTGACGACGACGCCCGAAATCCGCGCTTTCCTGCATGGGCCGGAACCGCTGATCGTCACCAAGGCCAACGCCAAGTCGGTCGTGCACCGGCGTATCTATCTCGACTACATCGGCATCAAGACCTACGACAAGAACGGCAAGCTGGCAGGTGAGCTGCGCATCGTCGGCCTGTTCACCTCGACCGCCTACACGCGCTCGGTGATGAAGATCCCTTATCTACGCTCCAAGGCGGAGACGGTGATCGCCAAGTCCGGCTTCAATCCGGATGATCATTCCGGCAAGGCGCTGATCAACGTTCTGGAAAGCTATCCGCGCGACGAGCTGTTCCAGGTACCGATCCCCACCTTGCGCAAGCATGCCGAGGCGATCCTCGGCCTGATCGAGCGCCCACGCGTGCGTGCGCTGGTGCGCGCCGACCAGTTCGATCGCTTCGTCTCGATCCTCGTCTTTGTGCCGCGTGATCGCTACGACAGCGTGGTGCGCGAAAAGATGGGCGTATATCTGAAGACGGTTTTTGATGGTCGTTTGTCGGCTTACTATCCAGCTTTTCCGGAAGGCGGCCTCGCCCGTGTGCACTTCATCATAGGCCGCTCGGGCGGCAAGACGCCCAAGGTCGAGCAGGAAACAATCGAGGCTGCGATCCGCGACATCGTGCGCACCTGGGAAGATGCGCTGGCGGAAGCCGCGGAAGCCGGCGGCAACGATCCGGCGCTGAAAGCGATCGCCGCGCGGTTCCCGGAAAGTTACCGCGATTCCTTCTCGTCGGCGGTGGCGCTGGTCGATGCCGCGCGCATCGCCAAGATCTCGGCCGGGAACCCGATCGACATCGATTATTACCGTGACGCCGGCCAGACCCCGCAGCAGGCTTCGTTGAAGATCTATCATCACGGCAGTCCGGTGGCGCTGTCGCGGCGGGTGCCGCTGCTGGAAAACACCGGATTCCGGGTGATCAGCGAGCGCACCTTCGAGATCGACAAGGAGGACGGCAACCGCGTCTTCATCCACGACATGGAACTGGAGAACGCCTACGGCCAGCCGATCGATCTCGCCGACGAGGGGACGCTGTTCGAGGATGTGTTCCTGGCAGTGTGGCGCGGCGACGTTGACAATGACAGCTACAACAGTCTTGCCCAGACAGCCGGGCTGAAGGCGACGGAGATCCTGGTGCTGCGCGCCTATGGCCGCTATCTGCAGCAGGCCGGCATTCCGCAGAGCCAGGACTTCATAGCGGCGACACTCAACCGCTATCCCGATATCGCCCGAGGCCTCCATGCGCTCTTCGTTGCGCGGCATGGAGCGGACGCGGCGGGCGAAGGCGTCACCACGGCCAAGCACCTGAAGGCGAAGATCAAGGACGCGCTGGAGGATGTGCCCAGCATCGACGACGACACCATCATTCGTCGCTACCTCAACCTGATCGAGGCGACGCTGCGCACCAACCATTTCGTGGATGGGAAGAAGGAGCGTGGCCAGTCGCTGGCGATCAAGCTCGACTCGCGTGCCGTCGACGGATTGCCGGAACCCAGACCATGGCGCGAGATCTTCGTGTACGGCTCCGAGGTCGAAGGCGTTCACCTGCGTTTCGGCGCGGTGGCGCGCGGCGGTCTGCGCTGGTCGGATCGCGCCCAGGACTACCGCACCGAGGTGCTGGGCCTCGTGAAGGCGCAGCAGGTCAAGAATGCGGTCATCGTACCGGTCGGCGCAAAAGGCGGCTTCTATCCGAAGCGCCTGCCGCCCGCCAGCCAGCGCGACCTGTGGTTCGAGGCCGGCCGTCAGGCCTACATCAACTTCGTTTCCAGCCTGCTGTCGATCACCGACAACATCGGCATCGACCATGTCGTGCCGCCGGCCGGTGTGGTGCGCCATGATGCCGACGATCCGTATTTCGTCGTCGCGGCCGACAAGGGCACGGCAACCTTCTCCGATACCGCCAATGCGATTTCGGAAAAGCACGGTTTCTGGCTGGACGACGCTTTCGCTTCGGGCGGTTCTGCGGGTTACGACCACAAGAAGATGGGCATCACCGCCAAGGGTGCCTGGGAGGCGGTGAAGCGGCATTTCCGTGAAATGAACCGCGACATCCAGACCTCGCCTTTCACCGTGGTCGGCGTCGGCGACATGTCGGGCGACGTGTTCGGCAACGGCATGCTTTTGTCGGAACAGACGAAGCTGATCGCGGCCTTCGACCATCGCGATATCTTCATCGATCCGGAGCCGGATTTGGCGGCCTCCTTTGCCGAGCGCAAGCGCATGTTCGACCTGCCGCGTTCGAGCTGGCAGGACTACGACAAGACGAAACTGTCCAAGAACGGCGTCATTGTCTCGCGCAACCAGAAGTCGATCACGCTGCCGGCGGAAGCCGCAGCGGCGATCGGCCTCGCCAAGACAACGGCAACACCGGCCGAGATCATGACCGCCATCCTCAAGGCACCGGTCGATCTTCTGTGGTTCGGCGGTATTGGCACCTATGTGAAGGCGGTCTCTGAGACGAACCAGGATGTCGGCGACCGCGCCAACGATCCGATCCGCGTCAATGCCATGGACCTGCGCGCCAAGGTGATCGGCGAGGGTGCCAATCTCGGCGTCACCCAGCGGGGCCGCATCGAGTTCGGACTGGCCGGCGGACGCAACAATTCGGACGCCATCGACAACTCCGGCGGCGTCAACTGTTCCGACGTAGAGGTCAATATCAAGATCGCGCTGGCATCGGCCATGCGGAAGGGCTCGCTGGCACGGCCGGCGCGCAACAAGCTGCTGGCAGAAATGACCGATGAGGTCGGCAATCTGGTGCTGTCAAACAATTACGAGCAGACGCTGGCGCTGTCGCTCGCCCGCAAGCGCGGGCTGGCCGACATCGCGCATCAGGGCCGCTTCATGGCCGCGCTCGAGGCGCGTGGCCTGCTCGATCGCGCTGTCGAGACACTGCCATCGCCGGCAGCCCTTGCCGAGCGCGAGGCGCGTGGCGAGCCGTTGACCCGGGCGGAACTCGGCGTCCTGCTCGCCTATGCCAAGATCGTGCTGTTCTCCGACATCGTCGCGTCGGATGTGCCGGACGACGCGCATTTCAACACTGACCTGACCGGCTACTTCCCGGAACGGATGGTCAAGAAGTTCAATGAGGAGATCCATGGTCACCGGCTGCGGCGCGAGATCATTGCCCGTGTCGTCGCCAATGACCTGGTCAATCGTGGCGGGCCATCCTTCACCAACCGGCTGATGGAAGCGACCGGGCGCAGCGCGGCCGACGTGGTGCGGACCTTCGCAGTGATCCGCGACGGCTTCGGCCTGCCGGCGCTCTACAACGAGATCAATGCGCTGGACAACAAGACCGATGGCCAGGTGCAGATCGATCTTTACCAGGTCATAAGCCGGCTTATCTTCGTGACTGCGGGCTGGTATCTGAAGAACGATGCCGGCACCGCACCACTCAGCCAGCGCATTGCCGAACTGCAGGAGGCCCGCAAGGCGCTCGAGCCGAAGCTGGTGTCGCTGCTGTCGGATTTCTCGCGCGAGCGGCTGGAGGAGAAGCGGCACGGCCTGTTCAAGGTCGGTACGCCCGACAGGCTGGCGGAGCGGCTGGCCCTGGCCGATGTCGCCGAACTGATCCCGGACATCGCGCTGACATCGCGCCTTGCCGGTTCGGATATCGTCGCGGCAGCGAAGGCATTCTTTGCTGTGAGCGAAGCCTTCCGCATTCCACGCATCGAGGAAGCCGCGCGATCGGTGACGCCGCCGGACTATTACGACCAGTTGGCGCTGTCGCGCGCCACCGACACGATCGGCGCAGCACGGCGCGGCATCGCGGTGGCGGCACTTACGCAGCACGGCAAGGCAGCCGATCCGGTCGCGGCCTGGCTGGAAGCCGGCGGTGAACGTATTGCCCGCGTGCGTGAGCGGCTGCAGGCCCTGACGGAAGGCGGTGACATCACAGTGTCACGCCTGTCCGTCGCCTCCGGCCTGATGAGCGACCTGATCGGGGCTTGATGCCCAATCCCGGTCTATAGTCTGGCCCGGTCTGCAGCCTGGAAGCTTCGAGCCTCTAGGCTGCAAGCTGGCTTCTCGACAGGCCCTCGCGAATGTGGCGGGCAAGCTCGAGCGTCGCGGGGTCTGCATCGCGCGTTGGCAGATGCAGGTTGATCGCGAAAGGTGGCAGCGGCGGCAGGCCGGCCTCTGCCGGCAGGATGTCGAGATGCGACGGCACGGTGAAAGCAAGCCATGCCGTTACCGCAAGATCCGTCGTCACCGTGGCGGTGGTGGCATCAATGCTGCCGTTCTCGAACACGGTGCGCCATTCGCGATCCTGATTGTGCAAGGCTGCCAGGACCGCAGGCCTGAAAGCACAGGTTTCGGCCACCATCGAAACCGGCAGCGGCGTCTTCAGATGTGCGACACCGCCCCTGGCTCCCACCCAGACCAGACGGTCGACGGCGAGGCACTCGCCTTCCGAAGCGCCGAGGGGCGTCTCGACCAGAGCCAGATCGATCTCACCCCTGGCCAAGGCATGGGTGAGGTCGGGTGAGGATGCGCAGAGCAACGAAATCTCGACCTGCGGGAAGGCGTCCGCGAAACCCTTCAGAACAGGCGCAATGAGCGGGCCGGCCAGATCGAACGGCACGCCGAGCCGGACGGGTCCTTCGACGCGACGTGTCGTCATGTCGGCCCAGATCTCGTCGTTGAGGCCCAGCAGCCGTCGCGCCTTGCCTTGCAGCCGCTCTCCGGCGCTTGTGAGCCGCAGCCCGCGCCGGTCACGCGAAAACAATTCGTGGCCAAAGGCCTGCTCCAGCCGGGCGATCTGCTGGCTGACAGCACTTTGCGTGAGGTGCAGGGCATTGCCTGCAGCCGTCATGTTGCCGCGCTCGGTGACGGCGAGGAAGGTTCGGATCAGGGCGAGGTCCAGATTGCGGGTCATGCTGGCATTATGAATGCTAATGCCGGCTATAATCAACATGCGTTTCTCTAATGGCGTTTCCGGCGCTAGCTAGGAGTTTGCCGCTATTGCCTGGAGACGCCGATGTCGCCCGAAACCATCTTGCCGCTGGTCATCTTCGCGCTGGTCTCGTCCGTCACGCCGGGTGGGGCGACGACGATGGCGACCGCGTCCGGTGCGCATTTCGGCTTCCGCCGCTCGATCCCATTGATGGTGGGTATCGCCGCCGGACTGGCCAGCATGGCCGCCGCTGCCGCCGGCGGGCTGGCTGGCGTTCTTGCGGCGCTACCCTCGCTGCAGCTTGCCTTGAAAACAGCCGGTTCGGCCTATCTTTTGTGGCTCGCCTGGAAGGTCGGCTCTGCCGGCGCGCCGCGCCTCGATGCCGAGCTGGCGCGCCCGACCAGTTTTGTCGGCGGGGTCTGGTTGCTGTGGTTCAATCCGAAGGCCTGGGCGATGACCTTGGGGGCGGCGGCTTCGTTTGCCACGCTGGCCAGCGGCCCGGCCCAACTGAGCGCTCTGCTGGCGCTTGCCTTTGGCTTTGCCGCCTCCGTCTCGGTGTCGCTCTGGTGCACTGCCGGCACAGTGATGGCACGACTGATACGCACCGAAGCTCAGTGGCGCGGCCTCAATATGGTGCTCGGCGTGTTGCTCGCGCTTTCGATCGTACCGATGTGGCTGTGAATCAGATGACGAATATGCGCACAAGCGAGCGGGTCGGCTTCATCGGCCTTGGCGTGATGGGGCAACCCATGGCGCTCAATATGGCGCGCGCAGGCGTGCCGCTTTTTGTGTGGAACCGGTCATCCGGGCTCTGCGAACCGCTGCAAGCGGCGGGCGCAAGCGTGGCGACAAGCGCCGGTGAAGTCTTTGCCAGGACGCGCATCGTCATCCTGATGCTGGCCACCGAGCAGGCGATCGATGCGGTGCTGGCGCGCGACACGGCCGATTTCGCTGCCCAGGTAGCAGGCCATGTCATCGTGCACATGGGTACGACCTCGGCGGGTTATTCGCGCGAGCTGGAGGCGGATATCCGTGCCGCAGGCGGCCAGTATGTCGAGGCGCCGGTGTCAGGTTCTCGCAAGCCGGCGGAAGCGGGGCAATTGGTGGCCATGCTGGCTGGCGAGGACGCGGTCGTGGAGGAGGTCGAGCCTTTGATGCGACCGATGTGCCGTGAAATCGTGCGGTGCGGCGCGGTGCCCAAAGCTCTTTTGATGAAGCTCGCGGTCAACATCTTCCTGATCACAACGGTGACGGGTCTGGCCGAGTCCGTCCATTTCGCCGAGCGGCATGGGCTGGATCTTGCACGCCTGACGGCTGTGCTCGATGCAGGCCCGATGGCGAGCGATGTCTCGCGCATCAAGCTGGCAAAGCTGGTTGCCGGTGATTTCAGCGTACAAGCAGCAATCACTGACGTCTTCAAAAACAACCGCTTGATCGCCGAGGCGGCACGCGAGGCGAAAGTCGCCTCACCTCTGCTCGATGTCTGCCACGTGCTCTATGGTGAGACCGAAGCGCTGGGCCTCGGTCAATCCGACATGGCTGCCGTCGTCCGCGCGATCGAACAGCGCACCATGGCGGTGCGGAACACCTGACGGGCACCTGTACGCATTCGCGCTGGCGTCGCGGGCTTTCAATCATCCGTCGATTGCGTTCGCAGTCGCACGGTGATCGGCCTTCCCGCGGGGTCAGGGCATCAGGCAGGTTTCAGGTCTTTGCAGTGCAGTGAAAAACGTGCAGACATGGGCCACCGCGAACGGGACAAAGCGGTGGAGGACAGATGAGCGAAGTGACCATGCAGCGCGCCTCCCGGCGCGGCATCTGGGGCTGGATGTTCTTCGACTGGGCGGCGCAGCCCTTCTTTACGGTGGTCACCACCTTCATCTTCGGCCCCTATTTTGTCTCGCGCCTGTCGGCGGATCCTGCCATGGGCCAGGCGGTCTGGGGCTACGGGTTGGCTGCGGCGGGGTTGGTGATCGCGGTGCTCTCGCCGATCCTCGGTTCGATCGCCGACCAGACCGGGCCACGCAAGCCGTGGATCGCTTTCTTCGCCACGATCAAGATCGTCAGCCTTATGCTGCTGTGGTTCGCCGCACCGGGATCGAATCTCTTCCTGATCGTGCTGTTCTTCTCGTTGGCCTCGGTGGCGGCGGAATTCTCGACCGTCTTCAACGATTCGATGATGCCGCGCCTGGTACCCAAGGCGGAGATCGGCAGAATCTCCAACATCGCCTGGGGGCTCGGCTATCTCGGCGGCATGGTGGCGCTGATCTTCGTCGTGGCGCTGATGGCGGGTTCGCCGGAGACCGGCAAGACGATCGTCGGTCTCGATCCGATCTTCGGTCTCGATCCCAAGCTCGGTGAGGATGCCCGTGCGACCGGACCGCTTTCGGCGCTATGGTATCTCGTCTTCATCCTGCCGATGTTCTTTTTCACCCCGGACGCGGTGAAAGGCATCCCGGTCGGACCAGCGGTCAAGCGGGGTCTGGCGGAGCTGAAATCGACGCTTGCCGAGGTGCGCAAGCGTGTCGGCATCTTCCGTTTCCTTGTCGCGCGCATGATTTACCAGGACGGGGTCAACGCACTGCTTTCCCTTGGTGGCGCTTTCGCAGCGGCGATGTTCGGCTGGTCGATCACCGAGATCGGCGTGTTCGGCATCATTCTCAACGTCGTTGCCATTCTCGGCTGCTGGGTTGCGGCGCGGCTGGATACAGGGCTCGGGTCGAAGGTGGTGGTGATGATCTCGCTGGTGCTGCTGACCATCGCCACCGTTGGCATCATCTCGACCGGGCCAGGTTATACGCTGTTCGGCTGGCTGCAGCTTCCCGGCGTCGATACCGGCGGTCTGTTCGGCACGCCGGCCGAGAAGGCTTATATCCTCTACGGCCTGCTGATCGGCGTGGCGTTCGGACCGGTGCAGGCGTCGTCGCGTTCCTACATGGCGCGCAGCGTCACCGCGGAAGAGTCCGGCCGCTATTTCGGCATCTATGCGCTGGCCGGGCGGGCGACCAGCTTCCTGGCGCCGTTCCTGATCGCCACCGTCACCGCAACGACCGGCTCGCCCCGCCTCGGCATGGCGATGATCATCCTGTTCCTGGTCGGGGGTATGATAATCCTCGCCGGTACGCCCTATCCGGCCGACAAGACGGAAGGCTGAGGCGAGTGCCTCAATTCGAAAAATCCGGAATCTGACAAAAAACCCAGATACTTATTCTGTTTCTCGAAGAATGAAGCGTGAGAAGGATCTCTGGGTCTCCCGGGATCTTGGCCTGAATGGGAAGATGGATCATTCGTGCTCCATCTTCACATAGTTCTGCTGCTGCGGATCTTTGCCAGTCTCCAAATCCGTCGACAACCTTTAAGCGAGAGCCCTCGAATTGCTCGAACATGCTTTCTTCATTCAAGAAAGGATCGTCCGAAAGAAACTTGAACCTACCCCAGTCATTGGCTCCAACGGCTGCGATTATCTCCAGGATCCGCTGATGCTCGAAGTCCGAAATCGCGGCCATGTCGTCACCAGGGCTAGTGCCTGAAATGCCTGATGCCGGTGAAGACCATGGCGATGCCGTGGTCGTCGGCTGCCTTGATGACGTCGTCGTCACGCATGGAGCCGCCGGGCTGGATGACTGCCGTGGCGCCTGCTTCGACGGCTGCAAGCAAACCGTCGGCAAAGGGGAAGAAGGCGTCGGAGGCGACGACCGAACCTCTGGTCAGCGGCTCTGCGTGACCGGCGGCTTCCGCAGCGTCGATGGCCTTGCGCGCCGCGATGCGCGAGGAGTCGACGCGGCTCATCTGGCCGGCGCCGATGCCGACCGTAGCGTGGTCCCTGGCGTAGACGATGGCATTGGACTTCACATGCTTGGCGATGCGGAACGCGAATTTGAGGTCCGCCATCTCGGCTTCGCTCGGCGCGCGCCTGGTGACGATCTTCAGGTCGAGATCGTCGACCACGGCATTGTCGCGATTCTGCACCAGCAATCCGCCGGCCACGGATTTGACGATCGTGCCGGTCTGCCGCGGGTTGGGCAGACCATCGGTGACCAGCAGGCGCAGGTTCTTCTTGGCGGCAACGATCGCCGCAGCCTCATTGGACACCTCGGGCGCGATGATCACTTCGGTGAAGGTCTTGACGATTTCTTCCGCGGCTTCGGCATCGAGCAGCCGGTTCAGAGCGACGATGCCGCCGAAGGCCGAGACCGGATCGCAAGCCAGAGCCTTGAGATATGCTTCCTTGAGCGTTGCGCCTTCGGCGACGCCACAAGGGTTGGCATGTTTGATGATCGCGACCGCGGCGGTGCGGGCCGGGTCGAACTCGCCGGCCAGCTCGAAAGCAGCATCGGTGTCGTTGATGTTGTTGTAGGACAGTTGCTTGCCCTGCAGCTGGCGCGCCGTAGCAACGCCGGGGCGCCTGTCGCCGTTGACGTAGAAGCCCGCCGACTGGTGCGGGTTTTCGCCGTAACGCATGACGCTTTCCAGCCGTCCCCCGAAGGCACGCCATGCCGGCTGCTCGATCTGCAGTTCTTCGGCGAACCAGCCGGAGATCGCTGCATCATAGGCCGCCGTGCGGGCGAAGGCCTTTGCCGCGAGCCGCTTGCGGAAATCCAGCGGCAGCGCGCCGCCATTGGCAGCGAGCGCCTCCAGCACCGCGACATAGTCTTCGGGTTCGGTGACGATGGCGACATAGGCGTGGTTCTTGGCCGAGGCGCGCACCATGGCCGGACCACCGATATCGATGTTCTCCACGACCGCGGCGTAGCCGGCGCCGGAGGCGCGGACCTGTTCGAACGGGTAGAGGTTGACCACGACCAGGTCGATCGGCTCGATGGCGTGCTCGCGCATGGCGGCGGCGTGTTCCGGATCGTCGCGTACTCCAAGCAGAGCGCCATGAACCGAGGGATGCAGCGTCTTGACGCGGCCGTCCATGATCTCGGGGAAGCCGGTCAGTTCAGACACGTCGCGAACGGTTATGCCGGAAGCGGCGATCGACTTGGCGGTGCCGCCGGTCGAAACCAGTTCGACGCCGGCCTTGGCGAGTGCCGCCGCGAAATCGATCAGGCCAGTCTTGTCGGATACGGAAAGCAGCGCGCGACGAATGGGGACGAGATCCGGCGCGGGAATGTTCTTGGCGGCAACGGCCATGGCTGGCGGCCTTTCTGCGGGCTGAAGAAGATGGCCCGCGCCGTAGCACACGGAGGCTCAAAATCAAGCAGGGTCGGCGTCGGAAAGCGTGCCGGGCACAAAACTCAGGCGGGGAGCGCGTCCATCTTGTCACGCCAGAAGGACAGGCGTTCCTTCAGCGCAGCGCCCTCGGGTTGGCAATCGTCTTCAAAAAGCTCGAGCACCTCGATGGCAATGGCGTCCTGGCCGTGCTGGTTGTACGCCGCTTGCAGCGCAGCTGCGCGATGGCTGCCCAGCCGAAGCGTGAACCACAAACGGTTCGGCATGGCGTCGAGATCCGGTGAATATCCAACCCAGCGCTGGTTCGTTTCAGCACAGATCAGCCCATAGATCCCTGCCGGGACGTCACGCTTCTTGTAGGCCGCCACAGCTGCCTTCCTGTCGATACTGCCCATGATCAAACCTTTCGGGGCGGCATGTAGGGGTAACGCCCGATGATGTCAATTATACCCGGGTAATATTTGACATTGTCGGGGAACACGCTAAGAAGGCCAGACCAAGGAGAATTTGATGCCTTTGTCTCTGACCTCCACCAGCACAGCGTTCGAAGGCGACCGTCGCCTCGCCGGTGGATCGCTGGTCGAAGTGGCGCTCGCCGTGAAAGCGCGCCAAGGTGCTGCAGACGCGCCCGTACTGGTCTTCGACGACGCTACGGGTGCCGTCATCGATCTTGACCTGCGCGGTCCGGATGCGGAGATCCTTGCGCGGCTCGCCGCGCGGTTTCCATCGCTCACCTCCGCCAAAGCCGTTGCTGAAGACCGACCCATGGCAGAAGGGACGGATACCGCAACACGCGGCCGGGGTCGGCCGAAGCTTGGGGTGATCGCACGCGAAGTCACCTTGTTGCCGCGGCAATGGGAATGGCTGGCGGCACAGCCCGGCGGGGCTTCGCAGACATTGCGCCGGCTGGTCGATACGGCACGCCGCGCGGATGGCGATGGCAGCGCCCGGCGCAACCGTCAGGAGGCCGCCTATCGTTTCGTCTCGGCCATGGCTGGAAATCTGCCCGGCTTCGAGGAGGCATCGCGAGCCTTGTTTGCCGGCGATCCGGACAGGTTCACACGCGAAATGGCGAGCTGGCCGACCGATATCAGGGCGCATGCCCAGAAGCTTGCAGGGTACGCGCCGGACACCTGATGTCGGAGCCCGCCGAGGTCAAGGCCTTGGAGCAAAGCCGGCCGTGCCGGTGCGCACGAACTGCCAATGCACCTCCGCCTGCGCCGATGCGTGGAAATGCAGCACGATCTGCCGGCTGCGGCGCGGCCCGACGATGCCGGCGAAGAAAATCGATTCCTCGACCTCGGGCTGGATCTGCGGCGAGGTGAACACCCAGATGTCTCCGCCTTCGGCGGCAAGCACCAGTCGGTCGTGCTCGTCGCGAAACAGGCTGGCGTCGGGATGGATGTGGAAGCGGACAGCGACGGTGTCGCGACCATCATTGCGGATCGCACTGTTTCCGGCTTGCAGGAAACGGTCGCGGCCGGTGAGGACGTTGCCGTTTGCCGACAGCACCACTTCGCGTTCATGCAGGATTCCGAAGCGTTGCGCATAGCCATCGTGTCGGGCGATGAAGCCCTGGCGGCCGCTGTCGTCGAGCCGTTCGCTCGAGACCTTGCGCGGACCGCCGAGCAAGGGTGAGCCTGGCAGGCCGCCGACCCGCATCGACAGGGCGAAGCGCGCGGAAGAGGTATCGTTGAGCGTCGCCGTGGAATGCGCGGCGGTGGCGCGTGCCAGCGGGCGGAATTCGGCGGCGCCGTAGGTGTCGACGCCGGCATTCACGATGTAGTGCTGGCGGCCTGATGACAGTTCGAACGACAGGCAGCCGGCATGGGCCGAATTGGAAACATCGATCGGCGGCGGCGCGCCAGTGTCGGCAATCACCGTGACGTCGCCCATGGTCAGCCGCTCGTAGCCGGAATAGGGCGCATGCAGCAAAGGTGCGCCGGCGGTGTCGTCGTGGCGCAGGATCGCGGCAATCCGGTCCTGAATGGTGGCACCCATGCCGTTGAAGCGGGCGAGGCTGCCGTCATGGTGACGAAAGAAACGCAGCGCTGGCAGCATTCGGTCGATGGCGTTGATCAGTGCCGCCGGCGGTGTCTCGGCCTGATTGGCATAGGTCTGGCGCAGCGGCAGGAGATCGGCCAGGATTTCCAGGACCGTCAGTGGACTGCGCGAGATATGACCGCCATCGGGAAGGATCTGTCGGTCGAGCTCTTCGGCGAGATTGCGGGTGGCCGAGCGTAGCGCCGAGGCTGGCGCGGGCAGGGACAACGCCGCAAAGGCGAGCGCGACGCGGGCGCGCAGCCTGTCCTTGCCATCGGGCATCTCGCGCGCCAGCGAACGCAGGTAGCGGATCTGCACCGCGAGCGTTTTCAGGAAGGCGCGGTAGAATGGAAACTCGGCGCCCTGCAAGACGATGGAGGAATGCTGCTGCCAGGCGATGATGCGCTTGGCGGTGGTGGCGGGCTCCCATGCCGGGCCAGCGATGCGATTGCCATGCTGGGCGATCCAGTCGGAAACCAGCGCGCGGGCATTGGCGGCAGCAAGATCGGTTCCGGCGGCGCGCATGTGGCGAAGCCAGCGGAAGCCATGCAGTGAGCGCACCCAGCCATCATGGGCGACGTCGAGCTGGAACGGCGACAGGCCGCCGGTCTCGACCAGATGGCCAGAGAGCGGAAAACGGCCATAATAGATTTCATGCGCGATTTGCGGATCGGCCAGCCTGAGATCGGGCGGCGCGATCAGCACGCGTTCGGGCGTGCGACCGGAATAGCGCCAGCGATAGACAGGCCCGGCGCGCAGGCGCCGGCGCGCCTTGCGCCAAAATTCCTTTGCGACGAGCGTCCACAGACGCGTCGTATCATCGGCAGCGAGTGCCAAAAACCACCTCGATTTGTCCCGTCCGCCCGCGTGAATTATAGGATTCAACTATATTCTTGAAAGCGAATTCGGCGGGAAGCCCACAGATCAGGGTTAAGCCAGACCTTTTTGGGGTATTTTGCCGCGACACGATTTGCCTGGCGGAACGTTAATCCATTCTACGCAGGCGGGCAGCAAAGAACCCGTCCAGGCCGGACAGCATCGGATTGTCCAGACTGAAGCCGGCAGGCGTGGTGCGCAGTGTGCCCTTCGGCGTCACGAAGGAGGCGATGCCGGGGACTTCGTCCGGCCGGATCGGATCGCCAACGATGCCTTTCGCTTCGGACAGGAAGGCACTGTGGAGTTCTTCTCCCTCGAGCGGATCGAGCGAACAGTTGGAGAAGACAACGCAACCGCCAGGCTTCAGCAGCGTGACGGCTTTTTCCAGCAACCGGTACTGCAGGTTCGCGAGCTTGTCGATGTCGGCGGGCGTCTTGGTCCAGGGCACGTCGGGGTGTCGGCGCACCGTGCCGGTGGAAGAACAGGGTGCGTCCAGCAAAACAGCATCGAAAAGCTCGGTAGGGCTATAGTCGAGCAGGTCGGACTGAATGACTTCGGCGTTCATGCCCAGCCGTTCGAGATTTTGCCCCAGCCGCGCCAGGCGGCTTTTCGATGTGTCGACCGCCGTTACCTTTGCGCCCGCCAGAATGAGCTGTGCCGTCTTGCCGCCGGGCGCCGCGCAAAGGTCGGCAACCCGTTTGCCGGCGATGTCGCCGAAAAGCCTCGCCGGGAGCGCTGCCGCGGCATCCTGTACCCACCAGGCACCTTCCGCGAAGCCCGGCAGTTCAATGACAGGGGCAGGTAGTTTCTCTACCCGAACCGTACCTGTCGACAGGACGATGCCACCGAATCGTTGCGCCCACAGAGCCGGGTCGGCTTTCACCGTGAAATCGACGGGCGCTTCCAGCCGATGAGCGGTGAGGATCGCATTGGCTGTTTCCTGACCATAAGCGCTGCGCAGCCGCTCGTCGAACCATGCCGGCGCATCGTTGATCGCGGCAAGAGCCTGCGGCAGCTCGACATCCTTGGCGCGGACCAGAGTGCGTAAGACACCGTTGACGAGACCGGAAAAGCGTGCGGTGCGCGGGTCGGCTTTGGCATGGGTGACAGCGAGGTCGACGGCAGCACTGTCGGGCACATCCAGGAACAGTATCTGAGCGGCCGCGACATGCAGAATGTGCGAAAGCGTGGTGGCGTTGGCCGGCAGCGGCTTCTCCAGACGGCGGGAGAGCAGGCCGGCAATGGTCATACGATAGCGGAGCGCTGTAACCAGAATGGCGCGTACCAGTGCACGATCACGCCCGTCGAGCCCACGATATTGCGGATGGCCGTGCTCGTTGTCGGTCAGCCCATCGAGGGGGGTATGGGCATCGATGACCGCAGCCAGCAACCGCGCCGCAGCCTGGCGCGCGGCAAGCCCGGGCGCCTGCAGCGCATTGTCGGAACGATGAGGCGCTGGCTTGCGGGCAGCCCTGGAAGATTGCCTCACTGCCATGGGCCTTTCGGACCGGACGGGTTGCGGCCCCAGGGATTGGGTCTCGGCGCTTCCGGTTGCTCGCTTTCGCCGGAGGAAGGTTCGGAGCTGCCCCAGGGGCCGGCCGAATCGGCCTGGCCATGGCGCGGCGAAGGTGCCGCTTCGGGACGCATGGCGTCGCCGGCCTCACGAGCCTGGCCCATTTGCACGGCAAGCGCCTGCAACGCTGCGATGCGGTTTTCCGTATTCGGGTGGGTGGAGAAGAGGTTGTCCATGCGCTCGCCGGAAAGCGGATTGATGATGAAAAGATGCGCGGTCGCGGGATTGCGTTCGGCATCGTCGTTGCGGATGCGTTCGGCGCTCCGCGCGATCTTGTCAAGGGCGGAAGCCAGCCAGAGCGGATGGCCGCAGATCTCCGCGCCGCGCCGGTCCGCTTCATATTCACGGGTGCGGCTCACCGCCATCTGCACGATCATGGCAGCGAAAGGCGCAACGATCATTGCCACCAGCACGCCGATGAAGCCGAGCGGATTGTTGTTCTCACGGTTGCCGCCGAAGAAGAAGGCGAAATTGCCGAGCATGGAAATGGCGCCGGCAAGGGTCGCCACGATAGTCATGGTCAGCGTGTCGCGGTGCTGCACATGGGCAAGCTCATGTGCCATCACGGCGGCGACTTCCTCATGTGACAGGCGCTGCAGCAGCCCGGTCGAGGCAGCGACGGCGGCATTCTCGGGATTACGGCCGGTGGCGAAGGCGTTGGGCTGGTCGGTGTCGATCAGGTAGACACGCGGCATCGGCAGGCCAGCATTGGCGGCCAGGCTCTTCACGATGGCATAGAATTCCGGTGCGCTGCGCTCGTCGACCTCGACGGCGTGGTTCATCGACAGCACCATCTTGTCGGCGTTCCAGTAGCTGAAAAAATTGGTGGCGATTGCGATGACCAGCGCAATCATCATGCCGCCGGAGCCGCCGATCAGGTAGCCGACACCCATGAACAGCGCCGTCATGGCGGCCAGAAGCATGGCTGTGCGCATCGTGCTCAAATGTTTCTCCATCGCCTCGTAAGGGTCGATCCCTCGCCCTTGTTTCGCTATATGATGGTAAGAAGCCCAAGCTGTTTCAATCCACTGGAAGAAAAGCATGCCGGACGAAAACCGCAAGCCGAACGAGATGCCGGGCGAAGCAGGCCAAGATAAGGCGCTGTCGCCGGCGGCAGAACGGGCACTGGCTGAAGCCAAAATCCGCCGCCAGGCCTATCGTCAGGCCGAGGCAGCCCTGCCCAGGGAAATCGGTGGGCGTGGCGGCAACGATCCCAATCGTTATGGCGACTGGGAAGTGAAGGGCCTGACCAGCGATTTCTGACGCGGCTCGGGTTGGTCTCGATCGCCGCCGCTTTGCCCGGCGCTGATCCGCCGACGGTATCGATACAATCGCCGACGCTAAATTAGTGTTCTGTAACGCTATTTATCAACGCACCCGTAACTTTACCCTGCATTTACCTTCGTTAGCGTTTTGGGGGGCGAAAGGTCGGGCCTTTACCAAGCACTCACCAATATTGGTCCAGATGCCGCCTCATCCGGCAGGAAACCCGCATTCGAGATACGGGTTCCGCGGGCGGGGAAGGGCGATGATGTTTTTCGGCAGGCTTCTGCAGCTGGTCGGTAGGTTCGGCAGGGACCGCGGCGGCAATTTCTTGGTCATGGCCGGCGTCGTGCTGGGTGTACTGGCGTTGGCCGTAGGCTTTGCAGTGGATATCGGCCAGATGATGAATGCCCGCTCAGCGCTGGGCAATGCCATCGATGCCGCGGTGACCTCGACGGCGCGGGATCTCACCACCGGGACCGCCACCGAGGCTGAAGCGACCAAGATCATCAAGGTCTATCTGGACGCCAACAGCGGCGGCGGTGTTTTGGCTGGCAATCAGATCGTGATCGACAAGGTCACGCTCGACCGCACGAAATACACCCTTCAGGTCTCGGCCTATGTCGACGTGCCGCTCTATTTTCCGGTGTTTGGAACGGAAAAGACGCGACGCGTATCGCAAACAGGAGCGGCGGTTTATTCGTTCCGGCAGCTCGAGATCGCGATGATGCTCGACCTCACGGGCTCAATGAAAGACGGCACAAAGGTCCAGGATCTCAAGAAGGCTGCAAAAGATGCGATAGATACGATCTTTTTGGATCAAAGCCCGACCCGGCCACGAGTGCGTGTGGCCCTGATACCTTACGCAAACGCGGTGAATGTCGGCAGCAGCCTGGCCGCGAGCTCCGTTTTCATTGAAACCAAGGAGAGTGAACGCAAGCAGGCGCCGGGCAACACCGAACCGCGACTGCCGTCGAATTCTAGCAACGGTACGAACAACAAATACAACTGTGCTACCGAGCGTAAGGGCGATTATCAGTATACCGACGATGGCCCTGAGCGTAGCATGGTCAATCGGGATATGTTCATAACGACTTTCTCGGGCGGGTCTGCCGGTTTTTCGGCTAGTATCATGTGCCCTAAAGCGGAAATAATGCCGCTCACGTCGGATGCTCAGGCGCTTAAGTCCCGGATCGATTCATTCGAGTTTGAGGGCGGTACGGCCGGTCATATCGGCGTGCAATGGAGCTGGTACCTGCTCTCGCCGAACTGGGCGGGAGCGCTCCCCGAGGCGCAACGTCCAATGGACTACGACAGTGCCAAGATAGGCAAGTATGCGATCCTGATGACGGACGGCCTGTTCAATCTTTCCTATTTCGACGCTTCCACCGACAGGGGAGTGTACAAGGATGGCAAGGCTCCGCCACGTGACGCGGCCATCAAACTTTGTGAAGGTATGCGTGCCAAGGGCATCGAAATCTACACCATTGGTTTCGATCTCTATAACAGCGGTATCACCGCTGATTCCCGGGCCAAGGCCATCGATCTCCTGCAGAAATGCGCCAGTCCCGACAGTGGCGGAAAGCATTTCTTTGACGCCTCCACCGGGCCGGAACTTAAGGCGGCCTTCGATAAGATAGCCAGCAATATGAACAAGCTGGCTCTGACAAAGTAGCCGGTCTGCCAAGCTGCTCCATCACAAACGGAAAAGGCCGCCACATCTTGCGATGGGCGGCCTTCCGTGGCTTTCGTCCAGGCGCGGCTCGTGGCCACGATCCCTTCGGACCGTGTGCCGCGCGTCTCGCGCTTCAGCGGAGAGACTGCTCTCCGTGAAGGCGATCCGCCGGGATCACGCTCTGGAAAACGAAATCACTCGACATCGGATCACCTCCTTTCAGTTCGTTGAACACGCAGCCAAGGTGGGGTGTTTTGTGCGCAAGCGCAAGTGCAAGACCGCAACAGTTTCATGCCGCCGCGACAAGAGCGTTTCCTTTACGAAGCGCCCTACTCTTTAGTTCTCCGCAATTCCGGACGCAAAACCGCTGCTCACTTTTGCTGGAATTGCTCGAGTATCGGAATTCCGGGCTTTGCCAGATGCAGGATGTCGTAGGCCGAACCATGTTCGGGAGCGGTTGCCGTCTCGGCCGAAAGCCTGAAACGAGACAGGCGCCAGTTGGCCAGGTCGATCGCCGTTACCGCGGCATAGATGCCCGTCTGGCTGGCGATCGCGGTATTGCGCTCGTTTTCGCCGCGTTTCAGCGCCGCGAAATTTGCGGCCGGATCGATCAGGACATCCTCTCGGTAGACGGAACGTGCGCCAATCGCCGATCCCAGATGCACGTCGAGCGGCAGCCAGGTTTCGATCGCGGGGCGACCAAAACCATCGATCACTTTCTGGAAACGCTCGCCGGTGATGAAATCGCTGGCTGCTTCGTCATCCAGCCAGAGGTAAAGCGATGAATAGGCATTGTTTGTGGCGCCGTTCTCGCCACGTCGCTGCGCAACGAAAGCCTTGAAGCCGAGGCCGGGCGTATCGTCCCAGTCGGGGCCGAGACTGGCCGCCCGGCTGGCGATCTTGTCCATATCATAGTCGGCGGGGAGACGGTGGATGTACTGCATCATCAACATGGCTGGGCTCCTTGAGTCCAATGCAGCTTGCCATCGCCCTATCATTATGAAAACATATCACTGAATATATAAATGATAAGATTTGAACATGAATGATCCCGCACGAACACTCGATATCGACACGGTCCAGGCCTTTGCACTGGTAGCGGATCTTGCTTCATTCACGCGGGCGGCGGAGGTGCTCGACACATCGCAGGCAACCGTCAGCCTCAAGCTCAAACGGCTGGAAGCCCGTCTCGATGCCCGCCTGCTGGAGCGCACGCCCCGTCATGTTCGGCTGACCGCGCAGGGTGAACGGTTCCTGCCGGCGGCGCGCAACCTGCTTGAGGCGCACGAGCGTGCGCTTTCCGGCATCCAGGCAGCCGCGCCCAGCCGGCTCACGCTCGGCATCAGCGATCATGTCGCCGGGCCGGAGCTGCCGCTGCTGCTTGCGAAGCTGAACGCATACGACCCGTCACTGGTGGTGGAGGTTCGGATTGCCTCTTCTCGTGATGTCGTAGCCCGTTACGGCCACGGCGAACTGGACGCGGTGATTGCGCGGCGCGGCGATGACAATGCCGACGGGGAGATCCTGTTTCGAGAGCCGTTCCGCTGGTTCGCATCACCCTCGTTCCAGCACCGCTCGGGCGAACCGCTCAGGCTGGCCGCGTTGGCTGCACCCTGTGGCATCCGCGCGCTCGCCATCGATGCGCTGGACGAGGCGGGTCTGCCATGGACGGAAGCGTTCGTCGGCGGGGGTGTCATGGCGCTTGGTGCAGCGGTGAGTGCCGGCCTGGCCGTGGCGGCGCTTGCCCAGCGGGTGGCGCCGGCTGGCGCCATCGATGTTGGCGCAAATCTCGGACTGCCTCCACTGCCGGGGCAGGACATCGTGCTGATGACGCGTCCCGGCAGGCGCGATGCGCGCGAGGTGCTCAAGGTTCTCGCCGCCGCTTTCCGCAGTGCGGCGGCGAGAACGTAGGGGAGGGTGGCTCAGCCCTTCTTGTTCTGCCGGTTGCTGACGAGATCGTCGACGACAGCGGGATCGGCCAGCGTCGAGGTGTCGCCAAGCGCGCCGAAATCGTCTTCGGCGATCTTGCGCAGGATTCGGCGCATGATCTTGCCGGACCGTGTCTTGGGCAGGCCGGGCGCGAACTGGATCTTGTCGGGCGAAGCGATCGCGCCGATCTCCTTGCGCACATGTGCGATCAGCTCCTTGCGCAGGTCCTCCGTCGGCTCCACACCCGCCATCAGCGTGACATAGGAGTAGATGCCCTGGCCCTTGATGTCGTGCGGATAGCCGACGACGGCCGCTTCCGATACCTTGTCATGGGCAACGAGTGCCGATTCCACCTCGGCCGTGCCCATGCGGTGGCCTGACACGTTGATGACATCGTCGACGCGGCCGGTGATCCAGTAATAGCCGTCCTCGTCACGGCGGCAGCCATCGCCGGTGAAATACTTGCCCTTGTAAGTCGAGAAGTAGGTCTGCACGAAGCGCTCATGGTCGCCATAGACGGTGCGCATCTGACCAGGCCAGGAATCGGTGATGCACAGATTGCCGTCGGCAGCACCCTCGAGCACCTTGCCATCATTGTCGACCAGCTGCGGCTTGACGCCGAAGAACGGGCGTGTCGCCGAACCTGCCTTGAGATCGGTCGCGCCAGGCAACGGCGTGATCAGGATGCCGCCGGTCTCGGTCTGCCACCAGGTGTCGACGATCGGCACCTTCTTGTCGCCGACGACGTTGAAGTACCATTCCCATGCTTCCGGATTGATCGGCTCGCCGACCGATCCCAGCACGCGCAGGCTCTTGCGCGACGTCTTTTTCACCGGCGCCTCGCCGGCACCCATCAGCGCGCGGATGGCGGTCGGAGCGGTGTAGAATATGTTGACCTTGTGCTTGTCGACCACTTCCCAGAAGCGCGATACCGACGGATAGTTCGGCACGCCTTCGAACATCAGCGTGGTGGCGCCGTTGGCGAGCGGGCCGTAAAGAATGTAGCTGTGGCCCGTCACCCAGCCGACATCGGCCGTGCACCAGTAGATGTCGCCATCGTGGTAATCGAAGACATACTGGTGCGTCATCGAAGCATAGACGAGATAGCCGCCGGTGGTGTGCAGCACGCCCTTCGGCTTGCCGGTCGAGCCTGAGGTGTAGAGGATGAACAGTGGATCCTCCGCCTTCATCTTCTCCGGCTTGCATTCGGCCTTAACCGTCTTGACTTCGTCGTGATACCAGAGGTCGCGTCCCTCGACCCAGCCGATCTTGCCGCCGGTGCGGCGTACCACGACAACCGACTTCACTGCGGTCTTCTGCCTGGCTGCGATCTCGATCGCCTTGTCGGTGTTTTCCTTCAGCGGAATGCTCTTACCGCCACGCAGGCCCTCGTCGGCCGTGATGACGAAGGTCGAGGCGGCATCGACGATGCGGCCGGCCAGCGCGTCCGGCGAGAAGCCGCCGAACACCACCGAGTGGACCGCGCCGATGCGGGTGCAGGCCAGCATCGCATAGGCAGCTTCCGGGATCATCGGCATGTAGATGGTGACGCGGTCACCCTTCTTGACGCCGTGCTTCTTCATTACGTTGGCGAGCCGACTGACATGCTCGTGCAGCTCGTTGTAGGTGATCTTCTTGTCGTCGTAGGGATTGTCGCCTTCCCAGATGATCGCGACCTGGTCACCGCGTTTCTTCAGGTGCCGGTCGATGCAGTTGTGCGAGACGTTCAACTGTCCGTCTTCGAACCATTTGATCGACACCTTGCCGTCGAACGAGGTGTTCTTGACCTTGGTGTAGGGTTTGAACCAGTCGAGGCGCTTGCCGTGCTTGCCCCAGAATTTGTCCGGGTTCTTCACGCTCTCCGCGTACCACTTCACATACGTTTCATTGTCGATCAGCGCATGCTTCTTCCACGCCGGCTGTACGCGATGGACCTTAGCCTCGGTCATGTCTTGGTCTTCCTCCTGAGATCGGCCGCCGGTTGGCGGTGTTGCGGCCTGCGGGCCGCGAAAATCGCGGGCATTATTATCAGTTCGGACGTTACGGCAATATTAGACATTGGGTTTGTCCGTCCGTAACAGAAAATTGCGCGTCGCCGCACACGGTTAGGTCGAACCAAAGGGCGGATTGCACGTTTAAAGGCATGGTTAACGTTCGAGGCGCAGAGTTTTTCCGGGAGGACCGACAATGGGTGTGTTGAGGCACAACGCACCCGAAATAAACTTGCGAGGGCTGCCATGCGCGACCACGCCGAACTGGAACTTCTGCTCAAGGGTTACGGGCTGACGACGGCCCGCATCCTTTATCATTATCCCGACCATCCGCACCTGTTGCAGACATACATCTGGCAGGACTACGACATCGCTCCGAAATTCCCGATACTGGGTGCCTTCATCAGCTTCTGGCGCGAGAAGCTTGAAGGCCCGCTGCATTCGGTCTGCTTCACCCATCAGAAGCTGATTTCAGCCAGCGAATGGCGCAAGGTCGACGGCGAAATCTTGCTGCACTGACCGATTGCGAGCTGGCCAGCCGTCATAGCTTCGGCTGGGCCACGGAGGATGACCATCGTGATGGGCGACGCGATTACGACCGTCGCTTGACCGAAGCGGCTTTTTGCCTCGTCTGATGGATCGGCGAGACAGCCAGCCGATGGTCATTTCTGGCCCAAAAGCTCATCTCCTTATCGGCTCTGGCTGATTGCAAAAGCCACTGCGCGCGGTTAAGCGCGGGCCAGGCTTTCGGTCGAACCCGAAGCTGCAATATCGCTCTTAGAGGTTCGCTTGAGGAGGATTCCCGTGAATACGAAGAAACTGCTTACCGGCGTTGCATTCGCCGCTTCCGTGCTGGTCGCAGCTACCGCTGCCCGCGCCGACATCGTCATCGGCCTTGTCGCGCCGGTGACCGGCCCGGTCGCCGCTTATGGCGACCAGGTCAAGAACGGCGCCGAAGCCGCCGTTGAAGTCATCAACAAGGATGGCGGCATCAAGGGTGAGAAGGTCGTGCTGAAGCTCGCCGACGATGCCGGCGATCCGAAGCAGGGCGTCTCCGCTGCCAACCAGCTGGTCGGCGAAGGCGTGAAATTCGTCGTCGGCCCGGTGACCTCGGGTGTCGCCATGGCGGCTTCCGACGTGTTCGCCGAGAACGGCGTGCTGATGGTGACGCCGACCGCAACCTCGCCGGACCTGACCAATCGCGGTCTGACCAACGTCCTGCGCACCTGCGGTCGTGACGACCAGCAGGCGGAAGTGGCCGCTGCCTATGTGGTCAAGAACCTGAAGGACAAGAAGGTTGCCATCGTCGACGACAAGGGCACTTACGGCAAGGGTCTGGCCGACTCCTTCAAGAAGGCGATCAACGCCGGCGGCGTCAAGGAAGTCAGCCATAATTCGCTGACCCCTGGCGAAAAGGATCTGTCGGCCTTGGTGACCCGCCTGAAGTCGGATGGCGCCGAAGTGATCTATTTCGGCGGCTATCATCCCGAGGGTGGCCTGCTTGCCCGTCAGCTCGCTGACGCCGGCGTCAAGGCGCTGATCATCGGCGGCGAAGGCCTGTCCAACACCGAATACTGGGCGATCGGCAACCAGGCGGCTGCCGGCACGCTGTTCACCAACGCGACCGACGCGCTGAAGAACCCGGACTCGGCTCAGGCCGTCGAAGCGCTCAAGGCCAAGGGCATCCCGGCTGAAGCTTTCACGCTCAACGCCTATGCCGCTGTCCAGGTGCTGAAGGCGGGCATCGAGAAGGCCGGCAAGGACGATCCGGCTGCAGTGGCGACCGCGCTCAAGGGTGGCGAAGCCATTCCGACCGCCATCGGCAAGCTGACCTACGGTGAGACTGGTGACCTGACCAGCCCGAGCTTCTCGCTGTTCAAGTGGGAAGACGGCAAGATCGTCGCGGCCGAATAAGTTCGCCGGACTGTTGAAAAAGAAGGCCGGGAAGTTTCCGGCCTTCTTTTTGGCTTTTGAATGGGGCGTGGCTTATCTGTGGCCGAAAATGGCCGAGCCGACCCGCACGGAAGTGGCGCCAAAAGCCACCGCCAGCTCATAGTCGCCGGACATGCCCATCGACAGTTTCTCGACACCGGCCTCGCGGGCGAGTTTTTCAAGCAGTGCAAAGTGGGGGCCGGGGTTTTCTTCCGCCGGCGGGATGCACATCAACCCCTCGATGGCGAGACCGTGCACGTCGCGGCAGCGCGCCACGAAGGCCACGGCGTCCTTCGGTTCGATACCCGCCTTCTGGGGCTCCGAACCGGTGTTCACCTGCACATAGAGCTTTGGCGTCTTGCCCTGCCGGGCAATTTCCTTGGCCAGTTCCGATGCGATCTTCTCACGGTCGATCGTCTCGATCACGTCGAACAGCGCGACCGCCTCCTTGGCCTTGTTGGATTGCAGCGGTCCGATCAGGTGCAGATCGATGCCGGGAAATTCCTCCCGCAGCGCGGGCCACTTGCCTTGCGCTTCCTGCACGCGGTTTTCGCCGAAAACACGCTGGCCCGCGGCAAGCACAGGCCGGATGGCGTCGGCATCGAAGGTCTTGGAAACCGCGACCAGGGTCACCGCCCCTGCCGGCCGGTTTGCCTCGCTTTCGGCTGTCGCGATTCTCGCGCTTACCGTTTCGAGTTGCTGAACCGCGTCACTCATGTGCCAACCTGTCCTGATCCTGCTGTTTTTGCCGGGCCTCGAGACCCATATGGTTGACGGGTCCCCGAAAGCATGGTGAAGACCCCGACCATGTCCTTGAACTGCCGGACCAACCGGCGGTTTCCCGCATGCTTTGTAAGTGAAAAACCGGCCATGGCAACCGAACGATACAATCCTCGCGCAGCAGAGCCCAAGTGGCAGAAGGCGTGGGACGAGGCCAAGCTCTTCGAGACGAAGAACGACGATCCGCGGCCGAAATATTATGTGCTCGAGATGTTCCCCTATCCTTCGGGGCGCATCCATATGGGCCATGTGCGCAACTATACGATGGGCGACGTCGTGGCGCGCTGGCGCCGTGCCATGGGCTACAACGTCCTGCACCCGATGGGTTGGGACGCTTTCGGCCTGCCGGCGGAGAACGCTGCACGCGACAACAAGGTCAATCCGCGCGACTGGACCTACAAGAACATCGAGACGATGAAGGGCCAGCTGAAGACCATGGGCCTGTCGCTGGACTGGGCGCGCGAGATCGCGACCTGCGACCCCAGCTACTACAAGCACCAGCAGAAGATTTTCCTGGATTTCTGGAAGTCGGGCCTGGTCGAACGCAAGTCGGCCAAGGTCAACTGGGATCCGGTCGACATGACCGTGCTGGCCAATGAACAGGTCATCGATGGACGCGGCTGGCGCTCCGGCGCGCCGGTGGAGCAGCGCGACCTGACGCAGTGGTTCTTCAAGATCACCTCGATGAGCCAGGATCTGCTCGACAGCCTGGACACGCTGGACAAGTGGCCGGAAAAGGTCCGCGTCATGCAGGCCAACTGGATCGGCCGCTCCGAAGGCCTGCTGGTCCGCTGGGCCTTGGCCAATCCGCCTGCCGGCGAAACCGAGCTCGAAGTCTATACGACGCGTCCGGACACGATCTTCGGCGCCTCCTTCATGGCGATCGCTGCGGACCATCCGCTGGCAAGGAAGGTCGCCGCAGGCAATCCCGAACTCGCCGCTTTCATCGAGGATGTGCGCCATATGGGCACGTCGGCGGCGGCGCTCGAAACGGCCGAGAAGAGAGGCTTCGATACCGGCCTGCGCGTCGTCCATCCGTTCGACGAGAACTGGACGCTGCCGGTCTATGTCGCGAATTTCGTGTTGATGGACTATGGCACCGGCGCGATCTTCGGCTGCCCGGGCCACGACCAGCGCGACCTCGACTTCGCCAACAAATATGGCCTGCCGGTCACTCCTGTGGTGTTGCCGGACGGTGTCGATGCCGCCGGCTTCCACATCACGGAAGAGGCCTTTGTCGATGATGGTGCGATGATCAATTCGCGCTTCCTCGACGGCATGCGCTTCAAGGAGGCCTTCGACGAGGTGGCGACCAGATTGTCCGGCGTGACGATCGGCAACCGGCCGCAGGCCGAACGCAAGGTGCAGTTCCGCCTGCGCGACTGGCTGATCTCGCGCCAGCGTTACTGGGGATGCCCGATACCGGTCATCCATTGCGAAACCTGTGGCGCCGTGCCGGTGCCGGCAAAGGATCTGCCGGTCGAACTGCCGACCGATGTCACCTTCGACAAGCCGGGCAATCCGCTCGACCATCATCCGACCTGGAAGCATGTCGGATGCCCGCAATGCGGCAAGCCGGCCCGTCGCGACACCGACACGATGGACACCTTTGTCGATTCGTCCTGGTATTTCGCCCGCTTCACCGATCCGTGGAACGACAAGGCGCCGACGACGCTCGAGTATGTCGACGGCAAGAACGGCTGGCTGCCGGTCAGGCAGTATATCGGCGGCATCGAACACGCGATCCTGCATCTGCTCTATTCGCGCTTCTTCACGCGCGCCATGCAGGTCACCGGCCATCTCAATGAGGTGAAAGAGCCCTTCGAAGGCATGTTCACGCAAGGCATGGTGGTGCACGAAACCTATCGCGCGGGTACCGGCCCGAATGCGTATTGGGTGCAGCCCGTCGATGTGAACATCGTGGACGTCGACGGCAAGCGCAGCGCCACACTGATTGCGGATGGCAGCCCGGTCGAGATCGGCGCCATCGAGAAGATGTCGAAGTCGAAGAAGAACGTCGTTGATCCCGACGACATTCTGGCGAGCTACGGTGCCGACACGGCACGCTGGTTCATGCTGTCGGATTCGCCACCGGAACGTGACGTCATCTGGACCGAGGCTGGCGTCGAAGGCGCGCATCGTTTCGTGCAGCGTATCTGGCGGCTGGTGTCCGAGACAGCGCCTGCGCTGGCAGGCGTTAAAGCCTCGGCTGCACGTGATGGCTCCGCAGCAGCTGTTTCGAAGGCCGTCCACAAGACGGTGAAGGCCGTCGGCGAAGACATCGAACGCCTGTCCTTCAACAAGGCGGTTGCCCGTCTCTATGAGCTGCTGAACACGATCCAGCCTGCTGCGACGGCACTCGTCGAGGGCAAGGGCGATCAGGCAACCGCTGCAGCGTTGCGCGAGGCCGTCGAGGCGCTTGTCGTCATGATCGCGCCGATGATGCCGCATCTGGCGGAAGAATGCTGGTCTGCTTTGGGCGGCGAGGGTTTTGTCGCGAATCAACCCTGGCCACGCTTCGATCCTGCACTGGTGGTCGACAACGATGTCGTCTATCCGATACAGATCAATGGCAAGAAGCGTGGCGATTTGACAATCGCCCGCGACGCAGACCAAGCTCAGGTCGAACAGGCCGTCATGGCCCTGGACTTCGTACAGAAGGCGCTCGAGGGCAAGGCGCCGCGCAAGGTGATCGTCGTGCCCCAGAGGATCGTCAATGTCGTTGCCTGACACTCGTAAGACAGCGGCCTCGTTCGCTCGCCGCACGGCACTCTTCGGCCTGCTGGCCGGCGTTGCGCTGGTTTCGGCATGCCAGGTGCGGCCACTCTATTCGAACCAGCCGCTGTCGACCGGTTCGACGGTGAGTGCGCGCGAAGAGTTGGCCTCGATTGCCGTGAAGCCGGTCTCGTCGCGTTACGCCCAGCAGGTCCGCAACAACCTGATCTTTGCGCTGACCGGAGGAGGCGAGCGTCCGAACGCGCCCGCCTATTCGCTGGCACTCAACGTCACCGAATCGGTGATCTCCACGGCGAGCATCCAGGTTGCCAAGGACCAGGACCAGCCGACTGCCGGTACGGTGATCATGACTGCGGCCTATACGCTGACCGATGCCAAGACCGGCAAGTCCGTGGCCAACGGTCAACGTTCCATCTCTTCGTCGTTCGACAAGCCGGGCCAGGAATTCGCGTCTTATCGCGCACAGATCGATGCCGAGAACCGCGCCGCGCGCGAACTCGCTGAACTGTTGCATCTGGCGCTGGCTCAAGACCTCGCCAAGCCCGGCGCCAGGTAAGCGGCGCGCTGGCGAGCAGGGAAACCATGCGCCTGACGGGGCTGGTTGCTGAAGGGTACCGGTCGCTCAAATCGATCCGGCTCGAACTTGGCCAGGTCGGTTTGTTCGTTGGCGAGAATGGCGTCGGAAAATCCAATCTCTACCGCGCCCTGCAGTTGATCAAGGCCGCTGGCGAAGGCACGCTTGCCCACTCGATCGCCGGCGAAGGTGGCATGCAGTCAGCCCTGTGGTCCGGCGCACGCCGCCTGGGCCGACCCGTCCGGGTCATCCTGCAGGCGGATGTCGAGGATGACGAGACCGCGGCGCGTTTCTCCTATCGGGTGGAGATCGGCCTGCCGCCGCCCGTTTCGGCGGGATTTGCCTTCGAACCCCACGTCAAGGAAGAGACCCTGACGGTCGAAACCGGACGCCGACCGATGGAGATGATGAGCCGCAAGGGGCCCGCAGCCTACGGCCGCGACAGCGACGGCAGGCGTATCGAACATCCCGCGAAGCTGCTCAACTCGGAAACGGCCCTGGCAGCGCTCGGCGCATCCGGCCGCTATCCGGAAACGGGGGATCTGCGGGCGGCGGTCTCGGGCTGGCGCTTCTATCACGGTTTTCGTACCGATGCCGATTCGCCAGCGCGGAAACTGTCGCTGGCGATCACCTCGACGCTGCTCGACGAGGATGGCGGCAACCTTGCCGCCGTGTTCGCAACGCTCGCCCATATCAGGCAGGACACCGTCGATCTTGATCGTGCGCTGGCCGATGCGCTGGGAGCAAAGCTGGAAGTGCCGGAGCCGGGCGAAACTGCGACGTTCGGTCTGCGTCTCCCGGATTTTCCGCAGCGGCTGTTCCGGCCGCAGGAGCTTTCGGATGGGCAGATCCGTTTCCTGGCGCTGGCCGGCGCGCTGATGTCGTATCGCCTGCCGGGGCTGATCGCACTCAACGAGCCGGAAGCCAGCCTGCACCCGCGCATGTTGCCTGCATTGGCCGACATGATCGCCAAGGCCGCGGAACGGACGCAGCTCTGGGTGGTCACGCATTCGCGCGGGCTGGCGGATCTGATCGCCGACCGCACGGGGGCACGTGCGCTCACGGTGGTGCGGCTGGATGGCGCGACGAACATCGAAGGTCTCAGGCTTACCGGTCAGCTATCAGACGACGACTAGCGCAGTTCCAGCGTAGCGGCGGAAGCGTTCTAGCGCGCCACGGGAAGCCCGGCGCGTGGCTTGATCAGGCTCCAGCCCAGCGTCATGCCGGCGGCAGCAATCAGGATGGCGGCTGCGCCAACCAGTTGCAGCGGATGCAGGCGCTGCCCGAAGACCACGAAGTCGGCGATAATGGCAACGACCGGATAGATGAAGGACAGCGCGCCGACGAGATTGGTGGGCAGTTTCTGGATCGCGCCGTAGAGCAGGATGTACATCAGGCCTGTGTGGACGACGCCTACCGCGGCGAGCAAGGCCCAGGTGCCAACGTCTGTCGGCAGGTTGGTGAGGTTCGCGAACGGGATCAGCATCAGGATACCGACAGTCACCTGAATGAGCGCGATGAGGTGTGGCGGTACGCCCTTGAGCTTTTTCGCGACGATCGCGGCTATCGCGTAGAAGAACGCCGCGCCGAGCGCCAGCAGGATACCGACGAGATAGTTCGAGCCGGTGTGGGCGGCGTTCGGTTTGGCCTGCACGATCAGCAGCATGCCTGCGAAGGCGACTGCGAGCCAGGTCAGTTTGGTCAGCGTCAGGCGTTCGCTGAACAACAGCGCACCCAGTGCCACCAACATGAAGGGCTGGGTGTTGTAGACGGCCGTGGCAATCGAGATCGAGGCTCGCGGGAAGGCTGCGAAGAGCAGCAGCCAGTTGGAGACGATAGCGATGCCGCCGATGATCGCATAAGCGATCTGCCGGCGCGAGATCACGTCGCGCCTGAACAGGCCAAGAGCGCCGCAGACGATCAGCAGCGTGACGGCGCCGAAGGCGCAGCGCCAGAACACCACGTCCATCACCGGCTGCCCGGACAGCACGACAAATACGCCGATCGTTCCAGAGATCACCATTGCAGCGGTCATCTCGACCGTTCCACGCGTGTTGTCCGACATGATGCGACCTTTCTTTCGTTCGTGGCCGTTTTGTACGCCCTCGAACGTTCGGGATATATGGATCATGAAAGGTATTTGCGGGTGAGACCCTAATTCTGTAAGGTCTGGCGCATCAAAACCCTAAGGATAGGTAATGTTGGACGATCTAGACCGGCGTATTGTCGAGATACTGGTCGACGATGCGCGTATTTCACTGAAGGAGCTAGCGGCGCGTGTGAACCTGTCGTCGCCGAGCACGTCGGAGCGATTGCGGCGGCTGGAGGAACGCGGTGTGATCCGCGCTTTCACGGTGGATGTCGATCCCGCCGCGCTTGGCTATACGCTGCAGGCGATCGTGCGCATCAAGCCGCTGCCAGGCAGGTTGCACCAGGTGCAGAAACTGGTCGAGGAAATTCCGGAATTCACCGAATGCGACAAGGTAACCGGCGATGACTGCTTCATCGGGCGGCTGCACATCCGCTCGATCAGCGACCTTGACCGGATCCTCGACAAGATCACCGACAAGGCTGAAACCAGCAGCGCAATCGTCAAGGCGCAGCCGGTGAAACGCCGGCTGCCGCCGTTTGCTTGAACCGTGCCGGACAAAAAAGAACCGGCGCCGTGATGGCGCCGGTTTTTTCAAGCGAAAGCTGAAATCAGCCGATCTTCTGGCCGGTCTTTGCCCAGTCGGCGAGGAACTGTTCGAGACCCTTGTCGGTGAGCGGATGCTTGACCAGGGCCTTCAGCGTCGCCGGCGGGATGGTGGCGACGTCGGCGCCGATCAAAGCGGCACGCTTGACGTGGTCGGGCGTGCGGATCGAGGCGGCCAGGATCTCGGTGTCGAAGCCGTAATTGTCATAGACCTGGCGGATCTCGGCAATCACTTCCATGCCGTCGAAGCCCATGTCGTCGAGACGGCCGATGAAGGGCGAGATGAAGGAGGCGCCGGCCTTGGCGGCAAGCAGCGCCTGGTTGGCCGAGAAGCAGAGCGTGACATTGACCATGCGGCCCTCGGCACGGATGGCGCGGCAGGCCTTGAGGCCGTCGAGGGTGAGCGGCACCTTGATGCAGACATTGTCGGCGATCCTGGCCAGCACCTTGGCTTCCTTCATCATGCCGTCGAAATCGGTGGCGGTGACTTCGGCCGAGACCGGACCCTCGACGATATCGCAGATCTGCCTGGTGACCTCATCGATCTTGCCGCCGGACTTCAGGATCAGCGACGGGTTGGTGGTGACGCCATCGAGCAGGCCCAGCGCGTTGAGCTCCTGGATTTCCTTCACATCTGCGGTGTCGACGAAGAATTTCATGGTGGTCTCCTTGGGAGGGAATGAGGCACTGCGCCCGAGGCTCGGCGTTGCTCTTTGCTCTAGACCAAAGTCGGGGCAAGGTCACGCGTCATGAAAGAAGATTCGCCCTTCACGACGGCCGCACCCGTCCTGGTGCCGATGCCGGCCGAACGAGCCTACACCTACGCGGTACCGGAACGCATGCGCGTGGTGCCGGGTTCCATCGTGCGGGTGCCGCTCGGACCCAGGCTGGTGGCGGGGGTCGTCTGGGATGGCGCGGTCGAACATGTCGACGCCAGGAAGCTGAGACCCATCGACCATGTCTTCGACTGTCCGCCGATCGATCACGACATGCGCCGTTTCGTCGACTGGATTGCGCAATACACGCTGACCCCGCCCGGTCTCGTCGCGCGCATGCTGCTGCGCGCGCCCGAGGCCTTCGACCCGGAACCATGGATCGAAGGCCTGCAGCGTACCGCCGCGATCCCGGACCGGATGACCGCCGCAAGGTCTCGTGTTTTGGAAACCGCCTATGGCGGCCTGGCGTGGACGCGCTCGGGTCTGGCACATGCGGCGGGGGTTTCCTCGACCGTCATCGACGGCTTGAGGGCGCAGGGTGTGTTCGAGACGGTGATGATTCCGCCGCGTCCGGTGGTGGCGGCGCCCGACCCGACCTATGCGCGACCTGAATTGACATCCGATCAGGAGACAGCTGCCGAGACCCTCCGCGCCGGAGCCGCTGCGGGGACTTTTGGCGTGACACTGCTCGACGGCGTCACCGGATCGGGCAAGACGGAAGTCTATTTCGAAGCCGTGGCGACAGCACTCGACAAAGGCAAGCAGGTGCTGATCCTGCTGCCGGAAATCGCACTCACCCATGCTTTCCTCGAGCGCTTCCAGGCGCGCTTCGGCGCCAAGCCGGCGGAATGGCACTCCGACCTCGCCCCGAGGATGCGGGAGCGCGTGTGGCGGCAGCTAGCGGAAGGCACGGTGCGGGTGGTGGCCGGCGCTCGCTCGGCACTGTTCCTGCCGTTCAAGGAACTCGGCCTTATCGTTGTCGACGAGGAGCACGACCCCGCCTACAAGCAGGAGGACCGCGTCTTCTACAATGCGCGCGACATGGCGGTGGTGCGCGGCCACATAGGCTCCTTCCCGATCGTGCTCGCATCCGCGACGCCTTCGGTCGAAAGCCAGGTCAATGCCAATCAGGGGCGCTACGCCCGCGTCGACCTTCCCGCACGTTTCGCCGAAGCCGCCCTGCCGACCTTGCGCTCGATCGACATGCGCCGCGCACCACCGGCGCGTGGCAACTTCCTGTCGCCACTGCTTGTCGAGGCGATGACAAAGACCCTTGCAAGGGAAGAACAGTCGCTGCTGTTCCTCAACCGGCGCGGCTACGCGCCGCTGACACTGTGCCGGTCTTGCGGCCATCGTTTCGGTTGTCCGGTCTGCTCGGCATGGCTGGTCGAACACCGCTTTCGCGGGCAACTCGTCTGCCATCATTGCGGCCACAATGAGAGGCGTCCCGATGCCTGCCCGGAATGCGGCACCGTCGACCATCTGGTGGCATGCGGGCCGGGCGTGGAACGCATCGCCGAGGAGGTGGTCGCCACTTTCCCCGATGCGCGCACCATCGTGCTGTCCTCCGACCTCGTCGGCGGGGTGCGGCGACTGAGGCTGGAACTGGAAGCCATCGCGAAAGGCGAGGCGGATATCGTCATCGGCACGCAACTCGTCGCCAAGGGCCATAATTTCCCGAACATGACGCTGGTCGGCATCGTCGACGCCGACCTTGGGCTCGCCAATGGCGACCCGCGCGCGGCCGAGCGCACCTTCCAGCTGCTGTCCCAGGTGACGGGCCGTGCCGGCCGCACGGGCAAGAAGAGCCTCGGACTGCTGCAGACCTATCAGCCGGACCATCCTGTCATGCGGGCAATCGTCTCAGGAGACGTTGGCGCTTTCTACGAGCGCGAGATCGCGGAGCGCGAGCGCGCGGCGCTGCCGCCGTTCGGACGGCTCGCCGGTATCATCGTCAGCGCCGAGACACGCCACGATGCGGAAGCCCATGCGCGCGGCTTGCGCCGGGCGGCGCCGGAAGCATCGGATATCTTCGTGCTGGGGCCTGCGGAAGCACCGTTGGCTCTGGTCGGCGGCCGACACCGGTTTCGCCTGCTGGTGCATGGCGAGCGCCGCTCCGACATGCAGGGGTTCGTACGCCATATGCTGGCGGAGGGGCCAAAGGTCAGAGGATCAGTGCGGGTGAGTGTCGATATCGACCCGCAGAGCTTCCTGTGAGGTTCTTTCCATGAGCGAAGCCGCAGACAGCAACCTCGAATTTCATCCTCTCGACCGAGAGCAGCATGGTGGAGCCGTAGCGGCATTCTACGAGCGGGCGGGCGACTATGCATTGATGGAGCGCGGTCAAACTCCTGATGCCGCGAGCGTTCAAGATTTCTTCGAAGACTGTCCTCCGGGTTGCGACCCGGCCAGCTCCTTCAAGCTGGCGTGCTTTGACGGACAGGACGCCATCATCGGCATCGCCGACATGGCTTTCGGCTTCCCCGAAACATCGGACGCCTATATCGGTCTGTTGCTCATCGGTCCTTGGATGAGGGGACGAGGTCTCGGCCGGCGTTTCCTGCATCATCTTGTTCGCGAGGCGCGCGCGCGAAGGTGCCGGCGGATGCTGGTTGCCGTGCTTGACGTCAACAAGCGCGGCCGCAGCTTCTGGGAACGCGAGGGTTTCGTGCTGGAGAAAACTTTCGAACCGCGACACATCGGTTCGAAAAACCATGTGCTGTATCGGCTGGTCAGGCCATTGTAGGTGACGTCTGCGAAAGCGGGATGGCGACCATCAACAGCAGCGGCGCATGTTCCGCCGCCTCGGTCCGCTGGATCTGCCATCCCGCAATTTGGAGATTGTTGCAGAGCCTGGCGATGATCGATTCGATCCGGCTCGCCGATGGCGGTTCATAGGCAAGGACAAGCCTGCCGTCCGGCTTGAGCAGGCCGCGGATGTTTTTCAATGCTGGGTCCGCGTCGATCCAGAACAGGTTCACATTGATGACGAAGGCGATGTCGAAACGATCGGCGCCGGCATCGAAGGTTTCGATGGAGGCCTGAATTAGCCGTAGCCTGCCAGCGCGTTCATCAACCTCGTTGAGCACACGCGCAGCTTCGATTGCCGTGTCGGAGCGATCGATGCCAACCAGCCTTCCGGTCTTCAGTTTCGACAGCACGAGCGCTGCTGCCATGCCGCGGCCTCCGCCGATTTCGAGGATCGTTTCGTTGCCGACGATGCCGAGCCGCTCGATCGTCCAGCCAAGCCGTTCAGGAACTTTCATCTCCGACGCGCATATCCAACAGCAGGGACGGCATATCTGAGCCGCAGACCGAGGCGGTGGCAAGGATTGTCGGGATGGAGACGGAAAGTTTCCGTCGACGGAAACTTTTTGTTGCCCTGCCGGTCTTCCACAGATAGTTTCCGATATTGGAAACTATCAAGGATCGTTTATGTCGCTGACCCTGTATCTCCATCCGCTCGCAGCGTTCTGCCACAAGGTGCTGATCGCGTTTTATGAGAACGATCTCGATTTTCGTTCCGAAACCGTGGACCTCCTGGATCCCGGTTCGGCGGCGAGCCATCTCGCGCGGTGGCCGGTGGGTAAAATCCCGGTGCTGCATGACGCAGTCCGCAACCGGGTGGTTCCGGAAACCAGCATCATCATCGAATATGTGCAGCAGCACTATGCTGGCCCATCACCGATGCTGCCGCAGGAACCGGAAGCCCGGCTCGATGCCCGTTTGTGGGAACGCTTTTTCGATCTCTATGTCAGCGAACCGATGCAGAAAATCGTTACCGACCGGCTGCGGCAGGAGGGAGGCAACGACCCTGTCGGCGTCTCGCATGCCCGCGGAACGCTGGATACGGCCTACGCCATGATCAACGGCCAGCTGGCGGGCAAGGAATGGGCAATCGGCGACACTTTCACCATTGCCGACTGCGCCGCGGCGCCCTGCCTTTTCTTTTCCTCCATCGTGCACCCGTTCGGTGCCGATCAGAATAATCTCAGCGCCTATTTCGAACGTCTGCTGGCCCGACCTGCGGTCAAGAGAACACTTGAAGAAGCGCGACCATTCTTCCCAATGTTCCCCTACAGCGCAGCCATGCCGGAGCGTTTTACAAGCGGCACCGCCTTTGTCTGAGGTTTATCCATGCAGCAAACCCAGTCTCTCGACCGCATCTTCCTGGCGCTCGCCGATCCGGGCCGGCGCGGCATGATCGAACAGCTGGCGCGCGGCCCGGCGACGGTGAAAGAACTGGCCCGGCCGGCCAATATGCGGCTGCCGTCGGCGGTCAAACATCTCAAGGTTCTCGAAGAGGGCGGCATCGTGGTTTCGCGCAAGGCCGGCCGCACCCGCACCTACACCATGCGGCGGCACGCATTCTCGCTTGTGAACGATTGGGTGAGCGCGCGCGAAACCGCTCTCAATGCCGCATTCGATCGCCTCGCTCAGGCGATCGCCGACATGCCGGAAGAGGAATGACCATGACTGTCGAACACAAAACCATCGTCATCGAGCGCGAACTGGCGGCCAGTCCAAAACATGCCTTTCGCTTTTTTTCGGAGCCCGCGCTGAAGGAGCGCTGGACCTCCTGTCATCCCGACTGGACGGTGCTCGAGGAGGAGTTCGATTTTCGCGTCGGGGGTGTCGAGGCCAAGCGCTGGCGTACCGATGAAGGGCAGGAGCAAACCTTCTTTGCCCGCTATCTCGATATCGTACCGGCGCGGCGCATCATCTATGCCTTCGACATGGGCTTTGCTGGCGAGCGGCTCTCAGCCTCACTGGCGACGGTCGAGTTTTTTGCCGAGGCAGCCCGCACACGCATGATCTTCACCGAGCAGATCGCCTGGCTTGGCGATGGCGGCTCGTTGCAATTGCGTATTGCCGGTACGGGAGACGGGCTGGACCTGCTCACGGATATCATCGCGGCGGATAGCGCTGGTGTGCATTAAGGCATTGTAGATGCTTTGATATATCAGCAGATATATCAGGCGTCATCTCTTGGGATCGCGCATCATCTCAACGGGCCATCGCCAGGAGCAGGCCGCCAACAACGGCAAAGTTGATGATGAAGGCAGAGCGAAGGCCCTGTCTTTGCGGGCCTGAATGGCGCCAGAAATCGAGCGCAAGCGCGCTCGCGGCAACGGTGAAGACGATCAAGGCGGCTGCCGCATAAGACCTGTAGAAGCCAAGGACCACGCACAGGCCGGCTGTGACTTCAAGCAACGAGCCGGCAGCCAGCAGCGGTACGGGTGCCGGGAAGCCATGTTCGCCAAGCTGCCCGGCAATGGCACGGAAGCGCAGGAAATGTTCCAGCCCCGCCCAGACAAAGACGCCGCCGAGCAGGATGAAGCCAAGGTGCTGAAGGAACGTGGTCATGGTGGACCTCATTGTTGTCACACCATGCTCCGGAATCTCGCCGCGATCTTGAACGAAACGGCCAAACAGCTTGGCCTGGGCAATTCCAGGAAAAATGCGTACCGGTTTTCCGCGCAGACCTGCCTGAAGCAAAGAGTTGTAGCGTTCCGTGAAAACGCAACGCCCTAGTCTTCGGGTGTGCCGGCTGTCACGGCGGCCAGCCAGCGGCGAACGATTTTCTGTTCGTCTCCTGAGTATCCGGCGGCAAGATCAGCTTCGAGCAGGCGGACGCGGCCGCGCGCCTCTGCATAAAGTGCCTGGCCCTTTTCGCTCAGTTCCAGCTGACGGATGCGCTCGTTGCTGGCGTGGCGGCGTTTCACGATCGTGCCGGCCTTTTCCAGATTGGCGACGATGACACTCAGCGTCTGCGGTGTCAGCAATGCCGCGCGTGCCAGATCGGCATTGGAGAGGCCGGGATAGGCACTCAGCATCGCCATCACCGCGAATTGCGGCTGGGTGATGCCGAGATCCGCAAGGGTCGCCTCCATGCGATAACGATAGGCGCCTGCCGCCTGGCGCAGCAGATAGCCGAAATAGCCGTCCTCGCCACGCTTGCCCTCGCCGGCACGCGGTATCGGCTGCTGGGAATCCGGTCTGGCTATGGCGCGTCTCCTGTTATCTGGCATGGCCATCGTGGTCGTCGGGCAAAAACACCGTCAAGGGCCCGCAGTTCTCGTCCGCAACAAACATGGCAAGCAAGGATGCCGGTTCGGTCTTGCTGGCGTTCTCCGCGAACAAATGGATTGCGCCTTTCGGTTCGAACCAGCTCTGCCCCTGGGTGTAGGTCATTGGCGGCTCGCCAGCGAGCTGTGATTTCAATGTGCCCTTCAAGACGAATGCGGTGACGTTGCCGGGGTGGTGGTGACGCGGTGTGTAGGCATCCGACGGGAAATCCACGATGGCTACGGTCACGGCCTTGCCGGGAATGTCGGGCAAGGGCGTGCAGGAAATCGGCTTGATCTCGGTCACCGGCCGCCCCGATGCTCCAGCGGGCGCGCTGCCCTCGGCCATGTGCATGGTCGCCGGTCGATGCTCGGGCAACGTCACGTACAACCCTGCCGAGACTGCGCCTGTTACAGCGACCAGCGCCGCTGCGACGGCGTACCGTCGTTTCGACAGGCTGCGCGGGATCTTGTCGTTGAAGGCCTGGCTGCTCATGGCCTGGATCTCCTGAAATCGGCGCGCCATCCAAGTTCCGCGATGGCTTTTTCGGTGGAAACCTGATCGTTCGGTTCCGCGATGTTGTAGACACCGGTGCCGCGATCGACGGCGAGCGATGCCGCGCGGGCGGCCGCGTCGACATGCACGGAAGCGCCGGGTTTCGGTGCATCGAATCCCGTATCCGGACCATAGAATTGTCCGTAGCGCAGGATAACCGCGGTCATCTGTGTCCCGAGAACCTGGCGTTCGAGTGCAATGACGCCGTTGACGCTGATGGCACGAGGCCCCGCCGCCGCCGCATCCAGCGGGTCCTGTTCTCCATGCGGCAGCGGGCCGGGCGCATAAGCCCAGGCGATGCTCTGCACGACCAGTCGCCTGACGCCGGCTCGCTTTGCGGCCTCTACCAGATTGCGGGTACCTTCGTTGCGGATGCGGGCGTTGCGGACAATTGCTTCGCCCATGCCAGCCGGATCGAGATCCTTCGGCAGATCGGTCAGCTGGTGGATGACGATCTCCGGCCTTGCTTCGAACATGGCTGCCGACAGCGCGTCTTTATCGAACACATCGACGGTGACGGCATTTGCGCCCGCCGCTTCCAGTTCCCCGGCTTTCGAGGCCGAGCGGGTGGTGCCCCACACCAGATGGCCTTCTTCGGCAAGCATTGGCGCAAGGCGTCGCCCGATGACTCCGGTGGCGCCGGCAAGAAAGATCCTACGACTCATGCGATCACCTCTATAGTATCAGAGCTTTGATATCAGTGCTCTGATAATTGGTCAAATGGATGCAGGCGGCGTGTCGATGGAGTGCTGCAGTGCGCTTGACTTCCCGAAACGATGATCTTCAATGCGATCTCGTTTCGAGGGGACCAAAATGGAATTTTCATTTCCTTGGCCGACCACCCAGGGCGAGTGGCTCGCATGGTCGAGCGCGGCGGTAACGCTGCTGCTTGGGCTGGCCTTGTTTTTCGCGCCGGGTCTCTGCTTCAAGCTGCTGCGCCTGCAGCCCAAGCCGGAAAAGCCGGAGGCGATCGCCGAGGGGCGGGCGCGCATGGCCGGTTTTTATCTTGGTGTCGGGCTCTGCGCGATTCTGCTGGCGCAGCCGCTGCTCTATATGGCGCTCGGCTTCTCTTGGTTGTTCACTGCTTTCGGCCGAGTCCTTGCGATGATGTCCGACGGCGCCAATACACCCTATAACTGGGGTGCGGTCGTCGTGGAACTCGTGCTGGCGGTGTTGCCGCTTGCCTTCGCCTTTGGCTTTTTGCCCTGAATCGCGGTGAATCCGCCGCCAGCCATTGAACTCGGCCGCCGGATGCGACAAAAGTGCCTTGAAAGCATGTCCGTGGACGCATTGCGGTCCTGAAAAGCCTGTGCTAGACGGCAACCGACTTTCGACCCGGGGACAGCGGAAGCCGCGTCCCTTGGCTTGAAAAAATGCAGTAAGGTCAAAGATTTAGCCAGAGTTTTCGCTCGCGCCAACGATCTGCGGCCTCTCAGACAAGAGAAAAGACGGTCCGTGGCCCAAACGTCCTCGCCAATCTCCGCTGTCGCAGAACGCTATGCGTCATCGCTTTTCGAGCTGGCGCTCGAGGCGAAATCCGTTGCCAAGGTCGAAGCCGACCTCAACAGCTTCGAAGTCCTGCTTTCCGGTAGCGATGATCTGAAGCGCCTGATCGAGAGCCCGGTCTTCTCGACCGAAGAACAGGTCCGTGCCATCTCCGCCATCGCCGACAAGGCCAAGATCGTCGGCCTCGCTGGAAACTTCCTGCGCGTCGTGGCCGGTAACCGGCGCCTGTTCGCCGTGCCTGGCATGATCAAGGCGTTTCGCCGCATCGCCGCCGAGCATCGTGGCGAGACTGCCGCCGAGGTAACGTCGGCGCATGCACTGACGTCGGCCCAGGAAGCCGAACTGAAGACCGCACTGAAAGCTGTCGCCGGCAAGGACGTCGCGATCACCGTTACGGTCGATCCTTCGCTGCTCGGCGGTATGATCGTGAAGATGGGCTCGCGCCAGATCGACACGTCGCTTAAAACCAAACTCAATTCGCTCAAGCTTGCACTGAAAGAGGTCGGCTGATGGACATCCGCGCCGCGGAAATCTCCGCAATTCTGAAAGACCAGATCAAGAATTTCGGCAAGGAAGCCGAAGTCTCCGAGGTGGGTCAGGTCCTGTCGGTGGGCGACGGTATCGCCCGCGTCTACGGTCTGGACAACGTCCAGGCTGGTGAGATGGTCGAGTTCCCGGGCGGCATCCGTGGCATGGCGCTGAACCTCGAAGCCGATAATGTCGGCGTCGTTATCTTCGGTGCCGACCGTGACATCAAGGAAGGCGATACCGTCAAGCGTACCGGTGCCATCGTGGACGTTCCGGTCGGTCCGGGCCTGCTCGGCCGCGTCGTCGACGCGCTCGGCAATCCGATCGACGGCAAGGGCCCGATCAAGGGCGTCGAGCGTCGCCGCGTCGACGTCAAGGCCCCGGGCATCATTCCCCGCAAGTCGGTGCACGAGCCGATGTCGACCGGCCTCAAGGCCATCGACGCGCTCATTCCGGTCGGTCGCGGCCAGCGCGAGCTGGTCATCGGTGACCGTCAGACCGGCAAGACCGCCATCATCCTCGACACCATGCTGAACCAGAAGTCGGTGCACGAAACCGGCCCTGAATCCGAGAAGCTGTTCTGCGTCTATGTTGCTGTCGGCCAGAAGCGTTCGACCGTCGCGCAGTTCGTGAAGGTGCTGGAAGAGCGCGGCGCGCTAGATTATTCCATCATCATCGCTGCCACCGCTTCGGATCCGGCGCCGATGCAGTTCCTGGCGCCGTTCACCGGCTGCACCATGGGTGAATATTTCCGCGACAACGGCATGCATGCCCTGATTTCGTATGACGACCTGTCCAAGCAGGCCGTCGCCTATCGTCAGATGTCGCTGCTGCTGCGCCGCCCGCCGGGCCGCGAAGCCTATCCGGGCGACGTCTTCTACCTGCACTCCCGTCTGCTCGAGCGCGCTGCAAAGCTCAACGACGACAACGGCAACGGTTCGCTGACCGCGCTGCCGGTCATCGAGACGCAGGCCAACGACGTGTCGGCTTATATCCCGACCAACGTGATCTCGATCACCGACGGCCAGATCTTCCTGGAAACCAACCTGTTCTTCCAGGGTATCCGCCCGGCCGTGAACGTCGGCCTGTCGGTGTCGCGCGTCGGTTCGTCGGCCCAGATCAAGGCGATGAAGCAGGTCGCCGGTTCGATCAAGGGCGAGCTCGCGCAGTACCGCGAAATGGCGGCCTTCGCACAGTTCGGCTCGGACCTAGACGCCGCCACGCAGCGCCTGCTGAACCGCGGTTCGCGCCTGACCGAGCTTCTGAAGCAGCCGCAGTTCTCGCCGCTCAAGACCGAAGAGCAGGTCGCAGTGATCTTCGCCGGCGTGAACGGCTATCTCGACAAGCTGTCGCTCAATCAGGTCAGCAAGTTCGAGCAGGGTCTGCTCTCGCATATGCGCAACGCCGGCAAGGCCGTTCTCGATGCGATCCGCAAGGAGAAGGCGCTGTCGGACGATCTGCGCGGCAAGCTCAAGGCCGAGATCGACAACTTCGCCAAGACCTTCGCGTAAGCGGCGGAAGACGGGACCGGGTTTGAAGCATGCCTTCACTAAAAGACCTTCGTAACCGCATCGCCTCGGTCAAGGCGACGCAGAAGATCACCAAAGCGATGCAGATGGTCGCTGCGGCGAAGCTGCGTCGTGCCCAGGAGGCTGCGGAAGCGGCGCGTCCCTACTCCGAACGGATGGGCGCGGTGCTGGCCAACATCACCCAGGCGGTCGGTGGCGGCGGTGACGCTCCGGCGCTGATGACCGGCACCGGCAAGGACGACGTGCATCTGCTCGTCGTCTGCACGGCCGAGCGCGGCCTGTGTGGCGGCTTCAACTCGCAGATCGCGCGCCTGGCGCGTGACCATATCCGCAAGCTTCTGGCGGCCGGCAAGCAGGTGAAGATCATCTGCGTCGGCAAGAAGGGCTTCGACATCTTGCGCCGCGACTACGCATCGCTGATCCTCGACCGCGTCGACCTGCGCGAAGTGCGCACGCTGAGCTTCGTCAATGCAGACGCCATCGCCAAGAAGGTGATCGGCCTGTTCAACGATGGTCAATTCGACGTCTGCACACTGTTCTATTCAAACTTCAAGTCGGTGATCAGCCAGGTCCCGACGGCGCAGCAGATCATTCCTGCGGCGACGGAAGTGTCGGGTGAAGCCAGCAACGGCGCTGCCGTCTACGAATACGAGCCGGAGCCAGGCGAAATCCTTTCCGACCTCATCCCGCGCAACATTGCGGTGCAGATCTTCCGGGCGCTGCTTGAAAACGCAGCCGGCGAGATGGGCGCCAAGATGAGCGCGATGGATAGTGCGACGCGCAACGCCGGCGACATGATCAACAGGCTGTCGATCACGTACAACCGTCAGCGTCAGGCGCAGATCACCAAGGAACTGATCGAAATCATTTCGGGCGCCGAGGCGCTCTAAGCGTGAACCGCGAGGGCCGGTGGCCTTCGCAGGGAGCACGCGGTAACCAACGGACGAAAAAGGGTAAACACGATGGCGAAAGCAGCGACCCCGAAGAAGGAGGCACCGGCGAAGGCCGCGGCTGCTTCCAAGGCGCCTGCGGCGGAAAAGACCGCCGCCCCGGCAAAGAAGGCGGCCGCTCCCGCAAAGGCAGCAGCACCGGCCAAGACTGCAGCTCCGGCGAAGGCTGCGGCTCCAGCCAAGGCTGCCGCGGCAGCGAAGGCTCCAGCCAAGACCGTCGCGGTTAAGGCCACTGGCTCTGCCGGTAAGGTCCGCCAGGTCATCGGCGCCGTTGTCGACGTGCAGTTCGACAACCACCTGCCGGCGATCCTGAACGCGCTGGAGACCGAGAACGTCGGCAACCGTCTGGTTCTCGAAGTCGCCCAGCACCTCGGCGAAAACACCGTGCGCTGCATTGCGATGGACTCCACCGAAGGTCTGGTTCGCGGCCAGTCGGTCTACGATACCGGCGCGCCGATCTCGGTTCCGGTCGGCCCGGGCATGCTCGGCCGCATCATCAACGTCATCGGAGAGCCGGTTGACGAAGCTGGTCCCGTCGACGGCATCGAAATCCGCTCCATCCACCAGCCGGCCCCGGCCTATGTCGACCAGTCGACGGAAGCGCAGATCCTCGTCACCGGCATCAAGGTTCTCGACCTGCTCGCGCCTTATGCTCGCGGCGGTAAGATCGGCCTGTTCGGCGGCGCCGGCGTCGGCAAGACCGTTCTCATCCAGGAACTGATCAACAACGTCGCCAAGGCGCACGGCGGCTATTCGGTGTTCGCCGGTGTCGGTGAGCGCACTCGCGAAGGCAATGACCTCTACCACGAGTTCATCGAGTCGGGCGTCAACAAGAAGGGCGGCGGCGAAGGTTCGAAGGCGGCGCTCGTCTATGGCCAGATGAACGAGCCGCCGGGAGCCCGCGCCCGCGTCGCTCTGACCGGGCTGACGGTCGCAGAATACTTCCGCGACCAGGGCCAGGACGTGCTGTTCTTCGTCGACAACATCTTCCGCTTTACCCAGGCGGGTTCGGAAGTGTCGGCTCTGCTCGGCCGTATTCCTTCGGCGGTGGGTTACCAGCCGACGCTCGCCACCGACATGGGCGCGCTGCAGGAACGCATCACCACCACGACCAAGGGTTCGATCACTTCGGTTCAGGCCATTTACGTGCCCGCCGACGACTTGACCGACCCGGCGCCGGCTACCTCCTTCGCCCACTTGGATGCGACGACGGTGTTGAACCGCGCCATCTCGGAAAAGGGCATCTATCCGGCCGTCGATCCGCTGGACTCGACCTCGCGTATGCTTGATCCGCTGATCGTCGGTGACGAGCATTATCAGGTCGCCCGCCAGGTGCAGTCGATCCTTCAGCGCTACAAGTCGCTTCAGGACATCATCGCCATCCTGGGCATGGACGAGCTGTCGGAAGAGGACAAGCAGACCGTTGCCCGCGCCCGCAAGATCGAGCGTTTCCTGTCGCAGCCGTTCTTCGTCGCCGAAGTGTTCACAGGCGCGCCGGGCAAGCTGGTCGACCTCGCCGACACCATCAAGGGCTTCAAGGGCCTTTGCGACGGCGACTACGACCACCTGCCGGAAGCCGCCTTCTACATGGTCGGTAACATCGACGAGGCGGTCGAGAAGGCCCAGCGTCTGGCTGCCGAAGCGGCTTGATCGCAAGAAAGCAACCGCGCGGACGATAACGTCCGCGCGTTTCGTTCCGAGCGTTTGTGAGACGACATGGCTAAAGCTTTCAAATTCGAACTGGTTTCGCCCGAGCGCCTGCTTGTCTCGGAAGAGGTCGAGTCCGTCGTCATTCCGGGTGCGGAAGGCGAGATGACGGTGATGGCAGAACACGCTCCGGTGATGAGCACCATCAAGCCGGGTGTCGTCACGGTGAAGCCGGTCTCCGGCAACGTCCAGCGCTTCGTGGTCTTCGGCGGATTCGCCGATATTCTGCCTTCGGGCTGCACGCTGCTGGCTGAATCGGCTGTGGCTGTCCAGGACATCGACCGTGCAGATATCGCTCGCCGCATCCAGGAAGCGCGCGAGGATATCACCGATGCCAAGGATGATGCGTCGCGCACCAAGGCCGAGCAGTTCCTGCACCAGCTCACCACGCTGGAAGGCGCGATCCTTCCTGCCTGACGGATTTGGTCGTACTGAATTCAAAAAGCCGGGCTTCAGCCCGGCTTTTTGTCGTTTGGGAGCGGCAGAGCTTTTCGGGGTCCTGACCTTGCAGCGTATCTAGAGCAATTCCAGGAAAAGTGCGCAGCGGTTTTCCGTCCAGAGTTACGTCAAAACAAATAGTTAGAGCGTTTCGCGTTTTCGTGAAAAACGGAAACGCTCTAGACGCGCCAGATGCGTTTCGCGTTGGCCGACAGTAAATTCGTTCGTTCGTCGATGCTCGTGCCAGCGAGCAAGGCATGCGTGGCAGCGACCCAAGTCGAAAGCCCGCCGCCCAGCGTGCAGACGGGCCAGTCGCTGCCCCACACGGCGCGATTCCAGCCGAAGCTTGTTATCACGTGTTCGGCATAGGGCCGCAGCGTCTCGACAGACCATTGATCGGGATTTGCGTAGGCGACGATGCCCGAGATCTTGGCCACCACATTCGGCCGACGGGAAATCTCGCCGATGTGCTCCCGCCAGGGATGTTCGATCCCGCCCCTGATGTCCGGTACGCCACAATGGTCGAGTACGAATGTCGTATCGGGTGCCAGGTCGACCAGCGCGATGGCCTTGGGAATCTGGTGCGGCAGTACGCAGAGATCGAAGGTAAGGCCGCCGCCGATCCGTTTGATGTTTTCGCGAAACAAGGTGCCTTCGGAGACATCGTCCGGCACGACATGCAGCACGCGGCGGAAGCCCTTGACGAATGGATCGCCGCGGACCTGGTCAAGATAAGCCGCAAAACCGCTCTCTTCCGGTCGACAGGAAGCGATTGCGCCGCGTACCAGACTGTCGGTGTTTGTCGCCAGGGCCCTCACATGGGCCGTTTCCGCTTCGATGTCGTCAGGGTGAACATCCACCTCCATGTGGAACGCGCTTTCAATGCCCGCACGACGGGCCTCGCGTGCGTATTCTTCATGCAGGAAGTCACGGTTGAGCGCCGGTACGCCGTCGAGCCAGGGGTAATGCAGTGCCTGCCTGTCGATCAGGTGCAGATGGGTGTCGAAGATCATGGCGCGCTTCCCTGAATGCGGCGGCGAAAGCGCGCGCTGCTTCGGCCATGAGAGCATCATTCCGCCGGGAAGGAAATGCTTCTTGGCGGGAAGCTTTTTTACCGCACCGGCGGCAAGACGCAGTGGTCGGGGCAACTGCCCTTTCCGTTAATAACGGAAAGGCGGAAATGCTCTAGTTGTTTGTTTTTATGCAATTTCGGGCGGAAAACCGCTGCGCACTTTTCCTGAAATTGCTCTAAGGTGCGGTCGTCTGCGTGAAGGCAGCCCAAAGCCAAGCCGCGCCGGCACGGAGGAGGAAGACGATGGGCTCACTCGACGGCAAGACCGTGGTTGTGACCGCAGCCGCGCAAGGCATCGGGCGAGCAAGTGCAATCGCTTTCGCCGAGGCAGGAGCAAGTGTCGTGGCCACCGACATCAACGAACCGTTGCTCGTTGAGCTGGCCAGGACAAAAGGCATCCAGATCCGCAAGCTGGACGTCCTCGACGATGCAGCGGTCAGGCAGGTCTTCGCGAAGATCGGCCGCGTCGACGTGCTGTTCAATTGCGCCGGCTTCGTCCATTCGGGATCGGTGCTGGAGATGAAGGACGGCGATCTCGACTTCGCCTTTGACCTCAACGTCAAGGCGATGGTGCGCACCATACAGGCCGTGCTGCCAGGCATGGTCGAGCGCGGCGACGGTGTCATCATCAACATGTCGTCGGTCGCTTCGAGCATCAAGGGCGTGCCCAATCGCTTCGTCTACGGGCTCACCAAGGCGGCGGTGATCGGGCTTACCAAGGCAGTGGCGGCCGATTTCATCACCAAAGGTATCCGCTGCAACGCCATCTGCCCTGGTACCGTCGACAGCCCGTCACTGGAGGGGCGCATGCGTGCACAGGGCAACTACGAGGCTGCGCGTGCCGCTTTTCTTGCCCGCCAACCCACTGGCCGGCTTGGAACGCCAGAAGAGATCGCAGCGCTTGCGGTTCACCTCGCCGGCGCCACCTACACCACCGGCCAGGCATATGCCATCGATGGCGGCTGGACGCTTTAACCCTTTGTTTTTACGCAATTCCGAATGCAAAACCGCTGCACACTCTTGCTGGAATTGCCGTAACATCTGGATTTGGAGGACTGCATGAAACTTGTTCGCTATGGCGCCGCCGGCGCCGAAAAGCCCGGCCTCGTCGATGCGGAAGGCACGGTTCGCGATCTCTCCGGCCACGTCGCCGACATCGGCGGCAAGGCTCTGGATCCGGTGTCGCTCGCCAGCCTTGCCAGGATCGATGCGAAAACTCTGCCGGTGGTGTCCGGCAGGCCGCGCTTCGGTGCCTGCGTGGCCGGCACCGGCAAGTTCATCTGCATCGGTCTCAACTATGCCGACCATGCTGCAGAATCCGGCTTGCAGGTGCCGCCCGAGCCCGTGGTGTTCATGAAGGCTACTTCTGCCATCGTCGGACCGGATGACGACGTCCTGATCCCGCGCGGATCGAACAAGACGGACTGGGAGGTCGAGCTCGGCGTCGTCATCGGCAGAACCGCGAAATATGTCTCCGAAGCCGAGGCGCTGGACTATGTCGCAGGCTATTGCGTCGCCCATGACGTGTCGGAGCGAGCATTCCAGACGGAGCGCTCCGGTCAATGGACAAAAGGCAAGAGCTGCGACACTTTCGGGCCGACCGGTCCCTGGCTGGTGACCAAGGATGAAGTCAAGGATCCGCAAAATCTCAAGATGTGGCTCACCGTCAACGGCGAGACGATGCAGAACGGCTCCACCAGGACGATGGTCTATGGCGTCGCCTTCCTGGTCTCGTACCTGTCACAGTTCATGAGCCTGCAACCTGGTGACATCATCTCCACCGGCACGCCGCCCGGCGTCGGCATGGGCATGAAGCCGCCGCGCTACCTGAAGGATGGCGATGTCGTCGAACTCGGCATCGAAGGCCTCGGCAATCAGCGCCAGACGTTCCGGGCAGACATCTGAACTCGGACGTCATGAGTATCCCGCTCTCTGCCGCCGGACAGAGAGCGGGCAGGCCCGGCATTCAGGCACGCGCGCGTCGGCGATCGGCATCCTTGTTGCCCTCTTTGATCTCCTCGCCCTTTCGCCATGGCGGCACGCTGTGGCCGGCATTGAGCAGGAACAGCAGTGGTGGCGAGCGGCGGATCATCTGCAGGCCGATGACGGCGCACAGGACTGCCAGAAGTGGCAACGTGAAGAAGGTGATCGGGAAAAGGTTCGAGCCGTAGTCGCCGAAGAAACGCCGGAAGACGATGCCGGCGAAATTGAACAGGATGGCGTGGCTGCAGAACAGCGCGAAAGAATACGGTTCGAGCCGCATGAAGGTTGCTGCGAATCCGGAATGCCGTATCAGGCCGGTCAGCACCCAGAAACCGCCAGCCATGGTGATGCGCAACAGCGTGTCGAGGGTGATGCGCAATTGATCGTTCATCTCGCTGATCAGGATGTTCTGGACGCGGATTGTGACGAAGATCCCGATCATCACGGTGAGGCCGGCCGCCAGAAACAACGACAGCCTGTCGATGGTTGCCGTACCGGTTCCTGCAATGCGCAGCCACATGCCGAGCGAGAAGAACAACAGAAGCTGCGGCCGCTGCAGCAGATAGAGATCTTCGCCGAACAACGCATAGATGACGAGCAGCGCCACGGTCGGAAGTGCGAAGTGTTTCAGTCCTTGATAGAGCACCGGCGCCAGGAGGCAGCAGATGAACAGGTCGCGCAGAAACCACAAAGGCACATCGAGGGGCCAGGCGGTGACGGCAAGCAGCGCATTCACCCAGCTGAGCAGCGTCGGGTCAGGCATGTCCTGCCACTTGTCGGTCATCAAACCGTAGGCAGCCAGAAGCGCCAGCATGACCAGGTTCCAGGCCACGAGCGGCACGATCAGTGTCTTGAATTTCGATCGCGCCAGTGTCAGCGGATCGATCTTGAGCAGACTGGCGACGATGAAATAACCTGAAACCACGCTGAGCAACGAAACCGAGCTCAAACCCAGAAGACGCGTGAAGGCGAAATAGACAAAATCGAAGATGGCTGTATCGCGATCCTGGATGTTTTCCATGATGCCCGGCTGCACGTGAACGAACATCATGAAAAAGATGCACAGGACGCGCGCAATTCTGACACGGTCGGACACTAACGGCGGAACGGCCGGGATGGGCGAAGGGCGGGACGCATTGTTTTTCAAGATTCGTCTCCTCGACAAGGTCGGCTCCGATTGACGGAGCGGCGAGCGGTGCGGTCTCTCAGGAGGCGGAGCACAGAGACGCAGCGATGAATGGGCGATGTGTGAGGCCCAGGCACCAGTTTATGGGATTCGGACCGGTTGACGGCTTCACAAAGTACAACCCTGGGTAACAAGGCGATCCAGCGATCGCGCCGAGTCATTGCCAGGATCCGGGCGATCATGAAAAACGCCAGATGATCAAGCGCGTCGGACGCATTCTTGGCCTGAGAGCTGGTAGCGCCCGGGCACGCCTGCCGCGCCTGCGTCTCGATATGGCGGACACCGTCGTCTATGCGATCGGTGACGTGCATGGTTGCCTGGACGAGCTTCTGGCGCTGGAAGACGCCATCGTTCGCGACGCGGCGACACTGCCGGGTCGCAAGCTCATCATCATGCTGGGGGATTATGTAGACCGTGGTCCTGCGTCGGCGCAGGTGCTCGACCATCTTGCGGCGCATCCGCCAATAGGCCTGGAGCGCATCTGCCTGGCCGGCAATCATGAGCTTGCCATGCTCGACTATCTCGAGGGGCGGTCCAGTCTTGCCGCCTGGCTGCGCATGGGAGCGGAAAGCACGCTGCAGTCGTACGGCATTGATCATCGGCGGCTGATCGAGATCTTTCGCGACCAGCAACAGGTCGACGATGCTATCAGCAGGTCGATATCGCCGGCTCATTTTGCGCTGCTGCGCTCGATGCCGGTTCTGGTCGAAACCGCGCGGTACATCTTTGTCCATGCCGGCGTGCGGCCTGAAGTTCCGTTGGACAAGCAGACGGACGAAGATCTCGTCTTCATCCGCTCGGCCTTCTTCGAGCGCGCGCACCTGCTTTCGCGTTATGTGGTGCACGGCCATACACCCGTCGACCAGGCCGGCCGCGAAGGCATGCGTGTCAATCTCGACACCGGCGCCTTCTTCAGCGGCCGGTTGACGGCCCTGCGCATCTGGCAGGACAAGGGGCGCTACCTCAGCAACTTGACCCAGGAAGACTGAACGCGACCGGCTGGCCGGATATGCGGCGCCTTCCGTCACCCGATCAAGCCGGCTCCGTGCGGTTGGGCTCGGGCTCCGTCACAGTCTGCTCGACATAGTAGGACGCATAGCGGTCGAGATACTGCTCGGCCGCGCCGAACATGCCATAACTCGCCAGCTTCTTCATGTCGGTGCGGTTCAAGACGACGCCGAGGGTCTTTGCCGCGATCTGGCGGTCGGCCTGCAACGCGGAGCGCACCAGAAGGCGCGGCGTGGCGCCCCACTCGGCCACCAGCACGAAGCCGTCGGCGAGCGGAGCGAAAGCCTTGGCATCGACCACGGGCCCGAGTGGTGGCAAATCGACAACGACATAGTCGAAAGACTTGCGCGCCTCTTCCAGCAGTGCCGCCATGGCGGGACCCGAGATGAGTTCGCTGGTGTGCGACAGGCGCCGGCGTACCACGGCGGGAAGGATGACAAGCTTGGTCTTGCGGTCAACCAGGCAGGCGCTCTGCCAGCGCTGCTCGCCTACCAATGCCTCGACCAAACCCTTGTCGGGCGTCAGCGACAGACCGCGGCTGAGGCCCGGATTGCGCAAGTCGGCGTCAATCAACAGGGTGCGGGCGCCATTGGCAGCAAGCAGCCCGGCGAAATTGGCGGCGGTGGTCGTCTTGCCTTCGCGCGGCAGCACCGAGACAAAGCCGATCACCTTGCCGCCGGTGCGGTGCAGGACGACGTCGCTGGCCAGTTTGACGTTGCGCAAAGTCTCCGCGAAGGAAGAGGCGGGTTGGTTGATCGCCACTCTGAGGATGCGAGGGGTGACGGTTTCCGGTCCGGAAGAATTCGCGACTTGCGCATCGGTCGGCTGCGTTCGCGGCCGCGCGTCGGCGAAGCGGCCGCCGATCGCCGGCAGATAGCCGAGGAAATTGAGGTCGAGAGCGTCGCGCACGTCGTCGCCGGTGCGGAAGAAGCGCTCGCGGAATTCCTGGACGGCGCCGGCGGCCGCGCCGGCGAACAGGCCGAGCACCAGGGAAAGGCCGAGCACCATGGTCTTGCGCGGGCTTGAGGCCGAGGTCGGGTTGCCGGCGGTCGAGATGACGCGGGCTTCGGCGATCGGGAAGGAGCGCTGCTGCGCGGCTTGCTCGTAGCGGGCAAGGAAAGCCTGGTAGAGTGTGTTGAGTGCTTGCGACTTCTGTTCAAGATCGCGCAGCTTCACCTGCGCCTGGCCTGTCTGAGAATTCTGGCCGGCCAAATCGCCGACATTGCCGCGCAGCGAATCCTCGCGCGATTTCGCGACCTGGTATTCGTTGCGGTAGCTTTCGGTGAGCCGTTGCAGCTCGGCATAGATCTGGTTGGTCAGGTTGGTCTGCTCGGCGCGCAGCGCCACCGCCTGCGCGTGGTCCTGTCCGAACCGGCTTGAGATGTCCTGTTCGCGCTTGCTGACATTGAGATAGCGCGCTTTCATCTCGTTGATGGCGGCGCTGTTGCTGCCGCTGGCGCCCTTTTCCTGTGGGATGGTGGCGTTCTTGACCGCGTTCTCGGGTCCGCTGTCCACGATCGCCTTGAACTGGTTGTAGCGGGCCAGCGCATTGGCGGTATCGGCCTGAGCCAGGATGACCTGCTTGTTGAGATCGGACAGCTGCTGTTCAGACATCAGTTCGCCACGCGCGGCCGTCAGCCCGTTGGCCGCACGGAATTGCTCGACCTCGAGCGCTGCCTTCTGCGAATTCTCGCGCAGTTCGTCGAGACGGCCCTGAAGCCATACCGTGGCGCGCTGGGTGGCATCGAAGTTGGCGTCGAGATGATCAGACAGATAAGCATTGGCATAGGCGCGCGCGATCGTGCCGGCCAGCTTGGGATCCGGCGCAGTGAAGGAGAGATCGATGACGAAGCTGCGACCGACACGTTCGGCGTGGACTCCGTCCTGAAGGATACCGATGGCGCGACCGATCTTGGCATCCTGTATTGAACCGGGTTCTTCTTCGGAACGCGACGAGAAGAAGCCTGCCACGCTTTTGAGCGTGGCTTTCAGCGAGCTGAGCGGCGAGCGTGGCGGATTGAGGAAAGCCTCGTTGTCCTGAAGTTTTTCCGCCAGCACGACGGCGCGGGCGAGACGACTGGATTTGAGGATTTCGACCTCGGATGAGACCATCGCGTCGGCCTGCGGACCGGCCGGTGGGCTCGGCTTGTCTTCGGCGAAACGGGTCAGGCTGTCGTCGAGGAGAATACGCGTTCCCGAAGTGTATTGCGGAGGTGTCGCCACGAGATAGACGACCCCGAGGATCAGGCCGATCAGGCCGAACAGGCCAACCAGCCGGGCCTGCCGGCGTGCCGCCGCCAGCAGGGCGTCGAGATCAATGAAGTCCGATGAATCTTCCGAGGACATGGGCTTCAACGGATAACTTCCCTGGTTCATGGCTGCTCCGGCGCTCCGTCGCGAAATGAAAAAGTCGGCCACGGCCAAATGGCCGTGGCGCGTCGTGGAATTTGTTTCGATCTTCCGGTCAGGCAGCGCGGCTGCGACGTGCCTGCGAAGCGATCATCTCCTCGATCGGTTCGAAAACCAGGTCGCAAATGTCCTTGCGCGCGAGCGCGAAGGCAACGTTGGCCTGGATGAAACCTTCTTTCGAGCCGCAATCGAACATGCGGCCCTCGAACGGAGAGGCGTAGAATTTCTGGCTCTCCGACAGCCTTACCATGGCGTCGGTAAGCTGGATTTCATTGCCGGCGCCGCGTTCCTGCGTGCCGAGAATGTCGAAGATCTCGGGCTGCAGCACGTAGCGACCGTTGATGTAGTGATTGGAGGGGGCGGCCTCCGGTGCCGGCTTTTCCACCATTTCGGTGATCGTGAAACCCGTGCCGACGCCGGCACCCTTACCGACGATACCGTAGCTGCCGGTCTCCAGTGGATCGCATTGCTCGACCGCGACGACATTGCCGCCGGTTTCAAGATAGAGATCCATGGCACCCGCAAGGCAGCCACGATCGCCGAACGAGACCATGTCGGGCAACAGAAGCGCGAAGGGTTCGTCGCCGACAATATCCCTGGCGCACCATACAGCGTGGCCCAGACCATGCGGCGCCTGCTGGCGGGTGAAGGAAATCGTGCCCGGCTGCGGTTGCATGCGGGTGAGCGAAGCGAGCTGCTCGTTCTTGCCGGAGCGTGTCAGCGTCTCCAACAGCTCGGGCTGGATATCGAAATAGTCCTCGATCACATGCTTGTTGCGGCCGGTGACGAAGACAATGTGCTCGATGCCGGCTTCCAGCGCCTCGTCCACTGCATACTGCACGACGGGGCGGTCAACCACCGTCAGCATTTCCTTCGGCATGGCCTTCGTGGCCGGCAGGAACCGCGTGCCCAAACCGGCAACCGGTATCACGGCTTTTCTCACCTTTTTCATCACGTCATCCCTGTTTGCAAATCGAGCCCCTCCGCCCAATTTCAAAATTGGTTTGTTCAGCCGGCTTCCGATGGTGTCCGGCCAAGTTGCAAGGTTGCTGCCAGCCGGCGCAATCGCGCCGCGATCGGCATGCCCAGATGCCGAAGCGCAGCCGGATCGCGCAGCGCCGTGGCTGCGGCATGGATCGGCGCGCGCGCCTTCAGATGCTGAACCAGCTTGAGGAAGGATGCTGCCTGCCTGAGGCTACGGGTGCGGCGTGTCTGCGCGGCCGCCGCCCGCGGATCGAGCCTATGTTGTTCGAGGAAGGTCGCATCGGCTCTCAACATCGCCTCGACATGCCGCAGTTCCAGCACGCGGGAGATCGAGCCTGCGCGGATATGGTAGGCATAACCAACGTCTGGCTCGACGACGCAGCGGCCGCCCCTGGCCATGGCTGAAGCCAGGAAAATGTAATCCTCACCGATGCGCAAGGTCTCGTCGTATCGCAACTGGTGTTGTTCCAGGAAGCTTCGTTCGAAGATCGGTTTCATGTAGCCGAAGGAGAATGTGCTTTCGAACATGATGTTGGCGGCAATGAAATCGGCGAGCATGAGCTCGGAGTGGGCTTCGAGAAGCTTGGCTTCGAACATCGGTTCGCGGGTGCCGTCGCCGTCACGAACCACTTCGAGATTGTCGACGGCAATCTGGGCACTGTGAGTCTCGGCTCTCGTGATCATGCGTCGCAGGCGTTGCGGATGCACGGTGTCGTCGGAATCAAGCACCGCGGTCCAGCGGCCGCGGGCGGCTTCCAGGCCGGCATTGCGGGCGCCGCCAGGGCCACGGTTCCGATCCAGCGCGATCACCTTGACCAGTTCCGGCGGAAAAGCGTGGGCGATCTCGACCGTGCGGTCGCTAGAGCGATCGTCCACGACGACGACTTCAACCGACACGTCACGCTGACCGAGCGCGCTCTCGATGGCGCGCGCGACCGAGTTCTCGGCATTGTAGGCTGCGATGACAAAGCTGACGTCAGGCTGCATGGGTACGCCCTCCCGCCGGTTCGTCACCATAGAGGCGGATTTCGCGGACGCCGAGCAGGCCGCTGATGGCTCCGACATGCATGATGCCGCGAAGCGCCTGGCGGTTGCGCTTGTGTGCAACGGCAACAAGCGCACCAGCGCCGGCAAAGCAACAGGCCGCCTTGGCTGCTGCCAGCCCGATCTGCAGCGGTTTTCTGCCTGCCTGCTGGCCGGCGAGCAGCCTGCCGTGGGTCTGGCCCGAGCGGAAGCGGCGCTTGACCAGCCATTGCAGCCGGGCCCGCTCCTCGGTGACGGGTTCGAGCACAAGCGCCTCTTCGGCATAGGCGATGCGTCCGCCGTCCGCGTGAAGCTGGGAAAAATACTCAGTGTCCTCGCCGCCGGTCTTGCCGAGCGACAGGTTGAAACGCCTTCCTTCGACACGGGAAGAGGCGCGGCGCAGCAGCACATTGCCGCTGTAGCCGGTGCGGATCTGCCCATCGACCCAGACCGGATTGGTCGAATGGAAATCGCCGCGACGCATCCAGCCGGGAGCGGTCGCGGAATAGACCGACCTTACAGGGCCAAGCACGGCATCGGCGCCCGTAGTCTCGGCGGTTTCAATCAGTGCCGCCAGCCAGCCGGTCGTCACCGTGGAATCGTCATCGACGAAGGCGAGGAAATCGCCGCCGGCGGCATCGAGGCAGGCGTTGCGCGCCAGCGAGATGTTGGACGCCGGGCAATGGATGTAGGTCAACTCGAAGGGCTGCGTGATCGATGCCGTCAGCTCCTGTGCGCTGGGTGCTGCATCGTTGTCGGCAACGATGATGCGCGCCTGAACATTGGACGGCAGTTCAAGCGCGCCGAGCGAGCGCAGGGTTTCCGCCAGATAGGGGCGGCGGTAGGTGCACACGCAGACGTCGACCCGGATCTTCGGTGACGGGGACAGGCCATTCTGGGTCATGACGCTGCCTCTCCGCGTCTCCAGGACCCGAGAATCTGCAGCCAGAAACCCATCGACCAGGCGAGGTGCATGATCATGGCGCAGAGGCTGGCGAGCAGGCCGTAGGGATTGCGCTGTCCGATTGCCATCCAGGTGCCGTAGCCTAGGCAGGCTGCGATCCAGAGGCCGGCGGGAACAAGGGCCGACAGGCTGAGGAACGCCAGCGAAGCACCAACGACAACCGGGAAGACCAAAAGCGGAATAGCCTGTCTCAGCTTCGGCCAGGTGCGGTGCTTCAGGATGTTGCGGGCGCGGCCGCGGCCGTAGCCGAGATACTGGCGAAACAGCGCGGATGCCGAAGCGCGCGGATAGTAGGTCATGAACGTCTTGTCGGTCATCCAGATGCGGTAGCCGGCAGCACGAAGCCGATAATCCAGTTCGGCATCCTCGTTGTGGCTGAAGCTCTCGTCATAACCGCCGACGGCGCGGAAGGCCTCAACGCACATCAGCGCATGGTGGCCGTGATCGGTCCAATGGCCTGGCGCACCCTCGCGATGCGGCGAGCCGCCATTGCCCAGTTTCGAATTCTGCGCGACCGCGGTCGCCTTCTGGAACAGCCCGAATCCTTTGGTCGCCATCGAGACAACGACCGAGTCGGCGCCGCTCGCCGAAGCCTCCTCAATCAGGCGGTCGCAATAGTTTGCCGGGTAACCGCCATGGGCATCGATACGGATGAAGAAATCGACTTCGTCGCCATAGGCGGCCACCGCCTGGTTGACGGCAGCGCTCTGCAGGCGCCGTGGATTGTCGAGCAGGACGACACGAGGATTTTGGTCCGCGACCTCGCGCACGATGTCGCGGGTATCGTCGGTGCTGCCGCCGTCGGCGACGACAATGCGCAGGTCGTTCCGCTCGGCGGGCTCGGAAAGTTCGGTCAGCAGGGCGCGGATATGCCTGGCCTCGTTCAGGCACGGAATCACCACCATGCACCGGGCGGCCGCTCTATCGGCGGGTTGTGTCTGCTCGCTTGCAGGGATTGCAGCCATCCTGGTGTCGAGGACAGTCATGCCGCGACCTCCAGCAAGGCGTCCTGCTGTTCCTTGCCGGCAAGGCGACCCAGTCGCATCACCAGCGAACGACAGTCATCCGGCACGCAGATCCAGGTGCCGAGATCCTGAGCAGTGATCTTGCCACGGCGCTCAAGATAAGTGTCGGTGTCGATGTCCCCCACCAATGCGGAGAGGTTCTCGACGGATGGCTCGTCGAGCAGCAGGCCGATGTGGCGATCGGCAAGGAAACGTGCCGTCTCGGTTCCTTTCATCGCGATCGGCACCGCGCCGAAGCGGCAGCCTTCATAGAGCCTGTTCGGCAGCAGCCAGCTCGAATTCAGGCCTTCTTCGAAGAAGTCGATGGCCCAGCAGAAATGCACCTCGCCGTAGATGGCGGCGAGATCGTCCGGATTGCGATAGGCACCCTGGAACGAAAGATAGGGTTCGGCGCGCACGAAGCCGTCGAAATCGTCGAACTCGACGCGGGCCGGACGGCCGCGCAGCACGACCTCGAAACGTCCCTGCATGCGGCGCGTGAAATCTGCAAGCAATTTCAGCGACTTGGCACAGCGCAATGCGCCGAACCAGCCGATCTTCCAGGGTTCGCCATTCGCGGGCGGGGTCGGCAGTTTCGCCGGTTGGGCGGGTTTGCCGCTCAGATCCAGGATCTTGTTCTGCAGCAGCACAGCCGGCACCCGGGTCTGGCCGAAAGCCTCGAAATAGTCGCGAACGAAAGCGGGAGAGCTGGTCAGCAGCAGTTGCGCGTCGCGGCTGAAGAGCCGTTCGGCGCCACGCAGCGTTCGTCCAACGGCGCCGGTGTCCAAAAGGAAACGATGAATGTCCAGGCACTCGTAGACGATCGGTGCGGAACCGCCAAAAACGCTGCGCGCCCGGTTGGCCAGGGCCAGCATCTCAAGGTTGCGGCCGATGATGATGTCCGGTTTCGGAATGGCAGCAAGCCTGGCACTGAGCGAGAAAGCCGCCTTGGCGACAGCCGCAACGCGTTGGGCAAAAGCACGGTCGGCAGTGACGCCAAGATCGATTGGCGACAGGTCTTCGAAATCCGGCACCGTCTCGGCGCGGCGGAAACCTGCGAGCGTCACAGTGGCACCACCGATCTGAAGCATCGTCACGCGCCGGCGTACTGCCGGGTCGCAAAGGTCGTGGACCAGGTAGAGGATATTCAGCATGGCCGGACCGTCAGCTCGGGCGATTTCGAAAAATTGTTGCGGCGCTTTTGAAGCAAAGGTCGCGCTTGACGGATGGCTGGCCTCCATCGGCAGATGCAACAATTCTTCTAAATCGCCCCGGGTGTCGCTGCGCCATCGGGCGTGGATGAAGGGCCGCGCTCACTGCGTGCTCTTGTTCAGCTTGCAGACGATCGATTCCGGAAACTGGCAGGCGTCACCAGGGGCCGTGTAGGCAACACGATCAACCTCCGCCGTCAGCTGCCTTTCGGGGCTGGCGAAAGCGCCCATCCAGGATTTCAGCGTGTCGCTGCCCCAAAGGCTGAGATAGATCTTGGAGGGATGGCTCGGCAGCTTGGCCGGATCGGTAGCCTCTTCCACCAGATTGCCGTCGACATACCAGGCGATGCGATCCTGCTGCCACACGAAGGCATAGTCGTGGAATTCCTTGTCGGCGCCACCGGGCACATCGACCAGCTTGGCCGAGCCGACGCTCTTTCCGTTGACGTACTGGTTGACCTGGACCTTCGTGGGATCCTTGCCCAGCACTTCGAAGTCGATCTCGTCATGCGGCTGTTTGTGGACCGGACCGATGAAGGAGAAGAAGCCGGTATTGAGGCCGGACCCTGCCGCAGCCTTCATGCGGACCTCGAAGGTGCCGTAGCTGAATCGCTTGTTGGTCTGCACCTCGCCACAGACATTGCTGCGGCCCTTGCTTGGTTCAGCCTGGAAGCCGAGCTTCAATGTGCCGTCCGAGACGCTGACCTGTTTGGCTGACCAGGTGCAGTTCTGGTGATCGCCATTCGACCAGCCATCCGAAACATACCAGCGCTTCTTGTCGAGCTTGTCGAAAGTCTCGACGAAAGACTTGCCTGTCGCCTTAGGTTCTTTTTGATCTTCGGCACGCCCTGAAACGGTGCCCGCCACGGATGCGGACAATACGAACGCCGCCAATACACAACTCTTCAGGCCGGCTCGCGCCGGTATTCTCAAACTTGCAGCCATACCGCTTGCTACTTTCGTTTTGGGCCGCTCGCCTGCGCTGCGGACCCGCGTCAATTTCGGGCGAATGTTGCAATGCACATAGAATAAATTAGCGGATCACAATGTGACGCCCGCCCACATTCCTGCAGCCGTACGGTAACTTTTTATGATCGTCGGTTAAGCCAGCCGCCGGCGAGGAGCGGGCGCTGCGGTCGCGATGTCTTCATTTTCATAGGGAAACAGCTCGGCCTGCGCACGCAGGCCGGTAACAAAATCGATCTGTTTCTCGAGAGCAGCTATCCGCGCCGAATAACGGATCAGCACATCGGTGAGGTCATTGATGACGGGCGACATCGATGTGTCCTGGCCATCTTCAAGGGCCTGCTGCGAGAAGGCGGCCTGAGTCGCAATGCTTTCGTGACGATCACGCAAGCCGTCCCTTTCGCGCTCGATCTCCTTGCGCAGTCCCTCGACCAGACCTAGCAACCGGGCGGCGCGGGTCGCATCGGTCTCACGGTCCCGCCGAAGGCTCCGGACGCGGAACGGCTTGCGTGCGTTGAATTTGAATAAGGCCATGGCCGGTCCCTTCTCCTGCCGTTCGTAACCTTACCTCGCCCACCGGGGCGATCTTACTCTGCTGCGGCCCGCTCCGTCGAGGCATGCCATTGCCAGGCGGTGCGGACAATGGAGCCGAGGTCATGCCTGGGGCTCCAGCCCAAAACCGACCTTGCCTTGGCGTTGTCGGCGACCAGAACGGGAGCGTCACCCTCGCGGCGTCCTTCGCGGCGAATCGGGAACGGCTTGCCCGCTTCCGCTGCGATCGCCGTCAGCAATTCCTGCACCGTGGTTCCGGTGCCGGTGCCAAGATTGAGGGCAACGCTTTCGCCCCCACCAAGCAGATATTCGACCGCGCGCCCGTGCGCATCGGCGAGATCGGAGACGTGGATGAAGTCGCGCACGCAGGTGCCGTCGCGCGTGTCATAGTCGGTGCCAAAGACATTGAAACCGTCGCGACGGCCGAGCGCGGCGTCGATGGCCAGCGGAACGGCATGCGTTTCGGGGGAATGCCGTTCGCCGATTCGCCCCTCGGGATCGGCTCCCGCGGCGTTGAAATAGCGCAGCACCACCGACCGGAAGCCCTGATGACGATCGAGATCGGACAACATCTGCTCGACGATCAGCTTGGAGCGGCCATAAGGATTGATCGGGTCCTGCGGATGCGTCTCGCGCATGGGGACATCGACGGGCAAGCCGTATGTGGCACAGGTCGAAGAGAAGACCAGCTTGTCGATGCCGGCCTGCTGGGCGGCAAGAATCAGGGAAAGCGTGCCCGCGACATTGTTGTCATAGAAGGCAGCCGGTGCCTTCACCGATTCGCCGACTTCGATGAGAGCGGCGAAGTGCACGATCGCAGCCGGGCGATAGGCCTCGATCACCGCGGCAAGTTTCTCGCGATCGCGGATATCGCCGCGCTCCAGTGGGCCCCATTTCACAAATTCGGCGTGGCCGTTGCTCAAATTGTCATAGACCACCGGCGTGAAACCTCGCTCGGCGAGATCCAGGCAGGTGTGGGATCCGATGTATCCGGCGCCGCCGACGACGAGAATATTGGTCACGGGGATCAATCCTTTTCGATTGCTGCGATGGGTTCGCGAGGCATCGCTGGGGAGGCGACAAATTTCAGCCCGAATGTGCTGGTCTTGGGAGGCTCGCTCCGGCCGACATCTTTTGTCACGCTTTTCAGGTTAAAAGCAGCCGGCATGTGACGAGAACCGTTTGTTTGAACGAGCGGGCCGTGCGTCAGCGAGCTCTGGACGGGGGGCACCGACCGGAATCATCGGAACCACTTGCGCGGGTTCCTAAACTCCTGAAGGCGCGAAAAAATGACGAAATGCACTGTCATCATTCCTTACTACCAGCGAGAGCCGGGAATCCTGGCCCGCGCTTTGAGATCCGTGTTCGCGCAAACGCATCCGGACTTCGACGTGATTGTCGTCGACGATGCTTCTCCGCTGCCAGCCGAAAGCGATCTCGAAAATCTTGCTCCCGCCGAGCGGGCACGAATAACCGTTGTAAAACAACCGAATGCTGGGCCGGGCGGCGCGCGCAATACCGGTCTCGACCATATTGGCGCCGACACCGACTATGCCGCCTTCCTCGATTCCGATGACGAATGGACCCCCGACCACCTGAAGAATGCCGTGGCAGGCCTATCACTTTTTGAGGCAGATTGTTACTGGGCCTCGATCAAGGGCGGCGAGGCCTTCTATTATCACTTCGGGGTGGCCGACCTCGCCGCGGTGACGCAGGTGGTTCGTCTTTCCGAGCAGCCGCCTCTCGTCGAGGTTCCGGCGCTCGGCGCAACCATGCTGAAGAACTGGAGCTTCATGCACCTGTCGTGCATGGTTATCGGCGAGGCCCTGTTCCGCAAGGTTCGCTTCGATGCATCGTTGCGGCTGGCCGCCGAAGACGTGCTCTTCTTTTACGATTGCGTCAGAAGCGCCCGTCGCACGGTGCTTTCCGAGGGTTTCGGCGCCGTACGCGGCGAAGGCATCAACATCTTCCATGGGCTGGACAGCGATTCGCCGCAGTTCCTGAAGCAGCAGTTCAACACCTGGGTGGCGCTCGACCAGCTGGAGAACCGGTTTCAGCATGTTGCCGAAGACCGTGCGTCGATCGAAAGCTACAAGCAGACGGCACGCAATCAGGCCCTCTGGGGACAAGCGCGGTTGGTGAAGGCTCGCAAGGCACCGCAATTCAGGCAACTGGCTGCCTGGGCCTGGCGCGATCCGAAACTCCTGCAGAGCGCCGTCAATCTCGCCGTTTCCAAGATCGCGAAATAGGACCCTGTGATGCAACCTTTCTACTGGGAATCCGCGCACGGAAATTTTGGCGACGATCTCAACCTGTGGCTCTGGGATTTCCTCTTGCCGGGCTTCCGCGGCGTTCATCCCGACGTGCTTCTGGTTGGGGTCGGCACTGTGCTCAACCAGGAATTGCTGCCGGCCGACGTGAAGAAGCTCGTCATCGGCAGCGGTTTTGGCTACGGCTCGCTGCCGGATCTGTCCGACGAGAGAGAGTGGGATGCCCGCGCGGTTCGCGGACCACTCACGGCACAGAAGCTTGGATTGGCGCCGGAACTGGGCATCATCGATCCTGCTGTGATGGTGGCCGAGATGCCGGAATTCCGCAATCTGCCAAAGACCGGCACTGCGATCTTCGTTCCGCATTGGGAATCGACTGTCGGCGGCATCTGGCCGCTCGTCTGCCAGGCGGCCGGACTGGGCTATGTCGATCCTTGCGGGGATGCCAAGTCGGTGATCCGGGCTATCGCCCAGGCTGATCTGGTGGTGGCCGAATCAATGCACGCTGCGATCCTGGCCGATGCTTTCCGGGTACCGTGGGTGGCGGTGACGACGTCCCGCTCCATCAATTCCTTCAAGTGGCGCGACTGGGCGACGTCACTGGGTGTGGACTACAGGCCGCGGCAGATCCCGATCTCGTCGCGGGCAGAGGCTGTCACCAAGGGAGCGCGATTCTGGGGTTTCGATTTCGAGGCGCCGGCGGCGACGGCAAACGATACAGGCCGACCCGACCATGCCGAAGCCCGGGAGCATGAAAACAAAGAGCCAGAGCGTTTCAGCGTTTCCGACAAGAACGAAAACGCTCTGGTGATGACGCGCAATGATCCGCCGCCGTCGATGCTGCGTTCGGTCGCCAAGCAGGTACTGGCGGCGCCGTCGACGCTGGCTCTGTGGCAGGCACGCAGGGCTCGGCCGCAGTTGAGCAGCGATGCGATGCTGTCGGAAAAGAAGGACCGCTTCCGTGAAGTGCTTGCCGACGTGCGGCGGGATTATCTCTGAGCGCCGATACGGGCTGGTAACAGATAGCGCGGCGGTGCCGGCTCGTCGCTGACGGGCCGTTGCCGCGCCCGCCGGGCATCCAGCTTGTCGCCGAAAATGCCGCCGACGATCGCCGGCAGCGCGGCCGGACGCAGCAAGGCATGGATGCCGGCGCGCGCCAGGCCGCGCGAAGCCTTGACGTCGAGGAAATGGCGCAGCTCATAGCGGCCACGGACATGACGCTCATGGCGGCTCAGCATGGCCCTTGCCGTTGCCGGCACTGGACCGGACAGCATGGCCAGATCGGCTTCGTAGAGCCGCTTCAGGTCATCGGTCCGGTGTTTGCCGCTCAGCGAATCGGGGCGCACGACGGCACCGTAGCCGCAGCCGTGGACGACCTTGTAGCGTGCGCCTTTCAGCAAGGCACGCGCATAAAGATCGTAGTCTTCGCCCAGCCGCAGACGCTCGTCGTAGCGCAGGCCATTGGTGTCCAGGAAAGCACGGCGCATGATGGGTTTGAGGAACCCGATCTCGCCACGCGAAGCGCCACGCTTCGATATGTTGCCCTCGACGAAACCTTCGAGGTCGAGGAAGCGAGGGGCTGGTTCGAAATGAGGGACGTGTGGCGGTTCACTGCCATACGCGCCACGGCTGTCGATAAAAACGATGTTGTCGGCGACAAAGTCCCAGTCTTCTCCATCGATCAGGGCGTCGAAACGGCCTTCCAGGAAGAAGTCGTCGGCATCCAGTATGGCGATCAGCGGTGCCTTGGAGTGTTCGATGGCCCGGTTGCGGGCATAGGCTGGTCCATGATTGCGGCTAAGGCGAAGGATATGCAGACGTCCGGTGGCATCATCGGCCTCCAGGCCGGCCTGGGCTGTTGCATCCTCCGAGCCATCATCGACCACGACGACTTCCGAGACCCGCCTTTCGCGCAGCGCCGAGGCGACCGCGCGTCCGATCGTCGTTTCAGCGTTCTTGGCTGCGATGATGACGCAGACCGTGACGGATGAGGTCATCTCCACACTCCAATTGCGGCCGCTTGCTTGCTGCCAATGTGTCCCCATGCCCGATTTGTGGCTTACGGCCACGATTCCACGCCGTGGCTGCCTGTTCGCAGAAACGCAAGGCGATTTGATGACACTTCATGCCCGAGGGATGGTCGGCCAGGGGCGGAGCGCCAAGGATCAAGGAAGGGGCGAACGTCCCACGCCGGGCAACTGCGCGGTTTCACCCTTCGGCTGGATATCGCCGGCGGAAGCGGCATTCTCGCCGCGGGAGAGTGTTTCTCCGCGTTTCCGCGTCTCTCCCGAGCGCCAGACCATGAACAGAATGGCGATGAAATATCCGACCTGAATGATAACGGCGCAAATCAGCGTCTGGATGAAAGTTGTCCAAGCCGATTGAGTAATCGCATAGCTTGCTACGGCGAATGCAACCAACACTGCGATAAAACCACGAAGGAATAACAGAAAGGACATCTTATCCTTTCCTGTCGTTCTGATTTCGTGTCGTGTTGAAACGCTTGGGCAAAACCTGTCTCCCGCCATGACGGGCGCTGGTCTTACACCTCAGCCGGTGAAATCAAGACTCGCTTTCTTCAAAGCTTGAAGCCCAGATTTCCCATTTGCCCGCACGCCCTCAAATATAGGAATTTCGGCAACACTAGGCAACATGCCGCCGGATCACTTCCCTGCTCATGGTTTACCTTGGGTTCGCTGGAGATATTATTGCAACACGTCCGTGTTGCCGGTTGCGCTTGCAAAAACCGAAGTGCTGCTGTCCTCGTTATTTTAGCACTATTGGTTAGCTTCGCGACGTCTTCATGGCGAATTAAAATACAAGTTGATAAATACCGAAATTTGGCGTGATTTTTGTAGTTTAATATTGAAAAGGTAAAGGAAATCAAACACAAAAGTGAGATTTCATGCGGCGTTCGAACATAGGAGAACCCGCAATGTTTCGATTCGTTACAAAATATGACTGCCGCCTCGTCGTTACGACCGATTTTCATCATAGAGGTGACATATCCAGCCCTCTATTGTTCGCATGCTGCGGTGCAGCATCGTTGACCTGACCATTTTTTGCGGAGCAACAAAATGAGAGACGCCGCCAGATTGGCCAATGGATTGTCATGCCAGCCCGACGAAGGAACTCCTCCTGCGATTGGTGGTGTGATCAAGCGCGGATTCGACATTTTGGGCGCATTGGCAGGCATTGCCCTGCTCAGCCCCCTGCTGCTGATGCTGGCGGCGCTGGTCAAAACCACGGACGGCGGCGGCAGCATCCTCTACGGTCACCGACGAATCGGCCGCAACGGGACGGTGTTCCGATGTTGGAAGTTCAGAACGATGGTTGAGAATGGCGACGAGGTACTGGCCGCGCATTTGGCCAATAACCCGCAAGATCGCGAAGAATGGAATGCGACTCGCAAGCTGCAGGACGACCCCCGTGTGACACGTGTCGGTGCCGTACTGCGCAAACTTTCGCTCGATGAACTGCCGCAGATCATCAACATCCTGCGCGGCGAAATGAGTTTTGTCGGTCCCCGCCCCGTGGTGAAGGACGAGCTCGAGCTCTACGGAAATGCGGCGGAATATTATCTCAAGTCGCGTCCGGGCCTGACTGGCCTGTGGCAGGTCAGCGGCCGCAACGACGTTTCTTATGGCGCTCGCGTCGCCTTCGATCAGCATTACGTCGAGAACTGGTCGTTTGTCTTCGATTTGAAGATTCTCGTCCGCACGGTCCCAGCCGTCTTCTCGTCGCGGGGCAGTTATTGATTTTTTGCGCCAGCCGGGCGGGTTTTCATCGGACATTCCTTTTGGAACGTCCAGAAAGAAAGGACGGCATTCTTTGAGATATGTTCGAGCGGCTTTATCTGTACGGCTGTTTATCCACGCTCTCTGCGTCGGCCTGATGTTGATGGCGACATCCGCCTCCATGGCCGCCGATGGCTATCGTCTCGATGTGATGGACAAGCTGCGCATCCGGGTTGCCGAATGGCAGAGCGCCGAGGGCGCGGTCCGCGACTGGGCAACCATCAGCGGCGACTACAGCGTCAACCCGGCCGGAGAGGTTTCGCTGCCTTTCGTCGGCGAGCTCGGCGTCAAAGGCAAGACGACGACCGAGGTGGCAACCGCCATTGCCGTCGGCCTGCAGCAGAAGCTCGGTCTTGCCGACCGGCCCGAAGCATCGGTCGAAATCGCCGAATATCGGCCTGTCTTCCTTGCCGGTGATGTCCAGACGCCTGGCAAATATCCCTATGCACCAGGCCTCACGGTGCTGAAGGCGATGAGCCTCGCCGGTGGCCTGCGCCGCGCCGACAGCGGGCAGGGAGGCGTGCGCGACTTCATTCAGGCACAAGGCAATTACGATGTCCTGATCGCGCAGCGGAATGGCTTGCTGGCACGCCGCGCGCGCTTGATCGCCGAGGCCGAAAACAAGGATCAGATCGACTTTCCCCCCGAGCTCAACAAGACCGATGTCGGCCGCAAGCTGATGGCGGACGAGACTGCGCTGAAGGAAGCCCGTGAAAAGCGCCTGCGCCTGCAACTCACGGCGCTGGACGATCTGAAGAAGCTGCTTCAGTCGGAGATCGAATCGCTGTCGAAGAAGATCGTCACGCAGAACCGTCAGGTCGAGTTGTCGAAGGAAGAGCTGAAGAGCATCAGCGGCCTTGCCGAGAAAGGTCTCGTGGTCAACCAGCGCATCCTGAATCTCGAGCGCACGAGTGCCGAACTCGAGGGCCAGGTGCTCGATCTGGAGACCGCCAGCCTGCGCGCCAAGCAGGATATCTCAAAGGCAACACAGGACGCGACCAAGCTGCAGAACGATCGCGATACCGAGGTCGCCCAGAGCCGGCAACAGACCGAGGCTGACCTTGAAGAGATGGGCTTCAAGGTGGGCATGTATTCAGGTCTCATGACCGAGGCGATAACACGGGCGCCGGATGCCGCGCGCACGGCGAACAATGGCGCCGAGCCGGTCATCCGCTATGCGATCGTGCGGACGGGCGAGGACGGCAAGGCGAGCGAGGTCGCCGCTGACGAGAACATGCAGATCCTGCCCGGTGACGTGGTCAAGATCGAGATCGCAGGTCCTGGCGTGACGTCCAACTGAGACGATCGCAAGAGTCGAACATGACAAAACCCGCCGGACCGGCGTCTCGCGCCCGAATGGATGCGCGACGTTCGGCGCATCGGCCTGGAAATCGGAAGCGGTTTTCAGAAGGAACATTGCGTCGGTTGAAAACATCGGAGGTCTCCAGGCGCGGGTGCACTGTTAGCGGAGCGATGTCGTGAAGATCGCCAAAGCATTGCTTGTGAATCCCGACCGTAATTTCTGGTATGGCGCCGTCGCGGTCGCGGTATCGATCTTCGTGTTCGCCTATTCGACCCGTTTCGGTCAGATCTCCATTCTCGCTTATTATGCCTGCTGGTTGCCGCTTGTGCTGGTCGACTACAAACGGGCGCTGGGCGACTACCGTCGCTTTTTCTGGATTATCGCATTCGCACTTCTTGCATGCCTTTCCATGTTCTGGTCTGAAGCGCCCGGGGTGACGGCACGCGCTGGCGTGCAGCTGCTGTCACATGTCGTCTGCGCGTTGATTGCGGCGCGCACGGTTTCGGTGCGCACGCTCAATATCGGTGCGCTCGGCGGCATCCTGATGGTGGTGCTGTTTTCCGTTGCCTTCGGCCAGTACAATCTGGACCCGATCGATGGCACCTACAGTTTCGTCGGCGCGTTTTCGTCCAAGAACCAGCTCGGCCTGTTTTCGTCGCTCGGCATATATTTCGCCTTCACCGCAGTCGCCGTCCAGCATGAGCGTGGTCTCTGGCGGTTGCTGGCAATTTGCTGCGGCCTGTTGTGCGCCTACACCTTGCTCGCCGCTCAATCGGCAACCTCGGTGCTTGCGATCGGCGCGACGCTCGCCATGCTGATCGCCCTGAAGCTGGCGATGCTGTTTTCACCGTCGACCCGCAAGGGCGGGATGGTCGCCGGCATGGCGATCGGCCTGCTTCTCATCTTTGTCGGGCTTAACATGGGGGCGGCCGACGCAGTGCTGGGCGCTTTCGGCAAGGATTCGACCCTGACGGGCCGCACCTATCTGTGGCAGCAGGGTTGGGAGGCTGCCATGCAATCACCCTGGTTCGGCGTCGGCTACCAGGGCTATTGGGTGCAGGGATTTTCCGAAGCTGAACGACTCTGGCAGGAATTCTACATCGGCTCCCGGAGCGGTTTCCATTTCCACAACACCTATATCGAAGTGCTGGTGGAGCTCGGTCTCGCCGGCATCCTCGCCATTGCGGTGCTGATGGTCCGCGTTCCCTTCGGCCTGCTGCTGCGCCTGATCGATGCGCGGCGGGACCCAGCCTCCTTCACCTTGCTCGGCATCGCGATGATGTTCCTGATCCGCTCCTTCGTCGAGGTGGACGTCATCAATCCTTACGTCGTCGGTTCCTTCCTGGTCTATTACGCAGCGGGACAGCTGGTGCTGCCCCAGCGTGCTCCCCATGTCGCGACTGCGACACGGCTGCTGCGGCAGAGCACGGCATGAACAAGCTCTACGGCATCCAGTACCTGCGTGCCGTCGCGGCGCTGGCTGTGGTCGTCTTCCATGCCGCCGAGCGCAATGGCGGTCATTTCACCATTGGTGCGGCAGGCGTCGACGTCTTCTTTGTCGTCTCGGGCTTCATCATGTGGGTGCTGGCCGAGACGCGACAGCCCTCGCCAACGGCTTTCCTGAGGGAGCGGGTCGAGCGCATCGTACCACTCTACTGGATCGCGACCGCGGTGATGGTGGTGGGAGGCTTCGCCGGCCTGTTCCCAAAGATGAAGCTCACGGCCTTTCATGTCTTCGGCTCGTTCGCCTTCGTCCCGCATGTGTCGCCGAGCGATGGCGGGACGTGGCCTGTGCTGGTGCAGGGCTGGACGCTGAACTACGAAATGTTTTTCTACATCCTGTTCGCGGCAGTCCTGTTCCTGCCGGCAGCGAGGCGGTTCCTGGCATTGGCAGTACTCTTCGGCGCATTGGTCGGCATCGGCATGGTCGTACAGCCTGATGGCGCGGTGCTGCGCACCTATACAAGCCCGCTGATGGCGGAATTCCTCATCGGCGCGGCAATCGGCAAATTGTGGCTGGCAAACCGAATGCCGCCAGCCGCGCTCGGGGTTCCCCTGATCGCCGTGTCGGTAGCCGGCTTTGCACTGGTCGGCTTCGGCTATCTTCCGTTCGGGCCGGTCGCGCTCGCGCCACTGTCAGGCATGCTTCTGGTCGGCGTCTTGTGTCTCGAAAAGGCCGGTCGCGTGCGACATATGCTGGTTCCGACCTATCTCGGCGATGCCTCCTACTCGATCTATCTCTGGCACACGATCGCGATCTCGGTGGTCGTCAAGGCAAGCGGGATGACAGGCTTGCCGGCGCTGCCTGCCTTCGTCCTGTCGATTGTCGCCGGTACCATTGCGGGACTGCTCTGCCACGAGTTGCTGGAGAAACCGATCGCGGCCTGGTTCAAGGCGCGACGTCACCGCGCACGCGTTCGCTACGCGGCGTAGCAACATGAACGACAAGGCACGGCTTCTTCCACTGAGCTGCCTCGCCGATCATGTTTTTCCTCTCCGCTATCGACACCAGCGCTCAATGGTCAGGGCGATGGCCTTGGTGCAGTCGATGAGGTCGCGCACCGAGACGCGCTCGTTCGGTTGATGCGACTGGGCAGGATCACCGGGGCCGAAATTGACGGTCGGCGTGTTGCCGAGCCCGGTCGGCAGGCCAATATCCGAATGCGCCCCAAAGCCCGACAGTTTCGGCGACAGCCTGGCGGCTCCGACCGCGCTCTGGAAGGTCTGCACGAACGGATGGTCGGCCGGCACCTCCGCGCAGTCCGCGTCAAGGATCCATTCCACCCGCGCCGGATGCGCGCGCAGGTAGGGATCGGCTTGGCAGACATTGGCGACATGCTCTTCGATCTCACGCTTGACCGCGCCGCCAAGGGCGAACTCGTCCTTCTCGTGCGGCAGGTACTGGGCGTCGATGATGATCTCGGCACGCCCGGCGGTCGAGGAAGGGTGTTCGCCGGCATTGATCTGCGTCACCATGATCTGGTTCGGCATCTCCATCAGCGGATGCGTCTTGCGGGGATCGAACATCCAGCGACGGTTGAGGATGTCGATGCCGTCGAGCATCTGCCGGCACAGCTGTACCGCGTCGACGGGTCCGCTCGAATACCACGCATTGGGTGTCAGCTCGGCGTGCCCGCCGATGCCGTCGAGGATGATGCGTCCCCAAAGGATGCCATGGCACAGTGGCGCGATGCGGTTGGCGGTCGGCTCCGTCATGATGCCGGCATCGGCGCGGAAACCGCGATCGACCATGGCGAGCGAACCCATGCCGCCGATCTCCTCATCGACCACCGTGGTGAAGACGATATCGCCGGATAGCGGGACGTCGAGTTCCTTCAGGATCTCGACGGCCATCAGCATGCAGGCGACGCCGCCTTTCATGTCGACGGTGCCGCGACCGTGCAGGAAGCCGTCCTTCAGCACGGGCTCGAACGGATCGGTCTGCCAGTGTTCGCGCGCGCCCGGCGGCACGACATCGATATGGCCGGTCAGCATGATCGACTTGCCGCCGCCGGTGCCTTTCAATGTTCCACCGAGATTGGGCCGGCCTTCGAAGGTGCGGCCCTTGTTGGCGCCGGGCCTTCCCTTGTATTTCTCATAAAGCGCTGGACCGTCGGGATCCCACAGGTCGGTGGTGAAGCCGAGTTTCTCCAGTCGCCCCTGCAAATAGAGCTGGCAGTCGCGTTCGCCCGGACCGGCCTTGGTCGGATCGGACATGACGATCGACGGGAAGGAAACCAGGGCACTCAGCGTCTCGACTATGCGGTCGCCGCGTGCCTCGACCCTTTCGGCAATTCTTTCTTCGATGGACGCCATCAATCATCTCCAGCGTTGTGAAAGGCGGTCGGCGAGAAGCACGAAGATCAGCAGCGCGCCGACGATGCCGACCTGCCAGACCGTGTTGACGTTGAGCTGCAGCAGCCCTGTCTTCAGGGTGACCAGCAGGACGACGGCAGCGAGTACGCCGCCGACGCCGCCGCGGCCGCCGAAGATGGCGATGCCGCCGAGCATGGCCGCAGTCAGCGATTCCAGTTCGAGGTTCTGGCCGATATTGGGCCGGCCGCTGCCGAACCATGCCAGCGATACCAGTCCGGCCACGCCGGCGAGCATGCCGCTCAGCCCATAGAGGAGGAGGCGTGTGCGATCGACCGGAATACCGACCAGGCGCGCGGAGCGTTCGTTGAAGCCCATCGCATAGATCCAGCGGCCCCAGGCGGTGAACACGAGCACGATGCCGGCGAGCACGAAGGCGGGCAGCGCCGCCGAGACGAAGGGCAGAGGAATGCCGCCTACGGTGCCGCGTCCCCACGGCAGCAGCCATTGCGGCACGCCCGGCTGCGGTGCGCCACCGGTGAGCGCCAGCGCCAGGCCGGAATAGGCAAAGAAGGTTCCCAGGGTGGCGATCAACGGCAGGATGGCAAGGCGCGTGACCAGAAGGCCATTGAAAAGTCCGAGCAGCAGCCCCGCGACGATACAGGCGAGTGGCAGGAGCAAGGGCGGCATTCCTGCCTTGAGCGCAAGCATGGCGAGGATCGCCGAAAGGGAGACGGTGCCGCCGACGGAAAGATCGATGCCGGCGCCACCGGCCAGGATGACCAGCGCCTGGCCAAGCGCGGCGAGCGCCAGGATCGTCGAAAACTGGAGGACGGTGGTCACCGTAGCGGCACTCAGCGCCGTCGGCTTGAGCACGAACAGACCGCCAAGAACCACCACCCATAGGGCCGCGAGGATGGCCAGCACCAGCGCCGGCCCGTGAAGACTGCGCAAGCGGCTCATCTGCTGGCCCATCCCATTTTCGAGAAAGACAGGCGGCCGGCAAGGACCTCGAGGCTGAGCACGGCAATCAGCAGGCCGCCGGTGACGACTGTCTGCCAGAGCGACGGCACCCCGACCAGCAGCAGACCGTTCTGCAGGATGCGCAGCAAAAGCACCCCGAGCACGGTTCCGATCAGGGAGCAGCGCCCGCCGAGAATGCTCGTACCGCCCAACACCACCGCGGCGATCGCATCGAGAGCCAGCGTGCTGCCGGTGCTCATTTCGACGTTTCTATAGGTCGCGACGTAAAAGGTTGCCGCAAGTCCGGCCAGCATGCCGCTGATGACAAAGGCTGCAAATCGCACCTTGACCACGGAGATGCCAGCAAGCCTCGCCTTTTCCTCTGAGTTGCCGATGGCAAGCAGATGCAGGCCAAAGGGTGTGCGCCGCAAGGCCAGCCATACGGCAAGATAAGCCAGGGCGATCATCCAGAATGAAAGCGGCACGCCGCCAAGCCCGGCGCCGAGCATCTCGGTGAGGCCTGTCGGCAGGCCGGAGAGCCATTGCCCGCCCAGCACCACGAATATCGCCGTACGATAGATGCCGAGCAGGCCGAGTGTGCCGACAATTGCAGGAATGCGGCCGAGCACCACCACGGCTGCCGTCACAAGGCCGAGCAGCGCACCGGCCAGAGGTCCGATCACCGCGGCAACGGCCGGGTCGAGGTCGGCGCCGAGCGCACGGCCGACGGCGATGGCCGACAGCCCCATGACGACACCGATCGAAACGTCGATGCCGCCCATGGCAAGCAGCAGCGTCATGCCAAGACCGATCAGCAGCAGCTCGACGCTGTTGCGCATGATGGTCGCGGCATTCTCCGGTGTGGCGAACACGGGTGACGCGGAGGCAAACGCGATGGTCAGGACCACGCATGCCGCGAGCAGGATAAGCTCGCGGCCTGTCAGCATGGACATGGCCTGGTTCAGGCGGCGCATGTGTTCTCCCGCGTCAGAAGTCGAACTTGTCGACATTCTCGGCCGTGAAGATCGCCGGCGGGCCGAGCAGCAGGATGCCCTTTTCGGCATCATAGGTGACGGGTTCGGCAAAGCCCGGCACGGTGTTCGATGCCTCGAACTTCTTTCCATCGATCAGCTGCTTGCCTGCCCATACGGTGAGATAGCCGAGCTGCGAGGGGTCCCACAGGACACTGAAGCCGAACGCACCGCTCTTGATGTAGGACCGCGCCGTGTTGGGGCTGCAGTAGCCGGTTCCGATTACCTTGCCGATCTTGCCAGCGGTCTCGATCGCCTGCGCCACGCCGGGGCAGGTGCTGGAGGCCACCGCGATCAAGGCCTTGAGGTCGGGGTTGGCGGCAATCAGGTCGCTCGAGATCTGCGCGGCGCGCTGGGCGGTACCGCCGGCGAACTGTGGCTCGAGCAGGACGAGCTTGGGGTATTTCTCCGCGGCCCGCTTCTTCATGAAGCCGATCCAGGCGTTCAGGTTGGTGGCGGTCGCCTCGCCGGAAACGATGCCGACCTTGGCATCGTCGCCGACTTTTTTGACCAGCTCGTCGACGATGGCATAGCCGAGCCCTTCATCGGTCGCCTGCGCGACATAGACGGCGCGGCCGCTGTCAGGGGCATCGCTGTCGCTGGTGAAGAGCTTGATGCCCTTTGTTTCGGCAGCCTGCACCACCGGCGCGATGCTCGACGCATCGAGCACGCTGACCGAGATGGCGTTGACGCCCTGGTCGATCAGGTTCTGCACGATTTGCAACTGGTCGATCGGGTTCGCGTCGACCGGACCGGTGTAGACGAAGTCGACGCCGAGATCGGCGCCAGCCTTCTTGCCACCGGCTTCCATGGCGTTGAAATAGGGAATGCCGATGAGCTGAGGGACGAAGGCTACCTTGGGCTTGTCCTGCGCCATCGCTGAGGTGGCAATCGCAAGTATCGCCGAAGCTGCCAGGGCCCGTGCGAGATGTTTCAGCATGTTTGTTCCTCTCTGGGTTGGACGTGCTGTCATTGTGTTTTTTCAAGTGCCCGCACGTCGGGGTGAGCACCTGTTATGAGAGCGACGATTTCCTCCGGTTCGGTCTCGGCGCGCAGCCGCTCCGCAACCTTGCGTCCGCGCCGGAACACGACCATGCGGTCGGCGACTTCGAAGACATCGGAAATGTTGTGGCTGATCAGCACGACCGCGCAGCCGCGCTCGGCGAGCTTGCGGATCAGGGCAAGCACCTTGCGGGTTTCGGCGACGGCAAGTGCCGCCGTCGGCTCGTCCATGATCACCAGTTTCGCGTTCAGGTTAAGGGCGCGGCAAATGGCAACAGACTGACGCTGGCCACCGGAAAGGCTGCCCACGGGCGCCTCGGGGTCGGAGATATGGGCGTCGAGTTCCTTCAGGAGTTCGGCGACCCGCTGCTTCATTTCCTTGCGCCGCAGGAAAGGAACGCCGAGCACCGAATGCTTCAGTTCGCGGCCGAGATAGACATTTTCCGAGATCGACAGGTTTTCCGAGAGCGCCAGCTCCTGGAAAATCGTGGCGATGCCGGAGGCAGCCGCGTCCTTCGGGGAGGCGAAGGACACCGGCTGCCCCGCGACGAGGATCTGGCCATCGCTTGGAGGGTGCGCTCCGGCCAGAACCTTGATGAAAGTGGACTTGCCGGCCCCGTTGTCGCCCAGCAGGGCGAGAACCTCTCCGGCGCGGATTTCGAGATCGACGTTCGAAAGCGCCGTCAGGCCGCCGAACCGTTTGGCGATGCCTTTGGCAACCAGGAATGCTTCGGACATGTCTTTCTCCTCCCTGGCCACGTCCCGTTTGATCCCGTCAGAGCCGGGTCAGCCAGCCAAGCGCATTGCGCCACAAGGTGGTGTAGCCCGGCCAGTTCGAAAAGGATGCCGGAAGCCAGTGCGGGCTGACATCGGACATCCAGGCCAGCGTCCGGCCGTTTCCAAACGTCCCGGTGACCAGCAGCGGGTGGCCGCCCTGATCTTCCGGCAGGCTTGCCAGGACCTCGATGCCGGCTTCCGGCTTCAGCCGCACTTCGTTTGCTCCGAGCAGGAGCGGCCATTCGCTGTCCAGGCCGTTCAGGATCGGATGGCTGCTGTTGGCGTCGACGACAGCGCTGAAGCCTTCGGGTATCTCGAGGCGGTCATCGTAAGGCAGGCATTCCACCTGCAGGACATCCTCCACCGGCGTACGGCGCCAGCGGGCACGGCCATCGATGCCCTGGAAGGAGAAATAGCCGCCGATCATCGCCAGGCCACCGCCTTGCGCCGTCCACTCCTTCAGGAGCTTGAGCCTGTTTGGCACTGTCTTGCCATGCAGCCAGACATCGGGATGCAGCAGCAGCGACGAGGCGCCGATGTCGGAAAGCAGGATTGCGTCATAGGCGTTGAGCCCGTCGAGGTCGAAAGGCAGTTTCTCGACGGCCTCGTGCGCCGGCATGTGGGTGAGGTCGAAGGCGCTGCCCTCAAGCGCCTTGATCAGGGGCTCGGCGCCGGAATGAAAGGTGACGCTGCCGAACTGGTCGAAGCCCTTGAAGTGGGTGGCCGAACTCAACCAGGTCTCGCCGACAAGCAGCACTTTCTTCTTGGTATTGGACAAGGCTTCGATCTCCCATCAATTCCATTCGCTTCATTCGGCAGCGAAATCTGGACAGGTCGACATGCGGAGGGTCTTCCTGAACCGTTTCAGGTTTGAAGACTGCCGCAACAATTGCCGATTTGCAATGGCTGTGTTTCAAATTTTCCTAGATTGACAATTTCGATATGAACCGGTTCAAATTCGAAGATCACATTGAGAGTGGAAAGCCCATGATCAACAATGCAGCCGCAGATCCACGCGCTCTTGGAAATCTCCTTAAAAAACGCGTAGTTGACGTAACCGGCGCGTTCCTGCGCCGCGACATTGTTTGAGGCCCGCCGCGGACATGAGTGGATCGAGATCTTCGGGCAACGGCCGGCCAACCATTCGCGACGTTGCGCGGGAGGCGGGCGTTTCGATCGGTACGGTTAGCGCCGTCATCAACGAGCGTGGTCAGGTCGCCGAAGAAACCCGACGCCATGTGCAGCGCTTCATCGCCGAACTCGGCTTCGAACCGAACAACACCGCCCGCAGCCTGAAGAGCCGGCGCATCTCTTCGATCGGTTTTGTCGTGCCTGATCTCGACAACCCTTTCTTCGCCGCAGTGGCGGAGGGCGTGCAGCGCGGCATCGGCGACAACGATATCCTCCTGATGCTGTGCATCACCTGGTCACAGACCGAGCGCGAGGAGTATTTCGCACGCATTATGCGCACGCAGCGGCTGGACGGTGTCATCTACCTCACCGGCACGGGCCTCCCGAGCTCCTCGCTGCTCGAACTGGCCCGCGCCGGATCGGTCGTGTTCGTCGATGAAGTGTTGCCCGGCATGGACGTGCCTTTCGTGTCGAGCAACAACCTGGCCGGCGCCCGCGCTGTCGCCAGGCATGTCATCGACCAGGGACACAGGCGCATCGCGATCGTTGGCGGACCGCCACGGCTCTGGACAAGCGAGCAGCGGCTGGCAGGCTTTCGCGAGTCGCTGGCCGCAGCGGCTATCGATACCGACGCCGCTCCCTATGTCGCCGGCGATTACAGCGAGCGCTCCGGCTATCTGGCCGCAGAGCGCTTCCTGGCCGGTTCGCGCAAGCACTGGCCCACCGCCATCCTGTGCGCCAACGACCTGATGGCAATCGGCGTGATGCGATACTGCCGCGAGCACGATGTCGCCGTGCCGTCTGAGCTCAGCATCACCGGCTTCGACGACATTGCCGCCGCCGAATTGCTGCAACCTGCCTTGACCACCGTGGCACAGCCGGGGCTGGAAATGGGACGGGCGGCGGCAGAACTGCTGTTGCATCGGACCGGTGTCAGGCCGGAGCCGCCGGCAACCACGCATTTCCAGACATCGGTCCGCATCCGCAATTCGGTGGCTGCAGTCGTGTCCTGACCGCTGTGTGGTCGGAAGCGGTCTTCAGCCAAAAGCGGAGGGCTTCAACTTCCCGGCGAGCAGCAGGTGCTGCAGCGCGTAGGCGACCGAAAGGGCATCATCGAGCGCGTCGTGACCCTGTAGCGGTGGATGATCGACGCCATAATATTCCGCCAGTTTGTTGCTCGGAGTCCTGGCCAGATCTTCGATCGGCATGCCGGCCGCCAGCAACAGCTTTACCGCGTTGTCGAAGCGCGGAGCCGGGATTGTCGGCGCAATGCCCTCGACGTAACAACTGATCGCAACCATGTTCAGCTCGTCCTTGCCCCAGGACCAGAGCCGCGCTCCATCCGAAAACGCGTCGACGTCCCGCAGGGCTTCGCCGAGGGGAACGCCTCGCGCCGCGATCTCTTCCGGCGTTATTCCTGTCAGCCGGGTAAAGAACGGGTCGACGTCATACCGCTGGCCGAAGCGGTCCATCGGACGAATATAGGATCTGTGCGTGTCCAGGATCGGATAAGAGCCCTCCAGGCCGAGTTTCACCGCTCCGATCTGGGCAATGACCGGGTCGGGGTCATGGGCGCCACACCAGAACCGGCGTTGTGAGCCCTCCGCGCACAGGAATTCGCAGTCGAAGACGATCGCGGTTTTCATGCCGGTTTCCCTGAATTTGCAGGCCTCGGCTGAATCTAGTGCCCCATCGTCGGTGTCAATGTCGAGATCGGGAGGGCAAGTCTTGCAGGATACGTTCCATCCAGGCCAAATGCTCCATCATGGTTCGCCGCTACTACAACCTCCCTTCGTTGATCGCGCTCGCTGCCTTTGAGGCGGCGGCGCGTCATCTCAGTCTCACCAAGGCGGCCGAGGAGCTCAACGTCACGGTCGGCGCCGTTTCCAAGCAGATCCGCATGCTGGAAGAGGAACTCGGCAACCCGCTGTTCCTGCGCCGGCATCGCGCGCTCGAGCTGACGCGCGAAGGCGAGACGATGGCGGCAGCCCTCAAGGAAGGGTTCGAGCGGATCTCATCCACCTTTCGGCAGGTCAAGACGTCGGGCGGGCAATCCAGCGTCACCATCGGCTGCACCATGGCGATGGCGCATCTGTGGTTGATGCCGCGCATGAGCGCTTTCTGGGGCAGTCATCAGGACATCGCCGTCGATCATGTCATCTCCGATCATCCGCGCGGCCTCGATCGCCCCGATATCGATCTCAGGCTTCGTTACGGTAATGGCGAGTGGCCGGACGAACTGTCGGCCAGGCTTTATGACGACCGTATCTTCGCCGTGGCCAGTCCGGCGTTTGCGCGCGAGCATGCCGTCGAGACGCTCGACGACCTGGCTCAACTGCAACTGCTTTCCGTCGAAGGCATGGACTGGAGCTGGACCACCTGGGCGGATTTCTTCCGCGAACTCGGCTGCCCCAACCGGCGCCTCAATGTCAGGCGCTTCAACAGCCATGTCATCGCGCTACAGGCGGCGCGCAGCGGACAGGGGGCAGTTCTGGGCTGGGCGAGCCTGGTCAGGCCGCTGATCGAAAGCGGCGACCTGGTGCAGCTCAGCGCTGCCGAAATCGCGGCACCGCATTCCTATTTCGTCACCTGGAGCGCGCGCCGCCCGCTCAGCCGTCCAGCCGGCCTGTTGCGCGACTGGCTGCTGTCGCTCGACGATTGAGCCTGCAGCGAGTGTTATCGGACGCGACACAGCCGGAAGTGCCGTCAGGGGCGGGCTAGGCAATCGACCAGGTCCCGTTGCTCCGCAAAGGCCGGGCGGTTGCGTGCCCAGCTTATCCAGTAGCCAGCTCCCATATGCAGCGTGCGATCCGTCACGCGCTTCAACCTGCCGGTGGCAATCGCGCCCGTGCACAAGGCAAGCGAGCCCAGCAAAACGCCGGCGCTCGCCTCTGCCGCCCTCAGGGATTGCGCGAAGGTGTCGAAGCGCAGCAAAGGTGTTGGCCCGGGCGGCTCGGCCGCCGCATTCGACCAATCGCGCCAACCGAGCCGTGGTCCGGACGTGGCGATACGCGGCCGGTCCTGCCAATTCGTGCCGTCTCCAAGCAGGGACGGCGACGCCAATGGCGTCAGCTCTTCGGCGAAAAGCTGAATTGCCTCGCGGCCTGCCCAATTGCCCGTGCCGAAGCGGACCTCGAAATCGACTTCCAGGCGCTCGTAGTCCGGCAGGTTCTGGATCGTCTCGAACGAAAGCTGCACATGCGGCAGGCGGCGCGCAATGTCGCCCAGACGCGGAACGATCCAGAGTTCGATCACCGAACTCGATGCCGCGATGCTGATCTTGCGTCGCGGCTGCTCGAAGAGGTTGGCCGCGCTGTTCAGCAGTTCTGCCAACGCCGCCTGGACGTGAGGGAGCCAGGCCTCGCCCTGGGTCGAAAGGATGACACCTCGCGCCTGCCGGCTGAACAGCTGCGCGCCGAGATGGAGTTCCAGGTTCTTGATACGCTGGCTGACCGCGGCCTGGGTCAGTCCCAGTTCATTGGCGGCCGCGGTAAAACTGCCAAGCCGCGCCGACGCCTCGAAGACGCGGATCCATTCGAGCGGTGGCAGGTTCTGTGCGTTTTGAGCCATAACGAATTTGGGGTCTTGCTGCCAGATATTGTTGTTTGTGCTTATGCGAGGTGCGGTGTCAAGTAGCGGTCATCCCACCATTATCCGCTGAGGAGCGACCCATGGCAGGCAACACCCCATTCGAGATATTGGACGGTGGCGAGGCGCTCGCATTCGACCTTCCAGGCAAAGGCAGGCGTCGTTTCCATGCCATCTGGCTGCGCGACAATGCATGGGACGAAGCGACCCGCGCGCCGGGGAACGGTCAGCGCCTGATAACGCTTGGCGATATTCCCGCCGATACGACGATCGCTTCGGCGCATGCGGATGGAAAGCAGCTCCATGTGACGTTCCAGCCGGAAGGCAGGACCATTGCCTACGATTTGAAATGGCTTGCTGATCACAGCTATGACAACACGCCGAGCCGCGTCACAGGATGGACCGGGCCAGAAATCGAGACCTGGGACGCAACACTGGGCGCGGACATTCCGGTCGGTGATTTCGCGGCGGTGAGCCGGGATCGGGAAGCACTCGCTGCCTGGCTTGCCGGGGTGCGGCGCTTCGGGTTCGGCAAGCTTGTCGGTGGCCCGGTCGAAAGCGGTGCGCTGTTCAAGGTCGCATCGCTGTTCGGCTATGTCCGGGAGACGAATTACGGCCGCCATTTCGAAGTGCGGACGGAAGTGAACCCTTCGAACCTTGCCTATACCGGGCTTGGCCTTCAGGCCCACACCGACAATCCCTATCGTGACCCGGTGCCGACCTTGCAGATCCTCTACTGTCTGGAAAATTCGGCCGAGGGCGGCGAGAACATGGTTGTCGACGGATTCCGCGCCTGCGAGCGTCTGCGTGCGGAAAACCCGCGTGGTTTCGATCTCCTGGCCGGCCACTGCGCCCGTTTCGAATATGCCGGCAGCGCCGGCGTGTGCCTGCGCTCGCGCAGGCCGATGATCGAGCTTGCCCCGGACGGGGAACTGGTCGGCATTCGCTTCAACAACCGTTCGGCGGCAGCCATCACCGAGGTGCCGTATGACGACATGGCTGACTATTACGCCGCCTATCGCCGACTGGGAGAGCTCATCGACGACACGTCCATGGAAGTGACCTTCAAGCTGTCGCCGGGCGAATCCTTCATTGTTGACAACACGCGCGTGCTGCATGCCCGAAAGGGCTATTCAGGCGCGGGTTCGCGCTGGCTCCAGGGCTGCTATGCCGACAAGGACGGCCTGCTTTCCACGCTTGCGGCGATCGAGCGGCAGGAGGCGGCATGATGGCGAAGCCCGCTTCCGATACGCTGACGCTGGATACGATTGTCCCCTTCCTCGCCGATATCTTCGAGCGTCGCGGCGGAGAGGAGTATCTCGGGGAGCCGGTGACGATGGCCGAGCACATGCTGCAGGGCGCCTATCTGGCCGAGCAGCAGGGCGAGCCGGAAATCATCGTCGTCGCGGCCCTGCTGCACGATATCGGCCATTTCACCAGCGAGTTCGGCACGTTCTCGATGGACGACACCCACGACAAACATCACGAGGAAGCCGGCGCCGAAGTGTTGCAGCGCTTCTTTCCGGACCTTGTGATCGACTGCGTTCGTTTCCATGTCGCCGCCAAGCGCTATATCTGCGCGACCGACCCTTCCTATTTCGGGCAGTTGTCGGCGGCTTCGATCCACTCCCTGAACCTGCAGGGTGGACCTATGAGCCCGGAGGAGATCGCCGTTTTCGAGAAGAACCCCAACGTCGGGGACATCGTTCGGGTCCGCCATCTCGACGATGCCGGAAAGATCGCCGGCCTGGCGACGCCCGGCTTCGCACATTACGCACCGATGGTGCAGCGGGTGGTCGATGGGCACTGCGGAGCGGCCGTCTGATCGTCGCGCGACCCGCACGCGCCACCGGGTCACGCGGCTGACTGCTCTCGCTGTTCGCTTGAGTTGAATTCAAGCGACCAGCGTTCCTTATTCGCTTGAACAGGCGGCTTGCAGTGCGTTCTCTTTCCGCAAGGGAGAACGCAAGATATGAGTGTCGCAGATCTAAGCCAGGTCACGGAAACGCCCGCCCAGCATCGCCGCGGCGGTGGACGCGTGGGACGCAAGGCGCTGAGAAGTGCGGCCGTGCCAGCCTTTCCCACGCTGGTTCGTCAGATCCCGGCCTACGAAATCGTCCCCGACGAAGCGGTCGAGCTGATTCACCAGGAATCGCTCTCCATCCTCGAAGAGGTCGGCTGCGAATTCCGTGACGACGAAGCGATTGCCTTGTGGCGGCAGGCTGGAGCCGATGTTTCCGGCACACGGGTTCGTTTCGACCGTGCCCTCCTGATGGAGCTGGTCTCGAAGGTCCCGGCCGAATTCACGCTCAACGCACGCAACCCTGAGCGCTCGGTGCGCGTCGGTGGAAAGAATTCCATCTTCGTGCCGATGTATGGCGCGCCCTATGTGCGCGACCTCGACGACAACCGGCGCTACGGCACGCTGGAGGACCTGCAGAACTTCCACAAGCTGGCCTACATGGCGCCGGCGCTGCATTCGTCGAGTTCGATCATCTGCGAGCCGATGGAAATCCCGGTGCCGAAGCGGCATCTGCACATCATCCATTCGGCCCTGAAACACTCCGACAAGCCGTTCATGGGCATTGTGACGTCGAAGGACCGCGCCGAAGACACGATGGCCATGGCCGGCATCGTGTTCGGCGAGGACTATGTCCGCGACAATCCCGTTCTGGTGTCGATCACCAACTGCAACTCACCGCTGGTGTGGGATGCAACCATGCTCGACGCCATGAAGGTCTATGCGCGCAACAACCAGCCGCTCATCCTTGCTCCCTTTGCCCTTTGCGGCGCTTCGACACCGGCCTCGTCGGTGGGGGCGGTCGCGCAGGTCAATGCCGAGGCGCTGGCAGGCGTTGCCTTCACGCAGCTGCTGCGCCCGGGCTCGCCGCAGATCTATGGGCAGTTCATGGTCGCCGTCGACATGAAGACGGGGGCGCCCATGGGTGGTACGCCGGAAGCAGCCCAGATGATGTACCTCATGGGGGCGCTCGCCCGGAAATACCGGCTGCCGTGGCGTACCTCAGGTTTCCATGTCGGCTCCAAGCTGAACGACGCCCAGGCGGGTTACGAGGCGAACATGCTGATGCACGCTGCGATCCTGGCCGGCGCCAACTACATCTGGCACTCCGCCGGCTGGCTCGAGGCCGGACTGACCTGCGGCTATTCGAAATTCGCCACCGACTGCGAGCAGCTTGTCGGCTGGTACAAATATGCCGGCGGGGTTCCTTTCGAGGATTTCAAGGACGCGATGGCGGCCGTGCGCGAGGTCGGGCCAGCCGGCCACTATCTCGGCACGCAGCACACGCTCGATCATTTCGAGAATGCCTTCTTCAGCCCCAGCATCATGGATTTCAATTCGTTCGAGCAGTGGAAGGCGGAAGGAGCGAAGGATCACGATACGCGTGGCCGGGAGAAGGCACGCAACATGCTGGCCGATTACGAGGAACCGAAACTCGACGAGGGCATCGCCGAGGCGCTGGAGGATTTCATCGCGCGGCGCGAGGAAAGGCTGCCGGATACCGTCAATTGAAACGGATGATTCTAGAGCGTTTCTGTTTTTTCACGGAAATGCGGAAACGCTCTAACTCCTTGTTTTCACGCAATTCCGGACGGAAAACCGTTGCACACTTTTCCTGAAATTGCTCCGGCGTCCCAAATCGGCATGATCGGGCTTCCATTCAAGTTCAGGCAGGCAGCTCGATGACGTCGCTACCCAAAGATCCGCTCCTCCAACCATACAGCCTGAAGCACCTGGTTCTGAAGAACCGGGTGATGTCGACCAGCCATGAACCGGCCTATTCGGAAGACGGCATGCCGAAAGAGCGCTACCGGCTCTATCATGCCGAGAAGGCCCGCGGCGGCATGGCGCTGACGATGACGGCGGGCTCGGCCATCGTGTCGCGCGACAGCCCGGCCGCTTTCGGCAACCTGCACCTCTACGACGATGCCATCGTGCCCTGGCTGGCCGAACTTGCCGATGCCTGCCATGAGCATGATTGCAAGGTGATGATCCAGATCACCCATCTCGGCCGCCGCACCGGCTGGAACAAGGCCGATTGGCTGCCAGTACTGTCGGCCTCGCCGGTGCGCGAGCCGGCCCACCGCGCCTTTCCGAAGACGGCGGAAGACTGGGACATCGAGCGCATCGTCAGGGATTATGCTTCGGCCGCCCAACGCTGCCAGGCGGCTGGGCTCGACGGCATTGAGTTCGAGGCCTATGGCCATCTCATCGACGGCTTCTGGTCGCCGGCCACCAACCATCGCGACGACGATTTCGGCGGTTCGCTGGAGAACCGGCTGCGCTTCACCGACATGGTATTGGATGCCGTGCGGGTGGCCGTGGGCAAGGATTTCGTCGTCGGCATCCGCATGGTGGCCGATGAAGATTTCGCCGCCGGCCTTTCGAAGCAGGAAGGCATCGAGATCGCGCGGCGGCTGGCTAACTCCGGCAAGGTCGACTTCCTCAACATCATCCGCGGATCGATCGAGAGCGATGCCGCGCTTTCCAAGGTCATCCCGGTGACGGGTATGCGCTCCTCGCCGCATCTCGACTTCGCTGGCGAGGTGAGGGCGGCGACGAAGTTCCCGACCTTCCATGCCGCACGCATCCAGGATGTGGCGACGGCGCGCCACGCCATTGCCAGTGGCAAGCTCGACATGGTCGGCATGACCCGCGCCCACATCGCCGACCCGCACATCATGCGGAAGGTCATGGAAGGCCGCGAGCACGAGATCCGCCCCTGCGTCGGTGCCACTTATTGCCTGGACCGCATCTATGAGGGCGGCGAGGCGCTGTGCATCCACAATGCTGCGACGGGCCGGGAAGCAACGATCCCGCATGTCATCAGCAGGACGGACGGAGCGCTGAAGCGCATCGTGGTGGTCGGCGCCGGTCCGGCGGGGCTGGAGGCTGCCCGCGTTGCGGGCGAACGCGGCCACAAGGTGACGATGCTGGAGGCGGCCTCGCAGGCAGGCGGGCAGATCCGGCTTGCCGCGCAGAACCCGCGTCGCAAGGAACTGATCGGCATCATCGACTGGCGGCTTGCCGAACTCGAACGGCTCGGTGTCGACATCCGCTACGACAGCTGGGCCGAAAGCCAGGATGTGCTGGACCTCGGACCGGACGTTGTCGTCATCGCCACGGGCGGCATTCCGCAGAACCCTCCGCTGGAGGCCGGCGACGATCTGGTCACCTCGAGCTGGGACATCCTCTCGGGCGCGGTCAAGGCGGCCGAGAACGTGCTGCTCTACGACGACAATGGCGGTCATCAGGGCATGGGGGCCGCCGAACTTATCGCCAACCAGGGCGCCAGGCTCGAGCTGGTCTCGCCGGAACGGTTCTTCGCGCCTGAAATGGGCGGGCTGAACCATGTGCCCTATATGACCGCCTTCCACGCCAAGGGCGTGACCATCACCATCAACACCCGCCTGCGCTCGGTGAAGCGAGACGGCAACCAGCTGGTGGCGACACTCGGCTCGGACTTTGCCGAAGGATGGCAGGCAACAAGACTGGTCGACCAGGTCGTGGTCGAGCACGGCACGGCGCCGCTGGACGAGCTCTACCTGACGCTGAAGCCCCTCTCCAGCAACACAGGCGCGGTCGACTATGAGCGGCTGATCGAGGGCGGTGACATCTTTCCGCATCGCAACCCTGCCGGGTCTTTCGTCCTCTACCGCATCGGCGATGCCGTCGCCTCCAGGAACATCCATGCCGCCGTCTATGACGGCGTGCGCTTCACGCTGAGAGCGTGAGCCGGCCCAAGACGGAAAGCTCAGAGATCCAAGGGAACACAAATCGAGCAAAACACAAAAGGGAGGATAGAATGGGATTCTTCAGAAACAATGGCGACCGTGTCCCGGCAGCCGTCGAGACGATGGCAAAGGACGTGCTGGCAGGGCGCGTCGACCGACGCGAATTTCTGGCGCTGGCGAGCGCGCTCGGTGCCTCGACGGCTCTTGCCTATGGCATGGTCGGTTTGGCCATTCCTGCTCCTGCCTTCGCCGAGGAGGCCAAGAAGGGCGGTACGCTGCGTGTGTCGATGCCGGTCAAGGCACAGAAGGACCCACGCACCTATGACTGGGTGGAGCTTGCCAATGTCTCACGCAGCTGGCTTGAGCCGCTGGTACGCTACACCCGCGAATTCACCTTCGAACCGGTGCTGCTCGAAAGCTGGGACGTCAACGACGACGCCACCGAATATGTCCTGCATGTGCGCAAGGGCGTGACCTGGAACAATGGCGACGCCTTCAACGCCGACGACGTTGCCTACAACCTGACCCGCTGGTGCGAAAAGGCGGCTGCCGGCAATTCGATGGCCGGGCGCATGGGCGCGCTGATCGACGCGAAGACCGGCAAGGCTCGGGATGGGGCCATCACCAAGGTCGACGACCACACGGTGAAGCTGAAGCTCGGCGAACCGGATATCGCGCTCGTTCCGAACTTCACCGACTATCCGGCGCTGATCGTGCATCGCAACTTCGACGCCGATGGCGCCGATCCGGTCAAGAAGCCGATCGGCACCGGGCCGTTCGAACTGGTGTCCTATGCTGTCGGCCAGAAGGCCGTGGTCAAGCGGCGTGAGAACGGCAAGTGGTGGGGTGGCGAGGCGCGACTCGACGGTGTCGAATTCGTCGACTACGGCACCGATTTCAACGCCTCGGTGAATGCGTTCGAATCGGGCGAGATCGACCTCAACCTGGAAACCCCGGCCGACTTCATCGACATCCTGGACAAGATGGATCTGGTGAAGTCGGAAGTCGCCACGGCGACGACGCTGGTTGCGCGCACCAACGTCACGCACAAGCCCTATGACGACCAGCGCGTACGCAACGCGCTGCAGATGGCAGTCGACAACAATGTCGTGCTGCAATTGGGCTACAGCGGACGCGGAACAGTCGGCGAAAACCACCACGTCAGCCCGATCCAGCCCGAATATTATGCGCTGCCCAAGAAGGAGCGTGATGCCGCCGGCGCCAAGAAGCTGATGGCGGATGCCGGCCAGGCCGACTTCGAGCATGAGCTGATAACGATCGAGGACGACTGGCAGAAGAACACGGGCGACGCCATCGCAGCACAGCTGCGCGAGGCGGGCATCAAGGTCAAGCGGACCGTGCTGCCGGGCTCGACCTTCTGGAACGACTGGACGAAGTATCCTTATTCGATGACCATCTGGTACATGCGCCCGCTCGCCGTCCAGGTACTGGCGCTGGGCTACCGCACGGGCGAGGCCTGGAACGAATCCGGCTATTCCAATCCAGATTTCGACGCCAAGCTGAAACAGGCGCTTTCCATCAACGATGTCGAGAAGCGGCGAGACGTGATGAAGGATCTCGAGACGATCCTTCAGGACTCAGGCGTCATCATCCAGCCTTACTGGCAGAAGCTTTACTGCCACATGAGCAAGAAGGTGAAGAACTACGGCATCCACCAGACCTTCGAGATGGATCTGCAGACCGTCTGGCTGGAACAGGCCTGATCTGCAGGACGCAAGAACAGCCGGCAGTGCCGGCTGTTCGCATGTTTGGCGACGACGACCGCAATCGGTCGCACAACGGGCGGCGCTGGAGGCGGAAAAGTCGAATTCAAACGGCCGTGGCGTTTCTGTTTTCGTGAAAAAACCGGGGTCCATTACAACTTTTCCCGGCGCAAAAAACTGGGCGGAAAATTCACTCGAAAGCCATGGGAAAGGTGCACTTTTGCAGTTGCCACGACGTTGTTCGCAGTTGCCATGTCAATTTCGGGAACCGTGAAAATTCCCTTATAGGTTGTAGTTCGTGATATCTTTGGGTGGACAGCCTTTCTATCCAGGTCTATATGACGGTTCCGGATTTTGAACATCATTTCCACCGACAGTGCGTTCCTGGCAATTATTTTGCCTCACTAGAGAACGTCAGAAATTTCTTTCCCAGAAGAGGAGAGTTCATCTGCCGATATGGCGGATTTGCGAATTACTGAATGGCATCAAATTATTCTGATTCAATATCAAACCTCGAACAAAAAAACACCATAAGCCCGAATGGTGTAAAAGTAAGACTCAAAAATATATACAAGATATTTGGGGATGATGCCGACCATGCGCTGGACATGGCACGTTCGGGCAAGAGCAAATCGGAAATCCATACGTCCACCGGTTGTATGATCGGTGTCGGCGATGCGAGTTTCGATATCATGGCCGGCGAGACTTTTGTCATCATGGGCCTGTCCGGGTCCGGCAAGTCGACGCTGCTGCGCCTCTTGAACCGCCTGATCGAGCCGACCGCCGGTGCCGTCGAGATAGACGGCCGTGACATCACGAAAATGTCCAGGCGCGAGCTGATCGAGCTGAGGCGGCGCGACATGAGCATGGTGTTTCAGTCATTCGCCCTGCTTCCCAATCGTACCGTGCTCAGCAATGCTGCCTTCGGATTGGAGATCGCCGGTGTGAGCGAGACCGAGCGTACCGAGAGGGCGCTGGCCGCGCTCGATGCGGTCGGATTGAAGTCTTATGCGAACAACAGGCCGGATGAGCTGTCAGGCGGCATGAAGCAGCGCGTCGGTCTGGCGCGGGCGCTGGCCAGCGAACCGACCATCCTGCTCATGGATGAAGCCTTTTCTGCGCTCGATCCGTTGATCCGCACCGAGATGCAGGACGAACTGATGCGCCTTCAGGCGGAACAGAACCGCACGGTTGTCTTCGTCAGCCACGACCTCGACGAGGCCATGCGCATCGGTGACCGTATCTGCATCATGCAGCACGGCGAGGTCGTGCAGGTCGGCACCCCGGACGAAATCGTCTCGAAGCCCGCCAACGACTATGTGCGGTCTTTCTTCCGCAACGTGGACGTCTCGCAGGTGTTCAAAGCCGGTGACATCGCCCGCAAGACACAGCTCACCATCATCGACCGGCAGGGCGTCTCCGTGGCGGCTGCGCTGGAGCAGATGGAGCAGTCCGGGCGCGACGTGGCCATCGTTGTCGGCCGCGACAGGAAGTTTCACGGCATGGTCAGCCAGGATGCACTGATCGAAAAGGTCAGGACCAAAACCAGCGAGCCCTATCGCAACGCCTTCCTGGAAGGCGTGGAGCCGATCGCTGCCGGAGAACCCTTGTCCAACGTGCTCGGCCGTGTCGCCGAAAGCCGCTGGCCCGTGCCCGTGGTTGACGAGCACGGCCGCTATGTCGGCTCCATCAGCAAGTCGGCGCTTCTGGAAACGCTCGACCGGGCCGGTTAGAGCGCCGCGCGTCCATTCGGACGCGCAAAGGTCGCTCTAACACTTTGATTTGGCGCATGATCCTTTCCGAAAATCGGTTCCGATTTTCGGGGTCATGCGCTGAGCCGAAAGGAAGTACCATGGATCTCAATTTCAGTGTCGGCCATGGCGCCGACGTCGTCGTCAATTATATCCTCGACAACTTCACCCCGGTGCTGGACGTGATCGCCGCGACTATCGGTTTCGTCACCGACGGTATCCAGGGCGCGCTGGTGGGCATTCCTCCGATAGCGGGTATCGCCATACTGGCGATGCTGTCGCTGTGGCGGGTGGGATGGAAGTTCGCCGTCTTCGCCTTGCTGGCGCTTGCCCTGGTCGATCACATGGGCCTCTGGCAGGGCACCATGGAGACACTGTCGCTGGTGCTTTCGGCCACCGTCATCGCCGTGGTCGTCGGCATTCCGGCTGGCATCGCCATGGCGCGCTCCGACAGGGCGGCGAGCCTGCTGCGGCCTGTGCTCGACCTGATGCAGACGATGCCGGCCTTCGTCTATCTGATCCCTGCCGCGATGTTCTTCGGCCTGGGTGCGGTGCCTGGAACCATCGCCACTGTGATCTTCGCCATGCCGCCTGTGGTGCGCCTGACCAATCTCGGCATCCGGCAGGTGCATGCCGAATTCATCGAGGCGGGACTGGCCTTCGGCTGCACGCCTTCGCAGTTGCTGTTCAAGGTGCAGTTGCCGAACGCCATGCCTTCGATCATGGCCGGCGTGAACCAGACGATCATGCTGTCGCTTTCGATGGTCGTCATCGCCTCGATGATCGGCGCGGGCGGGCTCGGCAACCATGTGCTGACAGGCATCCAGCGTCTCGACGTGGGCGCCGGCTTCGAAGGCGGGCTGGCCGTCGTCATCCTGGCTGTTGTGCTTGATCGCATCACCCAGAGTTTGGGCAAGGGCAGCTCCGGCTTTCTGAGCTTTCTTGCTTCCGGCAGAGCCACGGGCGGACCGCAAACTTCGCCGGATCACGTTCCGGCCGATGGCAAGCAGCGTTCCGCCGCGGCTTGAATTTCCAGAATACGAAGGAGAAGAGATGTTCAGGACACTCACACGTATCGGGCTTGCCGCACTTGTGGCGGGTAGCATGGCCACGGCGGCGTCCGCACAGGAGGGCAAGCCTGTGAGGCTGGGCTGGGCTGCGTGGTCGGATGCGGAATTCGTCACCAAGCTCGCAGCCAAGCTCATCCAGGACAAGCTCGGCCAGAAGGTCGAACTCGTGCAGACGGACGTCGCTCCGCTCTACCAGGGTGTCAGCCGCGGCGACATCGATGCCATGATGATGGCCTGGCTGCCGCAGACCCACGCCGACTATTTCAAGCGCGTGGAATCCAAGGTCGAGACGCTCGGCACCGTCTATGACGGCGCAAAACTGGGCTGGGTCGTTCCGGCATACATTCCGGAAAGCGAAATCAGCTCGATCGAAGACCTGAAAAAGGACGAGGTGAAGCAGAAGTTTGGCGGCGAGGTGCAAGGCATCGATCCGGGCGCCGGCCTGACACGGCTTTCCGAGCAGGCGGTCAAGGACTACGGCCTGGACTACAAGCTGAAGATTTCCAGCGAGGCCGGCATGCTGACCACCGTCGACCGTGCCATGCGTTCCGAGAAGTGGTTCGTCGCCACCGCCTGGAGCCCGCACTGGATGTTCGGCAAATACAAGCTGCGCTATATCGAGGACCCCAAGGGTTCGCTCGGCAAGGCCGAGCATATCGACATCCTCGCCCGCAAGGGGTTCAAGGAAGAGAACCCCAAGGTCGCGGAGCTGCTTTCGCGCATCAACCTGCCGATCCCCGAGCTCGAGGCAGCGATGTTCGATGCCCAGGAAACCTCCTACGAAAATGCGGTCGACAAATACATCGCCGATCACCCTGACCAGGTGAAGAAATGGGTGGAGGGATAATCCCGAAGTGACTGCTTCGCGGGCGGCGGCGATTGCCGCCGTCTCCTGTGCCGGAGCGACGCCAGCCGCTGCCCTCATTTTTCTAAAAGGAGACCGAAACGTGTCCCATCATCATGCCGACTTTTCCGCCGACACCCTGGGCGGACGGATATCGCTTGCTCGCGAATTCGCGGGGCTCTCGGTCGCGCGAGCCGCGCAAGCGCTGGGCGTCCTGACCTCGAGCTGGACCGCCTGGGAATGCGATCGTGCCGAGCTGAGGGCCAATCGATTGACCACCATGGCCGGAATTCTGGGCGTCAGCCCGATCTGGCTCCTCACCGGTGTTGGAAGTGCGCCGGAGGAGCCCATCAGGTATGATCCGGCGAAACTTCTGCGGGAACTGCACGACACATCCAGGAACATTGCCCTGCTGAACAGGCGCGTGCAGCAACTGATCGTCGGCGTCGAGGATCTTCGGAATCCAGCTGTTGCAACCCTGACTACGACGCCAGGCTGAAACGGGAGGCCATCAGGGATTTCCCTCAGCCGGCTTGGGTACGATGACCTGGTTGCGGAAGACCAGGAATACGGCGATTGCAATGAGTGCGATCCCGGCACCCGTCTGATGGGAGAGCGCATAGCCACCCACCGCGGTGAGCCATCCGGCGACAACGTTGCTGAGAGAAGCCCCGACCCCCTGCAGCATCATGACGGCGGCAAAGCCGACATTGAAGCGGCCCGTGCCTGAGAGAAGTCGTTCCGCGGCCACCGGCGTCACGATCCCCAGCAGGCCGGCGCCGACGCCATCCAGAAACTGCACGGGGTACACCACCCAAAATCCGGTGAACGAACCCGCGAGCAATCCGCGCAGAGGCAAGGCGCAAAGTGCCACGAGCATAACCGCGCCAAGGCCGAACCTGCGGATTGCGAAAGGTGCAAGGGCGGCCATCGCAATCATGGAGAGCTGCGCCACGCCGGTGATGATGGCCGTGGTTCGAAAGGGCGTGCCCAACTCGATGGAAAACTGCTGTGCGCTCAACCGGCTCATTGGCGCATTGGCAAAATGGAACGCCATCATGATCAGCCCCAGCAAGACAAGCCCGCGGGTTTCGAAAAGGACTTTGAAGCCCGATGGTCCCGGCGCGCCCTCGTCGTGGGCCAGCCCGCGCGCGACCTGATGGTCGATATGCTTTGGATCGATTGCGGTGACCGCTGCCAGCGCGCCAATGCCGGTAAGGATCATCAATCCGACAATGCCTGGCTGGCCGTAAAGTCCGACAATCACGTAGACGGCCAGAAGCGACACGACATTTCCCGTATGGTTCCAGAATTCATTACGGGCAATCTGCCGGGAAAACATGCGTTCGCCGACGAGGCCCAGGGTCAGGCCGGCAAGGGCAGGCCCGATCACTGCTCCCACGACCGCGGTTCCGATCTGGCCAATCCAGACCACCGCTGCCTGAGGGAAGGCGAGGGTCACGAGCGCTGCGACGGTGACCAGAATGACCGGGCCTCCGACGAGAGCACGTTTCCGGGTCGAGCCATCGACAAGGGCGCCACACAAAGGCGTGACCAGCAGGCCAACCAGTCCTCCGACCGTAGCGATGGCCCCCAATGTGATGGCGGACCAGCCATTCGTGGCCAGAAACGCGTCCAGGAATGGACCCAGGCCGTCCCTCGCATCCGCCAGGAAAAAATTGAGGATGGCGAGCGCGGTGATGCTTCGACCGGAAGGAAGCATCCTGACCACCATGCGTTGCCCCATTGCCTGCCTGCGAGGTTCGCTCAAGTCGAAGGCCGTTCGCCCTCGGGCTTGCGCCTTCGCACTCTGCGCAAGATTGCTGGATGGGCAAGCCGGTAGCAGAGAGTTTCTGTATGATTTCGCGAGGATTGCGAGCAGCGATTGGGCCGAACTGCGGGCGATCGGTTGACCGTGAGGCCGGAATTTCGGGTGTTCTGCACGACAAAGTCCAGATCGGTTGATTTTGCCACATATCCGATTGCATAATGCAAGCAGATATGTGGCTGCGTGGAAGGGAAGTGGCATGGCCAAGCTCGTGTTCGCAATGAACCAGTCCCTGGACGGCTATGTCGACCACGAGAAATTTGCGCCGGATCCCGTACTTTTTCGTCACTGGATAGAGCACGTGCGCGGCCTGGCCGGCAGTGTGTATGGCCGCGGCATGTATCAGGTCATGCGCTACTGGGACGAAGACCATTCCGAGTGGACCCCGGAGCTACGCGAATTCGCGGTGGCGTGGCGGAGCCTGCCGAAGTGGGTCGTATCGAGCACGTTGGAGTCGGTTGGCCCCAATGCCACGCTCGTCGGAGGTGACCTGGAGACGGTGGTGCGTGACCTGAAGGCGCAACTCGTCGGGGAGATCACCGTTTCCGGACCGGACCTGGCGCGAAGTCTGACGGATCTCGGACTTGTCGATGAGTATCGACTGTACGTCCATCCCGTTGTGCTTGGCCACGGCAAACCATTCTTCGCCGCGCCCAGGCCACGGCTCCGCCTTGTGGCGAATGATCGGATTGGCGAGGATGTGATCCGGCTGACCTATGTTCCTGCCTGATCTCGCGACAGGCCGGATGAAAATCACGGCGCAGCGCTTGGTCTACGATCCGGCGAGGCGCCGTGTCATCGCGTCGAGCGATGGCCACGGCGGCCCCTTACGCAGGGTGCGGATGAGCTGTTCAGCCCAGTGCCGGCCGTTGGGAAATTGGTCGCCCGCGTCCCACCGCCACGCCGCGACCATCACGAGGACCAGGGCGCGGCATGTGCTCAGCAGCACCGGATCGACGTCCGGATAATGCTCGACGACCGTATCGGGCACATGCGCCAGGTCGAACTCCACCGGTCCACGGCAACATGTCTCGAGGTCGATGAACAGCGGCCCGAACCCGGTGCTGAGCACATTGCCCGGATGTGGTTCGCCGTGCAGCAACTGCTCCGCGGCGCCGCAATCGAGAATCGTTTGCGTGAGGCTCTGCAACATGCTGCCGAGAAATGCCCGGTCCACATCGGCCAGTTCAGGCGTCAGGTGACGGTTGGCCAGGAGCCGCTCTGCTTCCGCGACCCGATCCGTGAAGCGCGGCGTGGCCATCTCGATCTTCCGCATGCCGATGTGCAGGCGCCGTAGAGAACGCGCGTAATCGACCGGCGCTACGTGAGGCGTCACGGACGCATGGTAGGTCCAGAATGTAACCGCGAAACCATCGCGCTCGTAGACACGCGGCGGAATGCGAGGATCGAGCGCGGCAACAGGGCTGCCGCTCTTAGCGAGCAGCCCGGCAAGCTCGACCTCGAACTGCAGTACCTGATCTCCCAGGAGTCCGACTCGGGCAAGGATGTCACCGGGCAGAAGGCGCAAGGTGAGCTTGTTCGAATTCTGGAGGACAACCGCATCATCGACCGTCAGGCCCAACGCCGAGGCTGTCGATTTGGCCGCAGCCACGGCGCGCGAAACGTCGGTGGCTTGCAAGGGAGGGCTCCGTCTCCATTTTCTAGATTCAGGGATCACAAGGACAAGGCGCGTGCTGTGGCCCGAATGCGATAGTCGGCCGGCATGGTCCGACGATAGACTTAAGCGCCGTCGCCGCGGAGATAAAGATATCAGGCTGTCAGACCTTGCGGCGACATCTTCGTGGTGTCGTATTGCACAAGAAGAAGCAGAAATCTCAGAAAATGGTATCTGCTGGGAAGATTGGATGGCGGAGAAGGAGGGATTCGAACCCCCGATACCCTTGCGAGTATGCCGCATTTCGAGTGCGGTGCTTTCAACCACTCAGCCACTTCTCCGCAGCGTGGTCGGCCTTGCCGGCGCGGCGCACTAGATAACGGCTGCTTCGCCAGGACACAAGGCCCTAAATGGCCTGATTTCGGCCCTTTTTGGTGAAGCCGGCTGGGCTTCGCCTTGACTCACCGCGAAGCTGCGGTTATGGACGGCCCGCATTCAGCGTGGGGATTCTCCGCGCCGCTTGTTTTTTGAACCCGCAGACTGACAAAAAGACGGCCGAACCGCCCCGAAAAGGACAAGCGGTTCAAAAAGGCCGACCGAACAGCGAAAGGCAAAAAATGTTCGCAGTCATCAAAACGGGCGGCAAGCAGTATCGTGTTGCCGCCAACGATGTGCTCAAGATCGAGAAGCTCGAGGCCAATGTCGGCGACGTCGTCGAAATCGGCCAGGTTCTGGCGCATGGCGAAGGCGAGAATGTCGTGATCGGCGCTCCGTTCGTCGACGGCGCGGTGGTCACCGCCGAAGTCGTCGAGCAGGGCAAGAACCGCACCGTCATCGCTTTCAAGAAGCGCCGCCGGCAGAATTCGCGCCGCAAGATCGGCCACCGCCAGCTGCAGACCACCGTGCGCATCTCCGAAATTCTGGTCGCTGGTGCCAAGCCTTCCAAGAAGGCGGCTGCCAAGGCCGAGGTGAAGGCGGAAGTTGCAGCAGAGGCCAAGGCCGAAGCCGCTCCCAAGAAGGAGAAGGCTGCGCCGAAGAAGGCCAAGGCTGAGGACGCCGCTGAATAAGACTTCTGGGGCGGCGATGTCGCCCGAGCAGTCTTGAAACGGAACGCGAACGCGTTCATAAGGGTTTTGAGGCGCCCCCGCGGCGCAAAGGAGCAATGAAATGGCACACAAGAAAGCTGGCGGTTCGTCGCGCAACGGTCGCGATTCGGAATCCAAGCGCCTTGGCGTGAAGAAGTTCGGCAGCGAAGCCGTCATCGCAGGCAACATCATTATTCGTCAACGTGGCACCAAGTGGCATGCCGGCACCAATGTCGGCATGGGCAAGGACCATACCCTGTTTGCGCTGGAAGCCGGCGTCGTAGCCTTCAACAAAAAAGCCAATGGCCGAACCTACGTGTCGGTGAATCCGACTCTTAAGGCCGCGGAGTAGCCGGTTCCGCACCACGACACCGGCACCCCATCTCGGGAACCGGTGTCTGGCCAAGCCAGGAAAAGGATCAGGGGAGATGGGTGACCATCTCCCCTTTTTCTCGTGCCTGGAGGACTTTCAACATGGTTGCCGAAGCGGACTATACGGACGACGGAGGCTTCACGATCGATAACCCGGTGCTGCGCACCGAACGCCTGGTGATGCGGGCGCCGTGCGAAGCGGATATCGATCAACTGGTGGCGCTTGCCGACAACCGTCATGTCGCCGAAATGCTTGCCCGCATGCCGCATCCCTACGGCGTTGAGGAAGCCCGCAGCTTCCTGGCCATGGCGCGTGCGCCGCGCGGCGGCATCGTCTATGCGCTGACCCTTGCCGAGAACGGCGCCTTCATCGGCTGCGCCGGGCTGAACAGCACCGACCGTGGCCTGGAACTGGGTTACTGGATCGGTGAGCCGCACTGGAAGCGCGGCTACGCCACCGAGGCAGCGCACGCCCTTGTCGATCTCGCCTTCACCCGCACGACGATCCCGGTCCTGCAGGCCTCGACCCGGGTGATCAATCCGGCCTCACGCCGGGTCATCCACAAGTGCGGCTTCCAGTATGCCGGGCAGGGCATGCTGAATTCGATGGTTGCCGGCCAGGTGCCGGTCGAGCGCTACCGGCTCGACCGCAAGACCTGGGCGAGCCTGAGAAGCTGGGTGCGATTGTAATTCGGCCGATTGGCGGCGTTCAAACATGCCGCCAATGCCGGACCGGCAAAGAGCAAGACGATGAACGACGCAACACAACCTACCATCGTGGCGATGGCCGAGACCCACATCGAGAGCTTTCATCGTGCGCTCGATACCGTAGCGCGCGAGCGCAGATATCTCGCCTTCCTGGAAGCGCCGCCGCTGCCGGCGACACGCGATTTCGTGCGCGGCATGATCGAGACGCGCAATCCGCAGTTCGTGGCGGTGGTGGAGGACGAGGTCGTCGGCTGGTGCGATATCTCGCGCTACGAAAGGCCGATCCACGCACATCGTGGAGCGCTCGGCATGGGGATCATCCCGGCTTATCGCAGTCGCGGGCTTGGCCGTCTGCTGATCGAAACGACGCTTGCAGCAGCGCGCCGACAAGGCTTCGTGCGCATCGAACTGTCCGCCCATGCCGACAATGCAAGAGCCATCGCCCTCTACCGGAAGGTCGGCTTCGTGCAGGAAGGCGTGGAACGCGATGCGATCTGCATCGACGGACGCTACTGCGACACGATCACCATGGCGATCATCGACAAGGCAAACAGAGATGCCTGGCGAACAACGATGTAGGTCAGCCCATTTCGAGCCAGACAGGCAGATGGTCGGAGCCGTCCGCCTTGCGGTCGACCCAAAGGCGTTTCAGCGAACCGGCCAGCGAGGCGCTGGTGAAGATATAGTCGATGCGCTTGTGGCGGCTTTCGTCCTGCGGTCGGTCGGGGTCGACCCATGTGACGAGGTCCGCCTCTCCGGCATCGAGCCGTACGGCGGCATCGACAGCGAGGTCGGCGCTGAGATGCAGGCCGAATTCGTGATCGGGCAGGCCGGCGAAATCGACATATTCGGGCGAGCCGGCCAGCATGTTGAAGTCGCCCATCACCACGAAAGCCTCGGGGCATGGCGGTTCCGGCAGGCCGATCTCGTCGAGGCCGCTCAGGCCGCCGCCTTCGAGCGCATAGTTGAGCACGCGGTCGCGCAGGAAGCGGATCTGCCTGGCGCGCTCGACGGGATTGCGATGGTCGAGATGGGCCGAGTAGAAGCGCACGAAGCCGAGCGGTGTCTCGATCAGGGCTTCAATGGCGCCGCGCTGGAAGTTCATGGTACCGACGGAGCGGCTTCGCGGCAGAAGCAGGTTGCGCGACAGATGGATCGGCGTTTTCGACAGCACCATGTTGCCGAGCTGAAACGTCACCGTGCGGGCGCGGCCGCCAACGATCGAAGAGCCGATATTCGCCTCGAAATTGGAACCGTAGACGGCAAAATAATCCGGCAATGCCTCGCCGATCGCGGCAACCATGTCGTGTCCGCCATTGCGCGGGTTGTTGCGCGAGATCTCCTGCAGGGCGATGACGTCGGCGCCGCGCACGGCGTCTGCGATGCGGCCGAGATCGTAACGACCGTCGAGGCCGATGCCGTACTGGACGTTGTAAGTGACAATCCTCATAACGAACTCTCCCGCCTCCGGTCGCAAAATCGGCCGGGCCCGCTCTCGCTCTAGGCCTTTCCATGGTTTAGAGCAGACAGGTTCATGAAACTCCATAGCAACAGAAATCGCGTCTTCCGATGAAATTCCTCGATCAGGCCAAGGTTTACATCCGTTCCGGCGATGGGGGCGCGGGTTCCGTCTCGTTCCGGCGCGAGAAATTCATCGAATTCGGCGGGCCCGACGGTGGCGATGGCGGTCGTGGCGGCGATGTCTGGGTCGAGGTGGTCAACGGTCTGAACACGCTGATCGACTATCGCTACCAGCAACATTTTCGCGCCAAGACCGGCGTCCATGGCATGGGCCGCAACCGCAGCGGCGCAAAGGGCGCCGATGTGACGCTGCGAGTGCCGGCCGGCACGCAGATCTATGCCGAGGATAATGAGACGCTGATCTGCGACCTGACCGAAGAGGGACAGCGCTTCCGTCTCGCTGCCGGCGGTAATGGCGGTTTTGGCAACCAGCATTTCAAGACGTCGACAAACCAGGCGCCGCGGCGTGCCAATCCCGGCCTGCCAGGTGAGGAACTGACGATATGGCTGCGGCTGAAGCTGATAGCCGATGCCGGGCTGGTCGGCCTGCCCAATGCCGGCAAGTCGACTTTCCTGGCAGCGGTCACTGCCGCGAAGCCGAAGATCGCCGATTATCCGTTCACGACGCTGCATCCGGGTCTCGGCGTGGCACGCATCGACGCGCGCGAATTCGTGCTGGCCGACATCCCGGGCCTGATCGAGGGTGCACATGAGGGCGTCGGCATCGGCGACCGCTTCCTCGGCCATGTCGAGCGCAACCGCGTGCTGCTGCACCTGGTTTCGGCGCAGGAAGAAAACCCCGGCAAGGCCTACAAGACCGTGCGCAAGGAACTGGAGGCCTACGGCAACGGGCTGGAGGACAAGGTCGAGATCGTCGCGCTTTCTCAGGTCGACACGCTGGACGACGATGCACGCAAGAAGAAGCTGGCCTCGCTGAAACGCGCGGCAGGACGCACGCCGTTGCTGGTGTCTGCGGTCACCGGCGAAGGTGTCGAAGCGGTGCTGCGCGCGCTGATGACCGTGGTGGCCGAGGCTCGCGGCGCCGTGCCGGCAAAGGCCGAGACGCGCTGGGAACGGTAGGGCATGTCCGTGCAGTCTCTGAAGAAATACCGCCGCATCACGGTCAAGATCGGTTCGGCGCTGCTCGTCGACCGCACCACCGGGCTGAAGCGCGAATGGCTGGCCTCGCTGGCGCAGGATATCGGCACCCTGGCCGCCGGCGGCGCGGAAGTGCTTGTCGTGTCCTCGGGCGCCATCGCGCTTGGCCGCACGATCCTGGGACTTGGCAAACGGGCGTTGAAGCTTGAGGAAAGCCAGGCCGCTGCCGCTGTCGGGCAGATCGCCCTTGCCGGCGCATGGTCGGACGCCCTTGGCGGTCATGGGCTGAAATCGGGCCAGATCCTGCTCACCCTAGGTGATACCGAGGAGCGCCGGCGTTACCTCAATGCGCGCGCCACCATCTCGACCTTGCTCAAGATGAAAGCCATACCCGTCATCAACGAGAACGATACGGTAGCGACGTCCGAGATCCGCTATGGTGACAACGACCGCCTGGCGGCGCGGGTGGCGACGATGATGGGTGCGGACCTTCTGGTGCTGCTTTCCGACATCGACGGGCTTTATACGGCGCCACCGGCGCGCGATCCAAATGCCGCGTTCATTCCGGTGGTCGAGCGCATCACACCGGATATCGAGGCGATGGCGGGTGCCGCGGCTTCCGAACTGTCGCGCGGCGGCATGCGCACAAAGCTCGATGCCGGCAAGATCGCCAACGCGGCGGGTACCGCCATGGTCATCACTTCGGGCACGCGACTGTCGCCGCTAATGGCGATCGAACGCGGCGAACGCGCCACCTTCTTCAAGCCGAGCCCGACGCCTGTGAAGGGCTACAAGACCTGGATTGCCGGCCAGCTGGAACCGGCCGGTCGGCTGACCGTGGATGCCGGCGCTGTCGGCGCGCTGATGTCGGGCAAGTCGTTGCTGCCGGCGGGCGTGAAACTGGTGAGCGGCAATTTCGCGCGCGGCGATACGGTTGCGATCCTGTCGCCCGATGGCCGCGAGATCGCGCGTGGTCTGGTTGCCTATGATGCCGCCGATGCCGTAAGAATCGCCGGTCTCAAGACGGCCGAGATCGAAACGGTGCTCGGCTATGAGGCGCGTTCGGCAATGATCCACCGCGACGATCTGGTGGTCAGCCATGCCGGCGGGCAAGGTGGAGAATGAGCATGCTCAAGCTGCATGAAGGGTCGGCGGCGGACACGGCCCAGCTGATGGCCGCAATCGGTCGCAAGGCACGGGCTGCCATGCGACCGCTGGCGATCGCTTCGACAGCTGCCAAGAATGCCGCTCTCTCCGCCATGGCGGATGCTCTCCTGCGCAATGAAGGGGCGATTCTGGAAGCCAATGCCATCGATGTGGCGAATGGCGAGGAGGCAGGGCTGTCGCCCTCCTTCATGGACCGGCTGAAGCTCAATCCGGCGCGTATCCGCGCGATGAGTGACGGTATTCGCGAGATCGCGGCGCTGAAGGACCCGGTCGGCGACGTGATCACCGAATGGGATCGGCCCAACGGCCTGCATATCGAGCGCGTGCGCACGCCGCTCGGCGTCATCGGCGTCATCTATGAAAGCCGCCCGAACGTGACGGCGGATGCCGGAGCATTGTGCCTGAAGGCTGGCAATGCCGTGGTCCTGCGCGGCGGGTCCGACTCGATCAATTCGTCCGCCGCCATCCATGCCGGCCTGGTCGAAGGGCTGAAGGCCGCCGGATTGCCGCAGGACGCGATCCAGCTGGTGCCGACCACCGATCGCGCCGCGGTCGGCGAGATGCTGAAGGGCTTGTCCGGCAACCTGGACGTGATCATTCCGCGTGGCGGGCGCAGCCTTGTCGAGCGCGTGCAGAGCGAGGCGCGTGTTCCGGTGTTCGCGCATCTGGAAGGCATCTGCCATCTTTACATCGACAGGTCGGCCGATCTCGACATGGCGGTGAAGATCGCGGTCAACGCCAAGATGCGGCGCACCGGTATCTGCGGGGCGGCGGAAACGCTTCTGGTCGACCGCGCCGTCGCTTCCACACATCTCATTCCGGTGCTGGAGGCCTTGCGCGCCGCCGGCTGCGAAATCCACGCCGATGCCGATGTGCTGAAGGCTTTCTCCAATGCGATACCAGCAACGGATACCGATTGGGTGACGGAGTATCTCGATGCCATCATCGCGGTGAAGCTGGTCGACGGCGTCGGCAGCGCCATCGACCACATCGAAACGTTCTCATCGCATCACACCGAGGCGATCGTCGCCGAGGATGCCGCGGCCGTGGAGCGCTTCTTCAACGAGATCGATTCCGCCATCCTGCTCCACAACGCTTCGACACAATTCGCCGACGGCGGCGAGTTCGGCATGGGCGCCGAGATCGGCATCGCCACCGGCAAGATGCACGCGCGCGGGCCGGTCGGCGTGGAACAGCTCACCTCGTTCAAATATCGCGTGCGCGGCAACGGGCAGGTGCGGGCCTAGAGCGGCGCCGGCGTCCTGGAAAGCGGTTGGGGACCAGAATTTGAAATCGGACGGACCTCCGACCGGCACCGGCCAAGGGACGGAATCCTTGCGCAAGGACGACGGCGTCCCGGTGCGATATCTGCGCATGCCCTATGTCGAAAAGGGCATGCAGGTCGGGCTGTTCGGCGGCTCGTTCAACCCACCCCATGCCGGCCATTCGCTGGTAGCCGAGATCGCGCTGAGGAAGCTCGCCCTCGACCAGCTCTGGTGGATCGTCACGCCGGGAAATCCGCTGAAGAGCACGCGCGAACTCGCGCCACTCGCCGAGCGCATCCGCCTTTCGGAAAAGATCACCCGGAACCCGCGCATCAAGGTGACGGCGTTCGAGGCCAGCCATCACATACGCTACACAGCCGACACGCTGGCGTTGATACGCGCCAAGAATCCGGGCGTCGATTTCGTCTGGATCATGGGAGCGGATTCGCTGCGCGACTTCCACCATTGGCAACGCTGGCGACAGATCGCCATGACCTTCCCGATCGCGGTCATCGACCGGCCGGGAGCGACCTTGTCCTTCCTGTCGTCGGTCGTCGCCAAGACCTTCGACTACGCCCGGGTCGATGAGGGGGATGCACCTATTCTTGCGCATATGCGGGCGCCGGCCTGGACCTTCATCCACGGCCCGCGATCGCTGCTGTCGTCGACCGCGATCCGGCAGGCGGCGAAGAAATAGCGGTTTTCCAAGAAAGATCAGCACTTTGATGGACAAGTGTGACCTGGCTTGTCTTGAAACTGCAATGCGACTCTGCCTATCTATTTAGCGTCACCTGATTTTGTTGGTGACTTCGTTGTTCTTGTCGCGAAAGGAAAGACACTGAGAACAGCACTGCGGAAGAAGGCCGACATCGTGCCTTCGGCGGCCGGGATAGGCGACATCGACGCCTCGGCCCGCGCCATCAGGACAGTCCTTGCCAGTCTGGAAGACTCCAAGGCCGAAAACATCGTCTCCATCGACATCCAGGGAAAATCGAGCCTCGGCGACTACATGGTTGTCGCGTCGGGCCGGTCAAACCGTCATGTCACGGCGGTTGCCGATCATCTCCTCAAAGCGCTCAAGGACGCCGGCTACGGCGACGCGCGCGTCGAGGGGCTGGCCAGCGCCGACTGGGTGCTGATCGATTCAGGCGATATCATCGTCCATGTCTTCCGACCCGAGGTGCGTGACTTCTACAATCTTGAAAAGATGTGGCAGGCACCCGACCTTGAAGAAGAGACCCTCCACTGAGCCGTGAGGCTCCTTGGAGCAATTCCAGGAAAAGTGCGCAGCGGTTTTCCGTCCGGAATTGCGTGAAAACTAAGGGTTAGAGCGTTTCCGCGTTTCCGTTAAAACGGAAACGCTCTAGAGGCAGGATGAAGATCATCATATATGCCGTGGGCCGGATGAAAGCCGGCCCCGAAAGAGATTTGGCAGCTCGTTACTTCGACCGCTTCGCCAAAAGCGGTCCGGCGCTCGGGCTTGAATTTTCCGGTGTCACCGAGATTCCGGAGAGCCGTGGCCAGACCGCCAGCGAACGCCGGCGCGAGGAAGGCCAGAAGCTGCAGACCCAGTTGCAGCCCGGCGGCGCTTTGATCCTGCTCGACGAGCGGGGACGGTCTTTTTCCTCCGAAGAGTTCGCCGGTCGCATCGGACTGTTCCGCGACGGTGGCCGCAAAGCAGTGGTCATTGCCATTGGTGGCGCTGACGGTCACGATCAGTCATTGCGCGATCAGGCCGATCTGGTGGTGTCGTTGGGCGCGATGACCTGGCCGCACCAGCTGGTGCGGGTCATGCTGGGCGAACAGCTCTACAGGGCGGGAACGATCCTTGCCGGGCATCCTTACCACCGATCATGACAGGGTATTTTGTGGCCAAGTGGGATCACTTGGCGTTACAAAAATGCGGCAAAACAAAACTTGGAGCGTTTCCGCGTTTCCGTGAGAAACGGAAGCGCTTTATCTCTTGTTTTGACGCAATTTCCGGACGCAAAACGGCTGCGCACTTTTGCTGGAATTGCTGTGGTGGCAACCCATCCGACCGATTTTCGCCCCATTGCGGTCCGAGAAGGCCTGCGGGCAGGGGCGAGCGAACATTTATGGTTGATGGTTCGTTAACGAAGCCGGAAATACAGTCAGGCTTCCATGTTTGAGCGTACGAAATCGACCCCCCGCTTCATGCGCGGCTGCCTGGTTGCTGCCGCGCTTGTCGTGTCGTTTTCGGCGCGGGCGGAAAACACGTTGGATACCACGACCGGTGCGGAAGAAAGCCGCGTCGAATATGAGCGGGTTTCCAAGGAAATCACGCTTTCCGCCGAGCGCCTGGGCAAACTGGCCGCCGATATCGCGACGGTGAAGAAGGATTCGGCCTCGATCACGGCAGCGCTGATACAGTCGGCCAAGACCGAGCAGAAGCTTGGACAGGATATAGAGGACATCAGCGGCAAACTCGGCGGCCTGAAGGATCAGGAAAAGAAGCTGCGCGAGTCGCTCGCCGCGCGTCGCGACGTGCTGGCGGAAGTGCTCGGTGCGTTGCAGCGCATGGGGCTCAACCCGCCTCCGGCCATTCTGGTAAAGCCGGAAGATGCGCTGTCTTCGGTGCGCAGCGCCATTCTTCTTGGCGCCGTGGTACCGGAATTGCGGCACCGAACCGACATCGTCATGACCGAACTGAAGGAACTGTCGCGGGTGACGGTCTCGATCGAGGCGGAACGCACGCGCTTGGCCGCGGCGGTAACCGATCAGCTGGCCGAGAAGCAGCGGCTCAATCTGCTGCTGCAGGCCAAGGGAAGGTTGCAGACCGAAACCGAGACTGCCCTGGCCGACGAGCAGAAAAAGGCGCACGATCTGGCGGCAAAGGCCTCAAGCCTGAAAGACCTGATCGCTTCCCTGGACGCAGAAGCGGAAAAGACGCGCAAGGCGGACGAAAAAGCCAGGCAGAATGCGGCTTCCCAGGCCGGTGCCGATGCCAACGCAGCTGCCGCCGCCGTTCCGGAAGCGAATCGCCTCGCTTCGTCCGTGCCGTTCTCAGCCATGCAGGGGCAGGTCTCGCTGCCGGTCACCGGCAAGGTGCGTCGTCGTTTCGGCGGCGAGGACGGCACCGGCGGCACCATGCAAGGCGACATGGTTGCGACACAATCGGGCGCCATCGTGACGGCACCGGCGGATGGGAGCGTCCTCTATGCAGGACCATTTCGTTCCTATGGACAACTCTTGATCCTGAATGCCGGCGACGGCTATCATGTCGTTCTGGCGGGAATGAGCAAATTGAACGTAGCGGCTGGCCAGGCCGTGCTCGCGGGCGAGCCGATCGGAACCATGGGCGAGGCCCGCGTAGCGAGCACATCGGCAACGCAGAATGGAAATACCGCGCTGGAGCTCTACATCGAGTTCCGCAAGGATGGAAAACCCGTCGATCCTAACCCATGGTGGGCGGAGCGATTTTCTGGAAGGACGTAAGATGATGCGGAAACTGTCGCTCTTGGTTGCCGGCGCGCTGATGGGCGCGTCTGCCATGAGCCTGGTTTATGGGGTTCCAAGCTCGGCGGCGAACGCGGCAGGCTCCGACACCTATAAGCAACTCGCCATTTTCGGCGATATTTTCGAGCGCGTGCGCGCGCAGTACGTGACGCCGCCGGATGACAAGTCGCTGGTGGAAAATGCGATCAACGGCATGCTGTCGTCGCTCGACCCGCATTCGTCCTACATGAACTCCGAGCAGGCGCAGGACATGCGCGTGCAGACCAAGGGCGAGTTCGGCGGCCTCGGCATCGAGGTCACGATGGAAAACGATCTCGTCAAGGTCATCACGCCGATCGACGATACGCCGGCATCCAAGGCCGGTGTCCTGGCCGGCGACTACATCGCCAAGATCGATGGTGACGAAGTGCGCGGTCTGACGCTCAACGACGCCGTCGACAAGATGCGCGGTGCTGTCAACACGCCGATCAAGCTGACCATCCTGCGCCAGGGTGCCGACAAGCCGATCGAACTGACGGTGGTTCGCGACATCATCAAGGTCAAGGCGGTGAAATTCCGGGTCGAGAACGACATCGGCTACATGAAGATCACGTCCTTCACCGAAAAGACCTATGACGACATGCAGAACGCCATCGCCGAGATCAAGAAACAGGTGCCGAAGGACAAGCTGAAGGGCTATGTGCTCGACCTGCGGCTCAATCCGGGTGGCCTGCTCGATCAGGCGGTGTCGGTTTCCGACGCCTTCCTGAAGCGCGGCGAGATCGTTTCGACGCGTGGCCGCGACCCGAAGGACGTCACCCGTTTCGATGCCAAGTCCAAGACGACCGACGAGATCGACGGCAAGCCGCTGGTGGTGCTCGTCAACGGCGGTTCGGCCAGCGCATCGGAAATCGTTGCCGGAGCACTGCAGGACATGAAGCGTGCGACGGTCGTCGGAACGCAGTCCTTCGGCAAGGGGTCGGTGCAGACCATCATCCCGCTCGGCGAGAACGGCGCGCTCCGCCTGACCACGGCGCTCTACTACACGCCGTCCGGTAAATCGATCCAGGGCAAGGGCATCACGCCCGACATCAAGGTCGATCAGCCGCTACCTCCGGAACTCCAGGGTCGCGACCTGACCCGTGGCGAGTCCGACCTCAAGGGTCACATCAAGGGCGTCGAGGAAAGCTCGCAGGGCTCCGGCTCCGCTGCCTATGTGCCGCCGGATCCGAAGAACGACCTGCAGCTGATCTTCGCCGAACAACTGCTGCGCGGCGAAAAGACCGATGCGGCCTTCCCGCCGAACCCCGACAAGGCGGTGATGAACCAGTAAGCTGGCGCTTCAGCGGCGGTTCTTCCAAAGGACGCTGGCCGCTCGAACCAAGCAATGCGATGCTGCCGGGACCGCAAGGTTCCGGCAGTTTGATTCGGGGGCTTGCGTAGGGAAATTCCAGGAAAGGCGTGTTGCGGTTTTCCGTCCGGAATTGCGTAAGAACAAGGACTGATGCGGGTCGCCGTTTCCGCGAAAACGGTGCACCGCATTGACGCACCGCGCAGGCGGCAGGGGTTGGCGGCTTGGCTGATTTCACCAAGGAGATCGAACGCCCGCTTGGACAGTCTGTCCGGGCGTCCACGCCGCGTCCCGCGCGACGGTTCGGCCGCGGCCAGATCGTGGCTGCCTTCGTCGTTCTGGTGGCGGTGGGCGCTTCGGCCTTGATTGCCTTTGGAGAAAAACCGTTCCGCAAACCGGTGGTCATCGCCACTCCTGTGCCGCAGGAAGTGAAGCCGGTCGAAACAGCGGCTCAGACGCCAGCGGCACCACCAAAACCCCCAGCGCAGCCGAAAAAGACCGACGGCCCGCAGATCATCCGCGTCCAGCCTACCGATACGGGTGGGCAGGCCGGCATCGTCATCCAGGACGCTTCCGCCTTGGGCCAGAACCTGTCCGTCGCACACCTGCCCGACAAGGCGCTGATCGAAGACGGCGAAGGCGGTCCCCTGCCGATCCGTTCAGCAGATGGGCGGCGGCCGTTCGATGTCTACGCCCGGCCCTGGTCCGGCGCTCGCGGCGCCCGTGTCGCGATCGTCATCGGCGGACTCGCCGTGTCGCAGACCGGCACGCAGTCGGCGATCGCCAAGCTGCCAGGCGAAGTGACGCTCGCCTTTGCCTCACAAGGCAACAGCATCGGCCGCTGGATGCAGGAGGCTCGCCGGCGTGGCCATGAGATCGTCATGCAATTGCCATTGGAACCGTTCGATTATCCCAATGTGAATCCCGGCCGCAGCACACTGACGGTCGATGCCAGTGAAGAAGAAAACCTGAAGAACCTGCGTTGGGTGTTGTCGCGCACCACGAACTATACGGCGGTGATGAATTACATGGGTGCGCGCTTCTCCACCGATCCACAGGCATTCGGGCCGGTGATGGCGGAACTCGCCAAGCGAGGCATCGGGTATCTGGACGACGGGTCGTCGGCCCGCAGCATCGCACCGGACCTTGCCAGGAAGGACGGCGTACCGCTGGCCATTGCCGACACCGCGATCGATGGCGTGCAGGAACGTGGCGCGATCCTGAAGAAGCTCGATGAGCTGGAAGCGACCGCGCGCGCCAAAGGATATGCCGTCGGCACCGGTTCGGCTTTCAACGTCACCGTCGATGCCGTCGTGTCCTGGGTGAACGAAGCCAAGAAACGTGGCATCGAGATCGTGCCGATCTCGGCGGTGGCAATCGATCCGGAACGGAAGTGAGCATGGCTAAGAACAAACTGGTCGACCCTGAAACCTTGCCTTATCGCCCCTGCGTCGGCGTCATGGTGCTGAACGGTGAAGGCCTGGTGTGGGTGGGGCATCGCATCGCCGAACCGGACAGCGAGTTTTCCGGCACGACGCAGCTCTGGCAGATGCCGCAGGGCGGCATCGACAAGGGCGAAGATCCGCTCGTCGCGGCCAGGCGGGAGATCTACGAGGAGACCGGAATGAAAAGCCTCGATCTCCTGGCCGAAGCTCCTGGCTGGATCAACTATGACCTGCCGCAGGATCTGGTCGGCATCGCCTTCAAGGGACGCTATCGCGGCCAGACGCAGAAATGGTTCGCGTTCCGCTTCCGCGGCGACGAAAGCGAAATCAAGATCAATCCGCCTCCTGGCGGCCACGCTGCGGAGTTCGATGACTGGGGATGGAAGCCGATGAGCGAGCTGCCCGATCTCATCGTGCCTTTCAAACGCAAGGTCTACGAAGAGGTCGTTGCGGCCTTCCGGCATCTGGTGGCATAACCGTTGCGGGAGCCAATCGTATTGCCGTACGGGGTCGAAGATGGTCGATGCCGTCAGGATTTCCGGAGCTAGACGACCCGAATTGACTGACAACACGATCAATTTGCCCGCGCAGCCCGATGAGGCTGCCGCCGGCGCCATCCTCACCATCGATCTTGGTGCCATTCGCGAAAATTACCGTCGGTTGAAGGCTCGCCTAGATGGTGTCGCCTGTGCCGGGGTGGTCAAAGCCGACGGCTATGGGCTTGGTGCCGTGCAAGTGGCGAATGCCCTGCGCAAGGAGGGGTGCGATACTTTCTTCGTCGCCCATCTTTGGGAAGGGATCGTGTTGCGCGATGCTCTGGGCGCTGCGCCGACCATTTTCGTTCTTCACGGATTTCTGCCGGGATCGGAGGCGCAAGGGGAGGCAGCCGGGCTCATCCCGGTCGTCAACAGCACCGGACAGCTTGCCGCATGGCGCAATCTTGGCCACCAGCTTGGCACGAGGTTGCCGGCGGCGATCCAGGTCGACAGCGGCATGTCGCGCATCGGCCTGGCCCCGGTCGAAGTTGAGGCGCTGGCAGCCGACCCGTCCGCTTTGGACGGCATCGAGCTCAGGCTGGTGATGAGCCATCTGGCCTGCGCCGATGAACCGGAGCATGGCGCCAATGAGGCCGAACGGCTGGAGTTCGAGCGGCTGCGCCGCATGCTGCCGCCGGCACCGCTTTCCTTCGCCAATTCCTCCGGCATCTTCCTGGGCAAGTCCTACCATCACGACCTGGCCCGACCGGGAGCGGCACTTTACGGCATCAACCCGACACCGGGTCACAAGAATCCGATGCAGCCGGTGATCAAGCTGGAAGCCAAGGTGCTCCAGACCCGGCGGATCGACGCCGGGGCAGGGGTCGGCTACGGCCACACCTTTCACGCCACGGGTCCGCTCCGGACAGCGACGATCACTCTGGGTTATGCCGATGGCTGGCATCGCCGTACCTCGGCGGCGGCCTTCTTCGAAGGCGCCGAATTGCCGTTCATCGGCCGCGTATCGATGGATTCGATCATCCTCGACATTTCTGCCTTGCCCGAGGGACGTCTGAAGGAAGGCGATCTGGTCGAGCTCATCGGCCCGTCGCACCCGCTCGACACGGTGGCGGATGTCGCGGGCACGATCGGCTACGAAGTGCTGACCAGCCTTGGCCATCGCTTCCACCGGCGCTACGTGGGCGGCTGAACGGCCCGGTCATGCTTGACAAGCCGTGCCGGGTCGGCAAGGCTCGCCCTATGAGCACTGTTGTCCATCATCGGACCTGTTTCAGGATCTGCCCGATCGCGGGAGCGTAGCCCCGGCGCGGACGCCTTTGCGCGTCCGTCCGTACCGGGGCTTTTTTCACCAACAGAGATGAATTTCGAGCCGAAGGCGGCGTAAGCGCGCGTCGGTTCGATTCGAGGGCCGCCATGTGTGCGGCCGGCCGCGCATCGCCTCGATGCGCTATCAACACGAAGGTTTCCATCATGCAAAGATCGATCAAGGTTCGTCCACCCGACACCATCCTGGTGACTGCCAATGACCATGGCCGCTTGACCGGCCTGGCGCAGGCGTCGCTCGACCGCCTGCCCGACACCGCCGAAGAACTGCTTTCCGAAATGGACCGCGCCACCGTAGCCGCTCCCGGAGCCTTGCCGAACACCGTCGTGCGCATGGGCTCCACGATCATCGCCCGCAGCGGTGGTGGCGCCGAACAGCGGATGACGCTGGTGTATCCAGCCGAGGCAGACATATCCACTCAACGAATTTCCGTACTTACGCCGCTGGGAACGGCCCTGATCGGCGCCGAGGTAGGTGACTGCGTTCGCTGGACGACACGCGACGGTCGCGAAATGACGCTCGACATCATCGCCGTCGAGCCGCCGCATGTGGATCGCGGCGAGGCGCGGGCATGAACAGGATCTGCCGTCTCACCACCAAGGACTTCGCCATCCTGGAAACGATGCTGGAGCGTCGGCGTGCGCTGGGTGATCCGCTTGTGCCCTTGCTGGAAAGGAAGCTCGCCAATGCCAGTGTCGTTTTGCTCGATTCCATCGATGCCGATGTCGTGACCATGAACAGCCGCGTCACATTCCGCATTGGTGCCAACCCGGCGGAGACACGAACCGTGATCCAGAACGAGGTACGCGGTGTCGTCGGCGCCAGCCTGCCGGTGACGACGCCATGGGGGCTTTCGCTGCTTGGCATGACGGAGGGCGAAGCCGGTTTCGTCGAAAGGCCAGGGAACGAGATCGAACCGATCCGGGTGGTCAAGGTGTTGTTCCAGCCGGAAGCGGCCCGTCGCGCAACGATCGCCCGGCAGGCACAGCCGCGACTTCGACTGGTCTACAGTGCCAATAGCATTGTGCCACCACTTGGCGCGGTAGAGAAAATCCGGCAGACAGGGGCCGATGACGACCCGGGCGGCCCAACAGCGGCGTGACCAGGGTTGGAGCGCCCGTTCGGATGCCAGGGCGTTTCGAGTTTGAGGTTGCGTATCGCGCCTGCCGAAGATCATTCTGATTTCGGGCGCCGATGCGCTGGAGCCGAATGCCGCCAAGGCATTCCGCTCCATCTGGTTGTTTTGTCGCGTGACCCGGCATTTTCGGGATCATGCTCTAGGAGCGGGGCCTATGAGAGTTCTGGTGCTTGGAAGCGGCGTGATCGGGGTGACCGCCGCCTACTATCTGGCGGAAGCCGGCCATGAGGTGACGGTGGTGGATCGCCAGGGCGGTCCGGCGCTGGAAACCAGTTTCGGCAACGCCGGCGAGGTTTCGCCTGGTTATTCTTCGCCCTGGGCTGGCCCCGGCGTTCCGGTCAAGGCGATCAAGTGGCTGCTGATGCATTTCGGGCCGCTGGTGATCCGTCCCAAGGTCGACCCGGCCATGGTGTCCTGGGTGCTGAAGATGCTGCGCAACTGCACCGAGGCGCGTTATGCCGTGAACAAGGCGCGCATGGTGCCGATCGCGGAATACAGCCGCGATTGCCTGAAGGCGCTGCGTGGCGAAATCGGCATCGAGTATGACGATCGCGCCAAGGGCACCTTGCAACTCTTCCGCAACCAGAAGCAGCTTGACGGCACCGCCGGCGACATCGAGGTGCTGAAGCAGTTCGGCGTGCCCTACGAGGTGCTCGATCCGGCGGGCTGCATTGGTGCGGAGCCGGCTCTGGTCAATGTGAAAGGCAAGTTCGTAGGTGGCCTGCGCCTGCCGGGCGACGAAACCGGCGACTGCAAGATATTCACCGAACGGCTTGCCGACCACGCGGCAAAGCGCGGCGTGACTTTCCGCTTCAACACGTCGATCAAGGGTATTGCCACCGAAGGTGGCCGTATCGCTGGTGTCGACACCAGTGAGGGGCTGCTGACGGCGGATGCCTATGTCTGTGCGCTCGGCAGCTATTCCCCGATCATACTGAAGCCGCTCGGCCTTTCGATCCCGGTCTACCCGATCAAGGGATATTCGATCACGGTGCCGATCTCCGATGCCGCCGGCGCGCCGGAATCGACCGTCATGGACGAGACTTACAAGGTGGCGATCACGCGACTGGGCGATCGTATCCGCGTCGGCGGTACGGCCGAGATTTCCGGCTACGATCTCGCGCTGCGTCCCGCACGGCGCGCGACGCTCGAACATTCAGTCACCGACCTGTTCCCGCGCGGCGGCGATGTGTCGAAGGCCAGCTTCTGGTGCGGGCTGCGGCCGATGACGCCGGACGGCCCGCCGATCATCGGCAAGACGCGCTACGACAATCTCTTCCTCTCCACCGGCCACGGCACGCTGGGCTGGACCATGGCCTGCGGATCGGGGCGGGTACTGGCCGACATCGTATCGGGCAAGAAACCCGACATCGACGTCAGCGAACTCGGCATGTCCCGCTACGCTTGATCCTGTTTTTTGGACACGCCGAAACTCCCGAAGTTTCGGCGTGTCGAATGCCCGCGTTGCCTGATTGGTTACGTCTTCAGCGAACGCGGCTGCTCTTCCGACTGATACATCGAGATCTGATGGCCATCCGGGTCGGCGATCTCGGCTGACCATCCCCCCGGTGCATGGCTGACCGGCGTGACGATGGTGGCGCCTTTTTCGGCCAGGCCGGACACAACGTCATCAATACCGCCTTCGGCGATCTCGAAGACGATGATGGGTGAATTGCCCGGTCGCGATTCCTGCTGGAAGAAGATCAGTTCGATGCCGTTGGCGGTCTTCGCCATCAACCAGTCATGGCCATCGCCGGCATCGCCCATATTCTCGATATCGAGGCCGAGAACATCGCGATAGAAGGTTTCGGTGCGGCTGATGTCAGCGACGAAATAGCAGATGGTGCCAAGCTTTCTGTTGCGAAACACGGGTTATCTACTCCTGGTTTGAGGGGTTGCATTCGCTCTGTTGCCGCGCCGCGCGGATTTGTGAGGGAACGCTCACCAAAAAAAGATGGCCGTCGGGATCGTGGCTGGCGAGAAGCACGCCGTCGCGCCGCGCCGGCCCAAGCAAGGCGCGGCGGATGCTGCCAAAATGCAGGGTGCCGTCGAGGCCCGGAATTTCCTCAAGCCGATCTGCGCTGACGTCGCGCCACCGTCGCCTGATTTCGGCGATGCGTTGCCGCAAGGCTGGATCCGAAAGGCGCAGCAGCCAGGCTATCTCCTGGCGCGTGTGGCCGGTCAGTGCCAGCAGTGCCGTGGTCCTGAGTGCCGCGGGCAGCATGGCCACAAAAGCACTGGGCATATTCCCACGCGTGGCAGACGCCGCCGGCTCAGCCTGCCAGCGCGTCTCGCGCAGTCGTCGCCGGATGGCGGAGCGTGCTTCGAATGCGGCCCGCTTGCGGATGGCGCCCCGCAGCCATCGGCGGTTGTCGGGACAGGAAAGGTCGGAACGGCCGGGCTCAATTGCCGAAAGCAGCACCGCCTGCAGAAGGTCTTCCGCTTCGTCAGGTCGTCTCGACGCGCGTTGGGCCTGGCGCAGCAGTTCGACATAGGATCGCGACAGCAAGGTTCTCTCCCGAACAGCTCGGTCGGCTTAAAGAAACAGGGCGCGATCCTTTTCGACAAGCCCGGCTATGAAGGATGCCACTACCTGGATGCGCCTGAGCTGGCGCACGCTCTCATGGTAGACCAGCCAGTAGGCACGACGGATCGGTGGAGCTGCTTCCACCGACACCAGTTCCGGCATCGAGCGGGCGACAAACGTGTGGAGGATGCCGACACCGGCGCCGGAGCGCACGGCTTCAGCCTGGCCCATGGCCGAAGATATGGCGAATGTGGAATGCCAGTCGTGACTGAACTCGGCAGCGTAATCGAGCGATTGGCTGACGATGAGATCGGGCACGTAGCCGATCAGCGGATGATCCTTCAGCGCTTCACGACTTCGAGGCAAACCATGTTTGTCGGCATAGGCGCGCGAGGCATAGAGGCCAAGCGTGTAGTCGACCAGCTTGCCGGCTACGAGCCTGCCTTCCGTCGGTCGTTCGACGGTGATCGCGATATCCGCCTCGCGGCGGGATAGAGAAAACGAACGGGGCACTGGTACCAGTTGCACGGTGAGCTCGCGATGCAAGGCGGTCAGCGCGCCGAGCCGCGGCGCGAGATAGGCGACACCGAAGCCGTCGGGCGCACCGATGCGCACCGTGCCGGAAATGTCGTCGCCCTCGCCGGCAACCGTCGAGCGGGCGGCAATCATCTCGGCTTCCATGCGCTCGGCAATGTCGAGGAACCTTTCGCCGGCCGGCGTCAGTTCGGAGCCCGTGGTAAGCCGCCGAAACAGCTTGGTGCGCAAGGCCTCTTCCAGGGTGGCGATGCGCCGGGAGACAGTAGCGTGATTCAATTCCAGCCGTTTGGCCGCACCGAGGATCTGGCCGGTGCGGGCAACGGCAAGGAAGATGCGCACGTCGTCCCAGTTCATGATAACTCCATGGCGGCGCGGTATACCGATGGCAAGGAAGGGGAAGTCGATCGCATCTTTGCGCCGTTTAATGTTTATGTCCAGATCGATATACGATTTTTGCACAACGGCTGCGATTTCCCTCACGTTGCGTTCCGACTTCCAAAGACCGACAATGGCCTTAATCAAAATCCAGGGAGAGAACCATGATCGACTACGGTCATTTCGTCGGTGGCAAGCGTGTCGCCGGCACCAGCGGGCGCAAGCAGGATGTGATGCAGCCGATGGACGGCACGGTGCGTGGTACCGTCGCGCTGGCCTCGAAGGCGGAACTGCGCGCTGCGGTGGAGAACGCCAAGGCAGCACAGGTGAAGTGGGCCGCGGTCAACCCGCAGCGCCGGGTCCGCGTGCTGATGAAGTTCCTGGAACTCGCCAACCGCGAATATGACTCGCTCGCCGACATTCTGGCTCGCGAACACGGCAAGACCATTGCCGACGCCAAGGGCGATATCCAGCGCGGCCTCGAAGTGGTCGAGGTCTGCATCGGCGCCCCGCATATGATGAAGGGTGAATTCACCGACGGCGCGGGCCCTGGCATCGATGTCTATTCGATGCGCCAGCCGCTCGGCGTTGTTGCCGGCATCACTCCGTTCAACTTCCCGGCGATGATCCCGCTGTGGAAGATCGCTCCGGCGATCGCCTGCGGCAACGCCTTCATCCTGAAGCCGTCGGAGCGTGATCCGGGCGTGCCGTTGCGCATCGCCGAACTGTTCATCGAGGCCGGTCTGCCGGAAGGCGTTCTCAACGTCGTCAACGGCGACAAGGAAGTGGTCGACGCCATCCTCGACGATCCGGACATCAAGGCCATCGGCTTTGTCGGCTCGACGCCGATTGCGCAGTACATCTATTCGCGCGGTTGCGCGGCCGGCAAGCGCGTGCAGTGCTTCGGCGGCGCCAAGAACCACATGATCATCATGCCCGACGCCGACATGGACCAGACCGTCGACGCCCTGATCGGCGCCGGCTACGGCTCGGCGGGCGAGCGCTGCATGGCCATCTCTGTTGCGGTTCCGGTCGGCCATGATACCGCCAACCGGCTGATGGAAAAGCTGATCCCGCGTGTCGAGAGCCTGAAGGTCGGCCCGTCGACCGATTCCGCCGCCGATTTCGGTCCGGTCGTGACCAGGCAGGCGCTCGAGCGCATCAAGGGTTATGTCGACCTCGGCGTGAAGGAAGGCGCAAAGCTGGTTGTCGATGGCCGCGGCTTCAAGATGCAGGGCTATGAGAATGGCTACTACATGGGCGGCTGCCTGTTCGACGAGGTGACACCCGATATGACGATCTACAAGGAAGAGATCTTCGGGCCTGTGCTGTCGGTGGTGCGTGCGCCACGCTACGAGGATGCGATCAAGCTCGCCAACGATCACGAGATGGGCAATGGCGTTGCCATCTTAACCCGTGACGGCGATGCGGCGCGTGACTTCGCCAGCCGCGTTCAGGTCGGCATGGTCGGCGTGAACGTGCCGATCCCGGTTCCGATTGCCTACTATACCTTCGGTGGATGGAAGGCGTCGTCCTTCGGCGATCTCAACCAGCACGGCCCGGACGCGTTCCGCTTCTACACCAAGACCAAGACGGTCACCTCGCGCTGGCCGTCGGGCATCAAGGATGGGGCGGAATTCGTCATCCCGACGATGAACTAAGTCCGCAGTTTTCTGGCTGCGCGTCATAAGGCGGCGCGGAGTTCGTCATCTCAATGATGAACCAAGCCGATTCATAATGTTGAAATAGAGCGGGCGCCTTTGGCGCCCGTTTTTATGCCTCTTCTTCTTCCTCGGCTCCCGGCTGGTATTCGAGCAGATCGCCCGGCTGGCAGTCGAGTTCTGCGCATATTCGCGACAATGTCGAGAATCGCACGCCCTTCACCTTGCCGGATTTGAGCAGCGACAGGTTCTGCTCGGTGATGCCGACCTTGCTGGCGAGCTCCTTGGACCGCACCTTGCGGCGCGCCAGCATGACATCGAGATTGACGATGATCGGCATCAGATGAACCGCTTGTTTTCGTTTTCGACTTCAGCGGCCACGGTCATCAAGTGCCCGAACATCACCAGCACGCCGGACACCAGCAGGGTCAGCAGCTCAGGCGTTCCAAAACCGATGGAAAGGAAGCGCTGTCCGGGCGGCATGTCGATCGACAGGATCAGCGAAACGACAGGCCGTGAAACAAGAATTGCCAGTGCATTGATGAAAAAGGCGATGCCGGAACGGCGCAGCCAGCGGGCGGCCTCTATGCCGATCGTTTCGTGTCGGCCGATTGCACGGAAGGCAGAACGAAGACTGAGCAGACCGACAACCATTGGCACGGTTTGAACCAGGAAGGTCGCCGCCAGCAGAAGGCCGGTGAGATTCGAGCCCTGCGCGGGGACGGCAAAATCATATTGCTGTGCTGCGAAAGGAACGAACTTGTTCGGTTGGGCAAGCGCCCATGCCAGTCCAATTCCCGCCACCGCCAGGATCACCGCGATGATCGCGGCGACGAAAAACTCCAGCTGCCGGCTCAACCGGCGGGCACGCTCACGTTCTGTCATGATGTAGTCCTTAACTTGACGATTGCATTATTATCGTAAAACAATAATTATTGGCTGTCAAATATGGATACGATCATGCTGAAATGTGTCTTGCGCATCTGCGTTTTCACTGTTGCTCTTGCCGTGGCAGGCTGTGCCTCCGTCGCGCCTTCGGCACTTTTCAAACTTGCCGCCCTGGATCCGTTGTCGGCTGACCCGAAGGTTCTCGCGATCGCGGCAGTAATGCCTGCGGCGCTCAAGCTGCGCACCGGCGACGTTGTACTGGATTTTTCGTTCCAGGCGCCAGCGCTGGATGGGTCTGTTCACGAGGTGGTGCCGCTCGAAATCGTCGATGGCGACAAGGCTCCCGGCGTCGTGGCCAGCCCCAGTTTCGAACATATCCAGCAAGCCAGGGTCGCGGCGAAAGACGTCGAGCGGCTGGCGGCGGGATTGGCGAAGGCCCGCGTCTATCGGGAGGCCGGTCGACGCGATGGAAAAGGCAGCATCTCGGTGACGATCAAGGGCGGTTGCCGTGCCGGAGCCATTCATGGCGGCTCGTTGACTGCAGCAATCTACATGCGCGTGAAGCCGGGCGAAAAGTTCTTTCCGCTTACAACGGCGATCGATTTGCGTGAACTTCTGGGCAACGATGCCATCGTCAGGCTCCCGGCCTGCCGGGGTTAGCGAGGTCGATGCTTGTTTTGTCTCGAGCAGCCACCACATCTTATTCAGGGCCCCGCAATAAGCCGGGGCTAAACGCGAAACCGGAAGGAGCGACGCGATGAGGTCGCCGCATCCAGCCTGGAGCGTGGCGGTATACTGAGGCTGCCGATGTGCCTCCCTTTGCCGACGCGTACGGGCGAAGGAGGTGCCGGATGGCACGCTATCCTGCTTTTCGATGGTTGAAGTTGGCGGTGGCTGCTGCGCTGGTGGCATTTCTGCCGTCGCAGGCGGAGGCGCAAATTGGTTGCGGCCTGCGCGACGTCATCGTTGCCAGACTTGGTCAGCTCTTCCACGAGCATCGGATCGGCTACGGCCTTGTCGGCGAGGTCGCCGTTGTCGAGATCTATGTTTCCACGGCCGGTACCTGGACGATGCTGATGACCGATGTGAGCGGCCGGACCTGTATCGTGGGCGCTGGTGAGGGGTGGGAAAACACACCGACGGCCGATGTCAGGGAACGCGACAGCTGAGGGCTTTCTTACCTTACCGCATCGCCGCAGCCTGAGCATGAAGGCACAGCAGCGCCATCAACCTGTCGGCTTCGGCTGCGGCCGCATCCTGGTCTCGTTCGAGAATGGCGCGGATCAGTGTGACGTGATTTCCGGCTACTTCGGCGAGGCCTGTGCCGCTTTGGAAACGGAACCAGAAACGGCGGCTATGTGTCTGCAGCGGTGCAAGGAGCCGGGAGGCGAATTGATTGTCCGCGGCGAGCGCTATTGCCTCGTCGAGTGATTTTTCCGCTTCGAGGTATCCGACGACATCGCTGGTGACGACCGCGCTGTGAATGGCGAGCGCAGTCGCTTGCAAGCGAGCGACGATTTCCGGCGTAGCGAAACGGGCGGCCGAACGTGCGAGAATGATTTCGATGCCGCGACGTGCGTCGAGCACCTTCAGCCAGTCGCCGGCATGGAGCGAGGCGATTTCGAGACCCGCGCGAGGGCGGATCGCAACGAGCCCCTCCCAGGCGAGGCGCTGGATCGCCTCGCGGACAGGGGTCCGACCGAGCGAGGTTTTTTCGATCAGTGCTCTCTCTGTGGTCACGCTTCCGGGAGCGAGCTCAAGCGTGACGATCATTTTTTCGAGCACGCGATAGGCTCTGGCGCTCGTCGATTCAGCGGATACGCCGCGTTCTGTTGCAGGCACGTTTGTGTTCAAGGCACGTCGTCCGACTTAGATATACCGTTGATATATCAGCCGGCAAAGTGAGCTGACACAAGGAGGTCATAAGAGATATATCAGTGACATATCAAGACGGAATGCCTGCATGATATCCGCGGGTTCCGGACCATCCTCAGCAAATTCATGACGGACAATGCGCCTGATCCCGTCAGGCTCGGGCCCCGACGGTAGCCTGATGCCCGGCCTGCGTTTGCCCGACATGAAAACAGAACCGCTGAAGACTACGGCAAAAGTGCTCCCGCCGACGGCCCCAGGCGGGCGCCGGCGCTCGCCAGGAAAGGGATGGCGCCAGTGCAGATAATTCGGCCTCATGGCGCGGCTCGCCCAGAGGCGTGACGGAACCGGGCGATGATTTTGTCCGCGAATCAAAGCGCCGGAGCATTGCTGCAGGGGCAGGCGGAGAAGACAGAGGCGGCTGGCAGGCCCGTATCCATCGGGGGCGGCGCCTGTGAATATGACTTTCGTCGATGGCCGCGGCGTGCTCACGCGCGGCTTCATCGCCAACTAAGGTTTCCCAAATGGGTTTGTCGGCGAATAAGGAGGAAAAGCGACGGCTTCAAAAGACGCAAGAATCCGTCTTCTCAACCGATTTTGAAGACTAAAGCTTCGAAAATGGGTGCAAACTAATTCGGAATCGTCAAAGACATTGCTTTGTGCCAATGATACGGTCCGCCATAGTCCACGAACCGGGCAACGATAATAAGGCAGTCGCGAGGCGCGCTGGAACACGCGTCAGACGATAGAAAAATGCCGTTGCAATCTGGGTTTGAGACCTTACGACTAGGGGAAATTACGAGAGAGGCGCGCCAGGGCAGGCGACGTCTCAGGGGAGCCTCGGGAATATGCAGTATTTCGTTCAGCAGCTTGTGAACGGGCTGACGCTCGGGTCCATTTATGGGCTCATCGCGATCGGCTACACGATGGTCTATGGCATCATCGGCATGATCAACTTCGCCCATGGCGATATCTTCATGGTCGGGGCGTTCACCGCGCTGATCGTGTTCCTGATCCTTGGTGCCATGTTTGCCTCCGTGCCGGTGGTCATTGCGTTGTTGATCATGATGATCGTCGCGATGCTGCTCACAGGCCTCTATAACTGGACGATCGAGAAGGTCGCCTATCGTCCGTTGCGCGGTTCCTTCCGCCTTGCCCCGTTGATCACCGCCATCGGCATGTCGATCGCCCTTTCCAATTTCGTCCAGGTCACGCAGGGTCCGCGCAACAAGCCGATCCCGCCGATGGTCAGCCAGGTCTACAACATCGGCGGCATCTCCGTTTCGCTGAAGCAGATCATCATCGTGGTGGTCACGGCGTTGCTGCTGGCGCTGTTCTGGTATCTGGTCAACAAGACAGCGTTGGGCCGCGCCCAGCGCGCCTGCGAGCAGGACCGCAAGATGGCGGCGCTGCTCGGCATCGATGTCGACCGCACCATCTCCATAACGTTCATCATGGGCGCGGCGCTTGCCGCTGTCGCCGGTACGCTGTTCCTGATGTACTACGGCGTCGTCTCCTTCTCCGACGGCTTTGTGCCGGGCGTGAAGGCCTTCACGGCAGCTGTCCTCGGGGGCATCGGCTCGTTGCCGGGCGCCGTTCTGGGTGGCCTGCTGATCGGCTTCATCGAAAGCATGTGGTCGGCCTATTTCTCCATCGACTACAAGGACGTCGCCGCCTTCTCGATCCTGGCGATCGTGCTGATCTTCCTGCCTTCCGGCATCCTCGGCCGGCCAGAAGTCGAAAAGGTCTGACCCCATGGCCGTTACCGTTTCCAACAACACGGGCGACACGGTCGCCAACCCGATGGCCCGCGCTTTCCGCGAGGCGATCTATGCCGGCCTCGTCGCGTTTGGGCTCTTCGTCCTGCTCATTGGTCTGAGGACCGACCAGAACATCCGCAACGAGCTGGTGCTCATCCAGCGCTGGGGCTTGCTCGCTATCGTGGTGGGCATCACCGCGCTTGGCCGATTCCTCTACGTGGCCTTCGCCATACCCGCGATGGAACGTGCGAAGGCGGAGAAAGCCGCGGCGCCTGCCACGGTCGCCGCGCCTGGTTTCGTTCGCCGCAATTTCAACTCGCTCGGCATTGCCGCTCTGGTGATCTATCCTATCCTGGTGGTGTCTCTGGTCGGGTTCCAGAGCTCCCTGAAATGGGTCGACAACTTCGGCATCCAGATCCTGATCTACGTGATGCTGGCGTGGGGGCTGAACATCGTCGTCGGCCTGGCCGGCCTGCTCGACCTCGGTTATGTCGCCTTCTATGCGGTGGGTGCCTACGCCTATGCGCTGCTCGGCACGCATTACGGGCTGTCGTTCTGGATCCTGTTGCCCGCAGCTGGCATCATGGCTGCTTTCTGGGGCATTCTGCTCGGCTTTCCTGTCCTGCGCCTGCGCGGTGACTATCTTGCCATCGTCACGCTTGCCTTCGGCGAGATCATCCGTCTGGTGTTGATCAACTGGCGCGAGGTAACCAATGGCGCTGCCGGTATCTCCGGCATCCCGAAGGTCTCGTTCTTCGGCCTGATGTCGTTCAACGTGTCGGACCCGAATTATATTGCGAAGGTGCTGGGCATTGCCCAGTCGGGCGCCTACTACAAGATCTTCCTGTATTATCTCATCCTGGCCATGGCGCTGGTTACGGCCTTCGTCACCATCCGGCTGCGCCGCATGCCCGTGGGGCGGGCCTGGGAGGCGCTGCGCGAGGATGAGATCGCCTGCCGCTCGCTCGGCATCAACACCACAACCACCAAGCTTACGGCGTTTGCCACCGGTGCAATGTTCGGCGGTTTCGCCGGCTCCTTCTTCGCCGCCCGGCAGGGTTTCGTATCGCCGGAATCCTTTGTCTTCATCGAATCGGCCATCATCCTGGCGATCGTGGTGCTGGGCGGCATGGGTTCGCTCGGTGGCATCGCGGTCGCGGCGGTGGTGATGATCGGCGGCACCGAAATCCTGCGTGAGCTGGATTTCCTGAAAGTGGTGTTCGGGCCAGATTTCACGCCTGAGCTCTACCGCATGCTCCTGTTCGGCATGGCCATGGTAATCGTCATGTTGTGGAAGCCCCGCGGCTTCGTCGGCAGTCGAGAACCGACCGCGTTCCTGAAAGAACGAAAAGCGGTTTCAAGCTCCTTCACCAAAGAAGGACACGGCTGATGGATGCGAGCCCTGCCATGAACAAGACGCTTCTTCAGGTCGAGCACCTGTCGATGAAATTCGGCGGACTGGTCGCCATCGGCGATCTCTCCTTCGAGGCCAGGCGCGGCGAGATCACCGCGCTGATCGGTCCGAACGGCGCCGGCAAGACGACGGTGTTCAACTGCATCACCGGCTTCTACAAGCCCACCGAAGGCATGATACGCTTCACCGGCGAGGGGGGCTCGGAATTCATGCTGGAACGCATGCCGGACTTCCAGATCACCGCCAAGGCCAAGGTCGCCCGCACGTTCCAGAACATTCGGCTGTTCTCGGGTATGACGGTTCTGGAAAACCTGCTCGTCGCCCAGCACAACAAGCTGATGAAGGCTTCGGGCTATACGATTGTTGGCCTGCTCGGCCTCGGCAACTACCGCCGCGTGTCGGGTGAATCGGTCGAGCTTGCGCAGCACTGGCTGGAAAAGGCCGATCTCATGGACCGCGCGGACGATCCCGCCGGAGACCTGCCCTATGGCGCGCAACGCCGGCTCGAAATCGCCCGTGCCATGTGCACCGGTCCGGAACTGCTGTGTCTCGACGAGCCAGCCGCGGGTCTCAACCCGAAGGAATCACTGGCGCTCAACGATCTGCTCCTGGACATCAAGAACAGCACTGGTACGTCGATCCTGCTCATCGAGCACGACATGTCGGTGGTGATGCAGATCTCCGACCACATCGTGGTGCTGGAATATGGTCGCAAGATCTCTGACGGCGATCCGGCCTTTGTTCGTTCGGATCCCAAGGTCATCGCCGCCTATCTCGGCGTTGACGACGAAGAGGTCGAGACGGTACTCACCGACGTTGGCGATGAGAACATCATCGAACAGCTCGAAGCGCACCCCGATACCGCGCATGGGCCAAGCACGTCCGCCTCGATGATGGCCGGGCCGATCAGCGAGACGATCGACCATGTCGAAGGTGAGCGGGTTACCGTTTCCAAGGGGGCGTCGAAGGCCGCACTCGTGGAAGCGCGGGCCAATGTAGCGTCGGAAGCAGCTGCCGCTGCTGTGGGCGCCAAGGCATCCAAAGGCAAGTCAGCGAAGACTGCCGGTTCCGCAAAACCCGCGGCCAAGGCCAGCGGTAGGACCACTGCCAAGGCAGAGGCTGCGAAGGTAATGGGCATGGCAGCCGCACCTGCAGCCAAGATCGCAAAACCTGCCGCGCCCGCAAAAGCAACGGCGGTGGCGGCACCGGCAACAAAGCCTGCAGCCGGCAAGGCGCCGGCGGCTGCGAAACCTCTGGCAGGAATCTCCAACCGTCTCTCGGCACCGCGCGGCGGCAAGGCCGACAACCTTACCCGCATCAAAGGCATCGGCTCGGTCAACGAAAAGAAGCTCAACGACCACGGCATCTATCATTTCGACCAGATCGCTGCCTGGAAGAAGGCCGATGTCGTTGCGGCGGAAGCCTATCTCGCCTTTGACGGGCGTATTGCCCGCGAAGACTGGATCGGCCAGGCAAAGCTGCTTGCCAAGGGCAAGGAAACGGAGTTCTCGCATCGGGTCGATGCGGGTGAAGTGCCAACCAGCCATGCGTCGGGAAAGTCCGCAGCGGCCAAGCGCGGAGGACGTAAGTGATGGCCGGTGCACCGCTGCTCGATATCAAGGGCGTCCACACCTACTACGGCAACATCCGGGCGCTGAACGGCGTCAATGTCAGCGTCAACGAGGGCGAGATCGTCGCTTTGATCGGCGCCAACGGCGCGGGCAAGTCGACGCTGATGATGACTGTCTTCGGAGCGCCGCGGGCGCGTACGGGGACGATCACCTTTGGCGGTACTGATATCACCCAGATGCCGACGCATGAGATCGCCAGGATGCGCATCGCCCAGTCGCCGGAAGGCCGTCGCATTTTCCCGCGCATGACGGTGATGGAAAACCTGCAGATGGGGGCAAGCCTCGACAACCTCAAATATTACAGCGAGGACGTCGAAAAGGTCTTCACGCTGTTCCCGCGCCTCAAGGAGCGTATCGGCCAGCGTGGCGGTACGCTGTCGGGCGGCGAACAGCAGATGCTGTCGATCGGGCGCGCATTGATGGCGCGGCCGAAGCTGCTTTTGCTGGACGAGCCATCGCTCGGCCTTGCGCCGCTGATCGTCAAGCAGATCTTTGACGCCATTCGCGAGCTCAATCGCACGCAGGGGCTGACGGTGTTCCTGGTCGAGCAGAACGCCTTCGGCGCACTGAAACTCGCCACGCGCGGCTATGTCATGGTGAACGGCAACGTCACCATGAGCGGCACCGGCAAGGATCTGCTCGCCAATCCGGAAGTCCGCGCCGCCTATCTCGAAGGTGGGCATCACTAGAGCGTTTCCGTTCTTCACGGAAACGCTCTAATTTTTGTTTTGCTGGAATTGCTCAAGGTTCAGGGGGTCTTCATCATGCAAGGCATCATCTATGAAGAAGCCTCCATCTGGCAGTTCTTCTTCGTCACCTGCCTGTTGGGCGGATGGGCAGCATGGATGACAGGCAGGGCCTGTGCGCAGACATGGCGCACGCGGCCGATGCTGTTCATCTATATTCTGGGCCTGGGGCTCGGCGTGCGGTTCATCCACCACGCCCTTTTCGAAGGCACCATGTTCACGCTGCAATACTACGTCGTCGATACGGTCGTGCTGATGGTGCTGGCGTTCCTCGGCTACCAGTATACCCGCACAAACCAAATGGTGTCGCAGTATAGCTGGCTCTATGAAAAGGTTTCGCCGCTCAGCTGGAAGGCGAAAGGCTGAGGTTTTTGGCTCACGCTGCGTCGACCAAGAATCGGCGTGACAAGGCCTTAAAATGAGGCAAAGTACGTTTTCTGCGATTGGGGTGGGCATCGCGTGAAAACTCTATCATCGCCCGCCCGGGAAATGGGAGCGTTTCAATGAAAAAGTCACTTTTGTCCGCCGTGGCCCTGACCGCGCTGGTCGCGTTCAGCGGCAACGCGTGGGCTGACCTTCAGGTTGCCGTTGGTGCCCCGATCACTGGCCCCAATGCTGCCTTCGGCGCGCAGTTGCAGAAGGGCGCCGAAATGGCGATCGCCGAGATCAATGCGGCCGGCGGTATCAATGGCGAGCAGGTCAAGCTTTCGGTTGGCGACGACGTCTCCGATCCGAAGCAGGGTATTTCGGTTGCCAACAAGTTCGTCGCCGACGGTGTCAAGTTCGTGGTCGGCCACTTCAACTCGGGCGTGTCGATCCCGGCCTCGGAAGTGTATGCCGAAAATGGCATCGTCGAAGTGACGCCTGCTGCCACCAATCCGGTCTTCACCGAGCGCGGCCTGTGGAACGTGTTCCGCACCTGCGGCCGTGACGACCAGCAGGGCGGCATTGCCGGTGCCTACATCGCCAAGAACTTCAAGGACGGCAAGATCGCGGTCATCCACGACAAGACCCCCTACGGCCAGGGCCTCGCTGACGAAACCAAGAAGGCGATGAATGCCGCAGGCGTCAAGGAAGTCATGTATGAAGGCGTCAACGTCGGCGACAAGGACTTCTCGGCTCTGATCGCCAAGATGAAGGAAGCCGGCGTCACCCTGATCTACTGGGGCGGCCTGCACACCGAGGCCGGTCTGATCATTCGCCAGTCGACCGACCAGGGCCTGAAGGCACCTCTGATGTCGGGCGACGGCATTGTCTCGAACGAGTTGGCTTCGATCGCTGGCGACGCGGTTGCAGGCACGCTGAACACGTTCGGTGCCGATCCGCGCCTCAATCCCGCCAACAACGACCTGGTTGCGAAGTTCCGCGCCCAGGGCTTCGAGCCGGAAGCCTATACCCTCTACTCCTATGCTTCAGTGCAGGTCATCGCCCAGGCCGCTGCCGCAGCCAAGTCGAATGATCCGAAGGAAGTCGCCAAGGCGCTTCATGAGAAGGGTCCATTCAAGACCGTTCTCGGTGAGCTTTCCTATGACGAGAAGGGCGACCCCAAGCTTCCGGGCTACGTGATGTACATCTGGAAGAAGGGCGACGACGGCAAGTACACCTACGTGCCGAAGGTCGACTGATCTTTCTTCAATCCTGATTGAAATGCCCGGCGCTTGGCGCCGGGCATTTTTCTTTTTTCCGGTTTTGACTGTTCAGAAAACCCCAGCTCCAGCATCCCTTTGCAGGCGCGATTATCTTGCGTTCCCTGATGTGGATGACATTGCGGAATTCTGTACCGTCTTGCTGTTTCCCAGTGCCTCCGCTGCCTGATCCGTATTCATTTCGGAAGCGTGCTTATTTTAGTTGCACTGCAGCATTTTCCCGCTAATCATGCGCCCGCCTTTCTTCCCTGGAGCCTTTCCGATTTTCCCGGAAACGCGGAAACGCTCTAACCTTTTGTTGCTACGCAATTCCGGACGGAAAACCGCTACGCACTTGTCCTGGAATTGCTCTAATCGGCTGGAGCACCCCACTTGGCAATCACGAAGATCCTTGTCGCCAACCGTTCCGAGATCGCCATCCGCGTCTTTCGCGCGGCGAACGAGCTGGGACTCAAAACGGTGGCGATCTGGGCGGAAGAAGACAAATACTCGCTGCATCGCTTCAAGGCCGACGAAAGCTACCAGGTCGGTCGCGGTCCCTGGCTCGCCAAGGACATGGGCCCGATCGAAAGCTACCTTTCGATCGATGAGGTGATCCGGGTCGCCAAGCTCTCTGGGGCCGATGCCATCCACCCGGGTTACGGCCTGCTGTCGGAAAGTCCGGAATTCGCTGAAGCCTGCGTGGCAAACGGCATCACCTTCATCGGCCCGAAGCCGGAAACAATGCGCCGGCTCGGCAACAAGGTGGCGGCGCGCAACCTCGCCATCGAGGTTGGCGTGCCCGTGGTGCCGGCCACCGATCCGCTGCCGGAGGATGCAGAGGAAATCAAGAAGCTGGCCAAGGCGATCGGCTATCCCGTCATGCTGAAAGCCTCCTGGGGCGGTGGCGGGCGCGGCATGCGCGCAATCCGCAGCGAAGTCGACCTCATCCGCGAGGTGACAGAGGGCAAGCGCGAAGCCAAGGCGGCTTTCGGCAAGGATGAAGTCTATCTCGAAAAGCTGATCGAGCGGGCTCGTCATGTCGAGGTGCAGATCCTCGGCGACACGCATCGCAATGCCGTCCATCTGTTCGAGCGCGACTGCTCGATCCAACGGCGCAACCAGAAGGTCGTCGAGCGCGCGCCTGCACCCTATCTCAGCAATGAGCTGCGGCAGGAGCTTTGTGGCTATGCGCTGAAGATCGCCAACGAGACCAGCTATATCGGTGCAGGCACGGTCGAATTCCTGCAGGATGCCGATACCGGCAAGTTCTACTTCATCGAGGTCAATCCGCGTATCCAGGTGGAGCATACCGTCACCGAGCAGGTGACCGGTATCGATATCGTCAAGGCGCAGATCCACATCCTCGACGGCTTCGCCATAGGCACGCCGGAATCGGGTGTGCCGGCGCAGAAGGATATCCGGCTGAACGGTCATGCCCTGCAGTGCCGCATCACGACCGAGGATCCCGAGCAGAATTTCATTCCAGACTACGGCCGCATCACAGCCTATCGCGGCGCCACAGGCTTCGGCATCCGCCTCGACGGCGGCACTGCCTATTCCGGCGCGGTCATCACCCGCTACTACGACCCGCTGCTCGAGAAGGTCACGGCCTGGGCGCCGACATCGGATGAAGCAATCTCGCGCATGAACCGCGCCTTGCGCGAGTTCCGCATTCGCGGCGTGGCGACCAATCTGACGTTCCTCGAAGCGATCATCAATCACCCGAGCTTCGCCGACAATTCCTACACGACGCGGTTCATCGACTCGACGCCGGAACTGTTTGCGCAAGTCAAGCGCCAGGACCGCGCCACCAAGCTGCTCAACTACCTGGCCGATGTGACCGTCAACGGTCATCCCGAGACGCGTGGCCGGCCGAAGCCGAACCCTGAAGCGGCTGCACCCGTCATCCCGTGGTTCACCGCGCCGATCCCCGACGGCAGCAAGCAGAGGCTCGACCAGCTTGGCCCTGAAGGCTTCGCCGGCTGGATGCGCGCGCAAAGTCAGGTTCTGGTCACCGACACGACCATGCGCGACGGCCATCAGTCGCTGCTGGCGACGCGTGTGCGCACGCACGACATTGCCCGTATCGCCGGCACCTACGCGCGTGCTCTGCCGCAGCTTCTGTCGCTCGAATGCTGGGGTGGCGCCACCTTCGACGTTGCCATGCGCTTCCTGACCGAGGATCCGTGGGAACGCTTGTCGCTGGTGCGCGAAAGGGCACCGAACATCCTCCTGCAGATGCTGCTGCGCGGCGCCAACGGCGTCGGCTACACCAACTACCCCGACAATGTGGTGCAGCATTTCGTCAAGCAGGCTGCGGAAGGCGGCATCGACCTGTTTCGTGTCTTCGACTGCCTGAACTGGGTCGAGAACATGCGCGTCGCCATGGATGCGGTCGGCGCCGAGGGCAAGCTGATCGAAGCTGCGATGTGCTACACCGGCGACATCCTCGATCCGAACCGGGCCAAATACAGCCTGAACTACTATGTCGGCCTGGCCAAGGAACTGGAAGCGGCCGGCGCGCATATCATTGCCGTCAAGGACATGGCCGGCCTGCTGAAGCCTGCCGCGGCCCGCGTGCTGTTCAAGGCGCTGCGCGAAGCGACCGACCTGCCGATCCATTTCCACACGCACGACACATCCGGCCTGTCGGCCGCAACCGTGCTGGCGGCGGTGGAGAGTGGCGTCGACGCCATCGATGCCGCCATGGATGCCTTCTCCGGCAACACGTCGCAGCCTTGCCTGGGCTCCGTCGTCGAGGCGCTGAAGGGCACAGACCGCGATCCGGGTCTCGACCCGAAGTGGATTCGCAAGATCTCGTTCTACTGGGAAGCGGTGCGCAACCAGTATGCCGCCTTCGAGAGCGACCTCAAAGGGCCGGCCTCCGAGGTCTACCTGCACGAGATGCCCGGCGGGCAATTCACCAACCTCAAGGAACAGGCACGCTCGCTCGGGCTGGAAACGCGCTGGCACGAGGTGGCGCAGGCCTATCATGACGTCAACCTGATGTTCGGCGATATCGTCAAGGTGACGCCGTCTTCCAAGGTCGTCGGCGACATGGCGCTGATGATGGTCAGCCAGGAGCTGACGGTGTCCGATGTCGAGAACCCTGCCAAGGATATCGCCTTCCCGGATTCCGTCGTTTCGATGCTGCGTGGCGATCTCGGCCAGTCGCCTGGCGGCTGGCCCGAAGCACTGCAGAAGAAGGCGCTGAAAGGCGACAAGCCGATCACCGTGCGCCCCGGCTCGCTGCTCAAGCCTGCCGACCTGAAGAAGAGCCGCAAGGAGATCGAGGAAAAGCTCGGTCGCAAGCTGCCCGAGAACGAGTTCGCCTCGTGGCTGATGTATCCGAAGGTGTTCTCCGATTTCGCCGCCGCCCAGGAGACCTATGGCCCGGTCAGTGTGCTGCCGACGCCGACCTATTTCTACGGCATGAAGCCGGAGGACGAGGTCTTCGTCGACATCGAGAAGGGCAAGACGCTGGTCATCCGCTGTCTTGCGGTCGGCGACACCGACGAAAAAGGCATGGTCACCGTCTTCTTCGAGCTGAATGGGCAGCCGCGCCGCGTCAAGGTGCCGGATCGGGCGCATGGCGCTTCGAACGGCAAGGCGAGGCCGAAGGCCGAAGCCGGCAACGACGCGCATCTCGGAGCGCCGATGCCGGGCGTGGTGTCGGGCGTGTCGATTTCTGCCGGCCAGAGCGTCAAAGCGGGCGACGTGCTGCTTTCCATCGAAGCGATGAAGATGGAAACGGCACTGCATGCCGAGCGTGACGGCGTCGTTGCCGAGGTGCTGGTGAAAGCAGGCGATCAGATCGACGCCAAGGATCTTCTGGTGGTGTTCGGCTGACGCGCCAGCCCAATGCATGACGCCCAATAATGCAGTGCGGTTTTGGGAGAACGGCATGCATGACAACAAAGAGACAAAGCGCGTCGCCTCTCCGCTTCGACGCGCTTTGCCATTGCTGACAATCAGGTCTTGACCTGTCAGGCCCGGTCGGGCATCGAACCGGCCGGAAAACCGGTTGCCGCTTGCCCGAGTCGTGGCCGCTGAAGAAGAATGGAGACCATTATGGCCGACGAAATCACCGAGACCAGCCAGACTGTAGCCGCCGGCCAGTTGCGGGCTCTCATCGAGCGCATCGAGCGGCTCGAGGAAGAAAAGAAGACGATCGCCGACGACATCAAGGATGTCTATGCGGAGGCCAAAGGCACTGGCTTCGACACCAAGGCGATCCGCGCCATCGTGCGCCTGCGCAAGCAGGACCAGGCCGAGCGGCAGGAAGAGGAAACGATCCTCGACCTCTACAAGGCCGCGCTCGGCATGGTGTGATCCGTCGTCGGTTTTCGACGACGACGTTTGAGGACTTTTTTGGTCCTATGATGCCCCGCAGGCGCACCGCCTCGCGGGGTTTTCTTCTGACGGTGCTCGATCGAGCTTGGATTGAATTGAACGAGCGTGGGCGGGTCGCGCAGCAGGAAAATTTCGTCCAGAGGATGTGTTCCGTATTCCCGAGAGCATTGCCGTACCGGCGGCGGTCTTGCTCATTCCGGCATCGACGATTCCGCGTTGCCGCGTTTGGCCGGTTTAGGAGCGGGATTGGCTCGCCCTTTGCCCGGGAGGCTTTCTACCGATCGTCGGCTGTCTCTGATCCGGTCCACTTGTCCTTGACGGCCTTGTAGTGTTCTTTCGGCTCGTGCTTCCTCACCCGAAGCCCGAGGTGATCGACGGTGAGCCGCCCCATCGCCCGCATTATGCTGTAGCTGGAAATCACCACGTCACGTTCAGAGGTGGCCAATTTGATCTGTGCGCTGATGACCACGTTTTGCGCATTCAAGACATCCAGCGTGGTCTTCTGGCCGACATCGCGCTCCTCGATCACCCCCGTCAATGCCAGTTGCGCGGCGGCGATTGAAGCATGGTTGGCTTCAACAGTCTCACGCCCTGCCTGATAGGCAGTCCATGCCGCGACGACTGTGCTGCCGACTTGATCGCGCGTGACGTCGACATCGATCCGGGCTCGTCCGAGCTTTTCTTTCTGCTGGCGTATCTGGGCTGACGTACGACCGCCCGAATAGACGGGCACCGTCAATGTCGCGCCGATGCTCGTCGAGGTTGAGGAACCGTCAGAACCATCGTCGCTGCCGGGCGACGCGCCTCGATATTTCTGAGAAATTCCCGCTTTGGCACTCAGCGTCGGAAGCAATGCACCCTCAGTTGCCTTGACACCAAAGCCTGAGGCATCGACCCGATGTTGATCGGCCAGGATCGCCGGGTTTTCGCTGCCGGCAGCAGCGATGACATTTTCAATGTTCGATGGCAGCAGTTTCACCAGCGGTGCGGGAGCCTTCAACTTACCCGGCTGAACGCCGATTATCTGGCGATAAACAGCAGCGCTGGCGAGCACTTGCGCCTGTGCCGCGCTCAGCTGTGCCCGCGCCGTTGCTTGCCGCGCTTCTGCCTGGGCCACGCTGGTGCGCGTGCCTTCGCCGACATCCAAGCGCGACCGTTCGGTACGTACCTGTTCGGTCAGGAACTTCAGATCCTGTTCCCTCAGCCTGGCAATCTGACGGTCATGGATCACGTTCACATAGGCCCGTGCGGCCTCGAAGAGGGTGGTATTCTGCTGCGTGTTCAGTCCTTCCATCGCGGCGCGCACCTGCGCCTCTGCCTGAGCAACATTGTTCCTTGTCTGAAAGCCATCGAACAGGGGCTGGTCAATCTGGACACCAAAATTGCCTGTCGTGAGACGTGTGGAACTCTCTCCACGCGTGTTCGAATAGTCGATCTTCGCCGAACCGCTGATGGTTGGGCGCCAGCCAGATCTGGCAATCGCCACGCTCTCATCGGTCACGCGAACGCCGGCCCGCGTCGAATTCAGGGTAGAGTTGTTTTGATAGGCCTTTGACAGCGCTCCGAAGATTGTCTCGGCAGATACCGTCGTTGACGCAACGAATGCTGCCGAGGGAATTGCCGTTGCAAGGACGACGCTTCGAAAGAATGACACGCCAAATTCCTGTGTTGTCTACGATCTGGGGTGCTTTCGGTTTTCCGATCCATTTCCGAACCACAACAGCCGGCCACGTGCTCCAACGACAGAGCTGTACGTTCATCCGTGTTGAGGCCCGGCTGTCTGAAAGCAGCAGAACCCTAGAACGCGCACATTGCTTGGACATTGCGATGTTGCGGATTGCTGGCGATTCGAATGGGATCCCAAACGCCTACGGCACTGAATGCCGTAGCTGGCTTTCTGCCGGTTCAAGGCGTTGAGTGCGAACGATTGGTTGGCTCGGGATAAAGCCAGTCACGTCGCGCGACCGCCTGAGTGACTGGTCGGTGTTTCACCACATCTAGCGCGTTTGCGTATCGAGCCAGATCGTGACCGGTCCGTCGTTTACCAGCGCGACTTTCATATTGGCGCCGAAGACACCGTTCTGAGCGGCAATGCCAAGCGATCGGATTCGGTCCGAAAAGTCCTCGTATAGGTTCTGCGCCTCTTCCGGTGGCGCTGCGGTGCTAAAGCCGGGGCGATTTCCTTTCGTCTCGGCCGCGAGCGTGAACTGGCTGACGACGAGGGCAGCTCCGCCGATTTCCAGGAGCGATCGGTTCATCCGGTCCGCGTCGTCTCTGAATATGCGCAGGTTCGCGATTTTTCGCGCAAGCCAGTCGCTTTCCCTTTCAGTATCGCCTCGCATTGCGCAAACGAAGATGAGGAGGCCGTTTTCAATCTGGCCCGCGAGACCTGCCTCGGTCGTAACGGATGCCGATGAGACACGTTGGATGAGTGCTCGCATGGAAGACCTTTGCAACAACAGATGAGACCGCCCGCGAAAATAGCTCACGTTGTACGCAATTTTTCCTCATTTTTGGGACGGATTGCGCAACGCTGGTCAATGCGTGTGACCCGCAGCTGTATTCATGGACAATCGCAGCCAGGCAAAGCCTATCTGGCAGCTACCCTCGAGGACAAGCGATCGTCGAGCGCCCCAGCGGTCCATGCGATCATTGCGGTTATGACGAAGTAGACGGCGGCAGTCGTCAGCAGGATGGGAACTGGCAAGAAGCTCGATGAAGCAATCCGATTGCCGACATTCGTCAGCTCGACCACTCCAATCGTGTAAGCCAGCGACGAATCCTTCGCGAGCGCGATGAGGTTGTTCACGAGCCCAGGCATCGCCAGCCGAAGCGCCTGCGGGGCCTTGACCAGAAGCAGGGTTTGGCCGGCTCGCAATCCGAGCGCCAGGGCCGCTTCTGTTTGACCGATGGGAATAGCAGCAAGCGCTCCTCGAATGACCTCGCCGTTGTAGGCTCCTACGTTCAGGGTCAGGGCCAGCAACGCGGAGGCAAAAGCACTCAGCGTCAGCGAGGGAACAAGGCTGGGAAGGCCGAGATAGACAAACAGGATTTGAACCAGCAGCGGCGTGCCGCGCAGGACGGCGACGAGCATCCTGGCTGGGGCCCGGAGCCATCGACGGTTTGATCCTGTTGCCAATGCCAAAGCCACTCCGATCAAGAGGCCGCCGGCACCGGAGAAGAAGGTCAGCAGGACTGTGGTCCGCACCCCCTCTTCGAATTGCGGCGCATTGTTACCGATCGGATCCGGCAGCAGCGAAAGTGGCACAGCGGAAAATAGTAGAAACAACAAAAGGAACAGGGAAGCTGCGACGGCGAGCCTGTCTTTCTCGACGAAGCGGCTGTCTGCACGGGTGATCGCTGTGCTCGCCATCGCGCATCAGCCTACTTGCACGAAATGTCGGTATCGAACCAACGTCTGGAGATCTGCACGTAGGTTCCATTCTTGACGATTTGAGCAAGCGCATCAGAGATTGCGGCGGAAAGCTCAAGCTCATCCTTCTTGACGGCGGAAGCCACCTGATCCTGGATCAGTACAGGACTGATCGCCAGACCCGCATCGGGATTGGCTTTGATCGCCTGAAGGGCGACCAGGGAATCCGTCAGCCATATGTCGGCGCGTCCTGTCATCACTGCCATGCGTGCGTTTGTGTCCTGCGGGAAATTCGTAACACTCGAGAAAAAGCCGAGCTGGTTTGCACGGTCGACATAGACGCTTCCGGTGAGAGTGGCCGCGACTTTGCCCTTCATCCCGGCTTCGGTTACGGCTTCCGGCTTCCCGACAGCAACCATTCCCGAGCAGTAGTGCGGCGCGACCCAGGTGGCCGCCTTCAGGCGCTCCGGAGTGAAGGTCATCGAGGCGACCACCCAGTCCCAGCGATCCTGCTGCAGGCCCACGAGCAGCGCATCAAAGCCGACATTCACCCACTCGGTCTTGAGCCCCATCTGCGAAGCGACGGCGTTTGCGATCTCCACTTCGAAGCCGGTCAGCTTATCGCCTTCAAAGAAAGCGAACGGGGCGAAATAGGCTTCGGTCGCGATGACGATTTTTCCCGTTTCGCGTATCTCGCTCAGGCTGCGCGCGGCTGATGGAGTGACCAGGCAAACCGAAAGAAGCGTAGCGAACAGAATTCTCAAGCCGATCATGTCATGCAGCTCCCTGGCTAATTGTTTTGGGATTGAAGTGCGGCAACGATGGCATTCACCAGGAGGCGACCCGCGGTGATGCTTGTGATCTGATTGGGGAGATCGACGCCGGGCGCGACCTCCACCACATCCATTCCGACGAGCTGCTCCCTGGCCAGCGCCCTTATGATTGGCTGCACCTGATCGACACGCAGACCTCCGGGGACCGGACCGAGAACGGCAGGCATGACGGAGGGGTCCAAACCGTCCGCGTCGACTGTCAGGTAAAAAGGTCCCTTGCCTTCGAGATGCTGCAGGACCGGGGACAGGCCCTCTTCGTGAATGTCGCGCGCGGTGACAATTTTCGAGCCCCATGCCAGCGCGGCCTCAACTTCCGGTGCGCGCGCGCTTCCGGTTCCGCGGATACCGATCTGCGTGATGCCGCTGATCCAAGGCAGTTCCGATGCACGGCGGATTGGGCTGGAATATCCACGGCGTGCACCACGGACCTCGTCCCGCCAATCGATATGCGCATCGATCTGAACGAGGTGGACAGGGCGCCCAACGGCTTCGAGGGCATGGACGACCGGAACGGTCGTACCATGGTCGCCCCCCAGGATTGCGCTGAACTTCGACGAGGCAAACTGGCGCTTCAGAATAGCGACAGCGGCTGAAAAATAGTCGTCGAAGGATTGATCGCCCAGGCTGAGGTTGCCGCAATCCCGGCCACCAACTGGAAGAAACGTTGCGAGTGGGCCACCGATATCGAAATCCCAATGAAGGGGTCCATCCGAAAACTGCCCGGACTGACCGCGGATGGCTTCCGGTGCCAGTGCCTGATTGTTGGGTCTCGGTTCGCCGGAATAATGCTCGCTGTATGGAATGCCGATCACCGAGACCGGAACATCACCCCATTGCTTCCAGTCGGTATCCACCGCCCAGTCCAGGAATGGTCTTAGTGGGGCAGACAGGCTCATATCTTCCTCGCAACAGTCGCTCGGACGTTGCGTAGAGCGTTGCGTCGGCAAGCACCAACGATTAATCTTAAGTGCCCCTTAGGAGAATTTAAGTGGACCTGCGCGACCTGGCGACACTGGTGGCGATTGCAGAAAATGGCAGTCTGGAAGCGGCGGCGCGGACGCTTCACGTCACCGCGAGTGCCGTTTCCCAACGCCTGGCAAAACTGGAGGACTCGTTTGGAGATCTGCTGATCATACGAGAACAGCCCACGCGACTGACGATGTCCGGCGAGGCGCTCCTGCGTACCGCTCGACAGATTGACCTGCTCCTTCACGAGGCACGGCAGCAGGTTGGCCAGGTGACGGAAACAGGCATGATCACGGTTGCGGTCCATCACGACTCGCTTGCCGCCTGGTTTGTTCCGGCAATGATAATGTTTCAGGCCGAGACCAATCGCATGCTTGAGATCCTGGCCGTGGATCACACACGGACCCGCTCGCTGCTCCGGGCGGGCAGCGTTGCTGCTGCAATTTCCAGTGATCCGGATCCTTTGCCCGGCTGCGAGGTCGATCCCATCGGCGTGTTGAGATACTGGGCGGTTTCTTCGCCTGACAAGGCCATTTCGGCACAGGAAGGAACGCTGCCTGTCATATTCTTCGAGAAAGAAGATACCCCCACTTCAGCCGCTCTTTCGAGGAAGACGAACAGTCCACTTTCCGCAGTTCGATGTTACATACCCAGCGTTGCCGACATTGAAGCGGCAGTCATGCATGGAGCGGGTTGGGCGGTGCTTCCGGAGCCGTTGATTGCCGACAAGCTGGCGAAAGGCGGTCTGGTTGCCCTGGACGACGAGCCTGCCCTGGAGATCAGCCTGTTCCTGCACAGTTGGCGCAGTGAAAGTCGAGCGATTAAATCCTTGCGAAATGCCATACAGCAGGCATTTTCGGCAGCGGCGAAAAGGTGAAATGGGTCGTCGATCCGAGTCAGGACAATCGACTCAATTGCCAGACAAGGATTGTGAATGAGCTCCGGACTGCTTGCCCTGCTCGACGATGTTGCCTCGATTGCAAAGGTCGCAGCCGCTTCGATCGATGATGTTGCCGCGCAAGCCACGAAAGCCGGGGCAAAGGCTGCCGGGGTGGTGATCGACGATGCGGCGGTGACGCCTCGCTATGTTGTCGGCTTCACGGCGCAACGCGAGCTGCCGATCATCGCAAAGATCACGATTGGCTCGTTGCGGAACAAGCTCATCTTCCTGCTTCCGGCAGCTTTGCTGCTGGGATGGCTGGCGCCATGGGCAATCACGCCGCTGCTGATGATTGGCGGCATCTATCTTTGCTTTGAGGGCGCTGAGAAGGTGCTGGAGGTCTTCTTTCCGCACGCCGAGGCAGACAACGGCACCAAGGCGGACACTCCGGCCGAGCCCGCCAAATTCGAAAACGAAAAGGTCCAGGGCGCGATCAGGACAGACTTCATCCTGTCGGCGGAAATCATGGCCATCACGCTGGCTGCAATCCCGTCCACGAGTGTTCTGACACAGGCAGCCATTCTTGCCATGGTCGGTATCGGCATCACCCTCGGGGTCTATGGGGTCGTCGCCATCATCGTTAAGGCCGACGATTTCGGATTGGCCCTGGCCAGGACCAAAGGACGCTTTCTCGGGCTGGGCGGTGCCTTGCGTGCCTTCGGAAGAGGGGTCGTTGTAGGGATGCCCTATTTCCTGAAAGCGCTCGCCGCGGTGGGGACGGCTGCCATGATCTGGGTTGGCGGCGGCATCCTCGTGCATGGCCTCGAGACATTTGGATATGGTGCCCCCGCGCACCTCATCGAGGCCGCGGCAGAAAAAGCCGGACATTCAGTTCCTGTCGCCGGTGGATTGATCGCTTTCCTGGTGTCGGCAGGAGCGGCCGGGCTGATTGGCCTTGCCGTTGGATTGCTGACGATCCCCATCGTGCAAAAGGCTTTTGGCAAGTCTCACTGAACATCGCGAACAGAGCTCAGGCGCATGCCGCCAAGCCATCGTCTTGTCGGCATCAAGCTTTTAATTATTTGCGTGCGCATACAAATAATTTGAATTGCATCCACCTTGATACATGTATGCACATGCAAATATATGAAGGCGATGCAGGGGCGATTGAACAGCTCCTCGCTGCGACGGCGCTGAAGACGATCCAGCCAAGCGGAACCGTCTCTGCCAATGCCGTCACAGGCACATCAGTCACGAAAGGAAAAATACAATGAGCTGGCTCTATCTAGGGATCGCCGTGATCTTTGAGATCGCAGTCGCGATCAGCGCAGGCAACGCAAGGGGCTTCACCAGACTCTGGTGGACGGTCGCAACCCTGGTCAGTGGCGCGATCGGTACCTTCTTCCTCAGCCTGGCCTTGCTAACCTTCGATGTCGGTGTTGGCTACGCGATCTGGACTTCGGTATCCGGGGTCGGCGTCGTCATCCTGGGCGCACTCTTCTTCGGACAGCAGCTGAACTGGAAAAAGGCGTTCGGGATCGCCCTCGTCATCGGAGGCGTCGTCGGTCTGCGTCTCAGCGGAGCGGCCTGAAAGCCTGCCATTTCAATTCACATAAATCGGAAAAGGAAACAGAGATGACACCTTCCAATAAAAAGCATCAGGCTGGCGGCCGGGCCTGGCTCATGCTGCTGCTGGCCGGGGCTTTCGAAATCGGCTACGCCCTCAGCGTTGGCGGCAGCCAGGCCTTCACCGTGCCGAGCTGGTCGATCGCCGCATTGATATTCTTCCTGCTCACGCTCTACTTCCTCAGCGCTGCCTTGCGGACCATCGACGTCGGGATCGGCTATGCGGCATGGGCGGGTATCGGTTCCGTCGGCGCGGCGGCTTTTGGCAGCATCCTGCTCGATCAGCCGCTTACGCTGGTTCAGGCCTTCTGGCTTGGAGTCATCATTGTCGGTGTCGTCTGGCTGAAGCTCGCCGATAGCGCAAAGCTTCAAGGACAGGCCTGATGACTGTTCCCGCCCGCCGCACGCAACTCATGGAAGAGACCGTCGCCAGCGCTTTGGACCATGTCCACAAGGGCGGCATTCCGTTCAGTGCTTTCGTCGTCGATCAGGACGGCATCATCCTCGGACGCGGTGTCAACCGCGTCCGGGAACATCATGACCCGACTGCTCACGCCGAAGTCGAGGCTATTCGCGACGCCTGCCACTCGCACAAGACAACGCGTCTGGCAGGAATGACGCTGCTGGCCTCGGGAGAGCCCTGCGCGATCTGTTACATGACTGCGCTGCATGCAGGCTTGGCGCAGGTATTATTTGCCGTCGATCGCGATGAAGCTGCCACGCATGGTTTTGACTATCGCGGCACATATGAGCTTTTTGCTCACGACCCACGGAAATGGCGGTTGCCCGTCGTCAGGAAGCTCGTTGTCTCGACGGGCTTGTGGCCGTTCCTGGCATTCCGCTCGCGCGCATCGCAAGGGCATCACGCTTGAGCAAATTATTGCATGGACATACATGTGAACTCTGCTCGGTTAAAAACGGAGTGCATAGATCATGCCAGGCAAAAGCGATTCATGGCTCAGGTTGATCCATGCCGTCACGGGTGTCGAGGCCGAACTCGGCGAAGTCCTGCAGGGGCAACACGGCCTGGGCCTTTCGGAATACCGTGCACTGCAGATCCTTTCTCGATCCGCGAATTCCGAACTGAGGATGCAGGACCTGGCCACGCATCTGCGGCTCAACCAGAGTTCGGTATCGCGCATGGTCGAGCGACTGGAGCGTAGCGGGCTTGCCCTTCGCGACCTTTGTCCTGACGACAAGCGCGGGGTCTACGCTGTTCTTACCGACAAGGGGCGTGCGCGTCTCGCCAGCGCACAGCCCGACTATGAGGCGGCGCTGGAAAGCGCTCTCCAGGAGCATGGCGGCAAGGAACTGTTATCGGCGACGTTCATCGAGGCCAACTGAAGTCAGTCGTCGGTGGCGAGATCGTCGGAATGTCCCGCCTCCAGTCGAGGCCATTGCGTGATCGGACGACCACCCGTCCGCATACGGTGCTTGCCTTCCCCCCATCCTCGCGGCCAGCCACTGGGCGAGTCCTCCCACAATTCCTGCCGGCCATAGACCGTCAGATCGAGAAGGTGATAGTTGTTGTCCATCGCTTCGACGCCGCGCCGTGTCGTCCAATAGGTTTCGAAGACGTTGTCTTCCTGCCGCAGGTAGCAGATGAGGTACATCATGCCCGCTGGGCGTGGGGAGAGCAGGGCTTCGGCCGAACCCTGGACCGAATACCAGGGCATTTCCCACCCCATGAAGTTGCGATAGCGGGCGCTCTCCTCGTACGGACCCTGGCAGAACGTTGCGTAGGTGACGTCACGGGAATGAATGTGGGACAGTTCGCGAACCTGCGCGGTGAAGAGCGTGCAGCCCTCACATTGTTCCGGTGCCGGGTGGCCCGGATACCACATGAAATAGTAAGCGATCAGCTGGCGGCGGCCTTCGAACGCGTCCAGCAGCGTTGCCGGGCCATTCTCGCCAACGAGCCGCGTCGACCCATCGACCTTCACCATCGGCAGCCGGCGGCGTGCAGCCGCAATTGCGTCGCTCTCCCTTGTGTGCGCTTTCTCCCAGGCGCGTAGTGTGTCCACCTGGCGCTGGTAGCTGCTCCGGGTGACTATGCTGGGCGTTGCGGTGGTCTCTCGCATCGGGTGTTTCATCGTCTTCTTCTTTCGGATCTCTCGGAATCGAGCGGTGACAGGCAGAATAGGAGCGGACGTCGGACGGCGAGAGTTACAATGGTGGCGGGATACAGGGGCTTCCAGGCAAATGCCTGGAGGAGCCCGCATGGAATGACGGGTCGGCTGGATGAGTGAATTCGACTTCGGAGCACGCAGCGCCAAGGAGTTCCGGCATCGGAATTTCTGGACGTTGTTCGAAGACAGGCACCCTGCGGAACGTTCCCGGCGGGTCAGGCATGGCCCCTGGTTCTGGCAGCGTGGCCTGCCGGATTTCAATCTGGTCATCACCATGTATGTCGCGCCCGAACAAAGCGTCGTCGGCGTTTTCTTCGGCCGCAATGAGCGACTGGGCGCGGTCGACGCAAAGCGGCGGCTGCAACCATTCAGGGCGGCGATCGAGAGCCGGCTGAAGCTGAAGCCGGAACAGAGCGGGCAGGATTTCGGCGTCAACGCGATCTGGCGGGTCAACTGCTTCGCCGATGACAACTGGCCGGCCATGGCCGACTGGCTGGTTACCGAGGCCGGCCGCTTCGAGCAGGCAGTGACGGAAGTGCTGGCTTCCGAGATCTAAGGAATCCAGCTGTTGGCCTTCTCGACGGCAACGTTTTCGGCGCGTGGTAGATTCAACCTTTGACCGCTCGGTTGGCGTGGAATGTTTTTCTTCTCCATTTGCCAAGATGGAGGTGGCTTTCTGTTCAAGCAGATATCGGGGTGTAGACTGACTGCCACAACAGATGGTGGTGGCAGATGCCGGCTCGGACAGCGGAAATCATCGATTTGCAGGCTCACCGCAGAGCACGGGAAACCCGGGGCTTTCCGGCCGATCCATCACTCATGGTCGTGCCAGGCGTCCCGGCAATGGCTTGGGTGCCAGTCTGGTTCGTTCCCGTGGTTTTTGTCGGTACCTCATCCCTGGCAGGCTGAAATGACCGAGCCGTCCATGGCGGTGGCCGAGCAGGGCGGCGCCCTTTCACCCGCCTTCGATCTGCCGCTGGTGCTCGGGCAGAATCTGAGACGCTTACGGACCCGGCAGGGATATTCGCTCGAACGGCTGGCCAAGCTTTCCGGTGTCAGCCGCGCCATGCTCAGCCAGATCGAAACTGGCAAGAGTGCGCCGACCATCAGCCTGTTGTGGAAAATCTCGACGGCGCTGGACGTCCCGTTCGCCACCTTGCTGAGTGGCCAGAACACGCATGGTACCGTCGTGCTTAAACGTGTGGATGCCAAGATACTGGCGTCGCGCGATGGCAAGTTCACCACGCGGGCGCTGTTTCCCTTCGATGGCGAACGCAAGGTGGAGTTCTATGAACTCAGGCTGGCAGGCCGTCATGTCGAGCATGCCGACGCGCACGCGCCGGGAACGGTCGAAAATGTCGTGATCGCCAAGGGTGCGCTGGAAGTGCGTTCGGGCCGCGAAGTACCGCGGCAGCTTTTCGAGGGGGACGCGATCCTGTTCGAGGCCGATGTGCCGCACAGCTATCGCAACCTGACGGACGAAGAGAGCGTCGCCTATCTCGTCATGACCTATGTCGAAACAGTAGGCTGAAAAGAAAGGGGCCGGCGAGCCGGCCCCTCATACGCTGTCAGACAGAGGTGCGGTCAGGCCATCTGGCACATCATGCCCATGCCGCCGCACATCATCATCATGGGCATGCCGTTGCCCATCATGGTCATCATGCGCTTGCAGCATTCCAGGAACATGTCCTTGGACATGTCATCCATCGGCATCATTTCGCAGACCATGCCGTTCGCGGTCATCTTGCAGGTCATCCTGGCCATCATCATCGGCATCATCATGCCACCCATCGGCATCATGTTGCCCATCATTGGCATCATCATGCCGTTCATGGGCATGCCGCCCATCATCGGGTTCATCATCGGCATCATGCCGTTCATCATCATCGGGTTCATCTGCATTGCGGGGGTCATTCCGAGCTCCATCATCCAGCGGGACATCTGCCAACGAGATGTCTATGCGGGTGCTCTAGGCCGGGCGTTGCGCTGCCGCAACGAAGCGGTGCGGCGCACCGTTGCTTTCCTCTGCTGACGGTGGCGGCCCGTTCAAGACATTGGAAAATCGCGATGAAAATCGGACGATTGTTGCGCTTTGACCCGCGGGCCGAGCATCCGTTGCTGTCCATATGCGGACGCCGGATATGGCTTTCCAGGATTCGCGCCTTACCTGGAAAGACAAGGCGAGTGGCAGCCGGCAGCCGCCACCCAATGGTCGGCGACCATGATCATGCGATGGCGGCAAGGTAACGGTCCACGGAAACGCGCATGGCTTCCCTGGCACCGCCGATCACATTGCTTCCCCACCAGGCGCCGTAGATGTCGTCGTAGTCGAAGGGTTCGAGTGCTGCGGCGATGCGCCTGACAGTACGTGCGTTGAGCGGGATCTGGTTCGGATAGCTGTACATGAAGGAGAGATGCCGGCGTGTCGGCACCACCTGCAGGATATCGCCGGAGAGGATGGCGCTGCCGCCGTCGCGCTGCCAGTGCAGTACCTGCCCGCCGGCGAAATGGCCGCCGCAACGGACAAGGGTCAGCGACGGGTTGAGGGGGAGGGTTTCGCCCTCCCAGAAGACGATGGATGGATGCGGTCGCATCACCCATTGGCGGTCGTCGGTGTGGATATGAATCGGTATGCCGCCGAAGGCTTTGCTCCACTCGATCATCGCCGAATAGTAATGGCAGTGCGAGATCGCTATCGCCTGCAGACCGCCGCGCCGCTCGATCTCGGCCACAGCCTCGTCGCTGACCAGGCTGACGCAATCCCACAACACATTGCCATCGGATGTTTCAGCCAAAAGGGCGCGCTGTCCGATGGCAAAGCGCGGCTCGATGCCAAAGGCGAGCACGCCCGTGTCATCCTTCACCGCCACTTTGTGGGTTCTGGCGAGGTCGTCGAAAGTTGTCCAGGCTTGACCCTCCCAGCGCACATATTGACGCTCGTCCTCACAGATCGGGCAATGCGCGGGTGGCAATTCGGTTTCGGCGAATTGCACGCCGCACTGCAGGCACATGAAATGCGTCATTCTCTCCTCCGGCTCCCCAAGCTACAGAAGGGACATAGGTCAGCCGGAGGCGATACGAAAGGTCCGGAGTGCTTGCGGTCGTTTTCAGGCAGGCTCGAAGGCAAGCGCCACGCCGTTGATGCAGTAACGCAGGCCGGTCGGCGGCGGACCGTCTTCGAAGACATGGCCGAGATGGCTGCCGCAGGTGGCGCAATGCACTTCCGTGCGCACCATGCCGTAACTGCGGTCGACGGTGGTCTCGACCGAACCGTCGACCGGATCGTTGAAGCTCGGCCAGCCGGTGCCGCTTTCGAATTTCAGCTTGGCTTCGAACAGCGGGCTGTCGCAGCCGGCGCATTTGAAGGTGCCGGCGCGCTTTTCATAGAGAAGCGCGCAGCTTCCCGGCCGTTCCGTGCCGTGGTGCCGCATCACCTGGTATTGCTCCGGCGTCAGCAATGCGCGCCATTCGGCGTCGGTGCGGGTGACGGGAAAGGTCTGGGTGTCCATGAATGATCTCCTTGCCTTTGCGGCTTGTTGTTCGTTGCAAAGGATGTTCGCCCAAACATAGGCATTCGTTACACGCCTGCCCAGCCACTCCCATGGGAGATGTTGGTCAGCTCGTACCGTTCGCTTCTTCCTGTTCGTGTCTCAGCGTGGCGATGAAACGCCTGGTGCGCTGATGCTGCGGATTGCCGAACACCGTTTCGACCGGACCCTTTTCGACAATGACGCCGGCCTCCAGGAAGACGACCTCGCGCGCTACCTTCGAGGCGAGCCTCAGGTCATGCGTGGCCATGACCATGGTGGTGCCTTCAGCGGCAAGTTGGCCAAGCACATCGACGACCTCCTGGGCAAGCTCCGGGTCGAGCGCCGAGGTCGGTTCATCGCACAAGAGCACGCGTGGCGAAGGCGCCAATGCGCGTGCAATGGCGACACGCTGCTGTTGGCCACCGGACAAGGTCGCCGGCCACGCGTCCGCCTTGTGCGCCATGCCAACCTTCTCGAGCAGTGAAAGCGCCCGCTCGCGCGCCTTGTCCTCGGGCCACTTCAGCACCGTCACCAGCCCTTCCATGACGTTCTCGATAGCGGTGCGGTGCGGAAACAGCTGGAAGTTCTGGAACACCATGCCGGTCTGGCGTCGCAGCTTCAGCACATCGCTGGACGAGACCTTGCCTCCCGGGTGGAAGGTCAAAGCTGTCTCGCCGATCCTGACCGTGCCGGTGGTCGGGATCTCCAGCAGATTGATACAACGCAGCAATGTCGACTTGCCACCGCCCGAAGGACCGACAAGCGCGGTGACGCTGCCTTCCTTCATGGCGACATTGATGTCCTTCAAGACGACATTGTCACCGAAACGCTTTTCCAGTTTGGAGAGTTCGATCACGAGCGTGCCTCCAGGAAACCGCCGTAGCGGCCGAGCCGGGCTTCGAGCCGTACCTGCAATGCCGACAGGACCGAACTCATCGCCAGGTAGATCAGCGCAGCTTCGACATAGAGGATCAACGGTTCATAGGTCACGGCGACGATACGCTGCGCCGACTGGAACAGTTCCGGCAAGGTGATGGCGGCCGCCAGCGAGGTGTCCTTGACCAGCGAAATGAAGGTGTTGGACAGCGGCGGCACTGCGACCCTGCCTGCCTGAGGCAGGATGGTGCGGCGCATTGTCTGGCTCCAGGTCATGCCGATGGAATAGGCGGCTTCCCATTGCCCTTTCGGCACCGAGCCGATAACCGCGCGAATGATTTCCGAAGAATAGGCGCCGATGTTGAGCGTGAAACCGATGAGTGCTGCCGGGAAAGCATCGAGCACGATGCCGACGGCGGGCAATCCGTAGAAGATGAGAAACAGCTGAACCAGAAGCGGCGTGCCGCGAATGATCCACACATAGAAGCGAACGATCGCTGCGAGCGGCCACGGCCCGAACAGGCGCAGCAGCGCAGCGCCAAGTCCCACCGCGAGCCCGAAGGTGAACGAGAGGAGGGTGAGCGGTATGGTGAAAATCAGTCCGGCCCATAAAAGCGGGCCGAGCGAATCCAGCATCAATTGCAGCCAAGGTGGCACGAACTCATCTCCCTCCAGGGCCTGTTCTTCAAGGCCGTCTCAAAGGCCATCATAACCAGTCGCAGAAAACACAAAAGCGGCGCGCCGCCAACGGCACGCCGCCTTGTTTGAGTGAGCCGGGTAAATTTCCGGCCCGTAACGGGACTTATTTGGAAACGTCCTCGCCGAAATAGGTCTCGGAGATCTTCTTGTAGGTGCCGTCAGCCTTGATCTCGGCCAGCGCCTTGTTGATCGCGGCGACCAGTTCCGGATCGCCCTTGCGAACGATAACGCCGGAGTAGTCGGCGTTGGCTTCCTGCGCCGCGATCTTCACCTTGGCGTCGGGCTTGTGCTTCTTGAAGTCGAAAAAGGAGAGGCTGTCGTTGATGGTGCCGTCGACGCGGCCGTTGAGCACAAGCTGGATCGACTGGTCGAAGCCGTCGGTCCCGACCAGCTCAGCGCCGTTCTTTTCGGCGATCTTACCGAAATTGGACGTCAGCGACTGCGCCGACTTCTTGCCTTTGAGGTCGGCGAAGTCCTTGATCTCGGTGTTGTCGTCGCGGACGATCAGCACGGCCTTGGAAGCGATATAGGGGTCGGAGAAATCGTACTTCGCCTTGCGCGCCTCGGTGATGCCGACCTGATTGATGACGGCGTCGTAACGCTTCGCGTCGATGCCCGCGATCAGGCCGTCCCATTTGCCTTCGAGGAACTCAGCCTTGACGCCAAGCCGCTTGGCGATTTCACGGCCGATCTCGACATCGAAGCCGACCAGTGCGCCGGACGTGTCGTGGAAGGTGAAGGGAGCGTAGGTGCCTTCGGTGCCGATCTTGAAGACGCCTGCCTGCTTGATCTGATCGAAGTCAGCGCCGGCATGACCAGCGGTGACGGCCAGGACCTGCAGGGTTCCGGCCAGGAGCAGCGATTTCAGCCATTTCATCTTTTTGTGATCCCGTAATGTCGGCGGACGTTAAATGTCGGCCTTTGGAAAGGTGCTGGAATGTGACAGAAGCTTGCCTTGCGAATAAGGAATGAAATTTCGAAATGAATCGATTTTGGGAACTCTATTCTATTTTTAGATTGCGGCCAACAAGCGGATGAACCGTACCGCTCTGTCTCCGTGAGGTTCTGCGAGGGCGGTCAGGGAACCATTGCCCGCATGGCACGTTTGGGGGAGGCCTTTGGACACAGACCTTTCGGTCGGTCCAGCCAGGCTCAATGGGCAGACGGGAAAGTCGCGATGCTTCAGGACAGTGCAGGGCGTATCATGGTCCGTGCGGCGATGGCCGCTCCCTACCTGGAACGTGATCAGGAACATGATCTGGCGCTCCGCTGGAAAGATGGCCATGATCAGCATGCGTTGAACCAGATCGTCGTCGCGCATATGCGGCTGGTCATCGCGATGGCCGCGAAGTTCCGTTATTTCGGCCTGCCGGTTTCCGACCTGATCCAGGAAGGGCATATCGGTCTTCTCGAAGCCGCTGCCCGTTTCGATCCGGAGCGCGAGGTCCGCTTCTCCACCTACGCAAGCTGGTGGGTGCGAGCCTCCATGCAGGACTATATCCTCCGCAACTGGTCGATCGTGCGCGGCGGTACCAGTTCCGCGCAGAAGGCGTTGTTCTTCAATCTGAGACGCCTGCGCGCCCGTCTCGGCACTGGGACCGAGGCCATGTCCAATCAGGCTCTCTATCGCGAGGTTTCCACCGCGCTGGGCGTTTCGGAAACCGATGTCGCCATCATGGATGCGCGACTTTCGGCGCCCGACAGCTCGCTCAACGCGCCGCTGACCGACGATGGCACCGGGGCAGAACGAGTGGATTTCCTTGTTTCGGACGGGCCGCTGCCTGATGAGATCGTCGGCGACACCATCGACGTCGAGCGCCGCTCCGGCTGGCTGAAGCAGGCTCTGGCTGCTTTGAACGAGCGCGAATTGCGGATCATCGAGCAGCGCCGGCTGGGCGACGAGAGCGCTACCCTGGAAGAGCTCGGCGAGACGCTGGGCATCTCCAAGGAGCGTGTCCGGCAGATCGAGGTGCGGGCGCTGGAGAAGCTGAAACTGGCGCTGGTGAAGCAGAACCCGGAATTCCTCGTAGCCTGAACGACTGTCGATCCTTCGACGTCAGAGCACGCGCGCGATTGCCATGGTTATGACGGTAATGGCGAGCAGCGCTGCCGCCAGGCGCTCGCCGCGTACCGCCCCACCGAGGATGTTGGCGGCATTACCCTGTGCGCCAATGCGCCGTGCCCGCCCAACCAGCGCACCCTGAACGCCGGCGGCGGCAATGGCCGCTGCTGCCCCGATCGCCAGAACCTGTTCCTGCGTGCCGAAATAGCCGCCGCCGTGGAAGAGATACCAAAGAACGGCGCCTGACAGGACAGCCACGGTGGCTGCCCCCATCTGGGGTGCGAACAGCGTTGTGGCCAACCGGCCATCGCCCGTGCGTGCCAGCACGAAAGTCGAGCCAGCCCAGAACACGCCCGACATGACATGCAGCGCCAATGCGATCATGAAAACGTATTGCATGGTGAGAACTCCATCAAAAACCATATCAATAATTATATGATTGATAGATATCTAACTGTTAGATGTCAATCTGTTAGACGCCAACCCTTTCTGTGCTAAGGTCCGGCCATGTTCGAACTCTCCGTCAAACCGATCGGTCTCGACCTTGCCCACACCGCCAAAGTCGTCCGGCGTGCGCTGGACGATGCGATGATGGCCAATGGCGGATCGCTGCCGGTGTGGTCCGTGCTGATTTCGGTGAAGTCACGGCAATTCGGACACCAGCGCCAACTCGCGGAATCGGTCGGTATCCAGGGGGCCACGCTGACACATCACCTCAATGCGATGGAGGCGGACGGCCTGCTGACCCGCCGCCGCGATCCTGCCAATCGGCGCAAGCATCTGGTCGAACTGACGCCAAGCGGCGAGGCGCTGTTCCTGCGGTTGCGCGAAACGGCAATCTCCTTCGATAGGCAATTGCGGACTGGTATCAGCCAGGACGAACTCGATCAGGCTCGGTCCGTGTTCGCGCGCTTGCGCGCGAATGTCGGTGGAGAGGACGTGGAAATGAGAGACAAGGCTCAAGCCGAGCTGTAGGCGCGGATGCTCACGCTCGAAACCGACGCTGTGATGCTATTTGTCGGTAACGATCTTGACCTTGTCGCCGGTTGAAACCGTCGCACCCGGTCCCATCGCGTTGAGCACCCGGAAAAGATCGAGCTTGCGGTCGACACCGACCATCTGCGCCGACAGGGTGCCAATCGTCTCGCCTGGCCGTACGGTGGCGACCCGGATACGCAGCGGCTTCAGGGCGGCCTTCTCGGCCGGGCTCAAGACGCGGAATGTGCTGCTCACCGAACGTGCGACAGGCTCGAGTGACGTTCCGGCTGCAGGAGCGGCCGTCAGCAGCCGGTAGATCTGGCCGTTGGCGCGGATGACAACGATATCGAACTGCCAGCCATCGGCACGTGCCTTGGCAACGGCAGCTTCATTGCCATTGATCGTCTCCTGGCGGACGCTGGCGTCATCCAGGCCGGCAACCCAGCCGCTACGGATGTAGTCGGGCAGCGTGATGTCCTTGTCGATGGTCACGCCGTCGAAACGCACCGCCATGTCACCGAGACCCGTGGCGGTAACGGCGGCTGCTGAATTGTCGATGACGAAGCCGTCCGGCACGGCGAACGACACGCCGAGCTTGGGGTGCAGGAAGGTATTGCCGCGCACATAACCTTCCTCGGGCGTATCGCCATAGAGGAGGCCATCTATGCCGGAAAGATAGGAATCACGGTCGCGGGTTCCGAAGCCCGGCTGGCCAAACATGCGGGCGTGGCGCTGCGCCAGGTCGATACGCTGCGGTGTGTTCGGATGTGTGGCAAGGAAGTCGAGGCTGGCGTCGGTCGCGCCGCTGACCGAACGGAAGCCGGCATAGGAGGCCATCGACTGCAGGAAGCGACCTGCAGCGTAAGGGTCATAACCGGCTTCACCGACCGACTTGATGCCGATGGCGTCCGCCTCCAGTTCCTGGTTGCGCGAGAACTGGGCGAGCCTCAGCTTGCCGCGGATAAGGGCTGCCTTGGCGTTCGGATTGTCGCCCAGCACATCGGACACGACCTTGGTGGCGAGGCCTTCCTCGGCTTCCAGCTGCTGGCGCTGCAGTCCGTGATTGGCGGTGACGTGGCCCATCTCATGCGCAATCACCGCGGCGATTTCGGATGAGTCGTTGGCGAGAGCCAGCAAGCCGCGCGTGATGTAGAGATACCCGCCCGGCAGCGCGAAGGCGTTGACGTTGGGCGAATTGAGAATGGTGATGCGATAGGTCTGCGTCGGATTGGCCGACACCACGGTCAGCCTGCCGACGATCTTGGCGACCATGCGCTCCAGCTTAGGATCGGAGTATTCGCCGCCATAGGTGGCAAGGATGCGCGGGTGCTGCGCCTTGGCAAGATCGGCGAGGCGGCCGTTGGCCTGCGCATTGTCGACCGTAACGGGCCTGTTTGAAGGCTGGAAGCCGGATTCCTCAACCGAATTCGGCATCACCGACTGGCAGGAAGCCAGCGCAAAAACCAACCCAGCCAGTGCGAGCATGCGCGCCGGGGTTTTCTTGCAGTTCATGTCCATGCCGGTCGACAGGTCGGCTTCCTTTTTCGTCTCGACGGGGCAATCTACGATTGTGCCACGCAATCTGCGGTGGACCTAGCCACACACGAAGCAGATTGGCAAGCAAGGACGATGATGCCCCCAAACCGGTTTGACCGCAAATTATGTCGGCTTCCGGGCAAGACAAATGCCTGAGTCGCATAATCCGTTCCAGATTTCCCTGATGCAGGACCAGTTAAAATATAGCGGTGGCCATCCTTTTCCGGCGTTCGGCTAACCTTCGTCCGCTGCGCCGGCATAGCGCTGGAAAGCGGCTGGACCACTTGCGGAAAAGAAATCGCCTGCTCTGCCACTTGCCGCAACCGTGCCGCTCTCCAGGAACACGACATGAGCCGCGATGCGGCGGGCGTCTCGTGGCTGGTGGGTGACAAAGAGTGTGGTCATTTTTCGTTCGGTCTGAACCGCTGCCACGAGATCCAGCATATCCTCCCGCAGGGCAGGCCCAAGCGAAGCAAAAGGTTCATCCAGCAGAAGGACTGGTCGGTCGCGGACCAGGGCCCGCGCCAGTGCAACGCGTTGACGCTCGCCGCCGGAAAGCTCGCGCGGCAGGCGTTTGTCCTTGCCGGCCAAGCCAGTGCGGGCGAGCGCGTCGGCGATGGCGGCGTGATCCGCGGCAGTGAGGGCAAGCGAAGGTGAGATACCGAGGCCAACATTGCGGAACACGTCGAGATGCGCGAACAGGTTGTTCTCCTGAAAGACCATCGAAACCGGCCGTTCGGACGGTGAAGCGTCGCTGAAATCCTTGCCACCGATCAGGACACGTCCGGAACGAGGTGTTTCGAACCCGGCCACCAGGTTGAGCAATGTCGATTTGCCTGAGCCGCTCGGCCCCATCACAGCGGTGATTTCGCCGGTAGGAAATTCGACATCGAAAGCGAAGCCGACCTCGCCATAGCGGAAGGTTGTCCTGTCCAGATGCAGCGATACACCCTGTCGAAGCGGCATATCGGCAGTCATGGGGAGCGTTCCTTTCCGAGCCGGTCGGCAAGCAGGATCAGCGCGAAACAAACCAGACCCAGCAGCAGAGCCAGTCCCGCAGCGTCCGCGGTACGATAGCTGCCCATGCGGGCAAGCAGAAGATAGGGCAGCGTCTGCAGGGAATCCGAACCGAACAGTGCGATCACGCCGAGGTCACCGAGCGACAAAGCCATGGCAAAGGCAAAAGCAGTGGCAAGCGGGCGTTGCAGCACTGGCCAGTCGATCAACCTCAGGCGGGCCCAGCCTGTAATGCCAAGCTGTGCGCAAAGCCGCTCATGCCGCTCGCTGGCCGCATCATAGGCGGGGCGAATGGCACGCAGGGCGAAGGGCATCGCCATGGTGGCGTTCACCGCAACGACCATGACCGGGGCTATCGCGAAAGCGCTGCCGACATGGCGCAGCAGCAAAAACCAGCCGGCGCCGATGACGATCGGCGGCACGACCAGCACGAAGCCGGCTCCGGTATCGGTGGCATATTCCAGCAGCGACCGACCACTGGTTCTGCCGCGCCGGCCGGCCAACCCATGTCGCGCCATAACCAAGGACAGGGAAAGGGCTGTGGCAAGCAGGGCCGACAGGAATGCAAGTGCCGCACTTGTTGTTGTGGCCCGATGCACGGCCGGTTCGCCGATGAGGCGGACGAGGTCGGATTGCAGCCCGGCGGCGATGGTCGCCATCATCGGGCCCGCGACGAACAGCAGGGCAAGCATGATGAGCAAAGCGTTCAGAACCGTCTCACCACCACCGATCGAAAGGTAGCGGCGCCGGGCCACGGAAAGACCCGTCTCGGCGGTCGTATTGGCGCCGAGGCCGGACAGCAATGCCACGACAGCGAAAGTCAGCAGGACCTGCAGCAGCGTCAGGGCGACCGCGCGCGCGGGATCGAAATCGAAGCGCAACGCCTGATAGATGGCGACTTCCAGCGTGGTTGCGCGCGGTCCTCCGCCGAGGATGAGCACGATGGTGAATGAGGTGATGCACAACATGAAAACGAGGCCGGCAACACCGGGAAGCGCCTGCTTCAGCGCCGGCCATTCGATAAAACGGAAGGCCGGGCGCACGCCCATGCCGAGTTGGCTTGCCAGCCGCCATTGGTCCGCCGGAACGGTCTGCAAAGCCTCGAGGAACAGGCGCACGCAGAGTGGCAGATTGAAGAAGACATGGGCGACAAGGATGCCGGAGAGGCCGTAGATGCCCGGCCAATCCTCGCCAGCGATCTTCGTCAGGAAAGACGCGAAATAGCCGGCGCGGCCATAGAGAGCGAGAACCCCGAGCGCGGCAACGATGGCAGGCAGCGCCAGAGGCACTGCGAACAATTGCAGAATGAAGTTGCGGCCAAAAAAACCAGGGTGGCGTGCCAGCGCTCGCGCCACGAACAATGCCGGTACGACCGACAGACAGGTCGACAGCAGGGCTTGCCACAAGGTGAAGCGGACGATGCGAAAGAGATAAGAATCCAAAGCGGTTGCCGCGCCGGAAAAATCGCCGGCACTTTCGATGGCAAGGCCAAGGAAAGCGCCGCCGATCAGGATGGCGACAAAGGCCAGCGCAGCCATCCCCGCGCCGACACGTCTGTCGCGCAATGCAGCGGGGTGCGCAGCCTGAGACAATGGATTCGCCGTCGTTCCTATTTGCTCATCACGTTGAGCCATTCATCCACCCAGGCCTTGCGGTTTTTTGCAATCTCCTCGGGACTGAAGGCCAGGGTCTTGGCCGGCTTCACCAGTTTGTCGAAGGCCGGATCGAGCGGCTTGTCCATCTTGCCGGCCGGGAACATCCAGTTGGTTTCCGGTACCACATCCTGGAATTTCGGGCTGGTCATGAAGGCCATGAATTTCTCGGACAGCGGGTTCTTGGCGCCGGTGGTGGTGATGCCGGCGACCTCGACCTGAAGGTAATGGCCCTCGGAGAAGGACGCAGCCTGATAGCGGTCGGTCTTTTCGGCAACCATGTGGTAGGCAGGCGAGGTGGTGTAGGACAGCACCATCGGCGCTTCGCCCTTGGTGAACAGGCCATAGGCCTCGCTCCAGCCCGGGGTGACGGTGAGCACGCGGTTTTTCAGCTTCGCCCAGGCTTCCGGTGCCTTGTCGCCATACACCGAGCGCACCCACAGCAGCAGTCCAAGGCCGGGCGTTGAGGTACGTGGGTCCTGGATGGCGATCTTCTGCGAAGCGTCACCCTCGACCAGATCCTTGAGGCTGGCCGGCGGCGTCTTGAGCTTCTCGGTATCATAGACGACGGCGAAGTAGCCGTAGTCATAGGGAACGAAGGTGTCGTCGTTCCAGCCGCCGGGCACGTCCAGCGCCGCAGTCGCGCCATGCGGAGTGAACAGGCCGCTCGCCTTGGCATCCGCGGTCAGATTGGTATCGAGCCCCAGCACGATATCGGCCTTCGTGGCAGCGCCCTCCAACTTGACCCGGTTGAGCAGGGCGACGCCGTCCGCGACCGAGACGAAATCGACCTCGCAGTCGCAGTCCGCCTCGAACGCCTTCTTGACCTGGGGGCCTGGACCCCACTCGGCGGTAAAGCTCTCATAGGTGTAGATGGTCAGCTTTTCTTTCGCGATTGCCGGCAGCGTGGCGGCAGCGAAAGCGAGAGAAGAAATCAGGGCAGACAGAGTTTTGCGCATCGGCGCCTCCTTTCACGTCGTGACAAGGGAACTGGCGCTTTGGCTAAGCGTCTAATCCCTCCGCCGGTACAAACCGGATCAGGTTCAGCGGGTTGGCTTTTCGCCTCTCAGCCGGTTCGCGAAGCCGCGATCTGGCACCCCGTTAGAGCGGCCTGAGACATAGAGCGGGCAAAGGTGACGCGCAAGCGTTAGTTTGCCGGGACAGATCGAGTCTGGTGCAGGTTCTCACGCGCACTTCCGTTTCCGCATGGGGGCTGGTAAGGGCGACGCCCATGAGCACATTCACTCTTCTGCTTGGCGGCGAGGTCATCCAGACGCCGCGGCTTGAAGCCCAGGTCGCTGGTACCCGCGTGATCGCTGCCGACTCCGGTATCCGGCATGCGGACTTACTGGGGCTTATGCCTGAGCTGTGGGTCGGAGATTTCGATTCCGCGCCGACCGATCTGCCGCTGCATCTGTCGAAGGTGCCGCAGGAGCGGTTCCCGGCCGAGAAGGATTCCACCGACGGTGAACTCGCTGTTTCGATTGCACTCGACCTTGGCGCCACGAAGCTGAACCTTGTCGGTGCCTTCGGTGGTGCCAGGGCCGATCACGCTTTCCTGCATCTGGCATTGGCGCTCAGCCTGGCCGAACAGGGGACCGACGTGCTCCTGACCTGCGGTGCGCAGGAAGGTATTCCGGTTCTGCCTGGCCAGACAGCGACCTTCGACTATGCCGAAGGAACGCTGTTTTCCGTGCTCGGCTTCTCGAAACTCACCGGTCTTACAATCAGGGGCGCCAAATGGCCGCTGAATGCGGTGGACATGCCCTTCGGTTCGTCCCTCACCATCTCCAATGCCGTGCACGGCAAGCTCGAAATCGCGCTCGGCAGCGGCCGTGCGCTTCTGCTTGCTCATCCTTACCCACTTCCCGAAAGCTGACATGGCGCCGCCCCTTCTCAACCTGACTGATATCAAGCTGACCTTTGGTGGCACACCCCTGCTGGATGGCGCCGAACTCGTGGCCGCTCCCGGAGACAAGATCGCGCTGGTCGGCCGCAACGGTTCCGGCAAGTCGACATTGCTCAAGATCGCCGCCGGCATGATCGAGCCGCAGGACGGCGAGGTGTTCCGCCAGCCGACGGCGACCGTGCGTTACCTGCCGCAGGTTCCCGACATGGACGGTTTTGCCAGCGTGCGCGCTTATGTCGAAGCCGGGCTGGGGCCGGCCGACGATCCGTATCGCGCGACCTATCTGATGGAACATCTGGGGCTCACCGGCGAGGAGCGCCCTGCCGATCTTTCCGGCGGCGAAGCGCGCCGGGCCGCATTGGCCCGCGTCATGGCGCCGGAACCCGACATCCTGCTTCTCGACGAGCCGACCAACCATCTCGACCTCGCCGTTATCGAATGGCTGGAAGAAGAACTGGCGCGCACTTCCTCAGCCTTGATCGTCATTTCCCACGACCGTCGTTTCCTGCAGCGCGTCTCGCGTGCCACGGTGTGGCTCGACCGCGGCAAGACACGCCGGCTGGACAAGGGCTTCGGCCATTTCGAGGAGTGGCGCGACCAGGTTCTGGAAGAAGAAGAGCGTGACCAGCACAAGCTCGGCCGGCAGATCGTGCGCGAGGAGCATTGGCTGCGCTATGGCGTGACGGCGCGGCGTAAGCGCAACATGCGCCGGCTGGGCGAATTGCAATCGATGCGCCAGCGCTTCCGCAGTCATCGCGGCGCGGAAGGCACTGCGACGCTGGTGGCCAGCGACGCAGCCGAGTCGGGCAAGCTGGTGATCGAGGCCAAGAACATCGAGAAAAGCTTCGGCGATCTCACCGTGGTGAAGGATTTTTCGACTCGTATCCAGCGTGGCGACCGTGTCGGTCTGGTCGGGGCCAACGGTGCCGGCAAGACGACCTTGCTGAAGATGCTGACCGGAGAGATGAAGCCCGATGCCGGCACTGTGCGCCTGGGCGTCAATCTCGAGATCGCTGCACTCGACCAGAAGCGCGAGGCCGCCGATCCCGATGAGACGCTGTCGCATTACCTGACGGACGGACGTGGCGAAAACCTCGTCATCAATGGCGAGCAGCGCCATGTCGTGTCCTACATGAAGGACTTCCTGTTCAAGCCGGAGCAGGCACGTACGCCGGTGCGCGAACTTTCCGGCGGAGAACGGGCACGGCTGCTGCTGGCTCGCGTCCTGGCGCGACCGGCCAATCTCCTCGTGCTGGACGAACCGACCAACGATCTCGACATGGAAACGCTGGAACTGCTGCAGGAGCTGGTGGCGGGTTTTGCCGGGACGGTCATCCTGGTCAGCCACGATCGCGATTTCCTCGACCGTACAGTCACCAGCGTGATCGCGCCTGACGGCGGCGGCCGCTGGGTGGAGTATGCCGGCGGCTATTCCGACATGCTGGCGCAGCGCGGCGGCACCAAGCTCGAGGACCGCAAGGCACGCAACGGCCAGTCCGCGGAGCCGAAGGCAGAGAAGCCACGCGCAGAGGCACCGAAAGAGTCGGCCAAGAAGCTCTCCTTCAAGCAGAAATTCGCCTTGGAGAATCTGCCGAAGAAGATCGAGGCGGTGACGGCATCGATTGCCAGGTTGGAGAACAACATCGCTGATCCTGCCTTCTATGAGCGCGACGCGGTTGGCTTCCAGAAGACGATCGCGGCGCTCGACAAGGAACGGGCGACACTCGCCGCACTCGAGGAAGAGTGGCTGGAGCTGGAGATGCTGCGCGAAGAACTGGAAGGCTGAAGCGCTGCTTCGGTCGTTGGCCGGTTATTCCCGCGATCGGCAAATCTGGCATTGATCTTGGCGGGGCGGATCGTGCTACCGTTGGCGAGCATTGATTGGCCGACGGAGGAGGAATTTCCATGGCAGAACCGACCGGATGGCGTCACATGTCGAGCGCGCCGAAGGACGGCAGCCGTGTCCTGGTTACGGTGAGGTCATCTGAACAGGGACCTGCGGAAGTCGACGTCGCCTATTGGGCGAGGGCCGACCAGTTCGGCATGGAAGGATGGCGGGCCAATGATTCCTATCCCGGCCATATGATCGAATATGCGGATCCCGAATTGAAATGCTGGATGCCATTGCCGAGCGCCAACGCGAACACAAGTGCCCTGGCCGACATGCCGAGGCCCTGGGAAGGCAGCGAAGAGGAACTCTACGGTTCGGGCATCTAGGCCGCGAACCCATAAACGTGGCGTGACCAGCTTCGGGTGGCAAGCGGTTGGGTCGCTTCAGGGTTGGCGTTTACGCTGGGCGTTGCGACCGATTTTCGCTTAAAAATCAACGACGCCAACGTTGTCGCGAAACCTGGCATTCCGCGATACGACAACTTGAAAAACGCCCTTGACTTAGAGTGCACTCTAACCCGTAGCTTCCTCTGCGTCGTGACGAAAGAAGGGCGTTGATGAAGATTGGCGAGCTGGCGAAGCGTTCGGGACTGTCTGCCCACACCATCCGTTACTATGAGCGGATAGGGCTGCTTCCCCATGCCGACAGGGACCAATCCGGCCAACGTGACTACGACGCATCGATCCTGACCTGGATAGAATTTCTCGATCGTCTCAAAACGACCGGGATGCCCATTCGGGAAATGCTGCGTTACGCAGCCTTGCGGGAGCGTGGCGTCGACACGGAAGCGGAGCGCGGCGCACTGCTCGAACAGCACCGTGAGCGTGTCCGTGCGCATGTGGCCAAACTGCAAGCATGCCTTCTCGTCCTCGACACTAAGATTGCCGGATATGCCGGCATGAAACAGAGGATGAAGGACTATGACGCATCAATCCCCGAACGTCAGCGAAAGCCGGCTGGAACGCGGCAAGCGGGCGCTCGCTGAAATTGACGGCGAAGCCGGCCACAAGGTCATTGCCGCTCTGGCCGACATTGCCCCCGACTTCGCGAACTATGTGTTCGAGTTCTCCTTTGGCGACATCTACAGCCGCCCCGGCCTCGACCTGCGCTCCCGTGAGATCGCGACCATCGCCGCACTGACGGCGATGGGAACCGCGACCCCGCAGCTGAAAGTCCATATCGAGGCGGGGCTGAATGTCGGGCTGACCAGGGACGAAATCATCGAAACCATGATCCAGATGGCGGTTTATGCGGGCTTTCCGGCAGCGCTCAACGGGCTGTTTGCGGCCAAAGAGGTCTTCGCTACCCGGTTTCCCGTCCAGAAAGGTGAAACGGCATGATTTGGTGGGAGCGACGCGGTCGAGCGGATCGCTCAAGACGGGACGCGCTCGACCGTTCTGGAAGGCATCACCCATCCACGGCTGTGGCCGCGCGTTTGTCTATGGCCCAGTTCAAGCCGGAGCGTTTCCAGCAGGTCCTAGCCGTCGATCGGGCGGCGGCGGTCATGCTTAACGAATGGTATCTGAATTCCTTTCGGATCGTAACCACATTTGCTCGATATATTATGAAGTACTTTCATAAGGCTGTGACGTTGGTATAGCCTGATACAAAGCTGAGAAATCCAGTACGTATCAAGGCGTTGCAGTATGCGTATTCTTGAAGCTGGTTTGGGCTGTTTCAGGCGCGAGGGACCATTTTTTCTCCTTTGCCGCCGCTTCATCTCGGCATCGCTGATTGGCATCTTTGTTTTCGGGGCCTTGGCGACATTCCCAGCATTGGCTGACGAGTGCTCATCGCTGGCGCGCCAGATCCGCAGCGGTGGCAGTGGTGGTTCCAGTCCGCAGCAGGCCCAGCTGCGGCGACAGCTTGTCGCCATCCAGGCGCTCGAGCGGCGGCGGCAGTGTTCGGGCAAGAGTTCAGGCGGATTCTTCGACCCTTGTGGTGACCTGGCGCGCATGCGGGCCGATGTGCTGAGGCAGATGGCGGCTGCGAGCGGAGGGCGCGACGCATCCGTTCTGCAGGCGCGTTACATCGCGCTTGGCTGTGTGCCGGAGCGACGCGAGCGGCAGGCAGCGCGCGATACCGCTTCGGGGCCGATGTCGATCGGCAGTGCCTCGATGCTCTATTGCGTGCGGCCCTCGGACGGTTATTTCTTCCCGGCGCCGAAATCGCAATTCGCCAGGGACACAGACCTGAAGGAGACCACCGACCAGTGCCGCTTCATCTGCAGTGATCCTGGCATGGAGGTATTCGCCCTGACCGATCCCAGCCTGGAAACCGATGAGATGATCTCGGTCACCGAACGCAAACCCTATAAGGATCTCCCGACGGCATTTCGTTATCGCGACGCGGATGCCTTCAAGAGTTGCGACCTGAAACGTTACTACAGCCGGGTCAACGAGATGCGCGCGCGCACGGTAACGCCGGGCAATATGGAAAACGCAGTCATTCCGTTGCCGACTGGGAGGCCCACTGCCGGCCCGACGAACATTGGTACCCCGGCACCGCTGGCGCTGGTGGAGGAACCGGTACCAGCCCGGGCCGTGCGCGTCGTCGGACCGTCATTCCTGCCGGATCCGTGAAGACATATGGCGGACTTTGTTGCTGGCGGTTGACGCAACGCGGCCGCCACATGGCGGTCTCGTGCCGCGTAACAATCGAATTGAACGGTGGCGGCTGATGCCAATGCTTGATGTCGCCGTTATTTCGTCCCACATCGGTTGGGATGAACAGTGAGGTACGGGAGCATGATAGCGGTCTGCTGTGGGGCTTGACCCCATCGCTGATCCTGCATGCGCTCGTCATCGCGCTTCTGGTCTATGGATCGTCGAGGCTTCCCCAACAGAATCCAGACGATGGCGCGGTCAGTGTCGTCATGGTGCCGCCGCCCGAACAGATGAAGCCGGAACCGGTCCCGCCGCCAGAAGAGGCCAAGGTCGAAAAACCGCCGGAACCGAAAGTCGAAAAACCGATCGAGCAGAAAGCTGAAAAGCCGTCCCAGCCGCCGTCTTCAATCGAGGAGCTGAAGCCTGTTTTCCAGTACGGGGCGAAGGACTCCGGTCCAAAGAAATCCCTCGACGGCAGCAGTGCGCAAGATAGCCCGACGTCGCCGGCGAAGAGCGAGGGCGCGCAACAGTCTGATGTCGTGAAAGACAACGAGAACAGATCCGCGGCCGAGCCAGATCGTCCGAAACAGGAAGACGCGGCAGGCAATCATGAGGCCATGCAGGAAGTAGAGAAGGCAGAGACAACTGAACCAGACGCCGAGGCAAATGGCGCCGAGAAGGCCGCGACTGATGATATCGGCCAAATTGAGCTCCCCATGGCTGCCGCAGCGCCGCAGCCCAGGCCTGCAAAAGTCGCCAAGCCGAAAGGCGGCGGTGCAAAAAAGCCAAGCTCCGTGGACGTGGCGGCCCTAGCCTCATCACAGGGCGATTCCAGCCTTCCTGGAGTTCGGCGGCTCTACTCGCAAGGTGCAACCGGCGATCCGTTTGCGGGGACCTCGATGGATGGCGTGCCGCGCGATCAACGGGCCGGCAAACTCTGCGCAACCGCGTTGCAGCAACGGCTTCTCGACGAAGGTTACTTCGCTGGATTGCTTCCGTACCGTCTGCTCAAGTCAGGCAATGTCCTGGACGTTCCGGACGCCACCTTTCGCACGCGAACGGCCTGGTACAGGGTGAGCTTCAGATGCGAGCTCGACGCCAATGCGACGCGGGTGTTGTCCTTTGTTTCCCGTACGGGAGCGCTTGTTCCGCAGGCTGAATGGGCAGACCTCGATCGGTCTGCCCGCAAACAAGATTTGTAAAGTGCCCGCGGAATCCGGTCGAAACCGTTATGGCTGCTGTCGCTACAGCAATCAGCCGGACGTTTTCGCCTGCCAGGCCTTGATTGCCTCGTCGAAGACCTTGTCGCCGGGCAGACCCTTTTCCATGGTGATCAGCGCGCGACGTCCCGACTTGTAGACGACCGGGATGTCGATCCATTCCTGGTTGCGCAGCAGCGTCAGGTTCGCGTCCTGGTCGGCCTTGGTGTCGTTCAGCGCAACCAGGAAATAGCCGTCGGCGATCTTGGCGGGCACGCCGATCAGCGGGCTGCCGGCCTCCTGCTCGGACGTCTTCATGGCGATGCGCAGCACATTGTCGATGCCGCCGCCTTCGAAGCCCTGCGGGGTAAGGAAGATCATCTCGATGATGTGGCTGGCCGGCAGGGTCTGGTCGGCATTGCGACGAATGGTCATGCGCAGCTGCACGTCCTTGGCCGGCACCGTCACTTCGGCACGGATCGCCGGTTCGGGAGGCGCATCGCCGCCTGGCGATTCCTGGACGACGGACCAGACGATGTTGCCAGGCTGGGCCGATCCTTCAGCCGAGCTGGTGCGTTCTTCGTAATAGATCGCCTTCTGGCCGACCGGGATTGCAGCCGGCTGGTTGCCTGCTTCCGGCGCGGGGGGCGTCGTTGCAGGCGTTGCCGGGGCTTCGGTGCCGGATGCCGGCGATTGTCCCTGCGCCGGTTGCGCCTGGGCCGGCGGTGTTGCGGGCGGGGGCGTCGTCAGGGCGACGATGGACGTGCCTTCGCCAACGCTGGTGCTGCCTCCGGCGCGACCGGGGTCAGTCTCCTTGCCGTCAGGCAGCAGGCGCTGGGTGAGCTTCTGCGACTCGCCATTCTCCGCCGCCGGAGCGGGGGAGGGGTTGGTGGCCGTGTTCGGCTGAGCCGGCGCCGGTTCGGCGGGCTTAGCCGGCGTCGCCGGCTGCGCGGGCGTGTTGTCGGCGGTCTCCGTCTTGCCGAGGCCGAACATGTCCTTGAAGGCGTCCCTGTTCAGCCAAACGCCGTATCCGCCACCGCCCAGGATGACGAGCGCCACGACCGCGGCGATGATACGGCTGAACCCACGCTTCTGTTCCGGCTCCTCGATGTCGTCGAAGGTTTCGTCTGAGACGTCGTCGATAGACTGATCCCTGAAAACGGAATCCTGGGTCGCCCGTTCCGCTTCTCGCCGCGTGTTGGCTTCGAAGGCCTGCGCCAACGGGCGTTCGGGTGCCGAGGATGTCGGTTTGTCGAAGTCGAAAACAGGCTTGGTTTCAGCCTTCGGTTTTGGCCAGACAGGTTCCAGGGCAGGCTTCGAACCCGGAAGATCGGGCTCCGATCTGGGAGCCGGAACCGGCTGCGGTTTCGGGTCAGGCTGGCGTGCCTCAGGCAGCGGCCGCTGCCATGAAGGCGGCGCGGGGCGTTCTTCCGCGCGAGCAGGCGCCGGCGGTTGTGGTGCGGGAACCGGCGTTTCGGTTCTCGTCGCAGGTCGCGCGTGGCTCTGCTGGGTCCGATTGCGATCGATCGACGAGAAGATGTTCTCGAGTTCCGCAAGCGGGTCGAGCGGTTGCGCCGTCTTTGTGTAGTTTTTTTCGACCGCGTCAATCGCATCCTCGAGCGCCTTGCGCTGACGATCGGCAACCGCGGCAGGCGGCGGCGGGTTGATCGCTGCGAGCTTGCTCTCGATGGTGGCGCGTGCCTTGTCGTAGACCTTGGCGCGCACATCCGGCGTCGTCTCGCCGAGCCCGTCGAGCGTCTTTTTCAGAACCGCAACGAAATCTGCCATGCTTCAATCGAACCTGTCGTTCGTTTCCAGGACAGGCCCTCGCAAATCAGTGGGCCTGTCAGGTCTTTGACAATTAATCTTCAAACGGATCGGTCACAAGTATGGTGTCGTCCCGCTCGGGGCTGGTGGACAGGAGTGCTACCGGCGCACCGATCAATTCCTCGATGTAGCGCACGTACTTCACTGCCTGTGCCGGCAATTCGGCCCAACTTCTCGCCCCTGCAGTCGTTTGCGACCATCCCTCCAATGTTTCGTAGATCGGCTTAACCGCAGCTTGTGCCCGCATTGAGGCAGGCAAATAGTCTATCCGCTGGCCGTCAAGCTCATAACCGACGCAGATCTTGATCTCCTTCAGCCCATCCAGAACATCGAGCTTGGTCAGAGCGATGCCTGTGATACCCGACGTCTTGACCGTCTGACGCACCAGCACGGCGTCGAACCAGCCGCAGCGGCGCGGGCGACCGGTATTGACCCCGACCTCGCGGCCGACCGTGGCCAGGTGCCGCCCGACCTCATCGTCCAGTTCGCAGGGGAAAGGCCCTTCGCCGACGCGCGTGGTGTAGGCCTTGGTGATGCCGAGCACATAACCGATCGCGGTCGGGCCGAGGCCCGAACCGGCCGCGGCCTGGCCCGCCACCGTGTTGGAGGACGTGACGAACGGATAGGTGCCGTGGTCGTTGTCGAGCAGCGCACCCTGCGCGCCTTCGAACAGGATGCGGGCGCCGGTCCGGCGCTTTTCGTCCAGCACGCGCCAGACCTGGTCCATGAAAGGCAAGATCTCGTTGGCGACGGAGGTGAGTTCGTCATGGATTGTCTGGGGATCGATCTCGTTCAATCCCATGCCGCGTCGCAGCGCGTTGTGATGGGTAAGCAGACGCTCGATCTTGAGCATCAGCGTTTCGGGCTCGGCGAGATCGATGAGGCGGATCGACCGGCGTCCCACCTTGTCCTCATAAGCAGGTCCAATACCGCGGCGGGTGGTGCCGATCTTGAGGCCCGAATTCGCGTCTTCGCGGATTGCGTCAAGTTCGCGATGCAACGACAGAATCAGCGGGGCGTTGTCGGCGATGCGCAGGATTTCCGGGGTGATCGTCACGCCCTGATCGCGCAGCTTCTGAAGCTCCGTGATGAAGTGGTGCGGGTCGACCACCACGCCATTGCCGATGACGGAGAGTTTGCCTTGCACAAGGCCCGATGGCAGCAGTGCCAGTTTGTAGCTGACACCATCGATGACCAGTGTGTGGCCGGCGTTATGGCCACCGTGGAAGCGCACGACCACATCGGCGCGGTCGGCCAGCCAGTCCACGATCTTGCCTTTGCCTTCGTCGCCCCATTGCGAGCCGACGACCACCACATTGGCCATGTCACTATCCCTTGCTCAACACCAAAAGCGGGCCTCGAAGCCCGCCACGACAGGCCCATATAGCCTCAAGCCCCTCGTTGCGCGACCCTTTCTTTGCCGGAAAAGCCATCCTTTTGTTTTGGCACATGATCTCGATCAGAAAGGCCCCGACCTTTCAGGATCATGTGCTCGGCACAAGATTTTGGCTTTTGGCATCATTTACTTGAGCGAGGCAGCGCCATAGTCGGGATGTCATCGCCCCGATCCGATCCGGCGGAGACTGCCGCATGCATCGCAAAGCCTATTTTCTGCTTCTTGTCACCACGCTGCTGTGGGGTGGCAACGCCGTGGCCGGAAAACTCGCGGTCGGCCATGTCTCGCCGATGACGCTGGTTTTCTTCCGTTGGGTGATGGCCGTCCTCATCCTGCTGCCGATCGGTGGCCGTGCCTTGATGGAAGACTGGCCGATCATCCGGCGCCATCTGTTCCTGCTTCTCGTTCTCGGTGCGTGCGGCTTTTCACTTTTCAATGTGATTTTCTATGCGGCGCTGAACTACACGACGGCGATCAATGTTTCGATCGAGCAGGCCAGCATGCCGATCCTGATCATTGTCGCGAATTTCCTGTTCTTCCGTCTCAGGATCGGCTGGCTGCAGGCGCTCGGCGTCTTGCTGACCATCGTCGGTGTCGTTCTCACCGCCAGCCATGGCGACCCGACCCAACTGCTGAAACTCAACCTGAACTTCGGCGATGCGATCATGCTGATAGCCGTCGTGCTCTACAGCGGCTATTCGGTCGGCCTGAGACTGAAACCCGCCCTGCAGTGGCAAAGCCTGATGTTGGCGCTGTCGATTGCCGCACTCGTGGTTTCGGTGCCGTTCTTCATCTGGGAGGTCGCCAGCGGTACGGCCATCTTCCCCGATCCTGCCGGATGGGCGATCACGCTCTATACGGCGCTCGGCGCTTCGGTGATCTCGCAACTTACCTACATTCGCGGTATCGAGCTGATCGGCGCCAACCGCGCCGGGCTTTTCATCAACCTGGTACCGATTTTCGGCACCTTGCTGTCAATCCTGATCCTGGGCGAGGATTTCCACGTCTATCACGCCATTGCCCTGGCTTTGGTTTTCGGCGGTATCTGGCTGGCCGAGCATGGCAGCCGCCGTTCGGCCGCCTGAACCGCGCAATCATCAGGGCTCATCGGCCGCTTGTCCTTTGCAGGATATGGCCTAGGTTGAAACGCGGAGACCCGACAAGGGAAGCAGGATATGCTGGAGGGGACCGGAGCTCGAGGCGGGACGCCGATGGCGAAACCGGCCCTGTTTCTTCGAGGCCTGCAAGACTGGAGCGCTCGCGATCTCAGCGGCGACCTGTTCGCTGGCCTGACCCTTGCGGCGATTGCCATTCCCGAGCAGATAGCGACGGCCCGGCTGGGTGATTTCTCGCCGGAAGTTGGTTTTTTTGCCTTCATCGCGGCCGTGCTTGCCTTTGCGCTGTTCGGCGCCAGCCGGCACCTTTCGGTGGGTGCCGACTCCACAATCACGCCGATCCTTGCCGGCGGCCTTGCCCTGATCGCGACTTCGGGTTCGCCTCACTACGTGGCGATGGCTGCACTGCTTGCGCTGATGGTGGGCGCGATCGTGCTGGTCGGCGGATTGCTCAGGCTGGGTTGGATCGCGGATCTCCTGTCCGTGCCGGTGATGGCCGGGTTTCTCGCCGGCATTGCCATACACATCCTGGTGTCGCAATTGCCGGAGCTGCTCGGCCTGCCGCCAGGCAGTGGCAATGTCTTTCAGCGTCTGGCAGCCGTCAGGGCCGATCTCGGACAGGTCAATTTCTGGAGCCTGGCGCTTGGTGTGGCCGTGTTCGCGATCGTCATGGGGTGCGAGCGGATCAGTGCGCGCATTCCAGGCGCGCTGATTGCACTGGCACTGGCCACGCTGGTTGTGACCACACTCGACATGACAGGACGCGGCGTTGCCGTCCTGGGCAGCTTGCCGGCGGGTCTGCCGGGGCTTGGCCTGCCGCAGGTGACCTTCGACGACATGCGTACGCTGGTTCCGCTGGCGCTGCTGGTGGCGATCATCGTCATGGTGCAGACGGCTGCCACAACGCGGTCCTTCGCCGGCGATTCCGGCGTGCCTGCTGATGTCAATCGTGACTTCGTCGGCGTTGGAGCGGCAAGCCTGCTGTCCGGACTGGCGGGCGCCTTTCCCGTCAATTCCAGTCCACCGCGTACTGCCATCGTCAGCGAGACCGGCGGGCGTTCGCAGCTCTCCTGTCTGATCGCAGCGACAGTGGTGCTGTTGCTTGTGCTGTTCGGGAAAGGCCTGCTCGCCAACGTGCCGCAAGCCGCGCTTGCCGGCATCCTGTTTTTCGTGGCGATGCGCATCCTGCGCTGGCAGACATTCTTTGGCACGTTTCGCCAGGCGCCGCTGGAATTCGTGCTGATCATGATCACCGCGATTGCCATCGTCGCCCTTCCGATCGAGGTTGGCGTGGCGATCGGCATCGGCCTTTCCCTGCTGCATGGCCTTTGGGGCATGACCCAGACGACAGCTATCGAGTTCGAAAAAGTACCCGGCACATCGATCTGGTGGCCGCCAGGTGCCGAGCCAACAGGCGAGCGCGTACCCGGCGTACTTGTGGTCGCCTTCCAGGCTCCGCTTTCCTTCGTCAATGCAGAGAGATTCGGTGAGGATTTCCGGATCATGATCGACGCCCGCGTCCCGAAACATGTCGTCTTTGAAGCCAGCAGCGTCATCGACATCGACTTCACTGCGGCACAGGCTCTTGGCGGGGTGATCGAGCACTGCCGAAAAGCCGGCATCTCGTTCCGGATCGCCCGGTTGGAAGCGGTGCGGGCGCAAAGGGCGCTGGAGCGGTTCGGCATCGTGGCGATGCTGGGGCCGAATGCCATTTTCCGCAGCGTCGACAACGCCATCGCAGACATCACCGCCGGCGAGCGGGACGGGCAGATGCCGTCGCCATCAACCTAGAGCGTTTCCGTTGTTCACGGAACGCTCCAACTTTTTGGTCTTACGCAATTCCGGACGGAAAACCGTTACACACTTTCCTGGAATTGCTTTTCGGAAGGATGAACCATGCCACGGAACATCGTCCCAGTCCTGCATCCGGTTTCTGTCGCCGAATTGCGTCCGACACAAATGACCGTCGGCCTGCGTGAGGTCGCGTTCAAACGCAAGGAGCTGCGCGCGTTGCCGGCTGGCAAGAAGGACAACTTTCTCGGGGTGCATTTCATCCCGGCGGTGATCGGACCAAAGCAGCGCCCCTTCGTCGTTGACCATCATCATCTTGCCCGAGCCCTGCACGAAGAGGGTATCGGAAAAGTGCTGATCAACGTTCTCGCGGACCTGTCGAGGCTCAGCAAGGACGAATTCCTGGTGTTCCTGGACAACCGCGCCTGGATGCATCCTTTCGATGCATCCAGGCGCCGGCGTGGTTACGAAGACCTGCCGAAATCAATCGACAAGCTGGTCGACGATCCGTACCGCAGCCTGGCCGGCGCGGTGCGACAGGCCGGTGGTTATGCCAAGGATACGACGCCGTTCGCGGAATTCCTTTGGGCGGACTTTTTCCGCCGGCGCGTTGATGCCGGCCAGCTCGCTGACAATTTCGAAAGGGCGGCCAGGAAGGCCGCCGTCTTGGCGCGGGATAAATCCGCAAGCCACCTGCCGGGCTGGAGCGGCCCCGATGACTGAGCATCCAATCTCACGCCGGCAGGTGCCGAAAGGCACGGAGGTTACCCCGCGCCTTTCTAAGTCTGTCAATGAAGGGGGTCAGGCCGGACCGACGTCGAACTGCAGCCGCTTGGCCGAATCGATCGTCTCGTGCGCGCGCAACTTGGCCAGAACTTCTTCGGGGAACGGAGCGTCGAGGTAGAGCAAGGCGATCGCATCGCCACCCGGCCGGTTGCGGCCGAGCTGGAAGTTGGCGATGTTGACGCCGTTCTCGCCGCAGACGGTGCCGAGCAGGCCGATGATGCCTGGCGCATCGGCGTTGGTCGTATAGAGCATATGCTGGCCCACCTCCGCGTCGAGGTTGATGCCCTTGATCTGGATGAAGCGCGGCTTGCCATCGGAGAAGCAGGTACCGGCGATCGAGCGTGTCATGTGTTCTGTCTTGACGGTCAATTTGATGTAGCCGTCGAACACGCCCGACTTGTCGCGCTTGACCTCGGCGACGATGATGCCGCGCTCCTTCACCATGATCGGTGCCGACACCATGTTCACATCGGCCACCTGAGGCCGAATCAGACCGGCAAGGGCCGCGCTGATCAACGCCTTGGTGTTCATCTGTGCCGTCGAGCCGTCAAACAGGATCTCGACCTCCTTGATCGGGTCTTCGGTGACCTGACCAACGAAGGCGCCGAGCACTTCGGCCAGCTTGACGAAGGGCTTCAGCCGCGGAGCTTCCTCCGCAGTGATCGAAGGCATGTTGATGGCGTTGGTGACGGCACCCTTGACCAGGTAATCCGCCATCTGTTCGGCCACCTGGAGCGCGACGTTCTCCTGCGCTTCCGAGGTGGAGGCGCCGAGATGCGGCGTGCAGACGACATTCTCCATGTTGAAGAGTTCGTTCTGCTCCGCCGGCTCGACTTCGAAGACGTCGATGCCGGCGCCGGAGACCTTGCCGCTCTTCAGGCCCGCGATCAGGTCCTTCTCGACCACCAGGCCGCCGCGCGCGCAATTGATGATGCGCACGCCATCCTTCATCCTGGCGATGGCTTCGGCGTTGATGATGTTGCGCGTCTTGTCGGTCAGCGGCGTGTGCAAGGTGATGAAGTCGGCGCGCGCAAACAGTTCGTCCAGCTCCACTTTCTGGACGCCCAGTTCCTCGGCACGCTGTTCGGACAGGAACGGGTCGAAAGCGACGACATGCATCTTCAGGCCGACGGCGCGGGTGGCGACGATCGAGCCGATATTGCCGCATCCGATCAGGCCGAGGGTCTTGCTGGTGATCTCCACGCCCATGAAGCGGTTCTTTTCCCATTTGCCGGCATGGGTAGAGGTGTTGGCTTCCGGGATCTGGCGGGCGACCGCAAACATCAGGGCGATGGCATGTTCGGCCGTGGTGATCGAATTGCCGAACGGGGTGTTCATGACGATGATACCGCGTCGCGATGCGGCAGGGATATCGACGTTGTCGACGCCGATGCCGGCGCGCCCGACGACCTTCAGGTTGGTCGCTGCGGCGATCAGCTTTTCGGTCACCTTGGTCGCGGAGCGGATGGCGAGACCATCATACTGGCCGATGACTTCGAGCAGCTTTTCCTTGTCCTTGCCGAGATCGGGCAGGTAGTCGACTTCGACACCGCGATCCTTGAAGATCTGCACGGCGGTGGTGGAGAGTTTGTCGGAAACGAGTACGCGGGGCGCCATTGCTGCCTCCTTGAAGAGTGATTGAATCGTCAGGGAAAGGGCGGCCTCTTTGCTGGAGCATGATCCCGAAAACCGGTTCCCACTTTTCGGGATCATGCTCTGCGGCCGCCGCAGGTTTGTGTCAGGCTGCGGCCTTGAACGCCGCCTTCTGGTTCGCAAAGGCCCAGTCGAGCCACGCGGTCAGCGCAACCAGATCAGCCGTCTCGACAGTGGCGCCGGCCCAGATGCGAAGTCCGGGAGGAGCATCGCGGTAATGACCGATGTCGAAGGCGACGCCTTCCTTGTCGAGCGCCGAGACGATGCCCTTGGCAAAGGCTGCCTGGCCGTCGGCGTCGAGCGCCGTGACATCCGGGTCGACGATCGACAGACAGATCGAGGTGTTCGAGCGCGTCTCCGGGACCACGGCCAGATTGTCCAGCCAAGCCGACTTCTGCACGAAAGCGTCGAGTGCCGCGAAATTGGCGTCGGCGCGCGCAATCAGCGCATCGAGGCCCCCCAACTTCTTTGCCCAGTTCAAGGCATCGAGATAGTCTTCAACGCACAGCATCGAGGGCGTGTTGATCGTCTCGCCCTTGAAGATGCCTTCGATCAGTTTGCCGCCCGAGGTCAGGCGGAAGATCTTGGGCAAAGGCCATGCCGGCTTGTAGGTTTCAAGCCGCTCGACGGCGCGTGGCGACAGGATGAGCATGCCGTGTGCGCCTTCGCCGCCGAGTGCCTTCTGCCAGGAGAAGGTGACGACGTCGAGCTTGGCGAAATCGAGCCGCTGAGCGAAAGCCGCCGAGGTGGCATCGCAAATCGTCAGGCCCTTGCGATCATCGGGAATGAAATCGCCGTTGGGCACACGCACGCCGGAAGTCGTGCCATTCCAGGTGAAGACGACATCGCGGTCGAAATCGATTTTCGCCAGGTCGGGCAATTCGCCGTAAGGCGCTTCGAACTTGCGCACATCGTCGAGCTTCAGCTGCTTGACCACGTCGGTGATCCAGCCGGCGCCGAAGCTTTCCCAGGCGATCATATCGACGCCGCGTTCGCCAAGCAGCGACCAGAGCGCCATTTCGACGGCCCCGGTGTCGGATGCCGGCACGATGCCGATGCGATAATCCGCCGGGACTTGCAGAATTTCACGGGTGAGGTCGATGGCGTCGGCCAGCTTGACCTTGCCAATCTTGGCGCGGTGCGAGCGACCCAAAGCGGCGTTCTTGAGCGCCTCGACCGACCAGCCGGGACGCTTCGCACAGGGACCTGAGGAAAAATTGGGATTGGCCGGACGCACGTCCGGCGTGGGGAGAGCAGTCATCGTGGTCTATCCTTCCAGATAGTAAGCCCCTCGGTGGGGAGGGGTGGCCCACGGACGGCGATAGGACTTCAGCCAGCCGACGTCAAGAGCAAAGTTTTTGTCGTTTGCGAGATATTGGTTCTGCGGCAGCGGCAAGCCACAAAACAAACGGCAGGCTCGAGCCTGCCGTTTGTTTTTCAGATGAGTGGGTGTGTCCTACCAGAGATCGTAGCGTACGCCGACCTTGAACTGGTGGTAGTCGATGCCCTTGTTCAGGACCACCGCGTTGTTGTCGAACGAAACGTAGCGCGCGCTCGGTGCCGATTTGTATTCGTAGCCGAAGTCGAGCTCGACGTTCTTCGAGACCTGATAGGCGAAGCCGGCATTGAGTGAATAGATCAGGCCAAGCTGCTTTTCTGCGTCCGCAGAACCCTCATAGGTCGAAGCGTCGTCGCACCTGAAGGCTGTGGTTGTTGTTACGTTGCCGCCCTGGATCACCGTGGGGCTCGGCTCGGTACAATGGCGATCGCCCGTCGAGCTGCGATACCTGGAGTAAATAAGACCAAGGCCTCCACCGATGTAAGGTGTCACTCCGGCAAACGTGCCGAGATCGACGAAGAGGTTGGCGGTGCCATCAAAGGCACTGTTGGTCCCCGCATTCTGCCCCTGGCAATTTTGCGATACACGCCGGCTGTCGACAAAAACCGAATCCTCCAGGCCTGGATTGCGAATAACCGTTGTCGTCGTCTGAGTTCCTTCGCAGCTTGACAGGAAATCAGTCGAGAATTCGCTTTTCGGCAGGAGGCCTAGGTTGAGCTCGGCACGCAGGTAATCATTGATGTGATAGCCTATGCCGACCGAGCCGGAGACCGGATTGGTGCTCGACGAGAACGCCGCGGTGTTCTCGAAATACTTGTAGGGTTTATTGAAATTGTACCCGACGTCGCCGCGCAGATACCATCCCGAACCAACCTCCACCGGTTGATATTCCGGCGCCTGATCGACATAGATCGGCGGATCGTAGTCGGCAGCAAGCGCCGACATCGGCGGCAGAAGCACTGCAGCAGCCAGAGCCAGCGCTATGTGCAATTTGAATTGCATGGATTCAAGCTCCCAAACCCGCGCCGATCACCACGCGATCACGGCCCCGTCTGAGAGCATTCTTAACTATAGTGGTTAAGTCACCGTTAAGGATAACGAACCGTTACCCGTTTGATCTTGCTGAGCTTGGCGGATGCTTGAGCGTCCTGGCTCAGCGTTCGGTCAGCTTCAGCTCGATACGGCGATTCTTGGATCGTGCATCGTCGGTGTCGGCGGCATCCAGCGGCTGATACTCGCCGAAGCCTGCCGCGACCAGCCGATTGGCCGGAACACCATTGGCGATCAGGAATTTGACCACGGAAGTCGCGCGCGCGGACGACAGTTCCCAATTGTCCTTGAAACGGCCGGCACCTGAAAGCGGTCGATTGTCGGTATGTCCATCGACACGCAGCACCCAATTGATCTCGGGCGGAATTTCCTTCTGCAATTCGATGATCGCATCGGCCAGCTTCTTCATCTCGACCTTGCCGGCGTCGTTGATTTCTTCAGAACCAACCGGGAAAAGCACTTCGGACTGGAAAACGAAACGGTCACCGACGATGCGGATGTTCTCGCGGTCGGAAAGAATCTCGCGCAGGCGGCCGAAGAAATCCGACCGGTAGCGGTTCAGTTCCTGCACGCGCTGGGCAAGCGCGACGTTCAGCCGACGGCCGAGATCGGCGATCTTGGTGTTGGATTCGCGGTCTCGTGTTTCGGAGGCGTTCAGTGCGTCCTCAAGGGCGGCGATCTGCTTGCGCAGTGCCGAAATCTGCTGGTTGAGCAGTTCGACCTGGCTCAGCGCACGCTGGTTGACCTGGCGTTCGGTGTCGAGTTCTCCCTCTAGCTTGGTGGCACGCTGGCTGGCGGCATTGCCTGCACCAGAGCCGGCGTCCAGCAATTGTTGCAGGCGACTTTTTTCCGCCTCTACTGCGGAGAGTGACGCCTGCAGATTGGCCAGAGAATCCTGGGCATCCTGGCTATTGCTCTTTTCCAGGGCCAGAAGCTGCGTCAGTTCGTTGATCTGTGCGTTGAGCCGGTTGAGCACCACATCCTTGCCGGAAATCTCGCGGCTGAGCAGGAACTGCGCCAGCACGAAGACAGAGAGCAGGAACATGATGGCGAGCAGCAGTGTCGAAAGCGCATCGACGAAGCCCGGCCAATAGTCGATGTGGCGATAGCTGCGTCGCCCCCTTGCGAGCGCCATCTAGTTGCGCTCCCGGCTTTTCAGGGCCTCTGCGATCTTGTCCAGCGTGGCACGCATGGCCTTCTGCTCGTCGGATTGCGCTTCGACCCAGTCGCGCATGATCTGCTGCTCGGAGCGCATGTTCTTGACCAGGCCAGAAATGCCATCGGCCAGATTGGCCATCGCGGTCGCAACGCGCGGGCTGGAGCTGTCGCTCTCGCTCATGTGACGCAGGCGTTCCGAAAGGGCGCGCAATTCGTCTGAGGACTCCGAACGCGACGCATCGGCTGTGCCGATATCCGAAGAAAGGTCGGTGACCGTCGACAGCCAGTTTTCAAGCTCGACATAAAAACGGTTCTGCGCGCGGCCAGCCTGCAGGTCGAGGAAGCCAAGCACGAGCGAGCCAGCAAGGCCAAACAGCGAGGACGAAAAAGCTGTGCCCATGCCGGAGAGGGGAGCCGACAGGCCCTGCTTCAATGCATCAAGTACGGCTGCCGCATCGCCCGAGCCGGGGTCGAGCGACTGGATCGTCTCGCTGATCGAACCGATCGTATGCAGCAGGCCCCAGAAGGTTCCGAGCAGGCCGAGAAAAACCAGCAAGCCGACCAGATAGCGGGAGGTGTCGCGGCTTTCGTCGAGGCGGGTGCCGATCGAATCGAGCATGGTCCGCATGGCGCTGGTCGAAAAGGCGAGCGAGGACGAGCGACCGATCATCGCTTTCATCGGGGCGAGCAACACCGGTTCGGTGGTTTCGGAACCAGCCCGGAACGAATTCACCCAGCGGACTTCGCGAAACAGCCTGCCAACCTGGACGAAAGCCAGCAGGATGCCGACGACAAGCACGCCGACGATCAGGCCGTTGAGACCGGGATTGGTGACGAAGGCCGTCGATATCTGGCGCGACAACACGATTGCGATGAAGGCGACGATGGCCAGAAAGATCACCATCGTCAGCACGAAAACCTGTGGACTCGAAAGCTTGTGCGGGTCGTAGCTCAACACATCCGAACCCCGGCCGGCAGTCATGGATTTGAGAAAGGTCATTCCTGCCCCGTTTGCGATGTCGTCGCCGAATAGGATTGCCGCGACTCTAAACGGAAATGTGACGAAATTGGAAGGCGCCGAAATGCGGTGTCACAGCCGGTTGATGACCAGGCTGTCCAGCATGGCAGCAAAATGCAGGCCTGCGCCGGCGACCACGAAGCCGTGCCACAGCGCATTGTGGAACCGCAAACCCTTCCAGACAAAGAAGATGACACCCAGCGAATAGACGATGCCGCCGGCGAGCAGAAGCCCAATGGCCGTTGGCGGCAGCGTTCCGACAAGCGGTTCGACCAGGACGATCCCGCTCCAGCCGATCGCCAGATAAAAGACAATGGCAAGGCGATCGAAGCGACCGGGCAGGAAAACCTTGATGGCGATTCCGGCAACAGCTGCCGTCCAGATCAGGCCGAGCATCCAGCCGGCGAGCGCGGCGTCGCTGAGCTGAGCCAGAAAGGGTGTGTAGGTTGCGGCGATCAGCAGGTAGATCGCGGCATGGTCAAACCGGCGCAGCAGCCACTTCACGCGTGATGTCACCGGCCAGAGATTGTAGGCCATCGATACGGAAAGGACCGTGAGCAGCGCCACGACGTAAAACACCGCAGCCACATATTCGCCCGGTCCCGCGTGAAAGGTAGCCAAGGTCAGCATGGCCGAACCCGCGGCAATCGCCAGCACGATGCCGACGGCGTGGACGATGCCGTCAGCGATCATCTCGGCACGCGAATAGTGCCATCGCCCGACAAAGGGGATGTCGATAGCCGTCTCGGATCGGCCTTCGCTCATGGGTTCACCTGCATTCGTCTTATCTGGGCAGTCGCAGGCGAGTATTTCAAGCTTCTGTAACGGTTTCGTGGCTGCGGCATAATTCACACATCGGCCCAAAATCGTGCTCGATTTTGGGCCGATGTGTGAATTCAAGGTGTCAGAGCATTCTAGGCGAACGGACGCGTGCTGCGCGTCAGCGTGCGGCGATCGGCTTCTTCAGCGTCGCGAGCAGTGCGCGATGGATCGCCTCGTTGCCTGCAACGACGCTGCCGTTTTCCAGCATGCCCTGGCCGCCATCAGGATCGGATACATAGCCGCCAGCTTCGCGCACCATCAGGATGCCGGCAGCGATGTCCCAGGCCGAGAGTTTGTCTTCCCAATAACCATCCATGCGACCCGCGGCGACATAGGCGAGGTCAAGAGCGGCAGAGCCGAGGCGGCGAATGCCGGAGACCTCGGCCATCACATTGCGCAGTTCGATGAGGAAATTGCCGTGGTGTCCGCGGCCGAGATGCGGCACGCCGCAGCCGATAACGGTGTCGGATAGCTTGTTGCGCGCCGCGACGCGCAGCCGGCGATCGTTCATGAAGGCGCCGCCGCCGCGCTCCGCCGTATACAGTTCGTCCATGGCCGGATTGTAGATGACGCCGGCGACGATCTGGCCCTGGCGCTCCAGCGCGATCGAGACCGAGAAGATCGGAATGCCATGCAGGAAGTTGGTGGTTCCGTCCAGCGGGTCGACAATCCAGCGGTGCTGGTCGTCATCGCCGCCGACCGTGCCACGCTCTTCCATCAGGAAAGCGTAGCCCGGCCGGGCCTTGGAAAGTTCGGTAAAGATGATGTCCTCGGCCTTGCGATCGGCCTGGCTGACATAGTCGCCCGGCCCCTTCATCGAGACCTGCAGGTTCTGCACCTCGCCGAAGTCGCGCGACAGCGAGCGGCCCGCCTTCATCGCGGCCTGGACCATGACATTGAGAAGGGCGGAACGCGCCATGCTGGTTAGTCCTTGGTGTGCGGGCCAACTGGCGCTGGCCTGGCCTCGAATGCAAGCAGGCCGGCTGAGCTGCCGGCCCTGGATATCAGTCCGCGCGGCGAACGTAGGTGATTTCGTTGGTGTCGACGATGATGCGTTCGCCCGACGAGATGAACGGCGGCACCAGAACGCGGACGCCGTTCTCGAGCACCGCCGGCTTGTAGGACGAAGCCGCGGTCTGGCCCTTCACGACCGGGTCCGCCTCGGTAATGGTCAAGGTGACCTGGTCCGGCAGTGCGATGCCGATCGGCTTTTCTTCGTAGAGTTCCACGGTCACGGTCATGCCATCCTGCAGGAAGGCAGCGCGATCACCGACAAAATCCTTCTGCAGCTCGAGCTGCTCATAGCTTTCGGCGTCCATGAACACCAGCATCTCTCCCTGCTCGTAGAGGAAGGAGAAGTCCTTCTGTTCCAGGCGCACCTTTTCGACCGTCTCGGCAGCGCGGAAGCGTTCGTTGAGCTTGGTGCCGTTGATGAGGTTCTTGAGCTCGACCTGGTTGTAGGCTCCGCCCTTGCCGGGTTTCACCGCATTGGTCTTCACCGCCACCCAGAGGCCGCCGTCATGCTCGATGACGTTGCCGGGACGGATTTCGTTGCCGTTGATCTTGGCCATGGTTGATTTGATCCGGAAAGAGAGCTGCGCCGAAAGGGCGATTTCGGCGCCTCCAAGACCATAATTTGCCGAAAGAGGCAAGAGAGGCGGCAAAATGCCTGTCTGTTTGCAAAGTCGTCAGGGTAGCCGGTTGGCCTTTTGCAACGCCTGCTTGGTCTGCTCTTCATCCAGGCCCTGCATGAAGTCGTCCATCTGCGGGTCGGCGAGGCCGGCGCGGCGCGCGACAATGAACCATGCCGCCGCCGTGACCAGATCTCCATCGACGCCGATGCCACCCTCATAGAGTTTTGCCAGCCTGTTCTGGGCAGCGACATTGCCGCCTTCAGCCGCGCGCTTCGTCCAGTTGAAGCCGGATTTCAGATCCCGCTTGCCGCCACGCCCGTCGATCAGCCATTGGCCGAGGTCGAGCTGGGCGGTGTCGTAATTCTGCTGTGCGGCCAGAACCAGAAGTTTTCTTGCCTCCGTGTCGTCCTTGGTCTTGCCGCCGGCACCGTTGGCGTAGATCTGTGCCATTGCGTACTGGGCATCCGCCAGGCCGGTCTCGGCCGCTTTTTGATAATAGAGAACGGCGCGGGTAAGACCCGCTTCGCCCGGATCCTGCTCCAACAGCAGCTGTGCGAGATTGAACTGCGCCAGGGGATTGCCAGCCTCGGCCGCTGCCTGCAGCAGGACCTGGGCCTTCTTTTCATCTTTCTTGATCTGGCGTCCGTCGATCAAGATCAGCGCATATTGGAACTGCGCTTCCGGTACGCCTTGTTCAGCAGCCCGCTGGTACCATTTGGCAGCCTCTGCGGCGTTGGCCGGCATGCCCAATCCGCGCGCCAGGATTTCCGCCACCAGGGTCTGGGCCGGAGCATCGCCTTCCTTGGCACGTTCCAATGCCAGATTGTAGGCCGTCTTGTAGAGGCCGCGCTGATAGGCGCCGTAGGCGGCATCCGGCGCCCTGCCGCCGAAGCGGGCTGGATCGACATTGGTTGCCGGTTCCGTCGTTGTCGCCGGTTGCGGCAACGGATTGGCTATCGGGCGATCGCCTTTCTTCGCCGTCGTTGATGAGTCGGGCAGGGGTATCGGCTGCGGCAGCTGTGGCGGCGTCGCCGAAGGCGTCGGCTCGGCTGGTACTGCTGTTTGAGAAGCCTTGGGTGTTTCTGTTGCAGGCTGATCTGGCGAGTTCGTTGACGGCTGCGGTGACGTGCTGGTCGCCGGCGTCTGGGTTGCAGGGGCAGGGTTCTCCGTTGCCGAGTCCTTCGGCGATGGAGCGGTTGCCGGCGGTACAGGAGCCGACGTTGCAGCGTCTGGTGCAACTGTCGGAGGGACCCCTGCGTCAGGCTTGGGGGATTCCGGCTTCGGGGCTCCGGCGGAGAGGTTGTCGGGGTTTGCCGTTTCCTGCGCCGGTGGTTGCGTCGGTTTCGGCGCTTCGGCAGTCTGGGCTTGCGCCTGCGACAAGGCGAAACCGACGGCAAGCACACCGGCCAGGGTAAAGCGCAGGCGCATCGTCAGTCCCCGAGGCGCGGCGCCGTTTCATCGAGCAAGGCGTTCGCCTTGGCGATCACGGTGGCGGGCTCTGCGCCTTCAGCGAAAACGGCCGCGGACAGAGCCACGAATTCCGCTCCGGTTGCGGCCACGGCCTCCACTGAGGCGACATCGGAGCCTGCCATGACGATGCAGGGAATTTCGATCATTTCGGCCCACCACCGCCCGAGCGAGAGGTTGCGCGGGTGCGGCTCCGGTTTGTTGTCGAATCCGAAGCGGCCGAAGAAGATGTAGTCCGGGCGCTGCTCGCCGAGTTCCAATGCATCATCGCGTGTCTTGGCGCCGCCAGCACCCACCATCATGCGGTCCTGCAGGCGGTCGATGGCGTCGGCAAGTTCCGCCTTGCCGTCCTCGACATGGAGGCCATCGGCCTTGACGCGCCCAGCAATGCGGCTGTCGCCGGCAATCACGACCGCGATGCCGGCGGCTTGCGCAGCGGGCACGATTTTTTCCGCGTAGGCCTGGAAACTGTCCTCATCCCGACTGTCCTGGGGCAGGATCAGCGAGGCAATGTCACCGCCGGCGAAGGCCGCGACAATGCGCTCTGCAGGTGTACCAGCCGGCGGAATGAGCACGATGCGGCAACGGTCGGGTGATGAGGTTTCGGTCATGGCGATATCTGGTTCCGGGTTCGCCTATGCGGGGCGAAGATGGTTGGATTGCGGCATAGACGAATGATGTGGTCTTGAACAGGCGTCGGCATGGAGCCGTCAGAAGTCGATCTTGTAACCCAAATGGGTTTGCTTGAAGCCAAGGCGTTCGTAGAAACGATGGGCATCGTGCCGGCTGCGATCGGTGGTGAGCTGTACGACCGTGCAGCCGCGCGTGCGGCATTGGTCGATAGCCCAGTCGATCATCCTCTGACCGAGCCCTCCGCTTTGACGGTCCCGTGTCACGCGCACGGCTTCGATCTGGCCCCTCAGTGCGCCTTTACGGGAAAGCCCGGGGATGAAGGTCAGTTGCAGCGTACCGACCACGCGACCAGCTTCGGTCATGACTGCCAGCAACTGGTTGGGGTCGGAGTCGATCGCCGCGAATGCCGTCAGATAGTTTTCGGCCAGGGGTTCACGGGTATCTTCGCGGCTGCTGCCCAGCAGGTCGTCGGCCAGCATCGCGACGATCGCGGCGACGTCACTTTGCTGAGCGCGACGGAAGGCAATATCGACCATGCAGGGTTTCTCCGTGTTCCGCCTCCGCAATAGGCGGCTGGCTGCGTACGGGCAAGTCCGAGGCCGACGACCTCAACGCGTTGGCACGACGGATAGATCTCCCTATGATGATGGCGAAAGGCAATCACCATGGCACAGAATATCTATGACCGGCCGGAGTTCTTCGCCGGCTACAGCAGTCTCGCTCGCTCAAGGGAAGGACTGGCGGGTGCTCCGGAGTGGCCGGCGTTGCAGGCAATGCTGCCCGACATCAAGAACCGTCGTGTCGTCGATCTTGGCTGCGGCTTCGGCTGGTTCTGCCGCTGGGCCCACGAACAGGGCGCGGCGAGTGTTCTTGGGCTCGATGTTTCGGAAAGGATGCTCGAACGCGCTGCTGCCACCTCGGACGCCGCGATCGAATACCGGCGCGCCGACCTTGAGGAACTGAGGCTTCCGGCAGCCACCTACGACATCGCCTATTCGTCTTTGGCGCTGCATTATGTCGAGGATGTCGGCCGGCTTTTCGCCACGGTCTTCCAGGCACTGGCGCCAGGCGGCATGTTTGTGTTTTCGACCGAGCATCCCGTGCTGATGGCGCCCTCCAACCCAGGCTGGCTGGATGTTGCCGAAGGCAAGAAGACGTGGCCTGTCGATCGCTATTTTATCGAAGGGCGGCGGACGACCGATTGGCTGGCCAAGGGTGTCGTCAAATATCATCGAACGATCGGTACCACTCTGAATGCGTTGATGGCGGCTGGCTTTGTGCTTGCTCATGTCGAGGAGTTCTGCCCGTCTGCCGAGCAGATCGCTGTTTGCCCGGAACTGGCGGAAGAACTCGAGCGCCCGATGTTCCTGTTGGTGTCCGCTCGTCGCTGATGCGCGGCAATTCTGAAAAGAGATTCCGATTTTCAGACCGATGCGCTAGGTAGAGGCACCATACTCTCAGGCATTTCCCCCGGCATGTCAGCTCTGCTCACCGATCCCTGGTTCTACGCCGTCGCCGTGCCTGCGGTCATCCTGGTGGGGCTCACCAAGGGTGGGGTCGGCGGCTTCGGCCTCATCGGTGTGCCGCTGATGGCGCTGGCAATGTCACCGGTGAAGGCGGCGGCGATCCTGCTGCCCATCCTGGTGGTGATGGATATCGTTTCGCTATGGACCTGGCGTGGTCAGCACGACAAGGCGACGCTCGTCGACATGCTGCCGGGTGCGCTTGTCGGCATCGGTATCGGCTGGGCGACGGCGGCGTTCGTGACAGCGGATATGGTGCGCTTCATCGTTGGCGCCGTCACCATCGCCTTTGTCGGGCGCTGGCTCTACGTCACCTACAGGCACGGCAGCTCCCATGTGGCGAAGCCGAACAAGCCGCTGGCCGCCTTCTGGGGGACGATCGCGGGTTTTACCAGTTTTGTCGCCCATGTCGGCGGACCTCCGTTCCAGGTCTATACGATGCCGCTGCGGATGGATCCGAAAGTGCTGACGGCGACCGGCGTGGTGTTCTTCGCCATCGTCAATGCCATCAAGCTCATTCCCTACTTCGCGCTCGGTCAGTTCGACGCCGCCAATCTCGCCGCATCGGCAGTGCTGATGCCATTTGCGCCGCTGTCGACTTTGGCAGGCGCCTGGCTGGTGCGGCGCATGCGGCCTGAGGTGTTCTATCCATTCACCTACGCCACGATCGCGCTGGTGGCGATCAAGCTGTTGTGGGACGGCATCGTCAGCCTTGTGTAGAGGATGACGATGCTCGCCGGCTGTGCTTAGAAATGCAGGTATCGTTTCGGAGGGCGGGATGACGAACCCCTATGCGCTGGATCTCGACAAGAATCCGGCCAATCACCAACCGTTGACCCCGCTGTCGTTCCTGGAACGGACAGCGAAGACATATCCCGACCATCTCGCCATCATCCATGGCCGCCAGCGCATCACATACCGCGATTTCTGGCGCCGTTCGCTGCAACTGGCATCGGCGCTGGCCAGGCAGGGCATCGGCAAGGGCGATACGGTGACGGTGATGCTTTCCAACACCCCGCCGATGCTGGAAGCGCATTTCGGCGTGCCGATGGTGAAAGCGGTGCTGCATTCGCTCAACACGCGCCTCGACGCGGCCGTTATCGCTTTTCAACTCGATCACGCAGAGACGAAGGTGCTGATCGTCGACCGCGAGTTTTCCGGTGTGATGAAGGAGGCGCTGGCGCTGGCCAAGGTAAAGCCGCTCGTCATCGATTACGACGATCCGGACTACGCGGCGGATGCGCCTTATCCGAAGGGCGAGCGTATCGGCTCGCGCGATTATGATGAATTCGTCGCGAGCGGTGCGCCGGATTTTGTCTGGGCGATGCCCGACGATGAGTGGGACGCGATCTCGCTGAACTACACGTCGGGCACCACCGGAAACCCCAAGGGCGTCGTCTATCATCATCGCGGCGCTGCCTTGATGGCCTACACCAACACCATTCACGCCGGCATGGGCAAGCACGCCGTCTATCTGTGGACGCTGCCGATGTTCCACTGCAATGGCTGGTGCTTCCCCTGGACGCTGGCCGTACAGGCGGGAACGCATGTCTGCCTGCGCTGGGTGCGGGCGAAAAGCATGTATGATGCCATCGCCGATCATGGCGTTACGCATCTCTGCGGCGCACCCGTCGTGATGGCGACGCTGATCAACGCCAGCGACGACGACAAGCGCGCGTTCTCGCACACAGTCACCTTCAATACAGCGGCGGCTCCGCCGCCCGAGGTTGTGCTGGCGGGAATGGCGGATGCCGGCTTCTCAGTCACCCACCTCTACGGCCTGACCGAAACCTACGGACCCGCAGTCGTCAACGAATGGCATGGCGAATGGGACGCGCTGGACAAGGGAATGCGCACCGCCAGGAAAGCGCGCCAGGGCGTGCGCTATGCGGCGCTGGAGGGCCTGACGGTGATGGATCCGGCGACGATGGAAGAGACACCGGCCGACGGTGAGACCATCGGCGAAGTGATGTTCCGCGGCAACATCGTCATGAAGGGGTATCTGAAGAACCGCAAGGCGACGGACGAGGCGTTCGCCGGCGGCTGGTTTCATTCCGGCGATCTCGGCGTCATGCATCCTGACGGCTATATCCAGCTCAAGGATCGCTCCAAGGACATCATCATTTCCGGCGGCGAGAACATCTCTTCAATCGAAGTCGAGGATGCGCTCTACAAGCACCCGGCCGTTGCGTCATGCGGTGTGGTCGCCCGCGCTGACGACAAATGGGGTGAAGTGCCGGTGGCCTATGTCGAGTTGAAGCCGGGCAAGGTTGCGACGGAAGCTGAGATCATCGAGCATTGCCGGGGGCTTCTCGCCCGCTTCAAGGTGCCGAAGGCCATCATCTTCCATGAGATACCCAAGACCTCGACGGGGAAAATCCAGAAGTTCCGGTTGCGGGAGATGGCCAAGGCCGGCTAGCGCATCGGCCTGAAATCGGCATCGATTTTCAGAAAGCACAATGGGCAGATTCAAAGTGTCAGAGCGTCCTTTGCGCGTCCAAAATGGACGCGCAGGCCCTCCTGCCGACCCCAACCATTCGGATCATGCTTTGCGTAGCACCGGCAGGGCAATGACAGCGAACAGCAGCATGGCCGCAAAGAACAGGATGGAGCAGATGCCAACCACAGGTTCGATGGCGGTGTTTCCAGCAAGCAGGATGTAGAGTGTCACCAGCAAGCCGATGCCGCTCAATGCCGTCAGCCAGAAATGGATCGTTGCCAGCCTTGTTTCACGGGCTGCCGGAAACAGATGGTAGAAGATGGCAAAGACCGCGGATGTCAGCCAGCCCGCCACCAGCGCATGTGCATGGACAGGCATTTCGGTGTGGTCCTGGCTGATCGCCATGTGCAGGCCCAACGCCATACCGCACAGCGCGTAGACGATAGCGAGCGCAAAGAAGTTCCGAGACACGCCTTGCATGGATAGTTTCCCCAGGTTGATCGTCTTGCCAGTGCAGACGAGAGCGCAAACGTTTGCGGCAACGGCATTCGTCCCGTTCTGCGCGGGCTGGCGCCGTTGCCGGTTTGCCGGGGAAAGATACTGCAAGAACAGGGAAATTGAGAGTGAGGTTTTTCACTCTGGAAGGGTCAGCGGTGGCGATTGCTGCTGTCCTGATACGGCACACTCGCGGCCGGGTTCTTAAAAAAATTTCGCCTCTGTTAAGAGTTCATTAAGCTTTACGAGCGTTTACTATGTGCATCCAGTGATCTGGATTCTTACCGAGTGGTTGGAGCCACTTTGTTTGACGCCTCCCTGTTAAACTCCTGAGAGCCGCCTCATCGCGGCTCTTTTTTTGTCCGGTCGCCCAGGCGTACCGCCTGTCGAACAGCTGTCGTTAACCGTTTGTTAAACATGTGCTTGCCTTGCGAGAAGTCCCGGCGCATTTTCTTAGCCACTGTCATATAGGCTTGGAAACCGGCGGCATGATGCCGATTCGGCCGGAAGAATGCGAATACGGAACAGGAAATGAGCGAGCCTTCCAAGGAAAGCGCGAACACGATCAAGTTGGCCGAGCGAAGGGTCTTTTCGCAGTCGTTCAAGCCACTCTATGACGAAGGCATGGGGCTCGTGGAGCGTACGGCTGAGTATCTGGATGGCAAGGGTCGTCTGGAGGCCAAGAAGCTGTCTCGGCTGGCTGCAACGCTCTATGCCGCTGAATCGATGCGCTTGACCACACGGCTGATGCAGATCGCATCCTGGCTGCTTCTGCAGCGCGCTGCGAATTCCGGTGAAATGACACGCGATCAGGTCGCCTCGGAGAAATCCAAGGTTCGGCTGGACACCGCCTCGGCGCACAGCGAGGCGGCCGGCTGGAGCGAGTTGCCGGACGACTTCCTCGATCTCGTCAACAGATCGCTGCGCCTGCAGTCACTGGTACGGCGCATGGATGAGGAAATCTACGGCAACGGCAGTACGGTTCACACACAGCCAGCCAACCGCCGTTCCAACCCGGTATCCGACCAGATCACGCTGCTCAAGACAGCCTTTGCGGGCGGCTGAGCCACGTCTTCGGCACGCAGCTCTCGATCGCAGGGCTGTTTCTGGTTTGTTCACATTTCTCTGGCATCGCTTTGCGCGAAAGGTAGACTTCGCGCATGGCGGAAGCGATTCGCATCATCGGTATCGATCCAGGGTTGAGGCGCACCGGCTGGGGTGTCGTCGAAAGCCTGGGAAATTCGCTGCGCTTCGTTGCGGCGGGTACCGTACGTTCCGACGACAAGGCGGCGCTGGCGTCGCGCTTGTGCCAGCTGCATGACGGTTTGGCCGATGTGCTGCACCAACTGATGCCGCAGGAAGCCGCCGTCGAACAGACTTTCGTCAACAAGGATGCGTCCGCGACGCTGAAACTTGGCCAGGCACGCGGCATCGCGATGCTGGTGCCGGCCCGTGCTGGATTGCTGGTGGCCGAATATGCGCCCAATGCCGTCAAGAAAACGGTGATCGGTGTCGGTCATGGCGACAAGAAGCAGATCCATATGATGGTGAAAGTGCTGCTGCCGAAAGCGGCCTTCGACACCGACGACGCTGCCGACGCCCTGGCGATCGCAATCTGCCATGCGCATCATCGGCAGAGCATGGCCTATCGTTTGGCTGTGGCATGACGGGACAATCGCGATGATCGGCAAGCTGAAGGGCACCGTGGACGAAATCGAGGAGGATCACTGCCTCGTCGATGTGCACGGCGTCGGCTACGTCGCCTATTGCTCGGCGCGGACGCTGTCGGCCTTGCCGGCCCCTGGAGAAGCGGTGGTGCTGCACATCGAAACCTATGTGCGCGAGGACATGATCCGCCTCTATGGCTTCCAGACCGCGCTGGAGCGAGAGTGGTTTCGCCTGCTGATGAACAATGTCCAGGGTGTCGGCGCCAAGGTCGCGCTGGCGATCCTCTCGACTTTGTCACCATCTGACCTCGCCAATGCAATTGCCCTGCGCGACATCGCCATGGTGTCTCGGGCGCCGGGCGTCGGCAAGAAGGTTGCCGAGCGCATCGTCACCGAGTTGAAGACCAAGGCGCCGGCTTTTGCGGGCGAGGCCTCGGGCACCATCGGGCTGAAGCAGGAGCTGGGCGAGGGCGTGGCGGCAGCACCCGTCGCCGATGCGGTGTCGGCGCTCACCAATCTTGGTTATTCGCGTGACATCGCTGCCAACGCCGTGGCTGCTGCCCTCAAGAGTGCCGGCGATGGTGCCGATTCAGCCAAGCTGATCAGGCTGGGACTGAAGGAACTGGCGCGGTGACGCGCAGCTTGTCCGGACTCCTCCGCCGTGCGAGGAGAGGGGCATGAATACCGCCCCCCGTCTCATCTCTTCCGAAAAGCGTGGCGAGGATGCCGACCAGACGCTGCGTCCGCAGACGCTGGATGACTTTGTCGGCCAGGCGGCTGCGCGTGCGAACCTGAAGGTTTTCATCGAAGCTGCCAAGGGGCGAGGCGATGCGCTCGACCATGTCCTGTTCGTTGGCCCGCCCGGACTGGGCAAGACCACGCTGGCGCAGATCATGGCACGAGAGATGGGCGTCAATTTCCGCTCGACGTCAGGCCCGGTGATCGCCAAAGCCGGCGATCTCGCGGCATTGCTGACCAATCTGGAAGACCGCGACGTTCTCTTCATCGACGAGATCCATCGGCTCAGTCCGGCGGTGGAGGAAATCCTCTACCCGGCGATGGAGGATTTCCAGCTCGACCTGATCATTGGCGAAGGGCCGGCGGCGCGCTCGGTCAAGATCGACCTTGCCCGCTTCACGCTGGTGGCGGCCACGACGCGGCTCGGACTCATCACCAATCCGCTGCGCGATCGTTTCGGCATCCCGGTGCGGTTGAATTTCTATACCGTCGAGGAACTGGAGCTGATCGTGCGGCGCGGCGCGCGCATCCTCAGTATGCCGATAGCCGATGATGGCGCCGTTGAGATCGCCCGCCGTGCCCGTGGCACGCCACGTATCGCTGGGCGGCTGCTGCGCCGCGTGCGCGATTTCGCCTCGGTCGCGGGTGCCGAGATCGTATCGCGCAAGGTCGCCGACGAAGCACTGTCGCGGCTTGAAGTCGATGCGCTTGGCCTCGATCAGCTCGACCGGCGCTATCTTTCCATGATCGCCATGAATTTCGGCGGCGGACCGGTGGGTATCGAAACGATCGCGGCGGGTCTTTCGGAGCCGCGGGATGCAATCGAGGATATCATCGAGCCTTATCTGATCCAGCAGGGCTTCATCCAGCGAACCCCGCGCGGGCGCGTGCTGACGGCCAATGCCTGGAGGCATCTCGGCCTGGAGGTCCCACGCGATCTCGCCCAGCAGCAGATCAGTCTCTTCCAGGAAGGGGATTGATCAATGTCCGGTGCGGACGATCTGCTCGGCGGCATTTCCGGTGCGCTGACCGAATTCGGTCATCGGCTGATGGCGCGGGTGTATTATGCCGACACCGATTTCTCCGGTGTCGTCTACCATGCCCGCTATCTCGAGTTCCTGGAGCGTGGCCGTTCGGATTTCCTGCGTCTGGCCGGCGTCCATCACACCGAACTTGCCGATGGCAAGCATGGCGAAAAGATCGTCTGGGTCGTCCGTCGCATGGAGATCGACTTCCGCTCGCCGGCCCGCATAGACGACATCCTGACGGTGGATACGCGCGCCGACGACATCTCCGGCGCACGCATCTTCATGGCGCAGCAACTCAAACGCCATGCGGAAGTGCTGGTCGATGCCAGGGTGGAGGCAGCGATCATCGGCGAAAATGGCCGGCCGCGCCGTTTCCCCAAGGAATGGGTTGCCGCCTTCATGCCGAAGCACCGCTAGCGCGATTCCAGGAAAAGTGGGTGACGGTTTTCCGTCGGAATTGCGTAAAACAAGGATTTAGAGCGTTTTCGCGTTTTCGTAAGAATGGAAACGCTCCAGGCAGCGTCTTCACTCCAATGTGACCCGATGTTTGCGCGGCAAGGATGCTGCGCCGCACCAAGGTTGTGATTCCTAACCTCTCCTTAACCATAACGGTTCATGAAGACATTGGTGAAGTTTGCAGGCGTTCGTGCCTTCGTTTTACCAATATTTGTCGTGAAAAGGCCGCGAAAGGCGCCTTTTGGACATTTCCGGAAGCTTCGTGCGAACGGACCACAAGGGGTAGAGCGCCAGGGGCCAGCGGCGAGCCGGGCCCGGGAATTCTTAAGGAACGAACCATGGAAAACATCGCACTCGCCGATCCGGGCGCGCAACTGTCGATTTGGGGCTTGTTCATGCAGGCCGGCTGGGTGGTCAAGCTGGTCATGCTGGGCCTTATCGGCGCTTCGGTCTGGACCTGGGCCATCGTCGTCGACAAGCTGATTTCCTATGCGCGCCTGCGCGTCGCGCTCAACCGCTTCGAGCAGGTGTTCTGGTCGGGACAGTCGCTGGAAGAGCTCTACCGCAACCTTGCCGAACGCAAGACCGTGGGCATGGGCGCCATCTTCGTGGCCGCCATGCGCGAGTGGAAGAAGAGTTTTGAGAAGGGCGCCAAGTCGCCCCTCGCGCTGCAGACCCGCATCGACAAGGCGATGGACCTGGCGCTGACGCGCGAAATGGAGCGCCTGGAGGGCCGTCTCGGCTTCCTCGCCACCATCGGTTCGGCCGCACCCTTCATCGGCCTGTTCGGCACGGTTGTCGGCATCATGACCTCGTTCCAGGCCATCGCCGGTTCGAAGTCGACCAACCTCGCCGTCGTGGCGCCTGGTATCGCGGAAGCCCTGCTGGCAACTGCCATCGGCCTGCTCGCGGCTATTCCTGCCGTCATTGCCTACAACAAGCTGTCGTCGGACGCTGGCAAGATCGCGGTGCGTATGGAGGGCTTTGCCGACGAGTTCTCCGCCATACTGTCGCGCCAAATCGATGAGAAAGTGGCCCAGAAGGCCGCCTGAGGAATTACGCCGATGGGAATGTCAGTCAGCTCAGGCGGTTCGGGACGCGGTGGACGCGGCCACAGGCGGCGTGGCCGCCATCACGGCCTGATGTCGGAAATCAACGTCACGCCGTTCGTCGACGTCATGCTGGTGCTGCTCATCATCTTCATGGTGGCGGCGCCGCTGCTCACGGTCGGCGTGCCGATCGACCTGCCGGAAACGCAGGCCAAGGCGATGAACGCGGAAACCCAGCCCATCACCGTCTCGGTGAACCAGGCTGGCGAAATCCATCTGCAGGAAACCGTGATCCCGCTCGAGGAGGTCGTGCCGAAGCTCGAGGCCATCGCCAAGACCGGTTATGAGGAGCGCATCTTCATCCGTGGCGACAAGGCCGCCGACTACGGCACGGTCATGAAGGTCATGGCTCGCATCTCGGCCGCCGGCTACAAGAACCTCGGCCTGGTCACGCTGCAGGAACAGGACAAATAACCTTGAAGGCCGGCCTCACCACATCGGTGATCCTGCATGCTGCCGTGATCGGGTTCGGCCTGTTCACGCTCAGGGCTCCGCCTGCGTTCCAGCCTTTGAACGTCGAGTCGTTCCCCGTGGACATCGTCCCGGTGGAGGACGTTGCGCAGTCGGTGCAGGGCGACAAGAAGTCGAGCGCGCGTGACAAGCCTGCGCCAAAACCGACCGAGCGCCCCGATATCGTCGCCAATGCACAGAAGATCGGCGAGAACAGCGTCGATACCGACAATCCGGTGACGCCGACAGCGAAACCAAAGCCGGTCGAGAACACGGAGTCGGCCCCCAAGGCGCCGACGCCGACGGAAAAACCCAAGCCCGAAGATACGCCGAAGCCGAAAGAAGAGCCGAAGCCGACACCAGCAACGGAAGTCGCGCCGGCCGAACAGCCTAAGCAGGATGTGAAGCCCGATCCGGTTAAACAGCCTGAGCCGAAGCCGCAGCCGGTGAAGCAACCCGAGCCGGCGCCAAAGCCGGCCGAGCAGAAGCCCGCCGAAGCCAAGCCTGAGCCGGCGAAGCCGGATGCAGTGGCCGAGGCGATCGCCCAGGAACCGGCGGAGTCCGTTGCCCTACCCAACTCGGCGCCCGCGCCGGAGGCCAAGCCGCGCCCCGAACAGGCCCAGGCCGAAACCGCCAAGGCGCCGGACCGCAAGAATTCGGACAAACCGGTCAAGGAAGCGTCGTCGCGTCAGAAGTCGGAAGACGATGCCTTTAACGACAAGGTCTCCGCTCTGCTGAACAAAGACAAACCTTCCGGTGGCGGCGCGAAGCGATCCAGCCAGCAATCGTCGCTCGGCGGCGATAGGACCAATGGGCAGAAGCTGAGCAACAGCGAAATGGGCGCCCTGCGTGAGCAGCTCAGTGGCTCCTGGACCATTCCAGCCGGAGCGCAGGATGCCGGAGACCTGGTTGCGGTCATCGGTTTCAACGTCAATCAGGCGGGCAAGCTGGAGGGCCGGCCGACAGTTTTGACCTCCAGCGGCAACCGTTCGTTTGATGAGAGTGCGGTGCGCGCAATCCAGAAAGCCGATCAGGCGGGGCTGATACTTCCAGCAGGAAAACAGGACATCTGGTCCGAAATTCAAGTCACTTTCAACCCGAGCGACATGGGCATGTGATGTCTATCACTCGGATATGAAACAGGAATTCGTGATGAAGCATCTTTTCAAGACACTCTTTCTGATCGGCGCCATGGCCACCGGCATGAGCGGCCTTGCAATGTTGCCGGCGCATGCACTGGTGGAAATCGACGTCAACAAGGGCAATGTCGAGCCCTTGCCGATCGCCATCACCGACTTCGAGTCGTCCGGAGATCTCGGCAAGGAAATATCCGGCATCGTCGCGGCGGATCTCAAACGTTCCGGCCTGTTTGCGCCGATCGACAAGGGTGCCTTCATCGAGAAGATATCAAATCCTGACCAGACGCCTCGCTTCGAGGACTGGAAGGTCATCAATGCCCAGGCGCTGGTGACCGGCCGCGTCAACAAGGAAGCGGACGGTCGTATCCGGGCCGAATATCGTCTCTGGGATACCTTCGCAGGCCAGCAGCTGGCCGGCGAGCAGTTCTTCGCGAACGCGGCCAACCAGCGCCGTGTCGCCCACATCATCGCCGATGCGATCTATGAACGCCTGACCGGCGAAAAGGGCTATTTCGATACCCGGGTCGTCTACATCGACGAGACCGGCGCCAAGAACGCGCGCAAGAAGCGGCTCGCCATCATGGACCAGGACGGCGCCAATGCACGCTTCCTGTCCAACGGCGCAGCGATTGTGCTGACGCCACGCTTCTCGCCGAATCGGCAGGAAATCACCTACATGTCCTATGAGAGCGGCGTGCCGAAAGTCTACCTGCTGCAGCTGGAGACCGGTCAGCGCGAACTCGTCGGCAACTTTCCCGGCATGACATTTGCGCCGCGCTTCTCGCCGGATGGTCAGAAGGTGATCATGAGCCTGCTGCGCGATGACGGAAATTCCAACATCTATGCATTGGACCTGAGAAGCCGCTCGACCACACGTCTCACCGACTCGTCTGCGATCGACACCTCGCCGTCCTATTCGCCGGATGGTTCGCAGGTCGTCTTCACTTCGGATCGCGGCGGTGGCAGCGGTCGCTCCCAGATCTATGTGATGGGCGCCGACGGCTCCAATCCGCACCGCATCTCGTTCGGTGACGGCGTCTATTCAACACCAGTATGGTCGCCGCGCGGCGACCTGATCGCGTTCACCAAACAGGGTGGCGGTCAGTTCCAGATCGGTGTGATGAAGACGGACGGCTCGGGCGAGCGCATTCTGTCGACCGGCTTCCAGCAGGAAGGCCCGACCTGGGCGCCGAACGGCCGTGTGCTGATGTTCTTCCGCGAGAGCGGCGGCGGCCCGAAGCTCTATTCGATCGACCTGACCGGCCGCAACGAGCAGCCGATCCCCACTTCCGGCTTTGGCTCCGACCCAGCCTGGTCGCCGCTTCTGGAGTGACGCCTCGATCCCGAAACTTTACAGAAAGGGGCCTCATGGCCCCTTTTTCGTGCCTTGGTCGCGTTTTGGCCGCATTTCGGGCTAGAGCCTCGACCGAATGGTTCTGGGGATCAGAGTGGGCAGCGCAAGCCGGCTACGCTTTCCGGGCAGTACAGTGCAGCGTCAAGCGTGTCGCGGAAGCGTGGTCTACCTGACTGGAAGCCGCGGCGACGGCCGCGGACGGCGGCCGCAATAGAATTTTAACCGTGTTTCTTGAACGCCGGTTAACCCAAACGTGGTTACTGGCAGATCAACGAAATCACTCGAATGCGAAGGAGAGGCGGCATGCGCCGTATCGCAAAGCTTACCACCAACCCGGTCATGATCGCGCTGGTCGCCTCGCTGGCGATCGCAGGCTGCGCCTCGAAGAAGACCCCGAACAGCGCGGCCGATCTCGGCCTCGGCGGCGGCGCTGCCACTCCTGGTTCGGCACAGGACTTCACCGTCAATGTCGGCGACCGCATCTTCTTCGACACCGATTCCTCCTCGATCCGCGCCGACGCACAGCAGACGCTCGGCCGCCAGGCCCAGTGGCTGAACAAGTATGGCCAGTACGCCATCGTCGTCGAAGGCCACGCCGACGAGCGCGGCACCCGTGAATACAACCTGGCGCTCGGCGCCCGCCGCGCTGCCGCGACCCGCGACTTCCTGATCGGCAAGGGCGTGGCAGGAAATCGCCTGAAGACGATCTCCTACGGCAAGGAACGCCCTGTCGCCGTCTGCGACGACATCTCTTGCTGGTCGCAGAACCGCCGCGCCGTCACCACCCTGTCGGGCGCCGGCTCCTGATTGATGCCGGCCGCAGCCGGGACATCACAGTAATTGCGAAAGGCGGCCGCGCGGCCGCCTTTTTTCTTGGCCGAACGGCTCCTTGTTTCTGGTTGAAACAAAATTTGGCCGAAGTCTCGCGCCCTGCTAAAAGCGGATGCGTTCGGGTCGGCAATCGTTCCCAGGCGATGGCCGCTTCCGGGCAATGATCTGTTTTGACCCTGATGGCGAGAGACCAATGCATTTTAGAACTATCCTGAGCGGGACGCTTGCAGTCCTGCTCGCAGCGAGTGTGATTGCACCCGCCAGTGCTGCCGGACCGGTGCGGACCACCGAGGACGGCTTTTCCTTCAGCTTGCCGAGCTTCGGACTTCCGGGCGTATTCGGCGGCAAGGAAAAGAAGAGTGAGCCGGTGCAGCTTGCCCAGTCCGGTTCAGTCGGCTTGGAAGACCAGATCCGCCAGATGAATGGCAAGATCGAGGAACTGAACTTCCAGATCCTGCAGTTGCAGGAACAGTTGCGCAAGACGCAGGAAGACAACGAGTTCCGCTTCCAGCAGATCGAGCAGGGTGGCGGTGCTGCCCCGCAGAAGAAGTCTGACGCCGCCACCAGCGGCAACAGCGTGGCCCAGGCTCCCGCCTCGGCCGCGCCTTCAGCGCCGGCCACCGCCGGCGCCAAGCCTTCCGCGCCGGGACAAGCGGCCAGCCAGACGGCGCAGCCCGGCGGACAAGCCGCGACGGATGATCAGGTCGGAGATCTCATTATCGATTCCGGCAATGGTGAGCCAGGAACGCTTGTCACGGGCAAGCCGGCAACCTCTTTCGGGACCATCACGGTCGACAAGAACGGCAATGTCATCAGCGCTGTGCCGCCGGCGGATGTTCCGAGCTCGGGCTCAGCCTCGCAGGCTCCCGCCGAGGGCGGTGGCGTGGTCGCTTCACTGCCGTCGACCAACAGCCCGGATGAACTCTACCGCAATTCCTATCAGTTCGTGCTTTCGGGCGACTACAACACCGCGGAGCAGGGCTTCCGCCAGCATATCCAGCGCTATCCGTCAGACGCCAAAGCCGCCGATGCTCACTATTGGCTGGGCGAATCCCTGCTCGGACAGCAGAAATACCGCGACGCCGCCGAGGTTTTCCTGGCCGCCAGCAAGGATTACTCGAAGTCCAAGAAGGCACCCGACATGCTGCTGAAGCTGGGTATCTCACTGATGGGCCTGAAGCAGCGCGATGTCGCCTGTGCCACGTTCTCCGAGGTGGGCAAGCGTTATCCCGACGCTTCCAGCGCGCTCAAGGAACGCGTCAAGCAGGAGCGGGCGCTCGCCTCGTGCTGATGCAACAAGCGGGCTCACTGCCTGCCGCTGCGCTTTTTTCGCGGATCGATTTCGGCCAAGGTGCCGTAGCCGCCATTTCCGGTGGCAGTGACTCGACCGCTCTGCTTATCCTCCTGAAGAACCATTTCGATCGTTTCCTGCCTTCGGCGCGGCTCATTGCCGTCACCGTCGATCACGCCCTGCGTTCTGGCTCCGCCGCCGAGGCGCGAACCGTTGCAGGCCTTTGCAGGGAGTTGGGCATCATCCACCGCACCGTTGCCTGGGAAGGTGCCAAGCCTTCGACCGGCATTGCTGCCGCTGCTCGCGAGGCGCGTTACAGGCTGCTCGCCGATGTCGCCCGCGATGAAGGGCTGGGCATTGTCGTGACCGGCCATACCGCCGACGATCAGGCCGAGACTGTTGTCATGCGGCAGGCACGGGACGAAGGGCCGGGGCTCGCCGGCATGGCGCCCGCGACACTCTATGAAGGCGATGTCTGGATCCTGCGCCCGCTGCTGGCCGAACGCCGTTCGGCCCTGCGCGCGCTGCTGACGGCGAATGGTCATGAATGGATCGATGACCCGACCAATCTCGACCCTGCGTTCGAACGGCCACGTGTGCGCGCCACGCTTGCCGGGAATGAAAATCGCTTCGAGGATATTCTGGCTACCGCATCGAAGGTTGCGCATGAGCGCGAAGATCTCAGTCACCGTGCCGCCGTTCTGATTGGCCGCCATGCCAGCCGATTGGCTCCAGGCCTGATCCATCTTGATCCGGCATTTGCGGCCGAAGCCGACCGGCTTGCCGTGCTTCATGTCCTGCGCGTTATGCTTGCCGTGGTCGGAGGGACGTCCTTTCTGCCCGACAACGATCGTGCCGCCGCGCTATTCGCGATGCTGTCGGCCGGTACAGGTCGCGCTACATTGTCGCGGACAGTGATCGATGTGCGCCGCGCAGGCATCTTTCTCCATCGGGAGGCACGTGGCCTTCCAGCTCCCTCGATGCTGTCGGGCGGAGCCGTCTGGGACGGGCGGTATCGCATCACTTTCGACGACGGCGTCGCGGGTTGCGTGATCGTCCCGTCTGGACGCACGAAGGCTCGGGAAAGCACAGCCCCGGGGGGAGACGAAGCGCCGGCAAGCCTGTTTCGCGCCGCCCATGCAGTGGAGCCGGCAGTCTGGCAAGGCGGCACCTGCCTTGGTTCACCGGGCGAACCCTGGCAATTGCCGGGGGTGGCATTTGTTCCCGTCGTCGCACCTTTCGCGCGCTTCCTGTCCGGCTTCGACCTTGAAGTCGCGCGCGCCGTATCGGAGCTCGTCGGCGCTTCTTCCCTTCCAATGCCACCGCTGAAAGCGCCTGCCGGATCCAAAGCGACCGCTAATGCTTAACCGAGCCATGTTCTTATGCTTGGCAAGGGGGAACGCTCTCCCTATGTTAGAGCCAACTCTTCAAGGATCCGCGCCCGAAAACGGGCGCCAACGGGACAATCGATGAATCCGAACTATCGCAATCTCGCGCTCTGGGCGATCATAGCGGTCCTGCTGATCGCTCTCTTCAATCTGTTCCAGACCCCGCAGACGCGTGGAGCTTCCACCGACGTTCCTTATTCGCAGTTCCTGCAGGATGTAGCCTCGGGACGTGTGAAGGCGGTGACGATCGCAGGTGAGCGCATCTCCGGCACCTATGCCGACAATGCTGCCGGCTTCCAGACCTACTCGCCCGGCGATCCCTCGCTGGTCTCGCGGCTCGAGGAAAAGAACGTCGTCATCAACGCTCGTCCGGAAACTGACGGCTCCAACACGCTGTTCGGCTACCTGATCTCGTGGCTGCCGATGATCCTGATCCTGGGCGTGTGGATTTTCTTCATGCGTCAGATGCAGTCCGGCTCAGGTCGTGCAATGGGCTTTGGCAAATCCAAGGCGAAGTTGCTCACTGAAGCGCATGGCCGCATTACCTTCCAGGATGTTGCCGGCGTCGACGAAGCCAAGCAGGACCTGGAGGAGATCGTCGAATTCCTGCGCGATCCGCAGAAGTTCCAGCGGCTGGGTGGCAAGATTCCGCGCGGCGTGCTGCTGGTCGGCCCTCCCGGTACCGGCAAGACGCTGCTGGCCCGCTCGGTTGCCGGCGAAGCAAACGTGCCGTTCTTTACCATTTCCGGTTCGGACTTCGTCGAAATGTTCGTCGGCGTCGGCGCCAGCCGCGTCCGTGACATGTTCGAGCAGGCCAAGAAGAACGCTCCCTGCATCATCTTCATCGACGAAATCGATGCGGTCGGCCGTCATCGCGGCGCCGGCCTCGGCGGCGGCAATGATGAACGCGAGCAGACGTTGAACCAGCTTCTGGTCGAGATGGATGGCTTCGAGGCCAATGAGTCGATCATCCTGATCGCTGCGACCAACCGTCCAGACGTACTGGACCCTGCGCTGCTGCGTCCGGGCCGTTTCGACCGCCAGGTCGTGGTGCCGAACCCCGACATCGTCGGCCGCGAGAAGATCCTCAAGGTGCATGTCCGCAACGTGCCGCTGGCACCGAATGTCGACCTGAAGACGGTTGCGCGCGGCACGCCGGGCTTCTCGGGCGCCGACCTGATGAACCTCGTCAACGAGTCGGCACTGATGGCGGCGCGGCGCAACAAGCGCCTCGTCACCATGCAGGAATTCGAGGACGCCAAGGACAAGATCATGATGGGCGCGGAACGCCGTTCCTCGGCCATGACGCAGGCCGAGAAGGAGCTGACTGCCTATCACGAGTCAGGCCATGCCATCCTGGCGCTCAACGTGCCAGCTGCCGACCCGCTGCACAAGGCGACCATCATTCCGCGCGGCCGTGCGCTGGGCATGGTCATGCAGCTCCCTGAAGGCGACCGCTACTCGATGAGCTACAAATACATGATCTCTCGCCTGGCCATCATGATGGGCGGCCGCGTGGCGGAAGAGTTCAAGTTCGGCAAGGAGAACATCACCTCCGGCGCTTCGTCGGACATCGAGCAGGCGACGAAGCTGGCGCGCGCCATGGTCACGCGCTGGGGCTTCTCCGACAAGCTCGGTCATGTCGCCTATGGCGAGAACCAGGAAGAAGTGTTCCTCGGTCACTCGGTGGCGCGTACGCAGAATGTGTCGGAAGAGACCGCACAGATCATCGACGCCGAAGTGCGCCGCCTGATCGATGAGGCCTATTCAACCGCCAAGACGATCCTGACCAAGAAGAAGAAGGACTGGATCGCGCTGGCTGAAGGCCTGCTGGAATACGAGACGCTGTCCGGCGACGAGATCAAGCAGTTGATTGCGGGCCAGAAGCCGTCGCGTGACCTCGGCGACGATACGCCGACCGCGCGCGGATCCGCTGTGCCGAAGGCCGGTACGGGTGGCCGCCGCAAGAAGGGCCCTGAGCCTGAAGGCGGCATGGAGCCGCAGCCGTCGAACTAAGGCCCGCCTGGATTGATCGAAAACGCCGCGACCTCGTCGCGGCGTTTTCTTTTTGAGAGCCGAGCTTGTCGATGTTGCCAACGCGGGGCTGAAGACGAACCCTGCAATCACCGCTATTGTTTCAAGAAGCGTTCGCGTCCATGGCTTTGGTCCGAAGCTGCGCGCGAAGAGGGACACAGCTCGGCCATGCAGACATTTGAATGGATCATCGCGCTTTTGCTCGGCGCTGCGCTGCTTTCGGCGCTGGCGCGACGGCTGGCCGTGCCTTATCCGACTTTTCTTGCCGTCGGCGGCGTGCTGATCCCGTTTCTGCCAGGCAGTCCACAATGGACGCTCGATCCACATCTGGCGCTCGCTCTGTTCGTGGCCCCGGTGCTGGTCGATTCCGCCTACGACACTTCGCTGCGCGATCTTCGCGACAACTGGTTGCCGGTCACCGGTCTCGTGCTGATGGCGGTTGGTTTGACCACGCTCGCCGTGGCTTTGGCAGCACGCTGGCTGGTGCCGGGCATGTCGTGGCCCGTCGCCGTCGCGCTCGGCGCCATCGTTGCGCCGCCGGACGCGGCAGCAGCGACAGCCGTCATGCGGCAGGTCAAGCTGCCGCATCGGCTCCTGAAGATCCTGGAAGGCGAGAGCCTGCTCAACGACGCCAGTGCGCTGCTGCTCTACAAGCTGGCGGTCATGGCGGTGCTCGGAGGCGGGCTTTCGCTGTCGAGCGGTGTGCCGGTTTTCCTGCTGACGGTGTTTGGGAGTGTGGCGGCCGGATATGTCCTGGCGCGTGTGCTCACTCCGGCCATACGCTTCGAGGATTTCCCGACTTCGATCATCGCCCAGTTCACCGTCACCTTCGGCGTCTGGATTGCTGCCGAGGCGATCGGCCTGTCCGGTATCCTGACCATCGTCGTTTATGCGATGACGATTGCCAACACACGCGGGCCGAACATGCCAGCCAGGCTGCGGGTGCCTGTCTATGCGGTCTGGGAAGCCGTCGTGTTCATCCTCAATGCCATGGCCTTCGTGCTCATCGGCATGCAGCTCGGCCCGATCTGGGAACGGCTAACGCCGGATATGCGCGGCAACTATGTGCTGTTTGCAGGGACCATCCTTGCTGTCGTCATTCTCACGCGCTTTGCCTGGGTGATGAGCTACAACAAGCTGATACGATGGCGCATCGAGCGCTATGGTTTCAATCCACCGCGTCCTATGTCGAGACCGACACGCGCGAGCGGGATCGTGATTTCCTGGGCCGGCATGCGTGGCATCGTCACCCTAGCCGCTGCCTTTTCGATACCCGAGGTGATGCGTGACGGATCACCTTTTCCCTATCGCGATCTCATCCTGTTCGCCGCCTTCGCCGTCGTTTTCGGCACGCTGGTGCTGCAGGGACTGACCTTGCGGCCGTTGATATTGTGGCTTGGCCTTTCCGACGACGACCCCGTCGGGCGGGAAGTGCGGCACGGGCGCGTCGAAGCGTACAAAGCCGCGGTGGCGGCTATCGGAGAGGAAGACAGTCTCGCGGCCAGGCTGCTGCGCAAGGAATACGGCGCCATTGTCGAATTGTGCGAGGTTGGCGACGAGCCTTATCGGGCGGTGGGTCTGCCTGGCGGGGCATTGCGGCTTCAAGCCATCACGGCTGCCCGTGCACGCGCGATCGAACTGAGGCGTACGTTCGTCATCGGCGATGACGCATTCCATGTGCTGGAAGAAGAACTCGACTGGGCCGAACTCAGTGCGGTTGGTCGAAGTGCTCCTGCCTGATCCGGCTGCCGGCTTACCGGCCGATGCGCTCGACCATGAGGGCCACATGAGCCTCGATCTCCTCCCGCAAGCGGGCGCGGGCATCACCATCGCTGGTGACGAGGTAGAGATCGACCATCGTGCTGACCATGACGCTTAAAAAGCGCAGCCGCGCCGGCTCGAGGCTCTGCGAGCCGGGTGCATAACGTGCAAGGAAAGGCACCAGCAGATTGCCTGTGATGCCGGTATGGGCATCCGTCTGCTGATCCGCCTCGATTGGCCGGATGGATCGCATCGCTGCGAGCAGGCCGCTATGGGAGGGAATGGAATCTGCGGCTTCCAGATAGTGCGAGAGCAGGGTGCGGGCAGCATGGACCGCTGGGAGATCCGCGGGCAGTGTGTCGAGCGTTGCCAGGCATCGTGCAACGATGCGTGCGACGGTTGCTTCGTAAGCGGCAAGCAGCAAGGCGTCCCGATCGGCGAAATAACGGTAGATCGTGCCCACCGCGACGCTGGTTTCCGCGGCGATGCGGGTCGTCGTTACCGCCCCATGCCCGTCTGAGACAACCACGCTTTCCACCGCTTCGAGCAAGGCGGTACGCGTTCTCAGTGCGCGCCGCTGACGCGGTTCAACAGGCTTCGAGCGGGTGGTCGGGTTATCCATAAGTGAAACATTTTCATCTTTGTTGACAGCTGTCCAGTGCGGGCGCATTGTCTGGGCAAAACGACGCGACGCAAGGGAGAGGGCGATGCGTGCAACCAAGGTGCGGGCAGCACTGTTTCTTGCATATGCGGCCCTGGCCGCACCCGCTTCCGCAGCCGAGATCGCCGTTGCTGCCGGTAATGGCGCGGCGGAGAAGCTGGTCGAAGCCCTGATTTCCGCGCAGCCAGGCGATACGGTCGCAATCGGTCCAGGGCGTATCGAGTTGACGGAAGGTCTGTCGCTTGACGCGGATGACGTGACCGTCAAAGGGGCAGGCCCTGACCAGACGATCCTTTCCTTGAAAGGCCAGACCGGTTCGGGCGAGGGGCTGCTCGTCACCTCGGATCGCGTGGTGCTTGAGGATTTCGCCGTCGAGGACGCCAAGGGCGACGGTGTCAAATCCAAAGGTTCAAAACAGATCACCTTTCGCAATCTGCGCGTTGAATGGACGAACGGGCCAAACGAGAAAAACGGCTCCTATGGCGTTTATCCCGTCTCCTCCAAGCATGTGCTGATCGACAAGGTAACCGTGCGCGGCGCCTCCGATGCCGGCATCTACGTTGGCCAGAGCGAAGACATCATCGTGCGCAACTCGAGAGCCGAATACAATGTCGCCGGCATCGAGGTTGAGAACTCTATGCGCGCCGATGTCTACAAGAACGTTGCGACCCACAACACCGGTGGCATTCTCATTTTCGATCTGCCCAATCTGCCGGTGCAAGGTGGCCACGACATCCGTGTCTTCGACAATGATGTCGTGGACAACGACACGGCGAATTTTGCGCCGAAGGGCAATACCGTTGCCATGGTGCCGAAAGGTACCGGCATCATGGTGATGGCGAACCGCAACGTGCATGTGTTCGGAAATCGCCTGTCGGGCAACGGCACCACGCACGTGCTGATCGGCGCCTATCCGAAGGACTATGACGACAAGAATTACATGTTCGTGCCGCGGGGTGTCTTTGTACACGGCAATACCTACGGCGCAGGTGGCAACGCCCCTGACGGCGAAGTGGGCAAGATGATCACCGATATCTCGGGCACGCCTGTGCCGGACATTGTCTGGGACGGCGTTACAAGGATTCCCGAATATCTCACCTGGGTCTCCGCCGAGAACCAGATTTACGTGGACGAGGCGGAAGGTACGAGCTTCGTCAATCTGAAAATGCTCTCGCAGCTGCTGCTGCCCTGGGGCTGGTGGCCGGATACCGATATAGCGGCCTACAAGGGCAGCCTGCCTGAACCGGTGCCCGTCAAACTGCCACAGGACGGCGGGGCGTGAAATTCGCCAGGCTCGCGCGATATTTGATTTTGGCGGTGGGGATGATCGGATCCCTGACCGTTTCCGCTCGAGCCGTTTCCGATCCGGCAATCCTCGGCGCTGCACCGCCGAAGCAGCTATCCGATTTCGGTTTTTTCGAAGACCTGCGAAAACAGTTGCCGGCATCCGGCGTCGTGCCATTCCGGCTGGTGACGCCGTTGTTTTCTGATGGAGCTCAGAAGTTCCGCTTCCTTTATGTGCCCAATGGCCAGGCTGCGAAGTATGACCCCACTGAGGCTTTCGATTTTCCGGTGGGTACCGCGCTGGTTAAGACTTTCGCCTTTCCTGCAGACTACAGAAAACCGGGCGAGAAACTGCGGCTGATCGAGACCCGGGTCCTGTTGCATCATGCGGATGGCTGGTTGGCCTGGGCTTATCTATGGAACGACCAGCAGACCGACGCCACGCTGAAGATTGCCGGCGCGAAGGTTGCGATCTCTTCGATCGGGACTGATGGAGCGCCACTGTCTTTCGACTATTCGGTTCCCAACAAGAACCAGTGCAAGGCATGCCATGCTTTCAACGGCAAGATCACGCCGCTGGGTCCGAAGGCCCGCAACCTGAACATCGACTACGCTTATACGAGCGGAGCTGAGAACCAGCTTGGCCATTGGCGTGCGGCTGGCCTGCTCGCTGGCTTACCCGAACCTGGGGAAATCCCGGCGGCTGCCGACTGGCGAGATGCCTCCGTTCCGCTTGAGAAGCGTGCGCGCACATGGCTCGACGTCAATTGCGCGCATTGCCACCGTGCAGAGGGTCCAGCCAGCAACACCGGTCTCTTCCTGACATATGGTGAGAATGTCCCTGTGCGCTACGGTGTCCTGAAGCGACCGGCTGCGGCGGGACGAGGGTCGGGCGACCGCGAGTTCGACATCGTTCCCGGCGAGCCCGATCGCTCGATCGTGACCTATCGTGTGGAAAGCACGGTGCCCGGTGTGATGATGCCTGAGCTCGGCCGTCATATTGCCGACCCTGATGCGGTCAAGTTGCTTGCAGACTGGATCGCGTCGTTGCGGTAGTCGTGGCGAATGCCGCAATCAATGAAAAAGGGGTTGCGAACCTCTAGCGGTTCGCGACCCCTTTACGTCCAATGCTATCAAGCCGGCTGGGTGGCTTTCAGCCGCTTGCTGCAGATGCTGTAGTAGCCGCCACCTTTCTGGATCCAACGCAGCCCGTTCAGCGTGCCTGCTTCCTTGTTGGCGTGATATTGTTTGAGGCAGGAATGCATACGTGCCTTCGAGGGCGTTTCCTCCTTGAAATCGGCCGCGATTTCAGTCGGGAAGGTGACGCCGGCCGGTGCTTCCGCCGGATTCGCCAAGGCCGAAGCGGCGGAAGCTTCCTTCTTGTCCAGCGTGTGGCCGCATTCGGCAGTTCGGTATTCGTCCCATCCGCGGCCGTCCAGTTGATCGTTGCGCTTGGCTTCCTGGTAGCGGGCACCGCACTCCTTGAAGGAAACGAAGGCAACCTTCTCGGCGGTGGCAGCAGTTGCAGCGTCACCGGTATCAGCCGTGTCGGAGCCGCATTCCGCCTTGCGGAAAGCGGTCCAGTTCATTCCGTTGAGCGTGTCGGCATCCTTTGCGGCCTGATACTTGGCGCTGCACTCCTTCATCGTGAGCGCGCTGGCCGGCATGACGCCGAGTGGAAACAAGATAGTCGCGGCAGTGGCCGCCAGATAAAGAATTCGCATGCAACCTCCCGAGGCGTGAGTTAGAACGCTGTTTGTATACTATTTGTTCTTCTTACGTTCCAGAAGATTCTTGCTGTCGGGACAAAAAAGAATCGCGTGAGCAAAACTCACGCGATTCCTTGTACTTGACGCTGACTTGGCGCTGGAGCGCCGATCAGCTCTTCAGGCGGGCGTTGCAGAGGCTGTAGTAACCGCCACCCTTCTGGATCCACTTGAGGCCACCGAGGGCATTGTTGTCCTTGGCGGTGTAGTACTGGTCGAGGCAGGTGTGCATGCGGGCCTTGCCCGGCGACTCGGAAGAATACTTCTTCGCAACGGCGCTCGGGAACCTGACGCCACTCGGAGCCTTTGCGGTCGGAGCTTCCGGCTCGTTGGTGTAAGTGGCTTCGTCGGCAGCAGGCACGGAGTCGTCGTCATTGGCGCCGGCGCTGCAATTGGCCTTGCGGAAGTCGTTCCACTTCTGGCCGCCCAGAGTACCGCCGCTCTTGGCGGCCTGGTACTTGGTAGAGCACTCGGCCATGGTCAGGCCCTTGCCGCCGGCAGCGGCGTCAGCCGCCTTGGTCGAAGCCTTGGCAGGCTTGGCCGGGGCAGCAGTCGTGTCGACTGCGGCACTCGCGCCCGGGCCGCACTGTGCCTTGCGGAAGTCATTCCATTTCATGCCATTCAGCGTACCGGCCGCCTTGGCAGCCTGATACTTGGCCGAGCATTCCTTGGCGGTCAGGCCTTTCGCCGTGTCATCGCTCGCTGCAGCGGCTTTTTTCGCCGGCTTGCTGGTGTCCTCGGCAGCGGCCTTTGCCTTCTTGGCCGGCTTGGCTTCCTCGGCTGCGCTGGCATCGGTCCCGCACTGCGCCTTGCGGAACTGGTTCCAGGTCTGGCCGGCGAGCGTGCCGGCGTCCTTGGCCGCGTTATATTTGGTGCTGCACTCCGCCATCGTGAGTGCACTGGCCGGCTGGGCCAGGAACAGGGTCACGACGGCAAGGCCCGTCAATGTAGCAAGTCGATCGATGAGCATAGCGTTCTCTCCGTTGTGCCACTCACAATCAATCCCATGCGAGCAATAGCGCGCAAGCCATGCCTGCGCTAGTGCAGCAGCCGCATTCTCCTCCCGCACTTATCGGCGAGCATTGTGACCATTGCGTCGCATTTTTGGCGGGGCAACAAATTTCTAAGATTCATGACATACTATAACACAAAGTGATGGCTTGGCACCGGGCAGTTGTGGCATTAGCAGCCTTCGGGCAAACAGCCAGGGACGTATAGTAGATGTCGGGACGTTATTTCGGAACAGATGGTATTCGCGGCCGCGCGAACAAGTTCCCGATGACGGCGGAAATCGCCATGAAGGTCGGCATGGCCGCCGGTCTTTCCTTCCAGCGTGGCAGCCATCGTCACCGCGCCGTGCTCGGCAAGGACACCCGACTTTCCGGCTACATGATCGAAAACGCGCTGGTGGCAGGCCTGTGCGCCGCCGGCATGGATGTGTTCCTGCTCGGACCGATCCCGACGCCGGGCGTTGCCATGCTGGTGCGCTCGCTGCGCGCCGATATCGGCGTGATGATCTCGGCCTCGCATAACCCGTACCACGACAACGGCATCAAGCTGTTCGGCCCGGATGGTTACAAGCTCTCCGACGAGATCGAGGAGCGGATCGAAAGTATGCTCGACGAGGATGTCGAGATGGCTCTGGCCGACTCCGACAGCCTCGGCCGCGCCAAGCGCGTCGATGGCGTTCATGACCGCTACATCGAATTCGCCAAGCGCACCCTGCCACGCGCCATGTCGCTGTCGGGTCTGCGCATTGTCGTCGATTGTGCCAACGGCGCGGGCTACAAGGTCGCGCCCGCCGCGCTCTGGGAACTCGGTGCCGACGTTGTCGCCATCAATGTCGAGCCGAACGGTTTCAACATCAACAAGGACTGCGGCTCTACCCATCCGGCCGAGCTGCAGAAGAAGGTACACGAGGTTCGGGCCGACATCGGCATCGCGCTGGATGGTGATGCGGATCGCGTCGTCATCGTCGACGAGAACGGTGTGGTGGTCGATGGCGACCAGATCATGGCGCTGATCGCCGAATCCTGGCACCAGAACGGCCGCCTCGCCGGCGGCGGCGTGGTTTCCACCATCATGTCCAATCTCGGCCTGGAGCGCTTCCTGACCGGCATGAAGCTGCAGCTTCACCGCACCAAGGTCGGTGATCGCTATGTCGTCGAACACATGCGTGCGAATGGCCTCAACGTCGGCGGTGAGCAGTCCGGCCACATCGTGCTGTCCGATTTCTCGACCACGGGCGACGGTCTGGTGTCGGCGCTGCAGGTGCTCGCTTGCGTCAAGCGCCAGAACCGCCCGGTCAGCGAACTGCTCAAGAAATTCGAGCCGGTGCCGCAGGTGCTGAAGAATGTGCGTTTCTCCGGCGGCAAGCCGCTGGAAGAGGCTCCGGTCAAGGCCGCGATCGAAGAGGCGCAGAACCGCCTCGGCAAGAAGGGTCGCCTGGTCATTCGTCCTTCGGGGACCGAACCACTCATCCGCGTCATGGCCGAAGGCGACGATCCGAAGCTGGTCGAGGACGTCGTCAACGACATTATCGGCGTGATTTCCGAGGCGCGCAGCGCCGCCTGAAGCCGGTTTCGTTCCCTTCACGGCAAGGCTGAATCACACGACCCGCCCCGGCGGGTCGTGTGCGTTCTGGCGAAGTTTTCGTTGTCGCGTTTCGATAGAAATCTAGACGAGTATAGTTAACTGATACGGTTAAACGCCTTTTAACCTTTGCAATTCATTATCCACACCCGAGGTCAATCATGTTCGGGCACGATCCGTGTTCCGACGTCTCAAGGGTGACAAGGATGTACAAATTCGGAAGGAAGGCAGCCGTGGCCGGCTTGCTGCTGTCCGGCCTCGCCGCGCCGGTGCTGGCGGCGGATCTGGCCGAGCCGCCGGTGGTGGAAGCTCCACCCATCGCGGCGCCGGTCTATGAAGAAGCCGACTATGGTGGCTGGTACATTCGTGGCGATCTCGGTTATCGCAAATCCAATATGAGCAGCCCGGAATACGTGCTTCCTGGCGGCTTTGTCGGGACTTTCGACACGCACAAGCTGAAGGGCGGCTTCTCGATCGGCGGCGGCGTGGGCTATCAGGTGACCAAGTATTTCCGCACGGATGTCACCCTGGACTACTGGTCGAAGACCAAGTTCAATGGCGGCACGTCGGGTTTTTGCGGCACGGGCCTGCCCTGTACGTCGACCGACACCAGCTCCTATTCGGCGCTGCTCTTATTGGCTAACGCCTATGTCGACATCGGCACCTGGCACGGCATCACACCCTATGTCGGCGCCGGTATCGGTGGTGCGAACCTTAAATGGAACACCCTGGTCAACAAGGACCCCGATGGCGAGTTCGAGCACGAAGGCAAGAAAGGCTGGCGTTTCGCCTATGCAGTCATGGCCGGTGCTTCCTACTGCCTGACCGACACCACCAAGCTCGATGTCGGCTATCGCTACAGCCACATCAACGGTGGCGGCATGTTCGGCTACAAGGTCGGCGGTGGCCCCGGCTTCGACAAGGGCATCAATACGCACGAAGTGCGTGCTGGCCTGCGCTATCAGTTCGGTGGCCGGTCGGACTGCGCGCCGCCCCCGCCCGTCTATGTGCCGGAGCCGGAACCGGTCTACACGAAGTAATCCCTGCCTCGAAAATTCAGGACCCCGCCCGGCAATGCCGGGCGGTTTTTCGTTCAGGGGGACGTCGACAGATCACCAACCCAGCCACAGCGCGATCAGCGCGAGCGCAGCCGGAAGAGCCTGGATGTAGAGGATCTTGCGGTTTGCTGTGGCCGCGCCATAGAGGCCGGCAACCAGGACGCAGAGCAAGAAGAAGGTCTTCACCTGGAAGCCGGCTTCGCCGAGGTACAGTCCCCAGATAAGGCCTGCAGCGAGGAAGCCGTTATACAGGCCCTGGTTGGCAGCAAGCACCTTCGAGGCAGCAGCGAATTCGGGGGTCAGGCCGAAAGCCTTGTGGCCGCGCGGCGTGTCCCACAGCACCATTTCCAGATAGACGATGTACACGTGGATCAGCGCGACCAGGCCGACCAAAATGCTTGCGATCATTGTCTCCCCCTTGCCGTTAACGTCTGGATGTTCCCGCAAGCGCGTGTTTCGCGCAAGCCATGCGGATGGGGTTGCCATGGCTCGCGGCTTGATGTCTGTTCGCGCCGACCCCATTCATGATCCCCGGTGAAGCAATGTCGTTCAAGAAACTGGATGAACTCAGCCACAGGCTCGAGGCCCTGGAGCATGCGCAGGCCATTCTGGGTGCCGATGAGGCTACCCACATGGCCGTCGGCGGTGGCGAAAAGCGGGCCGAGGCAATGGCCACGCTGGCCGGCATGTATCATCGGCAGGCCACGGCACCGGAGGTTGCAGACTGGATTTCTGCTGCCAGGGTCGAAGCCCTGGATGCAGACCAGCAGGCAGCGCTGCGGGAATTCGAGCGCCAGTACATCAATCTGACCTGCCTGCCTGCGGAATTCGTCGAACGGCAGACGGCGGCGCGGTTGCGTTCGGAGCAGTTGTGGCGGGAACTGCGCGCCAGGAAGGATTGGGCGGGCTTCCGTCCCGCTCTCGAGAACATCGTCGCGCTGGTGCGCGAAGAGGCGGGCTTGCGGGCCGCTGTTCTCAAACTGTCTCCCTATGATGCGCTGATGGAGCAGTATGACCCGGGCAATCGCGCCGCGGACATCGCTCCGGTTTTCGCCGAACTCAAGACCTTCCTGAAGGACTTCGTGCCGGAAGCGCTTGCCGTTCAGGGCGAAAGACTGGCCAAACGGCCCTTGAAACCATTGTCCGGCGTCTATCCGATCGAAAGGCAGCGCGAACTGGGCCTGGCCATGATGGCGGCCGTCGGGTTCGACCTCAACCACGGCTCGCTTTCGGTATCGCATCACCCGTTCTGCGGTGGCGTACCGACCGATGTGCGCATCACCACCCGCTACAAGACCTCGGATTTCCTGTCGGCGTTGATGGGTGTGCTGCACGAAACCGGCCACGCGCTCTACGAGCAGAACCTGCCCAAGGGGTGGTCGCACTGGCCGCTCGGCAAGGCACGCGGCATGGCGGTGCATGAAAGCCAGAGCCTGTTCGTGGAAAAGCAGCTCGGCCGCAATCCGGCGTTCTGGCGCTGGGCGCTGCCGGTGGTCGAGAAACATCTCGGCGAGGCCTGGACGCTGGAGGATCTCCTGCCGCATGTGCATCGCGTCGAGCGCGGGCTGATCCGCGTCGATGCCGACGAAGTCACCTATCCGCTGCATGTCATCCTGCGCTTCGAACTGGAGCAGGACCTGGTTTCGGGTCGGCTCGAGGTCGCCGACCTGCCCGAAGCCTGGGATGCCAAGATGCTCGACTATCTCGGACTTTCCACCATCGACAACGCGGCTGACGGGCCGATGCAGGACGTCCACTGGCCTTCCGCTGCCTTCGGTTACTTCCCATCCTATACGCTTGGCGCCATGATGGCCGCGCAGCAATGGGCAGCCCTGACCAGGGAGCATCCGGCTGCGGACGAGGAGATCGGCCGCGGGGATTTCGACGCCATCAATGGCTGGCGGCGGGAGCACATCTGGTCGCAGGGTTCGCGCTATTCGACGCCCGAGCTTCTGGAACGCGCCACCGGCGAAAAGCTGAATGCGGCGCACTTCATCACGCATCTGAAGCGCCGCTACGGACAGTCGTGACAGGCTCCGGGGCGACAGGAATGAGGGCAAGCTGCCGAGAGCATTTCCGACGAAAGCGGAATCACCTGCAATGCTCTGGCTCTTTGTTTTGCCGTATGATGTTTGGCCGAAAACTCTGCAACTTTTCGGGATCATGCTCCAGGTGACCGACCGCGATCCTCTTTCGACCGCCCAGCAGGTCGCTTCGGCCATCACGCAGGCGGTGCGCGGTGGCCATCTGGTGCCGGGACAGCGCCTTACCGAGACCGAGCTCGCTTCCCGGCACGGCGTGTCGCGGTCATCCGTGCGTGAGGCCTTCCAGCGGCTGACGGTGGATGGGCTTCTGGCCTTCGAGCCACATCGAGGAGTGACTGTGCGGCGGCTGTCGCGCAAGGAGGTGGACGACCTGTTTGCCGTTCGCAGTTCCCTGGAGGCACTGGCCGTCAGCCTTGCCTTGCCGGCCCTGCGGTCTGAACCGGCCAGGCTTCGTGCCTTGCAGGCAGAGATGGACGACGCCGTTGCGGCAAACGACATGGCGAAATTCTCCGACGCGAACACGCGTTTCCATGCGCTGTTTCCGGACGTTGCCGACAATGCTGTTCTGGTCGAGACCCTGACCAGATTGTCCAATTCGCTCTACTGGCTGCAGTTCCGCATGCTGGTCGACCGCGACCATGTCTTTGCCAGCAATGCCGAACATCGACGCATCGTTGAAGCTGTTCTGAAGGGCGACAGGCAAACGGCGGAAACCGCTATGCGGGAGCATGTCGCCGCCTCGGGGGCGCTCATCCAGAGGCTGTCCGACGATCATTTCGCACCGAACTGACCGGCTTCACAGGGTCGGGCTTGCGTACTCGAGGATTGTCGGACAATATTGTTGGACAATCCTTGGAGCATTGCGCGATGAATCCGACCACCAGCTACCAGCCGATCCCGCTGCCGGACTATCAGGAGCTTCCGCTTGAAACCATGCGAGCGAATGCTGAGGCCTTCTATGCGGAAATGCGCGCTCGGCATACAGTGCGCGAATTCTCCACACGACCGGTACCGCGCGACATCATTGAAACCTGCATTCTGACGGCAGGCACCGCACCCAACGGTGCCAACCACCAGCCTTGGCATTTTGCGGTGATTGGTGATCGCGCGATCAAGAAGCGTATCCGCGAAGCGGCCGAGATCGAAGAGCGCGCCTTCTATGAGGGCAGGGCCGGAGAAGAGTGGCTGGCTGCGCTGGCTCCGCTCGGCACCGATGCTGACAAGCCATTCCTGGAAGAGGCGCCTTGGCTCATCTGCATTTTCGGCGAGCGTCGCAGCCGTTCCGCCGATGGCGTGCTGCGCAAGAACTACTATGTTCCGGAATCGGTTTCGATCGCGACCGGTCTTCTGATCACCGCCATCCACCGCGCCGGCCTCGTTGCGCTGACGCATACGCCGAACCCGATGAGCTTCCTGAACGAGATCTGTGGCCGTGATCCGCATGACAAGCCCTACATCCTGATGGTTGTCGGGTATCCGAAGGAAGGTGCCACCATTCCGCAGCATGCCGTCGAGAAGAAGCCGCTCGCGGAAATCGCAACCTTTCTCTGATCTGGGGCAATCCCAGGAAAAGTGCGCGCCTTCCGTCCGGAATTTGCAAAAAAGCAATGAGCGAGGGCGTTTCCGTGACGACGGAAGCGCTTTTGGCTGGCTGGAAGGCCATTTTCCGGCAACTGCATCTTTCGATCGGATGCGTGAGGCGGCATGTTGGCTGGCGCAATTCCGGAGCGAAAACGCTACGGGATGAAGCCGGAATGTGGAGGCCGCCTTGTCGCTGACCAACCAGGACCTGATAGAGCTCACGGCCTTCCGCCGCAGGCTGCACCAGTATCCCGAGGTTTCGAACGAGGAAGAGGCGACCGCCAAAGAGGTGGTTGCCTTTCTCGCGGATACCGGGCCGGACAATGTCCTGACGGGACTGGGCGGCCATGGCATCGCAATGACCTATGACAGTGGCAAGCCGGGGCCGACGGTTCTCTTCCGCTCCGAACTCGACGCGTTGCCGATCGAAGAATTGTCCGGCGTGGAGCATTCGTCGCTGGTGCCGGGCAAGTCGCATATGTGCGGCCATGACGGACATACCACGATCCTGGCTGCCCTCGGACGCCAGTTCGGACGCAGCCGTCCCCAGAAGGGCCGCGTGGTTCTGATGTTCCAGCCGGCCGAGGAGACCGGTGATGGCGCTGTCGGCGTGGTGGCCGATCCGCGCTTCGGCGAGATCGCTCCGGACTTTTCTTTTTCTCTGCACAATCTGCCCGGCATTCCGTTCGGCGAGGTCCGGTTGAAGCCAGGCGTCGTCAACTGCGCCTCGCGCGGCATGCGCATCGTGCTGGGGGGCAAGACGGCACATTCCTCGATGCCCGAAACCGGCACGTCGCCGATGCTCACGATAAGCCAGCTGATGCCTGCACTGGCAAAGCTTGGTGGCGGTGCCTTCAGCGACGACGATTTCGGCATGGTGACCGTCACCCATGCCACGATGGGCGAGGCTGTGTTCGGCGTGGCGCCCGGCCGCGCGGAAGTGTGGGCGACGCTGCGGACGCGGCTGGACGACCGAATGGCAGCTTTATGCGCTTCGGCCGAGGCGTTGGTGGAGCGGGCCGCCGGTGAAGCCGGCCTGACTTCTAAAATCGACTATCACGAGATTTTCGTTGCCAGCATGAATGCGCCGGCGGCAGTTGAACATCTGCACACCGCGCTCGACCAGGAAGGTGTCGCATACAGCGAAGACAGCCTGCCGATGCGTGCTTCCGAAGACTTCGGCATCTTCGGGCGTAGCGCTCCGTCGGCGATGTTCTTCCTGGGCGCCGGTGAACGGCATCCGGCGCTGCACAACCCCGACTATGATTTTCCGGACGACCTGATCCCGATAGGCTCTAGGATTTTTATGCGCACCGCGCGCAACTTGCTTGGCTAATTCTTGTAGGTGCAATTGTTCACCAAAACAAAGCTATGGCTATCACCGAGATTGCCGTCGAGGCTTTTGAGGGAGCTTAAGGAACGATGGATGGGCAGGATATGAGGCAACGAGATCGTTTTCGAGCGTTCTTGGCACTCGCCATCCAACTTTCGATTTTCATTTATTTTTTTGGATTTTGCCAATCGGCCTTAGCCAAGGCAGAAATCAGCAAAACCCCGGCTGGCGAATGGGTTGACTGGCTAGATCTGCCTGCCGCGAATTCACGGTTTGGCGATCAAGCCAGGGATGGCACGCTCAATATTCTGTCCGACTACCAATTCAAACATCGCGCCGACGGCTATGAAATTTTCGACCGCTTTGCCTATAAGATACTTGATCGGGTCGGCTTGGAGAACGGCGCGACTATAACGGTGGAGTTCGACCCCGCGACGATGGATGTTGCGATAAACCGGCTTAGCATCGTGCGAGACGGTGTCGTGATCGACAGGTTACCGCAGATCAGCTTCGATATCGTTAGGCGTGAGAAGGACGCTGAGAAAGGAATTTTTGATGGTTGGCTGACAGCCTATGTCAATATTCCGGACGTGCGCGTCGGAGACGTCATCGACTATGCCAAAACGATCGTGCGCAAGCCGATCCTCGGGGCGAACCTATTCTTCGACACTATTCCCACAGCATGGCGCGACCCGGTGCTGCTCATCAACGAAAGGATAATCTGGCCTTCTTCGCAGCCGTTGCACATCCGTCAGATCCAAACCGAGGTTCAACCGCAGACCAGTCCTGATGGTACTGACACGGTTTATCGCTGGCAGGTCCGGGACCCTGAACCCGTGAAGTCCGAGGCATCGTTGCCCGCCGATGCGCCCAGTTTCCCCATGGTACAGGTCTCGTCCACAAACGATTGGCAGGATATCGTCAATGTCGTCTTGCCTTTCTACCAATTGGATCAAGAACTGCCGGCCGATTTCGCGGCGAAGTTGGATGCCATCGCTACCATCCATGCAGCGCCAGAAGACAGGTTGATCGAAGCGGCACGCCTGGTCCAGGATACTATACGCTATGTCAGCCTATCGATGGGCCGAGGTTCTTATGTTCCCCGCATCCCATCTGCCGTCATCGCCAGTGGTTTTGGCGATTGCAAGGACAAAGCTCTGCTGCTGGCAGTCAGTTTGCATCGACTAGGAATTGCCGCTGTTCCCGCGCTAACAGATATCGATGAGGGACAAGGCCTGCAAAATATATTGCCTACGCTCAGGGCTTTTGACCATGTTATCGTCAAAGCCACCCTCCATGATCAAATCTACTGGATCGACGCGACAAACTACCTGCAAGGCGGGCGCGCCGGGAATCTTGTCTTTCCCGACTATGGCTATGCCCTTCCGATTGTCGCCGGCAGGGCTGCCATAGAGCAAATCGAACGCAGGGAACTGATCCAGCCTACGTCATTTGTCGAAGAGCAATTCGATTTCCCGCGCCGAACAGGCGAAGGGCTGAAGCTTACGGTCAAAACGACCTACTTGGACGATCAGGCTGACACCATGCGATACAAGATCGCGTCGCAGTCATTGCCGAAGATATCCGACGATTATATCAACTATTACAATGGTATGTATCCCGGCATCACGCGCCTGAAGCCTCTTTCGACAACTGACGATCGCGACAAAAACGAAGTAACAGTCTCTGAAGCCTATGAGCTATCGGACGATGCCTTGTACGCGGATGATCTCATCAAGCAATTCCCGTTGAAAGCCGATATCGGAACCAGCAATCTACCGGAACCGAGCAGCGTCAAACGTCGCGGACCGATTGCTATCGGTGCCCCAATGTTCAGGCGTCACAAGATACTGGTCAAGAATCTGAAAGCCCGCTTTGTTCTACCAGAGCACCAGGACGTGCTAACTCCGTTTGTGGCCTTTAAGACCGATTGGTCTAACACGCCGACGGAATTCGAACTCGAGTGGCTCTTCAAGACGCTTGATAGTCGCGTACCGGCCAGGGGAATCCGATCATATCTGAAATCCGTGAAGCAGATTTCAGACAAGACCTATTGGACCTACGATTTTTCCTATTCCGACGCTGAAGCCAAGGCAAATTGAGGCCTTGGCGGGGGCAGTCACTCCGCCGCGCCCATGAAGGCGCTGGCGCCTGTTTCGAATTGCAGCTTGGCGAGCCTGGCGTAGATGCCGCCCTTGGCCACAAGGGTCTTGTGCGTGCCTTCCTCGACGATGCGTCCGCCATCCATGACGAGGATGCGGTCGGCTTTCAGTACGGTCGCCAGCCGATGCGCGATGACGAGTGTGGTGCGGCCTTGCATCAGATGTTCGAGCGCTTCCTGTACCAGCGTTTCGCTTTCGGCGTCGAGCGCGGAGGTTGCTTCGTCGAGCAGCAGGATCGGTGCGTCGCGCAGGATGGCGCGGGCGATGGCAATGCGTTGGCGCTGCCCACCGGACAAGGTGACTCCACGTTCACCGACTTGCGTGCCATAGTCGTTCTGCAGCTTGAGGATGAATTCCTCGGCCAGGGCCGCCTTGGCCGCCGCCTCGATCTCGACATTGCCGGCGCCCGGCCTGCCGAAGGCGATGTTGTCGCGCACGCTGGCAGCAAAGATCGTGACGTCCTGCGGTACAATGGCGATGCGCTGGCGAAGCGCGAGTGGATCCGTGTGTGTCAGATCGATACCGTCGAGCTTCACCGTGCCTGTCTCGGGATCGTAGAAACGCAGGATCAGTGAAAAGACCGTGCTTTTGCCGGCGCCCGACGGGCCAACAATGGCGACGGTTTCGCCTGGCTTCACCGAAAAACTCAGGTCGTGCACGGCGGCGCGATCCGGTCTTGCCGGGTAGGAGAAGGAGACCTCGCTGAATTCGATGGCTCCCTTTGCCTTGGCGGGTAGCGTGCGCGGCTGCGCCGGCGCCTCGATGCCAGGTTTCTCGGCAAGGATTTCCGTGAGCCGTTCAGCTGCGCCTGCCGCTTGCGACAGCTCTCCCCACACTTCCGAGAGCGCTCCGAGGGCGCCGGCTGCAAAGACCGAATAGAGCAGGAACTGACCAAGCGTACCGGGCGACAGGGTGCCGTCGAGTACATCGCGCGAGCCGAACCACAGAACGGCGACCACCGAGGAAAATACCATGAAGATGGCGAAGAAGGTGAGCAGCGCGCGGGCAAGAACGGAGGCGCGGGCGGCGGTGAAGGCGGCCTCGACGGCAGCGGAAAAGCGACCGGTGACCAATGCTTCATTGGTGAATGCCTGCAGCGTGCGCACGGCGCCGATCTGCTCGCTGGCATAGGCGGTGGCATTCGCCAGCGTATCCTGTGCCTGCCGGGAACGGCGGCGCACCGAACGGCCAAAGGCGACCAGTGGCAGCACGATGACAGGGATGGCCGCAATGACCAGGCCTGAGAGTTTGGGGCTGGTCACCACCATCATTGCCAGCGCACCAAGGCCGAGGATGACGTTGCGCAGCGCTACCGAAGCGGTAGCGCCCACGGCCGATTTCACCTGCGTGGTGTCGGCGGCGAGACGCGAGACGATCTCGCCCGATTGCGATGTGTCGAAAAAGGCCGGCGACAAAGTGGTGACATGTGAAAATACGTCGCGGCGAATATCGGCGACGACACGTTCGCCAAGGGTGATGACGAAGTAGTAGCGGCCGGCTGAGGCCAGTGCGAGCACGGCGGCCATGACCATCAGCATGCCGAAATAGCTGGCAATGAAGGCAGAGTCGGAACTGGAGAAGCCGTTGTCGATCATGCGCCGCACGGCAAGTGGCAGCGCCAGTGTGGTGACGGCCGCCAGCACCAGCGAAATACCGGCGCCGACCACCAGGCCGCGATAGCGGGTGATATAGGGAAAGACCCGCCGAAGCGGCTGGAGCGAGCGTCTGCGCTCGTCTGCGCTGGTAGGGTCAGCCATCGTCCCGGTTCCTGTCCGAATTGGCTCCGGCGCGGCCTTGTGATTCAATTTCGCCTGTTGTATAGGCACGCCGACCGTTTTTGAAGCCGTGGCTCCTCAATAGCTGCGGCTTCGAGTTTTAAAAAGGGGCGCATCGCCGCAGGGCCGCCGTCCCAGCTAGCCAGGACAAGAGCGATGAAGGCTGATATCCATCCCGACTACCACACCATCAAGGTCGTCATGACCAATGGCACCGAGTACCAGACCCGTTCGACCTGGGGCAAGGAAGGTGACACGATGAACCTCGACATCGATCCCTCCACGCATCCGGCATGGACCGGCGGCCAGCAGACCCTGCTCGACCGCGGTGGCCGTCTGTCGAAATTCAAGAACAAGTTCGCCAATCTCGGCATCTAAGCCGGAACCGCGATACGGATCCAAAAAACCCGCCCTCCAGGGCGGGTTTTTTGTTGTCGGTCTGCGCGGGTTGCATCGGAACGTGAACTGGCCGATCCTGCCATCGGGGGCAGGGAGGTCATGTGTCTGATACCGCTCTGCATTTCGATGATGCGCGCCGCCGGATCAAAGCCATCTTCATCGGTTCGATCGGCAATCTGGTCGAATGGTATGATTTCTACGCCTATACGGCGTTTGCGCTCTATTTCGCGCCGGCCTTCTTTCCATCGCATGACCCCGTCGTCCAGCAACTGAACGCTGCGACGCTGTTTGCCGCCGGCTTCATCGTGCGGCCACTCGGCGGCTGGCTGTTTGGTCATATTGCCGACCGCCATGGGCGTCGGCTGTCGCTCACCATTTCGGTGCTGATGATGTGTTTCGGTTCGCTGATCATCGCGTTCACGCCGACCTATGCGACGATCGGCTTTGCCGCGCCGGTGCTTCTGGCGTTGGCCCGTGTCATCGAAGGCCTCAGCCTCGGTGGCGAATATGGTGCGAGCGCCACCTATCTCAGCGAAGTCGCCGATCCGAACCACCGCGGTTTCTATTCCAGCTTCCAATATGTGACACTGATCGGCGGGCAGCTGTGCGCGATCCTGGTCCTGCTGCTGCTGCAGAATGTGTTCCTGACGCACGAGCAACTGGTCGACTGGGGCTGGCGTATTCCTTTTGTCATCGGAGCGCTGCTTGCCATCTTTTCAGCGGTGATGCGCCGGCAACTCCATGAAACCGAAGCCTTCGTGGCGACGACGACCTCGCAGAAGCGCGAGGGCTCGTTGCGCGGGCTGAGGAAGTTCCCGCGCGAAGTGGCGATCGTGGTTGGGCTGACTGCTGGCGGTACGGCTGCCTTCTATACCTTCACGACCTATATGCAGACCTTCGTCAAGCAGACGGTCGGTCTGTCGGACCTCACCACCACCTATGTGATCGCCGGCTCGCTGGTCTTCGCGGCGATCCTGCAGCCGATCTATGGGCTGATTTCCGATCGTATCGGCCGCAAGCCGCTGCTGATCTTCTTCGGCGTCGCCGGCACCATACTGACGGTGCCGATCCTGACGATGCTGTCGTCGACAACGTCGCCTTTCATCGCCTTCCTGCTGATCTGCGGTGCGTGGATATTCACGGCCGGCTACACCTCGATCAATGCGGTGGTGAAAGCCGAGCTGTTCCCGACTGCGGTGCGCGCCACCGGTGTCGGCGTGCCCTATGCGTTGACGGTTTCGATCTTCGGCGGCACGGCACCGGCAATCGCGCTGTGGTTCAAGCAGCAGGGCCACGAACAGTGGTTCTATTATTATCTGGCCGGCGTCATCTTTGTTTCGCTGCTGGTCTATTCGACCATGCGCGACACCAAACATACGTCCGCAATGGATGAGCGCGCGGCTTCAGCTGCACGCTAGCTCGCTCAGCGCCATGCGCTTGTAGGCTGCGACCAGCCGGTCGCCCTCGGTGCGGTCGACCGACACAGCCAGCCGCATCGTCGCTTCGCCGAGCTGCCAGATCAGGAAGGCAGAGGTTTCAAGCGCGGCTGGGTCTTCGTCCGGGCGCAGGCGCCTGAGCACGGCAAGCAGCATCCCGGCATTGGCGCGGCTGTGGGCAAGTTCGAGTTCGCGCAGTGCCTTGTCGGCTTGCGTGCCCGACCAGATGTCGCGCATCACCGGCTCGGCCAGGAAAATCCCGTAATAGATATCGACCAGTTCCGAGAAGGCCTTTTCCAGACCCTTTCTGTCCTTCACTTCTGCCAGGGCTTCAGAGATGCACGTCTCGCTCTCCTTCTGGTAGCGATCGGCAAGGGCCCGGATGATGGCGCTCTTGTCGGGAAAGAACTGGTAGAGCGAGCCGATCGACACGCCGGCCTTCTCGGCCACTTCACCCATGCGCAGGGCGTCGCTGCCCTTTTCCGCGATCAGCGCCGAGGCGACGGCGAGCATTCGTTCCACCCGTTCACGGCTGCGTTTCTGCGTCGGCTCGCGGCGAGGGCCGGGAATTTCCTGAACGATGGCCGAGACGCTTTCCATGATCTTTCCTCGAATGCCGGCGGGCGGCTGTCTGAAAATTCCCGCTTGACTCATACAATATGAGGATTTATCACGTTTTGCAAACGCGAGGATTGCTCACGTTTGTGATATGGAGAGAAAAGATGACCAGCACGACATCAAAGCCCGTCCTGATCCTTGGCGGCACCGGCAAGACCGGCCGCAGGCTGGCTGAGCGGCTTGAGGTAAAGAACATCCCGGTCCGCATCGGCTCCCGCTCGGCGCGCCCGGCATTCGACTGGACCGACAAGGCAAGCTGGGCAGGCGCCCTCGAAGGCGTCGGCGCCGTCTACATCAGCTACTATCCCGACATCGCCGTGCCCGGCGCGGCGGAGACCGTCGAGGAATTTGCCAGGCTGGCCGTGAGCCGCGGCGTAAGCCGGCTGGTGCTTCTGTCGGGCCGCGGTGAACCGGAAGCGCAGCGCGCGGAGGACATGGTGAAGGCTACCGGCGCCGACTGGACGATCCTGCGCTGCGCCTGGTTCGCGCAGAATTTTTCCGAAGGCGCCTTCCTGGACGGCGTGCTGGCGGGACAGATTTCCATCCCCGCTGCCGAGATCGGCGAGCCCTTTGTCGATGTCGACGACATCGCGGATGTGGCGGCGGAAGTCCTGTCGAACGACGGCCATATCGGTGAGCTGTACGAGCTTACCGGACCGCGGCTCCTGACTTTCCGCGAAGCCGTGGCAGAGATCTCCAAAGCTGCGGGCCGCGACGTGCGCTTCAGCCGCGTCTCGCCGGAAGCATTCAGGGCTGAACTCGAGGCTTACGAAACGCCGGCCGACGTCATCTGGCTGCTCGACGAACTGTTCGGGCAGGTGCTCGACGGTCGCAACGAACACGTCACCGACGGTGTCCAGCGGGCTCTTGGCCGTGGACCCAAAGACTTTTCCGCCTATGTGCGCGAAACTGCCGCCACCGGCGTGTGGCATGTGAATCTCTGAGGGAGAGAAAGATGTTTGCTCAGATCGTAATCGCCATCACTTTCATTGCCGCACTTGGCAGCGGCCTCATGGCGGGCCTGTTCTTCGCCTATTCCAATTCGGTGATGCCGTCGCTGGCGCAGGTGCCGGTACCGCAAGGCGTGCTGGCCATGAACACCATCAACACGGTGATCCAGAACCCGCTGTTCCTGTCCATTTTCATGGGCACGGCATTGCTGGCGCTGTTCCTGGTGCTGGCCGCCCTGCTCGGCTGGGGCGTCGCACGGCCGAGCTGGGTGCTGATCGGTGCTGCTCTCTATATCGTCGGCAACATCATCGTCACCATGGTCATCAACGTTCCGATGAACGACGCGCTGGCTGCAACCGCCCCCGACAGCCAGGCTGCAGCACAGCTATGGGCCATCCATCTTGATCGCTGGGTGTTCTGGAACCATGTGCGCACCTTCGCATGCACCGGTGCGCTGGCGGCTTTCATCGCTGCGCTGATGTAGTCACATCGCCGCTATTCAGAAAGAACCGCCGTCTCAAGCTGAGGCGGCGGTTTCTTGCTGCCGCCAGCCGCAATTGCAAAGGTAGTGCGAATGGCAACCCGGCAGGCCGGTGTCCAACGAGGTGGAAATCAGCTTTTCTTGCGATCGGAATGGCCGAGGTCGCGCTCGGGATCGATCACATCACGCACCAGCTGCTTCAATTTGGCAGCGTCCGGGAAACCGCCATCACGCTTGCGCTCCCAGATCAACTCGTCGTTGCAGGTGATGGTGAAGACGCCGCCCGTGCCCGGCACCAGGACCACTTCACCGAGGTCCATGGCGAAAGTTGAAAGCAGTTCCTGCGCCATCCAGCCGGCGCGTAGCAACCACTGGCACTGCGTGCAATAGGTGATGACAATGCGGGGACGTGGAACGTCGGTCATCCAAACCTCGTGCAGGAACTTCAGCAAAATACGCAGCAGTTTTGCGTCCGCAATTGCTCAAAAACAAAGGATAGAGTGTTTCCGCGGTTCCGAAGAACGCGGAAATGCTACACGACAAAAGAAAACGCCCCGGCGTGCCGGGGCGTCTTGATCAGGCTGCGCTGAGCTTGGCCAGGGTCGCGTCATCGACCTCGAAATTGGCGTAGACGTTCTGGACGTCGTCGTCGTCCTCGAGTGTCGCCACCAGCTTCATCAGCGACTGGGCGCGGTCTTCGTCGACCGGGATGTTGTTCTGCGGCCGCCAGATGGCCTTCACCGATTCAGCTTCGCCGAGTGCGCTTTCCAGGGCTTTCGACACATCGCCGAGATTTTCGAAGGCGCAGTAGATGGTGTGGCTTTCCTCGTCGGTCTCGACATCGTCGGCGCCGGCTTCGATCGCGGCTTCCATCACCTTGTCGTCGCTGCCGACCTTGGCCGGGTAGACGATTTCGCCGATACGGTCCCACATGAAGGAAACCGAACCGGTTTCGCCGAGCCCACCGCCGGCCTTGGTGAAGGCGGCACGCACGTTGGAGGCGGAACGGTTGCGGTTGTCAGTCAGCGCCTCGACGATGAGGGCCACGCCACCAGGGCCATAACCTTCGTAGCGCACTTCCTCATAGTTTTCGGCGTCGCCGCCGGAGGCCTTGGAGATGGCGCGTGCGATGTTGTCCTTGGGCATGGACTCGGCCTTGGCGTTCTGGATCGCCAGGCGCAGGCGGGGGTTCATCGCGGGATCGGGCAACCCCTGCTTGGCGGCGACGGTGATCTCACGCGCCAGCTTGGAAAAGATCTTCGAGCGGACCGCATCCTGGCGGCCCTTGCGATGCATGATGTTCTTAAACTGTGAATGGCCTGCCATGGCACCCCTGCGGTCGTTTGCGGCTGTCGAACCGTCGTGCGCGGGAATGGTACGCCAAAAACGATCTGACATGTTGATTGGGCAGCGGTTGCGATCCGATGCCGGATGGCGGGCTTATAAATAAATCGGCTCAAAACGTCCAGATATGCCAAGGCTGCACGGTGAGCGCGGCGTGAGCCTCTTTCGAAAAGCGCGGATCGCTGCCGGGTAACCCGCAGCGCTGCCGAGGATCAGGGTCAATAACCCGCCTTGATCTTCTCGAATTCGGCGACCATGCGCTGCTTCAGTTCCGCCGGCAGCGGCTGCTGGAACAGTGTCTTGTCGAGAAAGGCATCGAGATTGTCGAAACCGCGCTCGGCGAGCAGCTTCTTGTCGATCGCAGCCATGCCGGCGGCATTGCCGTGGCCATAACCGAATGTCGTGACCAGGTGGCTGGATACATTGGGTGCGTTGACGGCGTTCAGGAAATCATAGGCCTCGTCGACATGTGTGGCGTCCTTCAGCAGCGCATAACCGCACACCCAGGTGGACAATCCTTCCTTGGTGTCGCGGTTCATCTCCAGCGGTATGCCCTGGCCTTTCAGCGTGACGTAGGTTTCGGCCCAACCCCAGGCAAGGTCGATCTCGCCGCCGGAGAAAGCCTGGTTGATCGAGGTGTCGTCGGTCCAATAGAAGCGGACATTCTTGTGCACCTGGCGCAGGAAGTCGGAAGCCTCCTTGAATTGCGCATCTGTCATCCGGGTCCAGTCTTTCAGGCCGATGACCAGCGAGGCCAGCGCATAGGCATCGTCGACATTGTCGCCGATGGTGATGCGACCCTCGAATTTCGGGTCGGCGAAGATGCGCAGCGACTTCGCATCGTCGGGCGTGACCTTGTCGGTGCGGTAGATGAGGGACGAAGTGCCCCAGTCGAATGGCAGCAGCCAGGCTTTGCCATCGGCGGTGGTGACAAGCTCCTTCATCTTCATCAGGCCGGGGTTGATATCCTTCCAGCCGGTGATCCGCGAGGTATCCAATGGTTGCAGCAGGCCGGCTTCGCGCCATTTGACCACGCTCTGCGCGCAAGGATGGCCAACATCGGCCTTGAAGCCGGCGCGCATCTTCTCGAAGGCCTCATCCTCATCGCCAAAGAAGGAAAAGCTTGGCTCCGCACCTTGCTTGGCGGTGTAGTCGGTGTGCAGAAGCGGATCTTCGTAGCCCGACCAGTCAAAGACGATCAGGTCGCCGCCGGCAGCAAGTGCCGTGCTTGCTGCAGCGGCGGCCAGGGCTGCTGCCAGGATCACGCGGCGAAATTTGAAGGCCATGAGGCGAGAGCTCCCCGATCGCGAAACGGCACGCTTGCTGACGGTAGAGCAGTTTTCGCAAACTGACGAGAGGGGACGGGGTTACGCCCGCGGATCACGTCCACCAGGCCGTTTGAAGGCGTCCAGAACCGTTTCCGCGGCGGCGCGACCACTGATGATGGCACCCTCGACATAGCCGGGAAATGACAGGGAGAGCTCCGAGCTGGCGAAATGGATGGGTGCCGTTCCGGCGCGCAGCAGGGCTTCGGCATCGTAGGCGGAAAAATCGGCGACGATGTCGCTATAACCGCCACCGCTCCATCGATCGTCGACCCAGTCGCGCATGGCGACGTCGAGTGGTTCAAGGATCTGTGGTCCGAGCGCTGCTGCAATCCGAGCGAGCACTTCTGCGCGCAAAGCGGCATCCCCAAGCGCGCGCAGACGCAAAGCCAGCGGACCGCCGATGAAAACCACAAGTGCTGGATGGGCATCGTCCGTGCTGGTGTCGCAGACAAACAGACCATGGATATCGCGCCACAACACCATGCCGTTGCGGCCCTGGTCGCGCCAGAACGCGCGGGCGTAGCGAAGACGCATCTTGATGACCGAGCCGCTGCGCCAGGCGCCGAGAGCCGTGGCGAGCGTCGCAGGAAGTGGCGGCGAAAAGACAATACGGTTTGCAACAACCGGTGGAGCCGCGACGACGACGCGGCTTGCCCGGAACGGGCCCTCGACCGTCATCAGAGTCACACCATCTTCGTCGTGCCGGATTTCCTGCACCGGTACCGAAAGCCGGACACGGTCGCCAAGGTCTGCGGCCAGATCCTCGGCCAGCGCAAGCATCGTCTCGGCAAGGAAGTATTGCAGTTCTGAGACCTCATTGGTGATGCGACGGTCGTTGTCGATCAGGTACCAGGCCGGGACGGCATCGATCGGCTGGCACCACAGGCCTTCGACCGTCGAGCAAAACGCCGATTTGGCGTCAACATCATCCGGTTGCCGTTGCAGCCAATCCCATACGCTGAGGTCACGCACTGCCGGATCGGCTGGATCGATCGCATTCATGCGATCGCGGATGGCGACATTGGCATCCCATAGTGCGCGGCTGTCTTCCTCCGACATTTCCGGCTGCAGCGTGAAGGCGCCGTCGATCGGGGTCGTCACCAGCGTCTTGCCGTGATGTTTCGCCAGCGCCATCACTTCAGGCATGTCCTCGCACAGGAACTGTCCGCCGCTGTCGTGCCGTTCCCCAAGGGAATCGGCCCGTGCCTCGACCCGCCCGCCGACGCGTCCGCGCGCCTCCAGCACCAGCACGTCCAGTCCATCGTCTGCCAGGGCCAGTGCTGCCGAAAGGCCGGCAAAGCCGGCGCCGACAACGATGACGTCGTGGATCATCAATATCCCGCTTTGATCTTCTCGAATTCCGCAATCATCTTCTGCTTGAGTTCCGTCGGAACAGGTGACTGGAAAAGCGTCTTGTCGACGAATTTGTCGACATCGTCATAACCCTTGTCCTTCAGCAATTTCGCATCGACGGCGGCCATGCCCTTGGCATTGGCCTGACCATAACCCCAGTCCTTCACCAGAACGTTGGCGACATCGGGCTCATTGATCGCGTTGAGATAATCATAGGCCTGATCGGCGTTGCCGGGAGCGTCCTTCAAGCGGACGTAACCGCAGACCCAGGTCGAAATGCCTTCCTGCGTGTCGGGTTTTGCCTTGATCGGCGAGCCGGCCAGAACGGACTGGGCGGTCGCATCGTTCCAGGCCCAGGCCAGGTCGATCTCGCCGCCGGTCAGCGCCTGCACGATGTTGGTGGTGTCGGTCCAGTAGAGGCGCACGTTCTTGTGCACCTGGCGCAGGAAATCCGACGCCTGTTTGAACTGTTCGTCGGTCATCTGGGTCCAGTCCTTGAGCCCGATGACCAGGGAGGCCAGCGCATAGGCGTCGTCGACATTGTCGGGGATGGAGACGCGGCCCTGGAACTTTGGATCGGCGAGGGATTTCAGCGACTGGATGTCCTTCTCGTTCACCTTTTCGGAGTTGTAGGTGAGCTGCGAATTACCCCAGTCCCAGGGCATGAACCAGGCCGTGCCGTCTTCGGATGTGGCGAGATTCTTCATCTTCATGATGCCGGGGTTGAGATCTTTCCAGGCGGTGATCCTGGACGTATCGAGCGGCTGCAGCAGGCCGGCGTCGCGCCATTTCACAACGCTTTGCGAGCAGGGATGGGCAAGGTCCGCCTTGAAGCCGGAGCGCATCTTCTCGAAGGCCTCGTCCTCGTCGCCGAAGAAGGTGAAGGTCGGGGCGTCGCCATGCTTCTCGGTGTACTTCGGATGGAACTCGGGCAGCTCATAGCCCGCCCAGTCGAAGACGACGAGATCGCTGCCGGCTGCGCGCGCAGCCGCCGGCGTCATCAACGTGCTCGCCAGCGCGAGTGCGGTCATCCAATGGCGGATCGTCGTCTGCATGCCAGTTCCCCTTTGTTGCGCGGGCCGGTGCCCGTCTGGTTGTCATGTCGCCCGTCAGTTCCTTGATGTGCAGCTCTGACCTCAAAGTCTCTGGATGCCGCTTGACCCTCTCGCGTAGTGCCTCGGGAAAACGGTCAGCAGGAATTCATTGGCGGCTTGCAGGGCTGTTTCGCGGCTGACGTCTTCCAGCCCCATCATCAGGCGCAGCCACAGTCCTTCGAGCAGCGCGCTGAGAGTCAGCGCGAGGGCCTGCGGTTCAAAGGCATAGTCGGCCTCGGCTTTCAAGCCGAGGCACAGATCAAAGAGAAGGTTCTGGTAGTCGGTGTCGCGTGCACCCGAAAGCGCTTGATAGGTGGGACGTGATTTTGCCTCACCCCAGAAGGCGCACCATGCCGCCAGCTTGCGCTTGTTGCAGACGGCACGATCGAAATCCGCCGTGACCAGCGCCTTCAACCGATCGGCCGTGTTGTCACCGGCCTTGTCGTAGGCGTTGCGCCAATGCGTGGAATATTCGTCGTACATATATTGCAGCGTGGCGACGAGCAGCTTCTCCTTGCTCTCGAAATGGAAATTGACGATGCCGCGCGATAGCTTCGCGCCATCCGCCACATCCGCCATCGTCGTCTCCGAATAGCCACGCTTGGCCAAGGAATCGATCGTCGCCTCGATCAGCTGCTGGCGGCGCACTTCCTTGGAAGCCTTGCGGCCGCGCCGTTCGGAACCGCCTCGTCGTTCGGTCTCTGCAGGCTCGTCTTCAAGATCGATTGTCTTCATCGGTAGCGGTCTCCTGCGCGCCGGCCTATACGGGCTTTCGGCCGCGCAGATGAGTGGGGCGGTGTTCGCCCGAGTCAAGCCCCTTCTGCATCGCCTGCCAGGTGCGGATGTTCCTGTCGAGATAAGCTGCGCCGGCTGCCTTGGACACCTGTGCCTTCCTGCTCATCGGATGGATCACCATGCTCGCAGACGATTTGATGGCGAGCCTAGCGGCTCGATGAGAAAACGCAACAGAGTTTGCTGAACATTCATTCAATATGGACAAGGCAAACCTGACCGTGGCAAGATCGGCAGCAGGCGGCTGGCAGCCGAGGCGGGTCGGGAACATGGACTGCCGACAATGACTGAACGGAACGAGACGGAAGCGGCGGAACAGTGGACCCTGGTCAACACGCCGCTCGGGCAGCCATGGTCAGGCCGCGCACGTTATGCCGCGGCCATGTATTTCTACAAGCATGGCGAGATGAATGCCGAGACCCTCGAGGTCTACCGCATCTGCTCCAGGCTGGATGCGGAAGACCCCCTGCCGATCATCCGCGATCGCGGCGTCGGCAAGGCGTGGCTGCAACGGGTCGACTGCAGATAAGCCGAGGTAGAGATCAGCCGATCGATTTTTCCAGCACGCGCACCCAGTTGCGATAGGCGATCTTTTCGATCAGGGCACGGCCATAGCCGTGTTTGGTCAATGCATCGAGAAGCTTGGGCAGGCCGGCGGCGTCGCCGATTGCGGCCGGGATCATGGCGCCGTCAAAGTCGGAACCCAGGCCGACGCGGTCTTCGCCGAGCGCCTTAACCAGATAGTCGACGTGGCGCACCATGACTTCGAGCGGCGTGTCGGAATTCATGCGGCCATCCTCGCGCAGGAAGCCGGTGGCATAGTTCAGGCCGACCATGCCGTCGGTATCGCGAATGGCGCCGAGCTGCCAATCGGTGAGGTTGCGCGAGTGCGGGCACAGCGCGTGCACGTTGGAATGGGTGGCGACCAGTGGCGCGTTGGAAAGCTTGGCAACGTCGCGGAATCCCTTCTCGTTGAGATGGGAAAGATCGATCATGATCCTGAGCTGGTTGCAGGCCTTGACCAGAGCCTTGCCGGCATCGGTCAGACCGTTGCCGGTGTCGGGCGAGGACGGGAAGCGGAACGGCACGCCATGACCGAAGGCGTTGGGCCGGCTCCAAACGATGCCGAGCGAGCGCAGGCCGGCGGCATGAAGCACGTCGAGCATGGCGAGGTCGGTGTCGATCGCCTCGGCACCCTCGATGTGGAACACCGCAGCCATCGAGTTCCTTGCCATGGCCGTGCGGATGTCGGCGGCACTGCGGCAGACAGTAAGCGCTCCCGCTCTCTCCAGTCGCAGCAGGATCGAGGCCATGCCCAGTGTGGTTTCACGGGCGAATTCGCGCGGCAGCTCCGGCGGCAGCGGCTCATTGTCGGACGGCATGGCCGGCACACCGTCATCCTTGGCCTTGCGCTCCTCCTGCGGCGGCGGAAAGATCGCGAACATGCCGCCGGCGAGCCCGCCCTTCCTGGCGCGCGGCAGGTCGATATGCCAGCTGGCCGGCGATCCTTCCATGAACAGCTTTTCGACATCAGCCTTGCCGGACTGGTAGAGCTTGAGCAGCGTGTCGTTGTGGCCGTCGAAGACGGGGATCAGGTCGGTCTCGGTCATTGGAGGACTTTCGGCTGTCGCGTTGGAAAACGAGGCGCCCTGTTTACGGCGCGTCGCCCATGCACGCAAATGCCAGGGAGCGGCTTGTGCTTGTCACTGCATGCAAGCCGTGCTGGAAAGAACCTAGATTTCGAACTGCCGGAGCCATCCTTGACGAATACGCTTTACGACGCGCTGTTTCGGCCGCATGAAGCCAATGACGGCACCTTTCTCGCGTTGAAGGATGGCTCGCGCATTTCTTACGCCGACTTCCTGAAACTGTCCGCGCGGGTCGCGCATGCCATGGCTGGCGCCGGTGTGCGACCTGGCGATCGGGTGGCGTTGCAGGCCAAAAAATCGCTGCAGGCTCTGGCCGTCTATGCTGCCGCCGTGCGCATGGGTGCGGTGTTCCTGCCGCTCAATACCGCCTATACGGCCGCCGAGGTCGACTATTTCGTCAGTGACGCCGGCGCCAGGCTCCTGATCTGCGACGGCGCCAGTGCGGCCGCTCTGCAGCCGGTGGCCGACAGGGCGGGGGCGGCGCTGCTGACCCTCAACGGGGACGGCTCCGGCACGCTTGGGGAGCGGGCGGCTGGCCAATCCGAAACCTATGCGCCCGCAGAGCGAGCGCCGGATGACCTCGCCGCCTTTCTCTATACCTCCGGGACGACCGGGCGATCGAAGGGTGCAATGCTGACGCATGACAATCTGCTGTCGAACGCGGAGGCGCTGGTGGAGACCTGGCGCTTCACCAAACAGGACGTGCTGCTTCACGCCTTGCCGATCTTCCATACGCATGGCCTGTTCGTCGCCACCAACGTCATCCTGCTCGTCGGTGGATCGATGATCTTCCTGCCCGGTCTCGACATCGACGATCTGGTTGCGAACATGCCGCGTGCGACCACGTTGATGGGCGTGCCGACCTTCTACACGCGTCTGCTTGCCGATCCCCGGCTGACACGGGAGCTGGTTCAGCACATACGTCTGTTCGTCTCCGGCAGTGCGCCGCTGCTGGCGGAAACGCACCGGGATTTCGAGGCACGCACCGGCAAGCGCATCCTTGAGCGCTACGGCATGACAGAGACCAACATGAACACCTCGAACCCCTATGACGGCGAGCGCCGGGCCGGTACGGTCGGCCAGCCGTTGCCCGGCATTTCGGTCCGCATCGCGGAACCCGATACCGGCGAGCCTGTGGCGTCCGGCGATATCGGGGTGATCGAGGTGAAGGGGCGCAACGTCTTCAAAGGCTACTGGAACATGCCGGAGAAAACCGCGCAGGAATTCCGAGCCGACGGCTATTTCATCACGGGTGATCTCGCCACGCAGGACGGCGATGGTTACGTCACCATCGTTGGTCGCGCCAAGGACCTGATCATAGCCGGCGGCTACAACATCTATCCCAAGGAAATAGAGCTCCTGCTCGACGAGATGCCGGGCGTCGAGGAATCGGCGGTGATCGGCGTGCCGCATCCCGATCTCGGCGAAGGCGTGGTCGCTGTCGTGACGGCACGCAAGGGGGCTGCACTCGACGAGGCCAGCCTGCTTGCAGGGCTCGCTTCAAAGCTGGCGCGCTTCAAGCAGCCGCGCCGTCTTTTCGTGATCGACGAGTTGCCGCGCAACACGATGGGCAAGGTACAGAAGAACCTTCTGCGCCAGCAGTTCGCCGAAACGTTTGCGGTAGAAGGGTAGACAGCTTCCTTCTCCACCAAGGGGAGAAGGAAAGGTTCTGAACTACGACAGCTTGTCGAGCTTGCGCTGCATGGCGGCGATCTGATCCTTCAGTTCCTGAAGATCGTCAGCCTTTTCCGCGGGCTCTGCCTTGGCGGGTTCGGGAGCGGTGTTCGCCGCGCCGCTCGCTGCGGCAGCCGGGAATGGCGTGAACATACGCATGGCGTTCTGGAACATTTCCATGTTGCGGCGGGTCTGTTCCTCCAGCGCCTTCATCGGCGTCGGCAGTTTCATCATGTCCATCGGCGTCTTGCCGAGCGCCGATTTCATCTGATCGCGAAAACGCTCCTGCTCCTTGGAGAAGGCGAGCATCGACTGCTCGAGGAAACTCGGCACGATCATCTGCATCTGATCGCCATAGAAGGCGATGAGCTGGCGCAGAAAGGGAATGGGCAACATGTTCTGCCCGTCCTTGTTCTCCAGTTCGAAAATGATCTGGGTCAGCACGGGGTGTGTGATGTCATCGCCGGTCTTGGCGTCCTGAACGGTGAATTCCTCGCCTTTCTTGACCATTTCGGCGAGATCCTCGAGGGTCACATAGGTGCTGGTACCCGTGTTGTAGAGCCGGCGGTTGGCGTATTTCTTGATCACCACCGGTTCGTCTTTCGCCGCCATTCAGCATCCTCCCGCGGATACCGGCACGCTCGTAAGCAGCCGGTAACGATTACTCCCTGTGTCGAGGATATGCGCAAAACCGTCACAATTCCAAGCGGTTTGTGCAGTGCGGAAGCATACGCCGTCTTTTCGGCGCTGCAATATGCTGCGCAGCATGCCGCAATATGCTGCGCGGCATGACTTACGCCGCGGCAAGGATAGCCAAATCGGACAGATTTCCAGTTTGACTCGCAGCCTCGAACCGGCAAGAAAAGTCAAACCAACGGTTGCAAACCGCTCAATTCGAGGTCTGGAGAAGAACATGTCCGCATCCAACGCCATCGTCGTCGCAAGTGCCGCGCGCACTGCCGTCGGGTCCTTCAACGGAGCCTTCGCGGCAACGCCCGCGCATGAGCTCGGTGCGGTGGTGATCCGCGAGCTGCTGTCGCGTGCGGGCGTCGAGGCGGCGGAAGTCGACGAGGTGATCCTCGGCCAGGTGCTGACCGCGGCCCAGGGCCAGAACCCGGCACGACAGGCATCGATCAACGCCGGCCTGCCGATCGAGACGACCGCATGGGGCCTCAATCAGGTCTGCGGATCGGGTCTGCGCGCGATCGCCATCGGCATGCAGCAGATCGCCAGCGGCGATGCCAAGGTGATCCTGGCCGGCGGCCAGGAGTCGATGTCGCTGTCGACGCATGCGCAGCATCTGCGCGCCGGCGTGAAGATGGGCGACTACAAGATGATCGACACCATGATCAAGGATGGTCTGTGGGATGCGTTCAACGGCTATCACATGGGCATCACCGCAGAGAACGTCGCCAAGCAGTTCCAGATCACCCGTGACGACCAGGACGCTTTTGCCCTCGCCTCGCAGAACAAGGCGGAGGCCGCGCAGAAGGCCGGCAGGTTCGCGGACGAGATCGTCGCCTTCACGATCAAGGGCAAGAAGGGCGACACGATCGTCGATCAGGACGAGTATATCCGCCACGGTGCAACGATCGATGCCATGCAGAAGCTGAAGCCGGCCTTCGACAAGGATGGCACGGTAACGGCCGCCAACGCTTCGGGCATCAATGACGGTGCTGCCGGCGCGCTGCTGATGACGGAGGCAGAGGCTGCGCGGCGTGGCATCACCCCGCTCGTCCGCATCGCGTCCTGGGCGACCGCCGGCGTCGATCCGTCGGTCATGGGAACCGGCCCGATCCCGGCTTCCAAGCGTGCGCTGGAAAAGGCCGGCTGGAAGGTGTCGGATCTCGATCTGGTCGAGGCCAACGAGGCCTTCGCCGCGCAGGCCTGCGCGGTCAACAAGGGACTTGGCTGGAACCCCGAGATCGTCAATGTCAATGGCGGTGCCATTGCCATCGGCCATCCGATCGGCGCCTCCGGCGCGCGTATCTTCAACACGCTCGTCTTTGAGATGAAGCGGCGCGGCGCGAAGAAGGGGTTGGCCACCCTATGCATCGGCGGCGGCATGGGCGTCGCGATGTGTGTCGAGGCACTCTGATTGAAAACAAGACGGGCGGCCAAAGTGCCGCCCGTTTCGTCTCTAATTCATGCCTCATGGTTTGATTCAAAGGCTCGTCATAAGAGTCGGGTTCAAGAGGTCCGCCATACGGACCATTCAATGAAGGCGATTTTCGAAATCACCTGAGATGCAGCAAAGGGGAAACGCATGAGTAAAGTCGCACTCGTCACCGGTGGGTCGCGCGGTATCGGTGCCGCGATCTCGATCGGTTTGAAGAATGCCGGTTACAGCGTCGCGGCGAACTATGCCGGCAATGACGAGGCAGCAGCGAAGTTCACGGCGGAAACGGGGATCAAGACCTACAAGTGGTCGGTCGCCGATTATGAGGCCTGCGCGGCAGGCATCGGCAGGGTAGAGGCTGACCTCGGCCCGGTTTCCGTGCTGGTCAACAACGCCGGTATTACCCGTGATGCAATGTTCCACAAGATGACGCCGCAGCAATGGAAAGAGGTGATCGACACCAACCTGTCCGGCGTCTTCAACATGTCGCACCCGTTGTGGGGCGGCATGCGCGACCGCAAGTTCGGTCGCATCATCACCATTTCTTCCATCAACGGGCAGAAAGGCCAGGCTGGCCAGGCCAATTACTCGGCGTCGAAGGCCGGTGACATCGGCTTCACCAAGGCACTCGCGCAGGAAGGTGCGCGCGCAGGCATCACCGTCAATGTGATCTGCCCCGGTTACATTGCCACTGAAATGGTCAAGGCGATCGATGAGAAGGTGCTCAACGAACGCATTATTCCGCAGATCCCGGTCGGTCGCCTCGGCGAACCGCAAGAGATCGCGCGTTGCGTGGTGTTCCTGGCTTCGGAGGAAGCCGGTTTCATCACTGGCTCTACCATCTCGGCCAATGGCGGGCAGTATTTCGCCTGAGTGATTGTGCCTATTGCAGTAAAACGGGCCGCTCGCGGCCCGTTTTCGTTTTCAGTGGCTACAGCTTCACGGTGACGCCTGGGCGGAAGATGCCGTATCGCGAGGAATCGATGCCGTGGCGACGGCTGCGATGACGGAAGCAATGCCGGCGATGACGAAGGCTGCGGACATCGATTGCGTGATGACCATGCCTGCGATGGCAGACCCGAGCGGGAAGCCGGCCAGGTTCAGGCTCATGGAAATCGACATGACGCGGCCGAGCTGGTGCGGATCCGTGCGGCGCTGGCGCAAGGTCAGCAGCGCAACATCGATCGGGCCGGACACCACGCCGGCGATCATCAGGCCGATGGCCAGCCCGCCGAGCCCGAACTCCGCGGCCACCGGCCAGGCAGCCAAGGCGGTGATCACCATGCCGATCGCCATGACATGACGCTCGCGCCCCGTCGTGCGCAGATGGCCCGCCATGAGCGCTCCGATGCCTCCGGCAATGCCCATCGCAGCCCACAGCGACCCGGTCACCGAACTGCTTTCCGTAACGCCGTAACGCTCGGCCACGAACACCGGCACCACCACGACGAGCACGCCCCAGCTGATCTGATAGAAGGAGTAGGAGACAGCGAGGCCGCGCAGGGTGGGCTGCCGTGCTACCATCTCGATGCCTTCGATCGATTGGCGCAACAGCGAGGTATGGCGCGGTGCCAGGCCGGGCAAGCGCTGAACGCAGGAGAGGCAGACTGCGGCGCCGGCCGGCAAGCGCCGGCCCCACGACATCGGAGATGGCATAGACAGCGGTGTCGAGCGCATTGACCCGATCGAGCGCTTGGGGCGGCACCAGCCGCGGCAGCAGCGTTCGCGTACCGGATGCGCCCAGAGGGCCGGCAAGCGAGAACAGGACCACAAGAACGAACAGAACCGGTGGGCTCGCCCAACCCGCCCAACCGGCAATGCTGACCGCGGCGATGAAGGCGGCGCTGGCGATGAGATCGATCCGGACCGCTATTGTCGGACCCACGCGGTCGAGCAATGCGCCGGCGATGGGACTAACAAGGAGGCCTGGAGCAATCGCGGCAAAAGTCAGCCAGCCGGCCAGCGCTGGCGAGGAAAAACGCGCCAGGACAAACAGAACAAGGGTAAGGCCGAACATGCGTGCCGCCAGGCGTGACAGCGTTGCCGCGAGGATCAGGGGCGACAGGCCAGGGATCGACATCAAGGCGCGATACGAATTCTGGGAATCCATGGGGGTTGTTCCGGCTGCTGCGGCATATCGTATTGAGGTGCCTGCGGCTCTGTAAATGGACCACGGATCCCGGTTTGCAGCTGACACGTGCCGCCGGGCGGCGACAAGCAAGGGCCGGTCCGACCGTGTGGAATTTGTCGCCAGTGCCCCGAGCTGGTTGTGCCGTTCCGGCACGCAAAAGTTAACGTTGGCTCTTCGTACAGCGAACAAGCGCACGACAAGCCTGTGAATCATTGGTGGACAAGCTGTGCACAACACCAGATGTTGGGGTGAACAAAACAGGAAGATCCAGAGGTCACCGATTCGTCGCCGATTCGTTCCGGCTTTGGTCGAATTGTTAACGAAAATGAAGCGCTTAAGCGTCCGATGTGGTTAATCACCATTAATAAAGCGCTTTTGTTTCAGGGACTTGGGTCGCGTGGATTGTAAGCCGACACTCGATTTGATGCCCATTGCCGGCAAAAGTTAACGGCGGTGGTCCCAGGCGAACGGTTTGGCCAATTAGCCGATTCAGCATGTGGTGCAATTCTGCGGCTAGGGATCCATATCTAGCCGTGAACGAACCGTGAATCGAAGAGAGTCAGCGATTCGTCGCTGATTCGTTCCAGACTCGTTCCGAGCGTTAATTCGGCAGTGCAAAAGGCTGGATGGGCCAATCGGGTGCGACGCTTCCATGAACATTATGCTTTCGCTCCGGCGCCTGAATGCCTATGTGTGCGCTGTCGCCGGGCAAGGCGGCGCGATGACGGGAAAAGGTCTTCTTTCCGGGCCGATGAATATCCATCCCAAACCCACCGAACCGCTGATCCTCTCAGGCCGCGACGTCACGGCCGTGCTCGGCCCGACCAACACGGGCAAGACGCATCTCGCCATCGAGAGAATGGTTGCACATGAGAGCGGTGTCATCGGTCTGCCACTTCGCCTGCTGGCGCGTGAGGTCTACGCCCGGCTGTGCGAGAAGGTCGGTTCCAACAAGGTCGCGCTGGTAACGGGTGAGGAAAAGATCCAGCCTGCCGGAGCGCGCTACTCGGTCCATACGGTCGAGGCGCTGCCGCGCGAAACCGATGCCGCATTCGTTGCCATCGACGAAGTGCAATTGGCGGGCGATCTCGAACGCGGCCATATCTTCACCGATCGGATCCTCAACCTGCGCGGCAGGCAGGAGACGTTGCTCCTGGGTGCCGCCACCATGCATGGCATCCTGCAGAAGCTGCTTCGGGGCGTGTCGGTGGTGACCAGGCCACGCCTGTCGCACCTCGCCTATGCCGGCTCCAAGAAACTCACCCGTCTGCCGCGCCGTTCGGCCATCGTCGCCTTCTCGGCGGACGAGGTCTATGGGATCGCCGAGTTGATCCGTCGCCAACAAGGCGGTGCGGCTGTCGTGCTCGGCGCACTGTCGCCTCGCACCCGCAATGCCCAGGTGGCGCTGTATCAATCCGGCGATGTCGATTATCTGGTGGCGACCGACGCCATCGGCATGGGGTTGAACCTCGACGTCGACCACGTCGCCTTCGCCCAGAACAGGAAGTTCGACGGCTATCAATACCGCAACCTGACCGCTGCGGAGCTCGGCCAGATCGCCGGTCGTGCCGGCCGGCACCTGCGCGACGGCACGTTCGGCGTCACCGGACAGGTCGACCCGCTCGACGAAGATCTTGTCCAGAAGATCGAAAGCCATGATTTCGAGCCGGTGAAGGTGCTGCAGTGGCGCACGCCGACCTTCGATTTTTCCAATCTGGATGCTCTGAAACGTTCGATCGAGACAAACGCACCGGTTGAGGGGTTGACCCGGGCTCTGCCGGCCGTCGATGCGCAGGCCCTGGAATTCCTGTCGAAGGACGGCGAAATCCGTGCGCTCGCCACCAACCGCGACCGTGTAGCCCTGCTGTGGGAAGCCTGTGCCTTGCCGGATTACCGCAAGATCGCGCCTGCACAGCACGCCGACCTCATTGCCTCTATCTATATGGACCTTGCCAGGCACGGCCATGTCGACGAAAGCTACATGGCTGAACAGGTGCGTCGTGCCGATACCACCGAGGGTGACATCGACACGCTTTCGCATCGCATCGCCCAGATTCGCACGTGGACTTTTGTATCCAATCGTCCAGGTTGGCTTGCCGATCCGACACACTGGCAAGAAAAGACACGGGAAATCGAAGACAGATTGTCGGACGCGTTGCATGAGCGGTTGACGAAACGCTTCGTTGATCGCAGGACTTCCGTCCTCATGCGGCGCCTTAGAGAAAATACCATGCCAGAAGCCGAAATCAGCCCAACCGGAACCGTCCTCGTCGAGGGCCATCATGTCGGCGAACTGCAAGGGTTCCGCTTCACGGCCGACCAGGGCGCCGGGGGTGAAGATGCCAAGGCCGTGCGTTCAGCCGCGCAGAAGGCACTTGCCTCCGAGTTCGAAGCCCGTGCGGAACGCTTCGCGGCGTCCGGCAACAACGACATCGCCTTGGGGTCCGATGGCGTGCTGCGCTGGATCGGTGCGCCGATCGGTACGCTGGTGGCCGGCGAAGATGCGTTGAAGCCGCGTCTGGTGCTTCTTGCCGACGAACAGCTGAGCGGTCCGGCCCGCGACAAGGTCGCGGCGCGTGCCGATCGTTTCGTCAATTTCCAGGTCGAGCTGCTGTTGAAGCCACTGGTCGACATGAAGAACGCCGAGCAGCTGACCGGCATCGCTCGCGGTATCGCTTTCCAGCTTGTCGAGCATTTCGGTCTCATCAACCGGCGCGATATCGCGGAAGAAATGCGCACGCTCGACCAGGAAGGGCGTGCCGCGCTGCGGCGTCTCGGCGTGCGCTTCGGCGCCTATCATGTTTTCGTACCGTCGCTGATCAAGCCGGCGCCCGCGGGGCTCGTGACGCTTTTGTGGGCGCTGAAGAACGACGGCAAGGACAAGCCCGGCTTCGGCGACGTGGTTCACGCCCTGGCTTCGGGCCGCACCTCGATCGTGATCGACCCGACTTACGACAAGACTTTCTACCGGTTGGCCGGCTATCGTAACCTCGGCCGTCGCGCGGTGCGCGTCGACATCCTCGAGCGTTTGGCCGACCTCATCCGTCCGGCCACCAACTGGAAGCCGGGCCTGGGCGTTCGCCCGGACGGCGCCTATGACGGGCAGGCCTTCATGGTGACGCCGCCGATGATGTCGATCCTCGGCGCAACGGCCGATGACATGGAGGAGATCCTGAAAGGTCTCGGCTACCGTGCCGAGCCGAAGCCTGCGGCGGACGTCAAGGCCAAGCTCGAGGCTCTCGACCAGTCTGCGCGTGAGGCGGCGGAAGCCAAGGCTGCTGCCGACGCCGCCGCGAAAGCAGCGGCTCAGACGGCCGACACGGACGAGGGCTTGCAGCCCTCCGCCGATTCCGTTGCGAGTGACGCTGAGCCCGGCTCAGAGCCAGCCGCGAAGATCGAGGCGGCCGCGGAAGACGCCCCTGAAGGTGAGGGCGTCGACGTGGGTGCTGAAGCCGCCGAGGCGACGGAGGCCGTGGAAGCGGCTCAGATCGCGGAAGAAGCCGAGCCTGTCATCGAGACCCCCGAAATCGCCGTAGCTGCGGATGCGGAAGGCGAAGCCGTCGAGCCGATTGAATCGCCTGCGGACGAAACCGGGCAGCCGGCCGAAGCCGTCGCAAGCGAAAGCGCAGAGACCTTGCCGGGCGATGAAGCCGCCAAGGCCGAAGCGGAAGAACCGAAGCCGATCCTGCTGTGGCGGCAAGCGCGTTTCGATCATCGCCGCGACAACCGTCATCACCGTGGCGGCCGCAATGCGGCGGCGGCTGGCGAAAACAAACCTAACCGTGAAGGCGGCGAGCAAGGCAATGGCCGGGAGCGCTTCTCGCGCGATCGCTTCAAGGGCCGCGCCAATGGCGAAGGTGGCCGGCAGGACCGTCCCGGCGGCGGCAAGCCGCAAGGCGAGCGCCAGGACCGGCGCGACGGCCGCCCGGACTGGAAAGGCAAGCAGGACGGTCGCAGGCCGGAAGGCAAGGGTGGCAAGCCCTCCTTCCAGGCAAAGCCGCGCGAGGAACGCCCGGTGCGTTTCGATCCCGACTCCCCGTTCGCCAAGCTGGCCGCATTGCGCGACCAGTTGAAGAAGTAGATGACCCGCTTGCGTCCTTCGGCGCGCTGCATTGGCTGCTGAGCCAATGGTCGCCGAGGGTCGCCAGCGCATCGACAAGTGGCTGTTCTTCGCACGCGCGGTGAAGTCGCGGTCTCTGGCGGCAAAGCTGGCGGTTGCGGGACGGGTGCGCATCAACCGCGACAAAGCAGCGCAGGCGTCCGATCTGGTCAAGGTCGGTGATGTTTTGACCATCACGCTCGATGGCCGGATCCTGGTCTGGAAAGTGCTGGGGCCAGGCGCCAGGCGCGGCCCGGCGGAAGAAGCGCGTACGCTATACGAGGACATGTCGCCGGTGCCGACCGCCCGCAAGGAAGCGCTGCCGGACGCCATCGTGCCGCTGCGCGACACGGGCAGCGGCCGCCCGACCAAGAAGGAGAGGCGGCAAACCGATCGCCTGCGCGATGGGGATTGAGGAGCATAAAGGCCCACGGTGGCGAGGCAGTTGGAATGCAAAACCCACCTGGGCCAATTCGTTGGAATGCACCGGCCTTGCAAGCGGTGGCCAAAGACGTTACCTGACCCGCAAGAATAGATAGAAGAACGGGACTTTCCCGGAGCAGGCCATGACCTACCTCGTCACCGACAACTGCATCAAATGCAAGTACATGGATTGTGTCGAGGTCTGTCCGGTCGACTGTTTCTACGAAGGCGAGAACATGCTCGTCATCCATCCGGACGAGTGCATCGACTGCGGCGTGTGCGAACCGGAATGCCCTGCCGACGCCATCAAGCCGGACACCGAACCGGGTCTCGACAAGTGGCTGCAGATCAACACCGAATACGCCGAGAAATGGCCCAACATCACCACCAAGAAGGACGCGCCGGCCGACGCCAAGCAGTTCGATGGTGAGACCGAGAAGTTCGAGAAATACTTCTCTGCAGAGCCGGGCGGTGGCGACTGACGGTTCGGGGCAATCCCCAGCTTTAACAGCAGGATTGTGCTAACCGTCTTGACGAGCGGGGTAGTGCTTGTCCTTCGCGTATGCAGCAAAATCTTGATTCTTGCGAGTTTTTGTGTTACACGGAAAAAACATGCCGGTGACACAACGTCGATTTATGGCGAACACGCCCCTAATCATCGAAAGGTGACTTCCTATTTCCGGACCAGAGCACTCTGGGCCAGGCGGACGCAGTTTTGCGGTTGGCCGGCGCAGGCTTTTTCCGGAGGATTTCGCTTGTTGTGTGGCATTCCAGGCCGGACCTGATCCGGCAGCCCCAGTTCTGCCGGCAGAGGCCTGCCGGCGCCACAACAAGGAGTTCAGGGCGTAATGGCAACGACAACCCCGCAGAAGAAGTCCGCATCCGCAGCCCGTCACGGTTTCAAGACCGGCGAGTTCATCGTGTATCCGGCGCATGGCGTCGGCCAGATTGTCTCGATCGACGAGCAAGAGGTGGCGGGCCACAAGCTGGAGCTGTTCGTCATTGATTTCCAGAAAGACAAGATGCGTCTCAAGGTGCCGGTCGCCAAGGCGACTTCGATTGGCATGCGCAAGCTTTCCGAGACCGATTATGTCGACCGCGCGCTGAAGGTCGTGCAGGGCCGCGCCCGCGTGAAGCGCACCATGTGGTCGCGCCGCGCCCAGGAATACGATGCGAAGATCAATTCCGGCGACCTCATCTCGATTTCGGAAGTCGTGCGCGACCTCTATCGCGCCGAGAACCAGCCGGAGCAGTCCTATTCCGAGCGCCAGCTCTATGAAGCTGCGCTCGACCGGATGGCTCGCGAGATCGCGGCTGTGAACCGTATGTCGGAAACCGAAGCTGTCCGCCTGATAGAGGTCAACCTCAACAAGGGCCCTAAGCGGGGCGCCAAGGCTGACAACGAAGAAACCGAGCAGGAAGAGGCTGCCTGATCGCTTCCTCTCCCGAGTCTACGAAAACCCGGCCATTCGGCCGGGTTTTTTGTTTGCCGGATGGAGAGAGGGAGCAGTCAGTGTTTTCGCGACAGTTGCTTTGTCGCGGTTTCCAGGCCGGTCAATGTCAGCGGAAACATGCGACCGCCGAAGATGTCGTGGATCATGCCGATGGAATGCGTGTAGCTCCAGTGCTGCTCGCGCGTCGGGTTCAGCCAGACCGCGTTTGGCCACTGGTTGAGCACGCGTTGCAGCCAGGCAATGCCGGCTTCCTTGTTCCAGTGCTCAACGGCGCCGCCTGGTGAGATGATTTCATAGGGACTCATCGAGGCATCGCCGACAAAGATGACCTTGTAGTCGTGGCCGTATTTGTGGAGCACGTCGAAAGTCGGGATCTTCTCGGTGTAGCGGCGACGGTTGTCCTTCCAGACGTCCTCGTACAGGCAGTTATGGAAATAGAAATATTCAAGCTGCCTGAATTCCGCGCGCGCCGCCGAGAACAGCTCCTCCACCACCTTGATGTGGTCGTCCATCGAGCCACCGACATCGAAGAACATCAGCAGTTTTACGGCGTTGCGCCGTTCTGGCCGGGTCTGCACGTCGAGATAGCCATGCTCGGCCGTAGCGTGGATGGTGCCCGGCAGATCGAGCTCTTCATCGGCCCCCTCGCGCACCCAGCGGCGCAGGCGTTTCAGCGCCACCTTGATGTTGCGGGTGCCAAGCTCGACAGAGTCATCGAAATTCCTGAACTCGCGCTTGTCCCACACCTTCACGGCGCGGCGGTTGCGGCTCTCCGCCTGGCCGATGCGCACGCCTTCGGGATTGTAGCCATAGGCGCCGAACGGCGAGGTGCCGGCTGTGCCGATCCATTTCGAGCCACCCTGGTGGCGGCCCTTCTGCTCCTCCAGCCGCTGTCTCAGCGTCTCCATCAGCTTGTCGAAGCCGCCCAGCGCTTCAACCAGCTTCTTTTCTTCTTCGGTCAGCGTCTTTTCCGCCAGCCGGCGCAGCCATTCCTCCGGCAAAGCCGCGGCGTCGACGCCGCCTTCAGCCGAGACAGCTTCCACGCCCTTGAAATAATGCGAGAAGACCTGGTCGAAGCGGTCGATATGGCGCTCGTCCTTCACCAGGGTGGCACGGGCGAGATAATAGAATCCCTCGACGTCGTAGCTGACGAGGTCCGCCTCCAGGCTTTCGAGCAAAGTCAGGTATTCCCGCAGAGAGACGGGTACCTTGGCGGCCTTCAATTCGAGGAAGAATGGGATGAACATGGCGTCAATGTGCGTTGGCCAGAGCGAGGAGGCAAGGCGCTAGCGCATCGGCACGAAAATCGAAATCGGTTTTCGTGCCGATGCGCAGATTCCAGATGCTGGAGTGTCCTTTGCGCGTCCGGACAAACGCGCCGCACTCTGCGCTGCTGCCACACTCATGGTAAAAATAAGATTCAGCCTTTTTTGGTAATTTCCCGTTAGCAATTGCCTTGGCGGGAGTTTTGTACCGGCACCCGTCTCCGATTCTTGTTCTTGCGTACGGGTTCTCATGCGTTTCACCACGGTGTCGGCAATTCTGCTTGCCTGCGCGGCGCTCGCCAGCTGCGCTTCCAGCTCCGGCATGGACGAAGTCCTGTCACCGGGGCCGTCCTCCGAGACGACCAGTTCGATCACCCGGCCGAACAGCCCGGTGCCAAGCGCCAGCATCAAATCCGATTTGCGCGAGGCTCCCGCCCCGCAGATGGCGATGACGATGCCTGTCCCCGAGGCGTCCATTCCGGAGGTCGAATCCTTCGCAGGGTCGCAGCCGAACATGCCGTCCATGCCGTTGCCCGCCATGAAGCCGGCAATCCTGACGCCAGCGGAAAAGCCGGTGATCCGCAAGGCGGCGATCGTGCGCGGCGACGTCTATGCGCGCCGTTTCCGCGACGCCAAGCCGATCAATTTCGGGCGCACCACCTCGCCGAGACAACTGGCCGTGCACGGTGTCGACGTCTCGCGCTGGCAAGGCGACATTGACTGGGCAAGGCTGCGCTCGCAGGGCGCCAACTTCGCCTACATCAAGGCGACCGACGGTGGCGATCATCTCGATCCGATGTTCAAAAAGAACTGGCGCGAGGCAAACGAAGCCGGCCTGCGGCGCGGTGCCTATCATTTCTTCTACTGGTGCCGCACCGCCGGCGAGCAGGCCGATTGGTTCATCCGCAACGTGCCCAAGGTCGCCGGTGCTCTGCCTCCGGTCATCGATGTCGAATACAATGGCGAATCCAGCTGCAAGCGGCGTCTCTCACGCGAGAAGGTGCAGGAGAAGATGCAGGTGTTCATGGACAAGCTGGAACGGCACTACGGCCAGCGTCCGATCATCTACACGGCGCCCGATTTCTATCGCGACAATCTGAGGGGTGCTTTCCTGGATTATCCGTTCTGGCTGCGCGCGGTGGCGCAGCACCCCTCCAAGGTCTATCCCGGCCGCAAATGGGTGTTCTGGCAGTATTCGGGTTCCGGCCTGTCGCACGGCGTCGCCGGCAAGATCGACCTCAATGCGTTCCATGGTTCGGAAGACGACTGGCACGATTGGGTCGCCGACAAATCCATGTGAGGAAAAGGCGGGACCGGAGTGGTCCCGCGGTCGAGCTGGGGAAAAGACGGGGCCGGCGCCGTCCCGTCAGTCGCCGGGCTCACATCAGGTCATATTCGATGAAACCGGTGCGGCGCGCCACGCGGTCATAGAGCTTGCGCGCCGTCGCGTTGGTTTCGTGCGTCATCCAGTAGACATTGACGACGCCGACCGCCTTGGCTGTCTGCCTGACTGCATCAATCAAGGCCGTGCCGACGCCCTTGCCGCGGATTTCGGGATCGGCGAACAGATCCTGCAGATAGCAATTGTTCGCTTCGGCCCAGCAGGAGCGGTGGTACATGTAATGGGTCAGGCCGGCTGGCTTGCCGTCGACGAGCGCGATGAAGCCGCGCGGCTCGTATTCGCCGGGTGTGAACAGCCGCTTCCAGGTGAGTTGATAAGTCTCTTCAGGCAGAACGGTGTTGTAGAATTTGAGATAGGCGGTCCACAGCCGGTGCCATTCGGCGTGATCCGACTGTTCGAGCGGGCGGACGGTAACGGTCATGGTTCAAGGTCCCCTTTGGTGCGGGGCCGTTTTATCTGCCCTGCTGTGCCAATGCGATGGCACAGCAGGCGCCTTTCCGTTGTTACGCATGCCGAGCCCGGGTTGCGAGCCGGGCACCACTGCGTCAACCGACCTCGTTTTTTCGCGGGGCTGGGTAACTCCTCAATCCATCACTGTTGGATCGTCGGCAGGCGAGGCGCATCCGATTCCGTAATGAGACGAGCGGGCGTCAACGTGGGAAGCATGCCGGCCTGATCGGCCCTTGGCAGTTGCGATATCGTGTAGGTTGGAATTGTACGTTCACGTGTTGCCGGTTCGAGGGTGGGCAAGTCCGCGGCTGCGGCATAAATGCTTGAACTCATCACCAGAGTGGCAATCAAGATCATCTTGTTCATCGAACTTCCTTCCACCAGTTGCTGCATCGGGAAATGACATGTCCGCTTCGGTACCTTACCGGGCGGCAGCTCACTTTGGCGGGCGACTGGGGTTGATTTGGGGCCGATTCGCGCCCTCATCGTGCTTTGCGCGATGATCGGGATACTGCGCTTCTTACCCGTGGCGTCTGGCCATGAAGGCCAGGCGTTCAAAAAGATGCACGTCCTGTTCGTTCTTGAGCAATGCGCCGTGCAGTTTGGGAAGGGCATTTTTCGGGTCGGCGCGCAGATCCTCAGGCGAGACGTCGTCGGCAACGAGCAGTCGGATCCAGTCGAGTGCTTCGGAGGTCGAGGGCTTCTTCTTCAGGCCCGCCACTTCACGGATTTCGTAGAACTGGGTCAGCGCGGCGCGCACAAGGTTCTGCTTGATGCCTGGATAGTGCACATCGACGATGCGGTGCAGCGTATCGACGTCAGGGAAGCGGATGTAGTGGAAGAAGCAGCGACGCAGGAAGGCGTCAGGCAGATCCTTCTCGTTGTTCGAGGTGATGATGACGATCGGGCGAACGCCGGCACGGATGGTCTCGCCGGTTTCGTAGACGAAGAACTCCATGCGATCGAGTTCCTGCAACAGGTCGTTGGGGAACTCTATGTCGGCCTTGTCGATCTCATCGATCAGCAGCACGATCTTCCTGCCTGCCGCGAAGGCATCCCAGAGCTTGCCGCGCTTGATGTAGTTGTGAATGTCATTGAACCGCGCATCGCCGAGCTGGCTGTCGCGCAGGCGCGAGACGGCATCGTATTCGTAGAGGCCTTGCTGTGCCTTGGTGGTGGATTTCACGTTCCATTCGATGAGATCGAGGCCAAGGCCGGCCGCGACCTGGCGGGCGAGTTCGGTCTTGCCGGTCCCTGGTTCGCCCTTGACCAGCAGTGGCCGCTCCAGCGCGATCGCGGCATTCACCGCCACCATCAGGTCCTTGTCGGCGACATAGTCCGACGTTCCTTCAAATCGCATCGAAAACTCCAGTTTCATTACCGCGACCCTAGAGCAATTCCAGCAAAAGTGCGCAGCGGTTTTGCGTTCGGAAGGCGTAAAAATAAAAGTGAGAGCGTCTCTGCGTTTCCGCGAAAAGTGGAAACGCTCCAGATGTTGGCAAAGTCGGGGGCAAGCCACAGGTTGGGCTGCGGTAAAAGACGGGTAATGTAACAATGCCCACTGGCAAGCCGGTCGACGGCGCTCTATATTTGCCGACGACGGTCTGCGTCTCGCGGCAGGAGAGACATTTCCCCGGGGCCTTATCGATCTCGAAGGGAGCTGTCCCTGGCCGGACCCGTGGGTTCGGACATATGGCGCCCACCTACTTTGTAGGTTCCCGGGATCGACTTCTCCACCGGTTGCGTGGATCGTCACTTTCCTCCTTTTCTGTCTTCAGCAGGGTTGCCTTAAGGTCGCCGTTGCGACAGCGCGCGTGGCCATGCCATGGCATAGGCGCTTAGACGCCACAGGAGTGCCTTCCCGCCATGCATAAGGAACGCAAGAAACAACTGCGCAAGGAAGCTCTGGCGCGGCGTGACGCTCTTGACCCGTTCTGGCGCATCGAGGCATCGCTTGAGATGGCAGAGAGGGCGCGTGACAGCATTTCCTTCGAACCCGGTGCGATCGTTTCCGGTTTCTGGCCGATGCGATCGGAGGTCGATGTGCGGCCGATGATGTTCGCGTTGCGCGAACATGGGGCGCGGCTGTGCCTGCCGGCCATTCTCGACAAGACCACGATCGCCTTTCGCGAACTTGTGCGTGGGGCGCCGCTGGTCGAGATGGGGTTCGGCACGCATGGCCCCAGCGAGGAGGCCGAAGTGCTGGATCCGGATATCATGCTGATCCCGCTCGCCGCATTCGATGCCCGCGGCCACCGCATCGGTTATGGCGCCGGCTATTATGACCGGGCGATCAGCAGGCTGCAGGATGCCGGCAAACAACCACGCCTGATCGGTATCGCCTTCGATTGCCAGCAAGTGTCGGAGGTTCCGGACGAGCCGCACGACGTGGTCATCCCCGAAATCCTGACAGAGAGCGGGTTGCGGCGGTTTGCCCAGCAGTTATAGAAGACTGCATGAGGCTGCTTTTTCTGGGCGACATGGTGGGCAAGACGGGCCGCACGGCAGTGTGGGAGCAACTGCCCGGGCTGATCTCCGATTTCAAGCTGGATTTCGTCATCGTCAATGGCGAGAACGCTGCCGGCGGCTTCGGCATCACCGAGGAGATTTTCCGCGAGACGATCACTGCCGGCGCGGATGTGGTGACCACCGGCAACCATGTCTGGGACCAGCGCGACGCGCTGAACTTCGCGCCGCGCGAGGAACGGTTCCTGAGGCCGGCCAATTTCCCGAAGGGTACGCCGGGGCGCGGCTCGGGTGTCTATATCGCGCGCAACGGTGCGCGCGTGCTGGTTGCAAACATCATGGGCCGGGTGTTCATGCATCCTGAGCTCGACGACCCATTCCAGGCTGGCGAACGCGAGCTTGCCGCTTGTCCGCTCGGCGAGCAGGCCGACGCCGTGGTGATCGATTTCCATGCCGAGGCGACGAGCGAGAAGATGTGCTTCGCGCATTTTGTCGATGGCCGCGCCTCGCTGGTGGTCGGCACTCACACACACCAGCCGACCGCCGACCATCAGATCCTGAACGGCGGCACCGCTTACCTGACCGATGCCGGCATGTGCGGCGATTACGATTCCTCGCTCGGCATGGACAAGGAAGAGCCGCTCAACCGGTTCCTCTCGAAAGTGCCGAAGGGCCGCTTCGAAGCAGCCAACGGGCCTGCTACGATCTGTGGCGTCGGCGTCGACATTTCTGATCGCACGGGTCTGGCGGAACGTATTGCGCCGTTTCGTCGCGGACCAAGACTGGAAGAAACGGCCCCATCCTTCTGGTTGTGACATTGAAGACGGCAGCCGTCATACCTAACTGCCGCCGAAACCTGCCGTAAATCATTTCCGTTTTTCACGGAAACGCGGGAATGCTCTAGTCTTTGTTTCCAGGCAATTCCGGACGGAAAACCGCTACACATTTTTCTTGGAATTGCTCTACCTGCTTCAGATCGTTCAAGGGGAAGACGACCTCCATGCAGATCATCGAGTTTCTTGCGCCGTATTTCGCCTTCGTCAACGATCCGACCGCCTGGGTCGCCCTGCTGACCCTGATCGCGCTCGAGATCGTTCTCGGCATCGACAACCTGATCTTCATCTCGATCCTCACCAACAAGCTTCCGGAAGCCCAGCGCGCCCGGGCGCGCCGGCTGGGTATCGGTGCCGCGCTCATCATGCGGCTCCTGCTGCTCGCCACCATCTCGATCATCGTCGGGCTGACAGCTCCGGTTTTCAGCGCCTTCGGCCATGATTTCTCCTGGCGCGACCTGATCCTGATCGCCGGCGGCCTGTTCCTGGTCTGGAAGGCGACCAAGGAAATCCATCACACGGTCGATCCGCAGGATCATCAGGATTCCATGATCGGCGAGACGCTGCAGATCAGCCTGGGTGGTGCGATCGTGCAGATCCTGCTGCTCGATCTGGTGTTTTCGGTCGATTCCATCATCACGGCCGTTGGCATGACCGACGAGATCGCGATCATGTATATCGCGGTGATCGTCACCGTCGTCGTCATGCTGCTGGCTGCTGCTCCGCTCGCCAACTTCATCGCCAAGAACCCGACAATCGTGATGCTGGCGCTGGGCTTCCTTTTGATGATCGGCATGACGCTGATCGCCGACGGCATGGGTTACCATGTGCCGAAGGGCTACATCTACGCCGCAATGGGCTTCTCGGCACTGGTCGAAGCGCTCAACATGCTGGCGCGGCGCAGGAAGGCGAAGAGGAGCGGAGGGCATTGAGACTGCCTTGCCCGTCTCCAAAGAAGGCGGGCTAGGTTTCAGGCGGTGCCGAACATCACCTTGCGGCCGTCGGGGTCCTCGACGGTTACGACAACGTCGTCGACTGCGAAGGGTTCGATGGCAAGCTCCTTCAACCGGGCGAGAAAGCCTTCGCGATCATCGATCTTGAAATAGAGATGGGTGAGGTTCGAACCGGCCAGGGGAGGATGGGTGTAGGCGGCGAAAGCTTCGGCTGCGTGAATCGCCAGCTGAATTCCGTCGCGGTCGATGCGCCAGTAGATGTAGCTGCCTTCCGCACCAACCTGTTCGAGCGGCAGTCCGGCGACGCGCCGGTAGAAATCAGCTGTCCTGGCAGGACTGGTCGACGTCAGGAAGATTCCGCGAAAGATCACATGCATGACTGCACCTATGCGGATGGCACACCGTTTGGATGTCGGTCGACGGTGAGTCCAAGAACAATGCCCTGTTCCAGCCAAGCCTTGGCGCCTGAGAGTACCATCGAGAAGCCATCCGTGGAGTCCACCGCCGTCTTGACCTGTTGGTCTGCATCACCCTGGAAACCGAAATTGCGGATGGCGACGAAAGTGGCGGCGCCGTCATGCATCGGCGCGAAAGTCCATTCGACGGTGGTGGCAGGCTCACCCCAGCCGACGACGATCTTCCGGTCCTTGACCAGTTCCCTGACAACGACCGGGGATTTGAAATCATACATGCGCCATTCCCATTCGATGGCGTGGCCTGAATCGAGCCGGGCGCTGCCATGGGTGAACCAGAATTTCGAGGTGATGGCCGGGTCGATGAAGGCCTCATAGACCTCAATCACGGGTTTGCGGATCAGCATGCCGACTTCCGCTACGGGAGCTTTGTGCAGTTCCATCGTGTTTCTCCGTTCGTTCGAGCTGGAGGCGTCATCACCACGCGTTGGGTTCGCGCACCATATGGACGACGTTGGCAGGGTTCATGATCCAACCGCCGCGAAAACCGTCGCCGAGCGGTTCGATCGGATCGCAGCGGACCACGCCGGCATCGGCCAGCTGTTTCAATGCACCCGAGGAATCGGGCGTGAACAGCTCCAGCCATATCTCGGCCTGGCTCATCGTGGCATCCTCGTCGACCCAGAGCTGGTTGGGGCCGAGCTTGAAGCCGACCGCCGGCGCTTTTTCGGTGATCGGCGTGAGGCCTACCGTATCGCGGTAGAAGGCGATGGTCGGTTCATACTGATGGCTGGGCACTTTCATGGCAATGTTGATGCCGCCTTCGATTTTCGTTGTCATCGTCAGGTCCTTGGAACAGGGTTCAGGTCGGTCAGGGCAGATTGATTTGCCAGGAAACGCCAAAGCGATCGTTCAGCCAGGCAAAGCGCCGGCTGAAGCCATAATTGTCGAGCGGCATCAGCATGCCGCCGCCCTCGCCAAGCGCCTCGACGATTTGCGCCTGTTCCTCCTCGCTGGTGCAGATGACGAACAGTGAGACCGAGGGCGTAAAGGTGAACGCGTGCTTGACGTAGCTGTCGCTGGCCAACACCTCGAGACCGGCGATTTCGGCGCGCGCCAGCTTGATCGAACCTTCGGGGCCAGGCTGGCCGGCGCCGTAGCGGTCCACCTCGACGATGCGGCTTCCAGGAATGGTCTTGCAATAAAAGGTCAGCGCTTCCTCGGCCCTGCCTTGGAACATCAGAAACGGCGCTGCCGTCGCCATGGCATGTCCTCCCTCGATCAGATGTTGTCCGGATTGGCCGGCACGCCCTTCATTTCGGAACGGTAGTAGCCATCGCGCAAATTGATGCCGTATTCGACATAGGCTTTCATGCAGGCGAGCATCTGCGACCAGCCCTCGCAGTTGATGTAGGAGCGCTTGCGGCCGGCTTCGTCCTCGCGCCAGCCGTCCTCGGCAATGGTGACGAAGGTGCCGCCATCGTCGAGCTGCTCAAAATTCATCTCGATGCGGGTCTTGTAAGCCGGCTTGTCGTCGGGGCCACTGCCGTCCCAGCGGAGCACGATCCGCTGTTGCGGTACGACTTCGTCGACCTCGACCGGGATTTCACCCCACCAGGTCACGGTGGTGCCGACCACCAGCGGAGCGGAGGCACCGCGCACGGTGGTGAAATAGCCACTGAGCTTGGTCGGATTGACGACGGCGTCGAAGACTTCGGTGACAGGCTTGCCGATGCGCCCGGAAACCCTGATTGCAATGGACATGTCCACAGCCTCCTGCTTGAAATTTCCTCTATAATGTTATAAAAACATAACATGTCAAGCGAAGTAAAAGACGATCATGTTTTCAAAGCCTTGGCACATCCACGCCGACGCCTTTTGCTCGACGAACTCAAGGATGGGCCGAAAACAACCGGTGCCTTGTGCGAGATGTTCGCCGACATGGACCGTTGCACGGTGATGATGCACCTGAAGGTGCTGGAAGATGCCGGACTGGTGGTCGCCCGCCGTGAGGGGCGCGAGCGCTGGAACCATCTCGACGCGCTGCCGATCAAACGGATCCACGATCGCTGGATCAGCGAATACGCCACCCATGCCGTTTCGATCCTCGATCGCCTGAAAGCGGATCTGGGGTAGTCGGGTGTGCTATTCTGCCATCGCCACCAGTGCGTCTCGGTCATAGCCGAGGCGGATGGGTGCGCCGACCGGAATGTCGTCGGCGCCGAAGTCGTTTGTCTCGGTGACCGAAAGCGGCTTTTCCAGGCCTGGGATATCGACGATGAGATGCGTGATCTCGCCGAAATAGTGTCGCTCCACCACGGTGCCGGACACCTCGTGCTTGGCCGTTGCGCTGTCCCACAACACACGTAGCCGCTCCGGTCTGATGCCAAGTGTGGCGCCGGCACCGTCGCGCATGAAAGCCTTCGGCTTTTCGGTGGTGACGCGACCGAAGCCCAGCGTGTCGACTGTGATGGATGAGCCGCTCTCCTCGACGATCTCGGCCTTCACGAAATTCATGCCGCCAAGGAAATCGGCAACCTGGCGGTTCACAGGGCGCTGGTAGATCTCCTTCGGCGAAGCAATCTGCGCGATGCGGCCGCCGAACATCACGGCGATGCGGTCGGACATGGCCAGTGCCTCATACTGATCGTGGGTGACGAGGATGAAAGTGATGCCGACTGCCTGTTGCAGGCGGCGCAGCTCCACCTGCATCTGTTCACGCAGTTTCTTGTCCAGAGCCGACAGAGGCTCGTCGAGCAACAGCACTTTCGGACGCATCACCAGCGCACGGGCGAGCGCCACGCGCTGGCGTTGGCCGCCCGAGAGTTCATGCGCGCCGCGCCTGCCGAGGCCGTTCAGCGAAACCATGGCGAGCACGTCGTCGACACGGCGTCTTTCCTCGGCCGGATCAAGTTTCAGCCGCTTCAATCCATAGGCCACGTTCTGCTCGACATTGAGGTGCGGGAAGATGGCATAGCTCTGGAACACCATGTTGGTGGGGCGACGGTTGGCCGGCACACCGACCATTTCCTGTCCGTCGACCGCAATGGTGCCGCTGGTCGGGTTGTCGAAGCCGGCGATCATCCTGAGCAGCGTGGTCTTGCCGCAGCCGGAGGGGCCGAGCAGCGAGAAGAATTCACCCTCGCGAATGGTCAGGCTGCAGTCATCCAGTGCCTTGAAGGCACCGTAGCTGCGGGTAACGCCCTTGATTTCGATCATCGGCCGATCGAACGTCGGGCGGTCGGGCATTGGCCGGTCAAGCATGCGTAAGACCCTCGGACTGAGTGCGACGCGCAGCGCGGCGGCGCAGGATTTCGGCGATGGAAAGAAGCACGAAGGAGCCGATGAGCAGCAGAGTGCCGAGCGCCAGCACGCCGGGCAGCTTGGCAGCGAAACGCAGCTGACCCCAGATGTAGATCGGCAGCGTCGCATCGGTTCCCGTGAGGAAAAAGGCGATGATGAAATCGTCGAGCGAGATGGTGAAGGAAACGAGCAGGCTGGAGATGATGGCCGGCGTGACCATCGGCAAGGTCACGCGCCGGAATGTGCCGAACGCGCTTTCGCCGAGATCGGCTGAAGCTTCTTCGAGGCTGCGGTCGAAACCTTCGAAGCCCGAGGTCAGAACCGACATCGAATAGGGAATGCAGATCAGCACATGGCCGAGAACGACGGTGAACAGCGAGAGGCTGAGACCCAGCTGCAGCATCACCAGCAGCATGGAGATGGCGACGATGACCTCCGGCAGCACCAGTGGTGCCATGATCAGGCCATGGATCGGGCGCCGGCCGGGGAAGCGGTAGCGGGTGATGGCGCGCGCGGCGAGGATGCCGAATGTCGTGGCGAGCACGGCAGCCGAAACGCCGACAATCAGGCTGTTCCAGGCCGCGTCGATCAGCGCCGGCGTCTTCGGCAGGTCGCGGTACCACTGCAGCGTATAGCCGGCGAGCGGGAATTTCGGCGAAGCCGAGGTGTTGATGGAGAAGATCGGCAGGAACAGCACCGGCAGATAGAGAAAGCCAATATAGAAGAAGGCGTAGGCCGCCAGCCATGAATTGCCGCCGGGCAGGAAACGCTTGAGGGCGGTCATCGCGCGAGCCTCATCGCTGCGCGAAGCAGGAATACAATGGCGCCCGCCATCAGGCTGACCACGACCATGGTCGTTACGGAAAGTGCTGCCCCCAATGGCCAGTTCGCCGCCTTGCCGAACTGCGCCTGGATGGCGTTGGCGATCATGACGCCGTCCTTGCCGCCGACCAGCTTCGGCGTGACATAGTCACCGACCGTCGGGATCATCACGATGAGCAGTGCCGAGATCACGCCCGGCGCCGACAGCGGCAGCGTCACGCGCAGGAAGGATCGAAACGGTCCATCGCCAAGATCCTTGGCCGCCTCGATCAGGGTACGATCGACCTTTTCGAGCGAAACGTAGATCGGCAGGATGGCGAAGGCCGCCCATGCATGGGTGAGCGTGATGACGACCGCGCTGGTGTTGTACAGAAGGGCCGTGGACGGCTCGCTGATCAGGCCGATACCCATCAGGCCGGAGTTCAGCACGCCGTTGTAGCCAAGGATGACTTTCCACGACATCACGCGCAGCAGGTAGCTTGTCCAGAACGGGATGGTGATGAGAAAGAGCCACAGGCTCTTGTGACGACCGCCGTGGAAGGAAATGAAATAGGCGATCGGATAGGCCAGCACCACGGTGAACAGCGACACTACAAGCGACACGAAAAGCGAACGCCACAACAGGTCGAGATAGATCGGCTCCGTCAGCGCGGTGCGGTAATTCTGCAGCGTGAAGGTGTGGTCAATGGTGAGGTAGTTCTGCGTCCAGAACGAATGGGCGAACACCACCAGGATCGGTAGCAGCAGCAGGATGAGAGCGTAGAGAAGCGTTGGACTGATCAGGGCGAGCCCCTGGAAGGATTCGGACTGCAGAAGGGGCGGCCTTCGCCGGATGACATCCGCAGCAAGCGGCGGCGACCCTTCTGCAGCTGCCGTCATTGCAGCGCTCCGGGTGCGTATGTGGTCGCTGGCCTGGATCGTCCCGCCATGCTGCCTCCCGCCGGTCGTTCCCGCATTTTCTTGTCGAGATTCAGCCGCCTTGTGCTTGCGAGTCGATGCGCAGCTTTGGCGGCTATCCTCTTGCCGGCTTTCCTCATCATGAGCGCATCCGCCGGTTGAAATCAAGTGGTATTTCTGCGATATTGATTGAATGGCCATTCAAAATCTTTTGGTGAAACCTGTGTTTTCCAACGGTTTGAAAGGCTTGGGGAGATCGAAATCAAACGAGGCTGCGATGGCTGCACTGCGCGAGACAAGAACCGGTGGGCTGAATGCGGAAGTGCCGGAAAACGCTGTTGAGACCGCGCGGCGTCATCTCGTGCAGCCTTGGCCGGTGGCTGCCACCGTTGGTGCCGAGGCGCGGGCGCTGATCGGTGATGGTGATGGCATCTACATCACCGACGGTGAGGGCAAAAGGCTGATCGACGGTCCAGCCGGCATGTGGTGCACCAATGTCGGCCACCGTCGCGAGGAGCTGGCGCGCGTGCTGTACGACCAGGCGATGCAGCTTTCCTACAACACGCCCTGGTACACGATGAACGCACCCTCGGCGGAGCTGGCACGGCGTATCGCAGCTGCAGCGCCGGGTGACCTCAGTCACGTCTTCTTCACCACAGGTGGGTCGTCTGCGGTCGAAACGGCACTGCGTTTCATGCAGTTCTACAACAATGTGCGTGGCCGGCCTGAAAAGAAACTGATCCTGTCACGCGGTGGCGCCTATCACGGCTCGACCTATCTGGCCGCTTCGCTGAATGGTCGCCCACGCGACCGCGACTGGATGGACGGTGCCGACGATCTGGTGGTGAAGCTGTCATCGCCAGATCCGTTCCGCCGACAAGAGGGCATGGATATCGACGCCTTTGCAGACATGCTGGTCGAGGAGTTCAGCGGCAAAGTCGAGGCGATCGGCGCCGACAGGATCGGTGCCTTCGTCGGCGAACCTGTCCAGGCCTCGGGTGGTGTCATCGTGCCACCGGACGGCTATCTCAGGCGCATCCGCGAGATCTGCCGCGCGAACGATATCCTCTACATCTCGGACGAGGTGGTGACGGCGTTTGGCCGGCTCGGCCATGTCTTTGCTTCCGGTGACGTGTTCGGGCTCGATCCGGACATGATCACCTTCGCCAAAGGTGTCACCTCCGGCTATTTCCCGCTGGGCGGCGTCGTCATTTCCGAACGGCTGCTGCAGGAGTTGCGCCGCTCCAACCATCCCGACGCGATGTTCGCGCATGGGCTGACCTATACCAGCCATCCGATCGGTTGTGCGCTGGCACTGAAGAATCTCGACATATTGGAAGGCGAGGTTCTGGCGCATGCAAGGGCCGTTGCACCTTATTTCCAGCTGCGGCTGAAGTCGCTGGAAGACCTGCCGCTGGTCGGTGAGGTGCGCGGGCTGGGATTGATGGCCTGCGTGGACTGCGTGGCGGATCGCGAAAGCAAGAACCCGCTGCAGCTGGATAGGGCAGTCGGCGCGCGCATCGATGCGCATTGCCATGAGCTTGGGCTTCTGGTGCGTCCCCTGATCAACATGTGCGTGATGTCACCACCGCTGATCATCACGCACGAGCAGATCGACACGATGGTCGCGATCCTGCGGGAAGGCATCTCGCGCACGATGGAGGACCTGCGCCGTGAGAGGTTGTGGCAGGGCTGAGGTTCAGCCGTCGCCGCCACCACCGCTGTCGCCACCCCCGTGACCTCCGCCGGAATGATGGTCGCCGCCATAATGCGCTCCGCCATCGCCGGGGCCCAGGGAGCCACCGACGAGCGGTACCATGAACCGGCGGCTGGAGGTGCGGTATTTGATGCCGAGGACGATCGCGACGACAATCGCCACTGGGATCAGCAAATAGAGCCATGCGTCCATATCGCCGTCTCCTTGTGCGGAGGCTGATTATTGCATGGTCGGAGGTGTTTGTGGACCCGAGCTAAGCGGCGGGTTCATCCACGCTGACCGTCTTGCTTTGCCAGAGCAGGATCAGGCCGGCAAAGACGATAAGGGCAGCGCCGGCGACGGTGGCCGGGCCGGGGACCTCGTTGAAGGCGAGATAGCCGATGATGGTTGCCCCCACGAGCTCGAGATAGACAAGCGGTGCCAGCACCGATGTTTCGGCAAGCCGAAAGGCGACGATCAGCATGAAATGACCGATCAGGGAGAAGATACCCACCCCGGCGAAGAAGATGAGGTCGCTCCAGGCAGGTGTCGACCAGGTGAGTAAGGCCTGCGGCAAGAGGATCAGCGCACCGAAGGCGCATTGGAAAGCGAGCGTCTTGAGCGGGTCGCTCTCCAGCGCGGCCTTGCGGGTGACGATCATATAGAAGGCAAAGGACACGCCGGAGGCGAGCGCCAGCAAAATGCCAGGGTCGATCGCGCTGCCAGGCTGCAGAATCACCATGGCGCCGGCGAAGCCGAGTACCAGACTGATACCCTTCACCAGTGTCATGTGCTCCTTGAGGATGAGAACCGACAGCACCATGCCGATGATGGGTGCGATAAAATAGGCGCTGATGGCCGTGGCCAGCGGAATGAAGGTGATGGCGACGAAATAGAGTGACATCGCCGTCACCAGCAGGATGGTGCGCAGCATGTGCGCGCCGAGGCGCTCTGAAGGGAACACATGCCGGCCGTGGCGGGCAAAGGCGTAGGGAAGCACGATGATCGCGGCCACAGCATAACGCGCCCAGCCGATGAAGAGCGGCGAGTAGTCGGCACTCAGATGTTTCGCCAGTCCGTCGACGATCTGGATGGCAAAGGCCACCGCGGCCATCAGCAGGATGCCTCGGGTCTGCGGGGATAGGCCGGCGGATGCGCTCATGCGCGGCTTCTAGCGCGAAGCCTCATGTCGTTACAGCCAAACACATTGATCCAGAAAACTCCCTTCTCGTCGGAGAAGGGAGTGAGCCCGTTGCGATCTGAAACCTACCACCGTGCCTGGCCGAGCAGCTTCTCGCCGAGCGGGGTTAGGGTTGCGGTCCTGGCATTGTGTTTTTCCCATTCGCGCGGGTCGCCTGGGAAGGCGTCACGCTGCGGGTGGTCGAGCTCCCGCCACAGCCGGAGGCGTTCCTGGCGCTCCGCCTCGTTGTCCCATTCCGCCGGATGCATGGAAATATACTGCGCCATGCGTACGCGTTTGTCGGAATGGTTGGGCCGCACGCCGTGCGCCAGCAGCGAGTTGAAGATCATCAGGTCGCCGGCTTCCATCTCGATGTTGACGGTTGCCTGACCGGTCATGTCGGGATGCATCGGGTCGCGATCGGCAGGTTGGGTTTTCTCCCAGGCCTCGAAATCGGAGAACAGCTTCGGCACGCATTGGAAACCGCCGACGTCGCCGTCCTGCTTCTGCAGGCTGAGCACACCCTGCACGCCGATGGGCAGAGGGCGGATCGAGGTGTCGACATCCCAATGGATGAAGCCGTTGGGATTGCCCTTGACCTTCTTCGGCGGGTTGAGGTTGGCGCGGTCGATGGTCACCCACAAATCCTCACGATCCCAGATATCGACGAAGGCGTCGTAGATGCGCCGCTCCATGCGATTGTCCCAGAGATACTGGTGATTGTAGATCTCCAGCATGCCGGTGTTGTTCAGCTCCTTCATCTTGTGTTCGCGCCGTTGCGGCGCGTACCAGGTGGAAGGATCGGCCGGGTCCTTCTCGTCGAAGCGCCACAGGAGATCCACCAGCCGCTTGACGTTCTCGGCGGGCACGGCCTGGCGCACGATGACGTAACCATTGGTGATCCAGTGCCGCCAGTCGTCTTCGGACAGCACGCGCAGCGGCAGCGTCTTCTCGATGTCCTTCAACTGGGTCGACATAGACGTGGTCGGGTGGTGATCTTTCACGGCTGCTGCTTGCATGGCCTTCTCTCCCTGGCTGGCGCCCATTGGGTGGGTGCATGAATGGAAGAATAGGAAAACCGGTGAAGTGGTGTTGTCGGGCACCGGCAATTTCCGGTACTATTCTGGCGTTCTGAAGCAAAGAAGCGCCGTATGAAGCCCTATCTGGAACGGGTACCAGCGAGTCCCGACGCCTCCTGGAGCATGTTGAACCGGCGGCTCGACGACGGCATCCCGTTCCAGTGGCATCACCATCCCGAACTCGAGCTGACCTTGACGCTGAATTCGCGCGGTCAACGCTTCATCGGTGATCACGTCGGCAGTTTCGACGGTATCGATCTGGTCCTGGTCGGCTCCAATCTGCCGCACACATGGTCGTCTTCGGAGAAACTGGATCCGGCCCTGCCGCATGTCGCCCTGGTGGTGTGGTTTCGGCAGGAATGGATCGAAGCGATCACCCGTGCGTCGGTCGAGCTTGGCACCGTCGCGTCGCTTGTTGCGAGGGCCGGTACCGGCCTGCGTTTCTCCTCGGTATCGGCACTCGCACTCGTCGACGACTTCAAACGGCTGTTCGAGCTGCCCGCGCCACGGCGATTGCTTGCCATGCTCGCCATTCTCAGCAGGCTGGCGGAGGACGGCGACGCCGAACCGCTTTCCAGCGAGGCCCTGGTGCCGATGGAGCGCGACGCAGGAGGCGAGCGTATCGACCGGGTGCTGACCCATATCCACCAATCCTATGCCCGGGAAATCCGGCTGGAGGAACTTGCCGGCATCGCTGCGCTCAGCGTTTCTGGAACGCACAGGCTGTTTCGCCGGCATATGCGCGCGACGATTTCCGACTACATCATCCGGCTGCGCATCGGTGATGCCTGTGCGCGTCTGTCGGGGACGAGCCAGCCGATCCAGCATATCGCGGGCGCCGTCGGCTATGGTTCGCTGGCGAACTTCAACAGGCATTTCCGCCGCCTGCGCGGCATGTCGCCTCGCGACTACCGCGCACGGTTCAGGTTGCGTTAGATCGAGGCTCTTGTCAGACGCGGCTGAGCAGTGCGGCGTTGAGCGCTTCCATATCTTTCTCTGCGGGCTGTGCTTCCAGCGACAGCACCGGCAGTTGCTGGCGCAGATGGTCGTGATGCGTCCGTACGCCATATTCGAGGTCGGACATGTAGAAGCCGGCGAAGGCCTCCGACAGCATGGATTCGTTCGACCACACTGAAAGCTGAACATCCTCGGCCATGGTGTCGCGGTCGATACGGAAGGCAAGATAGCGAGCGGCAGCCTGCTCGCGGCTCTCGTCGGCGTAGCGGTAGATGGCGCCGCGCAGCAGCGTCTCGCCGGTCGACAGCGGGAACTCCTGATAGAATTGCACCGATTCCGGCGTCACCGCGATGACGGCGTTGGGAAACAGACCATAGTAGATCCAGGCCTTCTTCTGCGCATCGGGAAGATAGTCCGGCTGTGGTGCGATCCGTACATAGTTCCTGACGCTCCAGCGGCGACCAGCATGCGGATTGTAGGTTGCGAAGGAGCGCGAGACGCCATTGATGAAAGGCTCGTCGTAGTAAGTCGAGCCATAGAGGTCCTGCAGGGCAGGATGCGCCATGGCGACGTGGTAGCCTTCATTGTCGACGTCGCGCACCGATTTCCAGTTGACCGGGCTTTTCTGGGTCCAGATGCCCCAGGAAGGCACCATCTCTGCAGCGCGGTAAGGTGCGAACTCCGCCTCGATCGGCTTCAGCAAGTCGGCCACAGCGGGCTGCGGCCCGCCATCGCGGAAACGGATGAAGATGAAACCCATCCAGATTTCCAGGTCGAGCGGCTTGAGGCCGAATTCGGTCTTGTCCAGTTCCGGAAAGGAGCGGGGGCGGGCGGCGCCGCGCAGCGTGCCGTCGAGATTGTAGACCCAGCCGTGGAAAGGGCAGACCAACGCATTGGCGCAATGGCCCTGATTGTCGGCAACCACCCGGCTGCCACGATGCCGGCACAGATTGTGGAAGCCGCGCACGATGCCGTCCTTGCCGCGCACGATCAGTGCGCGCTCACCGACCACATCCATGGTCAGGTAATCGCCGGGATTGGGTACGTCCGACACGTGGCCGGCGATCTGCCAGTGGGTGCGGAACAGATGTTCCTTCTCCAATTCCAGCAGCGCGTCGGAGTGGTAGGCCCAGCCCGGCAAACCGCTGCGGTCCCAATCATTAGGGATCGCCACATCGCGAAAATGTGGGTTCATGATGAGTACTTTCTTATTGAATATTCATTCAATAAGAACATATTTATTATTGAAATGCAATGGCTTGTGGATTTTATGCATTCGCATATGCGAAGACTTGACGGCGCTTGGGCGGGAATTTTCGCGTCTTTCCCGCGACTTAATCGTCATCATCGCAAGCTGTTTCGCCTGCAAAACGAGATGGAAATCATGCATGTCCCACCAGCTCGGATGGCTGGTTTCGCTGCGCCTGACAGAACAAAATAGCGCACGCCGACGCAGCCCGAGGCCGGCCCTCGAATACTTCCTGCACGCGACAATGATGGTGCCGGTTTTATCCGGCTTTGGCAGGTGCTTTAGGTTTGGTCGCCTTCTTGGCGGCTGGCTTTGTATCGGCGATCTTCGCCGCTGGTTTTACGGCCTTGGCCGTGGCCGCTGCCTTGGCGGGCGCAACTGCCTTGGCTGCCGCCTTCGCGGGTTTTTCCGGTGCCTTCGGTTTGGCTGCTTTCGTGGGAGCTACAGCCTTGGCTGACTTGGCGCTGGCCGCGCGCGCCGGCTTTTTACCCTTGCTTTCTTCGGCCCCGATCTCATCGGCGGCCTGATGCCAGTGGCGTTCATGAGCGCCGTGCGGCCTTCCTTCACGTTCCCAGATTTCGTGAGCGCGCTGCCGGATGCGTTCTTGCCTGTCGTCTGCCATGGACGTCTCTCCTGATGTTCGACGCATACCCGCGCAACGCAGTGAACCATGCGCAGCCGCAGGTTGAACATGCGCATATTTCCGCAAGGTGACGACGGTGGCAAGTGCGCGGGATTGGGCACGCTTCCGCGAAACGAAACAAGCAAGGCCTTAAGGCATCGCGGATGCCGGTCGGCCCGAACGAAAACCCCGGCCAAGGCCGGGGCTTTTGCACGGTCTGACGTGAGATCAGCTGTTCTTTTTCGTGATCAGCGTCAAGGTGCCGTCCTGGCCCATGCTCGTGGCCACGACCTGCGCCGACGTCGAGCCCTTGGCCTTGAGGGCAGCCTTGGCTTCCGGGACGGCATCGATGTTGCTGCGAAGTTGTTTGAGACTGTCGTCGGTACCTTGAGCAACCACCTGCTCGACCTCCTTCTGCGTCGCCTGAGGCAATTCGCTGACATCGACCACGTTGATGCGCTGGATCTTCGGTGCTTCGCTTGGAGCCGCCGCTGGCGGATTGGCTGGTGTTTGTGGCGTTTGCGATGATTGTGCATTCGCAGCCACGGCGGCGACGAAAGAAATGCCGGCCGCAAGCAATAGAGTCTTGTGCATGGGTTTCCCTTTCCGGTTGGCCCCCGCTGGCCAGCCAGAAGAATAGGACAATGAGTCCTGAAGCCGCCGCTCACCGGGTCATTTCGTGACCAATTGGTGTCCGCAATGTGGGGCGCTGCTCAGGATTGCACGCAGCGAGTGAGGGAACGTATATAAAGTTCGCGTGTTAAGAAGTGTCGTGCCATCAAAAAGCACCCGGGGCTGTTTTATTTCGATTTACCAATCCGCTTCACCAAACGGCAGGCGACTGCCGCTAGACCAGGATTAGACAGGTTCATTTCCAGACATTTCTCGATGACAAATACCGCTTCCCGCAAGACAGATATGGCAAGTCCCGTTGTCGTGACGGCAGCCTTCGGCCGAAAGCACGATGGCAATGCATGGTCCTTCCGCGGGATGCGGTCGCGTCTCACCGGGCGGGACCAAAGTCTCTACCCGAAACTTTCCTTCAGTATCGGCCTGGCTATCCTCTGTGCTGCCGTGCTGGCGGCCATGATCCTGTCGCGCGCCTGGAACGATTTCGCGGAAGCCAGACAAAACCACTACGACATCCAATATTTCAGACAGGTGCTCGATACCGCGAACCTTATCTCCGCCGAACGTGGCCCGGCCAATGATGTAATGTCCGACCGAACCGACGCAGCCTTGAAACGGCTTTCCGAGTTTCGTGCCCGAAGCGACATAGCCCTGGCCAGCCTTATGGCAATGCCCGAGGTGCCGGTCCTGCTCCATGGACATCCTATTCCACCAGAACTCCTCCGTGCCGTTACCGAGAGCCTGGCAGCAGCCCGAACCAGGGTCGACCACGCGGCAACCGTCCAGGGTGGTGCGGCCAAGCTCGAGGCGATGCAGGAAGCCATCGAAGCGATGTTCGAGGTTTCCAACAATTTTCGTACTGTCACGACATGGCGGGCGAACGAGCTGATCGGGCATGACAGCGGCTTGTCGGAGCCGGTGCTCATCGGCCAGATGCTGGCGGACTTGCGCGAATATGGCGGGCGCATAGCCTCGGAAGTAATTGCGCCGATGGCGTCGCATCAGCGGATCCCGCTCGGGAACATCATCGACGCGCGCCGCGATCAGGGACGCATCTACCAGATATGGCACATGCTGCGCGGCCAGACCGCTCTCAATGCCATGCCGGATCTGGCCAGGAACCAGGCTGCCATCGACAGCCTGTTCTTCGGTGTCGGCATGGACATGGTCGACGCCATCATCAAGCAAGGCAAGGATTCCAGCGACTATCCGATGACGGCGACAGAACTAACCCGATCCTTCGTGCCGACCATGAAGTCGGTGGAGGATTATCGGACAGCCTTCCTCGACAGCACGGTGTCGCGCGTTGCCATGGAGCGTGATGCTGCGTTGCGATTGCTTGTCATCGTTGCACTGGCGACCTCGATCGTGCTTGCCGTACTGGTCGGAGTGCTCCTGTCGGTGCGCCGCGATGTTTTCCGTCCACTGCTGCAGGCGCATGAGGAGGTGATCGGCCTGGCCGAGGATCGTCCGCTGGTGGCAAAGCGCGATCCAGGCAGTGCTGGCGAAATGACACGCCTGTTCGACGCGATCGACGTCCTGCAAGACCGCATGCGCGAGCGTGCCTCGTTGACCAGCGAATTGCGGCTGCAGGCCGAAACCGACGGCCTGACGGGCGCCCTGAACCGCCGCACGCTCGACTACATTGCCCACAATGGCCGCGACGGCTTGCCCGCGGATGACGCGCTCGCCCTGATCATGGTCGACCTGGACCACTTCAAGAGCATCAACGACACTTATGGCCACCTCGCGGGTGACCGTGTGCTGATTGAAACCGCGAGGCTTTTGACGCGCGAGGCGCCGATCGATTGTGTCGTGGCCCGCTTCGGTGGCGAAGAATTCGCCTTGCTGCTTTCCCGTGCGGACCTCGACCAGGCCGGACGCCTTGCAGAAACAATCCGTAGCAAGCTGCAGAACCACCGGTTCATGCTTTCTGACGGTCAGCAGATAACCGTCACCGCCAGTTTTGGCGTTGCTTGCGGCCAACGCGGGCCGCGCGACTGGCGTCATCTGGTGGAACGTGCCGACAAGGCGCTTTACCGGGCGAAGTCGGATGGGCGAAATCGCGTGTCGATAGCGCCGTCCGTGGTGGTCCGCCGGGCGAGCGGCAAGGACGGGCAGCGCCGGCGGGCCTGAGGCGTCGACACGGGTCCAAGGCATCATTCCGCGCTACAGGTCCCAGGGCACGCGTTGCCGAGCCCATTCCGCCCAGAAATATGCTGCTTCGCCCTGCACGTCCTCACGAGCCAGCCCCGCGTCGCGCAGCAATCGGTCGTCTCGCCGAGCCAGCAGTGAGGTGAGCGTCGGACCGATTGATAGCCTACGGGCAGACACCTGCGACTGGCCGGTCTGCTCGCTGTTGCTGAACCAGCCAGTGGTGATGGCCATCGGCATTGGCACTCCGGGAGTTTCCAACCCACGGTAGTGCTCGGGTTTGACATTTGACAAACGAATATCGATGATGTCTGACATCATTCATTGGAATGTCTCAAGCATGAACGTCCAGTTAGACAGCGACTTGCTGCGCAGCTTCGTCGCTATCGCGGATCTGGAAAACTTCACACGTGCTGCAGCTATGCTCGGGCGAACCCAATCGTCAATCAGCATGCAGATGAAGCGTCTCGAGGAGCACGTCGGCGTCCGACTTTTCGAACGCGGCCCGCGCGGCGTCTCGCTGACACGCAGGGGAAACGAACTGCTCGTGAAAGCACGGCGGATCGTCGATCTGCTCGACGAGACAGCTGCTTCGCTCAACGCACCGGAACTCGAAGGCCGGGTTCGCATCGGCATACCCGAGGAATACGGAGCGTCCATCCTGTCGCGCACGCTACGCGACTTCGGCAAGGCGCATTCCAACGTCGAGATCATCGTTCAGCATGCCTGGTCCGCCGTTCAGAAGGCGGCGCTCGAACGAGGAGATCTGGATCTTGCCGTCGTCTTCGAATGGGAAAGTGTCCCGCGTGGGGAGGTGCTGATGGTCGACCCGACCGTCTGGACGACATCCGAGGTGCATAGAATGCATGAAGAGCTTCCGATGCCAATCGCACTGTACGAAAGCTCCAGCTGGTGCAAGGAGTTTGCTATCCGATCGTTGGAAAGCAGTGGTCGCGCCTACCGCGTTGCCTATCGCAGCGATACCAGTAACGGACTCAAGCTGGCGGTGTCATCCGGCCTCGCCATTGCCCCGCTTTCCCGCAGCAACATTCCCGCGGGTTGCCGCGAGCTCACCGCGGCCGATGGCTTCGGTGATATCGATTCGTCCACCGTGGTCATGTATCGACGCAGGAGTGCGACAGGCAAAGCCGTCACCGCCATGGCCGAAGCGATCCGCGAAGCCTTCAGAAGGCATGCAATGGTCGGCGGACTGTGATCCCTCGGCACTTTTTGAAGGTCGATGGTCGTTTCAGTGTGCCGGTCTTTCGATGCTGCGCACCCTCCAGGTTTCCCAAAGGCTTGCAGCCAGCATGACGATCGTGGTCAGCCAACCCATGGTCAGGAGATCGACACTGAATGCAACCGGGAACAACAACGCCAGTGCGACGATGGCGGCAATGTGGGAAACAGGGACGGTGCCATACACCATCTTCTTGTAGATGGCGCTGCCAAGCAAATAGATCGCCGGCCCGCCGCACAATGTCAGGGCATAGGCCATCTTCAAGCCGTCATGCGGATGGGCAAGCACAAGGTCGTTGCCGACAGCCGTGGCGATGATCCCGCCGATCAGCACGGCATGGATATAGTGGAAATAGGCGCCGAGCCTGCCGGGGTCGTCCGAACGGGTTATGGTTTCGGTGGCATCCTTGCTCGACGTCCCGAAATACAGCCACCACATCGCCAGCGTGCCGAGGAACGTAGCGAGCAGGGCCGAAAGCACGGCAGGCTCCCACACTTCCGCGCGACCGAGCGTTGCGCCGGTAGCCAGCAACGTTTCGCCAAGCGCGACGATGACGAACAGCTGACAGCGCTCCGCCAGGTGTCCGCCCTCGATGGTCCAGTCGCTCGTTCTGGAGCGGCCGAACCCGGGCAGCGCGAAACCGAACATCGGCGACAGATATTCGCAGGCGATCGCAACGGCCCACAGCGCCGCGCGGGTCCAATGTTCGGCAAAAGCCCCGGCGATCCAGAACACCGCCGAGATCAAAAGCCAGCCCAGCATGCGCCGGTAGTTGGCGGAGAGGGGGTGGTTCGGTCCCAGCTCCCAGACGACATAGGCCGTGCGGCCGACCTGTATCGCGACATAGGCGAGCGCAAAGACCAGTCCGCGCTCGCCGAAAGCCCCGGGGATGGCCGAGGCCATGACGAGAGCCGCCAGCATCACGGCGAACAGCGCTCCACGAATGCGCGGTGTTTCGGGATCGAACCAGTTGGTGAACCAGCATGTGTACTGCCACCCGAGCCAGACCGCGAACCATAGGATCAGCGTTTCGACAACGCCGGTCGGTGTCAGGTTGGTCAACAGCTCGTGGCTGAGCTGGGTGACTGCAAACACATAGACCAGGTCGAAGAACAGCTCCTCGAACGTAACGCGGGCATGATGGCCGTCACGCCGCCGCAGCAGAGGGTGGTGCCCGGTCATCTTGCTGGCTTCAACAGTCATCCCGTGTTTCCCTCAAAAAAGACAACGTCAAATTGAACACCGACCCGACCTGACCGCAATCGTTGCAGGCGGGGTTCTTCACAAGCTTCGCGAAGATCCCCGCCGATGTTGTTAAAAGGGTTCCTGCCTATTTGGTGGTGTAGCCGCCATTGACCAGAATGGTCTGGCCGGTCATCCACCAGCCCTCCGAGACCAGCATGCGGATCCATGGCACGATGTCCTGGATGTCGGTCAGGCCTGTCCTGGAGAAGTTCGACAGTGCAGCAGCCGTCTTGTGGTAGGCAACCGCGTCGGCGCCTTCGGCCGGGTAGAAGAACGGCGTGTCCATCGGGCCTGGCCCGATCGCGGTCACCGAGATGCCGCGCTCGCCGAACTCCCTGGAGGCTGCACGCGTGAAGTGCTCCACAGGTGCCTTCGTTCCGGCATAGCTGGAATAGAAAGGCGTAAAGGCGCCGAGCAGCGAGGTCACCAGAGTACAGATCTTGCCGTTGTCGTTGACGTGCCGGCCTGCTTCCTTGAGGAAGAAGAAGGCGGTCTTGGCGTTCACTGCGCTCATCTCGTCATATTCGGCTTCCGAAATCTCGACCATCGGCTTCTTCAGCACCTTGCCGACGGTGTTGATGGCGATGTCGGGTCGGCCGACCGCCGCGACAGCGTCCACAAAGAGCTTCTCAATGGCGCCTGCCGTGGTGAGGTCTGCCTGGAAAGCCACCGCCTTGGCGCCCGCAGCCTTTACCGCGGCGAGCGTGGCATCGGCGTCGGCCTTGGTGGCTGCGCTGTTGTAGTGGATGGCGATCGCCTTTGCGCCATGGGCCGCGAGATCGCGGGCGATCAATCCGCCGAGGTTCTTTGCGCCTCCGGCGATGAGAACGGTTTTGCCCCTGATGCTGTGATCGGTCATGACGTGGCCTCCTTGCTTCGCGTCCGTCGTTCGCGGCCGCTTTCATGGCAAGAAGATATCGTCTAGAATTTTCCTATAAAGGCGATGAAACTGACATTATCTGTCAGAAATGACGACCAATAGGCAAGGCACTCGGTGGATCGGATAGACCTGTTTCGCATTTTCACGCGTGTCGTCGAAGGCTCCAGTTTCACGCGTGCTGCGGCAACTCTGGGGGTGCCGCGGTCGTCTGTCTCCGCCGCAATTCTCGAACTGGAAAGTCGTGTCGGCGCGCGGTTGCTCCACCGCACAACACGGCAGGTTTCTCCCACGCAGGACGGTGCCGCCTTCTACAAACGCTGTCTCCAATTGATTGCCGACGTCGAGGAGGCGGAGGGGTTGTTCAGGCACTCCGCGTCGCAACCATCCGGCAAGCTGAAGGTCGATGTGCCAGGGCGCATCGGACGACTCCTCATCGCTCCTGCCCTGCCTGATTTCCTGGAGAAATATCCGCAGATCGATATCGATCTTGGGGTCACTGACCGTGCCGTCAACCTGATCGAGGACAGCGTCGATTGCGTCCTGCGGGTCGGCCCGCTCGCTGATTCCGGACTTATCGCGCGTGCGATCGGCCGGCTGCCGCTGATCAATGTCGCCAGTCCCGCCTATATCGAGCGTCACGGCTTGCCTGCCAGCCCTGGCGATCTCAAGGATCACCTGGCGGTCAACTACACGTCCCCTTCAACCGGGCGGATCGAAGACTGGGAATGGCTGGAAAATGGTGTCCTGCGATCTGTTCCGATGCGCGGCCGCGTGACCGCCAACAACGCGGAAGCCTATATTGCCTGTTGTGTCGCCGGTCTGGGGCTGATCCAGATCCCGGCTTATGACGTTCGCTCCCATCTCGATGCGGGCGACCTTGTGGAGGTGTTGCCGGATTTCGTGGCGGAGCCAATGGCCATGACAATTCTTTACCCGACAAGACAGCACCTCTCTCATCGTCTGCACGTCTTTGCCGATTGGCTGGAGGGCTTGTTGCGGAATGCCGTCAGATAGGCCCTTTCCGGGGCCTGTTACGGACACGCCAGGTCCGTCTCTTCGCCACGGCGCTATTCGATCTTGCCACGTGCTGCGACCAACTCGGCCCGGACATAGTTGTCGCCGCGGACGAGATGGACGTGGTTGACCATATTGGAAACAACGCAGGCGTGGTTGGGAATGATGCGCAGCAAGTCGCCAACACCTGGCGCATCACCGGACGGGCATTCGATCCGGCCATGTTCCTCGTTCAGGGAAACGATTGCGAAGTCGGGGCGCTCGGGAATCATGCCGTAGTGCTGCATGCCGAACAGATCGGAGGTCAAAACCTTGGTTCCGGCATCGATGATCGTGCGATTGGGTTCTGGTGAACTGATAACCGTTGCAACAACCGTCAGCGCGCAATCAGTTGCGTCGCACGCGCCAGCATCGATCAGGGAACGGTCGTTGTAGATGTAGCTGCCTGGCCTGTATTCGCTGACGCTGTCGTGTCGGTTCATCGCATAAAGGTCGGGCGTGCCGCCGCTGGAGACGGTATCGGATTTGAGCCCCGCAGCGTGCAACAGAGCGATTGCCTCTCCGAGCCATCCTGCGGCGGAGTTGCCCTGTTTCGGAGCGGGATAAGTCATCAGGCCAGCGAAGCGTAGTCCGGGACGGGCAGCGACCTGGCGTGCCAGTGTGACGGCAGCCTGCGGGGTGAGCACCCCGCAGCGGCCCATTCCGGTATCGCACTCCACCAGCACATCGAGCGTCGAAGAACTGTCGGCAAACATAGCCGACAGGCCGGAAACGACTTCGATACTGTCCGCTACGACGGTAATCCTGGCGCGCGAAGCCAGCTGTCGAAGCCGCTGAAGCTTTGCCTTGCCGACAATGTTGTAGCTGATCAGGATGTCTTCGATGCCCGCGTCGGCCATGATCTCGGCCTCGCCGAGTTTCTGGGCGGTGACGCCGATCGCTCCGGCTGCAAGCTGCGCGTGGGCAAGCACCGGCAACTTGTGCGTCTTGATATGCGGGCGGACCCTAAAACCCAGCGCCGTACAGTGGGCCTGACAGCGCAGGATGTTTGTCTCGACAACGTCGAGGTCGATCAACACCGCCGGCGTTTCTACCACGTCCCACCACTTGAGAGGGCCGGCCGCCGGCAAGTTCAACGCTCCGGCTTTCATCTAGCGACCTGCCGCGTCGACATTGCGAAGATAACCAAGCACGACATCGATGATGTGCGCCAGGCGCAGATCTTCCGCGCCGTCAGCGAGCAGGTTCCGGTTGAACACGACACTGAGCGTCCAGCGGTTCGCCAGGAAGAAATATCCAAGGCCGACGATGGAGATATAGAGTTCAACAATATCCACATCCCGGCGGAAGATACCCTGCTCCTGTCCGCGGTCGATAAGTTCGCCGAGTCGGGTCGACAGCGGCGCAAACATGCTGCGCACGCTTTCCGATTTTTCCAGATGAGCTGCTTTCATCAGGTTTTCGGAATTCACCAGGACGATGAATTCCGGGTGGGTCGCGAAATAGTTATAGGTATGGGCGATGAGCTGGCGGATGCCTTCCTCCGGCTCGAAAACGTCGAGCACGAGAGCTTCGTTCTGGGAACGAAGCTCCTGATAGATGTCCTCGAGGACCGCGACGAACAAGTCGTCCTTGGAATTGTAGTGATGGTAGAGAACACCTTTGCTCATCCCGGTAAGGGCGGCGATGCGATCGGTGCGCGCGCCGTCATAGCCGTGCTCGGCAAATTCCTGCCGGGCGGCTTCGATGATGGTGCGAATCGTCCGTTCAGGATCGCGCTTCCTGGTGCCCACGGATTTTGCCCTTGAATCAGTCTTTGTGTCCCGGATGTCTACCATATGATGCGCTCCTGCGACGACGCCGAGAACAGATGCAGATGCGCCGGGTCGAATTTGAGGCCAACCTGTTCGCCTTGGTTCAGCCGGTGACGATTGAGCGTCTGCACCGTCCATTCGCAGTCGCCGACGGTGAGGATCACATTCGTCTCGCAGCCGGTATGTTCCACAAGCATGACCGTGCCTTTCAAAGGCGCGACATCCGTGGCGACGATCTCGATATGTTGCGGCCGCACGCCGGCAATCACATCTTGCGCTGCGATGTCTGAAGTCCCGTTCAGGGCCAGTGGATAGATGCCGTCGTCGAACGTAACGTCCTTCGAGCCGGCCGACAGCCTGCCTTTGGCGAAGTTGATTGTTGGTGACCCGAGGAACCCGGCAACGAACGTGTTTGCCGGCCGGTCGAAGAGTTCCAGGGGGGTACCGATCTGCTCGACCTTTCCCCTGTTCATGACCACGATGCGGTCGGCCATGGTCATGGCTTCGATCTGGTCATGCGTCACATAGATTGACGTCGCACGAAGCGACTTGTGCAACTGGCGCAGCTCAATGCGCATGTGATGGCGCAGCTTGGCGTCAAGATTGCTCAGCGGCTCGTCGAACAGGAACGCGCGTGGTTCGCGCACCATGGCGCGGCCCATGGCTACACGCTGGCGCTGGCCACCCGATAGCGCACGTGGCTGGCGATCGAGCAATGTTTCCAGATGCAGGGTGGACGCGACGCGCGCGACCGATCGTTCGATCTGCTCGGGCGACGAACCGCGTAGTTTCAGCGGGAAACCGATATTTTGCGCGGTCGTCATGTGCGGATAAAGCGCATAGGTCTGAAAGACCATGGCAAGATCCCGCTTCTGTGGTCCAAGATGGTTCACCACCTCGCCATCGATGCGGATCATGCCGTCGGAAATCGGTTCCAGTCCGGCAATCATCCTGAGAAGGGTCGACTTTCCGCATCCGGAAGGCCCGACCAGAACGACGAACTCACGGTCGCCGATCGATATGTTGACATCGTCCAGGATACTCAGCGCGCCAAACTGCTTGCTGACGCCGACAAGATCTATCGAAGCCATATGGTCCTCCTACTTCACGCCGCCCAGCGACATTCCGCCGATGAGGTATCGCTGGATGCTGGCAAAGACGACAGCCACAGGCACGGACGCAATCAGCGTCGCGGCCATGATCAGATGCCATTCAATCTGGTAGAGCGTGCCTGTCAGGAACGCGATCTGAACCGGCGCGGTCTGCTGGCTGACGTCGCGCAACAGCGTCAAAGACATGGCGTATTCGTTCCATGAATTGACGAAGGTGAAGATCGCCGTCACGACAACACCGGGCAGGCACAGCGGCAGGAATATGCGGACAAACGCACTGAAACGGCTGGCTCCGTCGATCCATGCAGCTTCTTCAAGATCCTTTGGGATTGTCGCAAAATAGCTTTTCAGCATCCACACGGCAAAGGCCATGAAGAAGGCGCTGTGCGCTATGATCACCGACATCAGACTGTTTATCAGGCCGAAATAGGCGAACATGCGGAACAGGCCGATGATGAGCACGATCGGTGAGATCATCTGAGTGATAAGCAGGTAGTTGGTCAGGGCGCTGTTTCCCGGAACACGCATGCGCGTCAGCGCATAGGCGGCGGGGATGGCGACTGCGAGCGACAGCAGCGTCGCGCCGACGCTGATCGTGAGCGAATTCACCAGTGCCCGGCCAAAGTTGCGATCGACGAACAGTTCGACAAAATTGCCGAGATAGAACTCTCGCGGCAGCCAGCTGCGGTGGAACGTGAAGATCTCGTCCTTCTGTTTCAGCGCCGTCGACAGCATCGTCAGATAAGGGAACAGCACGACAATCAGAAAGGGCGACAGCGCCGCCCAGCAGAGCACGCTTTTCCTGGCCTTAGACATCGTCTCGCGCCCCCCGCGCCTTGGTCAGGTAGAGATAGATGACCGCGAAGACCAACAGCATCGCGAACATGATCACCGAGCCTGCCGCCGCATTGCCCAATTTGCCGAAAGCGAAGGCCTGCTTGTAGATGTAGGTGATCAGGATATCCGTGCGGTTCGAAGGGCCGCCATTGGTCATGATCCATATGATCGGGAATGAATTGAAGACATAGATCACGTTGAGGACGATCGCGATCTGCATGAATGGCCAAAGCAGGGGCATGGTGATGTAGCGGAGGCTGTGGAGGGCGCGCGCCCCGTCCATCGCCGAAGCCTCGTAGAGTGTGTCCGGAATGGAGGTCAGCCCACCGAGCAGGATCGTCACCGTGAACGGGACCGATACGAGAATGCCGACCAGAATTTCCAAAGTGAATGCCATCCTGGCGTCGGCAAGCCAGGGATAGCCATCGAATGGCAGGCCAAGCGCGGACAGCGTCATGTTAAGCGTGCCGAAGTCGCCGTTGACGACGTAACGCCAGACCACGGCGGTCATCGCAAGCGAGATGGCCCATGGCAGCAGGACGATGGTGCGCGCTATCGTCCGCCCGTAGAACTCCTCGTTGAGGATCAGCGCGATCGGGATCGAAACCAGCATCGTTCCGCCGACCACGGCAACTGTCCATACCAGCGTCTGCCAACAAGCCTGGACAAAAACCGGATCACTGAACGTCTTGATGAAGTTACCGAAGCCGGCGAACTCCCTGACGACGCCGATGCGGCTGACATCAAAAACGGACATGCGGATGACGTCGAAGATCGGATAACCGATGACCGTGACGGACAGCAGCAGGCAGGGCGCCACCAGGATCAGGGCAAAGAGCGAATTGGATTGCGCAGTTCCGGATCGCCGGAGCCTGGCCGTTCGAATTGGCGTGCTGCTGTCAATTGCCGACATGGGACTGAACCTGGGTCCTGAGGCGGCGACGCGGGAACACCGCGTCGCCTCTGAAGAATGAAGCACTGACGGAACGGCCCACCGCCCTATTTTTCGGCGAGCAAGGCGTTCATCTTTTCGGCTGCGGCCTGCAGGCCGGCTTCTGGTGTCGCTTCGCCTGCATAGATCTTCGCCAGTTCAGATTTCAGGCCGTCGGCCATTTCTTCCCAGCGCGGGAACAGCGGTGCGAACTTCGCAACCGGCCCCATTTCGAGGAAGACAGCCATCTTCGGATTGTCGGTGAAGAACGGCTCGGTCGATTCCGACTTCAGCACCGGGACGAAACCCTCCAGCTTGCCGAATTCGAGGCGGTTTTCCTTGCTGAAGATGTACTCAAGGAACTTCATCGCCTGCGGTTTCACCTTCGATGTTTCGAGGATGGAGATCGTGTCGGTGACGCCATAGGTTGCCGAGGCGGTCGAGATCGGAATCTGGCTGATGCCGTAGTCGATGTCCTTGCCCTGCTCCGCCATCTGCGCGTTGAGCCATGGGCCAGACAGTACGATGCCGAGCTTGCCGGCGGCAAACAGGTTCTGCAGATCCTCGCGGCTGGAGCCGGTCACGCCGGGTTGGGTCGCCTTGGCCTCGATGAAGCGAAGATAGTTCCTGGTCGCCGCTACCGCTTCCGGTGAAGCAAAACCGCTTTTGCCATCCGGGCCGATGATGGCGCCGCCATGGGTCCAGAGCGAGTAGAACCAGTACCCCTCGGTATCGAGGTCCTTGCCCTGCATGCCCATGCCGTAGATGTCATCGCCAAGCGCATCGATTTTCTTGGCCGCTTCGAAAGCTTCATCCCAGGTCTTGGGCGGATTTGTTATGCCGGCTTTTTCAAGCAGCTTCTTGTTATAGAACATGCCGCGCGCGGAGGCTGCGATCGGCAGACCCCAGGTGTGGCCCTCCTGCTTCTGCAGGTCGAGATAGGTCGGCACGAAGGTGTCGGCAAAGCCAGGTGACATCAGGCTTTCGATCGGAGCCAGCGCGCCATCCTTGGCGAAACCGGCCATCCAGCGCGTGGCCATGTGCGAAATATCCGGCGCGGTTCCGGCCGAAATATCGCTTACCAGCTGCTGTTGCATTTCAGGCCAGGGCAGATGCTCCACCTTGACTTCGATGTCGGGGTTTGCGGCATTGAACTTTTCCGCGAGACCCTGAAAGAACGGGCCGGTCTTCGTGCTGTATTCCGCAACACGCACCCGAACGACGTCTTTCGCCCATGTGCTTGTGGTCTGCAGCGCAGCCATCGCGACGGCAGAACCAAATATCAATGCGCCTAGCAGTCTCTTGGCCATCAGAACCTCCCCGAATGCGCCATAAAATCCAGTGACGGCCGTCATGTGCTACGACAAATTCGCTTCTGTCAATATTGACTGACTAGTCGGTATGTGATTTTTTATCCATATGTTTGGTTCGCAGCGCCGCCGGCCTAAGGTCTTCACGCATTGAACCAACGCAGGGGAGTAGAGTCGTGACCATCGCACACCGTGTCATCTTGAAAGGCGGAAAGGTTCTCGCTTTTGGCGGAACCGAAGCCGCCATTTCGGACGTCTCGATAGAGGGAGGCCGGATCGGATCCGTCGGTGCCGTCGATCCAAGGCCGGGCGACACCGTCATCGACGTCTCGGGCGCGATTGTCTTGCCTGCACTGAGCGATATCCATACCCATATCTATTGGGGCGCGACCTCGCTCGGAGTGAAACCCGAAATCGTCGCTCATCGCTCTGGCACGGGCGTTTTCGTCGACGCCGGCTCCGCGGGTGCTGGCAATTTTGTCGGCTTGAGAGCCTTCGTCTTTGATCCTTCGCCGTTCCACACCTACGCGTTTCTGAACGTCTCCTTTCCGGGAATATTCGGGTTTTCGAAGCGGGTCATGGTTGGCGAATGCTGCGACATCCGCCTGGCCGATCCCGATGCTTGCATCGAAGCCGCCTTGGCCCACCCCGACAAGGTCGTCGGGATCAAGGTTCGCGCGGGTCGAAAGGCGGCCGGAGACAATGGCGCAAGAGCGCTGGAGATCGCGCTGGACGTAGCCGAGCGCGTCAAGCTTCCCGTGATGTGTCACGTGGACCTCGATCCGCCCTCCATCGACGATGTTCTGCGTGTCCTGCGCAAAGGCGACATCATCACCCATTGCTGCCGACCCGACCCGAATGCGGCGACGGTCGGCGGACATGTCATCGAGTCGGCATGGCAGGCGCGCGAGCGCGGCGTGCATTTCGATATCGGTCACGGCATGGGCGGCTTTTCGTTCAGGGTCTGCCGGGAGATGCTTGCGGAAGGTTTCGTGCCTGATCTGATCAGCTCCGACATTCATACCTTGAGTGTCGACGGTCCCGCATTCGACCTGTTGACGACAATCAACAAGCTGATCGCTCTCGGCGTGGACCCAACGACGGCTCTCGCCTGCGGCAGCGCCAATCCGGCAACTGTCATCGGCCATCCCGAACTCGGCCGCATCGCCGTTGGCGACGAAGCCAACATCGCGGTTCTCAAGTGGCGCGACGAGCCATGGGTCTTTCATGATGCGAGCGGCGAAGCCTTAAATGTGGAACGCCGTCTCGTCTGCGAACGGCTGATCGTGCGGGGCCAGGAAATCACTGCCGAGGGCGGAAGCCAGCCTTTGCCCAGCCAACATAGCTGATCGGACGTATCATCATGCAGCATCTACCTAAAGGACATCACTTCATCGGCGGCCAATGGACCCCGTCGCGGGGTGGACGCACTTTTGAAGCGCGCTCGCCTTATGACGGCGCGCTGCTGGCGCTGCTCGCCGAAGGTGATCGTGAAGATGCGCAGGCGGCGATCGTGGCCGCCCAGATCGGCTTCAGGGCGCTGTCGCAGATGACGGCCTGGGAGCGGTCGAAACTTTGCAATCGCGTTGCCGATGCGATGGAAAAACGGCGTGACGAACTTGCTGCCACTCTCGCGCGCGAACAGGGCAAGCCGCTCGCGGCTGAGGCCTATGGCGAAATCGACGCCGCGATAACCGGCTTTCGAGAAGCCGGCGAGCTGATCAAATGGCTCGAAGGTGAAGTCATTCCAGTCGAGACGCCCGGCAAACGCGCGATGAGCTTTCGCCAGCCGCGCGGTGTCTATGCCGTGGTGACGCCATGGAATTTTCCGATCAACATTCCGGTTGAATATCTTGCGCCTTGCTTGGCAGCGGGCAATGCCGTGGTCTGGGTTCCAGCGCCGACGACATCGCTGTGCGCGGTCAAGCTGATGGAATGCATCGCCGAAGCGGGCTTGCCCGACGGTGCCGTCAATCTCGTCCTGGGGCCCGGGGCGGTCGTGGGTGACGAGATTGTCGGCAGTCCCGATACGCACGGCATCGGCTTTACCGGCAGCCCCGCGACCGGCAACGCCATTGCGCTGCGCGGCGCCGGCAAGCCGATGCTGCTCGAGCTGGGCGGCAACGGGCCGGTGATCGTGCTGGACGATGCCGATCTCGATCGTGCCGCGGCAGCCGCGGCCTTCGGAAGTTTTTTCAACGCCGGACAGGTCTGTGCCGCGTCCGGGCGTATTCTGGTCACCGAGAAGAATCACGATGCGCTCGCCGAGCGGCTCGTCGCGATCGCTTCCAGGATCAGACTGGGCGACCCACTCGACGGCGCCACCACGATGGGCCCGCTCAACAACGCGCAGGTCGTCCGCAAGATAGAAGAGCACGTTGCAGACGGCGCGAACCGAGGTGGCGAGCTTCTCTTCGGCGGCGAACGCGGACCTGACGTCGGGCCCGGATGGTTCTACAAGCCAACCATCATCGGGCGCGTCGAAAAACAGGCCATGCTCAACACGGCGGAGACCTTTGGTCCGATTGCCCCGCTCGTGGTCTGTGCCGACGAGGCCGATTTGCTCGATACCGCCAATGCTTCCTCGCACGGGCTCGCTGCGGGCGTTTTCACCCGTGATCTGAGCAAAGCCTTCGCGTTTGGCGAAAAGCTTCGGATGGGCCTTGTGAACATCAACAGCCCGAGTTGCTACTGGGAGCTGCATCTGCCTTTCGGCGGCGCATCGGGCAAGTCGAGCGGCCTCGGCAGGCTGGGCGGCAAACACACGTTGCGTGAGGTTACTGACGTCAAGACGATTACGTTCGACGTCACATGACACGGCGCCGTGCATTTCAACGTTTCATCCAGGTGTAGAGAGGGGCCATGCGGCTTTGCAGTTTTGTCCACGAGGGCAGGAATGGCTACGGCGTTGTGAACGGCGACCGGGTCGTTGATCTCAGCACATTGCGTAGCGGAGCCTGGCCGACGCTGCGCGACCTGGTCGCAAGCCGAAACTTGATGGAGGTCTGCTCAACGGCCCTGGCTCAAGGCGGCGGGCTGCGCCTCGAAACAATCACCTTCGCGCCGGTGATTCCGCAGCCGGAAAAGATCTTCTGCGTCGGGCTGAACTACCACGACCATATGCTCGAAACGAAACATAAGCCGACTGCCTATCCGACGCTGTTCTCACGCTTCGCCGATTCCCAGTGCGGCCACAATGCGAGGCTGGTCATGCCGGACATTTCCAGCCAGTTCGACTTCGAAGCCGAACTGGCAGTGATCATTGGCAGACCGGGACGCGACATTCCGTCTGACACTGCGCTTGACCACGTCATCGGCTATGCATGCTACAATGATGGCTCGGTGCGCGACTGGCAGATCCACACGACGCAGTTCCTGCCCGGCAAGAATTTTCCTGGCACCGGTGCGTTCGGCCCCTATCTGGTGACGGCCGACGAAGTGGCCGATCCGCAGAACCTGACGATCACCTGCCGGCTCAACGGCGAAACGGTACAGTCCGCGAACACCAGCGACATGATCCATTCGGTCGCCGCGCTGATTGCCTACATCTCACGTTTTACGCCGCTGTCGCCCGGCGACGTGATCGCGACGGGAACCCCAGGCGGTGTCGGCTTCACGCGTGTGCCCCCGCTCTTCATGAAAAAGGGAGATGTCGTCGAGGTCGAGATCGAGACCATCGGCATGTTGCGGAACCACGTCGTTCAGGAGAGCAGCTTAAAAGTAGCCTGACCGGGGACAAACCAATGTCGATGTCCACAGCCGGCCAGTCGGCCGACGAGGTGTGGATGGGCTCATCACGCCGGGACGGCGACCGTTCTCCGCATTGTTCCCCGAAAATCCAGTCCTGGCAGCCAATATCCGAGGAGGCATCATTATGACCGAGATCATCGAATTCCTGGAAGGTGGCTATCGCTTCGTCCGAGGTGTGTCGCAATATTCAGGCGGTGTCGCCGCTTTGCCGGGCTATCGGCTTGAACGTGTGCGGTTCAAGGAGCCGCTTCCACTGGAAAAAGGGTTCGAGCGAATTGCCGAATTGCTGGCGTCCGCCGATCGGCCGCTGACGGCATTTACCGCGTGCGAATTGCGCTCCCCTGCGCCATTCACGGAAGATGGTTTCATCGCCTTCAACGAAGCCTACACAAAAACGCTTGGGGCATGGGGTTTGCTCGACACCGGTCTCAACCCGGTTGCGCGCAGCAATGTCTGTCCCAAGGTTTCACCCCCGTCCGAACCTTCCTTCTATGCGTTCACCTATACGGTGCCGGCCACCGGCTCCGAGCCTTCGTTTGTGGTTTCAGGTTCGGCCGAGGTGCCGGAAGGACATTTCCACTACCGCGACCACATCGTGCGGCGCGGCGACCTGTCCGAGGACGGTCTGCGCACCAAGGCCTGTTTCGTGTTGGATGAAATGGAACGCCGTGCCAGAAAACTGGGATTTGGCTGGAAAGACGCAACAGCCGTCCAAGTCTACACCATTCACAATCTCTACCCGTTCATGGCGGACGAAATCGTCAAGCGCGGTGCCGCTCGTGCCGGCCTGACGTGGCATTACAACAATCCGCCGGTCGTCGATCTCGAATATGAAATGGATCTGCGTGGCGTGGCGGTTGAACATGTGAGGTGAGGGGCTCTCGACCGCTGGAACGTTTTGCAATGAGCAGACCTCTCGCATGACCGTCAAACTGGAAGGCGACTTCGACTACATCATCGTCGGCGCGGGTACCGCTGGCTGCGTGTTGGCCAACCGGCTGACCCAGGATCCACGCGTCCGTGTATTGCTGCTGGAGGCTGGTGGCAGCGACAACTATCACTGGGTGAAGATTCCGGTTGGCTATCTTTACTGTATCGGCAATCCGCGTACCGACTGGCTCATGAAAACGGCCCCGGAACCCGGGCTGAATGGCCGCTCGCTTTCCTATCCTCGCGGCAAGGTCCTGGGTGGCTGCACGTCGGTCAATGGCATGATCTATATGCGCGGGCAGGCGGCGGATTATGACCGCTGGCGGCAGATGGGCAATCTCGGCTGGGGCTGGGACGACCTCCTGCCTTATTTCATGAAGTCCGAGGATTTCCACGGCGGCAAGTCGGATCTGCATGGCGCGGGCGGCGAGTGGAAGGTGGCGAAGCAGCGCCTTGCCTGGCCGATCCTGCATGCGGTGCAGGAGGCTGCCAGGGAGTTCGGCATCCTGCCGCGTGCCGATTTCAACGACGGGAACAACGAGGGGTCGGGGTTCTTCGAGGTGAACCAGTCGAGAGGCGTTCGCTGGAACACATCGAAAGCCTTCCTGCGCCCGGTGCTGAATCGCCCCAATCTCAGGCTCATCACGAACGCTCATGCCGAGCGGCTGGTCTTCGATGGCAAACGAGCGAAGGGCGTGCACTTCGGGCGAGACGGTGAAACCTGGGAAGCTTCCGCGAGATCGGAAGTGCTTCTCGCCGCCGGTGCGATCAATTCGCCGAAACTGCTCGAGTTGTCCGGTGTTGGCCGGCCCGATCTGTTGCGCGATCTCGGCATCGAGGTCGTGCACGCAAGCCGGGATGTCGGCGAAAACCTGCAAGACCATTTGCAAATCCGAACCGTCTACACGGTTTCTGGTGTGCAGACCTTGAACACGATGTTCAACAGCCTGTTCGGCAAGGCGCGGATCGGGCTCGAATATGCGTTGCGCCGATCGGGTCCGATGTCGATGGCGCCCAGCCAGTTCGGAATGTTTACGAAGTCGGATCCGTCGATGGAGACGCCGGACCTGGAGTATCATGTCCAGCCGCTGTCGACAGATAAGCTCGGCGATCCGCTACATTCCTTCCCGGCGATCACCATGTCGGTGTGCAACCTGCGCCCTGAAAGTGTCGGCAGCGTGCACGTGACGACACGTGATCGGGCCGTGCAGCCGCAGATCAGGCCGAACTACCTGTCGGCCGTTCGCGACAGGGAAGTGGCGGTGCGCTCGGTAAGACAGGCGCGGCAGATCATGACGGCGAAACACCTCCAGCAGTTCGAGCCGGACGAAATATTACCCGGCCCCCAGCATCAATCGGACGAAGAACTGCTCCGGCAGATAGGCTCGATTGCCACGACGATCTTTCATCCCGTCGGAACCTGCCGCATGGGCGTCGATGAATACGCCGTTGTCGGCCCGGATCTGTGCGTCAGGGGCGTCGGCGGCCTACGGGTCATCGATGCCTCAATCATGCCGAAAATCGTCTCTGGCAATACCGCTTCACCAACCGTCATGATCGCAGAAAAGGCGGCAGATCTGATCAGGTCTGCCGCCGGTTGATGCAAGATGGCAATCCGAACGAGATGGGCTGATCGCGACTGAACACCTCAGATCAGCCACCGAACTCCGGCATTCCATCAATCTTGTCTCGGATTTCCGAGGCGAGCCCATCGAGCCCGAATTCCCGTGCCCCTTTCCAGGCATCTGATGCCTTGTGGCTGGAGATCAGCAGGATGCGGTCCTGAAGATGAGTACTCAAACGTTCGACAACACGGCAAGCCTGCTCCGTGTCCAGATGCTCGCCGGGTTCGTCGAGCAGGATGAGGGGAAGCGGGCTCAGCAGTGCGCGGGCGAGGTTGAGCCGATGCGCTTCCCCGAGCGAAAGCGTATCCTGGGTGATCCAGCCTTCAAGCCCGCCGGCGAGCCGGACGCGCTGGCCGAGCTCGACGGCTTCGAGTGCCGCCCAGCATTCAGCGTCGGTCGCGCCAGGCGCGAACAGGTTTTCGCGGACCGAATCCGAGAGCACGGCGGCGTCGTGCAGTCCCAGAAAAGTGAGCTGCCTGCGCGAGGACGGCGAAAGCGTGCTGCCGTCGCCAAGCAGCTTGCCACCGCCATCGGCCTCCAGCCATCCGGCAACCTGTTTCAACAGGGATGTCTTGCCACTGCCGCTAGGCCCGGAAAGCACCGTCGGGTGTCCGGTTTCCAGGATGAAATCCACTGTGTCGCCGAGCGGCCTGCCGTCTGGCGCGCAGCGCGTCAGCGCCTTGATTTCCAATCGATCGAAGCGGAAAGGTTGTTCGTCGCCGGCGGGCACATAGCTGGGTGGCGTGCCTGTGGACCATGTTTTCAACGTTCTCAAGGCGGCTTGCTCTTTGACCCGGGCAAGCAGGATGCGCGAGCCGCCTTGCATGGCCTCGCCCAACGCAAGCCATGCGAAGGCGACAAATGCAGCCGGAAGCAGAGCTTCCCCGCGCAGGCCATCCAGCCATGCAGCCGCCAGGACGACCACGCTGCAGCCGGGGCCAAGCAAGGCAAGAAGCGTATCGGTAACAGCCATCCTGCGTCGCGAGCGGAGGAGATGTGCATCGGCGCTTGAAAGGGCGGCGAACGATACGCTCAACGTCCTCAGCCAGGCATGTTCCGCCTGCAGCGAGACCACCGCGCCAAGGCCCGCGCCGAGCCGCCGACCTGCCGCACGCTTGCGAAGGCGGGCGGAATGCCAATCCCTTGCCAGGCTCGGCATAAGCCAGCGGGTGCAGGCAGCCCAGCCAAGCAGAACTGGCAAAATGACCGACAAGGCCATTGGAGTTACAAAAAACGTGGCCGCTGTGGCAAAGGCAAGACCGGTGGCCGTTGCCAGCAGTGGCAACTGTACCCGGAGCCTGGCGAAATCCAGGTTCTCGACATCGTCGATGAAGTCCGCAAGCCTGTCCTGGTCGCCGAGCTGCCAACCCGCGCTGCGAACTTTTGGAGCGGCAGCCATAGCCGAGAACAATGCTGCGCGGCGCGATATCTGGTCGAGCAGGGCTGCCTTGTGGCCGACGAGACGCTCGCCATATTTGGCGGCCGTGCGGGCCATGGCGAACATCCGGATCAACGCTGCCGGGATGTGGAAATTGAAGGTGTAGGCGGCTCCACCAGCCCCGGCCAAGGCAACGGCACCCAGAAACCAGACCGAAACACCGGTCAGCAGGATGCCCGCGAACAACGCCACCAGCGCAAGCAGCGCGGCCAGGCGCCACCAGCAGACCGAGCCTTGCGGGGCCTCGCTTTCGTTCCTGGTCTCCGGCGACATGGAGGAGCTCATAATGCGACTTCCCGGCGAGCGGGCTGCTGCCGATCAAGGTCGACAACCAGCGTGGCCAGCGCCTTCAACTCCAGGTCATGGGTTGCAACGACCACCAGCCTTTTGCAAGCGCAGTCGGCCAGGGCAGCCCTGACACGAGCGGCGTTGGCAGCATCGAGCTTGGCCGTCGGTTCGTCGGCAAAGATCGGGCGATCGGATATCAGGGCGCGCGCAACGGCGATCCTGAGGCGCTGACCGCCGGACAAGTTCTCGCCACCGGCGCTTATCCGTGTACCCAATCCCCCCGGCAACAAGGTATCGTCCAACAGGCCGACACGTTCCGCCGCAGACAACAGCTCTGCCGGGTTGCGTTCTGCCCGGTTCCAGGAAAGCGCATCCGCAAGCGTGCCGGCGGGCATGGCTATGTCCGTCGAGATCCAGTCGACGCCCTTCGTGAAGGCTGGATGCGGCTGTGCGAACTCCGCTGCGATTGGCGCTTCAATACCCGCAAGCCGGCGCAACAATGTCGATTTCCCAGACCCGCTTTCGCCGACGATGGCGACGATGCCCCTGTGCGGCAGGTGCAAGTCACCGTCGAAGCGATCGAGGGCTGTCGTCGGTTCGGGAGCGGCTGGCTCAGCCAGGAATCCATCCAATGCCTCAGCTGCTGCATTGCCCTCGGCCTTGGCGTGATACTGTTCCGCGTAGCGGCGGAAGGGTGCGAAGAATTCCGGCGCCAGCATGAGGATAAACAGGCTCTGCCACAGTTGCAGACCGGCGAAGCCTGGAATCTCGGCCAGCTTGAGATGTCCCAGGCCGAGGAAAACGGCCAGGATGGCGATCGAAAGCGATGAGAAGAAATCAATGACGCCGGCATTGAGGAAAGCCACTTTCAGCATGCCCATGGTGCTGTCCGCGTAAGCCGCCATCCTGGCCTCAAGCTTCCCGCGTTCGCGACCCACACCATGCGCGGAGAGAATGGTCGGCAAGGTGCGGATGCGGTCGTCAAACTGAGTCGCCAGCTGTCCGAAGGCGCGTTCCTGTTTCTCCGCCCTGGCATGGATCGCGCCGCCGAGCAGTGTGAAGAACACGATCATGACAGGCGTGGCAAAAAGCAGCGCCAGTGCCGCCTGCCAGGACACTGCGACGATTGCACACACCACCAGAACCGGAACGATGCCCAGCATCAGAGCTGCGGCGCGATGGCCGACGACAAGTGCCGCCAGCGCTTCCGGATAGCGCTGGAGACCGGCAATCAGCGCGCCTGCGGGCAAGGCCTGTACCGTCCGGGCCGGCATTGCGGCGAGCTTTTCCTGGACATTTTTGCGCAAGCCCTCGGCCACGGAAAACTCCGCCACAGCCTGCTGCCGGTCGGCGAGAAAACCGGCCAGTGCAGCGAGAAACAGCGTGGCCAGGCCAACGACAGCCGTTTCGATCGAGACAGCTCCGGCCTCGATCATGACGCCGGCAAAGATCGCCAGCGCACCGGCAAAAACCAGGCGCAGCGCCGTGCGCGCGACCTGCAGCAACAGTGCCCCACGCAGTCCGCCAACGGCCAACGACTGCGCCCTCGCGAGCATGCTGGTTGCCATATCGGGGAATGTCTGTCTCGGGGCTGGGCTCATCTGCCTTGCTGCGGGTCTACGTGGCGTTCATCCGGGCTTGCGTCGAAGAGGCACAAGGCAAGCTATTGTAATCATCATTTTATGCTCGTCTTATAGTGAGCGTCGTGACGCCTATAGGGGACGCCAGATGACCGATCCGCTACTCGTCGAATTGTCGCGCCTGCAGTTTGCGCTGACCGCGATGTATCACTTCCTGTTCGTGCCGCTGACACTCGGTCTCTCCATCATGATCGCAATGATGGAGACGGTCTACGTCATGACCAAGCGCACCATCTGGCGCGACATGACCAAGTTCTGGGGCGTGCTGTTCGGCATCAACTTCGCCCTCGGCGTCGCGACGGGCATCACGATGGAGTTCCAGTTCGGAATGAACTGGGCCTTCTATTCGCACTATGTCGGCGATGTCTTCGGCGCGCCGCTCGCCATCGAAGGCCTGATGGCCTTCTTCCTCGAAGCCACGTTCGTCGGGCTGTTCTTCTTCGGCTGGGAAAAACTGTCTGCCCGCGCGCATCTTGCCGTCACCTGGCTCGTCGCGCTTGCCACCAATTTCTCGGCGCTGTGGATCCTGATCGCCAATGCGTGGATGCAGAACCCGGTTGGAGCCGCCTTCAACCCCGACACGATGCGCATGGAAGTCACCGACTTCATCGCTGTCCTGTTCAATCCGGTCGCGCAGGCGAAATTCGTCCATACGGTTTCGGCCGGCTATGTCTGCGGCGCGACCTTCGTGCTCGGCATCTCGGCCTTCTACATGCTGCGCGGCCGCCATATCGAGCTGGCCAAGCGTTCCTTTGTCATTGCCGCTGCCTTTGGCACGGCGTCGGCTCTTTCCGTGATCGTGCTCGGCGACGAGAGCGGTTATGAGATCACCGACAACCAGAAAATGAAGCTGGCTGCCATGGAGGCGATGTGGGAAACCGAGCCGGCACCGGCCTCGTTCACGGCCATCGGCATTCCCGACATGCAGGACAAGACCACGCACTTCGCCATCCGGATTCCCTGGGTGATGGGACTGATCGGCACGCGTTCGATCGACAAGCAGATCCCCGGCATATTCGAGCTGGTGGAGCGCGCCGAAAAGCGCATCCGCGACGGCATCCCGGCCTATGATGCGCTGGAGCAGCTGAAGGTCGACCACGGCAATGCCGCCGCGCGCGCACGCTTCGACGCAACCAGTGCCGATCTCGGCTATGCACTGCTCCTGAAGCGCTACGTCGCCGATCCGCGCCAGGCGACCGAAGAGCAGATCAAGCAGGCGGCCTGGGATACCGTGCCAACCGTTCCGGCGATCTTCTTCACGTTCCGCATCATGGTGGCGTGCGGTTTCCTGCTGCTTGCCGTGTTCCTGACCTCGCTGTGGTACACGATGCGCGAGACGCCGGCGCCGCGCTGGCTGTTCCGCATGGCCCTGTTTGCCATGCCGCTGCCCTGGATCGCGGTGGAGGTCGGCTGGTTCGTGGCTGAATTCGGCCGCCAGCCCTGGGTCATCGAAGGGGTGTTGCCGACCTTCCTTGCCACCTCCCAACTCGGCATCAGCGATCTCGTCATCACCATACTGGGCTTCACGCTGGTCTACGGAACGCTCGCCGTCATCGAAGTCCGGCTCATGCTGGCGGCCATCGCCAAGGGTCCGGCAACGGAACACGCCGCGACGTCAGGCAGCGCCACGCTCGTTGCCGCGAAATAGGCCCATGGAAGGAACACGGATATGATCGAGTTTCTTTTCGACTACAGCACGCTTCGCCTGATCTGGTGGGTTCTGCTCGGTGTCCTGCTGATCGGCTTCGCCGTGACGGACGGTTTCGACATGGGGGTCGGCACGCTGCTGCCTTTTGTCGCCAAGACCGACATCGAGCGCCGCGTTGCCATCAACACGGTCGGTCCCGTATGGGAAGGCAACCAGGTGTGGTTCATCCTCGGCGGTGGCGCGATCTTCGCAGCCTGGCCCGCGCTCTACGCGGTAAGCTTCTCGGGCTTCTACCTGGCGATGTTCCTGGTCCTGTTCGCGCTGATCCTGCGGCCCGTCGGATTCAAGTACCGCTCCAAGCGCGACAGCCAGCGCTGGCGCAACAACTGGGATTGGGCGCTGTTCATCGGTGGCGCGGTGCCGGCGCTGATCTTCGGCGTGGCGGTCGGCAATGTCCTGCAGGGCGTACCTTTCCATTTCACCGACGACCTGCGCCCGATCTATGAGGGCAACCTGTTTGGCCTGCTCAACCCGCTGGCGATCTTCTGCGGGCTGGTATCGCTGGCGATGCTGGTCATGCACGGCGCCGCGTGGCTTGCCTTCAAGGCTGATGGAATGGTTGCCGAGCGGGCCTCGGCGATCGGCCCGAAGGCTGCGCTCCTGGCCGCGGTGCTGTTCGCGCTGGGCGGCGTTTTCATCTCGCTGGGCTGGTTCGGCGGCTATGAGGTGACGAGCCCGATCGTGTGGGACGGACCGTCCAATCCGCTGCGCAAGACGGTTGCCGAGAATGCCGGCGCATGGCTGCACAATTTCCAGAACATGCCGCTGCTGTGGCTTGCACCGTTGCTCGGCGTGCTGCTGCCGCTGGCGGTCGCGGCAGGCTTCAGGGCACGCAAGGCCGGTCTGACCTTCTTTGCCTCGCAGCTTGCGATCGTCTGCATCATTGCCACGGTTGGCTTGGCGATGTTCCCGATCATCCTGCCGTCGAGCACCAATCCTGGCCATTCGCTTGCGGTGTTCGATGCCTCGTCCAGCCGTGCGACGCTGCGCAACATGCTGTTCGCCACCGCGATCTTCCTGCCACTTATCCTGCTCTACACCGCCTGGGTCTACCGGGTGCTGTGGGGCAAGGTGAGTGAGAAGGACATCCACGACGCGGATCACGCTTACTAGCGCATCGGCCCGAAAATCGGTTTCGATTTTCGGAAAGCGCGATGCGCAGATTCAAAAGGGTTAGAGCGTCCTTTGCGCGTCCAAAACGGACGCGCGGCGCTCTAAAGGAAGGGAACGGCCATGTGGTATTTCGCCTGGATACTCGGCCTCGGCCTTGCCGCCACGGTCGGCATTCTCAACGCCTTGTGGTACGAACTGCGCGTCCTGCGTGACCAGCCGGAGGACCAGACGCAGAAGCAGCCTACACCCTGACGAGACCTCACCCCCTGGGAGGATGAGGTTTCCGTCAACATGTTCGCAGCCGGCCGGCAGTCGCCGTCAATTGCCTGCAGGGGAGTCCAGTGTTTTCCCGTCCTGCTCGAACGGATCGACCGGGAACTGGTCGTCCTGCGAGATTTCCCGCGTTTCTCCTCGCCGCACGTCTCTGACGACGCAGAGCATCGCGTTTCCATCCAGTGTCCAGACCGCCTTATTGACCGGCCAACCGCGGCTATTTGAATGGGCGCCGCTCGATACGGCCCGCACTGTCGGCATTTTCCATCGCGCGTGAATACAAAGTCTTCGGCGTCGACAGGCGGCCGGTCGAGCCATCGGCGCTCTATCACTATGTCGCAATCTGGCAAAAAGGCAGGGTGTTTTCCGACATGCTGGACATCTCGCTTGAGGCCATACTGTCGGCTGACTGCAGCCGTTCGGTGACTGTGCCGCCACTGAGGCGGCGTCTTGCCAGGTTCGGGCAGCAGTACAAGAATTGCGCGCTGCACGGGAAGGCGACATGTCCGCAAAAAATCTGTCCCGCAATCTGCGCCTGCTGTGCGACCGCCACGGCTCGATTGCCGAGGTGTGCCGGCGGATCGACATAAACCGCCAGCAGTTCAATCGCTACCTCAGCGGTGAAACCCGACCCTCTGGATCCATCCTTCGCAAGATTGCCGACTTCTTTCGCGTCCCGGGAGCAGATCTTGATCTCGACGCATCGCTGTTCGCCATGCGACACGACCGGCAGCAAGGCACAAAGGTCGCTCATCTGGGCTTCGGCTCCGCCGGCGAGGCGGGGCAGCTCGACCGCTATTGCCGCTACTACCACACCTATTTTCGCTGGACCAACCACCACAAGGCGATCGTGAAGGGGTTTGCCAGAATTTACCGGGATGGCGACGTCATGCGCAGCAAGGTTCTTGATCGCTATGTCCAGAAGGACGAACCCATCCTCAGGAAGCCCGTCTACTACTACAAGATGAATGGGCTGGTCAGCCTGGCGGGCGGTTTTCTGTACATCCTGGACAACCACAAGGGCTTGAACGAGTCCTACACGATGACCTGCCTGTATCCGAGCTATACCGATCAGGTCAGCATCCTCACAGGGATGATGATCGGCGTGTCGAGCTATCTCGACAGGCGTCCCTTTGCGTCGAACCTTGCCTATGTGGCCGTGGACCACAACGCATCGCTGATCGATGCCGTCAGGCAGTGTGGTGTCTATCCCGAAGACTCCGAACATATCCCGAGGGTCATCAGGCACTTGGTGCAGAACCGCATCAAAAGCGATCTCGGTGTGCTGATCGCCCGTGGCCTTTCCTAGGGTGAAGCGGTTGCCGGACGGCAGATCTGCGCGCTCCAGCCAGCCAGGCTTCTGATCCGCCAAGCCAGCCAAACTGCATTGACGGTCAAACCGCCTTAGCGTCCCGACCAGGAATGCGGTAAGGGTTTCCGATCAGCGGCAGACGGGGCATTCTCCAGATGACGCCACTGCATTCGTTGATTGACGCTCGCAAAGCTCCAAAGCGAGAAGCCATGCAGCGAAATCCTGCGAAATTGACGCTCTTGCGGCTCCCCTGATTAGTTTGTCCCGCAAGCTTCGGAACGGTGCTTGCCAGCCTGTAGAGCGCAGTTTGCCGCCTTGTCGTTGCAAGTCCGCGAGGAGGACTTCGGACTGCGGACCAGCGCATGGCTGGCTGCTGCCGGTCGACGGCTGTCCCGAAAGGAAGCGCCTGGCCGGAGCTTGACGGAACCAATGACAAATGGAGGGAACATGAACCTGCGGTCACTGTTGCATATCGTCTTTGCGGTCGTCGCCTCAACCGCGTTGACGACGGCACTTTGCGCGACCGCGCAAGCCGAAGATACCATCGCCGTCGAGCAGCTGCTTGGCACCGCGCAGCCCGGCGGACTTGTCTCGAACACCGCGTTTCTGCCCAGCGCTGCAGCCGGGCCGGCCAAGCACGACTTCGCCGGTGCGCTGCAGCTCGAAGAAAGCACCATGGGCACATCGCCGGCGAGTTTCAAAGCTCCCAAGGTCATGGGCAAGAATCCAAGGGTGTTCCCTGCCGTGAAGCTGTCGTTCTTCGTGCTGAATGGCGATCTTGTTCCGGTTGACAGAGATGTCATCCGGCTCGGGTCGAGCCCGGCCGGCAGCAGCTACTGGGACGTCATCGTCCAGCCTGGCCGCGTCTGGTCGGAGCCAGGTGACGGAAAATGGTCGCGGGCTTCATTCCCGTTTTCCTTGGTCCATTCGATCGAAGGCGAAACCCACAACGGGATCGCGACCTTCCTCTTCGACGGAAAGGAGGTTTCGAAGCTTCGCTTCCAGATCGTGCAGCAAACGGCACCTTACTACATAGAAGACTATTTCACGGCATGGGGGCAGGCGAGCGCGCACTATGCGCCTGGCGACATCGCGCAGCTTGAAGGCCTGAAGAACGACTTCAGCCGCGAGGTTGCCGATCGGTTCCCTGTCGCGGACTGGTCGCAACTGGAGACCAGGGTTGGCAAGGACAGGCTGGCAGATTTCGAAAGCGCCATGGTGCAGGACGAGGTGCTGGTCAGCGGGCTGGTCGTTGATGGCACCTTGTACCGCAAGCCCTGCAAGAGCGCTGCAGGTCCGTTGCCATATTGCGACACCACCGGCTTCGGCGTCTGGTCGGCTACCAAGACGCTGGCGAGCGGTGTTGCCTTGCTGCGGCTCGCACAGAAATATGGTCCGGAAGTCTTCGCGGCCAAGGTCGTGGACTACGTGAAAATCCCGGCCGCGCACCAAGGCTGGCGCGACGTCACGTTTGCAAACCTGCTCAACATGGCAAGCGGTGTGGGCTTTGGCACCGACAAGCGCAATCCCAACGCCGCCCATGACGGATATCTCGAAGGCAACTATTCCGAATGGTATGAGGCTAAGAGTGTCGACGACAAGGTGAAGGCGCTGGCCAAGACGCCCGATTTCCCATGGGGTCCCGGAGAAGTGATGCGCTATCGCGACCAGGATCTTTTCCTGCTGGGCGTCGCGATGCAGTCGTATCTCAAAAGCAAGGATGGCAAGGGCGATCTATGGGCGATGCTGGAAGACGAGGTCTACCGGCCGATCGGCATCCACCATGCACCCACCAACCGCACGATCGAGCAAGATGGCAGCAAGGGCCAGCCGATGATGGCCTATGGTTATTATCCTACCCTTGGTGACATCGCCAAGATTGCCAGTCTCTATCAGAATAAGGGACGGTTCGGCGCCGAGCAGATCCTTTATGCGCCCATGGTCGAGAAGATGCTGGCCGGCAAGGATGATCGGGGGCTGCCGACCGGCGACGGCAATGCCTTTGGCGCACAACGGTACTTCATGGCGCTCTGGAACGATCGTTACGATGCTTCCGCCGATTGCAAGCTCTACATTCCAGCGGCGCTCGGCTGGGGCGGCAACATCGTTGCCCTGATGCCCAACGGCATGGTTGGCATCCGCCTGTCAAAGAACTGGGTTCGCAATGATGCGGTCAGCGACTACACGGGTATGGCGAACGTCGCCAATCGCCTGAAGCCGTTCTGCGGATAACCGTGGGACCCGATGGCAGATGGCTGGAGACTTCCGCTGCCTCGCAGGAGAACGCCGGCCGTCGAAGCGGCCGGCGTCAGGTTTCTCGTTTTTCACCACCAATTCTCCAAGTGGCCAGATTTTAACCACGCATTTTCTTGCGACTACCTGAGCCGGTTCTTTTGGAGTACGCAACGTAAGCCCCGACTGACCGGGGCAGTCGGCCAGGGGATCGTCGCCCCTGGTTCAAAGTGCAGGCCAGGAGATTTTTCTTGTGGCGTCTTTCGATCGCAGACCTCCGTTCCCGGCTCTCCATGCGCGTCTGGATTGGCTTTACTGAAAGCAATGTCGTGGCCGGACACGGTACCGGCACGACCGCGGTCTCATCCCGATCGCTGCCGACGGCTCCCGTGCGGGCCGGCATCCTCGCCGATCAGCTTGCTGACCTGAAAGCAGGGCTTTTCATCTCGATGCCGATCGGCATCGTGCTTGCAGCCGTGATCCTGGTCGAACAGATCCGTTCGGAGGGAGGCCTCGTGGCTTCCTTCTGGTTCGCAGCGAGCGTTGCCGTCAGCGGCGGACGCATTGCGCTCGCGCTGAGACGATCGGACACAAACGGGGGTGACGAGAACACTGTCCGTGCCGCGCTCGTGCGGTATGGATTGCTGGCCTTGCTGTCGGGAATCATCTGGACGCTGCCTGCCGTGTTCACGCATGGCTACACGAACCCGCACTGGCCGCTCTATCTCATTGTGCTGGCAGGCGCCTGCGCCGGATCCGTGACTTATGGTGCTGCCTACGCGCCGGCCTCCCTCAATTTCATGGTTCCGCCGCTCGTGGTGGCTGCAGGCTGTCTTGTGGCCAAAGGCGACACTGACAGCTACATCCTGACATTCACGGTGATCCTGTTCTTCGGCGGTATGGTGAGGAGCGCCTTCATCGGTCAGTCCCGGTTCTGCGAGACGAGCCGCCTCAAACATGAAGCCAAGGCGTTCGCCGCCGAGATGCAACGGACTTCCAGGCTCGACGCGCTGACCAATCTGCTCAATCGAAGCGGATTGGAGCAGGCCGTCGGCCGGCTTGGACCGGAGGACGGTCCGTTCGTAGTCATGCTGATCGATCTGGATGGCTTCAAGTCGGTCAACGACACCTATGGCCACAGTGTCGGCGATGACCTGCTGGTGAATGTTTCGGCTACAATCGAAGGCCATGCCCCGGAAGGAGCGACAATCGCGCGTATCGGCGGCGACGAATTCGTCCTGCTTTTTTCAGCCGAAGGGCGAATTCAGACCGAGGTGTTCGCAGGCTCGATCATATCCGCAATCGCAAGCCAGGTTTCCACTTTGAATTCCGTGCGTATCGGCGCTTCGATCGGCATCTACGCGTCGGACAAGCCGCATCTCACGGAAATGCTGCTTCGCGCGGACTTTGCGCTCTACGCCGCCAAACGCAGCGGCAGGAACGAATACTGCTTTTTTGACCAGGAGCTTGAGGAGGCGCTCGAGCGCAAGCATTGCATTGAACGCGATCTGCGCTCAGCCATCGAGGCGGGTGCCGTTTGCTCCTGGTTCCAGCCTGTCGTGCGGCTGGATACGAATACGACGGTCGGTTTCGAGGCGCTCCTGCGCTGGCAGCATCCGCTGCACGGCTTCCTTTCCCCTCCCGCGGTGGTGAACGCGGCTCGCGAAACCGGTCTGCAGTCCCTGCTGACGGAGACGGTCCTGCTCAACTGCTGCTCTATGATTGAAGAGCTGATCAGGAGTGGTCGCGGTCACATGCGCGTCGCGATGAATCTGTCGCCGCGAGAACTGGAAGCGGGCAATGTCGATGACATGATCCTTGGGACGCTCGCTGCGAAGAACATTCCGGCAGCAATGCTCGAAATCGAGATCACGGAGGAAGCCCCGATCGATCGCGGCAGGGTGGACAGGAAACTCGAACGCCTGGCCGACGCGGGCATATCGATTGTGCTCGATGATTTCGGGACCGGATTTTCGACACTCCTGTCGCTGAAGGACAGCCGTATTCGCAAGATCAAGATCGACCAGAACTTCGTGCGCAATCTCTCCAAGTCCGCCGAGGATCAGGCCCTCGTCAAAGCCATCATCGATCTTGGGCAGGCACTCGAGATCGACGTGATGGCCGAAGGCGTGGAGACCGATGAAGACCGGTTGATCCTCGTGTCCCTCGGTTGCCTGATTGCGCAGGGCTACCTTTTCTCGGCCGCCGTGCCGATGGACAAGGCCCTGGGCTTCACCCCTGAGCCCGATCGCGTGCTGCGGCTGCCACTGTTCACCAGCTGACCAATCGCGGCAGCTTCACGCCTCTTGAAGCCGCATAAGCAAATTTCCGATAATGTATAGTTCACTGCCAAAACTGCAAAGCAGCAGGCGAAGGTCGGGGGGTATTGTTTCTCGGGCAATCGCGCGCCGGCCCAAAGTCAGTTTCTCGGTCTTCTTGCCGGGCAACAGAATTCAGGAGGCGCTTCCTGCAAGGCAACAAGATGACCAAGCAGACAACGGACGAAGATCACCTGGTCGTATTCTTCCTGATGCCTGAGTTCACCATGCTGGCCTTCACCTCGGCGATCGAGACGCTGCGCCTGGCAAACAGAGCGCTCGGCAGATCGGGGTATCGCTGGCGGGTTGCCTCGACAGGTGGTGAAGGCGTCACGGCAAGCTGCGGCCTCTCCATCGCAGCCCAGTCATCGATCGCCGAAGAACGGCTGGCGCTTGGCCATCCCGACCGCGCCGACCTGGTGATCGTCTGTTCGGGCCAGAATGTCTCACGGTACTACGACAGGTCAGCGGGTGCATGGCTGCGGGAGTGCAGGCAGAGGGGTGTCGTCGTTGGCGGCGTATGCACCGGTGCGTACACGCTCGCAAAAGCCGGGCTTCTCGACCACAAGCGCTGCACCATCCATTGGGAGAACTACCCGCAGTTCAGCGAGGTGTTCCCGCAGGCACTGGCCAACACAAGCGTCTATGAGATCGACGGAGGCATCTACACTTGCGCCGGCGGCACTGCCACCTTCGATATGATGCTGGACGTCGTGCGCAAGGACTATGGTGACGATACAGCTTCGGCGGTGTGTGCCCAGGCCCTGATAGACCGGGTGCGGTTGCCTTCGGAGCCGCAACGGGCGCCACTCTCCGTACGCCTCAAACAATGCACGACCAGTCTGCTCAGGGCGGTTTCGCGTATGGAGAAAGCCCTGGATCAGCCGGTTGCCATAACTGCCATCGCGAGGGACCTGAAGATGTCGCGCCGGCAGCTCGAGAGGCTGTTCAGGACGGAGCTGGGGTCGTCCCCGGCGCAGTACTACACGAAGATGCGCATCGAGCGCGCCAGGCTCCTGCTCAAACAATCCCCGATGCCGATCGTGGAAGTTGCCATAGCAAGCGGATTCACGTCCGCGTCGCATTTTTCGAAAGTCTACAAGCGTGCATTTGGCTGCTCGCCGTTGCGGACGCGGGAGCAGAACAGCGAGGCGCTGGTCGCCGCGGCCTGATCGGCCCGTCAGCTTGCATTGCCCTGCCGGCGTTGGCGTACTCAAGCGGTTTGGCGGCCGAAAGATCTCATGCGCCTGCGGGTCCCGGATGGGCTCTCGCCGAAATGGGAGCGGTAGCATCGCGTGAACGCGGAAGCCGACGTGAATCCGGTCGTGACCGCGATCTCGGCGAATGAGTTCCGGGTTTCAATGACGCGGCGCCTGGCAGCATTCATGCGCAGGGCGACGTAGTGCACATGAGGTGCCACGCCCATCGTGCGATGGAACAGTGTCTGCAGGTGCCGGGCGCTCATCCGCAATGTCGACGCCAGCTCGTCGAGTGCCATCGGCTGCTCGATCGTCTGCTCCATGATGCGGATCGCGGCTGCCACCCGAGGCTCTCCCACATGAAGATCATGGCCAGTCACGGTTTCGCTGCGCCGGTCGGACAGCGTATCGGTGTAGATGAACAGCCGGTTCACCTCCAGCGCCAGCGAGTAGCCCTGTCTGCACTTGATGAGCTCGAGCATCAGGTCGATGGTCGGCAACGAACCGCTTGTCGTCACACGCTTGCCGTCAATCACGAACCTGGAGAAACTGACATCGACTGCCGGGTGCCTGGCGGTGAAATCGTCGATGTCCTCCCAGTGCGTCGTTGCCTTGAAATGGTCGAGCAGACCGGCGCGGGCGAGCAGCCATGTTCCGGATTCGATCCCGGCAACGAAAGGCCGATGGCGGGCAGTTCGGGAAAGCTGGGCGATCAGCTGCGGCGAGGCCGCGCGCATCCAGTTGTAGCTGGCCAGCACAAACAGAGGATTGGTATCGGCATTTGGCCGAAACGCCTGACTTGCCGGTATCGGAATATGGCTGGTTGTTTCGACGGGCCCGCCATCGGGTGTCAGAATCCGCCAGCGGTATTTCTCTTCGCCGGCAATCCGGTTCGCGCCACGAAGGGGTTCGATGACGGAGGCCAGCAGGATGAGGTTGGTTTCTGGAAGCAGGAGAATGTCGATGCACAGCGGATCGATGGAATGCGAGAACGTGTCCGGAACTGGTTTGGTTCTCGATGGATCGGCGAACATGGCGCGGCCTGTTTTCCTGCGTGGGCGCGTCCTCTGTTAGCCCTGGCACAGTCTGAAGGCGAGGCCTTTTTCAACAAGGCCGGGCTGCGACATCTGCGGTCTACGCGGCCCGGTCCTTGCTTGCCAACTTCGGGGCTGCCCGACCATTTGTTTTTGGTCCTTGCACCTAGCCGGAAGCAACCCACGCTCCGACTAGACCTTCCCCTGAAGGATGAGGTTTCCGGCAGCATGTTCGCAGCCTGCCGGCAGTCGCTGTCAATTGCCTGCAGGGGAGTCCGGTGTTTTCCCGTCCTGCTCGAACGGATCGACCGGGAACAGGTCGTCCTGCGAGATTTCCCGCGTTTCTCCTCGCCGCACGTCCCTGACGACGTAGGTGTTGCTTTCTTCTGAACAGCGCGCCTCTTCAATGAGCATCGCGTTTCCATCCAGCGTCCAGACCGTCTTCTTGACCGGCCAGCATTCCTCATCTGCAAATGCAGGAGTAGCGGCGGCAATCAGGGAAACTGCCGCAAGAAACATTTTCGTCATTACAACCTTTCGAATTCCAACTTTGTGCGGGCGTGAATCAGAATCCCGCTGCCGGCTTTGCTACGAACACCGACACCAGCGGTGCCATCCGAAGCAAGACCTTAGCCATAGTTGCGAGCATCATGCTCGTGCGAGTCGCATTACAACCCCGAAAATGGGGCACCAGCGTGAATGCTGTGTAACAAGTCCAGTGTGGTCAAAAAGCAGAATCGGGAAGGACGTGAGCCCCGCTTGCGTCCGTCACCAAGTTGGCGCCTTAAATGAAGGTGTCTTTCAAGGGCTTGAATGGTGATCCCGACAGGAATCGAACCTGTGACCTACAGATTAGGAATCTGCCGCTCTATCCTACTGAGCTACGGGACCACGCGGGCGAACACATAGCCGTTTCATACTGCTTCGCCAAGTGCCGAGCGGGCCAAATTGGCCGGCTCGCCCGGCAGGAGGACGGTTCAAGGCGCGGGATGGCCGATTATCAGGCGGCCAGCGCTTTTTCGGCGAGCTTCACCCAGTAGCTGACGCCATGGGGGATGACCTCGTCGTTGAAATCATAGGCGGGGTGGTGCAGGCCGGCGCTGTCGCCGTTGCCGATGAAGATGAAGGCGCCGGGGCGCGCCTCCAGCATGTAGGAAAAGTCCTCGCCGCCCATCACCGGCTGGATCGTGCGCTGCACCTGCGCGTCGCCGGCCACTTCAGCAGCGATATCGCCGGAAAAGATCGTCTCGTCGGGATGGTTGAAGGTGACCGGATAGTTGGCGTCGTAGTCGACCTCGATCGTGGTGTCGTGGGCCGCAGCCAGGCCGGCGCAGAGCTGGCGGATGCGCTGCTCGGCCTTCCTGGCGACCTCCTTCTTCAGCGAGCGCACCGTACCAGCGATCTCGGCGGTTTCCGGGATGACGTTATAGGCATCGCCGGCATGGAACTTGGTGACCGAGACGACGACCGATTCGACCGGATCGGTGTTGCGCGAGGCGATCGTCTGCAACGCTCCGACCAGCTGGCTGGTGATGACGATCGGATCGATGGTGCCATGCGGCATCGCCGCATGGCCGCCACGGCCCTTGACGGTGATGGTGAATTCGGCGGTCGCTGCCATGATCGGGCCTGGACGGATGGCAAACTGGCCGACCGGGAGGCCGGGCATGTTGTGCATGCCGAACACCTTGGCGATGCCGAAACGGTCCATCATGCCGTCCTTGACCATTTCGTTGCCGCCACCGCCACCCTCTTCGGCAGGCTGGAAGATCACGGCGACCGAGCCCGCAAAATTGCGCGTCTCGGCAAGATATTTGGCTGCACCCAGCAGCATCGCGGTGTGCCCGTCATGGCCGCAGGCATGCATCTTGCCCGGGGTCTGCGAGGCATAAGGCTTGCCGGTGGTCTCGGTGATCGGCAGCGCATCCATGTCGGCGCGCAGGCCGACGGTGGAACCGTTGCCCTTGCCGCCGCGAATGATCCCGACCACGCCGGTCTTGCCGATGCCGGTCACCACCTCGTCGCAGCCGAATTCCTTCAGCTTCTCGGTGACGAAGGCCGCGGTTTCGAACACGTCGAAATTCAACTCCGGCTTCTGGTGGATGTGACGACGCCAGCCGGCGACCTCTTCCTGCAGTTCGGCGGCGCGGTTCAGAATGGGCATAGGTCTCAAACTCGCTGTTGGTCCGGTCTCAATCCGGCGTGGACAGAATTGTGATCGCCCTATGCTTTGCCTTGGTGATGTCACATAGGCTAGATAGCAGCGCGACATTGCGGCCAGGAGGTGGCCGAATGACGAAACCTGACGATCCGTGGACAAATCTTACGGAGACCAGGGCGATGACGGCAAGAGCGATTTCGGAACGGATGATGAGGCCAAGGCATTTGCTCAAGATTCTGTCGGCAGGCGCGGTGTTTGCCGCGGGCTTCGCGGTGCAGCAGGCCCAGGCCAATCCGGCCGTGCTGTTCGACCTCGACAATGGCCGCATCCTGGAACATCAGGACGCCTTCAAGCGCTGGTATCCGGCTTCGCTGACCAAGCTGATGACCGCTTATGTCGCCTTCAAGGCGATCGCCGACGGCGAAGCGGCGCTCAATTCGCCGATCCGCATGACCAAGCTGGCCAGCAGCCAGCCGCCGTCGAAGATGGGCTTCAAGCCGGGCTCGGTGCTGCGGCTCGATACCGCGGTCAAGATCATGATCACCAAGTCTGCCAATGACGTCGCCATGGCGATCGGCGAGAACATCGGCGGCACGCAGGAAGATTTTGCCGCGCGCATGAATGCCACCGCCGCGCAACTCGGCATGACCGGCACGCATTTCGTCAACCCCAACGGCCTGTTCTCGCCCGACCAGTACACGACCGCGCGCGACATTGCGCTGCTGGTGACGGCGCTGCGCCGCGATTTCCCGCAATACCAGCCGTGGTTCTCGATCGAAGGGCTTTCGCTCGGCAAGAAGAAGATCCCGAACTACAATTTGCTGGTCGGCCGCTATCCCGGCGCCACCGGCATGAAGACCGGCTTCGTTTGCCCATCGGGCTTCAACATGGTTGGCACGGCGACGCGCAACGGCCGCACGCTGGCCGCCGTGGTGCTGGGCGAGAAATCGGCGATCGCCCGGGCCGATGCCGCCGCGAAGCTGCTTGACCAGGGTTTCGGCACGTCGATGACGACATCCGCCAGCCTGACCTCCCTGCAGCCCTATGGCGATACGCTTGCGGTCAACGACATGCAGGAAGAAGTCTGCAAGAAGCAGCCGAAGGAGGCGCAGTCCGAGGCGGCTCCGGCGCCCGATGCCAAGGCGCCGAAATCGCCCTGGCGCGAAAAGCTGGCCAATCCCAGGCTGGTCGCGGTCAGCCTCGGCGGCGCGACGGGACCGGTGCCGAGGGCGATGATCGGCCGTGTCGAAGTCGCCGATACGGCTCCCGAAAGCGGCAAGGCCGCCAATGTGCCGGTTCCTGTCTGGCGGCCAGACCGGCCGGCTCCAGCCCTCGTGGCTCCGGTCGCAGCAGGCATGCAGGGTGATCAGCCGGTCAAGACGGCCAACTAGCGCATGACCCGGACCGAAAGGTCAGCGCAGCAAAAAACTGCGGGCTTTTCGGATGAAAAGGCGGCATCCGCCGCCCGTCATGTGCCAAAAACAAAGAGTTAGGGGCGTTCCGCGTTTTCGTGAATGCGGCAACGCCGCAGCAGCGAGGCAGGCATCATGAGCGGCGCGAACTTTCCCATTCCAGTTACGGTGGTGACCGGGTTCCTGGGTGCCGGCAAGACCACGCTGCTCAATCGCCTGTTGAAAGACCCCGCACTCACCGATACCGCCGTCATCATCAACGAATATGGCGAGGTTGCCATAGACCACCTTCTGGTCGAACAGGCTTCGGACGGCATCATTCAGCTTTCAGACGGCTGCCTGTGCTGCACGGTGCGTGGCGAACTGGTCGATACGCTGGCCGACCTTGTCGATCGCCTGCAGACCGGGCGCATCGAGAAACTGGCACGCGTCGTCATCGAAACGACCGGCCTTGCCGATCCGGCGCCGGTGCTGCAATCGATCATGGCGCATCCGGCACTGGTGCAGGCTTTCCGCCTCGACGGCGTCGTCACGCTGGTCGATGCGGTCAATGGCGATGCAACCCTCGATGCACATGTCGAGGCGCTGAGGCAGGCGGCAATGGCCGACCGGCTGGTGCTCACCAAAGCCGATCTCGCCGATGCCGCGCAGGTCGCGTCGCTGACGGCGCGACTGAGGGACATCAATCCGGGTGCCCGGCTTCTCGATGTCCAGGTGGCCGGTGCCGCAGCGTTGCTTGATTGCGGCCTCTACAATCCAGCCACCAAAGGTGCCGATGTCGCGCGCTGGCTGGGAGAAGCAGAGGACCATCATCACCACCATGACCATGACGATCACGATCATCACCACGATCATGACCACCATCACCATGGGCATCGCCACGACTCGCGGGTGAAGACCTTTTCACTGGTACATGACGGCCCCGTGGCATTCGCGGCGATCGACATGTTCTTCGATCTGCTGCGATCGACGCATGGCGAGCATCTCCTGCGCATGAAGGGTGTGATCGAGCTGAAGGAAGATCCAGAGCGGCCGCTGGTCGTGCATGGCGTGCAGAAGCTGCTGCATCCGCCGGCGCGGCTGCCGGGATGGCCGGATGGTCAGCGCGGCACGCGGCTGGTGCTGATCACGCTCGATATGCCGGAAGACTATGTGCGCAGGCTGTTTTCGGCATTGACCGATCGTCCAGCCATCGACACGCCGGATCGCGACGCGCTGACGAACAATCCGCTGGCGATTGCCGGGCTCTGAAGTGCCGGAGCGCTTTCGGGCGCTCAAAGCCTTGGAACGTCAGGCGCCGCGCTCGACCAGGAAGCGGTGGCCGCCCGGCATGGCGGCGGTCTCGACCAGCCGGTGGCCGCTATGGCTGCAGAAGGCAGGGATGTCGATAACGGCGAGCGGATCGGTGGTTTCCAGCCATAACAGGCCGCCGGGCTGCATGTCGGCCAGCCGCTTTCCGGCCTTCAGGACCGGCAACGGACAGTTCAGCCCCTTGAGGTCGTAGACTGCAGGTATCTCGACGGTTTCCTGCGACATGCCGGCTCAGCCGCCGAACATGCCGAGCAGTTTCTTCTTCATCTGCGACAGACGGCTTTCGTCCTCGACCGGCACTTCCGGCGCGGGTTGCACCTGAGCCGTCAGGGTCTCCGCCGGCTCCGAAGCCTTCTTCTTGGCGGCTTCCTTGGCGGCCAGCGCTTCAGCCTTGACGCGTTCCTTTTCCGCCTTGGCAAAAGCGATCGCCGCCTTCTTCTCTTCCTCGGCCTTCTTCTTGGCCGCCTGCTCGGCCTCCAGCGCGGCCATCTTGCGTCCGGCCGGGGAATCGATACGGCCCATGCGTGTGGTGGTTTCCGTCACCGAGCCGTCATGGCTCATCGACGGCGGGTCGATGGTGATGCGTTCGCCACGGGCACGGCGCTTGGTCCAGTCGGAGACCAGGTTGGCTTCCTTGACCCCGGCAATCGAGGCCTTGGGTGCTGGCGTGGAACTGTTCATGGCGCTGGCGAAGGCTGCGTCATATGTCTTCTGATAGGCGCCGTAGGCGACTTTCAGCGGATCCGGCGTGGTGCTGATCGGGCAGGCGCCGGTGGGATTGAACTTCTGGCCGTCAGGCGCGACCTGGTTGAAGACATAACGCTTCTCGCAGACGTCAACCTTTGGTGGAACCTTGGTGATCTCGAAATTGTCGTAGCCTACCTTCAGCATCTTCCAGAACTCGTAGTTCGGGTCGCTGCGGTAACGCGCCATGTTGGCGGCGGTCATGCGGAAGGGATAGGCCTGGATCTGGAATTCGGTCTGGCCGCCTTTGAAGGCGTCGCGCGCGAAAGCGTAGATCTCCTCGATCTGCGGGTCGTTCATCGAATAACAACCCGAGGACGAACAGGCACCGTGCACCATCAGGTTGGAGCCGGTGCGGCCGTTGGCGCGATCATAGGTATTCGGGTAGCCGATGTTGAAGGAGAGATGATAGCCCGACTTCGGGTTCATCTGACCGGGGCGCACCGTGTAAAAACCTTCCGGTGCCTGGCGGTCGCCCTCGGTGTATTTGGGGCCGAGCTTGCCGGAATAGCGACAGATCGGATAGCTGGCGATGATCTCGTAACGGCCGTTGGTCTTCTGCTTCCAGACCTCAACGACATTCTCTTCCTTGAAGATGCGCCCGACGATCGGTGACTCGCGATTCATGCCCTTGGCGCGCATGTCGGCCAGGATTTTTTCAGACAGCTGCTTGTTGGCGCCCTGTGGTACGAAGTCGGCAACCGACTTTTCGTTACAGCCGGCCACGGCAAGAACGCTGATCATGAAGCCGGTGCGTGCAAGTTTCGCGAACATGGATGCGCTGTCGTCTTCTAATTGTACACCACGGGCTTCAAGGCCCAGGCGTTACCCGAACATCGATGGACCCTAAGCCCGTTAACCTTGAAATTTCCTTACTGCAAGCAGCGCCGGCAGTCTTCCCGACAAAGTGACTGAGCCGAAAGCGGCGGCAATTTTGTGGCGGAAAACAGGTTCTTCGCCACATTTTTTGGAGCATCGGGCTCGCCCAGACAGACGGCTGCGCCGCCTGCGATACGGCCGTTTCGGTCAATTCCTCAGAGCGAACGCCCCATGGCGAGGTATTTTTCGCGGCGCTGCTCGCGGAAATCGGCGTTCGAACTGGCGAAATCCTGCATCGTCTTGGCGATCAGGTCGCCGGTGGCGCCGATCACCTTCTCGGGCTCGCGATGGGCACCGCCGAGCGGTTCGGGAATGATGGCGTCGATGATCTTGAGCTCGAGCAGGTCCTGCGCGGTGATCTTCATGTTCGTCGCCGCATCCTTCGAACGCGTGGTGTCGCGCCACAGAATGGAAGCGGCACCCTCGGGCGAAATCACAGAATAGATCGCGTGTTCGAGCATGTAGACGCGGTTGGCCGTCGCAATCGCGATCGCGCCGCCAGAACCGCCTTCGCCGATGACGATCGAGATCGACGGCACTTTCAGCGCCAGCCCTGCCGACGTCGAACGAGCGATCGCCTCGGCCTGGCCGCGTTCTTCGGCATCGACGCCCGGGAAAGCACCGGCGGTGTCGACCAGCGTAACCAGCGGTACCTTGAAACGATCGGCCATTTCCATGACGCGCACCGCCTTGCGGTAGCCTTCGGGCCGGACCGAGCCGAAATTGTGCTTCAGGCGGCTGGCGGTATCGGAGCCCTTTTCCTGGCCGATGACGGCGACCGATTCTCCACGGAAGCGGGCGAAACCGCAGACGATGGCCTGGTCTTCGCCGAAGCCGCGGTCGCCGGCCAGCGGCGTGAAATCGGTGAACAGGCCGCTGATGTAGTCAAGGCAATGCGGTCGGTCGGGGTGGCGCGCCACCTGCACCTTCTGCCATGGCGTCAACGCCTTGTAAGCCTCGCGCAGCGCTTCGCGCGCCCGCTTTTCGAGCCGCGCGATCTCGTCGGCGACATCGACGGCCTCGCCGCTCTCGGCAAGCTTCTTCAGTTCGAGGATCTTGCCCTCGAGGTCCTGAACCGGTTTTTCGAAGTCGAGATAATTGTACATTCGTGAGGGGACCGCTGCGCCGGAAAACAGATGGACAGGAAGCCGTAACGGCAGTTCCGAGCTGTGAAACGTCGCCCTCACATAGCGACACCGGGCCTAGTCGGCAAGCGGATGGTGATCGTTGACCAGCCGGACGAGCCTTTCCTCGAGAACATGGGTGTAGATCTGCGTGGTCGAAATGTCGGCATGGCCGAGCAATTGCTGCACGGCGCGCAGGTCCGCGCCGTTCTGCAGCAGATGACTTGCGAAGGCATGCCGCAGGACGTGCGGCGATATCTTCGACGCTGCAATGCCGGCGCGGGCTGCCAGGCCTTTCAGGTCGCGCGCGAAGACCTGACGGGGCAGGTGGCCGCTGTCGGACGAGGATGGAAACAGGAAAGCGCTTTCGGCATAGGCCGGTACCTTGGCGCGCGCGGCAAGCCAGGCAGTCATGGCGAGGCGGGCCTTGGTTGAAAGCGGCACCATTCGTTCCTTGTTGCCTTTGCCGCGCACCATGAAGAAGCGGTCGTCACGCTGCGCCACCGTCACCGGCAGACCGACAAGTTCGGAAACGCGTAACCCCGTGGCGTAGAGCACTTCCACCAGCGCATGCAGCCTGAGTGCACCCAGGGGATCGCTACCAGACGGTGGTTCCTTCGCTTCGGCAGCCGCGCGGTCGAGCAGGCGGCCTGCTTCGGCCTCGCCCATCGTCTTCGGCAGCGGGCGGCCTTTCTTCGGGCTGTCCAGCGTGCCGGTGGGATCGTCCTGGCGCAGGCCCTCGGCATAGAGAAATTTGAAGAACTGGCGCAGCGCCGAAAGCTTGCGCGCCTGTGACGTCGGCGCGAAGCCCTGTGCTGCGATGCCGTCGAGATAGCCGCGGATGTCGCCGGGGGCGGCATTGGCCAGGCCACCCTTGATGGCGGAGGCGGCATCTTCGAGATCGCGGCGATAGCTGGCCAGCGTGTTCTCGGCAGCGCCCCGCTCGGCACTCATCATCTCGAGGAAGGCTTCGATGCGGGCGGCACTGCTCATGGCGCAGGCTCTTTTGCTGGCCAAAGCATGTCGCGCAAAAGTGTGCAGCGGTTTTGCGATAACGACATGCGTGAAACAAAGGACCTAATTCGCAAGGAGCAGATCTGAAAGATCGCGACGCGCATTAGTTTTTCTTCGGGTTGAGCTTTTCGGCCGGGATGCGCACCGAAAGCTCGGCCTGCTTGGGTGAAACGAACATCACCAGCGCGAACATCGCGCCATAGGTAATGCCGGCCAGGATCGCCAGGGTTACAACGAGGCGGAGCAGGGTCGGCATGGGTTCGGGTGGCGCCTTGATTCTGTGGTGTTGCCGGAAACGTCCCGTTATGGGACGGCGATTCGGTCATTTCAAGGGTGGTTCGCGACCTGCGCCGCTTGACGCAAAGGGGCTTTTCATGTCGATACGCCGGCAATGAACCCGCAAGCCGTCATTCCGCAGGACGAAAGCCGTGTCGCGCTGATCGAACGGCTTGGCGGCCGTTCCATCGTGTTTGTCGGATTAATGGGGGCCGGCAAGACGGCAATCGGCCGCAAGACGGCTGGAGCACTCGGGCTCAACTTCATCGACAGCGACCAGGAGATCGAGGACGTGTCGCGCATGACCATCCCCGAGCTTTTCGAACGTTACGGCGAGACGGAATTCCGTGCGCTCGAGCAGCGGGTCATCCTGCGCCTGCTGGAACAAGGCCCGCAGGTGCTTTCCACCGGTGGCGGCGCCTTCATGAACGCGCAGACCCGTGAGGCGATCGCCGCACAAGGCATTTCCGTGTGGCTGAAAGCCGATCTCGATCTTTTGATGGATCGCGTGTCCAAGAAGCAGAACCGCCCCCTCTTGAAGACGGTCAACCCGCGCGCCACGCTGCAGAAACTGATGGACGATCGCTATCCGACCTATGCGCTGGCCGATGTCACCGTGCCGACGCGCGACGAGCGCAAGGAAGTGATCGCCGAGGAAGTGATTGCGGCACTGTGCGGTCATTTCAGCATCCAGACGGCCGTTGTCGTCGGCGAGGGGCAGGCATGAGCAAGACCGTCACCGTCGAGGTCGGGCTGGGTGACCGCGCTTATGACATCCTGATCGGTCCCGGCTTGCTCGGTCGTGCCGGCGAGACGGTTTCTGCCCGCCTGCCCGGCACACGCGTGGCGATCGTCACCGACGAGAATGTCGCGGCAAGCCATCTCGAAACGCTGAAAAACGGGCTGGAAAGCGGCGGCGTGGCCGTCGCCGCGACCGTCATGCTGCCCGCCGGTGAAAAAACCAAGAGCTTCGATCATCTGCAGGACGTGGTCGACGCGATCCTGAGTGCGAAGCTGGAACGCCGCGATGCCGTTGTCGCACTGGGCGGCGGCGTGATCGGCGATCTGGCCGGCTTCGCCGCAGGTATCGTCCGGCGCGGCATGGATTTCGTGCAGGTGCCGACCTCGCTGCTTGCCCAGGTCGATTCTTCGGTTGGCGGCAAAACCGGCATCAACAGCGCGCGCGGAAAGAACCTGATCGGTGTCTTCCATCAGCCAAAGCTGGTGCTGGCCGACAGCGGTGTGCTTGACACGCTGCCCATCCGGGAATTCCGGGCTGGCTATGCGGAACTCGCCAAATACGGCCTGATCGACCGGCCTGCCTTCTTCGCCTGGCTGGAAAAGAACTGGCAGGAGGTCTTTGACGGTGGTGATGCCCGCATCGAGGCCATCGCTGAAGCTTGCCGGGCCAAGGCCGATGTGGTGGCGCGCGATGAATTCGAAACCGGGGATCGCGCGCTGCTCAATCTCGGCCACACCTTCGGTCACGCGCTGGAGGCTGCGACCGCCTATGACGGCGCCAGGCTGGTGCACGGCGAAGGCGTGTCGATCGGCATGGTGCTGGCGCATCGGTTCTCCGCGCGGCTGAACCTGGCGAGCCAGGATGACGCAGTGCGTGTCGAAGCCCATCTGAAGGCAGTCGGCCTGCCGACGCGTGTCGTCGACATTCCAGGCGAACTGCCGGGGCCGGAAAAACTGTTCGACTACATCACCCAGGACAAGAAGGTGTCGCGTGGTGCGTTGACCTTCATTCTGACGCGCGGCATTGGCCAATCCTTCATCGCCAGGGATGTGCCAGCCTCGGAAGTGGTGGCGTTCCTGCGAGACAGTCTCGAATGAGCGGAATGGCGGGATGGATCGTTGCCGCCGGGCTGGTTGTCCTCGCGATACTGGCCGTCCTGCTCCGCAAGCCACTGCTTGCCTCGTTTGGCCTGCAACTGATCAGCCGGAAACGGCGACGCCTGACGCAGCAGGAGGCGCGCGCGGTGATCTCGCGGCTGCGCAGCGAAGCGAAAGCCATGAAAGAGGACCGCAACCGGGTCGAAGCGCTGCTGACGCTGCGCGAGCTGGAAGTCTCCGACGTCATGGTTCATCGTACCAACATGCGCTCCGTCAACGCCGACAACGCGCCCGAGGCGATCGTGCGCGAAGTGCTGCAGAGCCCGCATACCAGGTTGCCATTGTGGAGGAGTTCGCTCGACAACATCGTCGGAATTCTTCACGCAAAGGACCTGCTGCGTGCGCTCAACGAAGTGGACAACGATTTTTCGCGGATCGACATCCTGAAAATTGCGGCGAAGCCCTGGTTCGTTCCGGACACGACCAGCCTGGAGGAGCAGCTCAACGCTTTCCTGCGCCGGCGCGCCCATATCGCCATCGTCGTCGACGAATATGGCGAGGTTGAAGGGTTGCTGACGCTGGAGGACATCATCGAAGAAATCGTCGGGGAAATTTCCGACGAGCACGACATCGATGTCCAGGGCGTGAAGCAGGAAGCCGACGGCTCGGTGGTGGTGGAAGGTACGGTCTCGATCCGAGACCTAAACCGGGCCCTGGGGTGGACGCTGCCCGATGAGGAGGCGACGACGATCGCTGGCCTCATCATTCACGAGGCGCAGTCGATCCCGGTCGAGAAGCAGGCCTTCACCTTCCACGGCAAGCGCTTCCTGGTGATGAAGCGTGACAAGAACCGCATCGCACGGATCAGGATCAGGCCGGCGTCCGTAGAGATTCAGCAGCAAGAGGCTCCGAAGCTGCAGTAGCCCTCGGCCAGAACAGGCGTGCGACAAGGTATGCCGCGAAAGCGCCGAGGCACTGCGCAACAATCCAGCCGGCGACATCGGCGAGACGGATGCCCGCGGCGGTCGCCGTAAAGGCGCGGGCAACCGTCATGGCAGGATTGGCGAAGGAAGAGGACGCGGTGAACCAGTAGGCGGCGGCGATGTAGAGGCCGACCGCAGCGGCAGTCGCCGCGGGCTTGCGGGCAGCGCAGCCGAGCACGACCAGCAGCAGGCCGAATGTCGCCACCGCTTCCGAAAGCCATATGCCGAAGCTGCCGCGTGTCGTCACGGAGAGCTGCAACACCGGCTGCTCGAACATCGCATGCGCCACCCAGATGCCGATGATCGCGCCGATCAACTGGGCAGCACAATAAGGAAGGCAGTCGCGCCAGGCGAAGTCGCCGGTAGCGGCAAGCCCGACGCTGACAACAGGGTTTATATGCGAGCCCGACACCGGTCCGAAGGCGGAAATCAGCACGAACAACATGCTGCCGGTAGAGGTCGAAGTGACAAAGAGCGCAAAGGCCGGATTGTCGGGCGCCAATGTCGTGCCCATGATGGTCGAGCCGATGACCGTGGCGAGCAGCAATGCCGTCGCCAGCGCCTCCGCTGCCAGTCGCGTGTGAAGTGGCATATCGATGATCTCCCCCAGCCTGGGAGTTTTCCAAGCTGAGGAGAAGTCGTCTAGGCTCGACGGCGAAAGAAGTGTTTCAAGTTTCGGACTACCAGCGCGTCTTTTCGCCAGGCGCGGCCGGTTCGATCGCCAAAGCGTGCAGGCCAGCCTTCAACTCGTCGGCCAGCAGGGCATTGACGGCGCGATGGCGCTCGATGCGGCTCATGCCGGAAAAGGCAGGCGAAACGATGCGGATGCGGAAATGGGTCTCACCGGTGCCATCGAAAGTGGCATGATGATCGTTCTCGACGTGGTGATGGCCGGCATGAAGGTGGCTTTCGTTGACAATGGCCAGTCTTTCAGGCGCAAAAGCATCGGTCAGCTTTTTTTCCATCGCCGTCTGCATGGACATTGTCGTTCTCCTTCACCACATAGGCTTGATCGCCAACAATTTTCGTCGCCGGCCGGCTGTCGTCGCCCCGTTTAAGCCGCGATTCAGCGGTTAGGGCGATCATCGCCGAAATGTCAATTCTTGTATCGCCGGGCGAACAGCCCATAAATGGGGTCAGATGAAGCCCTATCCAAAATATTTCGAAAAACTCCGCATTCGTCCGGAAAAGGACGCGGAGCTGAAGTCGCGCGCACCGACCTGCCAGTGGGACGGCTGCAAGGAACCGGGCACGCATCGCGCACCGGTCGGACGCATGGCCGAAGGGAAATATTTCAAATTCTGCTTCGACCACGTGCGCGAGTACAACAAGGGCTTCAACTATTTTTCGGGCGTTCCCGATTCCGAAATCGCGCGGTTCCAGAAGGAAGCGGCGACCGGGCATCGCCCGACCTGGACCATGGGCACCAACGGCGGCACCCATACCGCGCCCGATTTCGCGAAGCAGCGTTCCGGCCGTGCCGGCTACTACAACCGCATGCGTGATCCCTATAACCTGTTCAATGAGCCGCGAGACCACGGCGCCCCGCGCGAACGCAAGGCGAAGCCGCTTGAGGCCAAGGCGCTGGAAACGCTTGGCCTTGACACAAAGGCGACTGGCCAAGAGATCAAGGCGCGGTATAAGGAACTCGTGAAGCGCCACCATCCGGATGCGAATGGCGGTGACAGAGGTTCGGAAGACCGGTTCCGCGATGTGCTGCAAGCCTATCGCGTGCTCAAGCAGGCAGGCCTGTGTTGAGCTCAAGCTGAGCTGAGGTCGTGCCTTTTTCCAACTATCCTCGGGTTGGAAAAGGTTTTATGACCGCCCCGAACAATTTGGGTTGCCGGCGAAGCGCAACGCTTTGCCCGTGGAGACGTTGAGACGCATGAACAAGGTCGATCGCGATATCGCCAACCTGCCTGACACGACGGTGTCGGTGAAGGAAAAATTCGGCTTCGAATCCAAGATGGTCGTGCCGGCCTACTCGGTGGCCACGGAGCATGTTCCGGATGTTGACCCGGACTATCTGTTCGATCAGCACACCACGATGGCGATCCTCGCCGGCTTTGCCTACAACCGTCGCGTCATGGTGTCGGGCTATCACGGCACCGGCAAGTCGACGCATATCGAGCAGGTTGCCGCCCGCCTCAACTGGCCCTGCGTGCGCGTCAACCTCGACAGCCATGTCAGCCGTATCGATCTCGTCGGCAAGGACGCGATCGTGGTCAAGGAAGGCATGCAGGTCACTGAATTCCGTGACGGCATCCTGCCCTGGGCCTATCAGCACAATGTCGCGCTCTGCTTCGACGAGTATGATGCCGGCCGTCCGGACGTGATGTTCGTCATCCAGCGCGTGCTGGAATCGTCTGGCCGCCTGACCCTGCTCGACCAGAGCCGTGTCATCCGCCCGCATCCGGCCTTCCGCCTGTTCGCAACCGCGAACACGGTCGGCCTCGGCGATACCACCGGCCTTTACCACGGCACGCAGCAGATCAACCAGGCGCAGATGGACCGCTGGTCGATCGTGACCACGCTGAACTACCTGCCGCACGACAACGAAGTCGCCATCGTGCTGGCCAAGGCCAAGCACTACAAGAACGACAAGGGCAAGGACATCGTCAACAAGATGGTGCGCGTTGCCGACATGACGCGTTCGGCTTTCATCAATGGCGACCTGTCGACCGTGATGAGCCCGCGTACCGTGATCACCTGGGCCGAAAATGCCGAGATCTTCGGCAATGTCGGCATGGCGTTCCGGCTGACCTTCCTGAACAAGTGCGACGAGCTCGAGCGTTCGGTGGTGGCCGAGTTCTATCAGCGTGCCTTCGGTGAGGATCTCCCGGAGAGCTCCGCCAACGTGGTGCTTGGCTAAGCAGGAAGTTCCATGGCCGGCCCCGGCGACAACACGCGCAACAAGCCGAAGAACGGCTCGGACACGGATGCCTTCAAGCGTGCCGTGACGGTGTGCATGCGGGCGATCTCCGGCGACAAGGAGATGGAAGTCGGCTTCGCCAAGGAGCGACCGGCGCTGGCCGGCAGCCGTGCCCGCCTGCCGGAACTGCCGAAGAAGGCTTCAGCCATCGATATTGCGGTCACCCGCGGTCTCGGCGATTCCATGGCGTTGAAACGCGCCTGCCACGATGTCCGCATCCACACCAAGCTGGCCCCGGAAGGCAAGCAGGCGCGCGCCATTTTCGACGCGGTCGAGCAGGCCCGTGTCGAGGCGATCGGTTCGCGCATGATGGCTGGCGTCGCCGACAACATCGGCACGATGCTGGAAGACAAATACGCCAAGGCCAATCTGGCCGACGTGCGTGATCGTGCCGATGCGCCGCTCGAGGAAGCGCTGGCGCTGATGGTCCGCGAAAAGCTGACCGGCCGCGCGGTGCCGAAGAGCGGCGAACGCATGGTCGATCTCTGGCGGCCTTGGGTCGAGGACAAGGCTGCTGCCGATCTCGACGGACTTGCCGGAAAGCTGGAAGACCAACAGGCCTTCGCCCGTGTCGTGCGCGAGATGCTCGCTTCCATGGAAATGGCCGAGGAACTCGGCGACGACCAGGAAACCGACGATACCGAGGACGACAACGAGAACCAGCCGCAAGGCGAGGAACAGAGCGAGGAAGGCGGCGAGGACGATTCCGGTTCCGACCAGTCACAGGCCGAGGACGCCGACGCCTCCGACGATGACGAGGACTCCGCCGAGGCGGAGGCCACGGACGCTACCTCGCAGGACCTGTCCGACGAAGAGGAAGCCGACGCCGAGACGCCCGGCGAGGCCAAGCGCAATGACAACCCCTTCGCCACGATCTCCAAGGATGTCGACTACAAGGTCTTCACCACTGCCTTCGACGAGACGGTGGGTGCGGAGGAACTGTGCGATGAGGAGGAACTCGACCGCCTGCGCGCCTTCCTCGACAAGCAGCTAGCCAATCTGCAGGGCGTGGTTGGCCGCCTGGCCAACCGGCTGCAGCGCCGTCTGATGGCGCAACAGAACCGCTCGTGGGATTTCGACCTGGAGGAAGGTTATCTCGATCCGGCGCGCCTGGTGCGCGTCGTCATTGATCCGATGCAGCCGCTGTCCTTCAAGCAGGAGCGTGACACCAAGTTCCGCGATACGGTGGTGTCACTGGTGCTCGACAATTCAGGCTCCATGCGCGGCCGGCCGATCACTGTGGCGGCGACCTGTGCCGACATTCTGGCGCGTACGCTGGAGCGTTGCGGGGTCTCGGTGGAGATCCTGGGCTTTACGACACGTGCCTGGAAGGGCGGACAGGCGCGCGAGAAGTGGCTGAAGGACGGCAAGCCGCCGGCACCCGGCCGCCTCAACGACCTGCGCCACATCGTCTACAAATCGGCCGATGCCCCCTGGCGTCGCGCGCGGCGTAACCTCGGCCTGATGATGCGCGAGGGCCTGCTCAAGGAGAACATCGACGGCGAGGCGCTGTTGTGGGCGCACAACCGGCTTATCGCCCGGCCCGAGCAGCGCAAGATCTTGATGATGATCTCCGACGGTGCGCCGGTCGACGATTCCACGCTTTCGGTCAATCCGGGCAACTATCTGGAGCGGCACCTGCGCGCGGTGATCGAACTGATCGAAGATCGGTCGCCGGTGGAGCTGCTTGCCATCGGTATCGGTCACGACGTCACGCGTTATTATCGCCGCGCCGTCACCATCGTCGATGCGGAAGAGCTGGCCGGTGCGATGACCGAGCAACTTGCCTCGCTGTTCGGCGAGGAGACCGCGCGCGATATACGCCGCGGTGGTTTCAGGCGCGCTTCGTGAGCCGTTCGGAGCGGGTGTCGATGCCTGCACGACTTCGGCTCTTTGCTGCATTCGTCGTTGGCTTCCTGGCCACCTCATCGGCTTTCGCAGCAGGCCGTCAGGCTGTCGAGCCGGTCGAAATCAGCGTGCGGCAGATCACCCAGTTCCATATTGGCCGGGACGAAAGGAAGTTCGGACCGCTGGAGTTCGTCGGCGGGCTTGAGATGACCGGCTCGTCGCGCGATTTCGGCGCCCTGTCGGCTTTCCGGTTTCTCACTCCGGGCAGTGACTTCATCGGCGTGACCGACACCGGTTTCTGGTATTTCGGGTCCATCGCACGCATGGCGCAAGGCCAGCCCTTCGCCATCTTCAACTTCACCATGCAGCAGATGGTGGATGAAAAAGGCCAGCCGATCGACAGGAAATGGGAAGTCGACGCCGAAGGCCTGAACGTCAAGGACGGCATCGCCACCGTCGGCTTCGAGCGCAACCATCGTGTTGCGCAGTTCAAGATCGATCCGACCGGCATGAAAGCGCCGTTCAAGCTGCTCGACTTCCTCATTCCGGCAAACGAGCTGCGCAGGAACCGCGGCTTCGAGACCGTTACACGCGCGCCGGCCGATGGTCCGCTGAAAGGCGCTCTGGTGGTCGTGTCTGAAAAGAGCCTGGACAAGAGCGGCAATATCTATGCGGCCATCATTGAAGGGCCGGGCAAGGGCATCTTCACAGTCAAGCGCAATGGCGAGTTCGACATCACCGACGGCGCGTTCCTTCCCGGTGGTGATCTGCTGCTTCTGGAGCGCTCCTTCTCGATGGCTGGCGGCGTCAAGATGCGGTTGCGCCGTATCGCCGGCGCCGAGATCGCCAAAGGCAAGGTTGTCGATGGCCCAATGCTGCTGGAGGCCGACATGGCCTATCAGATCGACAACATGGAAGGCATGGATGTCTGGCGGCGCGACGACGGCAAGCTGATCGTGTCGCTGGTCTCCGACGACAATCACTCCATCCTGCAGCGCAACCTCTACCTGGAGTTCATCCTCAGCGAGGAGTGAGACGGGTTCGGTGTTGATGCCGGAGCGTTTCCGTTTTCACGGAAACGCTGAAACGCTCTGCCTGTTTGTTCTTACGCAATTCCGCATGGAAAACCGCTACACACTTTCCCTGGAATTGCTCTAGGCTAGGATCAGCACGCTTCGAGGCCGACCGATGCCAGCCGACGTCACTGACCTGATCGATCGTTATTGCGCTGTCTGGAATGAAGCCGACGATGCGCGGAGGGCAACGCTCCTGCATGCGGTCTGGGCCAGGGATGCGACCTATACCGATCCGCGCGCGGACACGACAGGCGCCGAAGAATTGCTGGCCCATATCGTCAGGATAAGAGCGAGCCGGCCCGGCGCGCGGATCGAACGCACCACAGCTGTCGATATGCATCATGGCATCGCGCGTTTCGGCTGGCGCGTCGTCGAGGCCGACGGCACCAGGCTGCCAGAAGGGCTCGACATTGCTGTTATCAGCTCGGACGGCAGCCATATCGACAGCATCATCGGATTCTTCGGGCCGTTGCAGGCTTCGAAGTGATTGTCGTGCCCGCCTTTGGAGCATGATCCCGAAAAGTGGGAACCGGTTTTCGGGATCATGCTCCAAAAAGAGATCGAGCGGGCTGTCGATTCAACGTAACTGCATTCCGCTCCAGGCTCCGCCGGGTGTGACAGAACCCAAGCGTTCGGGCTTCTTGAGTTCAAGGCACATGACGGTCTCGTCACCGAGAATCTGGCCGGTCTCCTGAAAACCTTCCTGCCGGTAGAATGCAGCCGCAGCGCGGTTTTCCTGGACGACGCCGAGATAAATAGCGTCGCAGCCGGGAATGGCAGACATACGTTCGACCACCGCACGCAAGCCGGCACGACCATAACCGCGCTTCTGGAAACGCTGGTCGATCATCAGACGATAAATCCACCAGTTTCCGTCGTCGGCGTCCAGCGTGTACATGGCGAAGCCGACCAGGTCGCCCCCGGAAACCAAGTCGTCAACGGCGACAGGCTGATCGCCCACGAAGATGCCGAGCGGCACGCAAGCGGGGTTCTCGTCGGCTTCTTCCAGGGATTCTGCGTTGGTCGCGACAAAGTCGTCCTGCTCATCGGCAACACTGAGGGCGACAACGGCCTGGCGCTCGGCTTTGCCGAGCGGTCTTACAACAACAGTCATTTGGTCTGATCCCGTCAGCTAAGCTTCGTCATTCGAAGACTGGGCGGAAGAAGGAACGTTCATAACTCAGGAAACACTGGGTTTCCTCGTAGTAGCGCATGGCGGCCTGGCAGTCCGGATCCGCTGCAGCTTTTGTCCGGTATTCTTCATAGGTGGCAAGGCTGGGGAAGGTGAACAGGGCGAGCGCAACATTGCTCGCTCCTTCCGAGGGCATGAAATAGCCGTGATGGGTGCCGCCAAATTTTTCGACAAGCGGGATCCACAGCCGACCGTAATGTTCGAACTCCTTGAGCCGCGCGGGATTGAGAATGTAGCGCAGGTAACAGGTGACCATGATTTCTCCGGCGGTCTGTTGAGAACGGAGAAAAACATCACTGCCGATCAGCCGGTAGAGCCAGGCGCGAGCAGTTCATTGCGATATGCGTGTTCGCGTCGTTAAAGGAATGGGCGTCGTCGGACGCCGCGCCTCGCCATGAGAATGCTAGCGCGGGCTGATAGCGAGCCAGATGGTGTGCTTTGCACCGCGCTTGCCGTGGGCGCGCACGGTCAATGCCTCGGCCGAGAAGCCGCTCTGTTGCAGGCGGCGGGTGAAACCGCGGTCCGGACCCGACGACCAGACGGCCAGCACACCACCTGGCTTCAGTGCGGTACGCGCGGCCTTGAGACCGGCGAAGCCATAGAGCGTGTCGTTGCTGTCCTGGGTCAACCCTTCGGGTCCGTTATCGACATCGAGCAAGATGGCATCGAATTCCAGGCGGGCAGCGTCGATCAGACGGCCGACATCGCTTTGCCTGACGGTGACGCGCGCATCGTCGAGGCAGCCGTTGAAGATGTCGGACATCGGGCCCTGTGCCCAGGCAATCACCGCCGGCACGAGTTCGGCGACGGTGACCTTCGCGTCGCTGCCGAGTTCGGCAAGCGCGGCACGCAGGGTGAACCCCATGCCGAGGCCGCCAACCAGGACATGGATGTGGTCGCGCTTGCCGAGTTTCTCCAGCGAGAGCCGGGCGAGCGCCTGCTCAGAGCCACTGAGACGGCTGTTCATCAGCTCGTTCGAGCCGAGCATGATGGAGAATTCGCTGCCGCGCCGTTTCAGCCGCAATTCTTGTTTGCCGTCAGGCGTCCTGGCGGCGTCGAGTTGTTCCCACGGTATCAAGGCTCGACCGTGACCGGCTGGTTCCAGCGTGCCGCTATCAGTCGGTAGGGAATCAGCGCGACGACGGCGATGATAAGCTTCACCGACAGGTCACCCAATGCCCAGGACAGCCAGCGTGTGGTTTCCACCGAGAACAGCCCGAGCAGCGGTGCATTCTCCAGTGCGAAGGCGTCGTCAGGGCCAATGAAGGCGAAGGCAGCGGAAAAGGCGATCGAGAAGAAGATCAGCGTGTCGAACACCGAGCCGACGAGAGTGCCAAAGATCGGCGCGCGCCACCAGCTCTGGCGGCGCAGCCAGTTGAACACTGTGACATCCAGAAGCTGCGCGGTCAGGAAGGCGGCGCCGGAAGCGCAGGCGATGCGCACCAAACGGGCAGCTGCCGTGTCGAACTCGATCAGGCCGGCACGGAACAGGAGCGGCGGCGCCACGATGGAGCAGGCGACGGCAGCCATGAAGCCGACAAAGACGATGCGGCGGGCCACAGCCGGTCCATAGCGGCGATTGGCAAGGTCAGTGACGAGGAAGGCAAACGGATAGGTGAAGGCGCCCCACGTGAGGATATCGGCAAGCGACAGTGCCCCAACCTGTCCCTGCATCGGGAACTGAACGAGAATGTTGGAAGCCACGACGACAAGCGCCATGGCAATCACGAAAGGCAGATACTGCGAAAGGAAACGCATTTTTTTATCCTGGGTAATGGAACCAGTGGAGCGCCTGGCCGGGACGGGCGGCGCATCCTGCATTCGAGCATCGGATGGATCAGGCTAGGCCAAGGCCAGTCCGATGCCCAGGCGGTCGTCCCCCGCCTGAAAAGAAATCAGGCGGCTTCCTGGCCAGCGGTCTTCTTGGCGATCTGCTTCTTCAGCAGGCGAGCGCGCTGCGACAGTTCCTTCACATCGGCCTTGGCCAGGAAAGCGTCGAGGCCACCGCGATGCTCGACCGAACGCAGGGCGTTGGCCGAAATGCGCAGGCGCACGTTCTGGTTCAGCGCTTCAGAGATCAGCGTGACATTGACCAGGTTCGGCAGGAAGCGGCGCCGGGTCTTGTTGTTGGCGTGGCTCACATTGTTGCCGGTCTGGACGGCTTTGCCGGTGAGTTCGCAAGCGCGGGACATTTTTGCTACCTTCAGTTCATACCGGCCAAACCTTCGAGCCACGCCAGATGGCGCGCGATGCTCTCGGCGGCCTTAAGGAAAAAGTTGGCGTTCCATAGTGCCATTTCGTGGGGGCGTCAAGCGTTGTTCGGCTTAGCAACCGGGCAACCAGCAGTATACAGGACTGGATATGGCCGGCCTATGCGCGGTGGTGGTTGAGACGAACCCCACCAAAGCCGGAATCGGCAACAGTGCTGCACAGATCAAACCATTCGCAGCCATGGCAGGCTTCGCGCGTCGTGCCGGCATGAAAGGCCTCGCGCATCTGTTTGATCATCGATGCATCGAGCGAAAAGCGCTCGCCTTCGCGAATCGGGCGGCCGATCAAAGCCTCGACCGCATTGGCGGCGAGACGATCGCGTTCGGGCACAGTGTCGCGGAAACAATGGGCGTCGGTGTCGCCCAGCAGCGGTCGGCAGATGTCATCCGGGCCGGCGACGAGGAGCATGTCCTCGCCGCTGTTCAGTCGTTGCACCACCTGGTCGTAGCCTTTGGTGAAGGCCGCGCTGTAGCCCTTGCCGACAAAAGTCAGCATGCACAGCAGGTGGTGGGCGCGGATGCGGACGGTCACGTCAGCTCCGCAGAAGAAGGTCTCAGATCGAGATCTTGCCGCGGCGTACAGCTTCGATGGTCGCGGTGGCCAGCACTGCCTTCAGGATGCCGCCGAGCACGAATGGGGCGAAACCGAAAGTGTAGGCCTTTTCCGCGCCGATCATGCCGGCCAGCACCAGCGTGCCGAACACCAGGATGAAGGCATTGCCGGCCAGCATGGCGACGACGTTGCGGACCAGACGGCCTTCGGCAGTCCAGCCACGTTCCGCCAGCCAGCCGACAAAGGCTGCTGCGATCGGGAACGCGGCGAGGTAACCGGCGGTCGGGCCGGCGAAGTAGGCGAGGCCACCAGCGCCACCGGCGAGAACCGGGAAGCCGATGGCGGCTTCACCCAGCCAAGCCAGAACGGTGACGAGGCCGAGGCGCCAGCCGAAAAGCGCGCCGACCAGCGTGACGGCGAAAGTCTGCATGGTCATTGGCACCGGGAACATCGGCACCTCGATCCAGGAGGAGGCTGCGAGGAACAGCGTGCCCAGGAAGACCGCGACCGCCTGGACGGTGAGCGAACGGCCAGCAAGGCGCAAGGGGACAAAAGTGGTGGAAGCTGCGGCGGGAGCGTTCATCGGGCCTCTCCGGGTCAAATTTTGGTTCGCCGGCTCTCCGGCGTTTTGCAGGATGCATATTTCACAGGCTGATGGTGCAACGCAACAGCATTTGCGGCGTTGAGGGACAAGCCATGCTTCAGATCATCAAATGCCTTGACGGCGCCCCATAGATTCGCCGGATTTGCCCGCTTGAGAAGCCATCAGGGACATTAGAGCCAATCTTGAAAGGACCGACGTTTCGATGCCGCGCCCGACCCTTGTCCTCGCTGCCCTGCTTGGCGGCACCACCATGGCTACCTCCGCGGCGCCTGCCGCGGAAGCTTTCCACGGCGAATACACGATTTCCTTTCTCGGCATCACCGTGGCGCGGTCAAGTTTCGACAGCCGCTACGAGGGTGACAAATACATCATCGATGGCAGCGCCTCGGCAGCGGGGCTGGCACTGATCTTCGACGACACCACCGGTACGTTGACGGCCTCCGGCCGTTTTTCACGCGCCGGCATCCAGCCGCAGGCTTTCCGCGCGGACTACACTTCGGGCAAGAAAGTCTCGATGGTCGACATCCGCTTTTCCGGCGGCGGCGTATCGTCCTCCAAGGTATTGCCACCCCCGAAACCACGCGGCGACGACTGGTTGCCGCTGGATGCCGGTGACCTGAAAGGCGTCGCCGATCCGATCGGCGCAACGGTCATCCGTGCCGGCAGCCTGGATGAAGTCTGCGGCCGTACGGTGAAGATGTATGATGGCGAGATGCGCGCCAATCTGGTGCTGACGCCGGTCAGCAAGGGCAAGATGGCGGTGAAGGGCTACCAAGGACCGACCGTGACCTGCCTGATGACGTTTCAGCCGGTGTCCGGCTATGCGCAGCGGCGCAAGGCGCTGAAGTTCCTGCGCGATCGTTCGAAGATCATGGTGACGTTTGCGCCGCTCGGCCAAACCGGGATATATGCGCCGATCCATGCCACGGTCGGCACGGAAATCGGCACGATCACCGTCAAGGCGCGACGGTTCGAGGCGAAAAGTTAGGCGCGCAAAGATGCGCCACCGGAGGGGATATGGCGCGCGCGACATTGATTGGCTTCTCGGCCGTGGCGATGTGGGCCTTGCTGGCTCTGCTCACGGACGCTTCCGGGACGATGCCGCCCTTCCAGCTTTCGGCAATCACCTTCGCCATCGGGACCTGCGTCGGCCTCGTAGCCAGGCTGTTCATGCCAGTCGCCAAACCGGAGCCGATCCCGGCGATCGTGTGGCTGATCGGCATCGGCGGCCTGTTCGGCTATCATTTCTTCTACTTCACAGCGCTGCGTAATGCGCCCGCGGTCGAGGCGAGCCTGATCGCCTATCTGTGGCCGCTGCTGATCGTGCTGGGTTCGGCGCTGATGCCGGGTGAAAAGCTGGCCTGGAACCATGTCGCCGGTGCATTGCTCGGCCTTGCAGGCACCTTCCTGATCGTCACAAAGGGTGGCGGACTGGCCTTCGACCCCCGCTATGGTTTCGGCTATGCAATGGCTGCGGTCTGCGCGGTTTTGTGGTCGTCCTATTCGCTTTTGTCGCGGCGCTTTCCATCGGTGCCAAGCACCATCGTCACCTGGTTCTGCCTGGCGACGTCGGTGCTGTCCCTGGTTTGCCACCTGCTGCTCGAGCAGACCGTGTGGCCCGCAAATGCAGGCCAATGGCTGGCGGTATTCGGTTTGGGTCTGATGCCGGTGGGAGCCGCCTTCTACGCCTGGGACATCGGCGTGAAGCGCGGCAACATCCAGGTGCTGGGTGCGGCGAGCTATGCCGCGCCGCTTCTGTCTACGCTGGTGCTGATCGCCGCCGGTTTCGCGGAGCCCAGCCTGCGTATTCTTGCCGCCTGCGTGCTCATCACTGGCGGTGCCGTGCTGGCGGCGAAATCGCTGCTGTTCGGCAAGCGCCAGGCGATCGAGAACGGAGCCGGCGCATGATGCCCTTTCCCGGCGGTATCGAAGCGACACCCAATGGCACGCTGATCTTCTCGATCGTGGCAGCAGTGCTCTACGCCTTTGCCCTCGATGCGGCGCCGTCATGGAAGCGCTCGGCAGCAAAGACGCTTGCGGTCGCACTGCTTGCCGTGCTCGCTTATCTGCAAGGCGGGCCGGTGCTGCTTGTCGCCGCGCTGGCGCTCAGTGCGCTGGGCGACGCATTCCTGTCACAGGATGGCGACAAGGCTTTCCTCGGCGGGCTGGGCAGTTTCCTGGCTGCCCATCTCGCCTATGTCGTCCTGTTCGCTGCCGCGGGCGATGGGTTGCCGTCGCTGACCGAAACGCCCTGGCACATCGTGGCAGCCCTCATCATGGCTGTTTTCGCGCTCGGCATGCTGCGTCTGCTGTGGCCGCATATCGGTTCGGACCTCAAAGTCCCCGTTGCTGTCTATGTTACCGCCATCTTCGCCATGGGGGTGACTGCATTGACCACCAGCAACACGCTCGTAATCGGGGGCGCGGTCCTGTTCATGACTTCGGATGCACTTCTGGCGATCGAAAAATTCCTGGCCGAGGCGGTGCAGCGCCATCGGATCTGGATGCGCTATGCGGTGTGGGTGCTCTACTATCTGGCGCAACTGGCGATCACGCTGGGCTTTCTGCTCGCGGCCTAGCTCTCGAAAGTCGGCATCGATTTTCGGCACCAAGGATGCGCTAGGAAGGCTGCCAGCCGGGCGCTGCCATTTCGAACGCGCCAAAATTGAAGCCCGGCGCCACGGTGCAGCCAACGAGCGTCCAGTCACCGAGGCTTGTCGCCGTCTGCCACCAGCCCGCAGGCACGACAATCTGCGGCCGTTGGCTGGCGACAAGATCGACGCCCAGCACATGCCGGGTAACGCCGTGGCCCTCGCGATGCAACGACAGTTCCAGTGGAGCGCCGGCGTGGTAGTGCCAGATTTCTGAAGCATCCTTGACCCGGTGCCAGGCTGAGACCTGGCCGCGTTCGAGCAGGAAATAGATCGCTGTCGAATAGCCACGTCCGCCTTGTGGTGCGTCGCGAAAGGTCTCCACGTACCATCCACCTTCCGGGTGCGGCTGCATGTCGAGAGCCGCGACGATTTCCGCCGGCGTCATGATCAGAACACGTCCTTGCGCTTGCGGATTTCGGCGAAGACTTCGGTGTCGCTCGCCTTTTCCATGCCGAGATGGCGACGGATCGCCGGGTCGTGCCAGCGCAGGAACGGATTGGTGGACAGTTCCTCTCCGATCGTTGTCGGCAGGGTCGGCTTGTCGGCGGCGCGCAGTTTTTCGATCTTTGCTGCGCGTTCCTTCAGGGCTGAGTTGGTAGGGTCCACCGTCAGCGCGAAACGGGCGTTGGACAAGGTGTATTCATGGCCGCAATAGACCTTTGTGTCGGCCGGCAGCGCAGCGAGCTTCTTCAGCGATTCGAACATCACCGCGGCGGGCGCTTCGAACAGGCGGCCACAGCCGAGCGCAAACAGCGTGTCGGCGGTGAAGACGACACCGGATTGCGGGAAATAATAGGAAACATGACCCGCAGTGTGGCCCGGTGTGAAGATCACCTCGACCGTCTCTTCGCCAAGTTTGAAGGTGTCGCCGCCCTTCACGGTACGGTCGATGCCGGGAATCTTGGCCTTCTCGGCCTCCGGGCCGATAATCTCGAGATTGAAACGCTGCTTCAGCGTCAGGTTGGCTTCGACATGGTCGGTGTGGTGGTGGGTGGTCAGGATGGTTTTCGGTGTCCAGCCGGTGCGTTTCATGGCGGCGGTGATGGAGGCTTCCTCAGGCGCGTCGACGAGAGCCACCGCGCCGCTTTCCGGCTCGCGCAGCAGCACGCCGAAATTATCCTGGCGGCACATGAACTGTTCGATTTCGATCGCCATCGCCGGTCTCCTTTGTCGTCCGCACAGATAGGGTGATCGGCCGTTCCTGTCACCCTCTAATGCGTGTCGCGATCTTTCAGATTCGCTCCTTGCGCATGAGGTTTTTCTCTCGCATGTCGCTATCGCAAAACCGCTGCGCACTTTTGCGCGACATGCTTTAAAGATGCCGGCGTGACCCTACTTGTCGGAAGATGCGGTCATCAGAACCGCTGTTTGTTGACACCAGCCTTCCCGCAGATACGGTCCAGCCCATGCATTCGGATATTGTCGACCTGCGCTCCTTCTATGCCTCGCCGCTCGGACAATTGGCCGAGCGCTCGATCACCATGGCGCTCTCGTCGATCTGGGCCTCCGTGCCCAACGAAAGGCTGGTCGGGCTGGGCTATGCGCTGCCCTGGCTGGAGCGTTTCGGTGCCGACACTGAACGGGCGCTCGCCTTCATGCCGGCCACGCAGGGTGCGGTGATCTGGCCATCCGCCGGGCCGTCGGCAACGGCGTTGGTCTTCGATGAGGAGCTGCCGCTGGTCGATTCTTCCGTCGACCGCATGTTGCTGATCCATTCCCTGGAGCACACGGAAAATCCGCGTGAGACGCTGAATGAAGTCTGGCGCGTGCTGGCACCGGCCGGTCACGTCGTCATCGTCGTGCCGAACCGGCGCGGCGTGTGGGCGCGTTTCGAACATACGCCGTTCGGCACCGGGAGGCCCTATTCGCGCGGGCAGATCGCCGAGCTTCTGCGCGAGGCGAACTTCACTCCGGCCGCCTGGTCGGACGGACTTTATTTCCCGCCCTCGCAGCGCCGTTTCATGATGCGCTTCCAGTCACTTTTCGAGAGCGCCGGGCGGCGAATGTGGCCAATCTTCTCCGGCGTCATCGCTGTGTCGGCGCAGAAGCGGCTCTACCAGGGCGTGCCGGTGGCGCAGCGTGCATCGCGGCGCGTCTTCGTGCCGGTGTTCTCACCGCAGGGGGCGACACGGCTCGGCCGGCAAATCAAGGAGCCCAGCGGGTTGGGCGTTCCTGGAGCGCAACGGCGATGAGCGACGTATCCAGCACCGTCCAGGCCGAAATGAGCAGCCTTCGCGATCAGCTGGCCACGGTCCGGCAGGGATTGAAACTCTCGCCGGGGCGTCGCGCGCTGCTGATCTTCGGCGGTGGCATCCTCGCTGTCATCCTCGCTACGGCCTATGGCCAGATCCTGCTCAATCGCTGGAATCAGCCGTTCTACGATTCGCTGCAACGGCGCGACCTGACCGCCTTTCTCGATCAACTCGTCGTTTTCGCGATGATTGCGGGCGGGCTGCTCGTCCTCAACATCGGCCAGCAATGGTTAAACCAGCGCTTCCGCCTGAAGCTGCGTGAGGCGCTGACCATCGACCTGGTTGAAGAGTGGTTGAAACCGAACCGCGCATTCCGCGTCGCCAATGCGGGGGCCATCGGTGTCAATCCCGATCAGCGCATGCAGCAGGATGCCGGGCATCTGTCCGATCTTTCGACCGATCTCGGCGTCGGCCTGGTGCAATCCTTCATCCTGCTGGTGTCGTTCGTCGGCGTGCTCTGGGCACTTTCTTCGGGGTTCGTCTTCAACATCGGCGGACACGCCATTGCCATTCCAGGCTACATGGTCTGGGCTGCCTTCCTCTATGCCGGAATCGCGTCCTGGCTGAGCTGGCTGGTCGGGCGACCGCTGATCGGGCTGAACAGCGACCGCTATGCGCGCGAGGCGGACCTGCGCTTTTCCATGGTTCGCGTGAACGAGAACATCGATGCCATCGCGCTTTCGCACGGTGAAGCAAGCGAGAAACGGCGGCTGGCGTCGGATCTTGCCGCGCTGATCGCCTCGATCATGCGGATCTTCCGCGCCCAGATCAATCTCGGCTGGGTCACTGACACCTATGGCTGGATCACCGTGGTTGCGCCGATCCTGGTTGCAGCACCAGTCTATTTCGCCGGCGATATCACTTTCGGCGGGCTGATGATGGCGGTCGGTGCCTTCAACCAGGTCCATTCCTCCCTGCGCTGGTTCGTCAACAACATCGGCGCGATCGCGGACTGGCGCGCCACGCTGATGCGTGTTGCCGACTTCCGCATGGCGCTGAAGGAGACCGACCAGTTGCATGGCAATGAACAGCATATCGAGGTGTTCGAAACCAGGGACGGCACCATGGTGTTCGAGGATCTGATCGTCGGGGCGACGTCGGGCTGTTCGAGACTGGCGCAGAAGTCGGTAACCATCGAACCAGGCGAGCATGTTCTGATCACTGGTGATCCAAGTGCCGGCAAGACGCTGTTCTTCCGTGCGGTGGCAGGCCTATGGCCCTGGGGCGCCGGTCGCATCGGCATGCCCGCAAAAGCCAATCTCGCCTTCGTTCCGCGCACGCCGTATTTTGCGCCTGGAACGCTGCGGGAGGTGCTGATTGATGGCGTGACGGGCATCGACGACGAAAGCGTCAAAGGTGTTCTGGTCGAAGCGGGCCTCGGCCACCTCGCGTCGTCACTCGACCGGCATGCGCGCTGGGACAGGGAACTCAGCGAGGAGGAGCAGCGGCTGGTAGCTTTTGCCCGGCTCGCCCTGCAGAAGCCGGACTGGGTGGTGATCGACGAAGCGATGGACACGTTCAGCGGCACGATCGCCAAGCGCATCTTCGCCATGCTCGACAAACATCTGCCCAAGGCGGGCATCGTCAACATCGGCCGTGGTCAGCACAACTACAACTTCTTCCCGCGGGCGCTCGAGATCGTCAAATGCGCAGACCTGCCGGCGCTGAAACCGCCGCGGATACGGGCCGGCGCGCTGGAGCCGCCACCGGTCGCAAGCGCACGCAAGCAGAATGGAAACGGCGCTAGGCGTAAAAGTGTCGAGGCCGAAAAGGCACTGTAAGTTATCGAGCTGGCAAGCCCGTTCGCCACAACACTCAGCCGCGCAGGACGGCAATCAGCTTGGCGTAGTTGCCGTCGCGGCGGGCACCGTAAATGTCCTGGTAGCTCAGTCGACCATTGGCCATCGCACTGATCATGCGGCCGCAAAAAGCAGCCGGCAATCTTGCGACCGAAACGCCGAGTAGCGCTGCCATATTGGCCTTGTCGGCGGAGCTTTCCCCCCTGAAGTCGGCGATGCATTCGGCGTTCAGCTGCCTGCGCGTGGTCCCGCTCTCCTTCATCACCACCTGGGCGGATTTGTATTCGCTTTCGGTCACCGTGCTGCAACCCCCGGCGATCAGCAAGGCAAGCGCCGTTATGGTCCCGGAAATGGCCTTGCTCATGATTCCTCCCGCATCAACCCCTTGAACGAAATAGCGGAAAGCCGGCGCCGGAACAACACCCGGCGCCACAATCGCAGGACGTCAAAAGGTGTGGCCGGGCGCTTCCGATATTGGCGCAGGACGCGTCTTGCTTGAACCGAAAATGGCGAAGGACAGTGCGGCCAGAACCCAGACGCCGAGGCCGCCGTAAAGCATCACCCAGCCGAAACCTTCGACCAGTGCCGAATGGATGACGTCTGCAGGCACTGTCAGGCCCGGCTGGCTGGCATTGCTCAATGCGGTGGTGTTGCCGGCGGCGATCTTTTCGGCGATCGCGCGGAGGTCCATCCCGTCGAATGTGTTCGGCAGGCCCTTCTTCAGGCCATGCAGGATGCCTTCGACAAGGACAAAACCCATCACCGCAATGTTGATGGCAAGTGCGATCAGGCGCGCACTGGTGTCGATGCCCGAGGCCATGCCGGCACGGCTTGCCGGCACTGAGCCGGTCGTCATGTTGGTGGCAGGCGTCGTGGTGAGACCGAGGCCGATCCCTGCAACGAGCGCGCCAGGCAGCACGGTAAGCCCGCTTGCCGCCTCGGAAGCGGAACCCAGCCACATCAGGATGAAGCCGAGGCCGATGGTGAACAGGCCGAGCGGAATGACGATGCGCGCGTTGAAGCGTGCCAGCAAATACTGGGCGATGGGCGGCATCACCAGGAACGGCACCGTATACGCCAGAACGGCAAGACCCGTCCTGGTGCTGTCATAGCCCAGCCCAACCGAAAAATAGATCGGCAGGTAGATCATGAACGGCCAGTAGCTGAAGTTCATGCCGACGCAGCCGACGATCGCGCCGGAGAAGTCACGGATCTTGAAGACCGAGAAGTCGAACATCGGGTGAGTGTGGTAGCGCTCCACCAGCACGAATGCGATGAAGCCGACGATGGTGGCCGCGGCAATGCCGAGCGCGGCCGGGCTCAGGAAACCACCGAAGTCAGGGGCCTGGGTGATGTAGTAGGCGAGGCCGAAGACGGCTGCGCTGAGGGTGACAATGCCAAGAATGTCGAGCTTCCTGGCCTGCGGATCACGCGATTCGGTGACGCCGGCGTAGGTGAGCACCAGGCAAAGGACTGCCAGCGGTGCATGAACCAGAAAAACCCATTGCCAGGTGGACAAGGCGACGATGCCGCCGCCAATGATTGGTCCGAAACCGAGACCAATACCTGCAATCACGCCCCAGATGGCGAAGGCCCTGCCGCGTTCCCTGCCATCCTGGAACTGGTGCGAGAGAATGGCGATGGAGCAGATGAACATGGCACCACCGGCCATGCCCTGCAGGAAACGTGCGATGATCAGCAGCGAGGTGTTGGGCGCCAGCCCGCACATCAGCGAGGTCAGGCCGAAGGCCGCGACCGTGACGGCAAAGACAAATTTCCTGCCAAAGCGGTCGGCGAAAGTTCCGGTCGCCATCAACACTGTGGTGCAGGCGATGGTGTAGGCGTTCATGATCCACTGCATGGCCTTGAAATCGGCTTGCAGCACACGTTCCAGCGTTGGCAGGATCACCGGTACGCTCGAAATCTCCAGGCCGAACATCAAGGCGGACAGGCATACAGCCGCCAGCACGAGGCCGTTACTATGAGGGGTAGCCATCAAAAACCTCCGGCGTCGGCGGAGGCGATGTCCACGCCCACGCCGCTCAATTGCGTTGTAAAATCCGAGTTCCAGATAGTTGCAGCTTGAACATAAGAAAATGCGATGTAAATCTATTTCAGAGATAACAAATTGGTATGCTGACAATGTTGTCACTAGACGTCGAGGCCGTGCAGGCCTTTGTCATGGTCGCCGACCTTCAGAGCTTCACCCGCGCCGCCGACGCTTTGGGCACGACCCAGGCGGCGATCAGCGTGAAACTCAAGCGCCTTGAGGAGAAAGTCGGCCGTAAGCTGATCGAGCGCACGCCGCGTCACGTGCGCCTTTCAGCGGAGGGAGCGGTGTTCATCCAGCCCGCGCGCGACTTTCTTGTTGCGCATGACCGCGCCGTTGCCGGGCTCTTTTCCTGCGCCCGCCGCTTCGCGCTGGGCATCGCAGCCCACGTTGCCGGCCCGGAAGTGACGACCCTGCTGGCGCGTCTCAACGAACATGATCCCGCGCTGACCATCGAGGTGCAGGTCGACAATTCGCGCAATCTGCTCGACGCGTTCGATCGTGGAGAGCTGGATGCCGCCATAGTGCGGCGCGAGGACGATCGCCGCGACGGCGAGGTGCTGGGGCCTGAGCATTTCGGCTGGTTCGCCGCCCCCAATTTCCGTTGCAGGCCAGATGAGCCGATACGACTCGCCGCCCTGTCTCCGGCATGCGGCGTCCGCGACATCGGCACCCATGCACTCGATGACGCGGGCATCGCCTGGACGGAGGTTTTCCTGGGCGGCGGCTCGTCTGTGGTCATGGCGGCTGTGTCGGCAGGACTTGCCATGGCCGTATTCTCCGAGCGGCTGGCACCGGTCGGTACTGTCGAAGTCAGCCGCAGGTTCAGTCTGCCGGCGTTGCCGTCCTCGGAGATCGTCCTGCATTCGACGCTGACCGACCAGCGTTCGCGTGACGCGCTGCGTACCATCGCCTGCGCTTTCCGCGAGCATCGTGCTGCAGCGGCATAGGCTGGAGCGTTTCCGATTTTCGGAAACGCGCAAATGCTCTAACTCCTTGTTCTCACGCAATTCCGGACGCAAAACTGCCGCGCATTTTTGCTGGAGTTGCTAGGGACCGCGCGCCTTCCAGGCACGGTCCAGGCCATCGATCAGCGCTTCCTGCCGATATTTTGCAGGTCGTAGGCCGTGGTCTGATAGACGCTGTTGATCCAGTTGCCGAACAGCAGATGGGCGTGCGAGCGCCAGCGGTTGAGCGGTGGACGCCTGGGGTCGTCGTCCGGATAATATTCGTGCGGTACCGCAATCGATACGCCGGCATTCACGTCGCGATCGTATTCTTCCTTGAGCGACGTCGAGTCGTATTCGATGTGGTTGAACATATAGAGCCGGTTGCCGGCCTGCTCGGCAAGCAGGCTCGGGCCTGTCTCTTCCGAATCCATCAGCAATTCCAGGCCGGAACCTGCTGGAATATCGGCGGTCCGCACCTCGGTCCAGCGCGACACCGGAATCGCGAAATCATCCGAGAAGCCGGAGAGATAGGGGGAGGCGGGCGCGTTGTTGCGATGGCGGAAGACGCCAAACGCCTTCTCCTCCAGCGTGTGTTTCGGGACCTGATGGAAATGCCAGGCGGCCGCCATTGCTCCCCAGCAGATGAAGAACGACGAATGGACGTTGGTCTTCGTCCAGTCGAGGATGCGCTGGAGTTCGTTCCAGTAGGTCACATCCTCGAAAGGCAGCAACTCAACCGGCGCGCCGGTGATGATGAAGCCGTCGAACTTGCGATCCTTCACCTCATCCCAGGTCTGGTAGAAGGTGATGAGATGTTCTTCGGAGGTGTTCTTGGCCTTGTGATTGCCGACTCGCACCAGGGTCAGTTCGACCTGCAGCGGCGTGGCGCCGATCAGCCGGGCAAATTGCGTCTCCGTCCTGATCTTGTTTGGCATCAGGTTGAGCAGGCCGATCTGGAGGGGGCGGATGTCCTGGCGCAGGGCGGTCTGCTCGTCCATGATGGACACGCCCTCCTTGACCAGAACTTCACGGGCGGGGAGCTGATCGGGGATCTTGATCGGCACTTTGCGAACTCCAAAAAACAAAACCGGCATTGCTGTCGCAAAGCCGGTTTACGGATCGCAAACGGCCCTTTAGCGACTTATTTAACGTGGCTGCAAGCCGACCGGCCAAATCACCACGGATCAATGCCCTGCTAATACGCCGACCAAGCGATGGCGTCAATCGATGCCCTTTCAGCAGGCCAGCCTCGGTTTCCCTCGACAATCACCGGTACGGGCGGTATTTCCGCCCTGGAGCATTTTTGGGTAGCCGGGTGGAATCACGTGGCGTCACAAAAATGCGGAGAAAACAAAAAGTTAGAGTGTTTCCGCGTTTCCGCTAAAAACGGAAACGCTCTGGCCTTCGGCTCGAAGGCGTCAATCACGGACTTTTGAGATGACCAAGGCACCCGATCTGCTTCGTCCGCAACCCCGCGCCGGTATCATGGATATCGAGGCTTACGTGCCGGGTAAGGGCGCGGCGCACGGTGTGGCCAAGGTCCATAAACTCTCGGCCAACGAAAACCCGCTCGGACCGTCGCCGAAAGCGGTTGAAGCCGCTCAGGAGGCGGCCGCGGGATTGGAACGTTATCCGGATGGCCAGGCGACCAAGCTGCGTCAGGCGATTGCCGACACGCATGGGCTCAACATCGGCAACATCCAGTGTTTCAACGGTTCCGACGAGGCACTCGGCCTGCTGGCGCGCATCTATCTCGGTGCCGGCGACGAGGCGATCTACACCGAACACGGGTTCCTGGCTTACCGGATCTTCATCCTGGCGGCCGGCGCCACGCCTGTGGTGGCAAAGGAAGCCAACGAGCTCGTCGACGTGGATGCCATCCTTGCGGCCGTAACGCCGCGCACCAGGATGGTGTTCCTGGCCAATCCGAACAACCCGACCGGCACCTACATTCCTTTCGAGGAGGTGCGACGCCTGCATGCCGGCCTGCCGAAGAACGTGCTTCTGGTGCTGGATGCGGCCTATGCCGAATTCGTGCGCCGCAACGACTACGAAGCGGGCGTCGAACTGGTCGCAGGCAGCGAGAATGTCGTGATGACGCGTACCTTCTCCAAGGTGCATGGGCTCGGCGGTGCGCGTATCGGCTGGTCCTATGCACCAGCGCATGTCGTCGACGCGCTCGAGCGTGTCCGCGATCCCTTCAACGTCAGCGCTACTGCCATCGCGGCAGGCGAAGCCGCAATACGCGACCGCGCCCATGTCGAGCGCTCCGTGCAACATGTCGAGACCTGGGTGTCGTGGCTGACCGAAGAACTGACCCGGCTCGGCCTGCGGGTGACGCCCAGCGTCGGCAACTTCATCCTGATCCATTTCCCGGATGACAGGAAGCATTCCGCGCCGGAGGCGGACGGGTATTTGAGTGAGCGAGGCTATATCCTGCGGCGCGTTGCCGGCTACGGTTTTCCCAACGCGCTGCGGATGACGGTCGGAACCGAAGAAGCCAATCGCGGCGTGGTCGCCGCACTCACTGAATTTCTGAAAAGCTGAAAAAATGTCCGAACCCCTGTTTGAAAAGATCGCCCTTATCGGCATCGGCCTGATCGGTTCCTCGCTGGCGCGCGTGATGCGCCGGGAAGGGCTTGCCCGCCATATCGCCATCTCCACCCGTCGTCCGGAGACGTTGAAACGTGCAGAGGAACTGAAACTCGGCGACAGCTACACGACCGATGCGAAGGAGGCGGTACGCGACGCCGATCTCGTCATCGTTTCGGTGCCGGTAGGCGCTTCCGGATCGGTGGCCGAGGAGATCGCGCCGGCGCTGAAGAAGGGCGCCATCCTCACCGATGTCGGCTCGACCAAGCAGTCGGTGGTGGCGCAGATGGCGCCTTTCGTGCCGGCAGGCGTGCATTTCATTCCCGGACATCCGCTGGCCGGCACCGAGAATTCAGGTCCGGACGCCGGCTTTCCTGACCTGTTCGACAATCGCTGGTGCATCTTCACGCCGCTGCCCGACACCGATCCGGAAGCGCTGGAGAAACTGTCGGAGTTCTGGCGCCGCTGCGGCTCGAACATCGACACGATGACGCCCGAACATCACGACATGACGCTCGCCATCGTTTCGCACCTGCCGCACATCATCGCCTACAACATCGTCGGCACCGCCGACGACCTGGCCAATGTGACGAAGTCCGAGGTCATCAAATATTCGGCATCGGGTTTCCGCGACTTCACCCGCCTTGCGGCCTCGGACCCGACCATGTGGCGCGACGTGTGCCTGCACAATAAGGACGCGATCCTGGAGATGCTGGCGCGTTTCTCGGAAGACCTGTCCTCGTTGCAGCGGGCGATCCGATGGGGTGACGGCGACAAGCTGTTCGACCTGTTCACTCGCACCCGCGCCATCCGTCGCTCGATCATCCAGGCCGGCCAGGACATCGATGTTCCCGACTTCGGGCGCCAAGTGGTGGAGCATCCGGGCAAGTGAGCGAGGGGGCAATAAGGCGGTAGGGGAATAAGTCACGCTATTGCATGGCCGCTCCCCAGCATCAGCATCTACTGCCTACTGCCTACTGCCTACTGCCTACCTATTCCACCGGCTTGATCATCCCAAGCGGAATGAAGCCCAGCGAGGCGCGGCCCTTCACCACTTTCAGCGGCATCGTCGGTTCGTTGCCAAGCATGGAAAGCGCAGCGAAACCCTGCTTGATCTGATTTGCCTGTTCGGGGATCGCCGTGGCGAGGATGGCCGCCACCGCTTTCGGGTTTTGCAGCTTGATGTTGAGGGTGGCGTCGATCAGACCGTCGGCATCGACCGCGATTGGGCCTGACAGGACGATACGGGCTTCGCCGGAAGACAATTCGAGATTCCTGATCTCGGCCGATTGACCGCGCAGGCTTTTCGGCGGCGTGCTGAGCATGGGAATGCCATTCTTCACCGTGGCGTCGCCCTTGCCGCTAAAGGGCGGGAGAACCCGACCGCCAATAGTGTGGGCGTCGATTTCCAGGTCGGTGAAATCGTGTGTCAGCACAAGATCCTGCCCTGTGGGGCTGGCCGCTGCAGTGAGCTGGCCGACGCTGAACAGCTGGACCGGGTCGGTCTCATCGGTGGGGTCGGTCTGGCCGTTGAAACCCTCCGCCGTCACCGAAACGCGGCTGGGCAAGGGCCACCACAGATGTCCGCTGATGTCCAGCTGGTCCCAGTCGATCCATAGCGGCGGCATGTCGGGCACGGAGGTGCGCAACGGTCCGTCGAGATTGACGTTCGGCGTCAGCGGCTGGGCAAGGCTTGCCGTGGCGATCATGCCGCCTGCGGCAGCCGCAACGTTCCTGGCGTCGTCCTGGTAGGCGAGCCCATCGCAGCTGACGACGAAACGCAAAGGATAGCCGCTGACGGTCAGGTTGGTGCAGTCGGCGTTGATGCCCTTGGCTGCAAGAGCTGCAACCGTGTTGACAGCATCGCTTCTGACGCGCCCGGCCAGCCAGTACCAACCGGCGCTGTAGAGGCCGAACAGCACGAGCAGCGCCAGGATCAGCCTGGGCAGCCAGCGCCGACGTTTTGGCTTGGTCTGGTCACTTGACGTCATGCTGTGGCCCTCGATAACGCTGAAAGAACCGGAATGGCGACCATCCCGGTCGAAATGATTTGGCGCGGATGGCTGTTCCGCTTAGGGCAGAAATGCGAAGAAAATGAAACGGCATTCCGCCCTGTCTCTTTGCTTATCGCATGATCTTTGTCCAAAAAGTCTGCGACCTTTGGGATGATGCTTTAGGCTTGGCGATATGGGCGATTTTTGGGTTTTTGGCTACGGCTCGCTGATCTGGCGCCCCGGTTTCGCGCATGTCGAAACACAAAGGGCGCGGCTGCATGGCTATCGACGCTCGCTCTGCGTCTATTCCTTCGTGCACCGCGGCACCCGCGAAAGGCCCGGGCTGGTGCTCGGCCTCGACCGTGGCGGGTCCTGCATCGGGCTGGCCTTCCGTGTGCCTGGCGAACTGCGTGACGAGGTCATAGCCTATCTGCGCGAGCGCGAACTGGTCACCAATGTCTATCTCGAACGCTGGGTGAGGGTGGCGCTGGAAGACGGACGCACGGCCGATGCGGTGACCTATGTCGCGGACCGCGGCCACGAGCAATATGCGGGCGCACTCGAGGAAACGGAGGCCGCTGCCGTCGTGCGCGGCGCCGTCGGCCAGTCGGGTGTCAATGAGGACTATGTTCTCAACACGATCCAGCACCTTGAGGCGCTCGGCATTCGCGATCGCTGGCTGGAACAGGTGGCGCGGCTGATCGTCCGGCCTGAAAACGCCTCTGGCCCATTGAACCTCGCACGATAGTTCCTAGCTTGCTGCTGGGAACGGCGCCCCCGCCGGCATCAGGGAGACCCATCTTGGACAGACGTCTGCTCGGTCGCACCGACCTCGAAATCGCGCCGCTCGTGCTGGGCGGCAATGTGTTTGGCTGGACTGCCGACGAAAAGACATCCTTCGATCTGCTGGACCGTTTTGTCGACGGCGGGCTCAACGCCATCGACACCGCGAATGTCTATTCGCGCTGGGTGCCCGGCAACAAGGGCGGCGAGTCGGAAACCATCATCGGCAAGTGGATGAGAGCGCGGGGCAATCGTGACAAGGTGGTCGTCATCACCAAGGTCGGTGCAGATATGGGGCAGGGCAAGAGGGACCTTTCCGCCGCCCACATCGAACGGGCGGTGGAAGACTCGCTGAAGCGCCTGCAGACCGACAGCATCGATCTCTATCTTTCGCACTGGCCGGATCCGAGTGTGCCTTACGAGGAGACGCTCAGCGCCTACCAGACGCTTCTTGCCAAGGGCAAGGTTCGCCATATCGGCTGCTCCAACCTCGACGCGGGCCAGCTTCGGGCAGCGCTCAATGTCGCCAAGCTGCGCAATCTGCCGCGCTACGACGTGCTGCAGCCGGAATACAACCTCTATGATCGTGCGTCCTATGATGGTCCTCTGCGCGAGCTCTGCATGGCGGAGGGGCTCGGCGTGATCACCTATTTCAGCCTCGCTAAGGGGTTCCTGTCGGGCAAATATCGCAGCAAGGCCGATCTCGGCAAAAGCGCTGCGCGCGGCGAGGATGTGGAGGCCTATCTCAACAAGCGCGGCATGCGCATCCTGGCAGCGCTCGATGCCGTCGCAGGGCGCCACGCAGCCAAGCTGGCGGAAGTTGCGCTCGCCTGGGTCATCGCACGGCCGGGCGTGACGGCGCCGATCGCCAGCGCAACCACGCCGGAGCAGATGGCGAGCCTCGTGCGTGCCGCCTCGCTTCGGCTTGCGCATACGGACATCGAAGAGCTGGACAAGGCGAGTGCGTAGCTCGCCTTGAGTGGCGATCAGTGGAAACGGGCGCGGTCAGGCCGCCAGCGCACGGCCAACGCGGTCGCGGATTTCAGCCAGGGTGAAGGGCTTCTGAACGACATCCAGGATGATGCCGTTCAATTCATCCGCGCGCTCGCGCTGGTCGGCATAGCCGGTCACCAGCATGATCTTGAGCGCAGGGAAGGCGGCGGCCGCCGCCTTCGCCATTTCGATGCCATCCATCTCCGGCATGCGGATATCCGAGACGATCAGGTCGTAGTTGCCATTGGCGGCGCGGATGCTTTCCAGCCCCTGAGCGCCATCGGCGGCGACGTCGATGTTGTAGCCTGCGCGTTCGAGCGCGCGGGCAGCGAGAGTGCGGACGGATTCGTCATCCTCGACGATCAGGAGCTTTGTCATGAGCAGAGATTTGCCCTGCAAATATTGACGTTTCCTGAAAGTCGAAGGCCCCTCCGGCTTCTTTTCGAAAGCGACGAGGTGGGCTCAGACGTCGCCCTTCACGACCCCGACGAACGGCAGTTCACGGAATGCGTGGCCGACATCCATGCCATAGCCGACGACAAAATAGTCCGGGCAGTCGAAGCCGACATAGTCGGCGTTGAGGTCTGTCTGGCGCCGCATGCGCTTGTCGAGCAGCACGGCGACGGAGCAGCTCTTCGCGCCACGCGACAGCATCAGCTCGCGGGTGAACTTCAGCGTCTTGCCGGATTCCAGGATGTCGTCGATCAGAAGCACGTCACGACCGGCGACTTCATTGTCGATATCGCGCAGCACGCGCACCTGGCCGCTTTCGGTGCCGGCGCCATAGCTGGAAATGAAGATGAACTCGACCTCCGGCGACAGGCCGGCGTCATGCATGGCGCGAATCAGATCAGCGGCAAAAATGAAGGAGCCCTTCAGCACCGAAATGACCAGGAGATCGTGATAGTCGTGGGCCGCGATCTCCTTGGCGAGCTCCAGATTGCGACGCGCGATCGCGGACGCCGAAAACAAAACCTCGATATCCTTGCCGCGTACAACTGGCATGAAGATCCTTTCTGGAAACGCGCCAGACAGCCGCAGGCGTCTGTTATCGCGCGAAGGTGACCGAAACGGCCGTTACGCCGTTTCTAGGCACGTCGAGCCGGCTGGAAAAGGCAAATCTTTCGCCAGGTGGCAAGGTGCGGCCGGATGTCCCCAGGCCATAGCGGGTGATACGGCCATCATTGCCGGTCACGCGGATCTCCAGCGGCGGCAGTTCGGCCGCCTCCATGCCATCGTTCCCGGCTTCGCCATCGACCAGGAGCATGGGCCTGTGCCCGCTGCTGTCGACGCGCGAACTCACGCCGGAGATGCTGAGCGCGGTGGTCGCCTTGTCGTCATGACCGAAGAACGCATTCTCGTGAAACAAGGCGTGGCCACCCGAGACCCAGAAGGCCAACAGTGCAATGGCAACGCCGCCGCTCCAGAACAACGGCCCGCCTGGTGACAGATTGCGCATGTCAGGCGCAGTTTCGCCTTTGCGCAGCATGCCCATGCCGTCAAGCAGAGGCGCCGGTTCAAGCGTTTCAACAGGGTGTTGTGGTGGCGATCTATCGAACTGGATCGAAGAATCAGGGCCGAGCACGATGAAATCGGCGTCGACCACATCCGCGGTCACGGCGCTGCCGTTGCGAGCCGATGAGGCCGCCGTCATGATTTCGCCGGAAACCGGGCGTGCCGTGCCGTGATCGGCCATGCCTTGATATGGTTGCCTCTGTTCGCCCTCTGTTTCCATTCCGTAGACAAAAATGGTTAATGCTTCCCCACCGGAATCGATTTACAGCAGCAGCCGGTGCCGAAAATTAACTGGCGGTTAACCATGCCGGTCAATGGTCGTTTCGTAGATACGGGCGGACTGCCGCCAAACACAGTTCCAGGTCGCCGCACGTGATCCGCTTCGAAAATGTCGGCCTCCGCTACGGCATGGGTCCGGAGATTCTCCGTGACATCACCCTGCATGTTCCGGAGCGCTCCTTCCAATTCCTCAGCGGGCCCTCCGGTGCCGGCAAGACGACCTTGCTGCGCCTCCTGTTCCTGTCGCTGAAGCCGACGCGCGGATTGATCACGGTGTTCGGCAAGGATCGTGCGCGTATTACACGCGAAGAGTTGCCGCACCTGCGCCGCCGTATCGGCGTGGTGTTCCAGGATTTCCGCCTGCTGGATCACATGACGACCTATGAGAATGTGGCGTTGCCCCTGCGCGTGCGTGGCCGCGAGGAATCCAGCTACCGCACCGATGTCGTCGAGCTTCTGAAGTGGGTCGGTCTTGGTGACCGCATGCACGTGCTGCCGCCGGTTCTCTCCGGCGGTGAGAAGCAGCGCGCGGCGATCGCGCGCGCGCTGATCGAGCAGCCGCAGATTCTGCTTGCCGACGAACCGACGGGCAATGTCGATCCGCAACTGGCGCGCCGGCTGCTTCGGCTGTTCATCGAACTGAACCGTCTCGGCACCGCCGTCGTGATCGCCACCCACGATCTTGGCCTGATGGAGCAGGTCGATGCCCGGCGGCTGATCCTGTCGGGAGGAAGGCTGGACATCTATGACTGAGATGGCGGCCGATCACGAAGAGGAAGAGGGCGAGATCCGTCGCGCCGAGGCACCGCTACGCGCACAGCGCAAGATGGCACCGATCGTACCGGCGCAGAACATTGCCGGCCGCGCGCTGGTGTTCGTCATCGCCATCATGACCTTCCTGTCGTGCCTTACTTTCGGGGCAGTCACCTTGGTGCGCAGTACGGCCGTTGTGTGGGAGAACCAGATTTCCCGCGAGGCGACGATCCAGATCAAACCGGTCGATGGTCTCGACATGGAAGCGACGCTCGCCAGCGCAGCCGAGATCGCAGCCAAGTTCCCAGGCGTCGAAGGTGCCAGTATCGTCGATCGTGACGCCACCGCGCGATTGCTGGCGCCGTGGCTCGGCACCGGGCTCAACATCGACGAATTGCCGGTGCCACGCCTTGTCGTTGTCACCATCGACGAGAACAATCCGCCCAATTTCGCGGCCATGCGCGAGGCGTTGACCAATACGATCGCCAGCGCCTCGTTGGATGATCATCGCACCTGGGTCGATCGGCTGGTCGCCATGGCACGCACGACAGTGACCATAGGCATGCTGGTCCTCGTGCTGATGTTGTCGGCGACCGTGCTGACGGTGGTGTTTGCCACGCGCGGCGCCATGGCGGGCAACGGCCACATCATCGAGGTGCTGCATTTCGTCGGTGCGGAAGCGCGGTTCATAGCTCGACAGTTCCGGCAGCAGTTCCTTGTCACCGGCATGAAGGGTGCAGCGGCTGGTGGCGTGGCGGCGATCGTCGTTTTTCTGATTTTCTCCTTCTGGGCCTCGCGCAATATGGCGACGCCACAGGCCGACCAGGCTGTCGCGCTGTTCGGCAGTTTTGCCATCGGCTGGGCCGGATATCTCGGTGTCGTCCTGATGGTGGTGGTGATCGGCGCGCTGACAGCAGCCACATCCCATGCCACGGTGATCGCCTATCTCAGCGATCTCGATACGCGCCAGACCGACGGTGGCTGACGGAGGTCGGCGATGACGCAGTGCGGTCCTGAAATCAGTTCGCGAGAGGGTGCTTTCTCCTACCAAAGGCCGCAATTCCGCACTAATCATGGAAGCATGAAAAGCCGCGATTCTGCCGATGTGGCCGAAGCCGCGCCGGACACGTTCCGCGTGTCGCGCGGCGCATCCCGGCTGCGGCGTGTCGTGCGCAACATCGGCCTGCTCGCGCTGGTCGCAATCGCCTTCTATCTCCTGGGCTTCGGCTGGTTCGCCAGCCATGTCAGCCGGCTGACCACACCGGCTGATCCTGAGCCGGCAGACGCCATCATCGTGCTGACGGGTGGCCAATCACGGCTCGACGCGGCCATTGGCCTGCTGGAATCCGGCAAGGGCGCGCGTCTCCTGATCAGCGGGGTGCATCCGACCGCCAGCCGCAAGCAACTGCAGAGAGCGACCAAGGGCGACACCCAGCTGTTTTCCTGCTGCATCGACATTGACCGTGCGGCGCTCGACACGATCGGCAATGCCGAAGAAAGCGCCAAATGGGTCCAGACCCATGGCTACAGCCGCATCATCCTTGTCACCAACAACTATCACATGCCGCGCAGCCTCCTGGAGATGGGCCGATTGCTGCAGGGTGCCAGACTGGTGCCCTATCCGGTGGTCAACAGCAATCTCGACAATGGCGGCTGGCTGATCAAGCCGGGTGCCTTCCGCGTGCTCTTCACCGAATACAACAAGTATCTGCTGGCGCTCGGCCGTGTCGTCCTGCCGATCCGGCCGGCTTTCGCCAGCCATGCGGGTGATTGACGCCTGGAAGCTCCCGGCAAGCCGACCCGAAAGGGCACTAGTTCGGGGTTCCCGCGCGCAATCTGGCGATTTCCGCCTCCAGCATGGCGATGCGTTTGTCGCGCTCGCCCAGGATAACCGCCACGTCGGCCGCGTCGAAGCGCTGGGGAATGTGCTGCGGACAGTTCGCGTCCCAGGTCGACACGGTGAACAGGATGACCTGTTCGGGACGTGCCTTGTAGTCAGGCGGCATCAGTCGGGTCATGAGTTCGGGATCATTTTCGACGATACGTGCCTCACCCCAGATCTTGATACGCTGCCGCATCATGTAATCGATGAGGAAGAGAAAGGCCTTGCCGTTATCGGCCAGGTTGCCCTGTGAAATGAACTGCCGGTTGCCCGAGAAGTCGGCGAAGCCGATGGTGCGATGGTCCAGCACATGCAGGAAGCCTGCCGGCCCGCCGCGATGCTGGATGTAGGGCTGGCCTTCTCCGTTGGCGGTCGCGAAGAAGATGCTGGTCTGGGCCGCGATGAAGGCGGCGAGATCGGGCGTGATATCCTGATTCCAGCCGCGTTCCTCGGAGCGGGCATAGGCTTGCCGCGATCCCTTGCGCGTCTGGATTGCTTTTACCGTGGGGGTGAAGGCGACATCGCTTGCATAGATGTGTGAACCGGCCATTGCGGTCTCCTTCTTCATGCTCTTGGTCAGAGCGAGCACAACGCCTCGGCGAACGGCATGCCGACGGCGAATCCCATCGAAGGTGGTATCTTTCGCATTCCAGAAGTAGATAACGTTGCTGGAAGGCATTGTTCCGGATATTGGAAGAATGATGGATCGACTGGGTTCGATGGCACTGTTCGTGACCGTGGCCGAAGCCGGCAGCCTGTCGGCAGCTGGCCGCGGTCTCGGTATGCCTCTGGCAACCGTCAGCCGCAGGCTTTCCGATCTCGAAAAGCACCTTGGCACACGGCTGCTCAATCGCTCCACCCGCAGGCTCGAGCTTACCGAAGCGGGACGCTCCTATCTCGCCGCCTGCCGCCGCATCCTCGAAGAGATCGAGGAGGCCGAACAGTCCGCCGCCGGAGAATACAGCCAGGCACGCGGTGAACTGGTGGTCACCGCGCCCATCGTTTTCGGTCGCTTTCACGTGCTGCCGGTGGTGGTGGATTTCCTTGCCGCCTATCCGGAGGTGGACGTCAGGCTGACGCAGTCCGACACGTTGCGGCGACTTGTCGAGGAGCATATCGACCTCGCGGTGCGTATCGGACACCTGCCGGATTCCAGCATGGTCGCGGTGAGGGTGGGGTCGATCCGGCGCGTGGCCTGTGCCAGTCCGTCCTATCTCGAAGCTCATGGCGAACCCACGACGCTGCAGGAACTTGGCTCCCATCACTGCGTGACCGTGGAGCGTCTGGCGCTGCCGGCCGCGTGGACGTTCATGGAGGGGCAACGGGAGATCGCCGTGCCGGTGCGATCAAGGCTGACGGTCAACACCGCCGAAGCTGCCATCGATGCGGCAACCGCGGGGGTGGGCATCGCCAGGGTGCTGTCCTACCAGGTCGCGGATGCGGTGCGCTCCGGCGCGTTGAAGCTGACCCTGGAGGATTTCGAACCCGAACCCTGGCCGGTCAGCCTTGTCCACACCGGACGTGGCTTGCTGCCACTCAAACTGCGCGCTTTCCTGGATTTCGCTGCGCCGCGGCTGAAGGCCCGCCTGGCTGGGCTCGGCATTTGAAGACCGACAAAGCGTCGTTTCATCAGCATGATCGTTGTCCGCAAAGTCCGCAGCTTTCAGCTCCGCTGACCTTTGGTTCGCCCTCACACCTGGAAAACCGTGCCGTCATTCCTTTTTGCCCGTTCATGGTGTAACGAACACGCGCTTCCTCATCAGGCTTCCCGTATGCTCTATATCCGCTCGCTGGCGTTCAACTTCGTCTTCTACCTCAGCCTCATCGTTCAGATGATCCTGTGGACTCCCTACTATTTCCTGTCGCCGCGCGATCGCGCATGGTTCGTGCCGAAGTTCTGGTCACGCACCAGCATGTGGCTCTACAAGGTCATTGGCAGGACCGACAGCGAGATCACCGGCACGGAAAACCTGCCCGAAGGTTCCTTCATCCTGGCGCCCAAGCACCAGTCCTTCTGGGACACCATAGCGTTCTTCCCTTATCTCAAGGACCCGCTCTACATCCTCAAGCGTGAGCTGACCTGGATACCCTTCTTCGGCTGGTACATCATGAAGATGCGCATGATTCCGGTCGATCGCGGCAGCCGCTCAAAGGCGTTGAAAGCAGTGATTGCCGCCACCAAGGCGGAACTGGCGCGCAATCCGCGCCAGCTGATCATCTATCCCGAAGGCACGCGCCGCGCGCCTGGAGATGAACCCGCCTACAAATACGGGATCGTCGAGCTTTATTCGCAGCTCGGCGTGCCGGTCGTGCCGGTCGCGCACGTTGCCGGCCTCTATTGGCCGCGTCGCAAGTTCCTGCGCTTTCCGGGCACGATCAAGGCGCGCTTCCTGCCGGCGATTCCGCCGGGCCTGGACAGAGAGGAGTTCATGCAGCGGCTGATCGGTGAAACGGAAGCGGCCTGCGACGAATTCCTGATCGAAGCAGCGAAGTCGGACAACGCGCCGCCACTGCCGTCAACCGCCGCCAAACGCCTGGCCGAACTGGGCGCCACCACCAGAGGCTGATCGCCCGGCCGTGGCCGAAGTCGTACTTACTTGAGGTTGAGCAACCGCTCCAGATAGCTGCGCTCGATGTCCGGGCTCAGCGCGTTGCCGAGGCGTTTACGGATCGCGTCCAAGATCTCGCGGGCGCGTTGCATATCGATCTGGTCGGGAACCTTGACCGAACTGTTTTCGTCAGGGCCATCGGACCTCGTCGGCCTGTCGAGCGGATCGCGGCTGCTGCCGCGATCACGGCGACTTTGGGCGTTGCCGTCATCGCCTTGCATTGCCTGCAATTGCTGCATCATATCCTTGGCGCCACGCCGCAATGCTTCCAGGGCACGCCCCTGCTGTCCGACGGCCGCGCCGCTTTCGCCGCCGCCCAGGGATTGTTCTGCGTCGCCCATCGACCGGCCAGCCTCGCCGAAGCCTTCGTTCGGCTCCATGCCCATGCCCTCCAGATCCTTCTTCAGCTTTTCCAGATCGTTCTTGAGCTTGCCCTGGCCCTCCTGCAACTGCTTCAGCGCATCGGCGAATTCTTCCGGTGTCATCGGCTTGTCGCCACCGGCACCGTTCTGCTGGCCTTCATTGCTGTCTGGCCGCCGCTGGCCCTGCTGGCCGGGCATCTCCTGGTCCGTCCCTTCCTCGCCATTCTGCCTGCCCTGCTGCCGGTCGGTACGGTAGGTCTCGTTCATCATCTCCTGCTGGCGGCGCATGATCTCGCCAAGCTTGTCCATCTGCTGGCGCATCTCGCTGTTCTGCTGGTTCTGGTTCTGGCGGCGGGCGGTGCGCAGATTGTTCATCATGTCCTGCAGTTCGGACAGCAATTGCTGCGCCTTGTCGCGATCTCCGGATTTCGCCAGATCCTCGATCTGGTCCATCATGCGCTTGAGGTCGTTTTCACTGAGGACGCGTGCATCGTCCGGCAGAGGCTGTTCCTTACCCTGGGGATTGCGCTGCGCCAGCTCGCGCATGAAATCAGCCATCGCCTGGCGCAGCTCTTTCATGAGCTTGTCGATTTCCTCATCGCTGGCGCCATTCTGCAGCGCGTCCTGCAGGGCCTGCTGGGCCTGGCGCAACCGTTTTTCGGCATTCGACAGGCTGCCATTCTCGATGCCGAGCGCCAGATCCCAAAGATAGGAAACGACGCCACGCAACTCGTCGTCGTTGCCGGCAAGTTTCAGCCGGCTGCGGGCGCTTATCAGTCCAAGGTAGTTCGACATCGAATCGAACGTGTCCTCGGGACGGAGTGTGATTGCATCCATCAAGTCGAGTACGCGCGGCCTGGCGTTCGCGTCGAGCGCAAGCAACCGGCGCTGCTCGATGACGGCCCGCGCCAGCGGATTGGCGAAGGGTCTTTCCGGCAGTGTCCAGGTCTTGGTTTCGCTGCGGGCGGTCTGGCCGGCACCGTCCGTCGCCTCCAGCGTCACCTTTACACTGGCACCCGCCCAGACATGGTCTGTCAGGTCCTTGGTGGTGCGTGCCGCGTTGTTCTTGGCGCCGCGCCGTGGCAATGCCAACGGCATCTCGGGTGCGCGGTAGAGCGGGCGCGCATCCGGTGCCTGCTGCTCGGCCAGCTTGAACTCCGCAAGCGCCTTTGCCGGACCATAATCGTCGTCGATCTGGTAGTTGATTTCGGCAGTGCCGTTCGCGGCGCGCCGCGGCTCGCCAGCAAAGCGGATCTGCGGTGCAATATCCGGAGTTACGGCGAATGCCCAGCGCCCCAGCTCGTCACTGCCGGACTTCAGCACAAGCGCGCCATCCGTGATGAGCTTGCCGTTGAACTGGTGCACCGCATTTGCCGGCGTGGGATTGTTGGCGGCGGCGTCGTCAGTCTTGGCCGGAGCATCGGGCTTGATCTCGCGGTTGTTGCCGCTTGCCTCTGCGTAGACAACTGTTTCGTCATTCGCGCCGCCGGTGATGCGCACAGTCACGTCGCTGCCTTGCGGTACCGTGAAAGTCCCGTCCTTGCGGGTGGCGTCGGTGCTCAGGAAGATCGGCGGCTTGCTCGTATAGCCAGGTGGTGTCACCCAGGCGTCGATGCGCGGTGGCAGGGCATCACGCGTGCCGGCCGCGCTGAAAGCATCGCCGATGCGGCCGCCTTGCGGGCCGTAGGAAAACGCCAGGGAAACCACAAGCAGCAGGGCGACAACAGCGCGAACAGCCCAAGGATCGCGGCGGGCTACGCCCGTGGAGGGGAGGTCGGTGCCCAGCGACCCAAGCTTGGCTGCCATGCGTTTCTGATGTTCGCGCCACAGCGCCTGCGCAAACTCACCGGCTTCGCCGCCTGGCCGATCCGTCTGGACGCGTAACGGGCTGTGAAGCAGCGCGTTGGCAGCCTCGATACGGGTGTCGATCTCGGATGCCGTCGGCAAGCTGAAGAAGCGCAACGGATAAAGTGCGGCAAGCCCTGCCGCGCCGAACAGGGCGACAACAGCAAAACGGGCTATGTCCGGCAGGCGCGCGAACAGGCCGAGCCAGGTCACGGACAGGAACAATGCGACAACGAGCAGGAAAGGCAGGAGCAGCGGCCAGAGACGCTCCATCACGATGACGGCACGCGTCGCCAACCTGCTGGCCGCCAGCCGCGCCGCCAGGTTGCGCTCGGTGCCGGATGTGGGTCGCTCTGTCATCGGCTCTCCGGAAAGCCGGCCGGAATGGCGCGGCCTCACGATTCAAAATCATAGCAGCAAACACGGCAAAGGCGAGGCGGCATCGCGAAAAGCCAGTTCACGTTGTCGTCGCCTGCGGCATGGGCCGTGGCGTTATCGCAACACGATAGAAATGCGATCGCAAAATTCGCCATCCATACTTGACTCAAATAGTCATATTTGTGAGGCGGGACCGCACTCGAAAAAAGGAGACAAGCATGGGGTCGCAGTCACTGGTTCGCCGGCTCGAGATTTTGGCGCTCGGAAGCGCAATTGGCCTTGTGTCCCTGTCAGCTGCGAAAGCCCAGGAAGGCAATGCCACCCTGCTTGAGAAAATCACCCTCGAATCCGAGAGCGGCGACACGCTGAAACAGAAAGGCTACGTCGCCAAACAGGATCGCGACGGCACCAAGATCGACACGCCGATCGTGCAGATTCCGCAAGCGATCACCGTCATCACGCAAGACCAGATCGAAGACCAGAAGCCGCGATCACTGAACGAAGCGCTCAACTACACTGCGAGCGCCAACCCCAACGCCTACGGCTCTGACAGCCGTTATGACGCCTTTTTCCTGCGCGGCTTCCAAGCCTACTACAACGGCATGTTCCGTGATGGGCTGCGCCAATACAACGGTCCTTCGGCCTGGCTCAAGACCGAGCCGTACGGCATCGAGGGTGTCACCATCCTGAAGGGACCCGCCTCGTCACTCTACGGCGTCAGCGGCCCGGGTGGCATCGTCAACGTCATCACCAAGCGTCCCAAGGACGAGAGCTTCCGCGAGATCGAAGTGCTCGGCGGCGACTACAACCGCTACCAGGGCGCGTTCGACATCACCGGCCCGGCGAACGAGGACAAGACCCTGCTGTATCGCTTCACGGGCCTTGCCCGCAAAAGCGGGACGGAATTGCCGGGTTATCCCGACGACAAGGCCTATTTCGCACCGGCATTCACCTTCAAGCCGGATGAAGACACCAAGCTCACCATCCTTGGCGAATTGTCGCGTTCGGTCACCGGTGGAACGGCCTCCTTTTACAACCCGTCCTATGGCGTGCGTTCCGACCTCTACGAAGGCGATCCCGCCTGGAACGACTTCCGCCAGAACCAGGGCCGCGTCGGCTATGAATTCGAACACCGCTTCAGTGATTTGCTGACGGTGCGGCAGAACCTTCGCTACAACGCCGTCGACACCGACATGGAATACAGCCTCCATTACGCACCGGGGCCGAACCAGCCGCTGAAGCGATACTGGGGGCACTACCGGGAAGACATGAAGAACTTCGTCGTCGACAACATGGCGCAGTTCACTTTCGACACCGGGCCAGTCAAACACACCGCTGTTGCCGGCCTCGACTACAGCTGGGCGCGTTATGGCTCGCACAGCGCGGTTTCTTATATCTCGGCTGCGGACATTGTCGCGCAACCGGTTCCCTTCACGCGTGGCCAGGAGCTCAACCAGACCGGCGCCTATCTGCATGACCAAATGGAGTGGAACAACTTCACCCTGTTTGCGTCGGGCCGCTATGACTGGGTCGACACCGCGTCAAGGGATGCCGAATACAACAAGAGCAAACAACGCGACCGCGACTTCTCCTGGCGGTTCGGTCTTTCCTACCGCACCGACTGGGGCATCATTCCCTACGCAAACTACTCGACCTCGTTCTCGCCCAATATCGGCTACGTCTATGACCCTGTGAGCAACATCCGTCGCGTGGCGCGTGCGACCACGGCCGAGCAGATGGAAGTCGGCATCAAATATGAGATTCCCGACACCAACGCCGTACTGAGCGCCGCCTATTTCGACATCAGCCAGAAGGACGGCCTCGTCTATGACGGCACTTTCGATGAACAGGGCAATCAGCGTCAGCGCCAGCTCGATCTCAATTCGCGCGGCATCGAGATCGAGGCGAATGCTTCCTTCGACAACGGCTTTGGCTTGATCGCTTCCTACACCCATCTGCGCATGAAGATCGAAAAGGGAGCGGCCGGGACGATCGGCAAGGAACTGTCGGCAACGCCAAACGACGTGGTGGCTCTCTGGGGCCACTACAAGTTCGAGGCCGATGCCCTGGCTGGGCTCGGTCTTGGCGCAGGCATCCGCTATTCCAGCGAAAGCTTCGGCGACGACACCAACAGCTTCAGGAATGCCGCGCGCACCTATGTCGATGCCGCGTTGTCCTATGACTTCGGCTATCGCAACCCGGATATGCAGGGACTGACGCTGCAGGTGAACGCCAAGAACCTGTTCAACAAGCAGGGCACTGTCTGCCAGGCCGGCAACTGCTATCGCGACGAAGGCCGTTCGGTGTTCGGCAGCTTGAGGTATCGGTTCTGATGCACGGCACGGCCTCGAAGAAAGCCGCATCGCCGTTTGCGGTGCTGACGGCGGTCGGCGGGCTCTACATCGCCCAGAGCGTGATCGGCGGGGTCACCTGGATCGGCCTTCCCGCAATCATGCGCAGCGAAGGCGTGCCGCTCGATCGCATCGGTCTGGTGTCGCTGATCGTGCTGCCCTGGGCGTTGAAGTTCCTGTGGTCGCCGGCGGTGGAACGTTACCGCCTGCCGGCGAGCGGCCGCAACCGTACAGCCACGATCGTGCTGGTCGGCGGCCTCATTTCGGCGATCGGCCTGTTCGCAGTCGGCGCGATCGGCCCGGCCGCCGTTCTGCTGGTGCTTGCCTTGCTCACCATCGTGGCGTTCGCAGCCTCCACGGTCGACATCGCCTGCGACGGCTATGCGGTGCAGAGCCTTGCCAAGGAATATCATGGCTGGGGCAATGCCGCGCAGGTCGGTGGCGCCTATCTGGGGTCGGCGCTTGGCGGCGGGCTGTTCCTGATGCTGGTCGATGCCTCCGGCTGGCAGATCGGTATCTGGGCGATGGCAGCACTGCTGCTTCTTCTCGGCCTGCCATTCCTGTTCGCGCCGACGCCGATCCTGCCGGAAGACGCGCGCGGGCACGTGCCGTCACTGCTCACCGCGCTCAAGCGGCCGGAAATCCGCCGGGGTCTCGCCGCAGCGGCGATCTATGTCATTTCCCAGAAAGTGGCGCTCGGCATGCTGGGCCCATTCCTCATCGATGCCGGGCTTGATCTGACCGCCGTTGGTCTCGTCAACGGCATAGGTTCGATGTTCGTCGGTGTTGCTGCGGCCCTTCTCGGGGGCGCCCTGGTGAAGTCCTGGGGCATGCGCAACGTGCTTGTGCTGGCACTGGCGCTGCAGGCAGCGGGGCTGTTCTTCTTCGCCTGCTACAATCTCATCGGCGGCATCCCGCAGCCCGTGCTGATCGTCGTGGCCATCTTTGCTTCGTCGGGTGTCATGGCGCTCGGCTTCGTGGCGCTCTATGCGCAGTTCATGCGCTGGTCGGATCCGAAGCAGGCCGGCGTGGATTTCACATTGTTCCAGTGCATGGATGCGCTGGTGGCCGGCGGTGTGATTGCCGGTTATGCCGCGCAACATTTCGGCTACGGCATCTTCTTCGCCGCCGCAGGTATCATTGCGCTGGCCGCGATCCCGGCGATTTCCCTGGTCGCTGACCGGCGTTGAGGCGAGGCTGGAGCAATTCCGGCAAAAAGTGGTGGCTTGCGTCCGGAATCGCCTTGAAAACAAAGAGTTGGAGCGTTTCCGTGAAAGACGGAAACGCTCTAGTCTTCGCTTCTGACGCCTTCCTCGCCTGACGTTCCGCGCCGCCAGTAGGCGACGATCAGCTGCCGGTCTTTCTTCAGGCCCCATTCCTTGCGCACGATCCGGCGCAGTTCGCGGAAATCGCCGAACTCGCAGCCGGCCCAGACGAAGACGTCATCTGCCAGCGAAGCCTGGTCGATATCTCGCAACGCCTGCGACAGCAGATTGGCGGTGCCAGGTTCGCCGCCATGCCGGTACAGCCATGTGATCCTGATGTTGTCGCCTTCGGCCAGCGGCAAGGCGTCGGCGGGGCTGTCGACCTCGATGAAGACGTCGGCCCGGCTTTCCGGAGCGAGACTGTCCAGCATGCGCCCGATCGCTGGCAGCGCAGTGTCATCGCCGAAAAGCAGGAGGTTGCGTTGGTCGGACGCGTCTCCGCCGCCCGGCCCAATCAAGCCGATGACTTCGCCGGGTCTGGCGTTGGCAGCAAAGGTCGCGGCCGGCGTATTCTCGCCTTCATGCAGGACAAAGTCGACGTCGAACCACCCGGCAACGGGGTCGATGGCACGGATCGTGTAGACGCGAACGGTCAGCGCATCGTCACCCGATGGCCAGACCATCAGGCCGTCGGCACCCAGCGTCGGCCAGACCGGCTTGCGGCCTCTGGGCGGCAAAAGCAGTCGCATATGCAATCCGCCGCTGGCGAAACGAGCGAGATTGCCGCCGGTGAAGCGCACCCTCTGCACATGCGTTGATATGCGGGTTGAAGACTGTACCGTGATTTCACGGAAGAACACCGGGGTGCCGGCTTCAGCGCCGTCGCCGTTCCAGCGCAGGCCGCGCGTGCTGCCGAGATATTCGGCGATGTGACCGGCAACGACCATCTTCATGTAGGACAGGCAGGTCTCGTCCTCGGCGCGGACACGGATCGATACGCTGCGATCTGCCAGGACGGCGCTCAGCGAGCCGTAATGCGTCTCGAATTCCCATTGATGCTCGACACCGGTCTCGACGGCATATTCCTCGTGCTCGGCATGGAATTTTTCCATCGCCATGCGGATGTTGTCGTCCTCGACGAGGGTTTCTGCGGTGAGTTGGCTCATGGGGCTGTCCATTCGAATGCGGCATGGATGTCGGGTTGCAGGCCTGTGCCTTCGCCCGATACGTCTCCCATGCCACAGTCGATGACAGGTTTCCAGTAAACTTGATGTTTTAAATCATGTTATATGGCCGGCTCCCGGTCCGGCTAGAATTGCACCGCCGTGGTGTTGGCACCACAGACCAGCACTGCCACGCGTTCGCCCGGGGCCGGCTGGTACTTGCCCGAGAGCAAGGCGCCGAAGGCGGCAGCTCCACCGGGCTCGGTCGCAACCCGCACCGCATCCCACAAGGCCTTCTGCGCTGCCACGATGTCGTCGTCGCTGACCAGGATCGAACGCTCGATGGAGTTCTGTGCGATCGGGAACATCAGTGAGCCGACGCGCTTCGGTGCCAGCGAGTCGGCAGCTATGCCCTCCGTTGGTGCATCGACGGGCTCGCCTGCGGCGAAGGCGTTGTGCAACGTCGGTGAACCTTCAGGCTCGACGGCAACGATCCGCACGCGTCCGTCAAGCCAGGCAGCAATTCCACCGATCAGCCCACCGCCACCGACCGCAACCAGCAGCGTGTCGATATCAGGCAGGTCCTGTTCGATCTCGAGCCCGAGCGTGCCTTGGCCAAGCATTGTCTCGACCTGCTCGAATGCGTGCACGGACATGGCACCGGTCCTGGCGACATGGGCTTCGCTGGCGGCGAGCGCGTCGGCATAGCGGTCGCCGGCGATCACCAGCTCGGCGCCATAGCCGCGAATGCGATCGGTCTTGGCTTTTGGCGACACGCTGGGCACGAAGATCGTTGCAGGAACACCGAGGCGCATGGCGGCGTAGGCAACGGCCGCGCCGTGATTGCCGCCGGAAGCCGCAGCCACGCCGGCCTTTGGAACATCGCGCTGCAGCAGGTTGGAAAAGGCGCCGCGCGCCTTGAAGGAACCGGAATGCTGCAGGCATTCCAGTTTCAACTGCACCGGAAAGGCGGCGCGACCGAAATCGACCATGTCGACGGACAACACCGGCGTGCGCCTGATATGTGGCCTGATCAGCGCCTCGGTCCGGTTGATGCGTTCGGGCGTGATCTGGGTTTCGGCTGACATTGGAAGGCTCCGACATTCTGCTGTTGACATCAATTAGTAACTTGGCAAAATGCCTAAATGCAAGAGGCTGAAATTTTCAAGGCGATCGCCAATACCCGCCGGCTGCAGATCCTCGATTGGCTCAAGGATCCGGTGGCGCATTTCCCGCCGCAGGTGGACGGCGATCTGGTCGCGGATGGCGTCTGTGCTTTGCTGATCGCCGACAAGCTTGGCATCACGCCAGCCACGCTCAGCGAGCACATGCGCGTGCTTTCGCTGTCAGGGCTGGTGCGCTCCAAGCGTATCAAGCAATGGATTTTCTACCAGCGCGACGAAGACAGAATCGGCGCGGTCAAGGCCATGGTGCTGGAGAGCCTGTGAGGCTGGCAGCGCCAGCCAATCCGGGCCGTATCCCGGCCGATCAGATCTTCTTAGGCCCGGCGCGCGCACCCGATGTGGTTCGATCCGCGTCCGAGGTTTCATCCGCATCTCCACCGGGAGAGTTCTCGGTCGGAAATCGACAGCGCATGGTCATGTGGTCGACTTTCGTGAGAATGAATCTTGAATATCGCGGACTAAAAGTTCGGGCTGTTCAAGCGCGGCGAAATGCCCACCCTTCGGCATATCTGTCCATCGGCGCACATTGAACACACGTTCGACCCATGAACGCGGTGGAGTCGGCAGCTCCTTCGGGAAATGTGCGAACGACATCGGCACGTTTACGCTTGAGACGCCCGGAAACGAAAAAGGCTGCAGCCTATTTTCCTTGTACATTCGAAGGGACGAGTCGATGGTGTTTCCAAACCAGTAGATTGATACATTCGTCAGCAGCGCATCTGCAGATATCACTGTCTCGAGATCGCCGTCACAGTCGGACCAGCTCGCAAATTTTTCGGCTATCCAGCCCAGCAAGCCGACGGGACTATCGGACAAGGCGAACGAAAGCGTCTGCGGTTTGGTCGCCTGTAGCAGTGAATAGCCACCCTCCACGCTTGCGAACATTGCGGTCCGATCCAGGAACTGCTGTTCCTCACTTGTGATGGCGGGATAATCCGGCCCCAATGGCGGTCGAAAACTTCCGGGAATGTAATTCAGGTGAATCCCTTCGACGGAGCCCGGATAGAGAGCACCAAGCCAGGCTGATACTCCCGCCCCGATGTCGCCACCCTGCGCAAAATATCGCTCATAGCCAAGTTGAAGCATCAGCTTCTGCCAAAGTCCGGCAACCCGTCGGGCACTAAATCCAGTTTGCCTTGGCGCAGCTGAGAAGCCGAAGCCAGGAAGCGAGGGGACCACAACGTCAAATGCATTGCACGGATCGCCTCCGTGTGAGCCCGGCTCCGTCAACAGTGGTATCACTCTTTCGAACTCTACGAAGGAGCCCGGCCAGCCGTGGGTCAATATAAGGGGCCGTGCATTCGGTCCCACGCCCTTTTTATGAATGAAATGAATGTCTTGGCCATCGATATCGACGGTGAATTGGGGCAGCTCGTTCAATTGCGCTTCCCTGGCGCGCCAATCAAACTCGTCCGACCAACGTGTTGCAAGCTTTTGAACGAGTGCGAGGCTCACCCCATCCTCGTCCCCGCTCTGAAATATCGAGCCAGGCCAGCGCGCTTGGCGCACTCGTTTTTTTAGGTCCTCGATCTGTTCATCGGCGATACTGATCTGGAAGGGCTTCATGCAGCAATTCCTTCAATAGCGTGCCCGGTACATCCAATTCTCCTTGTCCCAGGCTCCCTGTGCAGATCTTTCGAGCCTCGCTCAGCGAACACATGCGCGTGCTTTCGTAGTCAGGGCCGGTGTGCTCCAAGCGCATCAAGCAATGGATCTTCTACCAGCGCAACGAAGACAGGATCGGCGCGGTGAAGGCGAGCCTGCGAGGTTGGTTGGTGTGAAGACCCGATCCGATTTCCAGGCTGTTCAGGCCAGCCAATCCGGGATCGTATCCAGGCCGATCAGATCTTCATAAGTCCGGCGTGGACGCACGACAGCGAAACGATCACCATCGACCAGCACTTCCGGCACCAGCAGGCGGGTGTTGTAGGTGCTGGACTGGGTCGCGCCGTAGGCGCCAGCCGTACCGATGGCAATCAGGTCGCCGCTCTTCGGCTTCGGCAGGTCGCGGTCATGGCCCAGATAGTCTCCTGTTTCGCAGACCGGACCCACCACATCAGCGCGGATGCGCGGCCCGTCGGCCGGACCCAGCCGAACCGGGCGAATATCATGGTAGGCGTCGTAAAGTGTCGGGCGGATCAGGTCATTCATCGCCGCGTCGATGATGACGAAATTCTTGGCTTCGCCTTCCTTGAGATAGATCACCTCGGCGACCAGGATGCCGGCATTGCCGACGATCAGGCGCCCTGGCTCGAAGATCACCTTCAGCCCAAGTCCGCCGACATGCTTCTTCACGATGCCTGCATAGGCATCGGGCAATGGCGGCGGGTTGTTGTCGGTCTTGTAGGGGATGCCCAAGCCGCCGCCGAGATCGATGTGTTCGATGGCGTGACCATCGGCGCGCAGGGTCATGGCGAGTTCGGCGAGCAGCCGATAGGCGTCGTCGAAAGGCTGCAGTTCGGTGATCTGGCTGCCAATATGGGTGTCGATGCCGATCGCCTTGATGCCCGGCAAGTCGGCCATGCGCTTATAGACCTCGCGGGCCCGCTGCCATGGCACACCGAACTTGTTCTCGGCCTTGCCGGTGGAGATCTTTTTGTGCGTCCTGGCGTCGACATCCGGATTGACGCGAAGCGACACCGGCGCCGTCTTTCCCGCCGCTACGGCGCGTGCCGACAGCAGCTCCAATTCCGGCTCGGATTCGACGTTGAAGCAGTGGATGCCCGCGACGAGCGCGAAATCCATCTCGCGCGCAGTCTTGCCGACACCGGAAAAGACTATCCTGTCGGCTGGAATGCCGGCGGCGAGCGCCCGGCGCAGTTCGCCTTCCGAAACCACATCGGCGCCTGCGCCAAGCTTTGCCAGCGTGCGCAGCACCGCCTGATTGGAATTCGCCTTCGGCGAGTAGCAGACCAGCGCGTCGAGTTCGGCGAAGGCCTCGGAGAAGACACGGAAATGGCGCGTCAGCGTTGCGGTGGAATAGCAGTAGAATGGTGTGCCGACGCTTGCCGCGATCGCGGGTATTGCCACGTCCTCGGCATGCAGGATGCCGTCACGATATTCGAAATGGTTCACGGGAATTCGTCCGGAAGGCTACTGGATCAGCTTGTCGAGAATGAACGGCTTGTCCGTTTCCGGTTTGGTCGGCTCCGGTGGCAGCGGCTGCTTGGCTTTCGCGGCATCCTTGCGCGCCTGTACGGCGGCTTCGTAAGGCGTGTCGAGCCCGGCGCGGCGTCCGCAGGCCGTCACTGCCGTTACCGCTGCGAGAACCGTCAGCGTCACCAGTATCCTGCCTGCCGTCATCGTTGTTTCCGTCCGTGCGTTTCGAGCTGTCGCTTGTAGCCGAGTTTCTCGGGCATTGCATCCGGCATCACGCCTTGGCGAGGCGCTTTTTCCAGTAACGGATCTGTTTGCGCACTTCCGACGGCGCGGTGCCACCGAACGAAGTGCGGCTCTTGACCGAATTCTGCACGGAGAGCACCGAGAAGATATCCTGGGTGATGCCGTCATGGATCGACCGCAGGTCTTCCAGCGTCAGTTTTTCCAGACCGACCTTCCTGGTTTCGGCAAGCGCCACCGCGCGGCCCGTGACATGATGTGCCTCGCGAAACGGCAGGCCGAGCGTGCGCACCAGCCAGTCGGCGAGGTCGGTGGCCGTTGAATAGCCGGAGCCGGCGGCCTTCTTCATCGCCGCCACATTGATGGTCATGTCGCCGACCATGCCGGTCATCGCGGCAAGCATCAGGTCGAGCGTCTCGGCAGCGTCGAAGACCGCTTCCTTGTCCTCCTGCATGTCCTTGGAATAGGTCAGCGGCAGGCCCTTCATGACGGTGAGCAGGCCGATGAGGTGGCCGTTGACGCGGCCGGTCTTGGCGCGCACCAGCTCGGCCGCATCGGGGTTCTTTTTCTGCGGCATGATCGAAGAGCCGGTCGAGAAGGAATCCGACAGGCGTACAAAGCCGAACTGCGGCGTCGACCAGATGACGATCTCCTCCGCCAGTCGCGACAGATGGGTGGCCGAGATCGCCGCCACGGACAGGAATTCCAGCGCGTAGTCGCGATCGGAGACGCTATCCAGCGAATTGCGGGTCGGCTCGCGGAAGCCGAGCGCCTTGGCTGTCTTGTGGCGGTCGATCGGGAAGCCGGTGCCGGCAAGGGCGGCCGCACCCAGCGGGCTTTCGTCCATGCGCTCGATGGCGTCGCGCACCCGCGACAGGTCGCGGGCGAACATTTCCACATAGGCCAGGCAGTGATGGCCAAAGGTCACCGGCTGCGCGGTCTGCAGGTGGGTAAAGCCAGGCATGACGGTGGCGGCATGCTCCTCGGCCCGTACCAGGAAGGCGGCGATGAGTCCCTTCAAGGCTTCCGCCACGCGATGGAACTCGTCCTTGACCCAGAGCCGGAAATCGAGCGCGACCTGGTCGTTGCGCGAACGCGCGGTATGCAGGCGCCCGGCCGCAGGTCCGATCAGCTCGGCCAGACGCGCTTCGACATTCATGTGGATGTCTTCGAGCCGGGTCGAGAATTCGAATCGGCCGGATTCGATCTCTTTCAAAATCGTGTTCAGGCCGTGAGCGATCTTGTGTTGATCGTCCGTCGAAATAATGCCTGTTTCGGCCAGCATCTCACTGTGGGCGAGCGAACCGCGGATGTCCTGTCCGTAAAGTTTGCGGTCGAACGAGATGGATGCGTTGATCGCTTCCATGATCGCGGCCGGGCCCGAGGCAAATCGTCCGCCCCACATCTGGTTGCTGGCCTTCTTGTCGCTCATCGCTATAACCCGTTTCCCGGAGACATCTTTAGACATGGCAGACGGCAAGAAACTCTTTCCCGCCCCACGGCTGATCCTGGCCGCAATCATCGCCGGCATGCTGGCCGGTGCGGTCGCGGTATATGTCAGGCAGAGCGGGTCTGGCAACAATGAGCCGGGTTCGGAGGCTACCACTTCTGCCAGCCAGGATGACACGGTCTGCACCGCCAAGACCGAGCGCGCCAAGAAGGTGGCTGCCGCGGCGACCGGCCAGGTTGCGGCCCTTCTCCCGGCCGATCCGCCGCAGTCCCTGAAGACGCTCGCCTTCAACAGCCCGGACGGCAAGCCGATGACACTGGCCGACCGCGCCGGCAAGACCTTGCTGGTCAATCTGTGGGCAACCTGGTGTGCGCCATGCCGTGCAGAGATGCCGGCGCTCGATGCATTGCAAAAAGAAAAGGGCTCGGACAGGTTCGAGGTGATGACGGTCAATGTCGACACCGGCGACGATGCCAAGCCAAAGGCTTTCCTCGACGAGATCGGGGTGAAGTCGCTGGCACATTACCGCGACGCTTCGATGGGCGTGTTCAACGACCTGAAGAAACGCGGGCTGGCGCTCGGCCTGCCGGTCACGCTTCTGGTCGACGGCGAGGGCTGCCTGATCGGCCACATGAACGGTCCGGCCGAATGGGCGGGAGACGATGCCAAGCGGCTGATGGACGCGGCGCTGGCTAATTAAGCGGCTGATCCGAGCGAACCGCCGACAAACGAGCAGGGAGGACATTTTCGGATACCGGCCAAAAGCCGGTGTGCATGATGTCGGCTAATGAATTTCTTGCAATTCGAAAGCCAGTCGCAAGCCAAACGCTACTACGATAGTCGCACTCGAAACAAAAACGTTGTCGGCTCATCGTATTCGACCCATACTCCCGCCTGCGGACGTTTGCGTTCGCCAATGGATATGGGAGAGAGACATGACGTTTCGCGGTCTTGCGGCCGGGGTCGCCGCTACATTCGTCCTTGGCACCACAAGCTCGGCCTTTGCCGTCACCCAGATCAGCTGGTGGCATGCGATGACCGGCGCCAACGCCGAAGTCGTCGACAAGATCGCCAAGGACTTCAACGCCAGCCAGAAGGACTACGAGATCGTCCCGGTGTTCAAGGGCACCTATCCGGAAGCGCTGAATGCCGGCATTGCCGCTTTCCGCGCCAAGCAGGCTCCCGATATCCTGCAGGTGTTCGATGTCGGCACGGGCGTGATGATGGCCGCCGAAGGCGCGATAAAGCCGGTGGCGGACGTGCTGACTGAGTCAGGCGCGCAATTCGACAAGGCCCAGTATCTGCCCGGCATCGTCGCCTACTATTCGAAGCCGGACGGCACGATGCTGTCCTTCCCATACAACTCTTCCTCGCCAATCCTCTATTACAACAAGGATATTTTCCAGAAGGCGGGGCTGGATGTGAGCAAGCCGCCGAAAACCTGGAACGAGGTCTGGGAAGCCGCCAAGAAGATCAAATCGAGCGGTGCCGCTGCATGCGGCTATACCTCGACCTGGCTGACCTGGATCCACACCGAGAATTTCGCGGCCTGGAACAATGTCTCATGGGCGACGCAGCAGAACGGTCTTGCCGGTGGCGACGTCGAACTGAAAATCAATGCGCCGATCTACGTCAATCATTTCCAGGCGCTGGCTGATCTCGCCAAGGACGGCACCTTCAAATATGGCGGCCGCACCTCGGAAGCCAAGCAGCTCTTTCTTGCAGGCGAGTGCGGAATTCTCACCGAGTCCTCAGGTGGTCTCGGCGACATCGTCAAATCGGGCATGAACTACGGCATCGGCCAGTTGCCCTATGACAGCGATGCGCCCGGCGCACCGCAGAACACCACGCCGGGCGGCGCAAGCCTGTGGGTCTTCGGCGGCAAGTCCGAGGAACAATACAAGGGCGTGGCTGCCTTCTTCACCTATCTGTCGAAGACCGAAGTGCAGGAGTTCCTGCACCAGAAGTCCGGTTATCTGCCGGTAACGCTGGCTGCCTATGAGGCGACCAGGAAGTCCGATTTCTACGAGAAGAACCCTGGCCGCGAGACGCCGATCCTGCAGATGATGGGCAAGGCACCGACCGACAATTCCAAGGGTGTGCGCCTGCCCAACCTGCCGCAGGTCCGCGATATCCAGAACGAGGAATATGAGAAGATGCTGGCCGGCCAGCAGACCGCGCAGCAGGCGCTTGACAATGCGGTCTCGCGCGGCAATGCCGCCATCAAGGAAGCGCTCGGGAATTGATGAACGCTGGCTTATTCTCCCCCCTTGAGGGCGAGATGGCCGCGCAGCGGTCAGAGGGGGGCCAAGCGGGCGCGTGCAGACCCTGTTTCAACGTGGGCGAGCGGGCGGTTTCTCTTGACGGGGACCCCACCGCCGCCTTTGGCGGCACCTCCCCCTCAAGGGGGGAGGCAAGGCTGCGATGACCCCCCGCGTCGTCTTTCCCAACAGGGTGCTGCCTTATCTTCTGGTGGCACCGCAGCTCGCGATCACGCTGGTGTTCTTCTATTGGCCGGCGGCGCAGGCGCTGTACCAGTCGATGCTGAAGGAAGATCCTTTCGGCCTGAAATCGAAATTCGTCTGGTTCGACAATTTCAAGAAGGTGCTGGCTGACCCGAACTATCTGCATTCGATCAAGGTCACGGTGGTCTTCTCGGTGGCCACGGCTGCGGTCGCCATGGTCGCGGCTCTCCTGCTGGCGGTCATGGCCGAAAAGGTGGTGCGCAGCAAAGGTTTCTATCGCACGCTTCTGATCTGGCCCTATGCCGTGGCCCCGGCCATTGCGGGCATGCTGTTTCTTTTCCTGTTCAATCCGTCGATCGGTTCGCTGGCGATCCTGCTGCGCAAGATGGGCATTGCCTGGGACCCGGTGCTCAACGGCACCGACGCGATGATCCTGCTGGTGGCTGCCGCTGCGTGGAAGCAGATCAGCTACAACTTCCTGTTCTTCGTCGCCGGGCTGCAGGCGATCCCAAAAACGCTGATCGAGGCTGCTGCGATCGACGGGGCCAAGGAGACGAAACGCTTCTGGACGATCGTTTTCCCGCTGCTGGCGCCGACCACTTTCTTCCTGCTGGTCATCAACACGACCTATGCCTTCTTCGACACGTTCGGCATCGTGCATGCCGTCACCGGCGGCGGGCCGGGCAAGGCGACGGAGACGCTGGTCTACAAGGTTTACAATGACGGCTTTGTAAACCTGCTCCTCGGCTCCTCCGCGGCACAGTCGGTCATCCTGATGATCATCGTCATTGCACTTACCGCCATCCAGTTCCGCTATGTGGAAAGGAAGGTGCATTATGGCTGAGCCGAAGGTGCCCGTCAGCGGGCATGACAAGCTGATGATCGGCCAGTCGGCGCGTGGCATCTATGTCGCCCACGCCATCCTCATTCTCGGCCTGGTGATCGTCGCCTTCCCGATCTACTACACCTTCGTCGCCTCCACGCAGACATTGCAGACGATCCTGAGGCCGCCGCTACCGCTCGTGCCCGGCGGCGAATTCTGGAACAACTACAGTGAAGCGCTGTTCGGCGGTGCCGGGCGCCTGGGTGGTGTGGGCGCCGGTACCCTGCTGTGGAACACAACGGTGATGGCGCTGGGCATTGCGGTCGGCAAGATCGTGATCTCGATCCTGTCCGCTTACGCCATCGTGTTCTTCCGGTTTCCGTTCCGGATGGCGATCTTCTGGCTGATCTTCATCACGCTGATGCTACCAGTCGAGGTCCGCATCCTGCCGACCTACAAGGTCATGGTCGACCTCGGTCTGATCGACACCTATGCCGGCCTGATCATTCCGCTGATCGCTTCAGCGACAGCAACGCTGCTGTTCCGTCAGTTCTTCATGACCATTCCGGGCGAATTGGTCGAAGCCGCGCGTGTCGACGGCGCCGGTCCGTGGCGCTTCTTCTTCGATATCCTCTTGCCGCTGTCGCGCACCAATATAGCGGCGCTGTTTGTCATCCTCTTCATCTACGGCTGGACACAGTATCTGTGGCCGTTGCTGGTCACCAACCGCAACGATATGACCACCATCGTCATTGCGCTGAAGAAGATGGTGTCTTTTGCCGATGCGGATACGCAATGGCATCTGGTGATGGTGACGGCGATCCTCGCCATCGTGCCGCCGATCCTCGTCGTCGTGCTGATGCAGCGCTGGTTCGTCCGCGGTCTCGTCGATACGGAGAAATGAGAATAGATGGCGACAGTTGACCTGAAGGATGTGCGCAAGGTCTATCCCGGCGGGGTAGAGGCGGTGAAAGGCGTGTCGATCGCCATACCCGACAAGGAGCTTTGCGTGCTGGTGGGGCCGTCTGGTTGCGGCAAGTCCACGCTGCTGCGCATGATCGCCGGTCTGGAGACGATCTCGTCAGGCACCTGCGCCATCGACGGCAAGGTGGTCAATGCAGTTGGGCCGACCGAGCGCGACATCGCCATGGTGTTCCAGAACTATGCGCTCTACCCGCACATGAAGGTCTACGACAACATGGCCTACGGCCTGCGCAACCGCGGTACGCCGAAGGACGAGGTCGATTCGCGCGTGCGCTCGACCGCCAAGGTGCTGGAATTGTCACATCTGCTCGACAGGCGGCCGCGCGAGCTTTCCGGCGGCCAGCGCCAGCGCGTCGCCATGGGGCGCGCCATCGTGCGCAATCCGAAAGTGTTCCTGTTTGACGAACCGCTCTCCAATCTGGACGCCAAGCTGCGCGGGCAGATGCGCGTGGAGATCAAGAACCTTCAGCGGTCGCTCGGCGTCACCTCGGTCTATGTCACACATGACCAGCTCGAGGCGATGACGCTGGCCGATATCCTTGTGGTGATGAATGCCGGGCTTGTCGAACAGATGGGCGCACCGCTCGACATCTACGAAAAACCGGCCTCGACCTTCGTTGCTTCCTTCATCGGCGCACCGCCGATGAATTTGCTCGCCGTCACGGCCAAACCGGACAGCTCGGCCGATACGCCGGAGAAGTTCTTCGCCGATGGCGCTGGTCTGGGGATCACAGCGCCGGCGCATGCCGCAACGCTCGGGTTTCGCCCGGAAGATGCCGATGTCCTTGGTGAAGGAGCGAAGCCGTCCGGCTCGCTCAAACTGTCGGCCATCGTCGAGGCGGTCGAGCCGGTGGGGGCCGAAAGCTTCCTTTATTGCGCCGCCGCTGGCGGCCGTGTCGTGGTCAGGGTACCGGGCCGTGCCGCTGCCAGGCCGGGTGACGGCCTCGAGATTCTGGTCCCGGCCACGAAACTGCACTGGTTCGACGGCGCAGGGAAGCGGGTCTAGAGCAATTCCAGGTTCGCGGCGGCTTTCCGCCAGGGATTGCGCAAAAAGTAAGAGTGTTCCCGTAAAAAACGGAAACACTCCAGGCCTCCACAACGGCCCCGGGGTGCAATCCTGCGTGAGTCACTTTCAGCTGAAAACGTGCGCCTTGCCGACGACGCTGATGCGTACGATGTCGCCCACCGATGGTGCATCGACGCCGGGCTTCTTCAGGATCAGCGGCGTCGAACCGATGGCCGCTGCTTCGGGCGGATCGGGGGTGTTGAGCAGCTTGATGGCGACGGCGCATGCCGCGCCGCCGAATTCGGATTCGGCCACTTCACCGAAGAGCACGCCAGGCTTGGCAGCAGCAAGTTCCGCGCGCGTCGCCGCGGCAAGCAGAACCTGCTCAGGCCGCAGCATGATGCGGGCGACCTCGCGCCGCTCCCTGCCGTCCACGGCAATGCGGCCGAGTGTGGATTCGGCATAGCCGTTGGCGATCTTCGCCGACAGGAGGATGGCGTCGCCGAGGAATTCGGCGACCATGCGGTCCTTGGGCCTGAGATAGAGATCCCGCGGTGTGCCGATCTGCGAGAATCGACCCTCGCGCATGACGGCAACCTGGTCGGCGAAGGAGAGGGCTTCGGCCTGATCATGCGTGACCAGGATGGTGGTTATGCCGGCGCTTTCCAGCATTTCGGCCACAGCCTTGCGCATGGAGGCGCGCAGGCCGGTGTCCAGTGCCGAAAAAGGCTCATCGAGCAGCATCAGGCGCGGTTTCATCGCCATGGCGCGTGCCAACGCAACGCGCTGCTGCTGGCCACCCGAAAGCTGGTGCGGCCGACGGGTAAGAACGCTTTTGTCCAGCCCGACGATGTAAGCGAGTTCAGCAATGCGCTCGTCGCGTCGGGGTTCCTTGCGGTCGAGGCCGAAGCCGATGTTGCCGGCGATGGTTAGATGCGGAAACAGGGCACCATCCTGCGCCACCAGGCCGATCCCGCGCAGATGTGCCGGCACGCTGGTGCCGCCGTTGGCGAGCAGCTTGCCGTCGAGCGAGATGCGGCCGCCATCGGGCGCCTCGAAGCCGGCGATGAGCCGCAACAACGTGGTCTTGCCGCAGCCGGAAGGGCCGACGATGGCGGTGCGGCTGCCGGCTGCGACGGCAAGGTCTATACCGGCGACGGCGGCAACCGGGCCGTAGCTCTTCGACAGAGAGGCGATTTCCAGGAAACTCATTGGCCGGCCATTCGCTTCGACTGCACATACAGCAGCCAGGTAAGGGGCAGCGACATCAACACCATGATCGCCGCATAGGGCGCGGCTGCCGCATAGTCGATCTCGCCACTGTAGTTCCAGAAGGCCATCGCCAGCGTGCGCGTGCCGTTGGGGGCCAGCATCTGGGTTGCGGTCAGCTCGTTCATGATGCCGAGCGCCACCAGCGCCATGCCGGCAGCAGCACCTGGTGCCGACAGGCGGATGGTCGTTGCCCAGAGCGCCTTCAAGGGTGAACGGCCGAGGCTGCCTGCGGCCCGTTCCAGTTCCACCGGCGCCTGTGCGATCGAAGCGCGCAGCGACACCAGCGCGCGCGGCAGGAACATCAACACATAGGCAAACAGGATGGTGGCAAGCGTCTGGTAAAGCGGCTGAACCACGCGCACCGCAATGGTGACCAGCGCCAGTGCAACCACAACGCCAGGCAATGCTCCGACCACATAGTTGCAGCCTTCCAGGATACGCTGCAGGCGGCCCGGAGCACGGATCGACAGCCAGGCCATCGGCGTCGCGGCGATGGTCGCCAGCACACCTCCCGCTACGGCCAGGAACAGGGTCTGACCGAGTGCCAGGCCGATCTCATCCATGCGCCAGACGTCGCTGCCGCCGGCGATGAGCCAGCGGCCGATCGTCAGGAAAGGCACTCCGATCGCCAGCAGCGTGACGACGATCGGCAAGGCCAGGCAAGGCAAGGTAGCGCGGCCGAGTGCCGTGCGCGGCTTCAGGCGAGCGGCGCCGGAACCGACGCGGGCATAACGCTCCTCGCCCCGCACCAGCACCTCGAGCGTCAGCAGCACGAGACAGCAGGCGACGAGGACGCCGGCCAACATGTTGGCGGCCGGGCCGTTGAAGGTCGACTGAAACTGGTCGACGATCGCGGTGGTGAACGTGTCGAAGCGGACAAAGACGTAGAGGCCATACTCGGCAAGCAGGTGCAACCCGACCAGCAGCGCACCGCCGCACAGTGCCAGGCGCAGTTGCGGCAGCACCACCCGGAAGAAAACACGCCAGGGGCTGAGGCCCAAAGAAGCGGCTGCATCCTCCAAAGCGGGATCGAGACGGCGGAAGGCGGCGGAAACCGGCAGATAGAGGAAGGGGAAATAGGCGATCACCGAAACCCAGACGCCGGCGAAGAGGCCATTGAGATCCGGCCAGAAGGTGATCCAGGCGTAGGAATGCACAAAGGCCGGTACCGCCAGCGGTGCTACGGCAAGCCACGACCACAGCCGCGCACCGGGCAGATCGCTGCGCTCCGTCAACCAGGCAAGGGCTACCGAAAGCACCGCGCAGATCGGCACGGCCAGTATGACAAGAAGGACGGTGTTGACGAGCAACTCACCGACGCGTGGCCTGAAAACCAGTTGCACCACCGTCGCCCAGCCGGTCTGGATGGCAATGAAGACCACGAAGGCGAGCGGCAGCAGGGCAAGGATGGAAATGACGACCGCCGTCAGCGTGATCAACGGGAAGGCGCGGGCAGGAATTCGCCGAACAGGCACGCGAGCCGGCGCGTCGGTCTGCGCGAGTTCGCCCGACGCCATCAAATCACCCGCGCTGTCCCGCCATGCGGCGGGCCTGGATGAGGGGAAGGGCTACGGGCTGCTTGGCCATCAGGGCAGTTGGTCTCTGAAACGAAATGCTCCCGCGGGGACCGCGGGAGCGTTGTCTATGCGGTCCTTATTAGGATGAATGCCGGCTAAAGCAAGCCAGCAGCCGTCATCAAATCGGTCACCTTCTTGGAGTTGAGCTTCTGCGGGTCGATCTTGGGGGCCTGCAGGTCGGTCAGCGGTACGAGCTTGGTGTTCGATTCCGCGCCATTGCCGACGGCATATTCGAAAGAGGTGCCGGTCTTCAGAACCTCCTGGCCATCCTTGCCAGCGAGCCATTTCACGAAAGCCTGGGCTTCCTTCGCATGCTTGGACGAGGCGAGTACGCCGGCACCGGAAACCGAGACGAAAGCGCCCGGATCCTGGTTCTTGAAATAATACTGGACGACGTTCTTGCTGTTCTCTCCGGTCTTATTCTGATCGCCGAAATAGTAGTAGTGATAGATCACGCCACCATCGACCTGGCCGGCATTCACCGCCTTGAGCACCGTGCTGTTGCCTTTGAACGGCTTGAAGTTCTCCTTCATGGCCTTGAGCCAGGTGGCGGTTGTTTCTTCGCCCTTGAGCTCGAGCAGGGCTGAGACAATCGCCTGGAAGTCGGCGCCGGATGGCGAAGCACCCCAGCGGCCTTTCCAGTCGGCGTTGGCAAGGTCGAGCAGCGACTTCGGCAACTGGTCTTCCTTCAGCTTGTCCTTGTTGTAGACAAAGACGGTGCTGCGCGCCGCGATGCCGACCCACTTTCCATCGGACGGGCGATACTCTTCCGGCACCAGCGCCAGCGTATCGGCTTCGATCGGCGCAAACAGGCCGGCTGCATCGACCAGCGCCATGGCCGGAGAATTCTCGGTGAGGAAGACGTCGGCGGGTGAAGCCTTGCCTTCCGCCACGATCTGGTTGGAGAACTCGCTGTCGCCGCCATTGCGCAGCGTGACCTTGATGCCGGTCTCCTTGGTGAAGGCTTCAGCCCATTCCTTGGCGAGGCTTTCATGCTGGGCGTTGTAGACGACAATGCCGTCGCCGTCCGCGGCCATGGCCGGGAACACGGCAACGCTGATCGTGAGCGCGGCAGCACCCGCCAGCATTGAAAGAATGGACTTCATCAAGGTCTCCTCGGTTGAGCGATCCAGTGTCACGAGCAGCTATCGATACATGATCGGCCGAGTCAACATTTTGTCAAATGAAACGGCTGCGGCATGTCGCCCGGCGTGGCTGCCACTCGAAATTACCTGGGTGGCTGCATCATCCTGACATTTGCTGCCAGAATTTTCGGGCATTTGGTTCCGGCATGCGGCGGATCGGCATCGGATTCCGGTCGCGCGATATGCTTGCTGGCAGAAGCCGCAGTTGCCGGTACAGCCCGTCGCGTTGTTTTCGCGAACAGATTGCCAAAACGGCGTTCGCGGGAATGCCAGGGGAGGGACAATATTCAGACAGGCAGAGAATTTCACATAAATTTCAAATAATTGCGCGTGTGGCGAGGGACCTGAAAACCTGATCAGGCAGAGGCGCCGGTGACGACTGATCTGTCCTAGGGCGCTTTATCCGCCAGGCAAGGGTCCAATGCGTCCAGACTGTCTGACGATGCCTGCTGCCTGTCGTCAGCAACCTGGCGATGGGCGTCGAAATTTCTTTTCGCATCGCAGTAAAAGCCGGGCCGATTTTTGCAAAAACTGCGATTTGGCTGTGTCTAAACGACCCCAAACCATGGATCGTCCCTATTTTTACCACTGTCTAATAAGAGCGATTCATGTAGAAAGCGCGCTCCGCCGATCACGGTAAATTGAAGATCGCAACGCGCGTTCCCATATCGAGTTCGCGCCGACCGGAGACGCGGCGGGGGTTCACGTTTTTGCCGGATGGACGACGATGCTGAAAATGAGGTTTCACAAGGTCGCAGCCATTGTGGTGCTTGTTGGCTTTGCGGCGTGGATGGGTACTGGTCATTTCTCGTCTGTGGGTAGCGCCGCCGCAGAACAGCCTAAAACCGAGGCCAAGCCGGAGCTGGCGGAGCAGAAAGCCTCGTTGCGTATAGTCAAGGTGGTGACACCACCGCGCAGCGAACATGCCCGGGCGATCCGCATTTCGGGTGTCACCGAAGCCGACAAGCGTGCCGTGCTGGCCACGCGTGTGGCCGGCATCATCAGCGAATTGCCGGTCAAGCAGGGCGATCGCGTCAAGATCGGCGATACCGTGCTGATGCTCGATGCCGAAGAGAAGATTTCGGCGGTCGAGAATGCCCGCCAGTTGAAGGGCCAGCGTCAGGCGGAGCTCGATGCGGCCGAACGGTTGGCCAAGACTGGAAATCTTGCCAAGCTGCAGCTCGACAGCGCCCGTTCTGCACTGGCATTGGCGACGTCGCAGCTTTCTGCCGCCGAGTCTGAACTCACCCGCAAGGAGGTGAAGGCACCGTTCGATGGTGTCATCGACCGCGTACCGGTGGAACTCGGCAGTGCCGTGCCACTGGGTGGCGAGGTGGCGACCATCCTCAGCCTCGATCCAGTGATCGCGCGCGGCGAAGTCAGCGAACGCGACCTCGGTTATCTCAAGATCGGCGACAAAGCCAATGTGCGGTTGGTCAGCGGTCAGGTCGCCGAGGGCACCGTGCGTTACATCAGCCGTGACGCTTCGGCTGCCACCCGCACCTTCCGGGTCGAGATCGCCATTCCGAATGCGGACGGTGCCATCCCGGCCGGCATGACCGCCGAAATCAGGCTGTCGGCCAAGCCGACCGATGCGGTCATGCTGCCGCGCTCGGTGGTGACCCTGGGCAAGAAGGGCGACCTGGGCATTCGAGCCGTCGGCAAGGACAACAAGGTCATGTTCTTTCCGATCGACCTCGTTGACGACATGCCGGGTGGTCTCGTGCTTGGCGGTATTCCAATGGATGCGCGCATCATCGTCGCCGGCCAGGAACTGGTAACGGAGGGCGATATCGTGCAGCCGGTCGCGGCCGATCCGCAGGAAATCAAGAAGCTGGTTGGCGACAACGCCGCCGGTGGAACGCTCTAACTCTTTGTTTTTACGCAATTCCGAACCGAAAACCGCTACACGCTTTTCCTGGAATTGCTCTAGCCGTCATATCGAATCCAACTTCGGGATCTGGCCATGGATATCGTCAAGCTTGCCATCCAGAATGCGCGGCTGACCATTTCGGTGCTGCTGTTCCTGCTCCTTGCAGGCGCCATCGCGTATATGTCCGTGCCGAAGGAAGCCGAGCCGGACGTACCGATCCCGATGATGTACGTCTCCCTGGTCTATCAGGGCATTTCGCCCGAAGACTCGGAGCGGCTGCTGCTGAGGCCGGTCGAGACCAAGCTCAAGAGCTTGAAGGGGCTTAAGGAAATGCGCTCGGCCGCCTACCAGGGCGGCGGCTATGTGCTGGTCGAATTCGACCCGTCGACCAACCTGGCTCAGGCGCTGCAGGACACGCGTTCCAAGGTGCAGGACGCCAAGGCCGACTTACCCCAGGCAGCCGAAGAACCGACCGTCAACGAAGTCAATATTTCCGAATTCCCGGTGCTGGTCGTCACCTTGTCCGGCAATGTGCCGGAGCGAGTACTGGCCAAGGCGGCGCGCGAACTGCGTGACCGCATCGAGGAGGTTCCCGGTGTGCTGGAAGGCACGCTGCAAGGCTCGCGTGACGACCTCGTCGAAGTTGTCGTCGATCCGGTCAAGCTCTCATCCTATGGACTGCAGCTCGACCAGCTGATGCAGGGCGTCGGCCAGTCCAACAGCCTGGTTGCCGCCGGCAACATCGAAGGGTCGGAAGGCAAATACGCGGTCAAGGTGCCGTCGCTGATCGAAACGCCGGAAGATGTCGCCAACCTGCCCGTGGTGGCGCGGCCGAACGCAGTGGTGCAGGCCAAGGATGTCGCTTCCATCCGTTCGACCTTCAAGGACGCCGAGACCATCACGCGCCTGGACGGCAAGCCGGCCATCGCCATCGAAGTGAAGAAACGGATCGGTGCCAACATCGTCGAGACGATCGAGGGCGCCAAGAGGGTGGCCAACGAGTTCGTCAAGATCGCGCCGGCCGGCATGGAAGTCACCTACACGCAGGACAAATCGGTCTTCGTGAAGCAGTTGCTGAACGATCTGCAGAACCATGTGCTGATTGCCGTCATCCTGGTCTTCATCGTCATCCTCTACGCACTGTCCGGTCGCGCCTCATTGCTCATTGGCCTGGCGATTCCGTCATCCTTCCTGATCGGCATCCTGCTGCTGGCGCTGATGGGCTACACGATCAACATGATCGTGCTGTTCAGCTTGATCTTGGCGGTCGGCATGCTTGTGGACGATGCCATCATCGTCACCGAATTCGCCGAAAGGCGCATGACAGAAGGTATGCCGAAGGAGGAGGCCTTCGCTCTGGCCGCCAAGCGCATGGCCGGCCCGGTCATCGCTGCCACGATGACGCGTATCGCCGCCTTCTCGCCGCTGCTGTTCTGGCCAGGTATCATCGGCGACTTCATGAAGTACCTGCCGATCACGCTGATCGTCACGCTGGCTGCGTCAATGCTCTATGCCCTGGTGTTCACGCCGACGCTTGGTGCGATCTTCGCCAAGGCAGAGGTCCACAGCGAGGAGGAGCGCAAGGACGGCGCCTATATGGCGGTCGTGCACAAGGCGGTGCAATATCCGAAGACCGTTCTGGTGATGACCGTGGTTTTGCTGGTCGGCATTCAGGTCGGTTATTCCAAATATGGTGCCGGTGTCGAGTTCTTCCCGAATGTCGAGCCGGATTATGGCCTGCTCTACGTGCACGCCCGCGGCAATCTCTCGCTTGCCGAAATGGACGCTGCGACGCGCACCGCAGAGGAGAAGCTGCTGGGTTGGCCGGGCGTCAAGTCCGTCTATACGCGCGTCGGCAAGACACGGGGTGGTGGTGCAGACGTACCCGAGGATGTCGTCGGCGTCATCCAGTATGAGTTCGTCGACTGGCGCGAGCGCAAGGCCGCCAACCACATCCTCGACGACCTGCGCAAGGCAACCGCCGGCATTCCGGGCGTCGATGTCGAAGTGCGTGTGCCCGAGGCTGGCCCGCCGACCGGCAAGCCGATCCAGGTGCGTATTTCGGCTGTTGATCCAGCCGGCATCGAAAAGGTGGCTCGCGATGTTGCCGCGCATATCGCCAAGGTGCCCAATGTCATCGACGTTACAGACGGCCTGCCGCCGCCTGGCATCGACTGGGCACTCGAGGTCAATCGCAGCAAGGCCGCGCAATACGGCGTCAACCCAACCTCGGTCGGTACGGTCGTGCAGCTCGTCACCAACGGGCTGAAACTCAGCGAATACCGCCCGGCCGGTGCCGACAAGGCCGTCGATATACGTCTGCGTCTGCCGGAAGACCGTCGCACGCTGTCGACGCTGGACGAACTGCGTGTGCAGACCAGCCAGGGCTCGGTGCCGATCGCCAACTTCGTCATCCGCAAGCCGGAACCAAGCGTCGGCACACTGAACCGCATCGATGGAGCCCGCACGGTGGTGGTTCAGGCAAACGTCGCAGCGGGAGCGCAGGTCGCGGCCGTACAGGCGGAGGTGACCAAGGCGATTGCCGATATGGGCGTTCCCGACAATTTCCGCTGGAAGCTGGCCGGCTCCAACGAAGACAGCGCGGAAGCGAGCGCCTTCCTGTCGAAGGCGTTCGGTGCCGCGATCTTCCTGATCTTCCTGGTGCTGCTGGCGCAATTCAACAAGTTCACCTCAGTCTTGCTCGTGCTGTCCTGCGTGATCATGGCGACGATCGGCGTGTTCCTTGGACTGATGATGACCGGCCAACCGTTCGGCATCGTCATGTCCGGTATCGGCGTCATCGCGCTGGCTGGCGTGGTGGTGAACAACAACATCGTGCTGATCGACACCTATGACCGGTTGCGTGAAGAAGGCTGGGACAAGACGGAAGCGGTGCTGCAGACCTGTCGCGAACGCGCCCGTCCGGTGGTGCTGACCGCCGTATCGGCGATCCTCGGCGTGCTGCCGATCGCCTTCGGTCTCGGCCTCGAGATCTTTCACCACGAGACGACGATCAACGCACCGTCGACGCAATGGTGGATTTCGCTATCGTCGGCGATCGTGTTCGGCCTGTCCTTCGCGACGCTGCTGACGCTGGTGGTGACGCCGGCCATGCTGATGGTGTTCACCCGTGCCAAGCGCAAGCCTGGCCAGCGCAGCTGGCTTGGCCGGCTGTTCCGCCGTGGCAAGGCAGCGTCGAATGACGATGCGCCGCATCTCGGTGCGGCAGGCGCGTTGCCCAAGGCCGCGGAATAGGTCTTGGCGCTGAAATGACGAAAGGCCGTCGGGGAAACCCGACGGCCTTTTTTCTTCGCTTGGTGAGAACTGCCTCAGGCGGCTTCCTTTTGCGCCGCAAGGCTGGCGACCGGAATGCCGAGATCGGTCAGTGCCTCGGCGACGGCGCGGTCGAGCGGTGTGTGCGGGATTGGTCCGATGACATCTTCCAGGCGTTCCGACACCAGCCGATGCGGTTCGAAGCGAAGGTATGACATCTGCAGCATCGCCTTCCACATCGGCATGAACGGTGCGCCGATCTTGAACACCCACCAGGGCAGCGAGGACATTGCAAGCTTTTGGCCCACGGCCCGTTCCATGGCGGCCTTCATCTGCAGGTCGGTGATGGCGTGGCCCGGGAAATGGAAGGTCTCATAGTAGCCCAGCTGATCCTGTCGGTCCGCCAGTTCGACGAAGGCAGCGGCAAGATCGGGCAGATATGCCCATTCATGCACGATATCGGTCGGGCCGGCGGCAGTGTAGACGCCCTTCTGGATTTTCGAGGCCATGCCCAGGTCGAACCATGCGCCGGTGCCGGTACCCCCGAAGAAATCGCCGGCCCGCAGCAGGATGGTACGCAGCCGTCCGGCGTCCGCTTCCTTGCGCAGCATGGTTTCCAGCGCCACGCGGATGCGGCCCTTTTCGGTGGTCGGGTTGAACGGCGTGTCCTCGGTGATGACTTCCGGCAGCGGCGAACCGTAGTTGTAGATGGTGCCGGGGAAGAGCAGGACGGCGCCATTGGCTTCGCAGGCCGCGATCACATTTTCGGCCATCGGCAGGACACTGCTCCAGTCGGAATAGACCGGGCTCAGGCCGTGGAAGATCATGTCGACGCCGGCGGTGGCGCGCACCAGCGCCTCGCGGTCAAGCGCGTTGGCGGCGATGCCGGTGGCGCCGGCGAGATCGGCCGGCAATTTGCCGCTGCGGGTGATGCCGCGGACGTGGTAGCCGGCCTGGAGGAAGGCCTTGCCGACAGCGCGGCCGAGCCGTCCGTTGGCGCCGAGGATTGCGATGCTGGTCATGTCGGATCTCCTTGTCGGTGTTGCGATGTCCCTATTTTGTCATTTCACCAACGAATGGAAATTGACTGTTTTCGGCTTTATGATATTCATTTTTGAATGAAAGAGATCGACTGGAACCTGATCAAAAGTTTCGTTGCGGTGGCCGAAACCGGCAGTCTGTCGGCTGCGGCCCGCAAGCTTTCCGCCAGCCAGCCGACGCTTGGACGCCACATATCGGAGCTTGAGCAGGCGCTCGACGTCACGCTGTTCCGGCGCGGCCGTCAGGGGCACGAACTCACCGAGGCAGGTGCGCTTCTTTATGAGAGAGGTCAGGCGGTTGCCGAACAGGCGACGGCTTTTTCACTGCTGGCATTGGGTTCTGTCGAGGCGGTCGAGGGAACGGTGCGGATTTCGGCCAGCGAGGTGGTGGCTGCCTTCGTCCTGCCCGACATCATCGCCAGGCTCGGCCTTGAGGAACCAGGCATTGAGATCGAGGTGGCAGCTTCCAACCAGGTCGAGAACCTGCTGCGCCGCGACGCCGATATTGCCATTCGCATGGTTCGGCCCATGCAGAACGAACTGGTGGCCCGCAAGGTTACCGACATTGCGCTGTGCGCCTGTGCCGCGACCAGCTATATCGAACGGCGCGGCCGACCTGAATCCGTCGCGGATATCGTCAGCCACGACATTGTCGGTTTCGACCGTGACGACGGCATCATTCGCGGTTTCGCTGCCGCGGGCATCCAGTTGGACCGCAGTGCCTTCCGTTTCAGGTGCGACAACCAGATCGTGCACTGGCAAGCGGTGCGCGCTGGCAACGGTATCGGTTTCACACAGCGGCCCCTGGTCGATCGGGATCCACATGTGGAACCGTTGCTGCCTGATCTGGAACTGCCGGCGCTACCGGTTTGGCTGGCCATGCATCGTGACGTGCGCGGCTCGCTTCGTATCCGCCGCGTCGTGGATTTCCTGCACGAAGCGCTGAAGCGCTATTCCGCTGGCTGAGCGACGAAATCGGCGGCGTGGGCGAGGTTGGACATCAGGAAGACCGCCGCCAGGAAGCCGGACAGCACCACGAACACGGCTGTAAAGCCGACATGCTCGGCGACGAAGCCGATCAGAGACGGCGCCAGCAGAATGCCTGAGTAGCCCATTGTGGTGACCACGCTCATGCCCGTGCCGGATGCCATACCGGGCTGGTTGCCGCCAGCAGAGAAGGCGATCGGCACCATGTTGGCGATGCCCAGGCCGGCAAAGGCGAAGGCGGCGATTGCCAGCCATGGCCAGGGCGACAGTGCGGCCACCAATATGCCGGAGGCCGCGATCAGTGAGCAGACGCGCAGCGTTGTTACCGCACCAAACCGGTTACGCACACCGTCGCCGGCGAAACGCATCGTGGCCATGGCACCCGAGAACAACGCGTAGGCAAGGCCGGCGGTGGCGAGGTCGGCGCCAAGCTCCTGGTTCAGGTAGAGAGCGGCCCAGTCAAGCACGGCGCCTTCCGGCACCATTGTGATGAGAGCCATCAAGCCGATCAGATAGATGCCGGGGCTCTTCGGGAACGTGAATTTGTGATGTTCCTCATGCGCCAGCTTCTTGGGATCGCTGACCAGATAGCTGGCAGCCACGGCAAGCAGCACGATGGCGATGATGGTGACGCCGACAGCATGTGCGAGATGACCGTAGTTCTGGATGACAAGTCCGCCGACACCACCACCGGCGAAGCCGCCGAGGCTCCAGAAACCGTGCGAGGAGGACATGACTGCGCGCGAAAGACGCCGTTCAACCGAGACGGCATTCGCGTTCATCGCCACATCCATGCCGCCGATCAATCCCCCGAACAGGAACAGGGCGACAGCCGCCAAGGGCAGGCTGGGTGCCAGCGCCACCAGCAGCAGGCCGAATACGGCCACGCTGGCAAAGCCGCGCACAGCAGCGCGCGAGCCGTGTTTCGACATGAGGTAACCAGACAGCGGCATGAAGACCAGCGCGCCAAGGCCGAACAGCAGGATCAGAACGCCTAGCGTGAATTTGCTGATGTCGAGCCGGGTCAGGAAAACCGGGATTTGCGGTGCCCAGCTGCCGGTCAGGAAGCCGTTGATGAAGAACATCGCCGCTACAGCCCAGCGACCGCGCGCGGCATCTTGCAGGGAGGAAACTGCGGTCATGGCGATGGCTCGAACAAGAATTGGAACGATTCAATCGTTAGATCGATTCAAAACCATCGTCAAGCAATTAGGGAGATCGAACCATCCGAAAAGGAAGACACAAGCTGCCGGAGGGGGGCGTGTCTGCCGCCGCGTGCGTCAGTGATCCTTCGGGCGATTGATCTCGAAGGCAGCCTTTTGAGCGTCCGACGCCTCGGCCTGGTGGCGCGCCTGCCATTCGCTATAAGGCATGCCGTAGACGATCTCGCGGGACTGGTCCTTGGAGAGCGGAACGCTTTCTGCTTCAGCTGCCTCGCGGTACCAGTTGGACAGGCAATTGCGACAGAAGCCGGCGAGGTTCATCAGATCGATGTTCTGCACGTCCGTGCGTTCGCGCAGGTGCTTGACCAGCCTGCGGAAGGCTGCAGCCTCGAAGTCGCGCTTCTGTTCGTCGCTCAGATCGGTCATGGCGGTATCCTCGTGTTGGCGCGTCACAATGGCCCGGTGCGCGAACCGAACATCTTCACCGTCTGTATATCGGGGCGCCGGTTGATCGCGTCAACGATGGGAGCCAGCCTTTCCGCCCAGGCGAGCGCACCCCTGGCGTCGGCGATCAGGTCCTGCCGTATCTCGATCAACGCATGGGCGAAGCCATTGACGATGGCATGGCGAAACATGGTGTCGCCGCGCAGGGCACCGTCATACGGTTCGTTGTCGCCAACCACGAGATCCTTGTCCGCAGCCAGCGCTTCGATCAGCGCGCGCGGCACGCGATCGTCGAGATCCCACAACACGCCGACATGCCAGGGCCGGGCGCGGCCCTGCATGACTGGTGTGAAGGAATGAACCGAGAAGATGAATGGCGAGCGCCCCGACTCATGGGCCACCGAGGCGACAACGGCGGCGACGGCATCATGATAAGGGCGGTAGAACCGCTCCAGCCGCCTTTCGCGCTCCTCGGCCGGCATCGGATAATTGCCCGGCACGATGGTGCCGTCATAAAGCTGGCGGATCAACGTCGGGTCGTCTTCGCCGCGGTTGGGGTCGATCAGCAGGCGTGAAAAATTGGCGAGCACTGCCGGCACGCCAAGCAACGAGGCCAACTCGCGCGTTACGGATTCAACGCCGATATCATAGGCGATGTGGCGCTCGAATTCGGCTGCCGGCAGGCCGAGCGCTTCATATTCCTCCGGCAGCTCGCGTCGCGCGTGGTCCGCCACCAGCACAATGCCGCGACTGCGATCGCCCTCGATCAGATCAAATGGCGCAAAAACTGTGGATCGGGTCATGGCACGGGGAAAATCAAGCGATGGCGTCTCGGAGCGGGATGGTAACGTGATCCCATGAAGCGGAAGCCCGCGCAATGCCGTTGTTTGGTCAAGGTTTTTGCGAAAAACTTTCATCCTCCGGCATAGCATGCGCCGGCTTGCCAATTAAATCGATTGGATTCACAGTGGGGCGCGCGTTGACATGCGCCCGGACATCTTCGAAAAGGGCGCCTGATCATGCAAGTTTCACTCAGCGAGGGGTCTCGAATGGCATCCGCCAGCCGGCAGCGTACGCGAAAGGGCCTTGCCCTCTTGCTGCCGCTGCTCGCCCTGTTCGCGACGCCTCTCGTGATGGCTTCTCCGGCCAGGGCCGATTTCCGTGTCTGCAATGCCACCCAGAATCTGGTCGGCGTCGGCATCGGCTATCGCGCCAAGACGGGCTGGATCACCGAAGGCTGGTGGCACATCGAAGGTTCGACCTGCAAGACGCTGATCGAGGGGCCGCTGTCATCGAGGTTTTATTATCTCTATGCAGAAGATGCCGAGCGCGGCGGCCGTTGGGATGGTCCGATCTCGATGTGCGTGGCCGAGAAGGAATTCAAGATTGCCGGCGTAACCGATTGCGTCGCCCGGGGCTTCCAGCGCGCCGGATTCCAGGAATACGACACAGGCGAGCAGGCGAGCTGGATGGTCCAGCTGACCGAGCAGCCCACTGCGGATGGCAGCCCGGCCGCTCCGCCAAGCAATGGTCAGAACAGTCAATGAGACGTAGCCGCAAGGTCAAGATCCTAGCCACCATCGGTCCTGCTTCCTCCGATGAAGCTATGCTGAAGAAGCTCTTCGAGGCAGGTGCGGATGTGTTCCGCATCAATATGAGCCATTCCGATCATGACCTGATGCGCACGCTTGTTGCTCGCATCCGCTCGGTAGAGGCCGCAGTCGGTCGTCCGATCGGCATCCTGGCCGATCTGCAGGGGCCGAAGCTGCGCGTCGGCAAATTCGCCAGCGGCAAGGAAGAACTGACCGTCGGCCAGACCTTCACCCTGGACGACAATCCGGAACTCGGCGATTCCACTCGTGTTCATTTGCCGCATCCCGAAATCCTGCGCTCGGTCGCCGTTGGCGACCGGCTGCTGATCGATGACGGCAAGGTTGAACTGAGGGCCGTGAAGGTCGATGGCCATTCGATCGTTGCCACCGTGGTGGTCGGCACCAGGATTTCCGACAAGAAGGGCGTGTCGCTGCCCGATACCGAACTGCCGGTCGGTGCGCTCACCGAGAAGGATCGTGCCGACCTTGACGCGGTGCTGGCCGCCGGCGTCGACTGGGTGGCGCTTTCCTTCATCCAGCGTCCCGAGGATCTCGCCGAAGCACGCAAGATCGCACGCGGCCGGGCGTTGCTGCTTTCCAAGATCGAGAAACCGCAGGCCGTGGCACGGCTGGCCGAGATCATCGAGCTGTCGGACGCGCTGATGGTGGCGCGCGGCGATCTCGGCGTCGAGTTGCCGCTGGAAGCAGTGCCGGGCATCCAGAAGCAGATCACCCGTGCGGCGCGCCGGGCCGGCAAGCCGGTGGTGGTGGCGACGCAGATGCTGGAATCGATGATCTCCGCGCCGGTGCCGACCCGCGCCGAGGTGTCGGACGTGGCGACCGCCGTGTTCGAGGGTGCCGATGCGATCATGCTGTCGGCTGAATCCGCCGCCGGTTCCTATCCGGTCGAAGCGGTGGCGACCATGAACCGCATCGCCGAACGCGTCGAACGCGATCCGACCTATGCCGGTATCATCAACGCCCAGCGTTCCGAGCCGGAGGCGACGGGCGCCGATGCCATTTCGCTGGCAGCACGCGAAATTGCCGAGACGCTGAAGCTGTCGGCGATCGTCACTTACACTGCTTCCGGTACAACGGGCCTGCGCGCCGCCCGCGAACGGCCGCAGGTGCCGATCATCGCGCTGTCGCCGATCCTTGCCACCGCCCGGCGCCTCTCCTTGCTGTGGGGCACGCATTGCGTGGTTTCGGAAGATGCAACCGATCTCGACGACATGGTCGATCGTGCCTGCCGCATCGCCGCAGAGCAGGGCTTTGGCAAGGCGGGCGACCGCATCATCATCACCGCAGGTGTGCCGCTGAGGACGCCTGGCTCCACCAACATGCTGCGGATCGCCTATCTCGGGGCAGATGGGAAGCAGTGAGGAATGAGGGAATAGGGCAGCATAAACGAGCTCTTTGTCGTGCGCAGAAGCCAGGCTAACTCGTTGCCCTGCTGCCCTTAGATCGCCTCTCCCGCCAATTCCTCCGACAGCTTCGATACCTGGTCCTGTGCGTTGCGCAGCATCGGATAGAGCTCGAGCACCTTCTGCCAGGCGTCGAGCGCGGCCTGCTTGCGTCCGGTCTCGGTCATGATCTGCGCAATGCCCGAAAGGGCACCGAAATGACGGGGTTCCAGTTCCAGCGTCTGCTCGATGTCAGCCATCGACTTGGCATAGTTCTTCATCAGGAAATGCGCGGTAGCGCGGCGGTTCCAGCCCTCGGCATATTTGGGCTGCAACGTCACCACCTGGTCGAGGAAGTCGAGCGCAACGTCGAACTTCTTGTCCTCGATCGCTTTCTGCGACCATTGCATCATCAGGTCGACCGAGGCGCTGCCAGACCTGTTCCATTCGTTCCAGATGCGGCCGGCAACGAGTTCGGCCGACTTGGGACTGCGCGCATGCTTGAGGTCGGTGAAAAGCTGGTCGATGCGCTGTTCGCGCGTCTGCGCCACCGCAGGTTTGACACCATCGTCGGCAGCGATGGCCGGCAGCGAAAAAGAGAGGGAAAGAGCCGTACAAACGGCGAATAACGTCCGCATTCCCGGATTCTATCTCCGGGATGCCGGACGTTCAAACTGAATCTGAGTTCAGCATCATCATCATGCGGCGCTCATCAATACGCGCCACAGCAGGATCAGCCCTGACGCGCCTTGTAACGCGGAGCGGTCTTGTTGATGATGTAGATACGGCCCTTGCGACGAACCAGCTGGTTGTCACGATGACGCGCCTTGAGCGCCTTGAGCGAATTCTTGATCTTCATGGTCTTGCCCGTCGGTATTTGTATCTCTTCGTATGACCTTGCCCGAAAAGCCTTTCCGGGATCATACTCTGCCCGGTTTCGGGCTTAACTTGAAAGGCGCGCCCGAAGACGCGCCCTGTTGGGATCGGCTCATACCGGTGTGCCCGGTGCATGTCAACCTCGCAGGCGACTTGATCACGCTTTCAGCCGGCAAATGGGCGGATGCGGGTGAAGTGCCCCATCTTGCGTCCGGGTCGGGCCTCGGCCTTGCCGTAGAGATGCAGCATCAGGTCCGGTTCTGCGAGCAATGCCGGCACCTGGTCTATGTCGTGGCCAATCAGGTTCTGCATGACGCAATCCGAGTGCCGGCCGGCATCGCCGAGCGGCAAACCGGCGACAGCGCGGATATGCTGTTCGAACTGCGAAACCGTGCAGGCTGCCTCCGTCCAGTGACCTGAATTGTGCACGCGCGGCGCCATCTCGTTGGCGAGCAGGCTGCCGTCGGAAAGCACGAAGAACTCGATGCCGATGACGCCGACATAGTCGAGCGCGGTGATGATCGCCATTGCGGCCTGCTTGGCCGCATCCGCCGTGGCAATCGAAATTCCCGAAGGCACCGTCGAGGTGTGGAGAATGCCTTCGCGATGCACGTTGCGGGCCGGATCGTAGACAGCGAGGGCACCATCGGTGCCACGTGCCGCGATGATGGAGATTTCGTAGTCGAAGGCGACCAATGCTTCCAGGATCAAGGGGACATCGCCCATCGCCTTGTAGGTGCCCGCAATGTCCTTGCCGCCGCGCAGCACGCGCTGACCCTTGCCGTCGTAACCGAGGCGCCGTGTCTTGAGCACGCCGTTGTTGCCAAAGGCTTCGAGCGCGGCAGCAAGATCGGTATCATTGTCGACGGCGCTGAAAGCAGCGGTGGCAACGCCGATATCATTGAGGAATTGCTTTTCGATCACGCGATCCTGGGCCACCTGTAGCGCCCGTGCCGAAGGCCTTACGGGTCGTGTCGCCGAGAGCCTCTCGGCAGCTGCAACCGGAACATTCTCGAACTCGTAAGTCACGACCGTGCAGGCAGTTGCAAGCTCGGCAAGGGCCGCCGCGTCGTCATAGGCCGCTGTGATCTGCCGGTTCGCAACCTGGGCAGCCGGGCAGTCCGGCTGCGGTTCCAGAATGACCGTCTGATAGCCGAGTTTGGCGGCGGCCATTGCCAGCATGCGGCCAAGCTGGCCACCGCCGATAATGCCGATGATCGAGCCTGCGGGAAGAGTTGCGGTCACGGCTGGTCTACCGGCTCCACGGCGACCCTGGCGGTCTGGCCGGCGCGCCAGCCATCAAGCCGTTCGGCCAAAGCCTTGTCGTTGAGGGCAAGCACGGCCGCGGCCAGCAGCGCGGCGTTCGCCGCGCCGGCCTTGCCGATGGCCAGCGTGCCAACGGGGATGCCAGCTGGCATCTGCACGATGGAGAGCAGGGAATCCTGACCCGATAGCGCTTTTGATTCCACCGGTACGCCAAACACCGGCAGCGAGGTCATCGCGGCGGTCATCCCAGGCAGATGTGCCGCGCCACCGGCGCCGGCGATGATCACCTTGTAACCGGCGGCCTTGGCGCCCTTGGCGAATTCATAGAGTCTATCCGGGGTGCGATGGGCCGAGACGATCAGCGCCTTGTGCGGGATCTCCAGCACCTCCAGCAATTCCGCGGCGTGGCGCATGGTTGCCCAGTCGGACTGGCTACCCATGATGATGGCGACATCGGCTTTATGCTCGGCCAAGTTGCTCTCCCCGGAGGCAAAGTGGCGAGGTAGCGGAATTTGCCTTGTGGGGCAAGGATTGCGGTGGTGTGCAGCGTACTAAGTGTGCCTTCTTGTGATCGATAACTCATCCTCGAACATAACAAGGGTACTCCTTGCGCTGTCGGACGCTGCGTTGGGGGTCGATCTCGACGAGGCGCAGGGGATTGGCAGCATCGGTTGTGGCCAGGAGCTCGCCGTCCGGCGCGAAGGCAAAGCCGCTACCGCCAAACAGGATGCCATCGTGCGCGCGGCCGCTTCGGTTGGAGCTCACGACATAGCTGCCTGAAACGATCGCGGCCATCTTGCCCGCGGTCAGCCAGTTCCCGGTGGCCGTGCCCGTTGCGCGCGGGATTGCGATAAGTGTCGCTTCCTGGTGGCCGTAACCGCGCGCATGTTCATTGAACATCGCATCCGTGCACAGCATCACCCCGACACTGAGACCGGCAGCCGTCGCTGCGATGAAGCCGTTCCCCCCTGCAACGTACCAGCTCGCCTCGTACCAGCCGGGCTGCTGTGGAAAATAGTGTTTGCGATGGATCGGGCGTGCGATGCCGTTTTCGATGACAATCGCCTCGTTGGCGAGGCGGCCCGCCGCAGGCACCGGCACCGAGGAGAGGATGGCTGGAATTCCGAGCGCCGCGAGCGCGTCTATTCCCCTGGCGTGAGCGTCGATGCTGTTTTGAGCGAGAGCGGGGTCGAAGGTCGGCTGGCTTGCAATCCAGCTCCCGAACGGCAGTTCGTTGGTGATCAGAAAATCCGGCCGCGCGTCGTTGATCTGATCAGCAATCCGGTCCCACGCCTGGTTTCCTGTTTCGAGGTCTTCCGGCCATTCCACGAAACCAACGCGCATCTTGCCCTCACAAGGCCGGATCAGGATCGGCGAGACCTCCCGGCGTGACCAGGGTCGCTCAGGCGATGATGTCGGGAATGATGCGGTCTTCGAGGGCACTCAGCCGGTCCTTGAGCGCCAGCTTCTTCTTCTTCATGCGTTGCACCTGCAGAGGATCGCAACCCGTGGCGATCATCGCATTGATGGCCGCGTCGAAATCGGCATGTTCCTGCTTCAAGCGTGCAAACTCGAGACGAATCTCGGCCTGTTCCTGTTCCGACATATCCACCGTTCTGCTGGCTCCGGCGCCCATGCGCGCCTGATGGGCGGGGTCCGCCAGCCTTCGCCAGCGGCGCGCACGCATTATCACATTTCACGACGCGGTGGAATGCTACCACATGCCATTCGACAAGGCGAAGCAATGGTGGCACACTGTCATTTGGCCGTCACGCGGGCGCCCGCGGTGGACGTCGTGCGTCGGTCGCTGGCAAGGAATATGAAAGGGAGAACCATTCATGTCTCTAGCGTCCCATCTTGAAGAGCTTCAGCGGAAACACAGCGACATCGAACGTGAAATCGATGACGCGCTGTTGCATCCGTCGGTGGACGATCTCGAAATCGTATGCCTCAAGCGACGCAAGCTGGCCATTAAGGACGAAATGGAAAAACTGAGGGGCAGACCCTCGACTCACTAAATCAGTCCCCAATCGGCGCAAATGCTCCCGGCGGCGTATAGCCGCCGGCCAGGGACCTTTTAAGTATTCTCGCCAGGCATTGCTTGGAGAGATACGTGGTTTCACCCTGATCTTTCTCGTTCGCTGCCGCGTTGTGAGTGGCGGAATCTGTCTCTGCTCGTCGATTTGACGGGCCGCGATCCAGCTTGCCATTGACAAGGCTGTGTTGCTCCTCCACCTCATGCCCGGACGCATTTCTCATGAGGCGACCGGCATGACCGGGTATTTTTCCTCTCCATTTCCGCGCCGGCAGTCGGTCGGCGTCGACGTCGGCGGCGTGATCGTCGGCGGTTCCGCGCCTGTCGTCGTGCAGTCGATGACCAATACCGACACGGCTGACATCGATCAGACGGTCGCCCAGGTTGCGGCACTTCATCGCGCCGGTTCGGAGATCGTGCGCATCACCGTCGACCGCGACGAAAGTGCCGCTGCGGTGCCAAAGATCCGCGAACGGCTGGAGCGGCTGGGCGTCAACGTGCCGCTCGTCGGCGATTTCCACTACATCGGCCACAAACTGCTGGCCGATCATCCAGCCTGTGCCGAGGCCCTGGCAAAATACCGCATCAACCCTGGCAACGTCGGCTTCAAGGACAAGAAGGACAAGCAGTTTGCCGAGATCGTAGAAACGGCGATCCGCTACGACAAGCCTGTTCGCATTGGCGTCAACTGGGGGTCTCTCGACCAGGAACTTTTGACCCGGCTGATGGACGAGAATCAGGAAAGAGGCTCGCCGCTGACGGCGAACCAGGTCATGCGCGAGGCGATCGTGCAGTCGGCCATCCTGTCGGCCGAGCTTGCCGAGGAAATCGGGCTTGGCCGCGAGAAGATCATCCTGTCGGCCAAAGTCAGCGGCGTGCAGGATCTGATTGCCGTGTACACCATGCTTGCGACCCGTTCCGATCATGCACTGCATCTCGGGCTTACCGAGGCCGGCATGGGATCGAAGGGCATCGTCGCTTCATCGGCGGCTATGGGCATCCTTCTGCAGCAGGGCATCGGCGACACGATCCGCATTTCGCTGACGCCGGAGCCCGGTGGCGATCGCACCCGCGAGGTTCAGGTGTCGCAGGAACTTCTGCAGACCATGGGATTCCGTCAGTTTGTGCCAATCGTGGCCGCGTGTCCCGGCTGCGGTCGTACCACGTCGACCGTTTTCCAGGAACTTGCGCAGTCGATCCAGGAGGACCTGCGCAAGAACATGCCGGTCTGGCGCGAGAAGTATCCCGGCGTCGAGGAACTGAAGGTCGCGGTGATGGGCTGCATCGTCAACGGTCCCGGTGAATCCAAACATGCCGATATCGGTATTTCGCTGCCGGGCACCGGCGAGACACCAAGCGCGCCAGTGTTCGTCGACGGACGCAAGGCAGCAACCTTGCGTGGCCCCAACATCGCCGCCGATTTCGAGAAAATGGTCGCTGACTACATCGAACAACGGTTCGGCAGGCGCGGCCAGGCGGCGGCAGAATAGCATCGATGCGGCGTGCTGCCGGGCTTGCCTTCCTTGTTCTGCTCGCGCTGCCGGCGGTGTCGCCGGCAAAGGCTGATCCACCTCATACGCATTCGGCCCAGAAACGCCTGATCGGGCGCGTCTGTGACTTGATCGAGGTGCATGCAACCGAACAGGGGCTGCCGAAGGATTTCTTCGCACGGTTGATCTGGAAGGAAAGCCGATTCGATCCAAACGCGGTCAGCCCCGTGGGCGCCGAAGGCATCGCCCAATTCATGCCGGGCACCGCAAAGATGCGCGGTCTTGCCAATTCCTTCGACATCGAGCAGGCGATACCGGCTTCTGCAAGATATCTGTCGGAGTTAAAGTCCGGCTTCGGCAATCTGGGACTGGCCGCAGCGGCCTACAACGCTGGTGAAAACCGGGTGGCGCGATGGCTGGGTTCCGGCGGATTCCTCCCGCTTGAAACAGAAGAATATGTGCTCGACGTCATGGGCGAGCCGGCCGACAAGTTTTCCGACAAAGCCTATGCGGGGGTGGTGTTGCCCCTTGACGCAAGGCAGCAGAATTTTTCGATCGCCTGCCGACGGTTGCCGGTGAGCAAGGCGACGACGGTCCCGATGGCCGCGGTGCATGTGAAACCCTGGGGCGTGCAGGTGGCAGGCAATTTCCGACGTTCCGCTGCCGTGCGACAATGGCAACGGGTCCAGGCGCGGTTTCCAGCCGTGCTTGCCAACATCGAACCCGTCGTCAGTCGCGTGCGGACCCCGATGGGGCGACGGGGCGTCTACGCCGTGCGCATCGGCGCCGACGACCGCAAGGCGGCCAACGCGATCTGCGACCAGCTGCACAGCGTCGGCGGCGCGTGTGTGGTAATCAGGAACAGATAGCAGTCCGCGAGCCACCCAACGCTGCGAGGTCGAGATGACTGCCAGGATCGTGCTTCTCAACGGCGTAGGCAGTGCGGGCAAGACCTCGATCGCCAAAGCGCTCCAGACGCTGACACGCACACCGTTTCTGCACGTTCAGATGGATACGTTTCTGGAGATGATGCCGGAGACACTGCACGCCCATCCGGACGGAGTTTCTACGATGCGGGCAATATCGACGGCAAACCGGCTGTGGCCGTCGATGTTGGGCCTGTTGGTGCGCGTGTTCTTCGCGGCATGCGGCACGCCTTGGCGGCGATGGCCGCTGAAGGCAACGATATGATCGTCGACGATGTTTTGTTCGCGGACGGGATGCAGGAATATCGGAAACTGCTGTCCCGCTTTGATCTGCGCTGCGTTGGTATCCTGGCGCCGTTGGAGGTCCTCGAACGACGAGAGGCGGAAAGAGGCGACCGCATCATCGGATTGGCGCGCTGGCAGTTCGATCATGTGCATCAAGGGGTAAACTACGATCTGAAAATCGACAGTAGCGTATCTTCGCCTATGGAGTGCGCCGCGCAGATTCGGATGGCATTCAACATGTGAGTTGCGAATGACCGTTGACCTTCTCTACGCCGATCCGGCGCTCGTCGATTTCTATGACCTGGTCAACACTGGCGATACCGAACTCAGACGCTGCCTGGCGTTGGCCGGTGATGTGCAATCGGTGCTCGATCTTGGCTGTGGCACCGGCCAATTGGCTACCGCCTTTATCGACCGCCGTACCGTGGTCGGTGTTGACCCGGCGGGAGCGATGCTCGACGTGGCGCGGCGGAGACCGGGCGGGGAAAGGGTGGAATGGATCGAGGCCGATGCCCGCACGGTCAGGCTTGGACGCAAGTTCGATCTGATCGTGTTGACCGGTCATGCCTTCCAGATCTTTCTGACCCGGGAGGATCGGCTGGCTGTGCTCGCGACGATTTCAGCGCATCTTGCACCAGATGGTCATTTTCTTTTCGACAGCCGCAATCCGACGGTGGAGGCATGGCGCGAATGGACCCCCGAGCGATCTGAGGAAGAGGTCCGCCACCCACGCTTCGGTATGGTCAAAGGATGGTACGATGCCCGCATCGGGCTGGATGGCATCGTCACGTACCGGACCTGGTATGAGGTCACTGCAACCGGCCAGACGCTGACGGCGGAATCGAAGATCGCTTTTCCGTCGAAGGAAGAAATTGCCGCTGGCATCGAAGCTGCGGGTCTTGTTACCGAAAGCTGGTTCGGTGACTGGGAGGGCTGCGCATGGACGCCGGCCTCGCGAGAGATCATCCCGTTCGGTCGACTTCGCTAGAGAAAATCGGTGCGTCCTTCGAGGCTCGCCCGTCCCCGGACATACCATCTTTCCAAGGTTCTGCGGGCGAGCACCTCAGGATGAGGGCCGTTGTACCCGGGCTCTTCATGCTGAAACGCCGGAGAATAGAGCGAGTTCGCGCCAACGGCCCTCATCCTGAGGTGCTCGCGAGGCGAGCCTCGAAGGACGCACCGGGTGACGCGTCCAGCTCAGGCGGTCTTGGCCACGGTTTCGCTGAGCCATGTGCCGATCTTGGCGCCGAGCCGATCCGGCGAGACCGGCTTGGCCAGGTAGTCATCCATGCCGGCTTCGATGCACTTGTCACGATCGCCCTTCAACGCATGCGCGGTGACGCCAATGATCGGCGTACGGGTGCCGTTGGCCGCTTCGATCTGGCGGATGGCACGCGTCGCTTCGTAGCCATTCAGTTCCGGCATCGAAACATCCATCAGGATGAGCTTGGGATTCAGCGTCTTGTACATCTCCACAGCGGTGCGACCGTTGGCGGCGATGCGATAGTTCAAGCCCAACCCATTCAGGATCTGCCCGAAGACCATCTGGTTCACCTCATTGTCCTCGGCGATCAGGATATCGAGCGGACGGGCAGGATTGACGATGGCCTCCGGCTTGAGCGCGGGAGCAGGCGTGCCACGAATGACCGTGAAAGCCGGCTGTGCTGGTGCCGTGGCGTGCACCGGCTCGCGCACGAAATGCGCTTTGCCGGCCTGGTTGCGAGCCTTCTGTATGACGGAAATGACGTTCCCAAGCAGCACAGCCGAACGCGAAGGCTTGGTGAGGTGCGCAGCGATGCCGAAGTCGAGGATGAGCTTGGCGAAGTCGATCTGATCGACCGAGGTCAGCAGGATGACGGGGATAGAGGACAGCCGGGTGTCTGCGGCGATCGCCTTGGCAACGTCGGCGCCGTTCATGCCGGGCATCTGGTAGTCGAGGATGACACAATCCACCGATGCGCCCAGCTGATGGGCACGATCGAGGAACGCAAGGCCGACCGCGCCACTTTCCGCCGCCGCACAATCGAAACTCCAGCTGCGCAACTGCTCCAGCAGGATCTCGCGGTTGACCGGATTGTCATCGATGACCAGGACGCGCGCGCCGGTGACGTCGACAGGCACGATGTCTTCATTGCCGGTCGCCTGGTGAGCCGGAAGCGGCACTGCGAACCAGAACACGGAGCCGCGGCCGATTTCGCTCTCGACACCGATCTGGCCGCCCATCAGATCAACCAGGCGGGCGGCGATGGCCAAGCCCAGGCCCGTACCTTCGTGGCGCCGGGTCGAAGAAGAATCCACCTGGGCGAATTTCTCGAATACGTTCTGCAGCTTGTCGGCGGGGATGCCGATGCCGGTATCCTCGACGCGCACCTTCATCTGAACGTGACCGTCCAAGACCTCGCCGGAAACGTCGACCAGAACATGGCCCTTCTCGGTGAACTTCACCGCATTGCCGAGCAGGTTGGTGATGATCTGGCGGAAGCGACCGACGTCGCCGACGACATGATGCGGCAGGCGAGGGTCGACGCGCACGATGAGTTCCAGGTTCTTCTCGGCGACACGCGCTGAAACCAGCGTAGCGACATCTTCGACCGCCTCGGCGAGGCGGAAGGGTGCCGGGTCCAGCGTCAACTGGCCGGCATTGATCTTCGAGAAGTCGAGAATGTCGTTGATGATGGTGAGCAGCGCGTTGCCGGACTTCACGATGACATCTGTGAAGGTTTTCTGGCGCGGATTGAGCTCGGTCTTGGCGAGCAGTTCGGCCATGCCGAGTACGCCATTCATCGGCGTGCGGATTTCGTGGCTCATATTGGCCAGGAATTCCGATTTGGCGCGGTCAGCAGCCTCGGCTTTGAACAGTGATTCCGCCGTCTCTGCGAAAGCGCGACGGATCGCCTTTTCCATCGGGCGGAAAATCCAGACGGCAACGGCGAGCAGCGCGGCGCAGAGCGACAGGCTCACCCACAGCAGAAGCCGGTCGCTGCGTGCTTCCGCCATACGGCGTTCGACGTCCATCGCAGTCCTGGCGCGCGCCAGCATGGGCTGTGCGAACAGGTCATTCTGATTGCGGATTTCACGATAGTTCCAGTCCGTGGCGCGAGTCGCGGCGATCATCAGGTCGAAATTGCGCAGGATATCGCGCGCCGACCACAGGAGGTAACCGTTGACGGAAGCCGCGTTCAATTCGTCCTGGGTTGGCTTGGAAAGCTTCGGTGTGATGGCCGCGAGCTCGGCATTGAGCGATTCCATGCCTGCCTTGAGGCGTTGCGCATGGTCCTTGGCGGATTTGGCGAGCTCAAGACGCGTGGCCGGGCTCCAGGTGCTGACTGCGGTCTCGGCGAAGCCGGTGGCGTTGTTGAGATCGCGGGCGAAGGTCACGATATGACCACTCAACGCGTCGATTTCGGCGCGATAGGAACCGGCGCGGTTCAGCGCGAAGATGGTGGCGGTTACGGCAACCGCCAGTATCAACAGGCCGGAAAGATAGCGAATCCGGATCGACCGGATGAAGGACGAATACTCAGGCATGCGTAACCCCAACCCATACGCATTTTAACGGCCGGGATTACGCTCTATTACCATTAAGATTTCGTTCCGGGCTGAGCGCTTTCAGTTGTTGCGGTTTGCGATGAACGCTGCGGCCGCCTTCAGCATCGAAGCCTGCCCACCAAAAGGCTCAAGCAACGCATGGGCCTGCTCGACAAGTCCCTTCAGCTGTTTGCGTGCCCAGGCCTCGCCATACAAGGCAACCAGTGTACCCTTTCCTGCGGCGGCATCCTTGCCGGTTGCCTTGCCCATTGTTCCGGCATCGGCGGTCAAGTCGAGCAGATCGTCGGCAAGCTGAAAGGCGAGGCCGATCGCTGAGCCGAATTCAGCCAGTCGTTCGTGGTCGGTTTTGGAAGCCCCGGTCAGGATCGCGCCCGCCTCGCAGGCGAAGCGGATGAGGGCGCCTGTTTTCATGGCCTGCAGGCGGATGATGCCAGCTTCGTCCGGGGTGGACTTCTCGGCCTCGATATCGAGCATCTGGCCGCCGACCATGCCACCGGTTCCGGCAGCGCGCGCCAGCGCCAGCACCAGAGCAGCGCGGCGATCGGCGGGCAGGCCAAGCGCTTCGTCTGCCAAAGTATCGAAGGCAAGCGTCAACAGGGCATCGCCGGCCAGGATCGCGGTGGCGTCGTCGAAAGCCTTGTGAACAGTCGGTTGACCGCGGCGCAGGTCGTCATTGTCCATGGCTGGCAGGTCATCGTGGATAAGCGAATAGCAGTGGATGCATTCGAGTGCAGTGGCCACCGTCAGCGCCGGTGCTTCGTCATGGCCGGGCGCGAGCAGTGCCGCACTTTCCAATACGAGAAAGGGGCGCAGGCGTTTGCCGCCATTCAGGACACCATGGCGCATTGCGGCGATCAGGCGCTGCGGGCGAACGATCTCTCCGGACAGTGGCTTGCTGTCGAGCAGCGTGCGCAGGCGTGCCTCGACCTGTTCGGCGCGCACAAGCAGGGCTGCCTCGAAAGGAATATCGGTGTCCATTGCCATGGCGGCGAGCGGTAGCCGACAGTCAGACGTTGCGCAAGAAGCCAAGCGCCTTTATGCGGGAGAGAGCTGTGACAGGATTGGGCGGGTGGCAGAGCCGATCATCGATCACGAGACCGAAGGGTTGGACATGGCGTCGCGACCGAGGGGCAGACGCGGTGATTACCAGCGCTGGCTTCGGCGAGCGTTGCGTATTGCCATCGTGCTGGCCATTATTCCGGCCATCCTGACTTTCCTCTACATGCCTTCCTTTGTGCATCCGGTCTCGACGCTGATGCTGAAGGATCTCGTCACCTTCTCCGGTTACGACCGCCGCTGGGTGTCGATCGACGATGTGGCGCCAGTGCTGGCAAATTCCGTGATCATGTCGGAGGACGGCCAGTTCTGTTTCCACAGGGGTGTCGACCTCGGTGAACTCAAAGGCGTTGTCGACGATGCCATGGCAGGTGAGATGACGCGGGGTGCCTCCACCATCACCATGCAAACGGTCAAGAACCTGTTTTTATGGTCGCGGCCGCTGGGTACCGTGCGCAAGGTGATCGAACTGCCGCTCGCGGTCTATTTCGACGCGCTGATGTCGAAGCGGCGTATCATGGAAATCTATCTCAACATCGCAGAGTGGGGCCCTGGCATCTACGGTATCGAGGCGGCTGCGCGTTATCATTTCGGCGTTTCCGCCAAGAATCTGTCGCGTCGGCAGGCTGCCCTGCTGGCGGTCGCCTTGCCCAACCCGATCACGCGCGATCCCGGCAAGCCGGGGCCTGGGCTGAGACGGCTCGCCTCGCTGATCGAGCGGCGGGCGTCACGCTCGGGCGCATATGTCGGGTGTCTCGATTGAGGCGATTTTCGAAGAATTATCGCACCGGTTTGGACCAAGGTCTCTCTTGGTGGACGGTTGGCGTCAGGCAGGTAGATGCGATGGTTCTTCGAAATCACCTGAGCCGGTTCAAAAAAAGTCGCGGCAACACTGGCCAAAAGGCGATCAGCCGTGTATAGGCACGCCACTTTCTTCTAGAACTCGGCTGTACGCGGCCCTTTCACGAGGGCGTTGCGGGCCATTGACCGATCGAATGGAGCATATCCATGGCTGTGCCGAAACGAAAAACCTCCCCGTCCAAGCGCGGCATGCGCCGTTCTGCTGACGCCCTGAAGACCCCGACCTATGTCGAGGACAAGAATTCCGGCGAAATGCGCCGCCCGCACCACGTTGACCTGAAGACCGGCATGTATCGCGGCCGCCAGGTCCTGGAGCCGAAGGAAAGCTAAGCAGTTCTCCTTTACGGGACGAATAAAAAGACCGGCCGCTGGCCGGTCTTTTTATGTTTGTGCGGCAGCCTAAGTTGTTCAGCCCGCGTCCGCTGTGAGGCCGGCCGTTTCGATGCCGGCGATAGCGGCAGTCTCGTCATTGTCGGAGGTGTCGCCCGAGATGCCGACGGCGCCGATCACCGTGGCCGCGGCATCGCGGATCAGAACTCCACCGACCACCGGCAGGATCTTGCCGCCTGACAGATCGGAAACGCCTGCCGTCAAATGCGGTCGTTCCCTGGCGATGGCCTCGACGCGACGACCGCCCATGCCGACCGCGAGTGCCGCATAGGCTTTGCCTGAGGACATCTGCGGACGCAGGAACGAGGCGCCATCCTGGCGCTGGAAGGCGACGAGATGGCCGCCTGCGTCGAGGACGGACACGCCGAGCGGTTTCAACCCCAGGGCTGTTGCCTTGGCGAAGGCGCCGGCGATGATCTGGTTGGCCTTGTCGATCGGAAAACTGGTCATGAGATAGGCTCCCTCGGTCAACGGAATGCTCGGCAAGACGATCGCCGATCCTGTTGATCTTCCGGTCCGAGGATTTCGCGGGCAAGCCGCCATCCGCTTGAAACTGCTTCGCGCCGCTTCGGTGTCCTGCAGTTGAACAGTCGGGCTCAGGACGCTTTGCGTGCCTGCGCGTCGACGACGGCCTGATAAGCCGCCCGCAGCCTGGCGCGCACCGTGGTTTCGGCAGGTTTCGGTGCGCCAATGCCGAGATGTTCGAACCGCAGCTCGTCCATGAAATCCTGCCACAGCGACGGGCCGCCTTCCTCGAGAAGCTTGGCACGGATGGACAATTCTTCCGTGACCGGTAGCCAGACCCGGCCCCAGGCACCGAGCTGCGCCATGATCGGCACCAGGGCGATCGACATTTCGGTCAGGCTGTAGATCGCCTTCTGCTTATGGCTCGGGTCGTCGGCCTTGGTCAGCATGCCGAGTTCGACCAGCCGCTTCAGCCGATCGGCGAGGATGTTGGAGGCGATGCCTTCCATCGAATGATTCAGCAATTCGCGGAAATGCCGCCTGCCGCCGAAGATCATGTCACGCAGGATGATCAGGCTCCAGCGGTCACCGAAAACCTCCAGCGAAAGATTGATAGGGCAGCCGGAACGGCGATCGAGTGTCATGGCAACATACCTCAGAAAAACCAGTTGCATTATAGGATCGGTTTTATTATGGTTCAACTACTTGCAAAATGCAATCAGTTGGAGGATGCCATGCAGTCAGAGATTGCCCGTCCGGGCGGGGCACGGATCGCAACGCAAACGTTTGGCGAGGCAAGCAATCCGTCGGTGCTTCTGATCATGGGGGCCATGGCCTCGATGCTGTGGTGGCCCGACGAATTCTGCCGGGCTCTCGCGGAAAGGGGGCTGCATGTGGTGCGTTACGACAACCGCGACACCGGGCTCTCGACCAAATACGAGCCAGGCAAGCCTGGTTACACTTCCGCCGATATGGTGGACGATGCCCTCGCTGTGCTCGACGGCCATGCCATCGTCAGGGCGCATGTCGTCGGCATGTCGATGGGCGGCATGCTCGCGCAGATGCTGGCGTTGCAGTATCCGGCGCGCGTTGCATCCCTTTCCGTAATCAGCACCTCACCCATAGGCGTCGATACATCGATGCTTCCCGGGATGACATCCGCCTACCAGACGCACTCGGTAAAGGGTGCCGATGTCGACTGGTCGAACAGGGCCCAGGTGATAGGGTTCATGATCGAGGACAGCCGCATGCTGGCAAGTACGGCTCATCCATTCGACGCAACACGGCTACGCGACTTCGTCAGTCACGACTACGATCGGGCCGGAGGCCTGGCGAGCGCGTCCAATCATTTCATGGTGATGGATGGTGTCGCGAGCGAGAGTATCCGCGATCTTTCGGTGCCGCTTCTGGTCATACACGGTACCACGGACCCGATCTTTCCGGTCGAACACGGTCGGGCTCTTGCCGCAGCCGTGCCGGGTTCCCTGCTGGTCGAGGTGACCGGTGGCGGGCATGAACTGCATCGCAACGACTGGCCGATCATGATCGATGCCGTCGCGGCACATGTACGAGCAGGCTAGAAGCCAGAAGAAAAAAACTTGCGAGAACTGCGGCTGGATGATTCCCGGCCGCAAACTTCTTGGATTGCCTTATATTAGCTAGTCTTCACTCTTCCCAGAACTGGTCGAGCCATAGGTTCAGTCTGAAGAACCCGCCGTTGGAAACGGCGTAGACGCGCCTCGTGCCCTCGGGCCTCGCGCTGACCAGGCCTGCCTCGAGCAAAACCTTGAGATGCTGGGAAACCGCAGGCCTGGAAACAGGCAGGCCCGAGGCCAATTCGTTGACTGTTTTGGGACCTCGTCTCAATTCTTCCAGAAGATAACGCCGGTTCGGATCAGCAATGGCGACGAAAGCATCGGAAAGCATCATGCCCCATTTGTGAGGCAAGTTGCAGTAAATCTCAACAGGAAACGTTTAGGTTGTTTCAGGTTTCGTGCGGGGGTCCAATCGCACCGCTTCCGGCGTCACCGCACGTTCCGCCGGCTGGGTCTTGAAGGCTTCACGCGCCTCGACCGGAACCGGAGCGCGACGACTGATGCGCAGTGCCGTATAGCCGGCAAGTGCGACGTGCGCGAAGGCCGTTGCCAGGAACAGTCCTTCCGGTCGGACCCAGTCCATCAGGGCCGCCGCAAGCAGTGGCCCGATCATCGTGCCGAAGCCGTACAGCAGCAGCAAACCGCCGGAGACCTTGACGAATTCCTCCGGAGAAGCGTGGTCGTTGGCGTGGGCGACGGCGATCGAATAGAGCGTGTAGGCGAAGGCGCCGTAGGCGGCGGCGAAGGCGATTACCAACGTCCCGTCGCGGAATTGAAACAGGAACATGATGAGGGCGCAAAGCGTCGCACCGACGGCGGCTGCCGCCAGCACATAGCGACGGTCAGTGCGGTCCGAAATACGTCCCGCGGGAATCTGCATGGCGGCACCCGCAACCACGACAAGGCTCATCATCAACGCGATCTGCGCTGTCGAAATGCCGATCCGCGCGCCATAGACAGCGCCAAGCGTACCCCAGGCGCCGTTGGCGACGCCGATGAGTACGCAGGCCACCGCTGACACAGGCGAGTTGGAATAGAGGCCCTTCAGGTCGAGCTTCACATCCTGCAGCGGCTTGGGGTGCGAGGCGCTGGAGACAGCGGTCGGTATCAGTGAAAGGCAGAAGAAGATGCCGGTGATCATGAACAGCGAGGCGGATTTCACGTCGCCGCCGGCCACGATCATCTGCCCGCCCATGATCGAGGCATAGGTTACCATCATGTAGAGGCCAAAGACGGTGCCGCGGTTTTCGTTGGTGGCCTTTTCGTTCAGCCAGCTTTCGATGACCATGAAGGCACCGGCCATGGTGAAACCGGTGAAGGCTCGCAGTGCGATCCAGGTATATTCGTCGATCAGAAGACCGGTGAGCAACGCGATGATGGCGCCAACAGAAGCGAAGGTGCTGAAGGCGCGCACATGGCCGGCGCGCCGCACCAGGCGCGGCGCGAAGAAACAGCCGGCAACGAACCCGCCCGCCCAGGCCGTGCCCATCAGGCCGAGCGATGTGGTCGAAAAACCTTCCACCTGGCCGCGCAGCGGCAGCAGCAGGCCGTGCAAGCCCGAAGCGGCAAGCAGGAATGCCGTGCCGCGAAGCAGGGAGAGGATCGGTCGGTAGGCTGCGAACATCAGGTCGGTCCAGTGCGCGAATCAGGCAGAGCCAGTGGAGACGATGTTTTCAGGCATTTCGGCGGCATGTTGCCGCCGTTGCGACGATCAGCGGCGAAACAGCGCCTCGGCGGCGGACTTCGTCGCGCCTTTCTGCAAGAGTTCTGCTTCCAGACGTGTGATCTCGGCGCGTAAAAGGTCGATGCGCTCGGTCAGTTCGCCGACCGAAAGCAGGGCCAGATCCTGCCCGACCTCATGCCTGGGGGCCTTCTTTACGGGTTCGTCGTCGAAGATCGCCATCGTCGCTCCTTCGTTCTTTTTAGCGGTTTGCCTGACCCGCCTATCCGCATACATAGGAAAAGCATACATGGGGCAGGGGGCAAAATCATCCCGCCGCACGAGCGGAGCAGATTGGTAGGGAACATGGTGAACGGACAGAAAATCCCGGCGAAGATGACAGCGGTGGCGATATCGACCCCTGGCGGCCCAATGGTGCTCAAGCCGGAGAAGCGCGATGTGCCGACGCCTGAGGCTGGTGAGATCCTGATCCGCGTCCATGCTGCCGGCGTCAATCGGCCGGACGTGATGCAGCGCAAGGGCGCCTATCCGCCGCCGCCAGGGGCTTCCGATCTGCCAGGGCTGGAAGTGGCCGGCGAAGTTGCAGCACTGGGCGAAGGTGCCGCGCGCTGGCGTATCGGCGACCAGGTCTGTGCGTTGACGCCTGGCGGTGGCTACGCCGAATATGTCAGGGTACACGCTTCCAATGCGCTGCCTTTGCCGGCGGGCTTCACCTACACGGAAGCCGCTGCCGTGCCGGAAACCTATTTCACGGTCTGGCACAATGTGTTCGAACGCGGCGCACTGAAAGCCGGTGAGACATTGCTCATTCATGGTGGCTCATCCGGCATCGGCACCACCGCCATCCAGCTTGCCTCCGCACTGGGCTGTTATGTGATCGCAACTGCGGGTAGTGCCGAAAAATGTGAAGCCTGCCTCAAACTCGGCGCCGATCGTGCGGTGAACTACCGTGAGGAGGATTACGTCAAGGCGGTCAAGGACGCGACAGGTGGCAAAGGCGCCGACGTCATCCTCGACATGGTCGGCGGCGACTACATCGGACGCAACTACGACGCGGCGGCTGTCGAAGGCCGCATCGTGCAGATCGCCACGCAGATCGGCGCGGTCGCCTCGGCCGACTTTTCCAAGCTGATGGTCAAGCGGCTCGTCCACACCGGCTCGACGCTCAGGCCGCGCACCATCGAATTCAAAGGTGCTGTTGCTGCAGCGCTGGAAACGCAGGTCTGGCCTTTGCTGGCCTCCCGGCGTGTGGCGCCGGTGATGGACATGATCTTCCCGCTCAAGGAAGCCTGGCGTGCGCATGAGCGCATGGAAGAGGGCGACAACATCGGCAAGATCGTGCTCGACGTCGGGTAGTGCCAAGACAAGGCCGGCGGTCTCGGTAACGCCAGAATGCCTATGCAGCCCGCGGCACGACGCGGTAAGCACAGCGGCGGGCGCCAGCCAGGATATGGTCCAGTCGTTCGATATCGGCATCCGGGCCGATGATGTCCTGGAAGACGGCGAGTTCCGAACGGCAGAAGTTCTGGCAGGCGAGGGCGGCTGCGCAGATCGGGCAATGATTCTCGATCAGCATGAATGCGCCGTCTTCCTCGCGCCATTCGGCCATGTAGCCTTCACGCGAGCGGATTTCGGCGAGTTTCGACACACGCTCCTTGAGACTGGCGATGCCATCCATCTCGCGTCGATAGCTCGCCAGCGTCTCGCTTTCGCGGGCCTCGATCAGTTTTTCGAGGCCGCCAGGTCCGAATGTGCTTTGTACCGCGCGCAGCAGTTGCACCGTCAATTCGGCATGTGCGTCAGGGAAACGGGCATTGCCGGCCTCGGTCAGCTGCCACACTTGAACCGGCCTGCCGACGCCGCGCGTCTCAGCATGTGCTTCGACAAGACCATCGGCTGCCAGCTTGGCAAGCTGCTGGCGCGCGTTTTCTCCAGTCGTGCCCAGGGCAGCGCCGAAATCCGACGCTGTCTGCGGTCCGCGAGTCTTCAGCAATGTCAGCAGGCGGTCAGCTGCAGAACGTGGGGTTCGGGATTTTTCCAAGTCATCGCTTGACATATTCGGGATGTGCTCAATATTTACCCAAGTCTTATCTTTGAAAATAGTTAATGACGACGGCCCGCGCAAGCTTGCATCGTCTGAGGATTCTCCCATGTCCCAAGAACAGGAAACAGGCTGGGGTGCTTTGCTCTCCGGCTCGAATGCCGTCGCCTCCCTGGCACTTGCCGGCGGCGTCGCGCTTCACGCCATCAATGTCTATGTCGCCACCACCATCTTGCCTTCGGTGGTCAAGGATATCGGCGGCATCGACTACTATGCCTGGAACACGACAATCTTCGTCGCCACGTCCATCCTGGGTTCTGCCCTTTCAGCCAAACTGCTCGGCGTTGCGGGACCGCGCGGCGCCTATCTGGTGGCCGCCCTCGTCTTTGCCGCCGGCACGCTGTTGTGTGGTTTTGCGCCGTCCATGCCAGCGTTGCTCGCCGGTCGGGCGGTGCAGGGGTTCGGTGGCGGATTCCTGTTCGCGCTTTCCTACGCCATGATCCGCATCGTCTTCCCTGAGGCGCTGTGGCCGCGTGCCATGGGGCTGATATCGGGTATGTGGGGCGTAGCCACCCTGGTCGGCCCGGCGATCGGCGGTATCTTCGCCGAATACGGCGTCTGGCGGGCCGCCTTCTGGTCGCTGGCGCCGATCGCCATCCTGTTTGCCATCCTGGCGGTCGTCGTTCTGCCAGCGCAAAGTCCCGACAGGAATGAACGCACGACGGTGCCGATCCTGCAGCTGGCGCTGCTGCTCGGTGCGGTGCTCGCGGTGTCGGCAGGTAGCGTTTCCCCCGATCCTGTCTACAATCTCTATGGGCTAGGCGGAGCCATCGTGCTGATCGCGTTGTTGATCGCTGTCGAAAGCCGTGCCCGCAACCGGCTGCTTCCGCGCGGTTCGTTCCGGCCTTCGACTGCGCTTGGCGCGCTTTTCGCCACCATGGCATTGCTTGGCGTCACGGTGACCGGTTCGGAGATCTTCATCCCGCTGTTCCTGCAGGTGCTCTACGAACAGACGCCGTTGATTGCCGGCTATCTTGCCGCCATCATGTCGGCCGGCTGGACACTGGGCTCGATCTGGAGCTCGGGCGCCGAGGGCAAGGGCATAGACCGCGCCATCTTCGCTGCGCCTCTGTTCAGCTTCGTCGGCATGGCGGCACTCGCCGTGCTCTTTCCGCTCGGCAGCGGGCACGACTGGCTGTTGCTGGCGCCGATCTGCGTGGCCTTCGCGGCCATTGGCCTGGGTGTCGGTATCGCCTGGCCACACATCCTGACGCGCATCTTCAAGGCCGCACCCGAGGACGAACAGGACATAACGTCGGCTTCCATCTCCACCGTCACCCTGTTTGCAACGGCGTTCGGTGCGGCGCTGGCCGGCATGGTCGCCAACCTGGGCGGCCTGCTCGACCCCGGCGGCGTAGCTGGTACGGCCAGCGCGTCGCGCTGGCTGTTCGGTCTGTTCGCACTGGCGCCGCTGACCTGCTTCATCACCGTCCGCCAGGTGGCGCGCACATGCCCTGTGAAGAGCGATCAAACGGCAATCGTGGTGGAACCGGGGGCGGCCTGAACTGGTCACGACTGAACTGGTTAACGCCCGGGCTGGCAACGGCTCGGGCGTTTTCCTTTTGGTAATGTTGCAATGCAGCAAAGCATTGCTGCCATGCAAAAGCGTCTGTTTAACAAATGAGCAGGAATGCCTATTTGAACGCCATACAGATGATTGTGAAACTTAGGAGGGACAGATGAACCTGATCCGCAGCTACAAGAATTGGCGTCGTTACACCCAGACCGTTCGCGAACTGAGCCGTCTCAACAACCGCGAACTGGACGATCTCGGCATCAGCCGCTCTGACATTGAAAAGGTCGCTCGCGCGGCTATCTAAGCAGAGCCGACGCCTGGCGCGATTTATCTGCGCCGCCGGTTCCGAGCCCGCTGGACCCTGTCCGGCGGGTTTTGTTTTGAGGCAAGCCTTTGGCTTCCACTCCAGAAAAAATGGCCACGGCATCGCTGCCGTGGCCATTTTTTGCTCGGGCGGGAGGTCACCCGGGGCAGGGAGCTCACGCGGTCGCCATTTCACGGAAACGGCGACCGCTCCATCTTTGGTTTGCTGCAATTCCGGACGGCAACCGGCAAGCACTTTCCTGGAACTGCTCAGTTCGTCTTGACGCTGTTGCCAAGATTCAGGAACAGGGTCTCGCCGGAGGAGTCGTCGACACCGTCATTGTCGGTCACGACATAGGCATTGCCCTGCCTGTCGATGGTGAAGCCTTCGACCTTGTCGACGACGTAACCGTTGGTGGCCGACTTCAGATCGGGCAGCAGGTCACGCACCAGGGTCTTTTCGACCACCGGCAGTTCACCGCCGAGTTTCGCCGGCTTGAAGCCGTCGAGCGCCACGCTGTAGATGCGCTTCACCCTGGCTTCCGAACCGATCAGGTTGTCACGCTCGATGACATAGAGCTTGCCATCATGGGCTGTGATCTCCGACAGGCCCATCCAGCCCTTTTCGCCCTTCTCCAGCGGATAGCGCACGGCAGACCATTCCTTGGCCTTCGGCTTGTAGGCAAGCAGCTTCACCTGGCCCTTCGGATCATCCTTCCACTCGCGCTGCACGGCTGCGACCAGTGTGAGGTCGTCGCCTTCGCCGATGGTGGTGATGCCCTCGAGGCCGAAGCGGGTTTCGTTCGGCAGCAGTTCCGCCGGGAAGGCGATCTCCTGCTTGATCTCGCCCTTTTCGTCGACACGGTAGATGGCGTGCGGCACCAGCTTCTCGCTGTTGCCTTCCGAGGCCAGCCAGAATCCACCCTTGCCATCCGGCGTGATGCCCTCGAGGTCGAGCTTCTGAGCCGGGTTACCGTTGCGTGTGACGACGATCTTGGCGGTGATCTTCGCTGGCGCCTGGGTGGCGTCGATCGTGTAGATCGCCGGCTGGTTGCCGTAAACGGAGTCCGAAACCGCGTAGAGCTTGCCAGCCGTTTCCGGGTCTGCGGCAAGACCTGACAGCGCGCCCCAACCGAGTGGCACGCCCTTGTCGGTCAGGCCGGCACTGATCATCGGATAGGCGGGCTTGCCCTCGGCGCGTTCGAAAACCATGACATGCGAGCGGGCGAGGCCGTCTTCGCCGAGGTCGGTTTCATTGGCCGTGACGAAGAGGTTGCGCGCCGGGATGGCAAGCAGGCCTTCCGGGCCGATGCCGGAAGGCAGGGCCTGCAGGAATTTCGGCTCGGCGCCGGTGTCCTGATATACGCCGACCAGCGATGCGCGCTCGGCGCCGACGAACAGCAGCTTGCTGTCGCCATAGGTGCCGACTTCGACGCCTTCCGGTTCGATGCCCTTCTTGTTGCGATGCTCTGGATAGTGGCCGAGATTGGCCGCTTCGTATTCGAAGCTCGTGCCGGATTCGTAGAGCACCTCGCCCTTCTTCGAGAAGATGGTGAAGCCACGCGAGCCGCCCTTCCAGTCGCCTTCGTTGGCGGTGACGAGACGATCGTTGTCGAGCCATTTCACCGCGTCGGGTTCACGCTTCTGGTTCTCGAGCTTGCCGGAGAAGTTGAAGGCGCCATCCTTCTTGGTGTCGACGTTATCGAGCGTGACTGCACCGGCCGAGAAATGCGAGACGACCTTGGCGGTTTTAGCATCGACGATGACGATGTGGTTGTTTTCCTGCAGCGTCAGCGCGATCTCGCCAGCCTCGTTGAAGGCGACAAATTCCGGCTCGGCGTCTTCCGGTGCGATTTCGGAAAGACCAGTGACTTCCACGGTCTTGATGCCGGCGCAATCCGGTACGCCGGCAGCGACCGGCACGATCTTGAGGTTGCCCGACGGCAGCTGCGGCAGCGCGCCTTCGTTGATTTCCTCGTCGCGTTCATTCTCGATGGCGACGGCCAGGAATTTGCCATCCTTGCTCAGCGCCACGGAATCGGGCTGGCCGCCGAGGTCGCAGCTCGCTTCGATCTTCTTCGAGGCGATGTCGATGACCGTCAGGTTGCCGGAAGGCTCGGCCTTGCTCTTGGACGTGTTCACGCCAGCCAGAACCTTGCCACCGGCGACGGTGACCGAGGTAGGCTCGCCGTCGACCTTGACGAGGCCACCAGCCTTCGGCGCTTTAGGATCGGTGATGTCGATGAAGCCGACCGCGCCATAGGGGCTGTCAGAGTAGACCAGTGTGTTGCCGTCTTCGCTGGTCGAGATGATTTCGGCCGAGGTCTTCGCTTTCTTGTCGGCATCGGCGGGCAGGTTATCGGCAACGGCAAAAGTGGCAATGCGGTTGAAGACCTGGTCGGCATGGGCCGGCAAAGCGGCCGAAGCGGCAAGCGCTGCTGTCAAGGCCAGAAGGGTGGAGGAACGGGGCATGGTTGATCTCTCGGAGCGTGGGAACCATCCTCCCATGAGCGAGCCACATTTCACCGGCATGACGGAAACATGAAGCTTCGATGACAACCCGGGTCGATGGCAGGTTGCCATCAGTCGGGGTTTTGCAGAGGATCCGTAAAAACGTTGCGATAAGATCCGTTAACCGCTATATACGGCGCGATTTCCCTTACTGGTGGCCTCAAACCACCGCCCGCGCGGGAACGCGGGCGAACGAGAAGGATTTTGTAAAATGGCCAACACGCTCCTGATGCCCAAGGCGACCGCAGTCTGGCTGGTCGACAATACCGCGCTTTCGTTCGACCAGATTGCGCAGTTCTGCTCGCTGCACCCGCTCGAGGTGAAGGCGATCGCCGATGGCGAATCCGCGCAGGGCATCAAGGGCATGGACCCGATCATGACCGGCCAGCTTTCGCGTGAAGAGATCGCCCGCGGCGAGAAGGACTCCATGCATCGCCTCAAGCTGTCGGACCCCAAGGTCCGGGTGCCGGAATCCAAGCGCAAGGGCCCGCGCTACACGCCGCTGTCCAAGCGTCAGGACCGCCCGAATGCCATTTTGTGGCTGGTGCGCAACCATCCGGAACTGAAGGATGCGCAGATTTCGCGTCTCGTCGGTACCACCAAGTCGACCATCGAGCAGATCCGTGAACGCAAGCACTGGAATTCGGCCAATCTGGCGCCGATGGATCCGGTGACGCTCGGTCTGTGCTCGCAGATCGATCTCGACCTCGAAGTGCAGCGCGCCTCGCGCGGCCGCGAGCAGGTTCAGCCGGTCGGTGACACCTTGCTGCCGGCAGCGCTCACCGAGCGCCTGGTGCCCGAGATGGACAAGCCGAAGGCAGAGGACGAGGAACTCGACGCCAATGCCGTCTTCGCCAAGCTCTCGGCGCTGAAGGGCAAGACCGAAGACGAGGAAGAGGAATAGGCGCTTCCCTGGCAGAGCGCTGTCAGGGGCTGTTTCTCGCTGCGTAGCCGTCCATGAACGCCAACACCGCGGCGGCTACACTCTGTTCTATCTCAGATTCGCTCGGCGCCGGCTGGATGTTCCAGATCGTGCGCCTGAGTATCCACCCGGCGCACATTTCGAGAAACTGCTCGATGGCGACCGCCGGATCGGCGCGCCGCAGCACGCCGGAATCCATCGCGTTGTCGAACATGCTGGCGGCCATGCGATACCCCGGCGTGATGGCGTCATCGAAAGCCCGTCCAATGTCCGGAAAACGCAGTGCCTCGGCTGCCGCCAGCCGCTGCAAGGCTATGTAGTCCGGTGACGTGATCCGCTTTACCGTTGCGACGCCGAACCATGCCAGCCAGGCGCGGAATTCCGAGGGCTCGACACTGGTGTCGTAGACACCGCCACCCGCCTCGACCACGCTATCCACGACTGCCAGCAGCAACTGTTCCTTCGATTGAAAGTGATTGTAGAGCGTCGTCTTGGACCCTCCGACCGCGGACGCGATCTGCGACATCGACGTGCCGGCATAGCCGGCCTGAAAAAACAACTGCCGGGCGATCGTGACGATCTCCGAACGCTTGCGAGCCACACTTGAGGAAAGAACGCTTTCCTTTGCCATCGAATGCTCCGCGCATTAGCTCTTGACTGGACCGTACCGTACGGTTTAATACCGTACGGTACGGTCCATTTTATAGCGCTGGATGTTTGGATTGTCGAGGCCAGAGACAGCTGGTTTTCGGCTGCGCGTTGCTGCGTCCGCGCCGGAACCGTAGTTGGCCCTGCAAGGAGAAGATCAATGCGAATTGAACCCTACCTTTACTTCAACGGCCGTTGTGAAGAAGCGGTCGAATTCTATCGCCGGTCGGTCGGCGCGACACTGAATGTCCTGACGCGTTTTAAGGATGTTCCCGGTTCGCAGGCGCCGGCTGGTGCCGAGAACAAGGTCCTGCACGCCGACTTCAAGATCGGCGATAACACTATTCTTGCTTCGGACGGAGAGTGCGACGGTAAACCCAATTTTCAGGGCTTTTCACTCGCCCTCACAGTGGGAGGAGATGCTGACGCAGACAAATTGTTCGAAGCGTTTTGCGATGGCGGCCGGATACAGGTGCCCCTGACGGCGACACCCTTTGCGTCACGCTTCGGCATGGTGGCCGATCGCTTCGGTGTGTTGTGGACGATCGTTGCCTACGAACAAGCCGCCAACGTCTGACGCAGGCTTTATTCAAGAACCACGCGGTCTGCTTACCGATAACACATCGGACCAAAAGTCATTTCGGCTTTTGGTCCGATGCCTTGGATCTACAGCAGACCACGAGGGCTACGCCCCTCTTGCGGTGGGACCCATGCCATACGCTTCGCTGCGCTCTACCGCGCGGTAGAAATCGGCCAGCTGCTTGCCGCGTTCCGGTTTGAAGATGCGGCCGGCAATATCAAGTGAGGCGATGCGGTCAATGCGGAAAGCGCGGAAGTCATCGCGCATCTCGCACCAGGCAACCAGCGTCCAGACCTTTCCCCAGAACCACAAACCCAGCGGGCGCACATCGCGTGCCGTGCTGCGTCCGGCCTCATCATTGTAGTCGATGGTCAGTACCTGCCGCTTCTCGATCGAACGCTCGATCAGGTCGATCGCCTCGCGGGCGGCATCACTTACTACCCACATCGGTGTGTGGATTTCGGTGCGGGCAATGCGGTCCTTCTCCGTGTCGGGCAGGACGGCGCCGATCTTGACCAATGCTTCGTCGGCAGCGCGTGCCATGGTTGCACCACCAAATGCGCGCACCATGCGGGCACCTGCAACCAGCGCCACGATCTCGTCACGGGTGAACATCAACGGCGGAAGGTCGAACCCCTCTCGCATCATATAACCCACGCCAGCCTCTCCATCGATCGGCACGCCGGTCGACTGCAAATCAGCGATGTCGCGATAGATGGTGCGCTCGGACACTTCGAGCCACGTGCCCAATTTCTGCGCGGTGACAAGACGGCCACCCCGCAAGTGCTGGACGATCTGGAAAAGCCTGTCGGCACGTCGCATCGTCTTGATCCCCTACGGTTCCAATCCCTCACGGCTGCGCTGCTTGGCGACGAATTCAGCACCGAACGACAATCGCTTCGTCGTCGGTGTCTTCGAGCTCAGCACCCGCCAGAAGGGGGTAATATCGGCGAGCGCGGCACCGCGCTCGAGGTCTTCCGCAGCGGCTTCCGACACCGTGCGCAAATGATAGCCGATGGTGACCGGACACGTGACCTCGGCGCCATGTTCGATCGCCAATGCCGTCCGTAATGCCCTGACATCCATCTCAACGCCTTGCGGAATCGAGCGGATGAAGTCGTCGACCTGCCTTGGGGTCGGCACGAGCATCGACTGGCCTTCGATCACGTCACTCATCGTGCGTGGCGTTGGTTTGATGCCGTTGATGCCGGGCGTGTTCAGCCTGTCCGTCCAGCTCTTGACCATCGTCCTATCCATTCGAACGAAGAACATTCGTTCCATTCTGTCAGTATGGCATTGTGCTCCTGACAGCATATTGTCAGGAGCTTGCACCGTACTCCCGCGCGAACAGTGTGCGCATCTCGGTCAACTCGGATTGTTTGTCAGGATACAGCGCGCCAATGAATTCCTTGGCAAAGGTGCCTGGTGCCGATCCGGGTGCCGATATGATCGTCCGGTCAGCCACCGCATGCGGCACGTCGTTGTATCGCTCCGCGCCTGCATAGGTCGGCAGGTGTTCCAGGATCCAGTCGCGACCGTTGCTGGTGTGGGCATGACCCTTGAACAGGCCGGCACGCGCGAGCGCCAGAGTTCCGGCGCAGATGCCACCGACAACGCCACCGCGCGCGGCAACCGCATTGACCAGGCCGGAAACGTCCGGTGCGCCATCGCCGGTCCAGACATCGGATCCGATGACGGCAACGGCATCGAGGTCGGTATTCTCCGCGCTGTCGATCGATCGCTGCGGAGTCAGCCGAAAACCGCTCGTCGAGGTGACCGGCTCGCTACCCGGGCTCAGGGATATGGCTTCAGCGCCAAACCATTCGACGGCGGAAGCCGCCAAAAGGCCGTATTCCCAATCGGCGAAGCGATTGATGAAAACAAAGCCGATCTTCTTGCTATCCGGCATGATGTCCCTCCCAGTCCGCCCGCCTGCGCCCACAGCGCTCCGCGACCGCTCAAATGGCTGGCGCGCGCTTTCCTGGAATGCGTTCCAATTGGATCATGCGCGGCGGCCGTGGTTCCTTACTTGGGTGTGACAATCTGTCAATCCAAGGGTTTGCTAAAAAAAGACGCTCAGAACAATTCCAGGAAAAGTGCGTGGCGGTTCGCCGCCCGGAATTGCGTCGAAACAGAGAGTCCGTGCGTTTTCGCGGTTTCGTGAAAACGGAGACGCCCTAGTCCTCGCGGCGGCGCAGGCCGCTATACATATCCGGCCAGCCGATGTCCGAGCGGATGTCGGCCGACAGGCTGTTCAGCAGCCGCTCGGTACGGATCTCGTTGCGGATCGTGCGGATCTTGCCGACATAACGATGCAGCGAATCGATGATGGCGAAACGGTTCATGACAGCCTCCTTCATTTGATGGAGGCATCATCGCATACCCCTCCTGACAGCAGTCTGTCAGGAGTGCCGAAGACTGTTCAGGCACCTATTCCGCGCGCATTCAGAGCCTGTGCGATTTCGTCCAGAATGGCAGGATCGTCGATGGTCGCCGGCATTTTCCACTCTTCTCTGTCAGCTATCTTCTGCATCGTACCACGCAGAATCTTGCCGGAACGCGTCTTGGGCAATCGCTTGATCGTGACTACCGTCTTGAAGGCGGCGACGGGACCAATACGGTCGCGTACCAAAGCTACGGCTTCCTTCTCGACCGCACCGTCCTCGCGTGCGACCCCGGCATTGAGAACGACCAGCCCAAGCGGCACCTGTCCCTTCATCGCATCGGCGATGCCGATGACAGCGCATTCGGCGACGTCGGGATGTTCTGCCAGCACCTCCTCCATCGCACCCGTCGACAGGCGGTGGCCGGCGACGTTGATGATGTCGTCGGTGCGGGCCATGACGAAGAGATAACCGTCCTCGTCGATCATGCCGGCGTCGGCGGTCTTGTAGTGGCCGGGGAACTCATCGAGATAGGACTGACGGAAGCGTTTGTCCGCCTTCCAAAGCGTCGGCAGACAACCCGGTGGCAGCGGCAGCTTCAACACGACATTGCCGAGTGTGCCTGTCGCCAGTTCGTGGCCGGCGTCGTCGAGCACCCGGATGTCGTAGCCGGGCATTGGCACGCCAGGCGAGCCGTACTTCACCGGCAGCGTACCCAGGCCCACCGGGTTCTGCGTGATCGGCGCGCCCGTCTCGGTCTGCCACCAATGGTCGATCACAGGCACTTTCAGATTGCGTTCTGCCCATTTGATGGTCTCGGGATCGGCGCGCTCTCCCGCCAGGAAAAGCGTACGGAATTTCGAAAGGTCATAGTCCGGTACGAGCAGCCCCTGCGGATCCTGACCCTTGATGGCGCGGAATGCGGTCGGGGCGGTGAAGAGCGCCGCAACACCATGATCGGCAATGATGCGCCAGAAGGTACCGGCATCAGGTGTGCCGACCGGCTTGCCTTCGAACATCACTGTCGTGCAGCCGGCAAGCAGCGGCGCGTACACGATATAGGAATGACCAACCACCCACCCGACATCGGAGGCTGCCCAGAAGACCTCGCCCGGCTTGACGCCGAATTCGTTTTCCATGGTCCACCGCAGCATGACCATATGGCCGCCATTGTCACGCACCACGCCCTTGGGCTGGCCGGTGGTGCCGGACGTGTAAAGCACATAGAGCGGGTCGGTCGCAGCGATGCGAACACAGTCGACCCAGGCACCGGCGGCGCGTTCGCGCGCTACCTGGTCGGCAAGATCAAAGTCGCGACCGGGGACAAGCTCGCAGCGCAGTTCCTCGCGCTGAAGCACAAAACAGGCGTCCGGCTTGTGGCGAGCCAGTTCAATGGCGCCGTCGAGTAGCGGTTTGTAGGGGACCACGCGGCCGGGTTCGATGCCGCAGGACGCAGAAACGATGACTTTCGGTGTCGCGTCGTCGATGCGGGTTGCGAGTTCGCGTGCGGCAAAGCCGCCGAAAACCACGGAATGGATGGCACCAAGACGAGCGCAGGCGAGCATGGCGATCGCCGCCTCAGGTACCATCGGCATGTAGATGATGACACGATCACCCTTGCGCACCCCTTGGTTCCATAGCGCCGAAGCAGTGGCCACGACCTCGCGCATCAACTCGGCATAGGTATAGCGCATGACCTTGCCGCTATAGGCGCTGTCATGGATCAGTGCGAGTTGGTCGGCACGGCCACCAGTGACATGACGGTCGACGGCGTTGTAGCAGGTGTTGCAGACGGCGCCGGTGAACCAGCGTCCATAGACGTCCTCGCGCGGATCGAAGACGCGGTCCCAGCGACGATACCAGTCGATTGCCTGGGCCGCTTCAGCCCAGAAAGCATCCGGGTCGCGTTTCCAGGCGGCATAGACCTCAGTGTAGCGTGACGCCATCCGCTCCTCCCTTGTTCTTGTCGCGAATCTAACGCTTGCCTGCCAGGCACGTCTATCTGACTCGCGCATCGGCCCGAAAATCGGAATCGATTTTCGGAAAGCACGATGCGCAGCTTGAAAGTGTTGGAGCGTCCTTTGCGCGCCCGAACGGACGCGCGGCGTTCAAATGGTGGTGATGTGGCCTTTGACAGCCGGCTCCGGCCCTGCTCAAAAAGCGACCATGTCGAAGCTGCTCGCGCTCATCATCATCGCCATGATGGCCATCCAGGTCATCAAGCCGCTCGGCCTGCCGGGATTGAAGCGTCGGCGCGACTGTTGGAAACTTGCGGTAGGCGCTCTCGCGGCCATCTCGGTGACAGCCCTGCTCAGTCACCAGTGGTAAGCACGGGCGTCGTCAGACGGCCCCATCATCTTCAAGCACAAAGCGCTGCAGATGCTCGGCCCAGGCACGATAGCCGGCTGCGGATGCGTGAAAGCCGTCGCTGGCGAAACCGGCCTGCGGGTTGGTGATCGGCAGCCTTGAAGCCGGTACCGCACCGCGCTCGTAGCACAGTCGCGTGCCCATGCGGTTCATTTCCTCGGCTCGGATTTCCAGGATCCTGCCGAGCAGCGACGGCATCGCCGGCGCGCGCGTGAATTCCAGCACCGGCGACCAGACCACCCGCGCTTCCGGCCACTTTGCGCGCAAGGCGTAGAGCAGCCCGCCGAATTCCTTCTTGAAGCGCGGCACCGAGTGGAAATTCTTGGTGTCGTTGGTGCCGATGCAAAGCACGATGTGGGTCCAGGCGTCTGCCGACAGGTTGGGCAGGACGTGATCGCGGATCTGACCCGACGTGGCCGAGTTGAAGCCGGCGGCACGCCAGCGCACGGCCTGGCCGGTCTGTTCCGAGATCAGTGTCGCCAGTTGCGCAGCAAGGCCATCCTCGGAACGGCCGATGCCGACGGAGGCGGCAGAAGAATCGCCCAACACAAGCAACGAAAGTGGTGGTTTCCTGCCGGTTATCTCATGCATGACCGGGCCCGACGCCGGCAACATGCGCGTGGTACGGCGACGCACGCCAATACCCTGCCAGACATAGACGGGCAGGGCGAACCAGGTAAGCAGGGCGGCAATGCGGGACATGGCAAACTCGATGCTAGAGCAATTCCAGGAAAAGTGCGTAGCGGTTTTCCGTCCCGGAATTGCGTAAAACAAAGAGTTAAAGCGTTTCCGCGTTTCCGTGAAAAACGGAAGCGCTCTAGGACACGCAAAGCCTTAGCGCAGGACAGGCGACAGATGAATAGGGCCCCAGCGCGTCGCCTGTTACCGCTGCGTCAGGGCACTGGCGGAAAATCGATTACCTGCGCGCGTCTGGATCGACGGCACTCTAGTGGCAGCAGTTTCCGTCGGCCATTTCGGCGTCCCCATACTCGTCGTGCAGGCGCACCCAATCGATCATACCGTAGTAGGGGCCATTTTCATGGCGGCCCTTCGGGGTCATGTCGAGATAGTCGTAGGTGGTGATCAGTGGTTCGCCGCCGCGTGCTCGTGACACGAAGGTGAGGAAGATGTTGCCGGCATCGTCCTTGAAGAAGACGCTGATACCCGGCAGGTCGCGAATGGTGATTGGGCGGGTCTCGAAATTGTAGATGGCCTCGCCGGCGGCGATCTGCCTGTCGGTATAGGACACCTGCATGTCGAAGTTGAAGTCGCTGGCGTAGGACGACACCATGTCGAAGTGCCAGCCCATGCGTTTCCTGAACGGCAGCAGTTCGGCCAGCGGGGCTCGTGCCACAACAACAAGGGACACATCGTGGTGACGCAGATGCTGGTTAGCGCCATCAATGTGGTCGCACAGGAACGAACAGCCTTCGCAATAGCGGTTGTCGCCCGGTCCCAGCATGAAATGATAGACGATCAACTGGCTGTTGTTGCCGAACATGTCGGCGAGGTTTCTCGGCCCGGCCTCAGTCTCGAAGACGTAGTCCTTTCGTATCTTCAGCCAGGGCAGTTCGCGCCGCTCCGCTGCGATCCTGTCGCGCAGACGCGTCAATTCCTTCTCGCGTTTCAGATGTTCCTTGTGGGCACGAAACCATTCGTCATGCGGGACGATCTTGCGCTTGGACATGGATTACTCCTTTCCCCATCGCCCAAGGACGTATGGGGACTGTCCATTTCGACATCCGCGATGAAATATTTTCTGTCCGCCTGGAACCACAAAAAAACCCGGGCGTGAGGCCCGGGTTTCGATAACGGTCTATCTGTATATCAGGCAGCCTTCTTTGCACGGGACGCTTCGAAGATGCTGTCGATCGCCGAGCCCAGCGCGGCGTTGAACTCGCTGTCGCTCTGGCTTGCCGACAGACCTTCGGTCAAGGCACGCGAGAAGCTGGCGATGATGCCGTCATTCTGCTTCAGCTTGGCGTTGGCATCGTCGCGTGAATAGCCGCCTGACAGGGCAACCACGCGCATGACGCGAGGATCGTCGACCAGCGGCTTGTAGAGGTTCGGTTTGGTCGGGAGCGTCAGTTTCAGCATGACCTGCTTGCCGGCTGGCACTTGGTCGAGATGTTTGCGGATTTCCGCAAGCAGGATGTCCTCGGCTTCCGCTTTGTCCGCGATCGAGATCGTGACTTCCGGCTCGATGATCGGCACGAGGCCATGTGACAGGACCTGCTTGCCGATTTCGAACTGCTGGTCAACGACGGCGGCAATGCCCTTCGGGTTCGCAGCGTCGATCACCGACCGTTCCTTGGTGCCGAAGATTCCCTTGGCGACGGCACGCTTCAACAGAGCGTCGAGGGTCGGCATCGGCTTCATCAGCTTGACGCCATCCTGAGCCTCGGCCAGACCCTGGTCGATCTTCAGGAAGGGCACGACATGGCGCTTCTCCCAGAGGTACTGCGCGGTCGGCGTACCATCGATGTCGCGATCCATTGTCTGCTCGAACAGGATCGCACCCATGACCTTGTCACCGGTGAAGGCGGGCGACTTGATGATGCGTGCGCGCATCTGATGGACGAGGTCGAACATTTCGGCGTCGTTCGACCAGGCGCTTTCATCGACGCCGTACAGCTTGAGCGCTTTTGGCGTGGAACCACCCGACTGATCGAGCGCTGCAATGAAGCCGTCTTTGTGTGCGGCCTGCGCAGCCATGTCCTTGTTCATCTCACCACTCATCTATTGCCTCCTGATTGTCTGCCCGGGCGAATATCAGAAGAGTTTTTGCGATGGAATGCCAGCAAAAACCTTGAATCGATTGAAAGATATCACTTGCGATGTGGAAGTGTTTCAGCTGGCAGGAGAAGATGAACGCAGACGTTAGAGCGTTTCCGTTTTTCACGGAAACGCGAAAACGCTCTAACTCTTTGTTATTACGCAATTCCAGGCGCAAAACCGCTGCGCACCTTTTCTGGAATTGCTCTAGGCTTTGAGAACCTCGACACCCGGCAACGGCTTGCCTTCCATCCATTCCAGGAAGGCACCACCGGCGGTCGAGACATAAGTGAAGTCATCGGCCACACCGGCATGGTTGAGCGCAGCGACCGTATCGCCGCCGCCAGCCACCGAGACCAGCTTGCCGGCCTTTGTGCGGGCAGCCGCATGCCTGGCGGCCGAAACTGTCGCCTTGTCGAAGGGCTCGATCTCGAAGGCACCGAGCGGGCCGTTCCACACCAGCGTGGCGGCGCGGTCGATCCACTGATTGACGGCCTCGACAGTCTTTTCACCGACATCCAGGATCATGGCGTCTGCAGGCACGTTGTCGATGGCGACGGTCTCGTTGGCCGCGCCCGTCTTGAATTCCCGCGCGACAACACCGTCCACCGGCAGGATGATGGCGCAACCGGCGGTTGCCGCCTCGATCATGATCTGCTTGGCCGTGCTGGCAAGATCGTGCTCGCACAGCGACTTGCCGACGTTGGTGCCGCGGGCGGCGAGGAAGGTGTTGGCCATGCCGCCGCCAATGACGAGAGCATCTACCTTCTTCACAAGGTTCATGAGCAGGTCGATCTTGGTCGAGACCTTGGCGCCACCGACAATGGCGATGACCGGCTTGACCGGTGCGCCGAGGCCCTTTTCCAGGGCTTCCAGTTCCGCCTGCATGGTGCGGCCGGCATAAGCCGGTAGTGCCCGGGCAAGACCTTCGGTCGAACAATGCGCGCGATGCGCAGCAGAGAACGCGTCGTTGACGAAAATGTCGCCGAGCGCAGCAAACTGGTCGGTCAGCGTTGGGTCGTTCTTTTCCTCGCCCTTGTAGAAGCGGGTGTTTTCAAGGAGCAGCACGTCGCCATTGTTCAATTCAGCCACCGCCTGTTCGGCCTTTTCGCCAACGCAGTCGGCGGCAAAGGCGACCGGGCGACCGAGCACCTCCGCCGTTGCGGCAGCGATCGGGCGCAGCGACAGTTCCGGCGAGGGGCCATCCTTAGGGCGGCCGAAATGGGCGAGCAGGACGACCTTCGCGCCCTTGTCTGACAGTTCCTTGATGGTCGGCACGACACGCTCGATGCGGGTAAGGTCGGTGACCTTGCCGTCGGCGACTGGTACGTTGAGGTCGACGCGGACCAAGACGCGCTTGCCGCTCACGTTGCTGAGGTTGTCCAGTGTCTTGAAGCCAGCCATGCGGTTCCCTTTGGAGCAGTTCCAGGAAAACTGTTTAGCGGTTTTCCGTCCGGAATTGCATAAAAACGAAGTGTCAGAGCGATACCGCGTCTCGGTGAAAAACGGAAATGCTCTCGTGAAAAGATGCCGGACCTTACCGGCCAAAATCGGGGATGCAAGACCACATCACGGCATGGCTGAAAATATCTGCCACAAGCTGATTTCAGGCCGGTTGCTTGGCGTCGTCGTCCTTGTGGGCAGTCTCGTCGGAGTCGGTTTGTGATCCCGCGCTTTCAGCAACGGTTTCCGATCTGGCGGGTTTGCGCAGGTTGCGGATGAAGCCGGCTATACGGTCGAAAAGCTCGCCACCGCTGAGGAAGACGGGCACCCGGGCCACCGGCGCAGTCGGCTCGAAGGAAAGGCCGAGGCTGGTGATGCGGCCCTTGTCGTCGACGTCGCGCACGATCAATTCGATCGATCCCAGCGAAACGCGATCGGCATATTCGGCGTGGCCGTCCAGCCGCTCCGTCACCAGCGCACCGATGGTCAGCTTGCGTTCTTCTTCAGTCAGGCCGGGGCCGTAGGCCAGCTCCAGTTCCTCTGCTGGTCGTGCGGGGTCGACGGCGAAAGCGCCGAAGAAATCCGCGTCCTCGGGGTCGACCACCGCGCGGCTGGCGAACAGCTTGTCGATCAGGCGCGGGTAGCGATCCGGCACGAAGATGTAGACGTTGTCGCCTGCCTGCAGGCGGCCCATGTCCTGGAAGCGCATGGAGCGGCCATCGCGGACCACCAGCGAAGGCCGGGCCCAGCGCGGAATACGCTCGCCGCGCGCCACCGGGCTGCCGGCGACGACGCGATAGGCCAGCAGTTCATGATGGGCAGAACCGGGCAGTTCGAGCTCGACCTTGTCGAGCGGGCCGATACGGGCCGGAACGATCAGGCCCAGCCGCCGGGCGAGCGGTCCGACTGTCCAACCCTGCACCACCAGCGAGACCAGCACGATGATGAAGGCGGCGTTGAAGATCATGCGGCCATGTTCCAGCCCACCCAACAGCGGGGTAATGGCGAGCAGGATGGAGACCGCGCCGCGCAAGCCGACCCAGGAGATGAAAGCGACCTCGGGGCGCGGCAAACGGAAAGGCAGCAGGCAGAGCCACACAGCCAACGGGCGTGCGATGAAAATCAGGAACAGGCCGAGCAGAATGGCCGGCAGCAGGATCACCGGGAACTGGGACGGCGTGGCGAACAGGCCGAGTACCAGGAACATGATGATCTGCGCCAGCCACGACATGCCGTCCTGGAAGCGCTTCAGGATGGTGACGGCGCGGATGTCGGAATTGCCTGCGACGAGCCCAGCCAGATAGACCGCGAGGAAACCGGAGCCGCCGACGGCGCCGGCTGCCGCAAAGACCATCAGCGACAGGGTGAGCACAAAGATCGGCAACAGGCCGTGATCGAGGTTGAGCCGGTCGACGAGGCGCACGATGGCCATGCCACCGACAATGCCGACGGCGGCTCCCAGGCCCATGTTCAAGACGAAGCCGAGGGCAAGGTCGGCAAGCAGCACCGGTGCCTCGGGATTGGCGCCCGCCGCGATAACCTCGACCAGCGTGATGGTGAGGAAGATGGCGATCGGGTCGTTGGTGCCGGACTCCACCTCAAGCGTGGAGCGCACGCGTTCGCGCAGATTGATCTCGCCTGCGCGGAGCAGGAAGAAGACGGCCGCCGCATCGGTGGATGCCACCGATGCGCCGAGCAGGAACGATTCCAGCCAGTTCAGGTCGAGCAGGTAGAAGGCGGCCGCGCCGAAAACGGCGGTGGTGAGCACGACGCCGATCGTAGCCAGCGACAGCGCCGGGCCGGCGGCTTGGCGCAGCACTTTGAGCGGCGTGCCGAAGCCGGAATCGAACAGGATGACGGCGAGCGCCAGCGAGCCGACAAAATAGGCGACATTGGCATTGTCGAAGGTGATGCCGAGGCCGTCGACACCTGTCGCGAGGCCGATGCCAAGGAAGAGCAGAAGCAGCGGAGCGCCGAAACGAAAGGCGATCAGGCTCGAAAACGCGGCAGCCACCACCAGTCCGGTGCCGATCAGCGTTGCGAGGTAGATCGCATGCTCCATCCTGTCGTGTCCCCTCTCTCGCTCCAGGAGCGTTTCCGTTTTTCACGGAAACGCGGAAACGCTCTTTGTTTCTACGCAATTCCGGACGGAAAACCGTTACACACTTTTCCTGGAATTGCTGATTTCGGCTTTACGGGAGAGTGGGGCGAAGACATGGCCGGTGCAAGGCGTGACGGTGATTTTTTGACCTAGCACGCTGACTTTCATGCTTTTTTAGCTCCGGCGACGCTCCAACGAAAAACGCCCGGCAGAGCCGGGCGTTTCGAAAGGGATAATAACGGAGCTTGCGATCAGGCGATCGTCTTGGCCATGGCGACGGCGGTGTCGGCCATGCGGTTGGAGAAGCCCCATTCGTTGTCATACCAGGACATGACACGCACCAGATTGCCTTCGATGACCTTGGTCTGGTCGAGCGCGAAGGTCGAGGAGTGCGCGTCGTGGTTGAGATCGATCGAGACGAGCGGATCCTTGGTGTAGGCGAGAATGCCCTTGAGCGAACCGTCGGCAGCGGCAACCAGCGCTGCGTTGACCTCTTCGACGGTGACCGGCTTCTTGGCCACGAACTTGAAGTCGATGACGGAGACGTTCGGGGTCGGCACGCGGATCGAAACGCCGTCCAGCTTGCCCTTGAGCTCCGGCAGCACCAGGCCGACGGCCTTGGCGGCACCGGTCGAGGTCGGGATCATCGACATTGCCGCGGCGCGGGCGCGGTAAAGGTCCTTGTGCATGGTGTCCAGCGTCGGCTGGTCGCCGGTATAGGCATGGATCGTCGTCATGAAGCCCTTTTCGATGCCGAAGGCATCGTTGAGCACCTTGGCCACCGGCGCCAGACAGTTGGTGGTGCAGGAGGCGTTGGAGATGACGATGTGATCCTTGGTGATCTTATCGTGGTTGACGCCGTAGACGACGGTGAGGTCGGCGCCGTCGGCCGGAGCCGAGACGATCACGCGCTTGGCGCCGGCAGCCAGGTGCGCCGAAGCCTTCTCCTTCGATGTGAAGATGCCGGTGCACTCGAGCGCGATGTCGACATTGAGCTCCTTCCACGGAAGCTGGGCAGGATCCTTGACCGCGGTGACCTTGATCTTCTCGTTGCCGATGATGATCTGGTCGCCATCGACCTTCACCTCGTGCGGGAAGCGGCCATGAACGCTGTCGTAGCGCAGCAGGTGGGCGTTGGTCTCGACCGGGCCGAGGTCGTTGACGGCAACGACGACGATGTCCTTGCGGCCGGACTCGTAGATGGCGCGCAAAATGTTGCGGCCGATACGGCCAAACCCATTGATGGCAACTCTGACGGTCATGTGTTTCTCCCGGGGAGCGTGAAAAGGCAGATGAAAAGGTCCGCCGCCTCAATAAAGGTGGGCGGCAAAAATATCCAGCCGCCCGGCCTGTAGGCTAATCGTTTCAGTCGTCTGGTGCGACGAAACGGCCCGGCGGATGCCTCCGCCGGGGAAGACATTACTCGGCGTGCAGGCGGGCTTCCGCCGCCTTGGCCGCGTCCTCGGCAGTGATGCCGAAATGCTTGTAGAGCTGTTCGATCGTGCCGGAAGCGCCGAAGCCGGTCATGCCGACGAAGATGCCGTCGGTACCGATGATCGGGTCCCAGCCCTGGCGAATGCCGGCTTCGATGGCGACCTTGACCTTGGCCTTGCCGATGATCTTTGCGCGGTAAGCCTCGTCCTGCTGGAAGAACAGCTCGAAGCAGGGAATCGAGACGACGCGGGTCGGGTGGCCATGACCCTGCAGCAGGGTGCGGGCGCCCAGCGCGATCTCGATTTCGGAGCCGGTGGCGAAGATGGTGACGGCGGCTTCACCGCCTTCGGCCGCGGCCAGTTCATAGGCACCGAGCCGACACAGGTTCTCCGCCACATAGTCCGTGCGCACCGCAGGCAGGTTCTGGCGGGTCAGCGCCAGCGTCGATGGCGTCTTCTCCGATTCCAGTGCCAGCTGCCAGCATTCAGCAGCTTCCGTTGCATCCGCCGGACGGAAGACGAGGTGGTTCGGAATGGCGCGCAAGGCAGCCAGATGCTCGACCGGCTGATGGGTCGGACCGTCTTCGCCGAGGCCGATCGAATCGTGCGTCATCACGAAGATCGAGCGGATGCCCATCAGCGAGGCGAGGCGCATCGCCGGACGGGCATAGTCGGTGAAGCACATGAAGGTGCCGCCGTAAGGGATGATGCCGCCATGCAGCGTCAGGCCGTTCATGGCCGCGGCCATGCCGAGTTCGCGGATGCCGTAGTGCACGTAGCGCTGGCCGTAGTCGTTTGGCGTGATCGCCTTGGTCTGGCTGGTCTTGGTGTTGTTGGAGCCGGTCAGGTCGGCCGAACCACCGATGGTCTCGGGCACTGCGCCGTTGATGACTTCCAAAGCCATTTCGGACGACTTGCGGGTGGCAACCTTCGGCTTGTCGACGGCCAGCTTCTTCTTGTAGTCGGCGATGACGGCGTCGAAATCCTGGGGAAGCTTGCCCGCGTTGCGGCGCTCGAACTCCGTGCGCTGCTTCGCATCGGCCTTGGCGAGGCGGCCTTCCCAGTCCGTGCGCTTCTTGGCGCCGGCTTCGCCAGCGGTGCGCCAGGCCGAGAGGATGTCGGACGGGATTTCGAAGGGCGGCGATTCCCAATTGAAGAACTTGCGGGCGCCGGCAATTTCTTCGGCGCCGAGCGGCGAGCCGTGCACCTTGTTGGTGCCTGCCTTGGTCGGTGCGCCGAACCCGATGGTGGTCTTGGCGGCGATCAATGTCGGCTTGTCGGAATGGCGGGCAGCTTCGATGGCGTAGGCGATCGCTTCCGGATCATGGCCGTCGACATGCATGGCATTCCAGCCCGAGGCCTGGAAGCGCGCGACCTGGTCGGTGGAGTCGGACAGCGTGACGGGACCGTCGATGGAGATGTTGTTGTTGTCCCAGAACACGATCAGCTTGTTCAGCTTCAGGTGGCCGGCAAGCGAGATCGCTTCCTGAGAAATGCCTTCCATCAGGCAGCCGTCGCCGGCCAGCACATAGGTGTAGTGATCGACGAGATCGTTGCCGAAGGCGGCATTCAGGATGCGTTCGCCGAGCGCGAAGCCGACCGAATTGGCAATGCCCTGGCCGAGCGGGCCGGTGGTGGTTTCGATGCCCGAGGCATGGCCGTATTCGGGATGGCCGGCGGTGCGGGAGCCCAGCTGGCGGAAATTCTTGATCTCCTCGATGGTCATGTCCTCGTAGCCCGTCAGATAGAGCAGCGAGTAGAGCAGCATCGAGCCGTGGCCGGCGGAGAGAATGAAGCGGTCGCGGTCCGGCCAGTGCGGGTTCTTGGCGTCAAACTTCAGGAACCGCGTGAACAGGACGGTCGCAATGTCGGCAGCGCCCATCGGCAGGCCGGGATGGCCGGAATTGGCCTTCTCGACGGCGTCCATGGACAGAAAGCGGATCGCATTGGCCATCCGGTCATGTTGTTCACGCGAAACCATGGTTCCTCCAGCCGTTCGGTTCGGAAAAGATGCCGGGACACATAGCAGGCCAGCCGTTTGAGTCAATAAAACCTAAATCGATTTAATAGGCTTCTCGTCAAGGAAAATGTCGCTGTGGCCTCATCAATTCGGCGTTAGCGGGGGACAGGAGAGGCGGCTTTATTGACGCGGCCTTCACACGCCGCCTAATGTTTCACGAATAACGCGTTCTGAACGCGAGCGATTCGGTGATGGGCACGGGCTGAGGACGAAGGCCATGACCGGGGAAACGACCCTTAGAGAAGTGATAGCGAGGCTGGGCAAGGCCATTGAAGGGCTGGAGGATGCTGTCGCCGCGAAGCTGGAAAGCGAACGCGACTATTCCGAAGCCGAGGCCGAGGTCCAGCGTATGAACGCCGATCGTTCTCGTCTGGCACAGGAACTCGACAATTCCGAAGCGCGGGCCGAACGGCTCGAGGACGCCAACAAGGAAGTGTCGCGCCGGCTGGTGACCGCGATGGAAACCATCCGCGCAGTGCTCGACAGATAGCGCAGGAGGTCCGGCATGGCGCAGGTCACTGTCACCATCGACAACAAGCAATATCGGATGGCCTGCGACGAGGGCCAGGAAGACCACCTGATCGATCTTGCCGAGCGCTTCGACCGCTATGTTGCGCATCTGAAGGACTCCTTCGGCGAAATCGGCGATCAGCGTCTTACCGTCATGGCCGGCATCATGGTCATGGATGAATTGTCCGAGTTGCAGAAACGCATCAAGGGCATGGAGAGTGAGGTTCTGACCTTGCGCAAGACGCGCGACGACGCGTTGACCAAGGCAGACAAGAATGACCAGGCTCTGACCGGTGCCCTGGGCTCGCTGGCGCAGCGCATGGAAGATCTCGCGGCATCACTTGCATCGCGCAAGGCTACGGAAAGCCCCTCCTAGCAGGCAGTTGGCGGGGCTGGGGCGTTTCCGCCCTTCGCGGAAACGCGGAATTTTCTAGCCTTTTTTGCGCAATTCCGGACGCAGAAACCGCTGCGCGCTTTTGCCGGAATGGCTCCGGGCCTGCGCCAGGGAAACTATTTTCCAACTTATCCGGCGGGGTGCGGCAAAAATCACCTCCCTAACGTCATCTTTTTGGAGGAAGATGCAGCGATTGCCGGTTCTCCACCGGCAGCCGCCATGCAATGCGTTTCAAGGGGTAGGTCCGCCATGAGCCTTCGTATCAACAGCACCGCGCCGGATTTCGAAGCCGAAACCACGCAGGGTTCGATCCATTTTCATGACTGGATCGGCGACGGCTGGGCGGTGCTTTTCAGCCACCCGAAGAACTTCACGCCAGTCTGCACGACCGAGCTGGGCACCATGGCTGGCCTTGAAGGCGAGTTCAAGAAACGCAACGTCAAGATCATCGGCATTTCCGTCGATCCCGTCCAAAGCCATGGCAAATGGCAGGACGACATCAGGACTGCGACCGGTCACGTCGTCGCCTATCCGCTGATCGGCGACAAGGATCTCAAGGTGGCCAAGCTCTATGAGATGCTGCCGGAAGAGGCGGGTGACAGTTCCGATGGCCGCACGCCTGCCGACAACGCCACGGTGCGTTCCGTCTACGTGATCGGACCTGACAAGAAGATCAAGCTGATCCTGACCTATCCGATGACCACCGGGCGCAATTTCGACGAGATTCTGCGCGTCATCGATTCCATCCAGCTCACCGCCAAGCATCAGGTGGCAACGCCGGCCAACTGGAAGCAGGGCGACGATGTCATCATCACCGCCGCCGTCTCCAACGAAGATGCGATCAAGCGCTTCGGGGCCTTCGACACGATCCTGCCTTATCTCAGGAAGACCAAGCAGCCAGGGGCCTGAATCCATCCTGGGGAGGCTGTTCTTGTTTTTTCGCGTCTAAGCGCTTCGTGAGAAGTCTGTGCTTGACGGTACTGGCTTGGCAGATAATCGTACTCTGCATCGATCCTGGATTGGAAAACCATTCCGGGTGAGTTGTGCGGGGAGGCGCAGTTGGATGCATCCTTGGCCAGACCGCAGGTGACTGGCTTTTACGACAGGCCGACCGGCTCCATTCAGTATGTGGTGGCGGATGGCGCGACACGGCGCTGCGCTATCATCGACCCAGTTCTCGACTTCGACGAGAAGTCGGGGGCGGTCTCCACAGACAATGCGGATGCACTGCTTGCGTTCATCAGGGAGAATGGGCTCGAGCTGGAATGGATTCTCGACACCCACCCGCATGCCGATCATTTTTCCGCCGCCCACTACCTGAAAGAAAAGACCGGAGCGCCAACCGCGATCGGCGAAAGGATCGTCGATGTCCAGGCCCTGTGGAAGGTGATCTACAACTGGCCGGAGTTCCGTGCCGACGGCTCACAGTGGGATCGCCTGTTCGCCGATGGTGAAATCTTCCATATTGGCTCGCTGCCGGTGACGGTGCTGTTCTCGCCCGGCCATACACTGGCATCGGTCACCTATGTTGCCGGAGACGCCGCCTTCATCCACGACACCATGTTCATGCCGGACAGCGGCACGGCCCGTGCCGACTTTCCCGGCGGCAGTGCCGAGCGGTTGTGGAACTCGATTCAGCGCATCCTGGCGTTGCCGGAAACGACGCGCCTGTTTGTCGGCCATGACTATCAGCCGGGTGGGCGTGACGCAGCGTGGGAAACGACGGTCGCCGAGCAGAAGCGCAGCAATTCCCATGTCCGTGTTCCGACGACCGAAGCCGCGTTCGTGACTTTGCGCGAGGCACGCGACAAAACCCTGCCGATGCCGCGACTGATCCTGCATGCGCTGCAGGTCAACATCAATGGCGGCCGGCTGCCCGAGCCGGAAGCGAACGGCGAAAGATATCTGAAGTTTCCCTTGAACGGGCTGTAGCTGCTTCAGTCGCCGGCAACGCTGGACAAACAAAAACGGCGCCGGTTTCCCGGCGCCGTTTTTCATGTGACTGTCAGAACCGTCAGGCGGCCGGCTGCGCGTCGATGGTGCGCAGTGCCTGGGCCTGGCGCTTGGCGGCGGCCTTGACCGCATCCTGCACCTTTTCGAAAGCGCGCACTTCGATCTGGCGCACGCGCTCGCGGGAGATGTCGAACTCAGACGACAACTCTTCCAGCGTCAACGGCTCTTCAGCGAGGCGGCGTGCCTCGAAGATGCGGCGCTCGCGGTCGTTCAGGACCGACATTGCGCCGGCCAGCATCTGGCGGCGATTGTCCAGTTCGTCCTGTTCGATCAGCATGTCTTCCTGGCTGTCGTGGTCGTCAACCAGCCAGTCCTGCCATTCGCCGCTCTCGCCCTCGGTCGCACGGATCGGCGCATTGAGCGAGGCGTCGCCGGACAGGCGACGGTTCATCGAAACCACTTCTTCCTCGGAAACATTGAGGCGGGTGGCGATCTCGGTGATCTGGTCCGGCTTCAGGTCACCATCGTCCAGCGCCTGAATCTTGCCCTTCACCTTGCGCAGGTTGAAGAACAGGCGCTTCTGGTTGGCGGTCGTACCCATCTTGACCAGGCTCCACGAGCGCAGGATGTATTCCTGGATCGAGGCCTTGATCCACCACATGGCATAGGTGGCCAGCCGGAAACCACGTTCCGGCTCGAATTTCTTGACGGCCTGCATCAGGCCGACATTGCCTTCCGAGATGACTTCGCCGATCGGCAGGCCATAGCCGCGATAGCCCATGGCGATCTTGGCCACGAGCCTCAGATGGCTGGTGACCAGCTTGTGGGCAGCGCCTGTGTCCTCATGCTCCTGGTACCGCTTGGCGAGCATGTACTCTTCCTGCGGCTGAAGCATCGGAAAGCGACGGATTTCTTCTAGGTAGCGGCTGAGGCCGCCTTCACCGGAAACGATACTGGGTAGTGATTGGGCCATGGATAGCGCCCTCCTCTCTTTTTGGAATGCCCCCGAAACGCGGCGGGCATGTGACGCGTCTGCCTGACGGCACGATCGCGTTTAGACAATTTATACCGGAACAAACCCGGAAAATCCACGCATTTGTTCAAGGTCGAACAGTGTGTCACTGGGAAGTGAACAGTGTGAAGTGAACAATACGAGTCAGGTTTTTTGGTGGCAGGTTCAGAGATTTCGAAAGCTGCCGACAAGATCCTCCATGTCCCCTGGCATCGGCGCCTCAAACCTCATCGTCAGATGGGTATCGGGATGGCTGAATTCAAGCAGGCGGGCATGCAAAGCCTGGCGGGGGAAGGCGGCGACCTCGCCCTTCAGCGGCTCCGGCAGGCGGTTGGCCTTGGTGCGGAAGGCCTGGCCGTAATCGGGGTCGCCGACAAGCGGATGGCCGATATGGGCCATGTGCACGCGGATCTGGTGCGTGCGGCCGGTTTCCAGACGGCATTCGACAAGACTCGCAGCAGCGAATTTGTCCTGCCCTTCGCCGAAACGTTCTTCCACCGTGTAGTGGGTGACGGCGTGGCGAGCATCTTCGCGATGCTCCGGCACGACGGCGCGCCGCACCCGGTCGGCAGCGCGGCCGAGCGGCGCGTCGATGGTGCCGGTCGGCCGCGGCGGGATACCCCAGACCAGTGCGACATAGGCGCGTTGCAGGTCGCCGGTGCGGCCATGGTCGGCAAAGGCCTCGGACAAAGCGCGGTGGGCATGGTCGGTCTTGGCGACGACCATGACGCCGCTGGTGTCCTTGTCGAGCCGGTGCACGATGCCCGGCCGCCTGACGCCGCCGATGCCGGAAAGGCTCGCACCGCAATGATGGATAAGCGCATTGACCAGCGTGCCGGTCCAGTTGCCGGCGCCGGGATGGACGACCAGCCCTGCCGGCTTGTTGATGACGATCAGCGCATCGTCCTCATAGAGAACGTCGAGCGGGATATCCTCGCCCTGCGGTTCCGCCGGCTCGGGCTCCGGCATCTCCACCGAAATCAAGTCGCCTGCGGCGAGCTTGCGTTTGACCTCATCGATCCGCTGGTCGGCGATGCGCACGGCACCCTGCTTGATCAACGCCTGGATGCGGCTGCGCGAGAGCTCCGGCGCCAGTTGCGCGGCGAGCCATTGGTCGAGGCGCTGGCCAGCGGCATCTTCGCCGGCTTTCAGCTCGATCGGCGCCGCCCCTATCAATTCTTCGGTGTCTTCGTTATCAGGTGCGGCCATCGAAACAGTTCCGGAATAGATCGCCCATGGCCCGGCCCCTTGCCGATGACGAGGAAGACAAGCCGCTCGATCCCAATGTGGACAAGCTGCGCAGGAAGCTGATCCGCTTCATGGTCGTCAATCTTGGCCTGTTGTTCTTCGCCCTTATGGTCGTGGTGGCGGCGCTTGTCTACAAATCCTACACCGCCAAGCCGACGGCGCCGATCGCCGGCGACATCCAGACGCCCGCCGGCGAGCCGCAGAGCGGGGATATTGTCCTGCCTGTCGGCGCCAAGGTGTTGTCGCAGTCGCTCTCGGGCGACCGCCTGTCGCTCGAGGCGGAACTGGCTGACGGCAGCCGCGCGATCTTCGTCTACGACATCGCCGAACGGCGCATGATCGGCCGCTACACCTTGCGGCTGCAGTAAGCATCATGAGCGGCTTCGCCACGGAGCGCCGGGTCGCCACGGTCACGCTGGTCGTCGCCGACTATGACGAGGCGATCCGCTGGTATGTCGACCGCGCTGGGTTCACGCGGACGTCCGATGTCGACCTCGGCGGCGGCAAGCGCTGGGTGACGATCGAACCGGCCTGCGGCGGCGGGGCACGGCTGTTGCTCGCAAAGGCCGATGGGGCAGGGCAGGTGGCCAGCATCGGCAACCAGACCGGCGGCCGTGTCGCCTTTTTCCTGGAGACCGATGATTTCGCGCGTGACCATACCGCCATGCTGGCGCGCGGCGTCGAATTCCGCGAAGCACCGCGCCATGAGCCCTATGGCACGGTTGCCGTGTTTGCCGATCTCTATGGCAATCTCTGGGATCTGCTCCAGCCGAAGCGGTAGCATTTTGTAGCCAAGCGGGATCACTTGGCGGCACGCGGCGGCAGGGCAGCCACAGCCGCTCTGAGGTGAATTCGGCCGAACGCGGTAGCGCGCCAAAAACTTGCCGTTTCAGCCTGTTGCTTTTTCAAACGGGCCAGCCTATATCGCCGGTTCTCGGCTGCGCCCATCGTCTAGCGGTCAGGACGGCGCCCTCTCACGGCGCAAACAGGGGTTCGATTCCCCTTGGGCGTACCAATCTCTTCATACTGCTGGCTAGCGAGGATCCGTCGCACGCGCGGATCTCCATGTTGCGGCGGCTGAAGAAACCAATTTAGATCGCTATTCGGATCTGCTCTGCCGAACCTCGGAGGCGTGTTTGCACAATCTGGATTTCAGTTCGTGGCACAGCGTCCTGGTGACATTCATCGGCTTGGCGCTGTTCACGCTCATCAGCATGGGCATTCGCCTTCTGATGATGATGACGATCCAGCAGCGCCGCGAGCGCATGAACAGGCAGATCAATGAGCGTCTGCGCGTCCTGATCGCGGCTTACAAAACACTGGGCGGGTCCTTTACCGGTGATCTCTCCGTCGACCCAACGCACCTGCGCGATCTGAAGCGACGTTCCCAATCCGCTGAAGACGCTGAAGGCGAGCTGGAGCTGACGGGCAGCGGCACAGGATCCGAGAGGACAAGACGCATCCGGGATGCTGTCGAAGCGGCCCTGTCGGACATTCTCCTGCTTGGAACCGAAGCCCAGGTTCGGTTGGCCGAGAGGGCAATACGAGAGCTTATCGCAGGGCGTCCGGTCCACACCCACGAACTCGTCGTCTCGCTGCGCGACTTTATTCGCGAGGCGCTGAGCCTCGACCCTATCCCCAACGATGTGCAGATACCGATGCAGGGGCCGACCCGGCCTTCATCAAGCGCCAGTCGAGGCAAGGGTGACAGGGAGGGCGGAGCGGGCCGCAGTGGTGGCGGAGGCGGAATGGGCATGGGCGGCGGGATGGGTGGTGGAATGGGCGGCGGCACGTTCGACCCCGATGATCCTCATCGCCAGAGCTGACGAACGAAGGAGACCGTCTCGAGCGCTGGTAGCGGGTTTCCCTGGCTCGATTCTCTTCGGGATTGACCACCACCGGGAGGTCAGGCACCCTTCCTCTCGGTGGAAGGGGCACCATCAGGTGATTGTCGATACGGTCGCCCGCAGGCTTTCGAAAGGCCTCTTCCCATGTCCAGGAACCTGAAAACCGCAATCATCGGCATCGTCGTAGCTCTAATCGCTGGTCTGGCGGTGAATTACGGACTCATCAGCCAGCAGACGGCGGACGAGATCAAGGCCAAGACCGATGAAGTCCTGACCAACGAGCAGACGGCGCAGCCCGACGGTTCCCGACAACCCGCGCCGCAGGCTCCTAACGCTCCGTCGGCCGAGCCGGCGCAAACGCCACCATCCACAGGCAGCCAGGAACCGGCCCAGCCATCGCCGGCCAACTAGGCCGAACCAGGCCGGCTTAATTAGCTGGCCAGCGGCGGCGCTACCTGCCATCTCTCAATGTGAATTTTCATCGGCCGCAGTTTCGAAAAAGATATTGACTAAATAGTTAGTAATAATAATCTCGCGATCGGGAAAAGACCCGCCAGCCGGCGCCTGCCGGTGAATGGCTGCCCCATGGGAACACGAAGCGAGACCGTCCGGCATCATTCTGGGCCGCGGCGAAATGGGCCCGAGTCCGACCGGGTCCCAAAAGGGAGAAATGTGCATGAAGCTGAAAATGGCAGCCGCAGCGCTTGGTCTGTCGCTTCTGGCAGGGGCCGGTTCGGCCCAAGCCGCAGGCATGCTCAACATCTACAACTGGGGCAACTACACCAGTCCCGAACTGATCAAGAAGTTCGAAAAGCAATACGACATCAAGGTCACCGTCACCGACTACGATTCCAACGACACCGCGCTCGCCAAGGTGCGCCAGGGCGCGTCCGGCTACGACATCGTCGTGCCGTCGGCCAGCGTGATCCCGATCTGGGTCAGCGAGGGGTTGCTGCTCGAAACGCGCCCAGACCAGATGGAGAATTTCAAGAACGTCGACCCGCGATGGGTCGACGTGCCGTTCGACCCAGGCCGCAAATACACCGTGCCCTGGCAGTGGGGCACCACCGGCATATCGGTCAACAGATCCGTCTATTCCGGCGACATCAACACCTCGGCGATCTTCCTCGATCCGCCGCCCGAGCTCGCCGGCAAGATCAATGTCGTGCCGGAGATGGGCGACATCATGTATTTCGCCATTACCTATTTCGGCGGCAAGTTCTGCACCGAAGACAAGGCACTCCTGAAGAAGGTGCGCGACAAGCTGGTCGAGGCCAAGGCGAAGTGGCTTTCGCTGGACTACGCCGCCGTCGATGGCCTCGGCCGCGGCGACATTGCCGCCGGCGTGAACTGGAACGGCATCTCGCTGCGCCAGCGGCTGCAGAACAAGGACATCACCTACGGCTATCCGAAGGAAGGCTATCCGATCTTCATGGACAACGTCGCCGTGCTGAAGGACGCCAAGAATGTCGAGAATGCCAAGCTGTTCCAGAACTTCATCATGGATCCGGAAAACGCGGCGATGATCTCCGCCTTCGCGCGCTATGCCAACGGCATCAAGGGCTCGGAGAAATTCATGCCCGCCGACATGAAGGACGCGCCGGAGGTCGAAATCCCGGCCGAGTTCCTGGCCAAGGGCGAAGTCATGCCGATCTGCCCGCAGCCGGTGCTGCAGCTCTATACCAAGATCTGGACCGACATCCAGAAATAGCGCCCCTCATCAGCCAGTTCCGGGCACTACGCCGCCTGGACAGCCATCACAGGAGCGTTCCCGTTTTTCACGGAAGCGCGGAAACGCTCCAACTCTTTGTTTTCACGCAATTCCGGACGGAAAACCGCACACACTTTCCTGGAATTGCTCCCAGACCACATTCGCGATCGCCCGATCGCCGGAGACCACGCATGTCCGATCTCGACCTTTGCTACATGCCGGCCAACAAGGCGCTGCAGCTTTTCAGGGCCAAAAAACTTTCGCCGGTGGAATTGATGCAAGCCACCATCAACCGTGCCGAGGCCACCAAATCCACGATCAATTGTCTCACCTTCACTTATTTCGACGAAGCGATGGACCAGGCGCGCAAGGCCGAGGCGAAATACGCCAGGGGGGCGCGGACCGGCGCGCTCGAAGGCCTGCCGATCGGCATCAAGGACGAGAGCTACATCAAGGGCAAGCCGACCTCGCATGGTTCGCTGCTGACCCAGGGCGCTGTCAGCGACCATACGTCAACGATCAACGAGCGCATCATCAAGGCGGGCGGCATCGTGCATGCGCGCACCGCAACGCCCGAATTCAGCTGCGCCGGCTATACCTGGTCAAGACGCTGGGGCGTCACCCGTAATCCCTGGAACCCAGACTTCACGCCCGGCGGCTCTTCCGGCGGTTCGGGTGCGACGCTTGCCGCGGGCACATCGGCGATTGCAACCGGCTCCGACATCGCCGGATCCATCCGCATTCCCGCCTCGGCATGCGGCCTGGTCGGCTTCAAGCCGCCCTATGGCCGCAACCCGGACGAGCCGCCGTTCAATCTCGATTTCTACTGTCATACCGGGCCGCTGGCGCGCAACGTCACCGATGCGATCCTGCTGCAGAACGTCATGACCGGGCCGAGCCCGCTCGACATCTCCACCTTGCGTCCGAAACTCAGGCTGCCGCTCGACTACAAGCCGATCAAGGGCTGGCGGATCGGCTTCTCCATGGATCTCGGCTCCTTCGAGGTCCATCCGGACGTGCGCAAGAACACGCTGGAGGCTTGCGAGGCGTTCCGCTCGCTGGGGGCGACGGTGGAAGAGGTTGATCTCGGCTGGGGCGACGAGGTGCTGAAATCCGGCATGGCCTATCTCGAGCATATCTTCGGTGCGTCGCTGGCCGGTCTGCTCAAGGAGCATGGTGACGACATGACGAGCTATGCCCGGCAATTCGCCCAGGACGGGCAGAAATCGAAGGCAACCGACTTCGTCGCAACGCTGGAGGTGGCGGGCCGGATGTACCAGAGCCTCGGACCGCTGCTGGAAAAATACGACGTCCTGATATGCCCGACCAACGCACTGCCGGCCGTGCCTGCCGAATTCGACCACTCGAAAGACACGGTACAGATCAACGGCAAGACGGTGAACCCGTCGCTCGGCTGGGTGATGACAACGCCGTTCAACATGCTGAGCCGCTGTCCCGTCGTTTCGATGCCGTCTGGCCGAGCGACAAACGGCGTGCCGACAGGCATCCAGATCGTTGGCCGCACCTATAGCGATGCCGATGTATTCCGTGCGGCAATGGCCTATGAAACGGCACGGGGGCAGTGGTACGGCGACGGGACACGCCCGTCGTTGTGATCGAGGCCCACGTCGGCCTGAAACGAAATGAGCCGGCTCCGCGATCGAGCGCGTGGCCGGCCAGGAATTGGAACTATGGTTCAACACAGCGCAGCCACGGCTGAAGGAAATCAGGCCGTATCAGGTAAACGCCCGGCGACCCGCGATCGCCGGCGCGAACGTGGCGAGGCGAGCATCCAGCGCATCATCGACGCCGCCATCGACCTCATCGCCGACGAAGGCCTGTCCAGTCTCACCATGCAAGCCATCGCCAGACAGGCAGGGGCTTCCAATGCACTGGTTGTCTTCCACTTCGGCAACAAGGAGAACCTGCTGCGCGCGGTGCTGCAATATCTCAGTGATCAGTATGACGCGCTGTGGACGAGCATGGTGCGCGCGCCCGACCTGTCACCGGTGCAGCGCGTGACGGGAGCAGTCGAATGCGGAAGGCGCTTCGCGCGCCAGCACCCCAAATGGGTTTCGGTCTTCGTCATCTTCGGCAGCGATCGCAAGAGCATGCAGATCTACAAGGAAATCGGCCTCCCAGGAGACCTCGCCTATAATGCGGAAGCCAGCGACCTGCTTGCGGAGATCGTGCACCTCGGCAATTACACGGGCGTCGATCCAAGGACCCTGTCCGAAAGTCTCAACTACATCGTCCAGGGGGCCTGGTATTGGGGGCACCTCAATCCACCCGATCGCGAGTCCGAAATTCCGGCCAAGACGATCGCCACGCTACTGCACCATGCCTTTCCGCGGCATTTTGATTTGGCCTGAAGATGAGCTCGGTGCCCGCAGATGACTATCTGAGGGCACCGTTCAGACCGATAGGTCAGGCCGCCGCGGCGGTGCGTACGAAACGAGCCTTCTCAGCGAGCTGCCTGGTGGCGTCAACCGTGTCCTGGGCGGCGTACCAGTAGCGTTCCTTCAGCTCGATGTTGAACAGAACTCCATCCGGGAATTCGCATTCAGCCATCAGCCTGTCCCAGGGGATATCGCCCCAGCCGACCGGCAGATGGAGGTCGCCGTGGCCGTAGGCGATGCGTTCGCCGTCGGTGAACATCCAGATGTCATCCTGGCGGCCGAAGCTGTCGTGAACGTGCAGATGGCGCGCATAAGGCGCCAGCGCCTTCACCTCCTCGACGAATTCGTCGCGGCGGCCGTCGAAATCGAGTTTCAGATAGGCATGGCTGAAATCGAGCGTCGCCATGACGTTCGGATGGTTGATCGCACCGAGTTCCGTGGCAAGCCGTGACGGCGAGGCAGCGAGCGCCTTGCCTTCGTACCCGGAAAACAGGGTCTCGACGCAGAGGATCAAGCCATGCTGGCGGGCGACGTCACCGCTCTTGGCAAGCCACTCGCGCTGGCGCTGATAGCCGGCTTCGATGCCATCGGCCTGCTGCATCGGCATCAGGCCGGAGTGGATCACATAATGCTCCGCGCCGACCTCTGCCGCCACTTCCAGCGACGCCTGCAGCACCTCGAAATGCCGCGGCAGCCGGTAGGCTTCGTCCATGAAGTTGATGGCGAGCGGGCCATGCACGGAGTAGACGACGTCGCGGCCGGCGCAGGCGCGCTTCAGGGCGGCAAGCTGCGGCTTCCTGATCTTGCCGCCGACAACAATATCCATGTCGTAGGTCGGCAGTTCGATCGCCTCGATCCCCAGCTCCTCGATCATGTCGAGCTCTTCGGCGAAGTCCGAGAGATCGTTGGCGCGCTTGTGGGCGGAGATTCCGGTGCCGGTGACGGCTGACATGGGCTTGGTCCTTCAGTTTACAGGCTGGGCATTTCTGGTCGGGGGTCGGCCGAGCCGTGCTCGACAGGCCGCTGGCGACAATGGCGTGCTTTCATGTCCGGCATCTGACCGGCACATGACACTTCGCTGACGCCGTCTGGGGAAAACCCTTTGCCGCCGGCTTCAATCAAGGCTCGACAGAAGTCGGCAAATGTCATTGAATCGTCACCTGATCGTCATGGATGAGGATTCGGGCTTTGCGTGGCATGGCTTTGCATTCGGCAGTCCTGGTTGCTTCGCTGCTTGTCGCCGGCGAAACGAGCGCGGGCGATCTCACATCGGCTGAGCTGAAGAACGAGTTGGTCGGGCATTCCATTGCCTGGTGGGAGGATGGCGGCTGGCGTGGCGGCTCCCTGTCCCTGGCACCCGATGGCTCCGCGGAGATCACGATTGACAATTCGGGCGACAATTCGCTCCAGCAGGGTGACAAGGGCCGTTGGGCGTTGCGCAATGGTGAACTGTGCACCGTATGGAGCGAGATCCGCGACGGTGGCGAGAAATGCTACAGCGTGCGCCGCAGCGAACGCGGTCGCTTCGTCACCAGCGGCGGCAATGTCTTCGAAATCCGTGACGCCGGTGTCTGAGCCGGAATAACCGTCCAGGCTCGGCCTTGGCCGCGCTCCCCGTCTCAACAAATAAATAACGGCTGCTGCTGGCCTGCGCTGGTGGGGATTGTCGTCATTTCATCACGAAACCACAACGAGGCTGTCATGTGACCTCTCTAGGGGAGGCGCCGTAGCGGGCGTTGCGCTCGCGCAGCAACCTTCCTGTCTGGAGAGGACGAATGAAACGATTAATCCTGCTCGCGACGACGGCCGTCGTGCTTGCCAGCGGCGCCAATGCCGCCGAACGCACCAAATTCGAATTCTGGTATGGCCTCACCGGCGACCTCGGCGAAGTGGTGGCCAAACACTGCCAGCTGTTCAACCAGTCGCAGGACAAATACGAAGCCGTCTGCACCGGGCAGGGTGGCTACGACAAGGCCGAGCAGAACACGATCGCGGCCTATCGTTCCAAGCAGCATCCGACGATCGTTCAGATCTATGATGCCGGCACCGTGAATTTCATGCTGTCGGGCGCCATTTATCCGGCCACCAAGTTCGCCAAGGACTACAAGCTCGACATCGACTGGAAGGCCTATTTCCCCGGCATCGCCAACTACTACGCCACCTCAACCGGCGAGATGTGGTCGTTCCCCTACAATTCCTCGACCGCCGTCTTCTACTGGAACAAGGAAGCCTTCGCGAAGATCGGCAAGACCGAAGCGCCGAAGACCTGGGCCGAGTTCGGCGAAGACCTGAAGGCGATGAAGGCAGCCGGCGTTCCCTGCGGCTTTGCCTTCGACTTCGATTCTTGGATGGACCTCGAGCAGTTCTCGGCGACCAATTCGATTCCGCTGGCCACGCTCGACAACGGCTATGGCGGCCTCGGCGCCGAACTCGCCTTCAACAAGACCGCCTTCGTCGGCCACATGAAGGATTTCAAGTCCTGGCTCGACGCCGGCTATGCCAAGATCCAGACCAAGCAGATGGGCAAGGATGTCGTCCAGGCATTTGCCGACGGCACCTGCGCCGCCACCATCACCTCGATCGCCAACCATGGCACCGTGCACAACACCCAGGCCAAGGACCTGAAGTGGGATGTCGCGATGATGCCTGTGATCGACGCAGCCAAGCGCACCAACTCGATGGTCGGCGGCGCTTCGCTGTGGGTCATGGAAGGCAAGTCGCCGGCAGAATACGAAGCCGCTGCGGCTTTCCTCAAGTATGTCACCGCGCCGGATACCGGCGAGAAGTACATTGCCGAAAACACCGGCTACATCCCGGTCACGACCAAGGGCTATGAGCTCCTGAAGTCGGAAGGCTTCTACAAGGATCCCAAGCGTGTCAACCGCGACATCGCGATCGCTTCGCTGACTGCCTCGGACGTCACGCCGCTGTCGCGCGGCATCCGTCTCGGCAACTTCACCTCGGTTCGCGCCGAACTGCGTTCCGAACTGGAAGCGGCCTTTACCGGCCAGAAGGACATGCAGACCGCCATCGACGCCGTCGTCGAACGCGGCAACCAGATCCTGCGTCGCTACGAGCAGACCTACAAGGGCGTCGCTCTGCCGTAAGCGGATGACATCTTTCCGGGGCGCCGCGGCTCGCTGCGGCGCCCTTTTCACAAACATGACAAGGCAAGGAGCGTCCGCATGGAAAAGCGTGCCACCTTCTCCAATCTGTGGCTGGCGGCAGCCTTCATTGCCCCGCAGATGCTTCTGATCTTCGTTTTCTTCTATTGGCCGTCCGGTGAAGCGCTCTACTGGTCGCTTACGCTGGAGCCGCCTTTTGGCGGCAGCAACCAGTGGGTTGGCCTGCAGAACTTCATGACCGTGTTCGAGGACCCGAAATACTGGAATTCGGTGCGCGTCTCGTTGACCTTCGCTTTTTCGGCAACGGTGCTTTCACTTGCCATTGCCGCCCTGCTGGCACTTTTCGTCGATCGCCGGCTGCCTGGCCACCAGGTCTACAAGTTCACCTTCTTCCTGCCCTATGCGCTGGCTGCGCCTGCTGTCGGCCTGGCTTTCCGTTTCATCTTCTCGCCGGATGCCGGCTTTGTGTCGGTGATCAACAATGCGTTCCCCGGTCTCTGGAACCCGGCGCTCAACGGCTACGACGCCTTCACGCTTATCGTGCTTGCGCAAAGCTGGAAGATGGTGGGTTACAACTTCATCTTTTTCCTGGCGGCCCTGCAGTCGATCCCGCGTACGATCTCTGAAGCAAGCGCGATGGACGGAGCCAGTGTGCTCAGGCGCATGTGGGACATCCAGCTGCCACTGATCACGCCGACGCTGTTCTTCCTGATCGTGATCAACATCACCGACAGTTTCGTCGACAGTTTCGGCATCGTCGACATCACGACGTCCGGCGGTCCGGCACGCGCCACCGAACTGATGGTCTACAAAATCTACACCGACGGCTTCCAGGGCAAGGACTACTCGCTCGCGGCCGCACAGTCGATCGTGCTGATGGTGCTCGTCATCGCACTGACCTTCATCCAGTTCCGCTTCGTCGAGCGGCGCGTCCACTATCGCTGAGCGGAGGCAACGCCGTGATCGAACGCACCCCTGTCCTCGACTTCATTACCCACACGCTGCTCATCGGCAGCCTTGTAGCGCTGCTCATTCCGTTCTGGATCATCTTCGTGGCTGCGAGCCACGACTTCCACACCGTCAACCAGGTGCCCATGCCGCTCATGCCTGGTGGTCATTTCTTCGAAAACATGGCCACCGCCTGGGAGCGCGGCAATTTCGGTCGGGTGATGCTGAACTCCATCATTGTCGCGGGCGGCGTCACCATCGGCAAGATCGTGATTGCAGCGCTTTCGGCCTTCTCGATCGTCTACTTCCGCTACAAGCTCCGCATGGTGATGTTCTGGCTGATCTTCATCACCTTGATGCTGCCGCTGGAAGTGCGCATCGTGCCGACCTATGCGGTGGCGGCCGACGCGTTGCGGCCCTTCAAGGCGATCTTCGAACTGTTCGGGATCTCGGTCGGCCTGCCGGAATGGAACCTACTCAATTCCTATTCCGGCCTGATCCTGCCGCTGATCGCCACCGCGACGGGCACCTTCCTCTATCGCCAGTTCTTCCTCACGGTTCCGGACGAATTGACCGAAGCCGCCAAGATGGACGGCTCGGGACCGGTGCGCTTCTTCCTTGAAGTGCTGATGCCGCTGTCCAAGACCAATATGGCCGCGCTCGCCACGATCATGTTCGTGTGGTCGTGGAACCAGTATCTGTGGCCGCTGCTGGTCGTCACCGATCAGCAGAACTTCGCCACAGCAACCATGCAGCTCCAGAAGATCGTGCCGGGGCCGGTGTTCGGCGAACCACCGATCTGGAACGTCGCCATGGCCGCCAACCTGATCGTGCTGACGCCGCCGGTGCTGGTCACGATCTTCCTGCAGCGCTGGTTCGTGCGCGGCCTCATCTCCACCGAAAAATAAGGGACGACATCCCATGGCCGAAATCACCCTGCGCGATGTGCGCAAATCCTACGCCAAAAACGAGGTCGTGCATGGCGTGAACCTCGACGTCGCCAGCGGCGAGCTGATCGTCATTCTCGGTCCTTCCGGCTGCGGCAAGTCTACGCTGCTGCGCATGGTAGCCGGTCTGGAATCGATCACCTCGGGTGAGGTTGCCATTGCCGGCCGTGTGGTCAACAAACTGGAGCCACGCGAGCGCGGCTGCGCCATGGTGTTCCAGAATTATGCGCTTTATCCGCATATGACGGTGGCGAAGAACATCGGCTACTCGCTCAAGATTGCCGGGCTGCCGAAGGCCGAGCGCACCGAACGCGTCGGCAAGGTCGCGGCGACACTCGGGCTTACCGATTTTCTCGAACGCAAGCCGGCCCAGCTTTCCGGCGGCCAGCGGCAGCGCGTGGCGATGGGACGCGCGATGATCCGCGAACCGAAAGTGTTCCTCTATGACGAGCCCCTGTCCAATCTCGACGCAACGTTGCGTGTCGCCATGCGTGTCGAGATCCGCAAGCTGCACCAGCGGCTCGGTGCGACCACCCTGTTCGTGACGCATGATCAGGTCGAGGCGATGACCCTGGCCGACCGTATCGTTGTGATGAACAAGGGCGGCATCGAGCAGGTCGGAACGCCGAGCGAGGTCTATGGTCGGCCGGAAACCACCTATGTCGCCAATTTCATCGGCTCGCCCGGGCTCAATCTGCTCAAGGGTGTCGCCCATCCGGACGAGGGCGTCATCAAACTGCCGGATGGCCAGCAACTCACCTATGACCGCAACCAGTGGCCGGAGATCGGCCATGGTCCGGTGATCGCTGGTTTTCGTGCCGAAGCGGTGAAATTTGGTTCTGGCCCGCTTTCCGGGCGTTTCGATTTTGCCGAAGAGCTTGGCATCGCCAAGCTGTTGCATGGCTCGTTCGGCGGACAGGCGATGATCGTGCATGTTGCGACACGTGCCGACCTGCAGCCGGGCCAGCCGTTCTTCTTCTCGGTCGATCCCGCTGACATCCAGCTGTTCGACGCCGACAGCGGTCGACGTTTGGGGGAGATCAGGACGCCTGCGGTTTCGGCGAAGCAGGCAATGCCGGCGCAGATCACCGCTTGACGGTGGGGACACCTCCTTCGACTTACCTGCAATTTACGAGATACCGCTAGGCTTCTTCGCGTCCGATTCGTGAGGGAAGCGCCGTGAGCAAGATCGTTACTTCATTCGCCGTGGTTGCGGTGTTCTCTGCCTTGCTGATGGCGCTTAGCCTGGCGGTAGCGCAGCATGGCTATCCGTTCGGCGCCATCGGTGTGAAGCGGCTGGATGACATCGCCGATGCAACGACCTTCCTGCCGCTCGCCGCGCTCTATTTCTTTTCAGCCATGCTGATGATGGTGCTGCCGCTGCGCGCGGCGAGCATCGTCCTGCTCAATGCTGCCGATATCGTCGTCTGGGCAGTTGTAGTGCTGTTCGCCAGCATCGTCGGTTCCCTGGCGGCGCGCTGGGCCTTTGGCCAAAGCAGCGCGCTATGGGCGCTGTGGAACTGGCGCTTCCTGTTCGTCGCGGCAGTGGTGGGCTGTCACCTCGTCATGAACGAGTTGAGGCGCAACGTCCTGCTGCGCAGCCTCTTCCTGGTGGTTTTCGCAGCAGCAACGCTTGCCTGCCTGTTCTGGTCCTTCACGCTCTGAACCACGGTGTGTCGCAAGGAACGCTCCAACACTCGAAGCTACGCACCATATTTGCCGAAATCGATTTCGATTTTCAGGCCGATGCGCTAGCTTGGAGGTTCCGGCGTGTGCGGGTTTACAGGCTATTATCCATTCCCGTTCATGCGATTTTATTGCGGTTAATTTAGAGGGAGGGCGAGGATAGCGCGTTCCTTCTTGGGTAGGGTGAGTATCGTGGGCGATGTAAAGTCGAAAATTCGTGAAATTCTGGCCGCGCGTGGCGGTTTGCCGGGCGGCATCGAAACGCTCGGCGACCAGTCGGACCTCTACGCGGCGGGATTGTCCTCCTTCGCCTCGGTTCAGATCATGCTGGCCCTGGAAGAGGCGTTCGACCTCGAATTCCCCGACTCGCTGCTCAACCGCAAAACATTCCAGAGCGTCGATGCGATCGCCACAGCCGTACAAGGCATCCTCAACGGGGCCACGGCGGCAGAATGAACGCGCCTGCCAGCACCCGCCTTGCCGAGCGCGCCGGCCGCGTGGCGGCGGTCGCCGCCGCCCATGCCGATGATGTCGACATCAAGAGCCGTTTTCCGCAAGAGGCCGTCGATGCCATGCGGCTCGAACGGCTGCTTTCCGTCCAGATCGCCGACGAGCTCGGCGGCGAGAACGCCACGATATCCGACGTCGCCGAAATCTGTTCGCTGATCGGCCAGTCCTGCGCCTCCGCGGCCATGGTCTTCGCCATGCACCACATCAAGCTTTCCAGCCTCGTCTCGCACGGCTCGGAGAGTGATTGGCATCAGGCTTTCATGCGTCGCGTCGCCGACGAGCAACTGCTGCTGGCCTCTGCCACCACCGAAGGCGGCATCGGCGGCAATCTGCGCAACAGCATCTGCGCCATCGAGGTGAACGGGGCCGATTGCCATCTGGAGAAGGATGCCACGGTTATCTCCTATGGCGAATATGCCGATGCCATCCTGATCACCTCGCGCGCCAATGCCGACGCCGCTTCCACCGACCAGGTGATGACGGTGTTCGCCAAGGATCAATACACGCTGGAGCGTACCCAGGTTTGGGACACGCTGGGCATGCGTGGTACCTGCTCCGACGGCTACCTGTTCAAGGGCGATGCGCCCGCAGTGCAGATCCTGCCGAAGCCCTTTGCCGAGATCGCCGCGCAATCGATGCTGGCGACCTCGCATCTGCTGTGGAGCGCGGTCTGGTACGGCATCGCCGTCAACGCCATGGCACGCGCGCAGAGCTTCGTGCGTGCAGCTGCCCGCAAGAGCCCCGGCGCGCCGCCCCCCGGTGCGTTGCGGCTGGCCGAGGCGTCCAGCCTGCTGCAACTCCTGAAATCCAACATCATCGCCGGTCTGCGCGAGTTCGAGGCGGCGAAGGCCGATCACGATCGCCTGTCCTCCATCGGTTTTGCGGTGGCGATGAACAACGTCAAGATCGGCTCGTCCGAGACGATCCTCACCATCATCAACCACGCCATGCTTGTGTGCGGTATCCTCGGTTACAAGAACGGCACGCCCTACAGCCTTGGCCGCCACCTGCGCGATGCGCACTCGGCGCAGTTGATGATTTCCAACGACCGTATCCTCGGTAATACGTCCAACCTCCTGCTTGTGCACAAGCAGGACACGAGCCTGATGGGGTAAGCCATGGACCAGCAAACCTCGCTTCTGGACAGGTTGTTCGAGACCGGCCTGCTCATCGAAACCGGCGTCGAAGGGCTCTATGGCCGCAGCGGCCGCTTCGAGGACATCATCACCCGTTTCGAGGCACTGATCGACAAGGTCGGTGGCGGTGACGGCGCCGAACCGATCCGTTTTCCCCCCGGCATGAACCGCGCCCATTTCGAGGGCAGCGGCTACATGAAGAGCTTTCCGCAGCTCGCCGGTACGATACATTCCTTCTGCGGCAACGAACTCGACCACATGAATCTCCTGCAATGCATGGAGACCGGCGAGGACTGGACCAAGACCCAGGAAGGCACCGACATCGTGCTGACGCCCGCGGCCTGCTATCCGCTCTATCCGACGGTGGCCAAACGCGGTGCGTTGCCGGAGGGCGGCGGCCTGTTCGACCTGCAATCCTATTGTTTCCGGCGCGAGCCTTCCAAGGATCCTGCGCGCATGCAGCTTTTCCGCATGCGCGAATATGTGCGCATGGGCACGCCGGAACAGGTGATGGCGTTCCGCAACGACTGGATGGAACGCGGCAAGGCGCTGATGGCTTCCGTGGAGTTGCCGGTGGAGATCGACGTCGCCAATGATCCGTTCTTCGGACGCGCCGGGCGCATGATGAAGAACAACCAGCGCGACCAGAACCTGAAGTTCGAACTGCTGATCCCGATCACCTCGACCACCAAGCCGACGGCCTGCATGAGCTTCAATTATCACCAGGATCATTTCGGCAAGGGCTGGGAAATCAACACGGCCGATGGCGAAGTCGCCCATACCGCCTGCGTCGGCTTCGGGCTGGAGCGCATCGCGCTGGCGCTGCTCAACCACCACGGTCTCAATATCGACGCCTGGCCGGCGCCGGTCCGCAAGACCTTCGGATACTGATGTTGACGCTGCCGACGGTCTTTGCCGGGCTCGACCCCGCCAGCTACAAACCACATGCGCTGCACCAAGCGGAGCGCATGTGGCCCGAAACCAATTGTTATGTCGATCTGTGGATCGAGACGCTGCACGCTTTCGGCAGTGAGCCGGAGGCGATGCTGGGTTTCACGCTGACGCAGGATTTCGAGGGCGACCAGTTCACCTTCTTCAAGGTGCCGCTCGAAGATCTTGAGGCATTGTACGGCATCCGTTGCACGGAGCTCGCCATCTACGATCGTGTCGAGGCGCATGTCGAAGAACAGCTGAAGCGTGGCCGTCTTTGCCTTGTCGAGATGGACAGTTTCTATATGCCCGACACGCATGGTGTCGGTTACCAGCATGAGCACGGCAAGACGACGGTGGCGATCAACCGGCTCGATGTCGCCAGTCGCAGTATCGACTACTTTCACAATGCGGGCTTCTTCAACCTGGAAGGCGATGATTTCGACGGCTTGTTCCATATGAAGGACGGGCCGGAGGAACTGCCGTTCCTGCCCTATACGGAATTCGCCAAATTTCCGGCGCAGCGGCCCGCGCCCGACCATCTGCATTCGTATGCCGAGCGACTGGCTATACAGCATTTCGCGCGTCGGCCGGCCGACAATCCGGTGGCGGCCTTTGCCAGGGTATTCCCCGGCCAGGTCGAAAAGCTTGCCGAGCGGCCATTCGATTTCTTCCACAAATATGCATTCAACACGCTGCGTCAGCTCGGTGCCAATTTCGACCTGGCCGCAAGCCATCTCGACTGGCTGCGTCCTGACGGTTCCCTGGCTGGAGCGGCCGGTCATGCGCGGCGTATTTCCGAAGTCGCCAAGGCGACGCAGTTCCAGGTGGCGCGCGCCGTGGCACGGCGCAAGTTTGAGCCGCTGGCCACCGCTCTCGATCCGGCCGTCGAGGCCTGGGACGCCTTGATGGGCGGCCTGGCCGGCAGGCTCGGCTAGCGCGCTGTGGGCGCGGATATCCCCGTGCATGGCGCTCGGAGCAGCCTCCTCGAACAGGACTGGCGGATGGTGCTCACATCTGCCGGCGCCTGGGATCGGCCGCCGCTGGACACCGAGCCGCTTCAGGCGGTCAAGGCACCGGTGCCAGGCACCGTCGCTGGTGCGCTCGAGCGAGCCGGCCAGTTCGATCGCACTGCGCCGCGATCGCTGAACACCTCTGACGCCTGGTATTTTCTCGATCATGTGGAAGAGCCGCCCGGACCGGCCATGCTCCATTTCGATGGGCTGGCGACGGTCGCGGAAATCTATTGGAATGGCGATCTGGTCCTCACTTCCGGCTCGATGTTCATCGGTCATGAACTGGCTGTCACCCTGACCGGGAAGGACAGGCTGGCCGTCTGTTTCCGGGCGCTCGCACCCCATCTGGACAAGCGGGGACCCCGCGCACGCTGGCGGCCGCAGATGATCACGCCGCCCGGATTGCGCCTGGTACGCACCACCGTGCTTGGCTACATGCCCGGCTGGTGTCCGGAAATCCATGCCACCGGGCCCTATCGCCCAATCCGGCTGACCCGACCGGGTAACGGCGAGCCGCAGGATGTCCACGTAGCCGCGACGCTGGATGAGGATGGAACCGGCCAGCTGAAGGTGAGCTTCAAGACGACCGGCCTGAAGGGCTCCGTCCGCCTCATCTGCGCCGGTAATGAAGTCGAGCTTTTCGGCAGGGGCGGGTACTTCGAAGGTCGCCTGTCGATTCCGGATGTCGCCGTGTGGTGGCCGCGCACGCACGGAGCGCCGGTTCTGCACGATGTCGAGATCCTGGCGGGCGGCGAGCGTCGCACAATCGGCCGCACCGGCTTCCGGCGGATTGCTGTCGATCGAGGTTCGGACGGCCGGGATTTCGTCCTTCTCGTCAACGGTGTGCGTGTCTTCTGCCGCGGAGCGGCCTGGACCAGCGCCGACATCGTTGACCTTCCCGGCGAACGCGACCGCTACGCGCCGCTTCTCGGACTCGCGGCCGACGCGAACATGAACATGATCCGCATTGGCGGAACCATGCTCTACGAGACGTCGGAATTCTTTGCGCTGTGCGATGAACTCGGCATCATGGTCTGGCAGGACTTCATGTTCGCCAACTTCGACTACCCGATCGGAGATGCCGATTTCGTGATGTCGGTGCGCGTGGAAGCGGAACAGTTCCTGCGTGGCATTTCGTCCTCGCCGTCCTTGGCGGTGCTGTGCGGCGGCAGTGAGATGGCGCAGCAGGCGGCAATGCTTGGCCTGCCGCCGGCATCATGGTCGGGTCCGCTGACCGACGAGCTGCTGCCCGGCATTGCGGCTGCTATCAGACCGGACGTGCCCTATGTGCCGAACAGTCCGAGCGGAGGGGCGATGCCATTTTCGCCCCATGAAGGCGTCACCCACTATTACGGCGTCGGCGCATACTGCCGGCCGCTGGAGGATGCGCGCCGCGCCGGCGTGCGTTTTGCCGCCGAAAGCCTCGCATTTGCCAATGTGCCGGAACAGGGCCTGCTCGACAGCGCGTTGCCGGCGCCTGCCGTTCATGATCCGCGCTGGAAAGCGCGCGTGCCACGCGACCGTGGTGCGTCGTGGGATTTCGAAGATATTCGCGAACACTATCTGGCATTGCTCTACGGTGTCGAACCGATACGGCTGCGCCGCGAGGATCCAGTCCGGTATCTCGACCTGTCGCGTGCCGTGACAGGCGAGGTGATGGAAGCAACCTTCGCCGAATGGCGCCGACCAGGCTCCAGCTGCAACGGTGCACTGGTCTGGACGTTTCAGGATCTGTTGCCGGGTGCCGGATGGGGTGTGATGGATGCCACGGGTATGCCAAAGGCGGCCTGGTACGCATTGAAGCGCGCCTTTCGCCCGGCGCAGATCATGCTGACGGACGAAGGTACCAACGGCATCGACGTGCATGTCGTCAATGACGGTAGCACGGATCGCGAGTTCATCGTCGAGATCGCCTGCCTGCGCGATGGTATGCAGCCTGTGGTGCGTGGCACGCAGACGATCATGATTCCTGCCCGCCGAGGAATCACCCTGCCGGCTACGGACCTGTTCGGCGCCTTCTTCGATGCTGCCTATGCTTTTCGTTTCGGCCCGCCCGCGCACAATGTGACGGTTGCCCGGTTGAAGGAGGGCGGCAGCCAACGCCTCGTTGCCGAGGCGTTTCATTTCCCGCTCGGGCGGGCCGAAGCATTGACCGACGCCGCCTTGACGGCAGTGCTGTCTGAAGAGCAAGGGCGATGGCTGCTGACGCTCTCAACCGACCGTCTGGCCCAGTCGGCTCATATCGACGTGCCCGGTTTCCGGCCTTCGGACAACTGGTTCCATCTGGCGCCGGGAGAAGCGAAGACCGTGCGGCTTGTTGCGCTTGGAAGTGTTGAAAAGCCGACTGGCGGTGTCAGTGCCCTGAATTCAAGGGCAACCGTACGGTTCTAACGCGACCTGGCGCATGGTCGCGCGCGTCGTATCCGATCTTCGAAAATCATCCGCCAGCTTACGATGTCGAAGCGTCGTTTTCGGGTGCAACTGGACGTACGGTTGCGCCATCGGATTCGCCTGCTCTCAATGCAGCCTCCAGGATGCGTTCGCGTACCACAGCCTTGGCAGCGGGCGGCGAGATGTTGTGGTCGGCATCGGCGATGACATCCAGTGTAGCATTGCCGTAGCGTTTCAGGCCTTCGCCGTTCTTGCCGAAATGGAAGCGAAAACGATCGAGGCCGATATCGGTGGCGCTATAGATCAATGTCAGCGGCATATGCCGCTGGGCGAGGCGTTTGAACAGGGCATGTGTCGCCTCTCCCAGTCGGGCATATTTTGAAACCGGCGCCATCAGCGACGGCATCATCCCGGCGATGCGCCGGGCGACCTGCTTGCCGATGCTGGTTACGGCACTGCGGACATCGATGCGGCCGGCAAACAGTCGACGCAGCGTGTCGCCGCTGACCATGCGGCGACCATAATCTTCAAGCGAGCGGGCATTGTAGCGCAAGGCGTCATCCACCGCTTCGTCCTTGTCCCAGACGAATGTGAAGGGATTGACCAGCACTGCGGCCTTGCAGCGGTCGTCCGCAATGGCGCTGCGGAAGGCGAGATAGGCGCCGCTGCAGCGACCGGCGAGCACAGCCAGACCGAGCGCCAATCCATCGAGCAGGTCGAAAGCAGCGATCACATCGTCTACCTGATAGTCGGTATACAGCGTCTGCTCGGGGGCCCCGACCACCGGCGGACTGTCGCCGACGTCAGCCCCGTCGAAACGCAAGGAAGCCACGCCTTTGGCCGCCAGATAGCGGGCAGTTTCGACGGTCATGCGTGCCCAGCCGGCCTGGCGGTCGTAGCCGCTTCCGAGACAGATGACGGTCGCGCCTCGCCTTTGACCTCGAGGCTGGCAGAGAACGCCATAGAGGCGATCGTCAGCGCCGAAGCGCAACGGCGTCTCCACGAAATCGGGACCTTCCAACTGTGCTGAGCCGGGTACCGCCGATGCCTGCCCGTGCGCTTTCTTGCCTTTCGATTGCGTGGCTGTCTCGGACACCCATCCCACGACCTGACCAATGACCTCGAGTGGCTGTTTGGCAAGTGTCGGGTTGGAGACGAGGTCATCGTAGCCGAGATAGGGCAGGCGGGTGACCTTGGCGCCCAGTGCGGCCAGATGCTTCGAGAGCGCGACTTCCTTGTCGCGTGCCGGCCGCTCCAGCATCAAGACACGGCTTGCCGGTGGCGTGGGCAGCGCTTCGATGTTGAGCTTCTTGATCTCCGCAGCGATTTCGTCGGGCATGACCAGGCCCGCCACCGCGACGTGATCGGCAATTCGTTGTTCCTTCCGAAGGCCGAGGCCCTCGTCCACCATCTTGGACCAGGCAGCCAGCTCGCGCAGATAGGACCGACCGCTGACCACCGGCGCCATCAGGACGGCTGCATCGACGGCCGTAAACTTGGGAGCGAAGCTTGCGGCCAGCGTCGCGCCGATGCCATGACCGATCAGGATCAGCCGAGCAGCGCCGGAGAGGCGCCGCAATTCTTCGGCGGCGCCAAGCACGGTCCTCTCCCAGACGGCGAGACCGTCGGTGAAGTCGGCCCGGTCCAGCGCGTCGCCGGTTCCCGGGTAGTCGAAGCGCAGGCTGGCAATTCCGGAGGTCGACAGGCGCTCTGCGAGATCGCGCCAGAGCTTGCGCGTGCACATCTCCTCAAGGCCCCATGGGCTGAGGAAAAGAACTGCGCTGTCGTGCTTTGTGGAACCAGGTGCCGCTTCGGCGTAGAGTCCGACGGTGCCACAGAACGTCACGGGCTGTGCTGCGGCCTGCTGTTTGCGCGCCTGGTTCTCGGTCATGCCTGGCGTCTGGCTCGATGAAACAGGAACAGAAGGAGCATTCATTTCGAAGCCTGTGAGGTGGAAGGCAGTGGTGCGATCAAACTGAACAACAATCGCGAGATTCGTCCGATGCCAGATGGAAGACGCGACTGCAGGCGATTGATGGCTGCCGCGTCCTCGGATGGTATCGCCGCCAGCAGACGCATTGCAAACGCGTAGACAAGCGCGCCAACGGCGATGCCGACAGCCAGGCCGAAAATCCCCTGCAATGCGCGTGCTGCCAGATATGCAGCGACACCGCAAGCGATAGCAGCCAAGGCTGTCCTGGCCACCACAAGAACAAGGTCCTTCGCCTTCCCTTCGAGGGTGATACGGCTGGCGAGGAGTGCGCTCATGGCCAGGAAGACGAAACCGCGAATCATCGCTGCGCCCGCCAGGCCCCATGCGGGCACCGCGACAAGGCAGCCGACAACCATCAACAGCGCACCTATGCTGCTGATGACCAGGCGATCCTTCACCTGGTTGCGGGAGTAAAGATACTGGGTGATGAGCAGCATGAAGACATAGGCAGGTGAGCCGGCAGCCAGGATCGCAACAGCCATGGCGGCTGGCTCGAACGCACTGCCAAAGATGACGACGACCAGAGGCGAGGCAACTGCGGCAAGACCGAAGCAGAGCGGCAGGGTGATATAGGACAGTGAGCGGACCACGGCGGCAAACAGCTCGGCAGAGCTGATATCGTGCTCGGTTTCGTGCCGCTCGGCGTAGAAAGGGATCAGGCTTCCTGCCAGTTGCACCGGCAATTGCAGCGCAAGGTTCGCCAGGGACAGCGCGACCGCATAGAAGCCGACATCTTGTGTGTCCCTGAAATGCTGCAGGAAAACCAGCTCCGGTCTGGTCAGAAAAACAGCAGTGATGAGGAATTCGAAGAACAGCAGGAGCGACGTCGCGGCAAGGGCGCGAGCGCTGTGCCCGGCCTTTCGGCGTCGGGTCGAAAGAATGCGCAGAGTGTAGACGAAGAACACCGATTGGCCGGCTATGTAGCCGATCAGGACGCCTTCGGTGCCGGCAAGTTGGGCGCCGCCCAGAACGATGACGAGCTGCAGGATCGACGCAATGACGGTGAAGATGAAGAAGGTGCCGAGACGCGTTTCGCCGATCAGGTAGTTCTTCGTGAAGGAGCCGATCGACTGGATGAACAGCAAGGCGATAGCGAACGCAGCAACACCGGCGGTTGAATTGCTCCATTCAAGGCCGCCGCCTTTCCAGCAGAACAGTGCATAAAGCGCCGTCAGCAAGCTCGTGGCGAGGACGACAGGCATGGCCAGAAAAGCGGCGAAGCCGCGCCGTTCGTCCGCGTCCACGCCCTTGGCTTTCAGCTGCGGCAGCAGCCTCAGCAACAGGATTCCCGTACCCAGTTCCGCCACCAGCGAGCCGGTGGCCGCTACCCATAGCGCGAAAGCGACAGTGCCGCTGGCCGCAGGGCCGAGCAAGCGCGCGACGATTACTGAGCAAGCGAAGCCGGTGACCAGGAGCAGCATGCCCGCTGCCGCATTGATCAGCGAATTCGACATGATGCTTCTGCTCAAAGAGTTCCTCGCACCTGCGCTACGTCACACCCCGATCCTGATCTCAGCTTAAACGGAACGGGGTTTTCACACACTTTACAAACCGCTTCAGGAAACCGGGGCGCCATCAGGCGAAATGGGTCTTGGGGCGGTGCACCAGCCGACCAGACGGCCGGCGAAGATGTTCCATGAGCGGCGCGCCATGCCAGGTTTGCCGGTAAACGCGTAGACGACCACCCCGGTCAGGGGGCGCAACAGCCGCGGCAGATAGTCACCGAAGCCATAGCCGTGCTTGCGCATGACATAGCCAAGGCCGGTTGAATAAAGGCGGATCTTGGCCACTGCGGCAGGTGTGGTCTGATCGGAGTGATCCTCCGGGTGATGTCCGGTAAAAGCGGGATCGTACCATCCTTTCCGTCCGGCGGATAAAAGCCTCAGCGCCAAGTCCTGGATCTCATAGGCTCCCCACTGCGTATCGGACCCTGGGCCAATAGCGATGTCAAAGCCACCAACGGCGTCGAAGTCAGATCTTTTCACCACCAGCATCCATTCGATCAGCGTCGTCCAGACTGTCGCAGGCTCGATCGGTATCGCCTCCGCGGCGAAATCCCCCATGATTGTTTGACCCAGCGTATCGGCGGCGCGGCCGCTGTAGAAATCGGCGGGATGCTCCTTCCTGAGGACGCCTATACGAGCGAAGAGGTCCGGCGGGTACCAGCAGTCGTCGTCCGGAAACATCAGCCATTGGCCTCGGGCCTGAGCAGCGCCAAGATTGCGGGCGCGGCAGACACCCTTCCTGTCGGTGCGCAGGTGTATGATGGTCATCAGTCCGACAAAGCTGGCCAGTACCGGGACCAGCCGATCGTCGGGATTTTGATCGACAATGATCAATTCGAAGTCGCGATGCTCCTCAGTCGCCAAGGAGTGCAACAGTGCACTCAGCTCGTGCGAGCGGCCCAGCGTGGCGACGACCATGGAGGTCTCGATTTCCGGACCGTTCCGGGACATGCATGCCCTGTCTGCGACGAGGTTGCGGGTGCGGGGAACAGGCCCCGTCCAAATATCGGCGCATCTTGGCTTCGACGCGTTAAATTGACGTGAAACCAGCCTGGATCGGGCTTATCGACTTTGCATTGAAGAGCGACGCAGCAGCCTGCCAGCCAACGTGATTGCGGCGATGCCAACCAGCCCGGCGACTGCTTTGATGGCCATGTCCTCGATCCGCCCGTGGCGACCGGGATCGATCAACTGGAGCAATTCCAGCACTGCGGCGATGCCCACGACGAAGACGGCGGTGCGTATCGTATGCCGCGGGAAGCTCAAGGCCAACGCACTGCCCAGCAGCATGTAAGCCAGGGCCCGCTCCAGATTGGCATCGCCGAGATGCGGTCTCAGTCCGATCGGTGAGAGAGTGGCGAAGACGATCAAAGCCAGAAGGAAGATCGAAGCAAGGCGGGAAAGAAAGATCATCGTGCGTAACTAACGTCGAATTCAGGCAGTTTAAAGCACGCTTTTTGTCGCTGCCCAAGTGATGCAGCCGGTCAATAGAATTTTACTGCGCAGCGGTTTGAGAAGATTCAAACAGGTAATTTAGCGGTTTGTTAACCATAAATTGGAACATTCGCGATACGCCAGTTTGCGCGCGGCAGTTCGTTGCGTGAGGCAGAATGGGGGTTAGGTCGTGCCGCTTGCCCAGGCTCAGGCGTAACGACTTTTATCTCGGGGCACCATGGACATAGATATCCTTCAACTGCCTGGGGTTCTCAGACGCCGGTGGCCCTATGTGGTGCTGGCAGTGCTGGCTTCCCTGGCGTTGGCGGTGGCCTTCCTCGCTACCCAGAAGGCTTACTATCGTTCCACTGTCGAAATCCTGCTGGATACCAGCCGTGATGCTGCAACGAGCAGCGCTGGCTCGAGCGAAGGACAGGTGAGCACACAGCAGACTCTCGCCAGCCAGATCTACATCCTCCAGTCACGCGAGATATTGCGCAAGGTCGTCAGCAAGCTCGATCTAACCAGCGATTCCTATCTTGCAGCCAGCGGTGGCGGGTTGTTGCAGTTCTTCGGTGGCGATACGTCGATGCCGACCGATCGTACGGACGCGGTTGTCGACGCATTGGCGAAGAACCTGACTGTGATGCAGGTTGGAGATTCGTTGGTGCTGTCCGTGACCGTGAAGCATCGCGATAGCGCAACGGCGGCCAAAATCGCACAGGAGATAGCAGATATCTATCTCAACAGCTCGGACAATGCGCAGGCCTACGCCGAGCAACGCGCCAACACCGCGCTGCAGCAGCAGGCGGAAACCTTGCGGAAACGCCTGGCGGGTGCCCTGGCCGCGGCCGAAAAATTCCGAAGCGAGAATGGGTTGATCACCGCTGGGCAACAGGGCCTGGTGACAGATCAGCAGCTTGCGGGCATCAACCAGCAACTGCTTGCGGCGCGGCAGGCAGCCGAGCAGCAGAAGGCGATCGCGGACCAGGCCAGCCAGCTCAACCTGTCCAATGTCGAGACCGGCGCCGTTGCCGAGGCGTTGCAGTCGCCGACGCTCATCGACCTGCGCAGCCGCTATGCGCAACTGCTGGACAAACAGGCGGAAGTCGCGACCAGCCTCGGTGCGGAGCACCCGCAGATGCGGGCCGTGCGTTCGCAGATCGCCGCCATGCGCGTCTCGATCGAAAACGAACTCGAGCGTATCCGCAAGACTGCGCAGTCCAATGCCGATCGCGCGCGCGCCAATCTCAACTCCCTGCAGACGCGCTTCGACGCCCTGGCCGAGATGACCAGCGAGAAGGGCGATGCCCGGATCAAGCTGGCGCAACTCGAGAACGAGGCAGCCTCGATCAATTCCGTCTACCAGTCCTTCCTGACCCGTTCGGAGGATCTGGTCAGTCGACAGAACATCGGCAAGGGCTCTTCGCGGATCATTTCACCGGCCATCGCATCGACGAAACCGGTGCAGGCGCCGAAGAGCCTGGTGCTCATTGCCGCGCTGCTGTTCGGTACCGCGGCAGGATCGGTTCTCGCGGTGCTGCGCGATGCGATCAGTGGTGCCGTGCGTTCGGAACGGGAACTGGTGGCGACGACCGGTGCCCCGGTACTGCGCACCGTCACACGCCTTGCGGACAGCGGCAAGATCGGCTGGCGTCAGCGGTTGAGACAGATGTTCCAGCTGCGACGCGCAGGCGACCCGCCCGCCGAGATAAAAGGTCAGCAGATACCGGAAACGGGACTCGCCAGGATCAACAATCTGACGGGGCTTCGACGTTCCGACGGATTGCCTACCGTCGTTGTCGTCGCGGCAGCTGATCCCACCGTGGTCAGCGAACATGCAGCCCCAGGAATTGCCCGCCAACTGCACGACCTGGGTGAAGAGGTCTATCTGTTCCATGGCGCGCTCCGCACCGAAGCGAGAGCAAGGCCAAAGGGTCACGGCCGCGCGGATCATCACCCGCTTAAAGACGTACTGGAATATGTACACATTGGCGACAGTCCAACGCGTTCGCCCGCGTTGCTTTCATTGGCTGCGGAGCTTGAACGCGTCTCCGGCGCGACGCCTCCTTTCTTTGTGGTCGACGCTTGCGGCACCGAGGCACAGGAACTGCTGCCAGTCCTGCTGAAATTTGCCGACGGCATCATTCTGCAATCGGAGATCGGCTCAACCCACAAGAACGAACTGGCCCTGCTGATCAGCGAGATCGAGCCGTGGCGCGAGAAACTGGTTGGCAACATCGTTGTCGGAAGAGCTGCGTGAGCATCGGGGCGAGATCGTGACCGCAGCTTCCGCTACCGCCCAAGGCTTGAGCCGCTCCCAGTCGATTACCGCAGCATCGGTCGATGCTGCGGTGCCAGGGTCGATAAAGTTCCTGGCAATCGCTACGCTTGTCTCGGCACTGGTGTTCAACTTCTTCCTGTGTTTTGTGAACACCAAGCTGATGGGCATTACCGACGGCTATGTGATCCTGTCTGAGATGATGATTGTCGGTACCGCGTTTGTCGTCGCATTGACTCGGCGCGCGCCAATCTACCTGCTGCTCGGAGCCTTCATCAGCTACATGCTGTTCATCTTCGCCCTGCGAGGCGGTGAACTCAATCTGAAGTCCGTGCGCGACATCCTGATCCCGATCGCCTTCTATTTCGCCGGCATGCGCCTGCGCGATCCGAAACTGGGTGACAGCCTTGTGCTGGTCTCGGGGATCATCGTGGTTGCCGCCGGCCTTTTCGAATATCTCGCTGTCGACACCTACGTCTCCTACTTCAACATCGTCGGCTACTACATCGCCCGGGGCACCATTACGGCCGACCAGCTCTTTGGTGTTAAGGAGGGCCTGTTCGTCTCCGGCATGCGACCAGAGCCGCGTACGATCCTGCCTTTCCTCGGCCAGCATCGCGTCTCGTCGGTGTTCCTCGAGCCGGTGTCGATGGGTAACTTTGCGGTCATAATCTATGCCTGGGCACTCTATCGCGGCCGCACCTTCAGGGGCTTCTGGCTGGCGTTGGTCCTGGCGCTCGCGGTGATCGCGCTGGCCGATGCTCGCTTCGGTCTCTATACCTGCGTGCTCATTACCGTGTTCTACCCGTTCTACAATCTCGTGCCGCGGCTTGCCTGGGCTGTTCTTCCTTTCCTGCTGTTGGCGGTTCTGGCGGCCTATGGCACGGCAAGCGGCACGGATGGTGGCGCAAACGATCTGGTGGGCCGTTTCATGGTGACAGCCCACATCCTGACGCAGCTGTCACCGGCGGTGGTGCTGGGCTTCGAGCAGACCTCGCAGTTCACGGCCGATTCCGGTCTGGCCTACTCACTCACGGCCTTCGGAATCTTTGGCTTCGTGGTGCTTTGGGCAATCCTGGTGTTTGCACCGGCGGTCGAAGCGCGTGCCTGGCGTTTTCATTGCATGGTGATGGTCTATCTGTTGCTGCTGATGCAGATCAGCGACTCGCTCTACTCGATCAAAACCGCGGCGCTGCTGTGGTTCCTGCTCGGAACGTCGAATGCCTGCAAGTCGTTCGTTGCGGATGAGATTTCGGTCAGGCCGCCTGTGAAGCAACAGCCGATGCCCGTTCGATAGGATTGCCTGTCAGCGTTTCTTTTCAAGCGCGGGGCAAGAACCCTTCGCAGCCGGGATCGCTCCTGCCGCCTCCAATGCCTTGAGTTGTGGACGATCGCCTGCCTTGGTCGGCTGGATGTTCAGATCCTCGCTTTCCGGCCACCAGTCGCCGCCTGCCCAGTAGGTCCAGCCGGTCCATGTTTCCGGATTCTTGCCAATGAAATCGGTCATGGCAGTGATGCCGTCCATGCAGGCCTTGTTGGGGGCGCCGCCAAATTCGCCAAGGAAACCGCGCTTGCCGTTCTTCTGCAACCACCCTGTGACGTCCCTGAGCGCGGTCAATGCATCAGCTGCCCGCGAGCATGCTTCGTTTGTGCCGGAGAAGTCGCTATCGAGATATTGGTGGACTTCGTAGGCATAGTTGTTTGCGGTGTCCTCGATACCCAGCATCACTGTGCCATTGGCCCGCTCCGGATCATCACTCAACCAGCTGTGCGCGCCGGTCCAGTTGGTGCCCGGCACCAGGATCAGATTGCCGGCACGGGCCTGACGTATGGCGGAAATCGCGGCATTGGCTGCTGAAAGCCATTGCGTGGCAGCGACATCATATGGCTCGTTCATCAGGCCGAACTGTACCGCAGGATCGTTGCGGTATTCGCTGGCAAGGCGCTTCCATAAATCCGCGAAAGCAGCATTGGGCACGGCTTCCGAGCCGATCAGCTGGCCGCGATAGCGGGCGTAGTTGTGCACGTCGAGAATGATTGTCAGACCGGCACCCTTAAGCCTGGCGATCGCATCGGTGAGACGTCTCTGCTCGGCCCGGTCGAAGGCCTTGCCGAGTTGCGGCTGCAGATGTTCCCACCGGAAGGGCAAACGCACGGCGTTGAAGCCCTTGCCGGCGAAATAGTCGATCGTGGCGTCGCTGGGGTAGATGTAGTCCTTGCCGTATACGCCATCAGAATCGCCGAATTCGGCGCCAGCCAGGTTGATGCCTCTGAGGCAGCCGGCCGAGGCCGCATTCGATGCCAGGATCATGGATGCAACCAGGGTGGCCACGGTTTTCCAGGAGCGGGAGCACGATCGAGCCATGCGATGTCTTAGCCTGCTTCCGGTGCCGCCGCCATGGGCGCAACCGGTGCGCGTGCACCCAGGACCTCACGATAGACCGCGAGATAGCGTTCGGAAACCTGGTCCCAGGAGTAACCGTCAGCAGCCTGCATTGCGGCGGCGCGGTAGCCTGCTGTGTTTGCCGCGAGCGTGTCGAATGCCGTTTCCATCCTTGTGGCGGTGGCATCGCTGTCTGCGAAGTCGCTTATGCAGATTTCGGCATGTTGCGAAGCCAGATCGCTATAGGCGGTGTTGATGTTGAGCACCGGCATCAATCCGGCGCTCAGGGCCTCCACGGCAACAAGGCCGAAGCCCTCATAGTCCGAGGCCGAGGCAAAGAGCGAGCAGTTGCCGAGTATGCTGCGGATTTCCTCGTTGGAAAGGCCGATATGCATGGTGACATGGCGGCCAAGGTCGCGCGCGGCGATCATGTTCTCGACGTCAGCCACGCTCTGGTCGCCCGGTACGCCGACGATATCGAGATGCCAATCTTCGGATATTGCAACCAGCGCCCGAATGGCATCGAGCAGATTGTCCAGGCGCTTGTTGATCGAGAACCGGCCAAGCGTGACCATGCGGCGCACTGCCCGAGGTGAACCTGCAGCGGCGAATTTTCGCGTGTCGACACCGTTGTCGATCTGAATGACGCGACTGCCGGCAATTGCCTGGAAAGTTCGCGTATCCTGGGCGCTGCAGCCGATCAGGCGCCGATAGGCAAGCGCCGAGAGCCGCGTCGCGGTGTTGAACCATGCGGTCTTCAGCCCGGCGTATTTTTCGGTGTGGAAGAAGCCGCCATGGGTCGTGGCGATCATCGGTTTGCGGTGAAGGAAGCGTGTCCAGGCCAACGCATCGAAGAAAAAATCGATGGCATGCACGTGTACGATATCGGCGTCGCCGATATGTCGGAAAACCTGCGGCGCCAACGGATACCGCGTGCTGCCGGAGAACGGTATCCGCACCACCTCGACCCCGTTGATGGTTTGCCTGGGCGGCAAGGTCTCGTGAAGTGCGGTAAACCGCCGGTCGAGTGTCACGACGCGAACCCGATAGCCCCGCTTCAGCAGCTGGTCGGCCAGATTGGCAACGACTTCCTCGAGCCCGCCCCTATTCGGCAGATATTGTCGTACCACCTGCACAGCGAGTGGCGCGCAGCGGTCGAAGGTGAGCTTTTCGGCTGTCAAAGACATGAAGTTCTCGAGCTGCAGCGGCAGGCCTTGGCATACCCGATATCACAAGGGGCGGAGAGAGGCTAAGACCGGGTTAATCGAAGCGGGGTCGACAGCTCTGCGGAGCAGCAAATGCGTCGCGGGAGACGGCGAGCCGACGCCGACCCGCGACCGCCTATTTGCAAGTCACATGCACGCGCCCGTCAGCCTGTTTTGCTTCACCGCAAGCAATTGGCCCGGACGCCTGGGAGGCAGGGGACTGGGCATTCAGCCGTGGGGCGGAAGCCGTCCGGGCCGGCCGACGCTTTCGCTGGACTGCCGGTCTTTGGGGTGCAATCGGTTCTGCCGTCGGACCGACAGGGAAGACCTCGGTGCCGCTTTCTACGGGCGGCGTCTGCACGGAAGGGGCATCGTGCAGCCAGGCACGCCGCATGTCCATCGATGGGGGAATAACGACGGTTCCGTCATCGGTGCGCGCGCAACCACCCGCCGCCATGGGCAGGCAGAGGATCATTCCAAGGAAGTAAGGCCGCATCCGCATCATTTCGAGGATATCCATTACTCATATGGCGCATGCCCCGCAACCGCCTATTGGCCAGAACAGCCCAGCGGGTAGGCTGGTTCCGATTTGTTAAGGTTAATCGCCCATTAAACCTTCTCGGGCAGATTTGGCCGCCGGCTTGGGGAAGGCGGTGAGGCTTTTTGGGGCGAGGGGGTGGCTATGACGGACGAGGCGATCGGAGCAGGTTTGTCTCCGGCGGCAAACGGACATGGCGCGGTCCGCCTGACGACTATCGACGAAGCCTTTTCCCGCGAGACCGTTCATGAGTTGATCGAGGCCGACTCCGCCTGGTTGTGGGAGACCGATGCGGACCTGCGGTTCTCGTGGCTTTCCGAAAGCTATCGCGCGGCGACAGGCAACGAGCCGGGCACGGTCATCGGGCATTTCCGCTTCGATTTCCTGGATCAGGTGCAAAAAGGCAGCGAGAATGCGGCCGCCCATCTGGAGAACCTGCAGGCGCGCCGCCCGTTCAAGGATTTTCTCTATCAGCCCAAGGACTGTGGTCCGGGGTTCCGCTGGATCTCCACATCGGGATTTCCGAAGTTCGATGCCGATGGTCGTTTCACCGGCTATCGCGGTATTGCCCGCAACGTCACCGCCATGGTCGAGGCACTGGAGGATGTCAAAGGGCCGTCGAAGGGGAATACGCCGCCGCGCGAGGAGCACATCGATCACATGATGGCGGCGCTCAACGCGATGAGCGATGCGATATGCTACTACGACGCCGAAGACCGGCTTGTGCTCTACAACCATGCCCTGCCGGCGATGTATCGTGGCATTGCCGATATCATCCACAAGGGCATCACTTTTCGCGATATCATCGACGTCGGGCTGGAGCGCGGTTTCTGGGACACAGAAAGTCAGAGCCGCGATCAATGGCGCGACGCTGTGCTGGACAAGCGGCGTAACGCGCAATCCTCGTCGTCGATCCTGCGATTTGCTGATGGTCGTATCATCATGCATCGCGAAATGCACGGGGCAGAAGGCGGCACCATCTCGATCTGCACCGATGTCACCGAATTCGAGGCGAATCGTTCCGAGGCGGCAGCGGCAGGCGAACGTGGCCGCGAGTTGCAGTCGGATCTCCAACGAACCATCGATTCCATGACCATGGGTGTCATCATCCTCGATGCCACGATGAATGCGGAGATCATCAATCGCGCATTCTATGACATCTGGAAGGTTACGCCCGAGCAGGTTGCAGTTGGCTGCCCGTTCCGTGCGCTGATGGACGTCAATCGTTACAACGGGGTCTACGACATCGCCGACGAGCATTGGGAGGACTATGTTTCCTCCCGTGTCGCGGAGATCAAAACCGGCGATGTCGCTCCACGCGAATTCCGTCGGGCCGACGGCCACACCATGATCTATTCGGTAACGAAACTGTCCGGCGGCAAACGGTTGATCTCCTATGTCGATGTGTCGGAAGTAAAGAAGCGTGAAGCCGAAGCAGAAGAAGCGCGCCGTTATCTGGCGAATGTGCTGGAGTCGCTTCCGGCGAGCGTGTTGATCTACGATCGCGAGGATCGTTTCGTCTTCGCCAACAGAAAGCTTCTGGATTCGATTCCGGCGCTGCAACCTGCCTGGCAGGAGGGCAAGACGTTCCGCGATTCGTTGGAACTCGGCCATGCCAATGGCTGCTTCCGTCTCAGCGGCGACCCCGCCATCGACCAGCTTTACGATGTCGATCCCGATGCCTGGCTAGACGCTATGCTGCTCCGTTGCCGGCAACGTTATTCGAGCTTCGAACGACAGAACCCCGACGGACGCTGGTATCAGGCCTTCGACATGCGCGCGGAGGACGGCACGTTCATCGGCGTGCGCGTCGATATCTCGGACCTGAAGGATCGCGAACGGGCGTTGCAGCTCTCGATGAGCGAGAACGAGGTGTTCCGCTCGCTGATCGACAATGTTCCGGTGTCGATCTACGCCAAGCGTTCGGACCTCAGGCTGTTCTACGTGAACGAAGGCTGGTGCGAGCTTACGGGCGTGGCCCGGGAAGATGCGATCGGCAGGACGGATGTCGAAATCTTCGGCGAGGAAGGCCAGGCCTTCGTCGAAGGGGATCTGGCGGTTCTGCGCACCGGCAAGACCTATGAGGTCGAGGAAGAAATCACGGCGGCGGATGGTTCGACGCGTCATCAGTTCGCGCGCAAGGGCGCAATGATTGCATCGGACGGGTCGCTTTATCTGATCGGATCGACCACGGACATCACCGATCTGAAGGAACGCGAGGTCGAGTTGAACGAAGCGCGTCAGCGCGCGGTGCTGGCCGATCGTGCCAAGTCCGAATTTCTTGCCAATATGAGCCATGAGATCCGTACGCCGATGAACGGTGTGCTCGGCATGGCCGAGTTGCTCGCCAAGTCCAATCTCGATGCCAAGCAGAAGACTTTCACCGACATCATCGTCAAGTCGGGCAATGCGCTGCTCACGATCATCAACGACATCCTCGATTTCTCGAAAATCGATGCTGGCCAGCTGGTGCTCGATCCGGCGCCGTTCAATCTGGCGGAAGCCATCGAAGATGTGGCCACGCTGGTTTCGACGAGAGCCAAGGAAAAAGATCTCGAGCTGATCGTACGCGTTCAACCTGGGCTCGACGGGCTGTTCGTGGGCGATGTCGGGCGCATTCGCCAGATCGTTACCAACCTGCTTGGTAACGCGGTGAAGTTTACTGACAATGGCCATGTCCTGGTCGATGTCACCGGTCAAAAGATGCCATCCGGCACGAAACTGACCATATCCGTCACCGACACGGGGATCGGCATTCCCCAGGAAAAACTCAGTCAGGTCTTCGAGAAATTCAGCCAGGTCGACACGTCGTCGACGCGGCGACACGAGGGAACTGGTCTTGGATTGGCGATCACGTCGCGGCTCGTGGAATTGATGGATGGCGAAATCGGGGTTGAAAGCGCTGAAGGCAAAGGTTCGACTTTCTGGTTCACGGTAACATTGGCGAGCGCGGAGCAAGCCGAGAAACAGCGCGTATTGCCGATCGACGTGACTGGCGCGCGGGTACTCGTTGTCGACGACAATGCCGTGAACCGCTCGATCCTGAGCGAGCAGATGGCATCGTGGTCGTTCGATTCCTGCGCGGCGGCGAGCGGACCCGAGGGGCTGAAGGTTCTGGCTGCTGCTGCTGCCTATGGCGTGCCTGTCGATTGCGTGGTGCTCGACTACCAGATGCCTGAAATGACCGGTGCAGAAGTCGCACGTGCGATTCGCAACACCGAGGGCCTTTCTGGCACGCCCATCATCATGTTGACGTCGGTCGACCAGACGCTGTCCAACGCCAGCTATCGCGATCTCGGCATCGCCGCGCATCTGATCAAGCCGGCTCGCTCGTCGATATTGCTGGAGGCATTGGTTTCGACGATCCAGAAGCACAAGGCAGAGTTGGATCCTCGCCCGCTGACGACCGATTTTCCCAAAACACAGGCATCTGTCCCGCATTCCGGCCATGCCGAAACCCTGGCGCAGGTCGTGCCGGTTGCGCCGCAGATTACGGACAGCGACGGCGCGCTCGATATTCTCGTTGCCGAAGACAATGAGGTGAACCAGCTGGTCTTCACCCAGATTCTGGCCGATACCGGCTACAGTTTCGAAATCGTCGGCAATGGCCGGCTGGCGCTGGAGGCATCGGGCCGGCTGAAGCCACGGATGATCCTGATGGATGTCTCCATGCCTCAGATGAACGGCCTGGAGGCAACAGGCGAGATCCGCAAGCGCGAAGCACAGGATGGAACGCATATACCGATCGTTGGCGTGACCGCCCACGCGCTGAAGGGAGACCGGGAGCGCTGTCTCGAAGCCGGTATGGATGATTACCTGCCCAAACCAATCAGCCCGAAAGCCTTGCTCGAAAAGCTCGATCGCTGGCTTGGCGGCAAAAGCGCGGCCTATCGCAGCGCCGGATAGAAAGCCGGCGTCACGATCACACACAGTTCTTAGAAATTTGCCAGAATAGTCGTTTGCCGGCTCTGATGCGGCTGCCACCCCCGCAACCCGCTGATTAACAGCCAGAATCCAAGCTTTCCCTAAAAGGGACTCGGCAGCGCTTTGCCGGCCTGCGCAGAGCGCGTTACGGGGCTGACACGAAACTGTCATGCGACTGTAATAAACGGGCGCTATGGCCTCATCCGGCGCCGCAGGAAAGGCGTCTAGAGACCACCTTCCTAACAGGAGCAGGCCCAATGAAAAAAGCTCTTCTTACCGCGTCGGCGGCGGCCTTTGCGCTCGCCGCATCGGCTGGCTATGCCGCCGCGCGCGACCAGATTCAGGTTGCCGGTTCTTCGACCGTGCTTCCTTATGCCAAGATTGTTGCCGAGCAGTTCGGCGAGACCTTCTCGAAGTTCAAGACCCCAGTGGTCGAGTCCGGCGGTTCGGGCGCCGGCATCAAGGAATTCTGCAAGGGCGTCGGCGAAAACACCATCGACATCGCCAATTCCTCGCGTCCGATCAAGAAGGACGAAGTGAAGTCCTGCCAGGATGCTGGCGTGAAGGACATTCAGGAAGTCAAGATCGGCTATGACGGCATCGTGTTCGCGACCGACGTCAAGGGTCCCGATTGGGCGCTGACCCCGGAAGACGTCTACAAGGCGCTTGCCGCCAAGGTTGTCGTCGACGGCAAGCTGGTCGACAATCCGAACACCAAGTGGAACCAGGTCAATTCGAAGCTCCCGGATTGGGACATCGCCGCCTACATCCCGGGTGAAAAGCATGGTACCCGTGAAGTCTTCGAAGAGAAGCTGCTGATCGCCGGCTGCAAGAAGCTCGGCGGCGTGGAAGCCGGCAAGTCCGGTGGTCTCGACGACAAGGCTGCGGAAGCTGCCTGCAAGGCGGTTCGCAAGGACGGCAAGGCTATCGACATCGACGGCGACTACACCGAGACGCTCGCCCGCATCGACAGCAACAAGACCGGCGTTGGCGTGTTCGGCCTGGCGTTCTACGAAAACAACGCCGACAAGCTGAAGGTCGCCACCGTTTCGGGCATCACCCCGTCGACCGAGACCATCGCCAAGGGCGAGTATCCGGTGTCGCGTCCGCTGTTCTTCTACGTGAAGAAGGCGCATCTGGGCGTCGTTCCGGGTCTGAAGGAATATGTCGACTTCTTCCTCGCCGACCAGATGGTTGGTCCGGAAGGTCCGCTCGCCGAATACGGCCTGGTTGCTGCTCCTGAAGCAGAACGCAAGGCCCAGCGCGAAGCCTTCGACGCCGGCAAGTCACTGTAATCCTCCCAGGTGTCCGGGGTGCAGGTCTAGCCTGTGCCCCGGTCGCCGCTGCCGGTCGTTGACCGGTGGCCCATGTGACCTTTCAGAGGCCGCTCCATGTCATCCATGCTTGTGCTGGCAATCGTTCTCGTCATCGGCATCGTTGCCTTCGTCGTCGCAAGACAACGGGCTCTTTCGCAGGACAACGGCAAGGTCAAGCCGCATTCCAGGGCTCACTACCACGGCTGGTGGGCGTTCTTGCTGGGTGTTCTGCCAGCAATCCTTTTCCTCGCCGTCTGGAGCATCGGCTCTTCCGTCTATCTCAACAGCCGCCTGCATGCGCAGATGCCGGCTGAAACCGGTGTCGCCAGCGAGCCGCTGGCCGTCAGTCTGACCAAGAGTCTCGCGGCTGGTCTGCGCAAGCTCGATGCGCAGCAGGTGGCGGCATTGCCGGCGACCTTCGCCGAACTGCAGCCGCTTCTCGCCGCAAAAGGCGTTGCTCTGGCAACAGATACGCAAGACTACATGATCCCGATCGCGACATCGGCAAATCGAACCACCGACTGGCTCGGCCTGATCGGTGCCGTCGGTACGATCGGGCTGGCGCTGGCGGGTGTCTTCTATGGAATTTCGCAGGTGCAGCTTCGCGCCCGCGCCCGAAACAATGTCGAAAGATTGATGTTGTGGGGACTGCTCGGTGCCTCGACCATCGCCATTTTGACGACGATCGGCATCGTGTTGTCGATGCTGTTCCAGACGCTGAACTTCTTCAACCGCGTGCCGCCGCTGCAGTTCTTCTTCGGTACTGTCTGGGATCCGCGTTTTGCCGCGGCTGGCGCCGGCGCTTCCGAAGGCCAGTTCGGCCTGATCCCGCTGCTGGCCGGTACGCTCTACATCGCCCTCGTCGCATTGCTCGTCGCGGTGCCGGTCGGGCTGATGTCGGCGGTCTACATGTCCGAATACGCCGCGCCGAAAGTGCGTGCCGCGGTCAAGCCTGCACTCGAGCTGCTCGCAGGTATTCCAACCATCGTCTACGGCATCTTCGCTCTCGTCACGCTCGGACCCTTCCTGCGCGACCTCAGCGCAGCTCTTGCCGGCGGCGCTTCCTTTATCCAGGCGCAGTCGATCCTGACCGCCGGCCTGGTAATGGGTGTCATGTTGATCCCCGTGGTCTCTTCGCTGTCGGACGACATCATCACGGCGGTACCGCGTGCCATGCGTGACGGTTCGCTCGGCCTCGGCGCGACCCGCTCCGAGACGATCAAACGCGTGATCCTGCCGGCGGCCTTGCCCGGCATTGTCGGCGCCATCCTGCTCACGGCGTCGCGTGCCATCGGCGAAACCATGATCGTGGTGCTGGCCGCGGGGGTGGCCGCCAACCTCACCCTCAACCCGTTCGAGGCAATGACAACCATCACCGTCAAGATCGTCAATCAGCTGACCGGCGACCTTGAATTCAACTCACCGCAGACGCTGGTCGCGTTTGCACTCGGCATCACGCTTTTCGCACTGACGCTGGTGATGAACATTGTCGCGCTGTACATCGTGCGCAAATATCGGGAGCAGTACGAATGACCGACGTCACCCTGGATACGGTCGCCACCGCCACTTCCCCCGCGCGCCGCGACATCGGCCTCAAGCGCCGCTACGCTGCCGAACGCCGTTTCCGCCTCTACGGCGTGCTGGCCATCTGCATCGGCCTGGCCTTCCTGGTTGTCATGCTGCTGTCGATCCTGACCAAGGGCTATACGTCCTTCTGGCAGACGACGGTGTCGCTGCCGATCACCTTCGACGAGAAAGTGATCGATCCGGACAACAAGCGGGCAACGGACCCGGAAGTCCTGTTGACCGCCAATTATCCGGTGCTGGCGCAGAAGGCGCTCGCCGAAAAGCTCGGCATCGATGCGAAAAACAAGGCGATGATGGCGAAGCTGAAGGGCTTCCTCTCCGAAGGTTCTCGCGTGCAACTGCGTGACGTGGTGGTTTCCGATCCCAAGGTGATCGGCACCACACGCACCGTCGATATCCTGGCGGCCGCCAACCTCGATTCCGCCTTCAAGGGTCAGATCGACCTCACTGTGCCGGAAGATCGCCGCAAGGTTTCCGACCAGCAGGTCGAATGGATGAACAAGCTCAGGGCCGAAGGCGCGATGGCCGAACATTTCAACACCGGCCTGTTTACCTACGGTGCTTCGAGCCGCCCCGAGACCTCGGGCCTCGGTGTTGCCATCATCGGTTCTTTCTACATGATGGTGATCGTGCTTCTGCTCGCCTTGCCGATCGGCGTCGCCGCCTCGATCTATCTCGAGGAATTCGCCAAGAAGGGCCGGTTCACCGACCTCATCGAAGTGAACATCAACAATCTGGCAGCCGTGCCGTCGATCGTGTTCGGCCTGCTTGGTCTCGCCGTGTTCGTCAACTTCCTCGGCATGCCGCGCTCCGCCGCTTTCGTTGGCGGCTTGGTGCTGACGCTGATGACACTGCCCACGATCATCATCGCGACGCGTGCTGCGCTCGCAGCCGTCCCGCCTTCGATCCGCTCGGCCGCGCTCGGTCTCGGCGCCTCGAAGATGCAGATGGTGTTCCAGCACATCCTGCCGCTGGCTGCCCCCGGCATCCTGACCGGCACGATCATCGGCCTGGCGCGCGCACTCGGTGAAACGGCGCCGCTGCTGCTGATCGGCATGGTGGCATTTGTCGCGAACTATCCGACAACTCCATTCGATCCCGCGACGGCGCTGCCGGTGCAGATCTACATGTGGGCCAACGAAGCTGAACGCGCATTCGTGGAACGCATGTCCGGCGCAATCATCATCCTTCTGGTCTTCCTGATGGCCATGAACATCACAGCGATCGTGCTCAGGCGTCGCTTCGAACGGCGCTGGTAGAAAGGGAGCCTGATATGAATATCATGACGGAAAAGACCCTCGAACAGGCAGTGAGCAGCCAGATGAGCGCCCAGACGAATGAAGTCATCAAGATGCGCGGCGACAAGGTGACCGTGCACTACGGCGAGAAACAGGCGCTTTTCGACGTCAATCTCGACATCCGCCAGAACCAGGTGACGGCGCTGATCGGCCCCTCCGGCTGCGGCAAGTCAACCTTCCTGCGCTGCCTCAACCGTATGAACGACACGATCGATGCGGCCAAGGTCGGCGGCAAGATCACCCTCGACAGCGAAGACATCTACGATCCGAAGATCGATGTGGTGGAACTGCGTGCCCGCGTCGGCATGGTGTTCCAGAAGCCCAACCCGTTCCCCAAATCGATCTACGAGAACGTTGCTTACGGACCGCGTATCCATGGCCTTGCCAAGAACAAGGCGGAGATGGATCGCATCGTGGAATCCAGCCTGCAGAAGGCCGCGATCTGGAACGAGGTGAAGGATCGCCTCGCCGAGCCAGGCACCGGCCTTTCCGGCGGTCAGCAGCAGCGTCTGTGCATCGCACGTGCCATCGCGGTATCGCCTGAAGTCATTCTGATGGACGAGCCGTGCTCGGCGCTCGATCCGATCGCGACGGCCAAGGTCGAGGAACTGATCGACGAACTGCGCCAGAACTACACGATCGTCATCGTCACCCATTCGATGCAGCAGGCCGCTCGTGTCTCGCAGCGCACCGCGATGTTCCATCTCGGCTACCTGGTCGAAGAGGGCGCTACGGACAAGATGTTCACCAACCCCGACGACAAGCGCACGCAGGACTACATCACTGGCCGCTTCGGCTGAGTGAGCGATTGCTGCCGAGGCAAGAGAGGACATAAATATGGGCGAACATACCGTCGCATCGTTCGACGAAGAGCTCGGACAGATCAGCAGGCTCATCAGCGACATGGGCGAACTGGCGAGTTCGATGGTCGAAAGCTCCACCAAGGCGCTGCTGAAGTCAGACAATGGACTTGCCCAACGGGTCGTTTCGGACGATGCGATCATGGATGCTCGCCAGCGCGAACTGGACACCAGGGCGATCACGCTGATTGCCAAGCGCCAGCCGATGGCGCAGGACCTGCGCGCCGTGGTCGGTGCCATTCGCATGGCCGGAGACCTGGAACGCATCGGCGATCTGGCCAAGAACATCGCCAAGCGTGTTGGTGCGGTCGGACAGGGCGCCACGCCGCGCGACCTTTCGCATTCGATCGACTCCATGGCCCATCTGGTCCTCAACCAGGTTGATGGCGTCGTGGAGAAATATGCGGACAGGGATGCAGAGGGTCTTGCCCAACTGAGGGCTGACGACGAGCGGATCGATGTGAAATACACATCCGTCTTCCGCGAACTTCTCACCTACATGATGGAAGATCCACGCAACATCACGGCCTGCACGCATCTGCTGTTCTGTGCCAAGAACCTCGAGCGTATCGGCGACCATGTCACCAACATCGCTGAAAACGCTTTCTACGTACTGACGGGCGAGCAGTTGCCGCCCAACCGGCCAAAGCTCGACGAGACGGCTGCCGCCGTTCCGGCGGCCTGATCACAGGGCGGACGGCAAGATGATCGCGCCGCGCGTCATGGTGGTAGAAGACGAGGAGCCGTTGGGCGTCCTTCTCCGCTACAATCTCGAATCCGAGGGCTATCAGGTCGAAGTGGTCGCCAGGGGTGACGAAGCCGAGATTCGGCTTCAGGAAAACGTACCCGATCTCCTCGTGCTCGACTGGATGGTGCCGGCGGTGTCCGGCATCGAATTGTGCCGGCGGCTCCGGATGCGACCGGAGACCGAGCGCCTGCCAGTCATCATGCTGACGGCACGCGGCGAGGAAAGCGACCGTGTGCGCGGTCTTTCCACTGGCGCCGACGACTATCTGGTCAAGCCGTTCTCGATGCCGGAATTCATGGCGCGGGTGAAGGCGCTGCTGCGCCGGGCGAAGCCGGAAGTGCTGTCTTCCGTGCTCAAGGTCGGCGACATTGTGCTCGACCGCGAGTCGCATCGCGTCTACCGCAAGAAGAGCGAGATCCGGCTCGGGCCGACGGAGTTCCGGCTGCTGGAATTCATGATGCGCCATCCCGGGCGGGTCTTCTCGCGTAGCCAGTTGCTCGACAATGTCTGGGGCGAGACGATCTACATCGACGAGCGTACGGTCGATGTGCATGTCGGCCGCCTGCGCAAGGCGGTCAACAATGGCCGCATGCCGGATGTCATCCGCACCATACGCGGCTCGGGCTACGCCATCCGCGAGGATTGATCACGGGGATACCGATCGATCGGTATCCTGCTCTGGCCGCTGGCTCAGGCCTCCAGAAGCTGAGGGGCCAGGGCCGTGGCACCGCCAAGCGCAAAAATCTCCTGATCGATGAAGGTCAGTGCGCGCATGGCACAGCCTTCGCGGATCAGCATCTGTTCCTTCGGTTCAATATCAAAGACAATTGAATTCGAATGCTGGCCGCCGGCGGTTTGGGCAATTGCGCGCCGCAGTGCCGGCTCGATGAGGTCGAAGGCCGTTGCGCCAATGCCAACAAAGGTAACCGGGGCAGGGTCAATGACGGCGAAAAGTGAACCGAGGCTGTAGCCGAGGGCTGTGCCGGCGCGTTCATAGGCCTCGCGTTCGGGGCCGACACCGGCGCGTGCCTTTTCAGCCAACCTCTGCATTTCGTCGTCGGGAATATCAGCGGCCGGCTCGGTGTTTTCATCGAGCCCGTGGGCACTGCGCCAGATCGCGTAGTTGCCGGCATAAGCCTCGACGCAGCCATGGCGGCCACAGCGGCACCGCGCGCCATTGGGCCGGTGGATCATGTGTCCGAATTCGCCGCCGGACGACTGGGTGCCGATGAACAATTCGCCATTGAGCACGATGCCCATGCCGATGCCGTGAGAAAGCAGAACGGCAATGAAGTCGTCACGGTAGCGGTCCGTGCCGCGCCACCGCAGCGCAACCGCCATCATGTTGCAGTCGTTTTCGACGATGACGGGAATGCCGAAAGCGTTCTCCAGGATATCGGCAAAGGGAATGTCGCCATGCGGGGTGATTGGCGTCCACAGCATGGTGCGCGCATGCGAATCTGCCGTTCCCTGCACGGCGAAAGCGATGCGCAGTACCCGATGTCTTGCCAGGCTCTGGTCCTGGAGGCGTCGCCGGACCATCTGGACGCATTCATTGACCAGCGCTTCCCGTGGCAGCGACAGTGTGTCCAGGCGGCGTGTTTCTTCGGCCAGGACCTTGCCAGAATAGTCGATGGCTGCGGCCGTCAAAAGGTTGAGCGACAGAACGACCGTCAATACCGCTGCTGCGCTGGGATCGAGCTGCAACCCCACCTGCGGACGGCCCCGTTTCGATGCCGTCGGTTCACTGCGGCCCTCGCGCAGAATGCCCTCCGCGATGAGATCAGACGAAATCGCGGAAATGGTGGAGTGGCTGAGGCCCGTGATGGCGGTGATTTCCGTGCGGGAAGGCTCGCCGGAGCGACGCACAGCGGCAATCACCATGGCGCGGTTCCTGCGGCGCAAATCGTCGTGACGGATCCCGACAGTCATGTCCTTGCCGTTCCTCCCCCCGCCGGCCTCGTGGACACCGAGACCGCTGCGCTTGGGCCGCCAATGGCGTTCCAGATGCGCTGTTCGTGCATAGGTCGATGCATGAGCGAATGCAAAACCCGTTTCGCTCCTACCGTCGCGACAGCGCGCTCCTCCACAGATAGTGGCAGAACATGCAGTCGCCGTCACCATTATTTCGTGTTCCGAAAAAAATATCACGAGTGACTCGAATCCCGTTGACAGAAAGCTGTGCCTGCGCGATTATTTTTTCGAAGCTCGAAAAAAAGCTTCTCCAACGGCCAACGCACACAAGCGCGCCCTTGGGCGCGGGGAGGAAAAAATGAGGAAATTTACGGCCGCCATTCTGGCGGGTGCCGCCATGACGCTTGCGCTTTCGGCTGTCGCCGAAGCGAAGGACAAGGTAATCGGCGTATCCTGGTCCAACTTCCAGGAAGAGCGCTGGAAGACCGACGAAGCTGCCATGAAGAAGGCCATCGAAGCGGCAGGCGACAAATACATTTCCGCTGACGCGCAGTCGAACCCCGGCAAACAGCTTACCGACGTCGAGAGCCTGATTTCACAGGGCGCCAACGCTCTCGTCATCCTGGCGCAGGACACCTCCGCCATCGGCCCGGCTGTCCAGAAGGCCGTGGACGAAGGCATTCCGGTTATCGCTTATGACCGTCTCATTGAAAACAAGGACGTCTTCTACCTGACCTTCGACAACAAGGAAGTCGGGCGGTTGCAGGCGAAGGGCGTGTTCGACGTCAAGCCGGAAGGCAACTACGTCTTCATCAAGGGCTCCAGCACCGACCCGAACGCCGATTTCCTGTTCTCCGGTTCGATGGAAGTGCTGAAGGCGGCAATCGACGCAGGCAAGATCAAGAATGTCGGCGAGGCTTACACGGATGGCTGGCTGCCGGCCAATGCCCAGAAGAACATGGAGCAGTTCCTGACCGCCAACGACAACAAGGTCGATGCCGTCGTGGCCGCCAATGACGGCACCGCTGGCGGAGCGATTGCCGCTTTGGCAGCACAGGGCCTGGCGGGCTCCGTTCCGGTCTCCGGCCAGGACGGTGACCATGCCGCGCTGAACCGCATCGCGCTCGGAACGCAGACCGTTTCGGTGTTCAAGGACGCTCGCGATCTTGGCAAGAATGCTGCTGAAATCGCGGCGCAACTCGCCGACGGCAAGAAGACGGGCGACATCGCCAACGTCACCGACTTCACCACCCCAGGCGGCAACAGCGTCAAGTCAGTGTTCCTGACCCCGGTCGCGATCACCAAGGACAATCTCAACGTCGTCATCGACGCCGGCTGGGTTTCCAAGGATGTCGTCTGCCAGGGCGTGAAAGCCGGTTCCGTCAAGGCTTGCGACTGAGCGAGCCCTCGGCAACAAACGAGACCACGGCCTCAGGCCGTGGTCTTTTTGCAATGGCTCCCACCCCCGGAGCTCAAAAGTCCCTGTAAAGTGGCACGCCATGCCGCCGAGGCGGCGTGTGGTCTGGGAGGAATATCATGACTGATACGACCTCGAATGCGCCGGTCGATCGCGCCCGCGCAGCCGAACTGACAGCGGTTGGGCGCTTTCTCAAGGCGACCGAACTCGACACCCGCATGCTTGGGATGGTTGCTGCCCTGCTGATCATCTGGGCGGGATTGCATCTGCTTTCGGGCGGCCTCTTCCTGACGCCGCGCAATCTCTGGAACCTGTCGGTGCAGACTTCGTCCGTCGCCATCATGGCGACCGGCATGGTGCTGGTCATCGTCATGCGAAACATCGATCTGTCGGTCGGCTCGGTCGAGGGGGTGATTGGCATGGTCATGGGCGTGGCCCAGGCCGAATTCCTGATCCGGGTGATGGGCATGCAGCTTGGCAATCCATGGCTTTGGATCATTGCGCTGGCCACCGGCATCGTGGTTGGCCTGGCAATCGGTGCATTGCAAGGCTTCATCATCGCTTATCTGGAGGTGCCGGCCTTCATCGTCACGCTCGGTGGCCTGCTGATCTGGCGCGGGGTTGCCTGGTGGATCACCAGTGGCCGCACCGTGGCGCCGATGGATGCCACGTTCCAGCTGATGGGCGGTGGTCCGGCTGGATCGATCGGATCGACATGGAGCTGGGTGCTTGGCCTTGTGGCCTGCGCCGGCGTGGTCGCGATGCTGTTCAACGGCCGCGTGCAGCGTAAACGGTTCAAGTTTCCCCTGCGCCCGGTCTGGGCGGAAGTCTTCCTGGGTGTCATTTCCTGCGCGGTCATCCTCGGCGCGGTGAAGATCGCCAATTCCTATCCGTGGCCGGTCGGTGTGGTGAACAAATACGCTGCCGCCAACAACATCACGGTCCCTGAGGGCGGTCTCTTCATCGCCCATGGCGTCGCCATTCCCGTGCTGATGGCGGTCGCGGTCGGGCTCGTCATGACCTTCGTCACCAACCGCACGCGTTTTGGCCGCTACGTCTTTGCCATCGGCGGCAATCCGGAAGCAGCCAACCTTGCCGGCATCAACACGCGCTGGGTGACCATGAAGGTGTTCATGATCATGGGCGTGCTGGCTGCGATCGCCGCCGCCATTTCTTCGGCTCGTCTCAACGCATCGACCAATTCGCTTGGCACGCTCGACGAATTGCTGGTGATCGCGGCAGCCGTCATCGGCGGCACATCGCTGGCCGGCGGCTCCGGTACGATCATTGGCGCGATGCTGGGCGCCCTGCTGATGCAATCGCTGCAGTCGGGCATGGTTCTTCTCGGCCTCGATACGCCGCTGCAGAACATCGTCGTCGGACTGGTTCTGGTCGTCGCCGTCTGGCTCGACACCATGTACCGCAAGCGCGTCTAGCGCAATTCCAGCAAAGCTGCGCAACGGTTTTGCATAGAGCAAAGAGTCAGAGTGTTTCCGCGTTTCCGGAAAAATCGGAAACGCTCCAGAAAGGGCAGGACCATGGAACAGACCCAAACTCCGCTCGTCGAAATGAAGGACATCTCGATCGCGTTCGGCGGCATTCGTGCCGTGGATGGCGCCAGTTGCGACCTCTATCCCGGTGAAGTCGTTGCGCTGCTCGGTCACAACGGCGCCGGCAAGTCGACCTTCATCAAGATCCTCTCGGGCGCCTACAAGCGCGACTCCGGTCAGATCTTCATCAATGGCGAAGAGGTGGCGATCGCCAATCCGCGCGATGCCAAGAAGTATGGCATCGAGACGATCTACCAGACGCTCGCCTTGGCTGACAATGTTGATGCCGCCGCCAATCTTTTCCTTGGTCGGGAGGTGATGACCAGATATGGCACGCTCGACGATGCGGCCATGGAAGCGGAGGCGCGCAAGGTCATGGGGCGCCTCAATCCGCGCTTCCAGCGCTTCAAGGAACCTGTCGTCAAACTGTCCGGCGGCCAGCGCCAGTCGGTGGCGATTGCACGCGCCATCCTGTTCAACGCCCGGATACTGATCATGGACGAGCCGACAGCCGCCCTTGGCCCGCAGGAAACGGCTCAGGTCGGCGAGCTGGTCAAACAGCTCAAGGCGGACGGTCTCGGGATCTTCCTGATCAGCCACGATATCCATGATGTGTTTGACCTGGCGGACCGCGTCTGTGTGATGAAGAACGGTCAGGTTGTCGGTACGGCCCGAACCCAGGACGTCACGAAGGATGAAGTGCTGGGCATGATCATTCTTGGCAAATGCCCGCCCGGCGCGATTCCAGGGCCGGGTGCACTCAAGGAAGCCGCCTAGAACGTTTTCGGTGGATTGTTACAGCATCATTTGTCAGCAATGCCGGCTCGGGGGCTTGTCGCTACCAGGCTAACAAAGCATACCGCTTTCGGTTTGTTTTTCCGTAGTCTAAAAGGACCACGGGGGCTCTTTCGGGCTGGCGGCTGATTTTGAAGAAGTTTTTCCCGACGATCGCTTTTGTTGCCGTCGCCTTGGCCAGCCTTGTCCTGGCCGGCTTCGCCTATTTTGCGTCGCGCGATGCAGCCCGAATCAAATTCGAGGCGGCGGCCGACGACGCCGTCAGCCGCATGGAAAGCCGGCTCGACCTGCATATGTCGCTGCTGCGGGCAACGGAAGCATTCTTCAGCGCCCGGTCGGGGGAGGTCTCCCGTGCTGAATTCGAAAGCTTCTACAAGACGCTCGATGTCGATGGGAATCTCGCCGGCTTGCTTGGCCTGGGCTACCTCAAGCTGGTCAAGCCGGGTGAAGAAGCTGCCGCCGAGCAAGAGATACAAAGCAACTACGGCCTCAGCCGGACGATAGCGCCGGCTGCTGGTGTTCCCTGGCACGCACCAGTGATGTTGCTTGAGCCGGCGGAAGAAGAAAGCAAGCGCTATCTCGGCTTCGACGTCGCCGCCGATCCCGCCTCGCGAACGGCCATGGAGCAGACCATGGCCGACAACAAGTTGCACACAAGCGGTCGGCGTATGCTCGATCCTCTTTCCAGCTGGAAAGATCAGGCGCCCGCTATGGTCACGGGGTTCGTGATCTTCGCCAGGCTTGGCTCACCGGACGCGGCGCAGAGTGCCGACCCTGTGGCGGCCACGAAGGGGTTCCTCTACGCGATCTTCCGCGCGCGCGATCTGTTCGACGTCATCCTCGGCAAGGCTCCGCGGCTCCCCGTCAACATCGAGGCCTATGATCAGTCGATCGGTCCGGACAATCTGCTGTTCCGGTCGGAAGAGCCACCGGTGCATGGTTTCGGTCTCAAGACCGTGCGCATGATCGAGGTTGCAGGCCGGCCCTGGGCTATCGTGTTGCGACCGACGGCCGAGTTCACAGAACCCTCATCCCCCTTTGTTCCCGTGGTGCTCGGTTTGTTCGGTCTGCTGCTTGCGGGCACTATCGCCATGATTGCGCGCTATCAGGAGCGAGCATTCGATGCCGCCTCGCAACTTCATGAAGCCACTGAAAAGAGCCTTCTGGAGAAAGACCTGATGCTGCAGGAAATGCGGCACCGGATCAAGAATTCCATTGCCCGCGTCCTGGCGATTTCGCGCCAGACAGCGGCACACTCCGCCGATCTCAAGGATTTCTCCAATTCGTTTTCGGCAAGGCTCCAGTCGATGGCTGCTTCGCAGGACATGCTGACGCGCTCGCGTCGCCAGCAGGCCGATCTCGGTGATCTCCTGCGTGTCGAACTCAGTCAGGTCTTCGGCAAGGACCTGCCAGACGACCTGCTGTCCGGTCCGCAGGTCATGCTGGACGAGACCATGACGCAGGCTCTCGGGCTCACCTTTCATGAGCTCGCCACCAATGCTTTGAAATATGGTGAGGCCGGCAATTCGGTCGGCGCGCTGAAGGTGGCCTGGAGTATCGAAGGCAAGGGGCGGGAACGGACCCTGGCATTCAATTGGCTCGAAACCGGCAAGACCAAGCTGGAGGCGCCCTCCAAGACCGGTTTTGGCACCCGCCTGATCGATATGAACATCACGCGCGAATTGCGTGGCACGATCGAGCGTGAGTTCCGCGATGACGGCTTGCGGGTACGGATCCGGCTTCCCTATTCCAGCTGATACGTAGCCGGTTGCGGTCGGTGAACAAAAAAGAGGCCGGCAAGCCGGCCTCTTTTCGCAGATTTGAGTTCCGGAGCGTCCTTTGCGCCCAAGACGGGCGCACAGGGTTCCGATGTCGCGCTGATCAGTTGCAGCGACGGGTGTAGATACGGCCGGTGTCCGGATCGCGATACTGGCAGTAGCCATTGCGCAGGTTGCGGACCAGCAGGCCCGAACCGGCACCGATCGCTGCGCCGATCGCTGCACCCTTCCAGCCGCCGACGGCGCCGCCGATCAGCGCGCCGGCACCGGTGCCCACGGAAACGTCCTGTTCGGTGGTGGTGCAAGCGCTGAGGGCAAGCACGCCCGCCAGAGCCAAAATAGTCTTACGCATCAATTCACTCCTCTCGCTTGAAGTCCCTCGCATTGCAGCGCGGCGTCCACTTCCAAGCGGTTCTTTAGCATGGGTAGATGGATTTTGTCTGCCCCCCTCAATCGCTTGGCTCGCAAGGTGGTCTTTTTCGAGGCGGAGGCGCGAAGGTATACTTCGACGAGGGGTTATCCCATCAGCAGGATCAGGGCGACGATCAGCGCCATTATGCCGGCAATGACCAGCAAGACGGGCGCGGGCGTCAGGTTTCGGGATTTTGTTTCCGCGGTCGCGGGCTCTTCGAAATTTCCCAGCGAAAGGCGCGCTGCACGTTCCAAGCCCTGCATGTCGCTGGTCACCGCGATATCTCCCAACTCCGAATTCCCTGCGCCAGCCTTGTCCGGACGCCGGCAAAGTATCGGAAATCATGGTGAATATCGGGTTAAGGCGAGGCCCTGGCTCAGTCCGCGGCGAAGTTGCCGGCCGGCACCACCAGATGGTACTCGACCCGGTCATCCGAGATTTCGAATGTGGCCATACCATCGAGCGCGGCGGGAACCACCCGCTCCAGCGCCACCGAACCGAAACGCTTCTGCTCGGGGCCGCTGCAGGACGGGAAACGTTCATTCCAGCGCAGCCACAGGGCCGGCGGGTTTGCGTCGAGATCTGCAAGTCCGGCCGTAACGTCGACGACGGCATCCGATTGCGACAGCGCACCGTAACTCATTGAATTGACGACGAGCTCATGCACCGCAAGACCAATGTGCAGGGCCGCATTTGGATTGAGGAACGGGTCGACACCTTCGAAACGCAGGCTGCGCGATGGATCGGCACCGTAGCGCTCCATCTGGCCTTCGATCAATTCGCGGAGCCGTGCGCCACGCCAGTTGGAAGAGGTGACCAGATCCTGCGACGAGGAAAGCGACTGCAATCGACCTCTGAAGCGGGTCAGGAAATCACCGATATCGCTCGAATAGCGGCCGGTCTGGCTGGCGATACCCTGGATGATGGCCAGCAAATTCTTTGAGCGGTGACTGACCTCGCGCAACAACGTCTTGAGCGTCTGCTCGCGGCGTTTCTGCTCGGTCACTTCGATCCAGGTCGACACGATGCCCTGCACGGTGCCGTCGTCGTCCAGGTCGGCGTCAAGCCAGATGTCGAACCAGCGCACGCCATCTTCATGCGGCATGCTGACCTCGATGCGTCCGGATTCGGCAGTCTCCAGCACATGGCGCTGGGCAGCTTCGATCCTCTCCAGCTGCGCTGGAGGCAGGCCTCCGCCCTTTTTCTTCGGGACCAACGGGGCAAGGATGTTGCGCGTCCAGACCTTGGTCAGCGATCGATCGTGATAGGCGACGTAGATACCCGTGTGCCGCAGCGCAATGTTGAAGGCTCGCCGGATCTGCGCGTCGCAACCTGGAGGCAGATCATCCTGATCAAGTCTCTTGACTTGGTCGAGTCTCTCGACCTGGTCCATTCGATCGGCTCGCGCCGCCGCAGCGGCCTCGGCAATCACCGTCTGGATGTTCTCGTTGGCCGGCAGGCTCATAGCACGCTCTGCTTTTCCGCAATATCGGTTGCGGAGCCATTCATGCCCGTTTGAAGATACCGGCGAGCAGGGAGATCACCAGGAAAGCCAGGAAGATGAAGAACAGAATCTTGGCCAGACCCGCCGATGCCCCGGCTATACCGCCGAATCCAAGCGCGCCGGCCACGATCGCCACGACCAGAAAAACCAGCGCCCAGTAAAGCATGAACCGACTCCTTTGTTAGATGCGGCAGAACGTGCTGCCGCCCTTGTTTGTTCCGCTCTGGTGCGAAAAACACGATCGGAACCGCCTTCGTCAAGCCGCAGCCTTGGCGTGGCGATCAAAGAAGAGCGCCTGGCTGATCAACGCCTTGACCATGTCGGGGTTGAACGGCTTGGTGACGAGGAAAGTCGGTTCCGGCCTTTCACCCGTCAGCAAGCGCTCGGGGAAGGCCGTGATGAAGATGACCGGCACGGAAGCCGTTCTCAGGATGTCATTGACAGCATCGATGCCGGAGCTGCCGTCGGCGAGCTGGATGTCGGCCAGCACCATCTTCGGCCGTGCCTTGGCGAAAAGTGCCACGGCTTCGGTCTGGGTGCGGGCGATGCCGACGACACGATGGCCCAGGCTCTCGACCATCTCCTCGATATCCATGGCGATCAGCGGCTCGTCTTCGATGATGAGGATATCGGTAGCGACCTGGCGGGAAATCTCGTTGCTCGCCTCGACGAGAAGTTCGGTGAATCGCTCGTCTCCGATGCCGAGGACTTCGGCGGCTTCAGTCTCGCTGAAGCCTTCGACCGCAACCAGCAGGAAGGCCTGGCGCGGCAGCGGCGCAAGCGCATCAAGGTTGGCAGCTGCACGCTCTTCCCAGCCTGTCGGCTCATCGCCCTTCGGAACGCGGATTGCGACGGATGTGAAGAGTTTGGCGAAAATCTTGTAGAGCGCGATGCGATCCGAGGAACTCTCCGGGAAGATCGACGTATCTGCGATGATCGCCTCGAGCATCGTCGCCACCATGGCATCGCCGCTGTGCTGGGAACCGGAGACAGCGCGGGCAAACCTGCGCAGATAAGGAAGATGCGGCGCGATAGTGGCGGACAAACCCATGATAAACGGCTCCCTCGGATGGCGTCTCTGCACTGTAACAGATAGAAGTATACATATACCCGGGACAACGAACGTTTCCGTCATGAAAAAGTTCCACTACGGCGGAACCATTGTCCAGGGGGAGACGTTACGAGCCAACCAAGCGAATGGACAGACGCAGCTTGTTGGATCAAGCCGAAAAACAGCTCGGGGGACTGGACAAAAGGCGAATGAAGGACACCACCAAGACTGGCGCCAGCGCGCGTCAGGCCGGTTCTGCCGACACGCTCGGCGCCAATTCTGAAATCGGCCGCAAACTCAAGCAATATTACGATGAACTCGTCTCGGACGAAGTTCCGGATCGCTTTGCCCAGTTGCTGGCGCAGCTGGAGCAGGTCGAGCCAGGGCGCAAGAAGGACTGACGCATGTCCGCATCCGAGGGCTTTCGGACCGACCTGCTCGGCGCCATTCCAAGTCTGCGTGCCTTTGCTGTCTCGCTGACCCAGAATGCCGACCGCGCCGACGACCTTGTCCAGGAAACCCTGGTCAAGGCCTGGGACAAGCAGGACAGCTTTCAACTGGGCACCAACCTCAAGGCCTGGCTTTTCACAATCTTGCGCAACGAATTCTATTCGCAGATGCGCAAGCGCGGACGCGAAGTCCAGGACAGTGACGGCATCATGACCGCTCGGCTTGCCATCCATCCATCGCAGCACGGGCAGCTGGATCTCAAGGATTTCCGGGCCGCGCTGGAACAGTTGCCGGAGGATCAGCGCGAAGCGATCATCCTGATCGGCGCATCCGGCTTCTCCTATGAGGAAGCGGCGGAAATCTGCGGCTGCGCCGTCGGCACCATCAAGAGCCGCGTCAGCAGGGCACGTACCCGGTTGCAGGAAATCCTTCAGATCTCCGGCGATGAAGATTTCGGCCCCGATGCGATTTCTGCCCAAGTGACGGGGTCATCCGTCCTGTGAAGGCCGCAGTCTTTGCGACCGGACCGGAGTGTCAAAACAATTTTCAATGGAACCGGCCGTTTGTGAACGGGTTGAGATGATGTCGGGCGTGTGGGCTCGGCAAAATGCAAGGAGTTCAATATGGCCAAGACCACGGACAAGATCAGCGCAGCCAAGTCCACCGAGGATCTGGAGGCCGATATCCGCCAACTGCAGGCCGATATCGCAAAACTGACGCAACAACTGGCTCAGACCGGTGAACATGGGCTTGGTGCAGCGCGCCGTGCTGCCGCACAGGGGGCGGAGCATCTGCGCGAACGCGGCGAAGCAGCGATGGAAAAACTGCGTGGCAACGCGCACGACATCGAGGACCAGATCGCCACCACGGTTCGTGAGAAACCGATGACGTCGCTCGCGGTGGCCGCAGGCGTCGGCTTCCTTTTCGCTCTTCTGTCGCGGCGTTGAGTTTCGGCGGCACGTGGGACCGCTGGCTTCCCTCCTGATAAGCCTCGTGACCGGCGAGGCAGGCACCGTCGCCCGGAATATCCGTGGCGCCGCGATCGCGTACGGGATCGCTCTCCTCGCCGCCCTGGTCGGCGCGAGTTTTCTGCTGCTGGCAGCCTATCTCTGGGCTGCTGCGCGATTTGGCGCGATCAACGCGGCGCTCGGTTTTGGGGCGGGGTTTCTCGTGTTCGCCGGTATCGTCGTGCTGGTCTACCGCTTGACCGCGAAGAAGCGCGCGCGTCGCCGCGCCGAACGTCGCAAGAGTGACTTCACGGCGCTTGCGATCGCCGCGAGCATTGCCGCGCTGCCGGAATTGCTGCGCAGCAAACAGGGGCTCGGAGCACTTCTCGGCCCGCTTGCGGCGTTTCTTGCCTATGCCGTCTATCGGGAAAATTCGCCCAAGCCGGATGGAGAAGAGGCGGGAGAGGAGACACCCAATCCCGACGATTCAACCAAACCATGATGGTTTTTGGTGAACGATGACTATTTCATCGTTCACAATCAGAGCACAGTCCATTCTGTCTTCGCTGTCTTTGCCTGTACCGGTCGCACGCTCATATTGGCGTCGAGAGCGGCCAAGGGGCCGCGCCGGAGAGAAAGGGCAAAATCATGCTCACCCAGATCAAAGGCCTGCATCACGTCACCTCGATGGCTGCAGATGCGCGCCGGAACAATGATTTCTTCACGCACAAGCTTGGCCTGCGCAGGGTCAAGAAGACGGTCAATTTCGACGCCCCGGACGTCTATCATCTCTACTATGCGGACGAGTTCGGCACGCCTGGCTCAGTGATGAGCTATTTCCCGTTCCCCAACATCGGCAAGGGTCGCCAGGGCGTTGGTGAGGTTGGAACCACAGTGTTCTCCGTACCCGAAGATACGCTGCCCTACTGGCAACGGCATTTTGCGGATCGGGGCGTCGCCGGCGTCGCGACGGAAGAGACTTTCGGCCAGAAACGGCTGAAGTTCTTGGGACCCGACGGCGATGGTTTTGCGCTTGTCGAAGACAAGGCGGATGCCCGTGCTCCCTGGCTCAAAGGCGGGGTGCCGGGAGACGAGGCGATCCGCGGGTTTCATTCGGTATCGATTCGGCTGAAGGACGGTGGCGCCACAGAAGAGCTGCTCAAGTTCATGGGCTATGAAGAAGTTGACCGTGTCGGCAACGTCGCCAGGATGGCACTGAAGAACGGCAATGGCGCTGATGTTATCGATATCGAAACGCTGCCGGCGGCTTCCTTCGCCGGGCTGGGCGCCGGGTCGGTGCATCATGTCGCCTTCGCCGTCGAAGACCGGGCCGCACAACTCGAAGTCCGCAAGGCGCTGATGGATACCGGCTATCAAGTGACGCCGGTGATCGACCGTGACTATTTCTGGGCGATCTATTTCCGCACCCCTGGCGGTGTGCTGTTCGAAGTTGCGACCAACGAACCTGGTTTCGACAGGGATGAAGATACGGCGCATCTCGGCGAGGCACTGAAGCTGCCTGCGCAGCACCAGCACCTGCGGCCCTATCTCGAGCAGCATCTGCAGCCTCTCGAGAACTGAAGGAACGATACCTGTCGCCATCGCGGCGGGTATCGCCGAATGTGGACAAGGAGGGTAGAATGTCGAGTAATTCTTATATCCATGAGGTTTTGCCGGGCGCTCCACGCAGTCCGATCCTGTTCGTCTTCCACGGTACAGGCGGGGATGAGCGCCAGTTCCTGGCTCTCGGGCGCGAGCTGTTGCCAACCGCGACGATCATATCACCCCGAGGCGATGTGTCGGAGTTCGGCGCAGCACGGTTTTTTCGCCGTACCGGTGAGGGTGTCTACGATATGGAAGATCTGGACCGGGCGACCGCCAAGATGGCCGATTTCGTCCAGTCGCATGTCACGGCAGTGCAGCCATCGGCAGTGTTCGGGCTGGGATACTCCAATGGTGCCAACATCCTGGCATCGATGGTCTTCGAACAGCCGAAACTGTTCGATGCCGCGGTGTTGATGCACCCGCTGATCCCGTTCGAGCCACAGGTAAATGGTAGTCTCGCTGAGAGCCACATCCTCGTCACCGCAGGCCGACGCGATCCCATCTGTCCACCCAACCTCACCAGCCGGCTCGATGCCTATTTGCGCGCGGCGGGTGCCGATGTCACAGTGGAATGGCACGAGGGCGGCCACGAGGTGCGGCCGAACGAGATCGAAGCGGCGAGACGGCTCTTCTCCGCCGAGCCAGTGAAAGGAGCATAGCCATGGTCGATGCGTTGCCCGAGATCGAACTCGAAGATCATGGCTCCAAGGGTCGCTATGTGCTGCGCGGCCCCGGCGGCGCCGAAGCCGAGATGACTTTCACCAAGGTCGGTGAACACAAGATCATCATCGACCACACCGAAGTTCCGGATGCATTTCGTGGACAGGGTGCTGGTCTGAGGCTGGTGACGCGGGCCGTTGAAGATGCGCGCGCGTCGCAAAAGAAGATCATTCCGCTTTGCCCGTTCGCGGCGGCGCAGTTTCGACGCCATGCTGAATGGGCTGATGTTCTTGCCACATAGGCCCCTTATTGTTCGCCTCAACGAATTTTGACGTGGATTTGAGATCCCCGTCGCGTAACAAATCGCCATGTCGAGGCGAATACTCCAGGAGCGGTGCCTGTGGCGGGCATGAATGAAGCCGAGCTTGCGCGATTGATGCGGGCGGCCACCACAGGCGATGAGAAAGCCTATGCCGAGTTCCTGCGCGGAACCGCAGCGATCGTTCGCGGCTTTGCGCGGCGTAAGATCGTGCAAGGCGGTGTCGATCCCGAGGATGTCGTGCAGGAGACTTTGCTGGCCATTCATCTCAAGCGGCATACCTGGCGTCAGGATGCGCCGATCTTGCCGTGGATCTACGCCATTGCTCGCTTCAAGCTGATCGACGCTTTTCGTCGCCGTGGTCGGCGCATCGAAGTGGCTGTGGATGATTTTGCCGAAACACTGGCCGAACCGGAGCAGGAAACGGTCAGCGAGCGCGACATAGGTAGAGCGCTCGACAGTCTGCCGCCAGGGCAGCGTTCGGTCGTGTCATCGATTTCCGTCGATGGCCATTCGATCGGTGAGACGGCGAAAAAGCTCGGCATGAACGAGACGGCGGTGCGCGTGGCGTTGCATCGTGGGCTGGCGGCCATCGCCAAGCGGTTCGCGCGAGGCTGAGATGAAGACGGACGAATTGATCAAGACGCTGGGCGCTGATGTCAAAACGACAGCCATGCCGCTTGGCAGGATGTGGCTTGTCGTGCTGGCATTTGCGGCGGTTGCCGCCGCTGCCGTGTTCTCCATGACCATCGGCATGCGTCCTGATTTCATGCAGGCGATGCAGACGATCCGCTTCCTGTTCAAGTTCGTCTTCACGATTACCCTGGCAATCACTGCTTTCCTGGCGCTGCGGATGCTGGCGATGCCAGGGGCACCGGCAGGCAGATATGGCCGCTGGCTACTGGTCGCACCGCTCCTCATGGCAGCCGCCGTCGTGCTTGAATTGCTCGTGATGCCGTCGAGCGACTGGGGCAAACGTCTCGTGGGCAATAATATGATGATTTGCCTGTCGTTCATCCCGTTGATCGGTCTTGTTCCTCTTGCAGCTCTCCTGGTTGTGCTGAAACAGGCTGCGCCCACGAAGCCGGCGCTGTCGGGCGCGGTCGCCGGATTGCTGGCCGGCGCCCTGGCAGCCACGTTTTATGCGGCACACTGCACGGACGACTCGCCGCTGTTCGTGGCGACTTGGTACAGTCTGGCCATTGCTGCCCTGGGCGGCATCGGAGCGCTGGCGGGTCGCTTTTTCCTGCGTTGGTAAAGCGGGAGATAAAACAGCAAAATCTTATGGATGCAGACTGTGGCGCGGTTGCTTCACTGCACCTTTAAATGGTGGACGCGTCCTCTATGCAATCATTGCTTAAATGAGATACTCCATAGTGGAGGTGAAGGGATGCGCCTAGGTAGATAACGTTGTGACGTTTCACCAGTACGAGGGACGTGCTCCGGGCAGGTATCTTTCAGCGATTGTGCTGGGCTTGGGGTTCTGGTTAGCAGCGGCGGCTTCGATCCTGCTGTCGCGGGTTGGCGACGGTGTTGCCACGATCTGGCTGGCTTCAGCGTTCGCTTTCGTGATGCTGGCCAGACGCCGGTACGCCGCCAGCTGGATCGACTACGCGGCCATGGCGCTGGCCACTTTGGCTTCGAATGTCGCCTTCGGCTCGTCCTGGAAGATGGGCGTATTGTTTGCCGTCATCAACGGTGGCCATACCGCACTATCGCTCTGGCTGGTCGATCGTTTCGCCGGTGGTCTGCCGGTGAAAGCCGATGTGCCAGCTCGTGCATTTTCCCTTATCCTGTTTCTGACTGCAGTGCTGACCGATGCGGTCACCGGCCTGGCTTTTGCCGGGGTCACATACTTTCTGCACGGATGGCCGATTGTCCCTACCGCCTGGACTTTTCTGTCCAGCAACGCGTTGGGGTTCGCGCTGCTTTTGCCATTATTCATGTACGCGTCGCGGTCCGAAGTCGCGGCGGTGCTCAAGCCGCAAGCCGTGCTTCGGGTTGCGTTGACGGCGGCAATCTGTGCCGGCCTTGCGTATCTGGCACTCAGCCAAAGCCGCTTCCCGTTCGCTCTGGCAATGCTGCCGCTGATGGTTATGGCGCCAAGACTGGCTCATCTCGAATTGGCGCTCGTTTGTGGTGTGACAGGAGTTACATGCGTTGCCGTGGCGATGAGCGGCTTCATGCCGGGCATCAATGGCGGCGTCGAGATGTTGAGCGACGGCTTCCAGGTCTCGGTCGCCATCATCGTCTCCACACCGTTCCTGGTCGGCCTGTTCATCAAGCAGATCAGCGAAGATCGAGCGCGTCTCGCCGAGGCGGAAACACGTTGGAATTTTGCTCTCGCCAGTGCCGGGCAAGGCGTCTGGGACGCCGACATGCGCAACAATACCGTTCACTACTCGGCGACGTGGAAGCACATGCTCGGCTATGAGGAGCACGAACTCGGCAACAATCCAGACCTGTGGCTCGAACTTGCGCATCCGGACGATGTCGCGCGCATGGCTGCAGCCGATCGAGACCACATGGAAGGACGTACGCTCGAATACAAACTTGAATACCGCATGCGTCACAAAAGCGGACGCTGGATCTGGATGGAAGACCACGGCAAGGCGATCGAGCGGGAGCCTGACGGAGCCGTCGCACGGGCGATCGGATCGATGACCGATATCACCGAGCGCAAGGAGGCCGAAGAGCGATTGATGGTTTCGGCAGCCCTTCTTGCCGACGAGAAGGAGCGGCTGCGTGTCATGCTGCAGTCGATCGGCGATGCCGTCATCGGCACCGACGCCGAGAACCGCATCACGTTCATGAACCCTGTTGCTGAAAAGCTCACGGGAACCACCAGCCTTGCTTCGCTCGGCAAGCCGCTTGGCTTCGTCTACCGTGCCGTGGACGAGGAGACAGGACGGCGGCTCGACGAACCGCATCTGGCTGACAACAGGCTGGAACGAACGGAGCAGAACAGCCGGGCACTTCTTACGCGCAACGACGGCACACGCTTCAGCATCCGCCAGATGGTATCGCCGATCCTGAACGAACTGAATGAGTTCAGTGGTTCGGTCATCGTCTTCCAGGACTTCACCGATGCACGCACATTGCAGCGGCAGCTCGCTTATGCCGCAACCCACGATGCCCTGACCGGCCTGGCCAACCGCCCCAGCTTCATACGAACGGTGGAGGATCTACTCGACAAGGCCAGAAAGGATGCGTCGCACTACCAGCTGATGTTCATCGATCTCGATCACTTCAAGCCGGTCAATGATACCAGTGGCCATGCCGCCGGCGATGCGTTGTTGCAGAAAGTGGCTTCAACGATCAAGGCAGCCCTGGCACCTACGGATATCGTGGCCAGGTTTGGCGGCGACGAATTTTCGGCCGTGCTGATGTCGCCTTCCCCTGTCGAGGGCGAGAGGGCAGCCCTGGCGGTTCTCGATGCCGTGAGCGCACTGGAATTCACCTGGGAAGGCCAGACGCATCGCGTGTCTTCCAGCATCGGTCTCACGTCGATCACAGCCGATTCCGGCGAGGCCAATGAGATCATCGCGAGGGCCGACGCGGCGTGCTACGCGGCCAAAGCGGCCGGTCGCAATTGCGCCTTCGTGGCGCTAGCTGGTTCCGAAGCAGGTGTTGCGATCCCGATGACACGGGTGGCGACGGGAACCTGAGCTATAGAAATCCGCTATCCGGAATGCTCACGCCAGAGCAACTCCAGCAGAACTGTGCAGCGGTTTAACAAGGAGTTAGAGCGTTTCCGTGAAAAGCGGAAACGCTCGCATCAGCGCGTTGGCACTGGATGTTCGCCACGATAGTCGTAGAAGCCGCGGCCGGCTTTGCGGCCGAGCCAGCCGGCTTCAACATATTTTACCAGCAGCGGGCAGGGGCGATATTTGGAGTCCGACAGGCCGTCGTGCAGTACCTGCATGATCGACAGACAGGTGTCCAGTCCGATGAAATCAGCGAGCTGCAACGGTCCCATCGGGTGGTTGGCGCCGAGCTTCATGGCGGTGTCGATGGCCTCGACCGTGCCGACGCCTTCATAGAGCGTATAGATAGCCTCGTTGATCATCGGCAGCAGGATGCGATTGACGATGAAGGCCGGGAAATCCTCGGAGACGGTGATCGTCTTGTCGAGCTGTTTCACATAGGACTTGGCCAGCTCGAAGGTCTGGTCCTCGGTCGCGATGCCGCGCACCAGTTCGACCAGTTTCATGACCGGCACGGGATTCATGAAGTGGATGCCGATGAACCGCTCCGGCCGATCGGTCTGGGCGGCAAGGCGCGTGATCGAGATCGAGGACGTGTTGGTGGCAAGTACGGCCGTCGGATTGAGCTGCGGACAAAGCTGCGCGTAGATCTTGCGCTTCACCGTCTCATCTTCGGTGGCTGCCTCGATAACCAGATCGGCAGCCGCGAGATCGGCCATGGCCGCGGCGGAACCGATGCGTGAAACGGCGTCCTTGCGTTCCTTTTCGTCGAGCTTGCCGGAAGCGACCTGACGGGCCAGATTGCCGCTGATCGTGGCAATACCCTTCTCGATACGGTCGACAGAGACATCATACAGCAGGACGTTGTAGCCGGCCAACGCCGAGACGTGAGCGATGCCGCCCCCCATCTGGCCCGCGCCGATAATGCCGATCGTCTCGATCTTGCCGGTCATTCTTTTTATCCCGCCAATGCTTCTTCTTGATTTTGTGCATTGCAAACTAAATGGCCGGGGTAGGTTTCGTCTACCCCGGCCATCACATTTAATACCGATCCAGAAAGAGCGTCAAAGCGCCTTCTGGAGTTCAGGCAGCACCTGGAAGAGGTCGCCGACGATACCGTAGTCGGCAACCTGGAAGATCGGCGCTTCCTCGTCCTTGTTGATGGCGACGATGACCTTGGAGTCCTTCATGCCGGCGAGATGCTGGATGGCACCGGAAATGCCGCAGGCGATGTAGAGGTCCGGCGCCACCACCTTGCCGGTCTGGCCGACCTGCCAGTCATTTGGGGCGTAGCCGGCGTCGACCGCGGCGCGGCTGGCGCCGACAGCAGCGCCCAGCTTATCGGCCACAGGAAGGATGACTTCCTGGAATTTCTCGGCCGAACCAAGCGCGCGGCCGCCCGAGATGATGATCTTGGCCGACGTCAGCTCCGGACGGTCGCTTTCCGACAGCTTGTTCTCGACGAAGGTCGAGAGGCCGGGGTTGGCGGCAGCAGAGACAGTCTCAACCGAAGCAGAGCCACCTTCCGGCACAGCCTGGAAGGAGGCGGTGCGCACGGTGATCACCTTCTTGCCGTCGGTTGCCTGCACCGTCTGGATGGCGTTGCCGGCATAGATCGGGCGCTTGAAGGTGTCGGCCGAGATCACCTCGATGATCTCCGAAACCTGGGCGACGTCGAGCAGCGCGGCGACGCGCGGCGAGACGTTCTTGCCGGTCGAGGTCGCGGCGGCGACGATGGTGTCGTAGTTGCCTGCCAGTGAGACGACGAGAGCGGCGGTCGGCTCAGCGAGACGTTCCGCCAGTTCATCGGATTCGGCCAGAAGCACCTTGCGCACACCCTTCAGCTTGGCGGCAGCGTCGGCTGCTGCCTTCGCACCCTTGCCGGCGACCAGGACATCGACGTCCGAGCCGATCTTGAGGGCAGCAGACAGCGCCTTGGCGGTCTGATCGGAGAGCGAAGCATTGTCGTGCTCGGCGATGAGGAGGATTGCCATGTTGTTGATCCCTTTCCGCTTCGCTTAAAGCACGCCGGCTTCGTTCTTGAGCTTGTCGACAAGCTCGGCCACCGTCTTGACCTTGACGCCCGCCTTGCGGCCGCCCGGTTCCTCGGTCTTGATCACCTTGAGGCGCGGCTTGATGTCGGCGCCGAAGTCTGCCGCGGTCTTTTCATCGAGCGGCTTCTTCTTGGCCTTCATGATGTTTGGCAGTGAAGCGTAACGCGGCTGGTTGAGGCGCAGGTCCACCGTCACGATTGTCGGCATCTTGAGTTCGACCGTCTGCAGGCCGCCATCGACTTCGCGGGTGACCTTGGCCTTGTCGCCGGCCAGTTCCACCTTCGAGGCGAAGGTGCCCTGCGACCAGCCGAGAAGGGCCGCCAGCATCTGGCCGGTCTGGTTGGAATCGTCGTCGATCGCCTGCTTGCCGAGAATGACGAGGCCAGGCTGTTCAGCATCGACCACGCCCTTCAGCACCTTGGCGACGCCAAGCGGCTCGACGGCTTCGTCGGCCTTGACCAGGATCGCGCGGTCGGCGCCCATGGCGAGAGCGGTACGCAGCGTCTCCTGCGCCTGCGCCGGGCCGATCGAGACCACGACGATCTCCTCGACCTTGCCCGCTTCCTTCAGGCGGATCGCTTCTTCGACCGCGATCTCGTCAAACGGGTTCATCGCCATCTTCACATTGGCGAGTTCCACGCCCGAGCCGTCCGCTTTCACACGAACCTTCACATTCGCATCGACGACCCGCTTCACGGGCACCAGGACTTTCATCTGTCTCTCACCTCTCAAAGATGCATTCGGGGCGCTATAACAGTACCCGCCCGCTCAGGGTTGTCGAATGCCGACATTTCGGGCGCAATTTCTGTAGTTTGCCCGCCAGCTTCGGCCGCCTGGACGGTGGCTGACAGGGCTGCCGCAGGCGCGCGGACCGTAGTTGCGGGCGCTACCCGCGTCAATATCGGCAAAAGGCCCAAATCGGTTGAAAACTGCGCTGGCGCAACCGGAAACGCGGCGATCTACTGCCTGCCCCAGCGTGATGCCGGCTTCGCTTCCGTCGCGGCAGGGAGAGGAGCCGGCGCGGTTTCGGCAGGGGCTGCGACTGGAACGGTCTCCTCCTCATTTTCCAACAGCGGGACGCCACGGCTGCGCAGCACCAGCACGAGGATGGCACCTGCCACGATGCCGCCGATGTGGCAGGCCCAGGAGATCTGCTGGTCGCCGCCCATCGCAAACATCACGAACTGCAGGAGCACCCACAGGATCAGGACGATGTAGGCCGGCAGCCTGAGCGGAATGCGCGCGAAAGCCAGCACCCACACCTTCACACGTGGGTAGAGGATGAGATAGGCCGCCACCACGCCGGCTATTGCCCCGGATGCGCCAATCAACGGTTGTTCAGAACCAGGAGCGACCCAGCCGTGGAAAAAGGCGCCGCCGGCCGCGCAGGCAAGATAGAAGATCAGATAGCGGACGTGACCGAGCGCGTCCTCGACATTGTCACCGAACACCCACAGGAACAGCATGTTGCCGCCGAGATGGAAGATATCGGCATGGAGGAAAGAGTAGGTGAGATAGCTGAGCTGTTCCGGAATGACGATGAATTGCGGCGACAGCTCCGCGATATCATGGACGACGGAAGGGATGAAACCATAGCTGAGCGTGGCGCCTGCGGCATAGTCATCGCCGCCGACGCGCGTGACCAGATAGATCGCGACGTTGAACAGGATCAGCGCGATGTTGACGTAGGCGTAGCGGATGCGGCGCAGATGATTGGAATCATAAAGCGGAATGAACATGCGGCCGGTTTCCGCCCCTTGTCCGCTGACGCCAAATCAGCGGTTCTTGCCCGGCACCCATAGCACGTCCGACTTTCCATTGTCATTGACCGTGCGCGCGGCCACGAACAGGAAGTCGGACAGACGGTTGATGTATTTTAGCGCCTCCGCGCCAACCTGCTCGTCCGGGTTCTGGGCCAGCGCCACCATGACGCGTTCGGCGCGGCGAGTGACCGTTCGGGCGAGATGAAGAGCGGCAGCGGCCGGCGTGCCGCCGTTGAGGATAAAGGATTTCAGCGGCTCGAGGTCCTTGTTGAGTTGGTCAATGTCCTTCTCGACGCGCTCGACCTGCGAGGCAATGATGCGCAGCGGCTCGTATTCCAGCGGCTTGCCATCATCCGGCACGGAAAGATCGGCGCCGAGATCAAACAGATCGTTCTGGATCCGGCCAAGCATCAAATCGATTGCATGATGCGCGACAGCCGTGTGTAGGCGTGCCATGCCGATGCAGGCGTTGGCCTCGTCGACCGTGCCGCAGGCTTCGATGCGCAAATCAGACTTCAACCGCCTCGCGCCGGTCCCGAGCCCCGTGGTGCCGGCATCGCCGGTGCGGGTGTAGATCTTGTTGAGTTTGACCAATGCGTGTCCTCCGCCGACCGCAGCCTATTTGCGCGTGAAGTAGACCGCGAGCATGATCAGGACCAGCGCCAGGAACTGCAGCAGCACGCGCGCCTGCATGAGTTTGTTCGAGGTGACGCCCGAACCGCCGCGCATCATGTTGATGAGGCCGCGGATCAGCACCGCGACCACGGCCACCATCACGACGATGGCGAGGATGTTGAAAACAGTGCCCATGGCGTATTCCGTTCCGTTCAAGCGCGCTTGGCGAGGATGCGGTAGAGCATTGAAGCCGGCAACAGGCGTTTCAGCGCTACCCCGATTCTGGCCGGCATCGTTACCACATAGTGGGGCCGGGGGCGTTGCGACAGAAGTGCATGGGTCATCACTTTGTAGACGGCTTCCGGTCCGAGCTTGTAGGGCGAGCGGATTCCACCCTGTTTGAGCCGCTGCAATTGCGCCTGATAGGCCGTGCGGTGCACCGAATTCTCATGGTCGATATGCTTCAGGAACCAGGGCAGGCCATTGCTTGCAAACTTCGACGCAATTGGTCCGGGTTCAATCAGCGAGACGTGGACACCGCTGCCGTCCAGTTCCTGGCGCAGGCACAGCATCAGCCCCTCCAGCGCGTGTTTGGACGCCGCATAGGCCCCGCGAAACGGCACCGGCGTAAGGCCCAGAATCGAAGAACAGTGAATGATGCGACCATGACCCTGGGCGCGCATCACAGGCACGATCCGGCGGGTGAGATCATGCCAGCCGAACAGATTGGCTTCGAACTGTTCGCGCAGCGCTTCGACGGGCAGGTCCTCGACCGCGCCGGGCTGGGCGTAGGCGCCATTGTTGTAGAGTGCGTCAAGCCGGCCACCGCAGCGTTCGAGCACGGCTTCGACCAGGATCCTGATTGACTCCGGTTCGCGATAGTCGAGATAGAAAGCTTCGATGCCGTCGGCTTCCAGCGCTGCGATGTCTTCCGATTTGCGGGCTGTGGCGAATACCCGCCAGCCGTCTGCCTTCAAGGCTCGTGCGCAAAAGGCGCCAATGCCCGACGATGCGCCGGTAACGATGATCGTGCGCGGCGCTTGCGATGAAGTGCTGGAAGATGCGGCGAGGCTTGCCATTTGCAGCAATCACTTCCCATATTCGCCGCCTGGAAACAACTGTAGGAACAGTATCGTTGCTGCGCACCATCGTCGCCTTCCGCCGCGTGCTCTACGATGCGGCCGGCCATTTCAACAATGACGACGGCTGGGCGATGGCCAGTCATCTGGCGATCACCTCGCTGATGGCACTGTTTCCGTTCCTGATCTTCGCCACCTCGCTGGCGAGTTTCCTTGGCGCGCAAGCTTTCGTCGAGACGATCGTGCCACTGCTGTTCGACACCTGGCCGGAGCAGATTGCCAAGCCGATCGCGCGAGAGGTCATCAACGTACTGACGGTCCGGCGAACGGACCTCCTCACCTACGGCGTTCTGCTTGCCGGTTTCTTCGCCTCCAACGGCATCGAGGCGGTGCGCACTTCCTTGAACCGGGCCTATCGCATGACGGAGACACGTTCGATCTTCTTTCGTCGCACGCAGAGCATCGTCTTCGTCCTGATCGCCGCCGTGGGCTTCCTGGCCATCAGTCTTCTGCTGGTTTTCGCGCCGCTGATCGCACGCCTGGCCGAGGCGCATTTCCATTGGATCGGCCCTTATATGGGCACCATCACGCTATGGCGCTTCGTCATCGCTTCCACGGTTATCGTGTTCGCGCTTTTCGCCGTGCACATCTGGCTGCCGATGGGGCGACGCAGCATTCTCTCGATCCTGCCGGGGATCGGCTTCACGCTGGTCGGCTGGGTGGTCGGGTCGACGATTTTCGCCTCGTACCTCGACCATTTCTCGTCCTATGTGACGACCTATGCCGGCCTCGCATCGATCATGATCGCGGTGGTCTTCCTCTACATCGTCTCGGTGATCTTCATTCTGGGCGGCGAACTCAACGCCGCCATCAGCCGCTACGCCGAAGCACGCGCCCGTGTCGGCTGAGCCGTGGCCAGTCCGACCCCGAAGGTGGTGATGGCCATGCCGATGATCTGGACGAGGTTCAGATGTTCACCGAACAGGATCCAGGCCATCACCGCAGTCACCGCGGGAACCAGGTAGAACAGCGACGCAACCTTCGACATCGCTCCGTCGCGGATCATCACCATCAGCAGGAAGATGGCGCCGACCGAAAGCACCAGGACGAGCCAGGCCATGGCGAAGATGAAGTCGCCATTGACGGTGAAGACGCGGGTCTCGAAGACGAAACTCGCGATCGCCATCACGGCTGTGCCGCCGACATACTGCCAGAACGTTGATGCGACGAGATTGCCGGATGATCCGAAACGTTTCTGCCAGACGGTGCCCGCGCTCATGGCAATGACGGAGATAATGGAGGCCGTCAGTGTGGCCGCGGTGACGCCGCCGCCCAGCGCACCGAGCTTGGGCCACAAGACGGTGACGACGCCGACGAAACCGATTGCCAGGCCAGCCCAGTGCCGGGGTTGGATCTCCTCGCCGAGAAGCTTTCCGGCCATGACCGCAGTGATCAGTGGCTGCAGGCCGACGATCAGTGCCGAGATGCCGGCAGGGAGACCACGGTGGATCGCCCAGAAGACCGCTCCGAGGTAGATGCCGTGCATAAGAATACCGGCGATGATGGCGTGCTGCGCCTGCGTACGGTTCGGCCAGGGTGCCTTGAGGAACATGATCAGGACGGCGAACAGCACCGCAGCGATGGCAAAACGGATGGCGAGAAAAGTGAATGGCTCGGCCCACGGCATGGCGTAGCGCGCACCGATGAAACCGGTTGCCCACAGCACGACGAAAGTGGCGGGAATGAACCGCTTGAGCTCGTGCATGGGAGGGCAACCACTTTCTGATGAAGAATGTGTCGCTCTAGCCCGGTAACCGGGCCAGGCAAAGCCAAAACCGCTTACTTTTAAAGTAACGCGAATTGAAGCTGCTGCCGCGGCGGTCCTATAGGCCAACCATGTGGCGGATGCCCGAGGGCGTCGCACCGGCAGCACGCAGTGCAGCCAGTCCGGTGTCCTTGAGGCTCTTCGACAGCTTGCGCCCGTCCGGGCCCAGGATCAGCCGGTGGTGGAAATAAGCAGGTTGCGGCAGGCCAAGCAGTTGCTGCAACAGTCTCTGCACGGCCGTGGCGTGGAACAGATCCATGCCGCGCACGACATGGGTGACGCCTTGCAGGGCGTCGTCGAGCACGACAGACAGATGATAGCTGGTCGGGATGTCGCGGCGCGCCAGCACGATGTCTCCCCAGTCCTGCGGCTGTGCCGGGACATGGCGTGCTGTCGACAGGCTGAGGTTTTCGAACTCCATCCAGGAGAGACCGGTACCGACCCGCGCCATTGCGGCTGCTACGTCGAGGCGCCAGGCGAAAGGTATCCCTTCGGCAATGCGCGCGTTGCGCTCCTTTCGGGACAGAGCCTTGTCGACTGCCGGATAGAGCGGCGCGCCGTCCGGGTCGCGTGGCCAGTCGCGCCCGCGCCGTTCACGGTCACTGATGAAGGCGCGGATGTCGCCGCGGCTCATGAAGGCAGGATAGACCAGCTCTTCGGCGATCAGCCTTTCAAGGGCTGCCTGGTATTCGCCGAAATGCTCCGACTGCCGCCGCACCGGTTCTTTCCAGCGCACGCCAAGCCATTCGAGATCACGCAAGATAGCCGCCTCGAATTCCGGTGTGCAGCGGGTGGTATCGATGTCCTCGATGCGCAGCAAAAGGCGCGCTTGATTGCCGTTCGCCAGTTGCTGGTTGAGCAGCGCCGAATAGGCGTGGCCAAGATGCAGGTCGCCATTCGGGCTGGGGGCGAAACGAAATGTCAGGAGTGTCATCGATGGGCGGCAATCGGGTTTTGCAAGCGTTAGCCGGATTGCTACCTTGCCGGCCTTTCTCGGACAAGGAACATGCAGCGGATCACCTCTCTCAATGACATAGCCTTGGGGCTGGATGCCTTGTGCGGCATCGATCCACGCCTGGAAACGGTGCGCGCCTTTGCCGGTGACGTGCCGCTGCGCCTTTCGGAGCCGGGTTTTGCCAGCCTTGCCTCGATCATCGTTTCGCAGCAGGTGTCGCGTGCCAGTGCCGATGCCATCTTCGGTCGACTGACCAGGCTGCTGGATCCGCTGACGGCTGACGCCATACTTGGTGCGGACGAGGATGTCTTTCGCGAAGCCGGATTGTCACGGCCCAAGCAGCGCGGGCTGCTCGCCGTCGCCGGCGCAGTCGCGGACGGGCTCGACCTGCATCATCTCTGTTCGCTGGAAGCCGGCGAGGCAATCACCACGCTGACGGCCGTTTCAGGCATCGGTCCCTGGACGGCGGAATGTTATCTGCTCTTCGCTGCAGGACACCCCGATGTGTTCCCGGCGCGTGACGTCGCGCTGCAGAGCGCCGTCGGCCATGCGTTGTCGATCGACCCACGCCCGGCCGAGAAAAAACTCATCCTCCTGGCCGAATCATGGGCGCCCTGGAGGGGCGTCGCGGCGCGACTTTTCTGGTCCTACTACAGGGAATTGAAGGGCAGGGACGCCGCCCCGCCGGTCTGAGCCTCAAAAAAGCTTAAAAATCATGCTCTTTTGAGGGGTGTTCGGCGCGGCTTCCCGCTTCACATCCCTGTCATGTCGGGCTTACAGTATCCGCGTCGTTCGGTTCGGGAACGAAGGAGGCAAACAACGTGACGGTTGCCGTATCTCCGGATGGGCTTCCAGCACTGGTGCTGAATGCGGATTATCGCCCGCTCAGCTATTACCCGCTTTCGCTCTGGTCCTGGCAGGACGCGATCAAGGCGGTGTTCCTCGATCGCGTCAACATCGTTGCCGAATACGAGCACGCGGTCTCTTCGCCGAATTTCTCGATGAAGCTGCCGTCCGTCGTCAGTCTCAAGGCCTATGTGAAGCCGTCCCGTTACCCGGCCTTCACGCGCTTCAATGTTTTCCTGCGTGACCGCTTCCAGTGCCAGTATTGCGGGACGCCGGAGGATCTCACCTTCGACCACGTTGTCCCGCGTCATCGCGGCGGTGCGACGACGTGGGAAAATGTGGTCGCCGCCTGTTCCCCCTGCAATCTGCGCAAAGGCGGCATGATGCCTTCCCAGGCCAAGATGTGGCCACTGCAGAAGCCCTACCAGCCGACCGTACACGACCTGCACAACAACGGCCGTCTCTTCCCACCCAACCATCTGCATGAAAGCTGGATGGATTATCTCTACTGGGATGTGGAACTGGAGCCGTAAGGCTTGTTCAACCCCGCTTGAAAGCTCCACGAAAGGCGACTGCCGCCAGGATCACGCTGGCAATGGCATTCCAGCCGGCCAGGGACAGCCCGAGGATGCGCAAGGCGGCCTTGTCGCAGGACGGCGGCACGAACTTGTCGAGCGCATCAAGCACGCCGTTGCCGCCGGTGTCGACCGGACCGGCGACGTTGGTGCAGTCAGTCGGACCTGGCCACCAGCCCCATTCGACGCCGGAATGGAACACGCCGAGATAGAGGCCGTAGACCATGAGCAGGCCACCGACGATCAACAAGGCGCGAGTGATCCAGACTGGAAGTTTGAAGACCGCTGCGAGAACCGCAAGCAGCATAAGCGGGGCGCCGACATAATAGGGGATGCGCTGTTCGTAGCAGAGCTTGCAGGGGATGTAGCCACCTATGTACTGGAAGGCGAGCGCCGAACCGACTGTGGCGGCCATGGCCACGGTCAGGAATGCTGCGGTGAGCATCGGACCGCGTCGGGCGGGCGTTATCGCTTCGGACATCTGGTTTGCTCCTGGCACCGGCGGTTTCCAGACCGTTGTTGCTGCGCAATTCCGGACGGAAAACCGCCCACACTTTTCCTGGAATTGCTCTAGAGGGCGTATTTGGCGGCGAAATACAGCAGAATGAGGATAACGGCGGCGGCCCCGGCCAACAGGCCGAGCCGCTTCTCGATGAAGTCACGGATCGGTTCGCCATAGCGGCGCAGCAACCAGGCGAGCAGCAGGAAACGGCCGCCGCGCGCCACGATGGCGAGCACGATGAACAGCAGCAGGTTCACACCGATGACCCCGGAAAGGATGGTCACCACCTTGATCGGTGGCAGATGCGCAGCTCCCGACGTGATCAGCATCAGGATGATGAAGCCGATGCCAGACGAGGTGCGCAGCGCTTCGAACTCGTCGTACTTGCCGTAGAATTCCAGCACGGGCTTGGCCACGGCTTCATAGGCATAGTGGCCGATGAACCAACCGGCAACGCCGCCGAGGACGGAGGCAATGGTGGCGACGAGCGCGTAGCGGTAGGCGCGGTCCGGACGGGAAAGCGCCATGGGCAGGTAAAGCACGTCTGCCGGAACCAGGAAGACCGAGCTCTCGACGAAAGCGATGAAGGCCAGCCACCACTCGGCCGATTTCCTGGCCGCGAGCGACAAGGTCCAGTCGTAAAGTCCGCGAAGCATGCAGCCCCCTTCTTGGTCAGCGTCATGCTCTAGAAAGAATTTCTTGGCCACACAATGGCCGGAGGCTTCACGAAACCGAAAGGTCGCACCTGCGGGGCCGGAAGTTTGTGGCGATTTCAGTTCCCGGATGCATTGCGCCAGTTGACGAACCAGTGCGCGACCGTATAGTCCGCGCCCATCTGGACCGCCCGGTCCGGGGCCCCTATGGCGGAATTGGTAGACGCGCTCGACTCAAAAAGGGATTTGTCTACCAATCCACAGAAAATCACGGTGAAGTGAAAGCGTCGTGTTTTCAACGGACTGGCGGTATGGAAGTGAAGTGAGAGGTTTCCGTCGAAATGGCGCTAGGGGTCGGCTAGGAGCCGAGACCTAGAGTAAGATCGGCGGCAAAGTGCGGGCGTGGCGGAATTGGTAGACGCAGCGGATTCAAAATCCGCCGTCCTTACGGATATGTCGGTTCGAGTCCGACCGCCCGCACCATTGTCTCATTCACTGCAAAAGGCGCTTCTTGATAACGCGAAGTTCGCACTACCTGTCGAAGGACTTCACCAGATCATCGACGGCCTTCTCCTGCGAAAGGGACGCGGGGAGTGCAGCGAGACACAAGGGGCTTGGACCGTCGCACAATGCGTGGTCAGGATCGGGATGGGCTTCAAGGAATAGTCCAGCCAGCGACAAGGCCATTGCCGAACGGACGAGTGAAGCCGGTGGCGCGTGTAAAAGACTTCGGGGTATCGCCCTCAATGGCTTCCCGGCGCTTCATCGCGTAGCATCTACCTAGCCGGGGCTCTCAATGAACACGTCCAATCGACGAGCCGCGTGCGCACATGTTCCGGTCGGAAGCCGATCCCAATGAGGCGGCCGGTCAGCCGCGGCAGTAGGTGTGACTGGGCAATCAGGCGCATGAAAAGCGGAGGTCTTCGAATTTGCGTGTTGCCCGCTTCACCGGCACGCTTCCGGCTGCGCATCATCAATTGCAGTTTCTGGGTTGCCTTGGTCGGGAAGTTGCGACGGCGCTGTACGGCTTCGAGCATGCGCGTTTGCAGCCGCCCCTCGCGAAGAGCCTCCGCCAGCGTGTTGGCGGTGGCGATCGCGTCCTGGATCGCGAGATTCACACCGACCCCGCCAATGGGCGACATGGCATGGGCCGCGTCCCCAATGCAAAGCACGCCGGGTTTCCACCACGACTTGAGACGGTCGATGCGAACACTGAGCAGATGGATGTCATCCCAGGAACGGATTTCTTCAAATCGATCCGCCGACAATGGTGCTACGTCGGCAATCCTGGCGCGAAGCGCCTCAAGCCCTTGCTCTTTCAGCGAATCAACGGTTCCCTTCGTGATTACATAACCGCATTGCCAGTAAACGCCACGATCGATCAAGACCAGCCCTTGGCTCGGACCGGCGTGGCCCATTGCCTGCTGCGGATCGCCTGCTTTTTTGGAGATCTTCATCCAGAGAATGTCGGTAGCGATACCGAAGCTCTGAACCTCAAGTCCAGCCGCCTTGCGGATGATCGAATTGCGTCCGTCCGCCCCGATGACGAGAGCGGCTTCCATGGCGAGTTCACGTTCGCCCTGGCGAGCATTCAGGCCGACAACCCGGCAATTGTCCCAACGGAGCGAAGTTGCCTCAGTGGACATGATCAACCGAAAGCGCGGAAACTCGCCTGCCTTTCGCGCAAGAAAATTCAGGAAGTCCCATTGCGGCATGAAGGCGATGAACTTAGCGCGCGTCGGTAGTCTGGAGAAATCGGCGATCGTGGCCTTGCGGCCGGCGATCTCAGCGTGGAGATGGTAGGCTCTCTGATGGGGGAGAGAAAGAAGCTCATCGAGCAAGCCAAGCTCATGAATCGCTTCGAGGGTCGATGGATGGATGGTGTCCCCGCGAAAATCGCGCAGAAAGTCTTGATGTTTTTCGATGACCGTAACATCGACGCCCGAGCGGGCCAGCAAGAGCCCGAGCATTAGGCCCGCCGGTCCCGCACCGACCACGACGCAGCTCTGGCTCCTTTTCACATGGGAATAGTATCTCAACGTCGTCGGTCCTTGGGATGAGGCTAGTGAATCGATTCGCGGCCTTTGCTTGAAGTTTTCACCTCAGCATCGCCATCGCGGCTGGTGTCTTTCAAGGGCAAAATATCGAGCGGGATCAGATCCCCGTCATTCTCGCTTTCGGCAACGAGCTGGATCATCTTTTCGAGTGTTTCCAGTTGAGCGATTTTTTCCTCGACCGCAGCGAGTTGCTCCTTTGCGATGCGGAGCGCTTCGGCCGGACTTGAGAACGAGACGTCGGCAAGTCGAAACAGGTCCTTGATCGCCTCGATGCTGAAGCCGAGATCGCGGGCGCGGCGGATGAAGAGAAGGCGATGGACCGCGCCGTGGTCATAGCGTCGCTGGTTTCCCTTGCTCCGCAAGCGCTCGCGCAGCAACCCAATCTGCTCGTAGTAGCGGATCGTCGGAATTTTGACGCCGGTGAGCTGAGAGAGTTCGCCGATGCCGATATCCATGTTTGAAGTCCCTTCCGGATAGCCGCGTGTTTATGATTTGCTGCGTGTTCGATCGCTGAGGCCCTGACGGCCCGACCGCGCCGGGGTGCGGCAGCAGCCATGGGCCGCCCCGGCGTGGAATTGTGTGTCGGCCTGCTCAGGTATGGACTTCGGTCGCCTGTTGGGGCGACGCGCTCCGCCTGATCGCGAGCCGCCGCACGACCACATAGAAGATCGGCGTCAGAAGCAGGCCGAATAGCGTCACGCCGAGCATGCCGGCAAAGACGGCGATGCCCATGGCGTGCCGCATTTCGGCGCCCGCTCCGGTGGCGATGACGAGCGGAATCACGCCGGCAATGAAGGCGAGCGACGTCATCAGGATCGGCCGAAGGCGCAGGCGGGCCGCTTCGAGAACGGCGGCCAACGGATCGACGCCTTCATCCTCCTTCGCTCGGGCGAACTCGACGATTAGGATTGCGTTCTTCGCGGCAAGTCCGACCAGAACGACAAAGCCGATCTGCGTGAAGATGTTGTTGTCGCCGCCGGTGAACCACACCCCGGCGATCGCCGAGAGGAGCGCCATTGGAGCGATCAGCAGCACCGCGAAGGGAAGCGACCAACTGTTGTACTGCGCCGCGAGGATCAGGAACGCGAGCAAGACGGACAGCGGGAAGACATACATCGCTGTGTCGCCGGCCTGCTTCTCCTGATAGGCGAGATCGGTCCATTCGAAGGCCATGCCCGCTGGCAAGGTTTCGGATGCGATGCGCTCCATGGCGGCGGTGGCCTGCCCGAACGAGTATCCGGGCGCGGGACTGCCGCTGATGTCCGCAGAGGGGAAGCCGTTATAGTGCATGACACGATCGGGGCCTGAGCTGTGCTTGATGGTCAGCAGAGCCGAAAGCGGAATCATGTTGCCGGTCGCGTTGCGGACCTTCAGGCGGCCGATGTCCTCGGGCTGCATGCGGAACGGCGCGTCCGCCTGCACCATCACGCGGTAGGTGCGGCCGAAGCGATTGAAGTCGTTCGCGTAGAGCGAGCCGAGGTTGACCTGCAACGTCTCGAAGATGGTATTGAGCGGCACGCCTTGCGACTTCGCTTTCACCCTGTCGATATCGACCTGCACCTGCGGCGCGTTCACCTGGAAACTTGCCAGCATGCCGGCCAGCTCGGGCGTCTGCATCGCTCTGCCCATGACCGCGCCTTGAGCCTGCGCGAGCGCCTCGAAGCCGAGGCCCGCTCGATCCTCGATCTGGATCTTGAAGCCGCCGGTCGAACCAAGTCCCGGAACGGGCGGCGGCGGGAAGATGCCGGCGAAGCCATCGGGAATCTGGCTGAACTTGCCCATGAGCTTGCCGGCGATGGCAAAGGCCGAAAGAGACGGGTCCTTTCGTTCGTCGAACGGCTTGAGCATCGTGAACATGACGGCCGCATTGGGGATGTTGACCATGCCGTTGACCGAGAGCCCTGGAAACGCGACGACACTCTCCACGCCCGGCTCGGCCAGCGCGATCTCCGACATTTTCTTGACGACGGCCTCGGTGCGGTCGAGCGAAGCGCCAGTCGGGAGCTGGGCGATGCCGACGAGATAGTATTTGTCCTGGGCCGGCACGAAGCCGCCCGGCACCGTCTGGAAGCCGACCCACGTCATGCCGACCAGGCCGGCATAGACGAGCAGGACGAGAACACTGAGCCTCGCGGCACGGCGCACCGACCAGACGTAGGCGGTCGAAGCGCCGTCGAAGAAGCGATTGAACAGCCGGAAGAACCAGCCGAACAGGAAGTCGATCACGCGGGTCAGGAGATCGCGCTTCACGTCGCCGTGGTGGGGTTTCAGGAGCACGCCAGCAAGCGCGGGAGAGAGCGTGAGGGAGTTGATCGCCGACAGGATGGTCGAGATCGCAATCGTCAGCGCAAACTGGCGGTAGAATTCGCCCTGCAAGCCCGAGAGGAACGCCGATGGAATGAACACGGCCGACAGGACAGAGGTGATGGCTACGATCGGCCCCGTCACCTCGTCCATGGCCTTGCGCGCCGCCTCTTTCGGCGTTTCCCCAAGCGCGATGTGGCGCTCGACGTTCTCGACCACGACGATCGCGTCGTCGACCACGATGCCGATCGAGAGAACGAGGCCGAAGAGGGACAACGTGTTCAGCGAGAAACCGAACATATACATCAGCGCAAATGTGCCGACCAAGGAGACGGGAACGGCGACAAGGGGAATAATCGACGCCCGCCACGTCTGGAGGAACAGAACCACGACGATAACGACCAGCACGACGGCTTCGAGCAGCGTCATGACCACAGCTTCGAGAGACGCCTTGACGAACACCGTTGGATCGTAGGCGATCCGATATTCGATGCCTTCCGGAAAGCCCTTCTGAAGTTCGGCCATGGTGGTGCGGACGGCGCTCGATACGTCGAGCGCATTCGCGCCGGGGCTTTGGATGATCTGCATCGCGAGCGCCGGCTTGCCGTTGAGGAGGCTACGAAGGGCATAGGAGTCTGCGCCAAGCTCGATGCGGGCAACGTCGCGCAAGCGGGTGACCTGACCGTCGGTGCCTGTCTTTACGACGATCTCGCCGAACTGCTGCTCACTGGACAGCCTTCCGAGCGTGTTGACCGTCACCTGAAACGCGGCCGAGGCTTCGGGCTGCTGGCCGACCGAGCCGGCGGCCACCTGAACGTTCTGTTCCTGAATCGCCCCAACGACGTCGCTGGCGGTCAGCCCCCTCGCGGCCACCTTGGCCGGATCGAGCCACACGCGCATGGAATACTCGCCAGCCCCCCAGACGAGTACGTCACCCACACCTGACAGGCGCGCAAGCTGGTCGCGTACCTGCAAGGTGGCGAAGTTCGACAGGTAGAGGGGATCGTAGCGATTGTCGGGCGAGACGAGATGGACGACCATCAGGATGTCTGGGGACGTCTTCTGCGTCACGACCCCGATGCGCTGCACTTCCTGCGGAAGCCTGGGCAATGCGCGCGAAACGCGGTTCTGCACCTGAATCTGCGCCATGTCGGGATCGGTGCCCTGCTTGAACGCAATGGTCAGGGTCATGCGTCCGTCGGTCGCCGCCTGTGAACTCATGTAGAGCATATTCTCGACGCCGTTGATCGCCTGCTCCAGAGGGGCGGCGACGGTTTCGGCGATCACGGCGGGATTTGCGCCGGGATAGCTGGCGGTGACCTGCACCGTCGGCGGCGTGACCTGGGGATATTCGCTGAGCGGGAGCTTCAGGAGCGTGAGGCCGCCAGCGATCAGCATCAGGACGGACAGAACGACCGCGAAGATCGGGCGGTCGACGAAAAAGCGCGGGATATTCATTGACGCGCCTCCTGCGAGTCTGCCGCAGCCCGGTCATCTGTAGCGGTGTCGCCGGGCGCCATGGAGATCATCTGCGGAACTACCTGCATGCCTGGGCGGACGAGTCCTTTTACGATGATCTTGTCGGCCGGCTTGAGACCCGCCGCGACGACGCGCAGGCCATCGATCATGGGTCCGATTTCGACCGGGCGGTATTCCGCCTTGTTGTCGGCGCCGAGAGCGAGAACGTAGCGCCGCCCCTGGTCGATACCGATCGCCTGATCGTCGATGAGCACGGTCTGGGCTGGTTCGGCCGTGACGAGCTTGACCCGCGCGAACAGGCCGGGCGTCAGCCTGCCGTCCGGGTTCTTGACGATGGCTCTTGCGCGGATCGTCCCGGTGCTCCGGTCCACGCGGTTGCCGAGGAAGTCGAGTTCGCCGGCATGCGGAAAACCCGTATCGGTCATCAAGCCCAGATGCACCGGGAGCTTGCCGGCAACCGTTCCCGTCTCGGGTGCGCGGGCATTGGCTACGAAGCCGAGATAGGTGGCTTCGTCGATGTCGAAATAGACGTAGAGCGGATCGGTCGCGACAATCGTGGTGAGGAGCGTCGCAGCGCCTGCATTGCCGCCGGTGACGAGATTGCCTTCCGTGACGAGGACCCGGTCGATGCGCCCAGCAATCGGCGCGGTGACGCGGGCAAAGGAGAGATCGAGTTCGGCGGCCGAGACGGCAACCTTGGCGATGTCGACTTGCGCCTGGCGTTGACGCCGCATGGCCAGCGCGTCATCGAAAGCCTTGCGCGGCGCGTTGCCGTTCGAAGCGAGCGCCTCGGTGCGCCCGAAGTCGATCTCGGCCTGATCGAGCAGGACGTTTGCCTGCTGCAACTGCGCTTTGGCCGCGTTCAGGACCACCTCGAACGGTCGCGGATCGATCTGGAAGAGAAGCTCGCCGGGCCGCACGAGACCGCCTTCGGGAACGCTGGCGGCGACGATCGCGCCGCCGACGCGCGGACGCAGCTCGATAGCCTTGGTCGCTTCCAGATGGCCGGTAAACTCAACGGATGGCGCGACCTTGCGCGTGATGACCTCGGCAACCGGCACCTGCGGAACAGGCATCTGTGCCGGCTGCGCGACAGCCTCCGACGCAGCGGTCGAGGAAGCAAGCGCCAGAACGCTTTTGGCGTAGGGTCCGATCTCGTCGCGATAGACGATGGCAAGCGTGCCACCGGCGATGACGGCGCCGGCTAAAAACAGGGCGGCGGCTTTATTACTCATTCTCGTTCACCTTCAAAAGGCGCGCGCCCCCGGCCAGCCGGATGCGGCGACGTTCATTTTCTGCGAAGGTGCGGTTTCCAACGATGGAAAGGTCAAGGGCCTTGCAGGATGTTTCCGAACAGACCCTTGACGCTGCCGCCTAGCCATGTCGTGGCCAACCGCATGTCTCGCTTCGCCGACGTCTTGGAAGAAGCGGAGTCCGTCCCCGAATGAGCGCGATGGATCAGCGTTACCTCGACGGGCTCCAGTTGTGTGAAGCCGCCAGACCGATCCGGTTGGCGGCTCCTTGAGTGCGAGCGACTAGTGGCTTTCGGCCGGGACGAGAGGGTGAGAACGCATGCCCTCATCGCGACCGTCATCGGCAGACTTCGCACCCTTGAAGCGCAAGAGCCGCAACGCATTCAGCGTGACGATCGCCGTTGCGCCCGTATCGGCAAGGACCGCGATCCAGAGGCCGGTGATGCCGAGGACGCTGGTAACGAGGAACAGGCCCTTCAACGCGAGAGCGAAGACGACGTTCTGGTGGATGTTCGCCATGGTGGCGCGGGACAGCGCGACGAGATGGGCGACGTCCGTGACACGGCTCTTGAGCAGGGCGGCGTCCGCAGTCTCGATCGCCACATCGGTTCCGCCGCCCATGGCGATCCCGACGTCGGCCGTCGCCAGTGCCGGAGCATCGTTGATGCCGTCGCCGACCATGGCCACCTTGGACTTCCGCTTCATCTCGTTGACGAGATCGAGCTTGTCCTGCGGAAGCAGCTCGGCGCTCCACTCGATACCGAGACCCTTGGCAATGGCCTGGGCGGTGCGCCGGTTGTCGCCGGTTAGCATGACGGAGCGGACCCCCATAGCTTTGAGCTGGGCGACACCCTCCCGCGCGTCACGGCGCGGTTCGTCGCGCAGGGCGATGAGGCCGAGGACTTCCTTCGCCTGCTCGTCGAAAAGGACGGCAACGGTATTGCCGCGATCTTCGAGCTTCTCGATGGCGCTGCGCTCAAGCACCCCGAGCGTCACCATCTGTGCGGCATGGGTCGGGGAGCTGACGGCGAGGCGACGTCCGGCAACGGTCGCATGTACGGCCTTACCCGCCGTCGCCGATGCATCCTGTGCAAGGGGAACGGCGATGCCATCGGTTTCGGCACGGCCGATGATCGCCTTCGCAAGCGGATGGCTCGAACCTGTTTCGACCGCCGCTGCCAAAGCGAGAACGTCGCTCTCCTCGTTCTTGCCAAAGGCGAAGACTTCGGTGACGCGCGGCTTGCCCTCGGTGAGCGTACCCGTCTTATCGAAGGCGATGGCGCTCACCTTGCCAATGGTTTCGAGCGCATTACCGCCCTTGATCAGGAGGCCGCGGCGCGTGCCGACGGCGAGGCCCGAGGCAATCGCAGCAGGCGTCGAGAGGACAAGCGCACAGGGACATGCGATCAGCAGCAGCGCGAGGCCGCGGTAGATCCATGTGTCCCAATCACCGCCCATCGCGAGCGGCGGGACGACGACGATCAGCGCGGCGATCAGCATCACCGCCGGGGTATAGTAGCAGCTAAAATTCTCAATGAAGCGCGCGGTCGGGGCCTTGGCGGACTGCGCCTGCTCGACGAGCTGGATGATGCGCGAGATCGTGTTGTCGGAAGCCGTCTTTTCAACGCGGACCTGAAGAACGCCATCGACATTGATGGAGCCGGCGAAAATGCTGTCTCCCTTGGCCTTCGAGCGCGGCACGGATTCGCCGGTGATAGGCGACTCGTCTAGGCTGGAAGCGCCCTGTATGATTTGCCCGTCCGCCGGCACGCGGTCGCCGGGCCGCACCAGAACTAGATCGCTGACACGCAAGGACGTGGCCGGGACGCTGCGCTGCCCGCCATTCGGATCGAGCAGGACGGCCGTCTTCGGCACGAGCGATGCAAGGGCCTTTATGCCGGCGCGCGCCCTCCCGGCCGCGACGCTTTCGAGCAATTCCCCGACCGCGAACAGGAATACGACCGCAGCCGCCTCTTCAGCCTCGCCGATCACGAGGGCGCCTATCGAGGCGACGACCATCAACGTCTCGATAGAGAACGGAGATCCAGAGGTCGCGAGCGCGAATGCCTTGCGAGCGAAAGGAATGACGCCCGCGACGACGGCGGCGGCAAAGATCCATTCCGCATAAAGGGGGAAGAATTGGGCAATGGCGTACGCCGAGCCCATCAGCAGACCGAGCCCAATGACATGCTTCCCCTTGCGGGTCTGCCACCAGCGCTGATTGGGCATCGCTGGCGCTGGCGCGACGTCGATGGCCGCATCCGACGAAGCCGAAAGCTCGCGTGTGTTAGACACACCGAAGCCGAGGCTCTTGATCGTCTTTTCGATGTCGGCGACCTTGGTGATCGCGCCGGCAGCGAGCGTCAGTTCAAGCGTTTCGGTCGTGAAGTTCACGCGCACGTCGGAGACGTCTGGCATCCGTGCCAAGGCGACCTCGATCTTGCCGACGCAGCTTGCGCAATCCATCCCCTCGACGCGCATGGAGACATTGGGCGGAGAGGCCGGTGCGGCGCGGGGAGTTGGCGCAAGGCCCGCGTGATCATGTCCAGAGCAACCACCGTGGCCGTGATCATGATCGTGATGAGCGTGGTCGTGGTCATGGTGAGCGTGATCGTGACCGTGACCGTCATGACCATGGTCGTGCTTGTGATCGTGGCCGCCGCAGCCGCTGTGATCGTCGTGGCTTGCGTGACCGTGATCGTGATCGCCGGCGCAGCCGTTGTGATCATGACCAGCATGGGCGTCGGAGCGCTGCTCAGGCGCGGCGGGAATCGCAGAAGACGGCAGCTCGGTCACGTCGAACCCAAGCGAGCGAATCTTCTTGGCGATATCCTTCGACGTCGTTTTGCTCGTGGCATCGCGTGAGAGCAGCAATGTCTCGGTCGCGAAGTTGACGGCAACGTCGGAGATACCCCCCAGACGGCCCAAGGCCGTCTCGATCTTGCCGACGCAGCTTGCGCAATCCATGCCGTCGACACGAAAGCCGAGCCGTTCACCAGCGTCCGGCGTTGAAAGTCCAGTTGTCATTCCGATCTCCTTTCCGGCCGCCGTAGCGGGCGCGCGTGCTCACACGCCCTGCGCGGCTTCGGAAGGAGTCAATAACACACTTGAACAGCTATTCAAGTGTTAGTGGTAAAATTATGCTCTTCTCCAGGCGGATCAGTCGTCCGCATGATCCTCTGAAATATGCGTCGCCATATCCTGAAGAACATGGCTGACGTGCTGGTCGGCGATCGCGTAGAAGATCTGCTTGCCTTGGCGATCGCCCTTGACGAGACGCGCGCCGCGCAGCAGGCGTAGATGGTGGCTGACGAGGGTCACGGACAGGTCGAGCCGCTCGGCGATATCGCCCACCGAAATGGGCGCCGGTACACAGCTCAGCAGGATCTTCAACCGTGAGGGATCGCCGAGCAGGCGAAACGTTTCCGCGAGGATCGTGATCTCGTTCTGCGAGAGTGAAGGGAGCAGGAGGTGACCTTCAACCTCCATATGCTCGGGGGTCGCACGATCGTCTGGCTTCGTGGCGTTTGTCTTCTTGAGAGCAGTCATCTGCGTGCTTTACCTGAGTTCGGGACGGAACCTGCCGGCATTTGATCGCCAAGAGCTGTCCGTGTTTGATTGGTCTCGCCCAGTTTACCGGATGGGCGCGCAATCACAATGCGAAACACGGTCGCTGTCGATCGGCGGGACAGTTGGCGCAGTCCTTCTCTGCCCCTGCGTCATATCTCGAATTTTCCTTTTCCGCGCACGAACAGTCTTGACCTTACAAGCGCTGGAAGCCGCACGCTGACGACAATCCTGCCAAATCCGCCTGCGGTTGGGCGGCCTGGCGGCGGGGCAACCGTGTCGAATTCAGAGAAAGGCAAGACCGATGACGGAGAGCAGCAAACCCCAGATTCTCATCTACACCGCACCGACCTGTCCGGACTGCCACGCGCTCAAACGCTGGCTCGACCAACAGGGCCTCGCCTACGAGGAACGCGACCTCACCGACCCGAAGATCGCCGAGGAGGCAAAGGCCCGGACCGGCGTCCGGGTCGCTCCGATCACCATCATCGGATCGGAAGTCTTCTACGGGACCTTCCCGAGCCAGAAGCCGGGCCTCGTCAAGGCGCTCGGTCTCGCCGGGAGCCTGTGAGGAGACGCAGATGACGAGCAAGTTCGTTGATATCCGGCAAGCGCGGACCAGCCTTGAGGTCCAAGAGGACCAAACCATACTCGACGCCGCGCTCGCCGTCGGCATTCCCTATCCTCACGGTTGCCGTTCCGGCCGCTGCGGCTCCTGCAAGTCCCGCCTGATCGAGGGCGAGGTGGAATTGCTCCAGCACTCGCGCTTCGCGCTCACCGAGGAAGAGAAGGCCGATGGCCTGATCCTCGCATGCCGCGCTATGCCGCAAACGGATGCGGCCGTCGCTTGGCTGGGCAGCGATGACGACGATTCCGTGGAGACGCCGCGACGCCTGGACGCGATTGTCACCGGCCTCGACGATCTCACGCACGATATCAAGCTGGTGCGGATTGCACCCGCGGATGGTAGCCCGTTGCTGTTTACCGCCGGGCAGTATGCGCAGGTCGGCTTCGATGGAGCGCCGGCGCGCAGTTATTCGATGGCCAATCGTCACGGCGACGACAGCCTTGAATTCCACATTCGTCGCGTTCCGGGCGGCGTCACCTCGGAGCATGTGCATTTTGGGCTGAAGACTGGCGACAGGGTGGCGCTCGAATTTCCGCTGGGCTCTTCCTACCTGCGCCAGCATCATTCCGGCCCGATTCTTTGCATCGCCGGGGGCTCCGGCCTGGCGCCGATCAAATCGATCGTCGAAACCGCTCTTGCGCACGGCATGAAGCAGCCGATCCATGTTTACTTCGGCGCACGCGGCGAGCGAGATCTCTATCTCGTGGAGCATTTCCAGGCCATGGCCGAGCGTCACTCCACTCTTGCCTTCTCGGCCGTGCTCTCGGAGGCAGAGTCAGCGCAGCACCGGCGCGGTTTCGTGACCCAGGCGGTGGCCGAGGATCTGGAGGATCTCGACGGCTGGAAAGCCTACGTCGCCGGGCCGCCGCCGATGGTCGATGCAGCGATGGAGGTCGCCTTCGGACGGGGACTGCGCAGGGAGGACATGCACGCTGACGTGTTCTTCACGCCTGACGATCAGGATGCGTGAGGACGCCAGCCAGCAAGAGGGCAAGTCGCGGGCGAAATGGGGGAGAGCAGCTCGCCAGAGCGGGCAAAGGAGACCGAGAGTTATGAGCAGCCATACCGGGCGCCGCCCGAAGCCGACCGTTGCAGAGCTTCTTTCCGATCCGATTGTCCGCGCTGTGATGTCGGCGGACGGAGTGGACGAGGCCCAACTGCGAGAGCTGCTTGATCGCGTTTCCCGAGAGCAGTCGACGTGCGCGCCCCCCCACGCGCACGAAGCTGTGAAGATAGTCGGGAGCGCTATCGAGCAAGCCTGCGCCGCGATCCCTCGCGGCGCAGGCGCCCTATCACGCTGATACGCTGAACTCGGTCATCATGCCAGTTTGAAGGTGCGGCATGTGGTGGCAATGCAGCATCCAGCGCGCCGCCTCGCCAGCATCGAGCGCCACCGTCACCATGCCCATCGGAGGAACATAGACGGTGTCGCGCCGCGCGCCTTCGAACCGCTTGCCGTTGATCTCCACGACCTGAAAAACGTGGCCGTGCAGGTGCATCGGATGGCCCATCATCGACATATTGTGGAACATGATCTCGACGCGCTCGCCAGTCGTTGCGACAATCGGCTTGTGCTCTCCCCAGACCTTGCCGTCGATGGTCCAGAGGTAGGGCTGCATTGAGCCGCCTAGCATGACCATCTGGGTGCGTTGCGCGGCACGCGGCGGCAGATTGTCCGTCGCCCGCAGCCTCTGCTCTTGCGAAAGCTCGATGTCGAATACAGGCGTATCCGCGTCGCCGAGTGCGGGAACCTTCTGAATAGTCGCGCCCGGCGTTGCGAGGATCAGCCCGGTGCGCTCCTTTGCGCCCTCGCGCAACGCCAGCACAGGCCAGGCTCCATCTCCGGCAAGCTCCAGCTCAAGATCGAGACGCTGGCCCATGGCGACGCCGAACCGTTTGCCCTCAAGCGGTTGCACGGCATGGCCGTCGACAGCTACGAGGCGCGCCGAAAGCTCGCCGGTATCGATCCAGAAGACGGTGGCCGAAGCGCCGTTGATCACCCGAAGCTTTATCCGTCCGCCCTTCTCGACCCTGACGATCTGCGGATCGGACAAGGTGCGGTCGTTGGTGAGGTAGGCGTCCCAATCGTAGTCGTTCAGGTCCACGGCCATGCCCTGCATCGAGGACATATCCATCTTCATGCCGGAATGGTCCATCGACGCGCCGGGATCGGATTGGCCTCCCATCGCGCTCATATCATGGCCGCCACCATGTCCGCCGGTGATCTCCTGCATGACCTCTTCGGGCGTCTTGAACGAGAAATCATGAAGGAACATCACGACCTCCTGGCGGTCGGCCTTCACGTCTTCGGCGCTGCGCACGATCAAGGCCGCGGCGAGAAGGTTCATTTCTTGAAGCGGGATATGCGCGTGCATCCAGTAGGTGCCGGGAAGCGGCTCATAGTCATAGGAGCGCGTTTCTCCGGGTTGCAGCATCGGGCGCGGCACGTCCGGAACGCCGTCCTGCTCGTTGGGCGGGATCTGGCCGTGCCAATGGATCAGGGTCGGCACATCGAGACGATTGGCCAGGTCGACGCGAAAGCGTTGTCCGGGGTCGAGAACCAATCCTTGCCCGCTCGACCCTTCAAGGCCGAAGACTGTGGCGGCGCGCCCGTCGACGTCCAGCACGCGCGTTGCAGCGCTGAGGGCCATCGCGCTTTGGGCGTTGGCGAAGCGCGGTAGAGCTGCTGCGGATAGCGTGGCAGCGCCTGCGGCGAGAAAGCTGCGGCGTGAGATAAGCTTCATTTTCGGTCTCCTGGGAGGACTATGCTCCCTCTGAATTCTGATCGGCGTGCGACTAGGCAGGCCACTTGCGTTCAGCAAGACCGTCGTTGGGAGGGCGTTCGTTGCGTGCGGGGCCGATGCCGGCGAGGTCCGGCATCTCGGTAATGCTCCAGATCGCTGCGGTAGGAGCGGTGGCATTTGTCGGCGACTTAGGCGCAAGCCAGTGCGTCATGCCTGAGCATAGGGCATAACAGAAGGCATTGTTTCCGTTGCAGATTCGATGTTCCTGGCACGGCACGGCAGCGGTATCCGCGGCCGGATGCTGCGATCCGTGTTCCGAAATCATTACGTGGGAGTTACTGGCCATGCGAGCACCGAGCGCCGGAACGGTCAACGCCACGCTGGCGAAGGAAAGGAGCATGAGCAGAGCGATGAACAGCCGTTGCATCGCCGTCAAAACGCCGTGCAAGACAACATCATCCGCACCCTCGGCTTGCGTTCATCCAGGGTGGTCCGCTCCCACCCGCTCGCCGCGTCCGCCGCCGAGCGTCTTTTTTGGTGACACACCACGGCGGTTCCAGGCGACACTGGTTACTTGCCTCGGTCGGCGAGCCACTTCTTCATCATGGCGATCTCGCCCTCCTGGGCCTTGACCACCTCTTCGGCGAGTTTGCGGACCTCGGGGTCCTTGCCGTACTGGAGCACGACCTTCGCCATGTCGATCGCGCCCTGATGGTGCGGGATCATACCGCGCATAAAGTCCACGTCGGCGTCGCCGGTATAGGGCACCATCATGTCCTTCATCATGGCATCCATGGCGGTCTCGTATGCCTTCGTCGACGGCGTGTCCGATCCTGGCGTCTGCATGCCTGACATGTCGTGACCTTGCATCGTGTTGTTGTCCGTTTTCATTTGGGTTTGAGCGAATGCCAGGCCGCCGGCGATAGCGATGGCCCCTGCGATGAAGATCGGAGTGAGCTTATTCATGGTCTCGCTCCCGTTCAGTTTGAGGTCGCCGGATAGCCGGCTTCTTCCAGAACCTGCAAGATCGCGGACGGCGTGGCGGTCGTCTCGACCTTGACGGCGCGCGCGGCGGGATTCGTCTCGATCTTGGCTGCGGAGTCCACCGACTGGATCGCCTTGGTGACGGACTTGGCGCAACCGCCGCAGGTCATGTTTTCAATTTTGAGGTCCATGAGACTTCTCCTTGTTTTGATCTCATGTCGCCCAAGGTGGTGCTTCCAACCGTGGTAAGGTCAAGGGCCAAAAAAAAGAAAATGCGCTATTGACCTTCCCATGGTTGGAAGCCTCATTTTCCGTCCGAACGTGAATTTCGGAACGAGAAAAGGAGGCGGCTATGAATGCCCCCGTTCGAGCTGCGGACACCAGGAACGCGGCAATTTCCCTGTCAATAGAAGGCATGACCTGCGCCTCCTGCGTCGGTCGCGTCGAACGAGCCCTCAAGGCCGTCCCCGGCGTTGCCGATGCGGTCGTCAACCTGGCGACCGAAAAGGCAAGCATCACGACGAATGCTCCCGTCGATCGCGCTACGCTCGTCAAGGCCATCGAGGATGTCGGCTATGAGGTTTCGGAGAGCCCTGCCGCACAAGCGGCCGCCTCGCTTGAAGTCGCGATCGAGGGCATGACCTGCGCCTCCTGCGTGGGTCGTGTCGAGAAGGCCCTGAAGGCCGTGCCGGGCGTCACCAGCGCCGTCGTCAACCTCGCGACCGAGAAGGCCACGATCCAGGGAACCGCAGACACGGCAGCCGTGATTGCGGCCATCGAGAATGCGGGCTACGACGCCAAGGTCATCTCGGCGGCAACCGGATCGAGCCAGGCCGAGACGAATGACCGCGCAGAGAAGAAGGAAGCCGAACGCCGCGAGCTGACCCGCGACTTCACCATCGCGGCGGTGCTGACCGCTCCGGTCTTCCTTTTGGAAATGGGCTCGCACCTCATTCCGGGCGTGCATGGCGTGATCGAATCCACCATCGGCATGACGAACAGTTGGTATCTCCAGTTCGTGCTGACGACGCTGGTGCTGTTCGTGCCGGGCATCCGCTTCTATGACAAGGGGCTTCCCGCCCTCTGGCGTCTGGCGCCGGACATGAACTCGCTGGTGGCAGTCGGCTCGCTCGCGGCTTACGGCTATTCGCTGGTCGCGACCTTCGCGCCGGGCTTCCTGCCCGCAGGGACGATCAACGTCTATTATGAAGCCGCCGCGGTCATCGTCACGCTGATCCTGCTCGGCCGGCTGCTCGAAGCCCGCGCCAAGGGGCGCACCTCGGAAGCGATCAAGCGTCTGGTCGGCCTTCAGGCCAAGACGGCGCGCGTCCGCCGTGACGGCAAGACGGTCGATCTTCCGATCGACTCCGTGCTGTCGGGTGACATCGTGGAGGTCCGTCCCGGCGACCGTATCCCGGTCGATGGCGAGGTCATCGAGGGCGAAAGCTATGTCGATGAATCCATGATCACCGGCGAACCGATCCCGGTTTCCAAGACGAATCGTAGCGAGGTCGTCGCCGGCACCGTGAACCAGAAGGGCGCCTTCGCGATCCGCGCCACGGCGGTCGGCGGCAACACCGTGCTGTCGCAGATCATCCGCATGGTTGAGGAAGCACAAGGCTCGAAGCTGCCGATCCAAGCGCTGGTCGACAAGGTGACGATGTATTTCGTGCCGGCTGTCTTCGCCGTCGCGGCTCTGACCTTCGCGGCATGGCTCTATTTCGGGCCGTCGCCGGCGCTCACCTTCGCGCTGGTCAATGCGGTCGCCGTGCTGATCATCGCCTGCCCCTGCGCCATGGGTCTGGCTACGCCGACCTCGATCATGGTCGGCACCGGCCGGGGCGCGGAGCTGGGCGTACTCTTCCGCAAGGGTGAAGCGCTGCAACTGCTGAAGGACGCCAGGGTCGTGGCCGTCGACAAGACCGGCACGCTGACCGAGGGCAAGCCCGCCCTGACCGACCTCGAACTGGCCGCCGGCTTTGACCGTGCGACCGTGCTGGGTCTAATCGCGGCCGTCGAAGCCAAGTCAGAACACCCGATCGCCCGCGCCATCGTGGAAGCGGCCGAGGCGGAAGGCATCGTGCTTCCCGCCGTGTCTGGTTTCGAATCGGTAACCGGCTTCGGCGTGAAGGCCGTGGTCGACGGCAAGCGTATCGAGATCGGCGCGGACCGCTACATGGTCGAGCTTGGCCATGACGTGGCGGGCTTCGCCGTCGTGGCCGAACGGCTCGGCAACGAGGGCAAGTCGCCGCTCTATGCCGCGATCGAGGGCAGGCTCGCGACGATCATTGCCGTGGCCGACCCGATCAAGGCGACGACGCCGGCCGCGATCAAGGCGCTGCACGATCTCGGGCTGAAAGTCGCGATGATCACCGGCGACAACCGGCGGACGGCCAAGGCCATCGCCGCGCGTCTCGGCATCGACGAGGTGGTGGCGGAAGTGCTGCCGGACGGCAAGGTCGAGGCGATCCGTCGCCTCAAGGCCGAGCACGGTAAGGTCGCCTTCGTCGGCGACGGCATCAACGACGCTCCGGCGCTCGCCGAGGCGGATGTGGGCCTCGCCATCGGCACCGGCACGGATATCGCCATCGAGGCGGCGGACGTGGTGCTGATGTCGGGCAGCCTGACCGGGGTGCCGAACGCCATCGCACTGTCGAAGGCGACGATCGGAAACATCCGGCAGAACCTGTTCTGGGCCTTCGCCTACAACACGGCCCTGATCCCGGTCGCCGCCGGCGCGCTCTATCCGGCCTACGGCATCCTGCTGTCGCCGGTCTTCGCCGCCGGCGCCATGGCCCTGTCGAGCGTCTTCGTGCTCGGCAATGCGTTGCGGCTCAAGACCTTCAAGGTCCCAACCTAATGAACCGAAGCAGCCGACCCTATATTCGGGGTCGGCTGTCGTACCTTACGGGAGAAAACGCATGAATATCGGACAAGCTTCGAAAGCGTCCGGCGTCTCGGCCAAGATGATCCGCTACTACGAACATACCGGCCTCATTCCGGCCGCCGATCGGACGTCTTCCGGCTATCGCGACTATTCGGACACGGACGTTCACATGCTGCGCTTCATCCGGCGCGCGCGTGATCTCGGCTTCTCGGTGGCCGAGATCGGCGATCTCCTCGGCCTCTGGCGCGACGAGTCGCGGCAGAGCGCGGAGGTCAAGCGTCTGGCGCAGGGCCACATCGACGCGCTGGAGAAGAAGATCGCGGACTTGCAGGACATGGCGCACACGCTCACGATGCTGGTGAAAGCCTGCACGGGCGACCATCGCCCGCATTGCCCGATCCTCCAGCGTCTGGAAACCGATCAGGACGATGAGGACCTCACGGTCCAGCCGCGCAGCGGTGCGATTACTCGTTCCGTGCAGTAGAGTAACACTCGGCCCGTTCGCCTAACCGAAGCGGCCTGATGTTTTCGTCCCTGCCAGATATGGCGGGGACTTGTCGTTTCAGGCTTGGGGTTTGCGCGCCGCCTGCCAGAGCAGCGGCACGAGGATCAAGGCGACCGGCGGAAACAACAGCCAGTTGATCGCCGCCCAGCCCGAGTTGTGCAGGACGCTGCCAGCCAGAAACGATACGGCGGCGGTCGTGCCGAAGACCATGAAGTCGTTCGCGCCCTGCGCCTTGGCGCGCTCGCCCGGCGTATGGCAGTCCGTGACCATAGCCGTCGCGCCGATGAAGCTGAAATTCCAGCCGAGCCCCATGATGGCGAGAGATCCCCAGAAATTGATCAGCTCAAGCCCGGCCAGTGCGACCACGGCCGAGACGGCGATGAGCAGCATCCCCGCAGCGGTGACCCGCTCCTTGCCGAAGCGTGTCATGAGACGGCCGGTGACGAAACTTGGCGCGAACATCGCCAGTAGATGCCACTGGATTCCGAGTGCTGCACTGTTGACCGAATGGCCGGTGTTGACCATCGCGATCGGAGCCGCCGTCATGACGAAAGCCATGAGGCCGTAGGAGACGACGCCGGCTGCGACGGCGAGCATGTAGCGGGGCATCATCAGGATCTGAATCAGGGAACGGCCGGAGCTTTCGGACTCGGATTGCGAACCAGATTGCGGCGTGCGTAGCATCAACAGAATCGGGATGGACAACAGCGGAAGCGCCGCCTGGCTGAGAAAGCTGCCGACATAGGGCGTGCCGGGGAAGGAATCGCGTGTCCAGATGACGAGCTGGGGACCGATGACAGCCGCGATCAGTCCGCCGACCATCACCCAGGAGATTGCGCGTGCCTTCAACGCGCCTTCGGCAGCGTCGGCGGCGGCGAAGCGATAGCTTTGAACGTAGGAGCCGTAGAGACCGGCGGTAAAGCAGCCAACGCAGAACAGCAGAAACGATGCCACAAAGATACCAAGTGCTGCGATGAGACCCGCCGCGAGGCCGAAGAAGGCGCCGAACAAGTAACCGCTCCGGCGTCCCCAAGCGCGCATGACGAACGCGGCGGGCAGCGTGCCGATCGCCAGGCCGACGCCGAACAGGCTGACCGGCAGCGTCACCCACGCGGGGTTGTCGGCGAGCTGCTGGCCGACCAGGCCGCCGAGCGACATGACGATTGGCGCGCTCGATCCGCCGAGCGCCTGAGCGGCGGTCAGCACGGTGATGTTGCGCCGGACAGTTGCAGTATCGTCCATGGGAACTCCCACAATTATTTGCTTCGACGTTGACATGCCGGCAAAACTTTTGGGTTTTGCGGGAACGAAACCTTTCCTGAAACGTATATATACCCATACCGGGTAGGGGTATCTGGATGTGCAATAAAAACTCGAAGCAGATCATTGCGTCACTCAACCGGATCGCCGGCCAGGTTCGCGGCGTCGGTCAGATGGTGGAGGACGAGCGATACTGCATCGACATTCTCAACCAGATCCACGCGGTCAAGGCCGCCCTCTCGAAGGTGGAGAACCAGGTGCTGCGATCGCATGCCGCCTGCTGCGTCGAGGAGGCGATCGCCTCGGGCGATGGCGACCTGCAAAGAGCAAAGTTCAACGAGCTGGTCGAGGTGTTCGCAAAGGCGAAACTATAGATCGAAGGGATCAGACAATGGCGACCCATGCTGCCAAACGCGCCGAACTTCATCGAATGGTGATGGAAAACCATACGTGTCCCTACGGGCTGAAGGCGCTCGATCTGCTCAAGCGCGAAGGCTACGAGGTCGATGATCACCATCTGACCACTCGCGCCGAGACGGATGCTTTCAAAGCAAAGCACAATGTTCAGTCAACGCCACAGACCTTCATAGGCGGCAAGCGGATCGGCGGCTACGATGATCTCGTCCGGTTCTTCGGCGGCAAGGTCAAGGACAAGGACACCGTCACCTACAAGCCGGTGATCGCGCTGTTCGCGATGGCAGCGCTGATGGCGTTGGCCGCGAGCTGGGCGGCGTTCGGCAACCTCGCGACGGTCCAGGCGGCCGAATGGTTCATCGCCATCGCGATGTGTCTTCTTGCCCTTCAGAAGCTGAAGGACGTGGAAGGCTTCGCGACCATGTTCCTGAACTACGACCTTCTGGCGCAGCGGTGGGTCCGATATGCCTACATCTATCCCTTCGCGGAGGCGCTCGCCGGCGTCCTGATGATGGCTGGCGCCCTGATGTGGGTGTCGATCCCCGTCGCGCTGTTCATCGGCGGCATCGGCGCGGTCTCAGTGTTCAAGGCGGTCTATATCGACAAGCGCGAGCTGAAATGCGCCTGCGTCGGAGGCGACAGCAACGTGCCGCTCGGCTTCGTGTCGCTCACCGAGAACCTCATGATGATCGGCATGGCGGTCTGGATGATCTTCAAGCCGATGGGCATTGGACACTGACAACCGCGAAAGGACGATCAAATGGCGAGCGACCACACGTCTCATGGCGGGCATTCGAGGGGCTCCCATGGCCGTCCCTATCTGATGTTCTGGATCAACATGATCCTCTGCCTCATTGTGATGTATGTCGTGATGTTTTCGATGATCGACGGCTGGGGCGACTTCCGGAATAATCTGAACATGCTTTACATGGCGATAACCATGTGGGCGCCGATGGGCATCTTCATGCTGGCGACAATGCCGGGCATGTTCCCGAACCGGAGCGCGAATATCGCCCTTTACGTCGTCTTCGCGCTGCTGACCGCCGGTTCCTTCTGGGCGACGCGGAGCCAGACCCTGATCGATGATCGCCAGTTCATCGATTCGATGATCCCGCACCATTCCGGCGCGATCCTGATGTGCCGCGAGGCGAAGCTTGCCGACTCGGAACTGAAAACGCTGTGCGACGAAATCATGGCAGCTCAGCGTGAGGAGATCGACAAGATGACGAGCATTCGAAATCGTTTCTAGTGTAGCGGCGGCGATAAAGACTCTACATCACGCACGCCGTCGCCGCCGCCAGAACCAGATATCGCCCGAGCTTGGCGACGCCAACTAGGAGGAGAAAGACGGGTAGCGGCTCCTTCATGATCCCGGCCGCGAGGGTTAGCGGATCGCCGATGACCGGCATCCAGCTTAGCAGCAACGACCATTTCCGATAGCGGCGATACCAACGCCGCGCCCGCTGGAGACCGGCTTCCGACACCGGGAACCAGCGCCGGTTACGGAAACACTCGACGCCGCGCCGATGATCCAGTTGACGACCGAGCCGGCCACGTTGCCAAGGCTCGCTGCGGCGACCAATGCCCAGGCCGCGAAAGAATCGGCCAGCAGCAGCCCGATCAGCGCGGCTTCCGACTGCATCGGCAGCAGGGTGGCAGCAAAGAAGGCGGTGAGGAACAGGCCCAAGCAGGCCGCCAGTGTGCTCAAGCACCGGCCCCGCGATCGCGCGGCGAAGCCGGCCATCTTGTATGATGGCGGTCGATGACGAAGGCATGGCGGTGCCGATATCCGCCATCGGCGGCAGCCGCATCGGACAGATGCGGATGGCTCGCCTCGAGCGTGTCATGCATATGGTCGAGTTCGTCGGGATCGGCCGCGGGCCAGAGGACCGCAGCGGCCGATACGGCGGCGGCGGCCAGCAGCCCCAGCGCAACGAAGGTGATCGGGAGGCCAAACGCGGCGCCCAGGCGCTCCGCGAAGGTCGCTGCGATAGGGGCCACCCCCACATAGGCGACCATCTTGATGGCGAGCGCCGTTCCCAGCACCGCATCCGCATCGGGACCGGCGAGATCATAGGCCAATAGCCCCAGCGCGATCGTGGCAAGCCCTGTTCCGATAAGCGCGATAACCTGTGCCAGGAAGAGGTGGCGATAGGTGCGGTTTCCAAGAACCTGCAACGTAGGGACCTCACAAGTACTTGGTTATTTCCTTGAATTCGTCGATCGAACGACGATCGTCCTTAACAAGCGGCCCGACCACGTCGTCGAGACAGTGGTCGAGGTGGTTCTGAATCAGCGTCCGCTTGGCTTGTGCGATGGCCTTTTCGACCGCGTGAAGCTGCTGCGCGATATCGAGGCATGGCCGACCAGCTTCGATCATCTCGACGATCCCGCGCAAATGGCCGTCCGCACGCTTGAGGCGCATTGTGATCGCGGCGTGGGATCTGTGGGCATCGGATTGTTCGCTCATCCAGATATCCTATCCTCCTGGAGAGGATATTGTAACGAGCCTGCCGCCGGCGTCGCCTCAACCCCATGATCGTCGATAAGCCGTCGGCGTCGTCCCGAGCCAGCGCTTGAACATGGCGGTGAGAGAAGCCTGCCTTTCAAATCCCAGCGACGACGCCACCGTGCCGATCTCGTAGCCTTGGACCATCTTTCAGACGCCGCCGTCGCATGGTGGCTGGCTACTTTCTCGTTGCCACGCCAGCGGCGAAGATGCCCAACAGGGTAAGAAGCGCGATGCCGAGCGTAACATAGCGTGCGGAATCCACCGCAGATTCCCCGCCTGCCGCCATCAGCGTGCCAGCGAGTGCGGAAGTGATCGAGAAAGCAATAAGCTGTGTGATGGTGATCGCAGCAGCAGCCTTGCCTCCTTCGGCGGGATCATGTGTGCTGCTCATCGCTGCAACACCGAGCAGCGGCCACGCCAGTCCGATGCCGACGCCGGCAAGCGCGAGGACAGCCGCCCAAATCAGCACCATCCCGATATCGGCACCGAACACTTGTAGAAGTCCATAAGCGATCAGCCCAGCCGTCAACAGCAGTGGGCCGACGCGGATGGCGCGGCGGCGGCCGCTCTCACTCTTGACCGAAACAATGAAGAGCTGGGCGATGACCCATGCCAGCGAAAGAACTGCGCCAAGGAAACCGGCGATCAGCGGCGAAAGGCCCGCCAGTTGCTGACCAAACAGGGGGATGAAGTTCTCCACCATCACGCCCGCGCTCAGGGCAGCGACCGTGAGATAGACCCATTTCAGGGAGTTGCCACGCCGATAGGTGATGTGCGGAAGGATGGTCTCTTTTGCTCGCCGCTCCACGACGACGAAGAGCCAGAGCAGCACGATGCCAATTCCGACCATTGCCAGCGTTGGCCAGCCTATCGGCACGATGGCGCTGAGGCTGATAGCGATGGTCGCAAGCACAAGCGGAATGAGGGAGGCGACGGGAACAGGTGAACGATGCCCCGATCCAGCCATGCGGCCGAACGCGCGTTGAGCGATGATTCCGAACAGCAGCGAAACGACCGCCAGCGCACCGTAGGACCAGCGCCAGAGGCCCAGTTCTGCGAACACGCCGCCAAGCGCCGGCCCGAACAGCGTCCCCAAGCCCCACATGGCCGACACGACGCCGGTTGCCCGCGCCCAATGGCGTTCGGGAAGTGCTGCACGAATTACCGCATAGCCGAGTCCTGCCAGCAAACCGCCGCCAAGTCCTTGCACGACGCGACCGACGATCAGCGGTTCCATCGTTGGGCTGGCGGCATTGGCCGCTGCGCCGAGAGCGAAGACGACGAACGCCGTAACATAGGCAAGCGCCGGCCCCTTCCAGTCGAGAATGCGGCTGACGAACAGCGAGGCTACGATTGCCGAGATAACGAACGCAGTCGTCACCCACGCATAATATTGCTGCCCGCCAATATCCGCGACGATGGAGGGCATCAGTGCGGCGGTGAAATAGAGGTTCATGGCATAGAGCAGCACGCCGCTTGCCATGACCAGAACAATGGCGAGGTGGCGGCCGGACAGAAGATCGGACCATCCGTCCAGATGCGCCGCAGGCGCATTTGCGGGATCGGCCGAACCGGCCGGGGTTGGTGAGTTATTCATCGGGGATTCTCCGAAAGGGGGAAGTTCAGTTGGCTGCGCGCCGGACGGCCAAGGACAGCCCCAACACGACTAGCGAGACGAGCAGGACAATGCTGGGAGCGACCGCATGGCCGTAATCAGCGTTCAGCAGTGTCGTGAGGGAAGCAGCGGCCATCACGAGCGCGCCAAGGCCGGCTCCATAGGGCCGCGAGCCAGCGCGGATCAGCATCAGCCCAGCCGCCAGTTCGAGAATGGCGGTGATGTAGTGGAACCAGTCGGGGTAACCCCAAGCCACATAGGCCGCCGCATTTTCCTCTGAGATGAAGATGTTGCCGTAAGCGCCGAAGAGAAAGAAAGCTGCCAGCAGCCAAGCCAGGCTGGTCGCTATGATCGGAAGGGGTCTGTTCATGTGGCCTCGCATCTTGGAAATCGGACCGGCTGAGGCAGCATAGGACTGGACCAACCAGCCGTTCCGACATAGATTGAATGCTCACTCTAGTTATGATCGACGTGTGGTCAAGCTATATTAGAGCGATCATTCTATGTTTATGGAGGCCCCATGGTCCGCAAGCGCGTTCCCGAGCAGCATGAAGGCAGAAGGCAGGAGATTCTCGCAGCGGCGCATAGGTGCTTCCTGCGCCATGGTCTGCAGGGCGCGTCGATTTCGATGATCTGCAAAGAAGCGGCGATGAGCCCCGGCCACCTCTATCACTACTTCCCCAGCAAGGACGCTATCATTGAGCAGATGGCGGATGATTACCTTGCCAGTCTCCACAGCCATTTCAGCGGCCACCCCGAGGACGAACAGACGGCGACTGTTCTGCTATCGGAATTGTGGAGCATGAAGGGGTGGGACGATCTCGGTCATTGCCGCATTCTGTTCGAGTTGCTGGCAGAAGCGGGGCGTAACGAAAGAATCAGGGCCATCCTCAAACAGAACACTGATGGTGTTCGAACATTGCTGGCAGAAGCGCTGACCGCAGGTCAGGCGCGTGGCGAAGTCGATTCCGGCCTTGACCCTAAGCACACCAGCGCGGTTCTGGTGGCGGTCCTTGATGCCGCGCCGATGCTGCCGTTGATGACAGCGGACCTTGACTTCGAGGAGAGCCGCAAACTGGTCACGACAATGGTTGGCCGATTTCTGAAGCCTCAACAATGAAGCGGATTATGAAAATGGGGGATGGCGGCCGGTCGAAGCATTGGTGCCAGTCGCGCCAAAAACTTCCCTTTGATGTCGCGGATCGCGTCAAGTCATGACAGATGTTTCACAGCTAACCTCGCCCGACTTGTCCGGGTTGCAAGCATTTCTGGCGCTGTGTCTCTATACAGCCGTAACATCGGTCACGCCCGGACCGAACAACATGATGGTGCTGGCATCCGGTGTTAATTTCGGCATTCGGCGGACATTGCCACATATTGCGGGCATCAGCATTGGTTTCGCCGCGATGATCGTCATCATGGGGATGGGCCTTGGAGTGATTTTCGAGGCGTATCCCATGCTCAACACCATCCTGCGATGGGTTGGCGGCGCCTATCTTCTGTATCTGGCATGGAAGATCGCCGGGGCCGCAGCACCGGAGAATGCAGAAAGATCGGCTGCCAGACCCTTGGGCTTCATTGGCGCTGCTGCGTTCCAATGGGTCAACCCCAAGGCATGGGTCATGGCGCTCGGTGCCGTCGCCACCTATCTTCCGGGCTCTCCCTCGTTGTCGTCCGTCGCCGCAGCTGCACTGCTGATGGCAGCGATCAACGCACCCTGCGTCGGCATCTGGGCGGCGTTCGGTGTTGGCCTCCGCCGGCTTCTTACGGAGCCTGCGAAGCTGCGCGCCTTCAATCTCACCATGGCAGCGCTGCTGGTTGTCTCGCTCTATCCAATCTTTGTGACGTAGAGCCAGCTGCTGTTCGCTAAATCGGCATCGAAACACTCCGCAGCGCCAGTCGGAACGGATGACGATCCCGGCTACGCTTCATTCCTCGAATTCAAGATAATCACGTTAAATGCGGATGGAATCTGATGGCAAATACTGAACACATGATCGTCGTAACCGGTGGCCCCGGTTCCGGCAAAAGCAGTCTGATCGATGCCATGGCCCAGCGCGGCTTCCGCACCATGCCCGAGGCCGGCAGGGCGATCATTCGAGACCAGATCAGGATCGGCGGTAAAGCTTTGCCTTGGGCGGATCGCGCACTCTTCGCCGAACTCATGTTGGGCTGGGAACTGCGTTCTTATCAGGAGGCACTTGCAAGTGACGCGCTTGTCTTGATGGACCGTGGTATGCCGGATGTTGTTGGTTATCTCACACTCTGCGGCCTGCCTGTGCCTGCTCATTTCGAGACGGCGGCCAAAACCTACCCTTACAACAAGCGGGTTTTTCTCGCCCCGTATTGGGATGCCATCTTCACGCAAGACACTGAGCGCAAACAGGACAGGCAAGAGGCCGAGGCGACCGGTATGGTCATGGCTGAGACTTATGGCAGGCTTGGCTATCAGATAGTCGAGCTGCCGCTGGTGGGAATCGAGCAGCGGGCCGACTTCGTTGCTGAAAATTTGAGAGCTTAGAGCGAAGTGACAGTCCTCATCCAATTGGCGCTAACTCATCCAGCAACTTCCGAGGCCGCGCCGGTTTCGCGCTCCGTCAAGACGCGATCGATCAAACCCCATTCCAACGCTTCTTCCACCGTCATGAAGCGGTCGCGGTCCATGGCTTGTTCGAACTCTTCATAACTGCGTTTGCAATGCTCCGCGTAGAGCCGGGTCATGCGCTGCTTGGTTTTCAGGATCTCCTCGGCATGGATCAGCATATCCGACGCCTGCCCTTGGAATCCGCCTGATGGTTGGTGAATCAGGATGCTGGCGTTCGGCAATGCCGCGCGTTCGCCGGGTTCGCCGGCCATCAGCAGGAATGACCCCATCGAGCGGGCCGTCCCCATACAAAGAGTATGCACCGGAGCGCGGATGTATCGCATGGTGTCATACATTGCGAGCCCGCTGGTAACGACGCCACCGGGAGAATTGATGTATAGCTGAATTGGCTTCTTGGGATTCTCGGCTTCCAGAAACAGTAGCTGCGCGCAGACGAGCGCGGAAACGGTGTCGTTGACCTCACCGTTCAGGAAAATGATCCTCTCGCGCAGAAGGCGGGAATAGATGTCGAAAGAGCGTTCGCCACGGCTGGATTGCTCGATGACCATAGGGACGAGTTGCATCGCTTCGCGCATAGCCGAACTCCTGTCTTCTAGATTTTGATGTGTTGTTTGAGGTGCTATGCTGCGAGCATAAGCACGGGCCAATTGTTGTTCGCGGCAGGGGGTGTTCGCCGAACGGATCGGGCGTCCACAAGATGATGGATGATCCTCAACCTCGTGCCGCCATAGACATTGGGACCGACTTGGAACGTCACAATGCTTTCGAGGAAAGGCGATTCTTCTTCGCGCATCCGATAGCGGACTTCCTCTCCCGGTTCTGCCGAGATCGGGACAGCATCGGCCAAGTCTTTTTCAGGCAGCCATTTTTCTCGAAGCTCTGGAATACTAATCGCCCGCCAAACCATTTCAGGGGGAGCGTCGATTTCATATTCCACGACGAGATTATCCTTGGGCTTCTTTGCCTCCGTGTCGCTCATTGGTCCATGTCCCTTAGTAAGCTCTTCAAAGCGTCAATTCTCGCAGGCCAATAGGCCCGATACTTCGCCAGCCATTCCGCGATGAGTGCCAGCCCCTCTGGATCGACCTCATAGTTCACAAAGCGGCCCTGACGTTCTTCCCGCACCAGCTTGGCGTTGCGCAGGACAGAGAGATGTTGCGACATCGCCGGCTGACTAATTTCCATACCCTGCCGCAGTGTGACGGCGTTCATGCTGCCGGACGCCAGCTTCTCGAAAATCGCGCGGCGTGTCGGATCGGCCAGAGCTTTGAATATGTCGTTCGGGATCATAACAATAGATAAGCGCACACTTATCTGATTCGCAAGGGCGAACCATCATCACAACATAATCCCTCGTTGCCGCCCTAGCTGCCACGACACCGATCCGCCCTGAACGACGCCCATAACCTCGCGACCGAGCTGTCGGTCTATGACCGGCCGCCATGGGACCAAGGTAAACTCGTGGGACTGCTCGACCACGGCGAACTTGCCGCTCGATAGCTGCACGGTGCCGGTGAATTTGCCGCTGATGTTCTCGCCGTCCGTGGCGGCACGGAAAGGCAGGCCCTTGCTCTCGGCCATCTCCCCGCCAACACGGGCAACCTCGCGCTCGCGCAGGGTGGCGAGAAGGCCGCTCCGGTAGAAGATGCGGCCATTCCGTGCTCGGGTAGCGTCGCCTTGCTCGATATGATGCTCGCGGCGCTGGTCCATGGCCTCGCGCACCTGCTGGCCGAAACCGGCCGGCGCAATATCGGCGGTTTCGCTGTGGATCAATCGCCGGTCCAGCCACGTCGCGCCGTCCGAATGTATCTGCCTTTCCAGATTGATGGGTGACAGGACGCGAACACTGGCCTGCCGGTCTCGGCCGGCATCGTAGTCGGCGGCGCGGCTAACCAGATCATTGGGGATGCGCCATTGGTCGGCGTCGATGCGCTCGACGATCCCGGCGCGGCGCAATGCCTCCAGCCGACGAACATGGGCATCGACATAGCCCTCATAGTCGCCACCGGGAACGCGGCCCTCGAATTTCGCCTGTTCCAGGGTCGATAGATGCCGTCCTCGGCGATGGCGGTGATGGTGCGGTCGGACGGCCGGGCTGTCGCCTGGGCCGGGCCGATCTGGATGACGCCGCGGATACGGGCTTCCGTTGACGACCCTGATGCAAACGCTGGCGGTCGATTCAATTGCCCACCGGAGATGACAGCGTCATTGTTGAGGCAGGCCATCGAATAAGGATTGAGAAAACTATATGGCCAAATGGCCTGCCTGGACGCTTTGAGAGAAAGATCACCATCAGCCCGGTTGAGCTTGGTGACGCACAGTAGCCATCCTGAACATCATACGGACCTCGGCTTCCGGATCGTCTCGAACCCATAGCAATGCGTGAGGGAACGAACGCTGGATGAAACGCCGAGGCGGATGCGACTAACGCTCGTTTAGAGTGCTATAGCGTAAACGTAGTTGTCATCTTCACCCGGTGCAGCGCTCCGCCTTCCTCATCGGCCAGAGTTTCAAGACGGCCACCGAAGAAGTCGATGCAATTTGCGGCCCCTCTCATCGTCGAGAATCCTTCGTTCAGCGCGGCTCCGATGCTTTGTTTGCCGCGTCGCAACTCTGTCATCGTTTTCCGTGCTCACGACGATCAGGAGTGTTGAACGCTGGCGTCGCGTTCGGCGACGCCTTCTCGTTCCTCACGGACATGGGAGAGCATATCGAGCAGGACGTCGCCCACATGCTGATCGGAGATTTCGTAGAACATCTGCTTCGAATGTCGGACCCGCGTTACCAGCCGCGCGCCGCGAAGCAGTCGCAGGTGGTGGCTGACGAGCGACTGCGACAGCTCAAGCGTTTCGGAGATATCGGTGACCGACTTCGGGCCTTCCTCGCAATGGAGGAGAATCCTTAGCCTGCTGGGGTCACCCAGCAGGCGGAATGTTTCGGATAGGAAGTTCAACTCCTGGGTCGAAAGGGGATCTGCCTTGTTCAACGGTTTTCCTTTCCAGCTTTCCGAGTGAACCCATGAAGAGTGGACGGTCAGTGCGAATGCCCTGCGTGGGACACAGCCGCCTTGCTCGGCTCCTCCAGGGTGCAACTGGCCACGCCGTCCCAGTCGATCCCGATCGTCGGGTGCTCGATCTTGAACTGCGTCTTCAGCTCGTGGTCGACTTGCTGCATGACGGTGCGCACATCGACGCCTTCCATCGGCTGCACCTGAAGGGTTGCCAGCACACGGCCGGAAGTCAGCGACCAGACATGGACGTGGTGGACGCTCTGGATGCCGGGAACGGTCTTTCGAAGATGCTCGGAGATCTTCTCCGCGCCGGCGTTGTCGGGCGCACCTTCGAGCAGGATATGCAGCGTGTTCCTGAGCAGGCTCCAGGCGCTGCGCAGGATCAGCAGCGACACGAACACCGACAGGATGGGATCGATCGGGGTCCAGCCAGTGTACCAGATGACGATGGCGGCAATGATCGCGCCGACCGAGCCGAGCAAATCGCCCATGACATGCAGCACGGCGCCCTTGACATTGACGTGATCGGAGTCGCCGCGCGTCAGATACCAGAGGACGAAGAGGTTCACGAGCATGCCGATGATGGCGACGACGAACATCGAACCGGCCATGACCGGCTGCGGCTCTTGGAAGCGCTCGATGGCCTCGTAGACGATCCAGGCGACGATGCCGAACAGGGTAAGGGCGTTGATGAGGCCCGCAATCACCTCGAAGCGGGCATAGCCGAAGGTGCGCTGGCTGTCGGCGACGCGGCGGCCGAGGCGGAAGGCAACGTAGGCGAGACCGAGCGCGATGGCGTCGGTCAGCATATGTCCCGCATCGGCAAGCAGCGCGAGCGAACCGGAGATCACACCGCCGACTGCCTCGACGACCATGAAGATGAAGATGATGAAGAAGGAAATGAGGATCTTGCGCTCGTTTTCCTTCGTTACGGTCGGTACGTGTGAGTGATCATGATCGTGGCCGTGGTGGTCGCTGTGGGAGTGAGAGTGGTCTGCCATAGGTCGGTCCAGTGGTTGCGTTCAGTCTAAACACTTGAATACATGTTCAAGTGTTTCATTGTCAACCGGCCCGCGTAAGAAATTTGAAAGCTATTCGAAGGCACCGCAAAATCACGTAAATTTCCCGACAAGTGGGCTTGACCTTGTCACCGTTGGAATCTGCACGATGCCCCCTCGAATGGGTGACGCATGCGGAGGTAGAGGTGATTGCTCAGACGTGACCGCGAGCCTGAAATCCAGATGCGGCAACTCCACTATGTGATTGCAGCGGCCGAGCATGGCAGCTTCCGACAGGCGGCGATAGCGGTCGGCGTTCGAGAATCGGCGGTCAGCCGCCGCATCCGCGATCTGGAGGATCAGGCCGGTGCGGCGCTGTTCATTCGATATCAGCGGGGGGTGGTCATCACCGAGGCGGGACGGAAGTTCCTGACGCACGCTCGGAGGGCGATCGCGGAAATCGATCTGGCCGTGAAGGAAGTGAGAGCTGCGGGCCGCGCCGAAAAGGGCGTGCTACGCATCGGCATATTCTCGTCCCTCGCCTCGGGCTTCATCGCCGATCTGCTGGAGCGATACGCAGGGGAGCATCCCGGTGTTCGCACGAGATTCATCGAAGGCACGCCTGCCGACCACAAGGCCGCTGTCCGGCACCACGAGATCGACATCGCCTTCCTGACGGGCGAGCCGCACGTCGCGGGATGTGAGGTGACGCGGCTGTGGGCCGAGCGCGTGTTCGTCGTCCTGCCGGAAAAGCATGAGCTTGTGGCAAGGGAGGAGATCGAATGGGCCGACCTGCGCGACCGGCATTTCATCGTCAGCGAGGCGGAGCCTGGTCCCGAGATCCACGACTATCTCGTCAAGCATCTCGCCGAGCTGGGCCACCATCCGAGCGTCGAGCAGTGCCCGGTCTATAACCGGGACACGCTGATGCAGTTGGTGGCTCTGGGAAAAGGTATCTCGCTCACCAGCGAGGCCACGACGGGGACCAGATTCCGGGGCGTGGCGTATCGGCTTCTGGTGACGGAAGAACTGCCGTTCTGCGCGGTCTGGTCGCAACGCAACGACAATCCGGCGCTGCGCCGGATGCTGAGCCTCGCCCGCAACCTGTCGGCGAAACGGTTCGGGACTCGCCCGATCAGCGACGATCAGGCGTGACCGAGCGGCGGGCCTTGGCGAACCCGCGGTCGGTGGCGATGAAGCGCTCCAGCATGGGCACGATGAGCTTCATCGGATCGGCGACCGGCTGGCCGGTGTCCCGCCCCAATATCTGCGCGTAGGTGGCAAGGTCATCGGCGAGCGCAGCCGGCAGCTCAAGCGTGACCTTGACCGGCTTGTCGTTGGCGAGCGGACCGAGTTTCAGCTTGGTCATGGATCATCCCCTGTAGGGTTCGAGGACCAGATCGCGGGTCACGATCATCCGGACCGGGAAGCCCGGCCGGATGGTCAGCGTGGGGGCGACCTGCAATTGCCGCTGGATGATCTGCTGGCCCGCCTGATTGATCGTATCCTGCGAGCCGTCGCGGATCGCGCGGATCAGGCGGTCCTCGTCGCTCGTCGCGAGTTCGGCGCCGACGGCAAGCAGGGTGGAGAGCCCGGCCGCCTTGGCGAGATCCCACCAGTGGTAGTCGACACCATCCTCTAGCCCGGCATAGCCTTGGCTGTCCGCGCCGGGCTGGCGCTCCAGCACGATCGAGCGACCATTGGGGAAGATCAGCCGGTTCCAGACCAACAAGACCCTCCTTTGGCCGAACTGCACGCTGTTGTCGTACTGACCGATGATGCGCGTGCCCTGCGGCACGAGGAGAACGCGGCCGGTCGGGCTGTCATAGATGCTTTCCGTGACCTGCGCGGTGATCTGGCCGGGAAGGTCGGAGCGGATGCCGGTGATCAGTGCTGCCGGGATGACCGCGCCCGCCTGAAGCACGAAGGGCGATACCGGAGCCATGACGCGGTCGGTCGTGGTGGTCCGGCGATCGACGGCGGCGTTGAGGAAGGCGTTCTGCCGGTCCTGCGCGGTATTTCCGCCGAGGCCGAGCCCGGCGAGATTGGGCAGACCTGCGCCGGCGGCCGAATCCGCGCCTGCGGTTGGGTTCGTGCGTGTCTCGGTCTGGAAAAAGACGCGGCTCGTGCGTGCGGCTTCCTCCTCGGCGCGCCGCCGCTGCTCTTCCTGATCCACGGTTGGATCGGGGACGGTGGGCGGAACGACGGGCTTGCCCTCGTTCTGCGCGCTGAGGATCGGCCGGCCGAGATCGCCGGGCAGTGCCGGGCCGAGGACCGGCCCGGTATAGTCGCGTGGAAGGCCGGCGAGCCCATCGGCCGTCGCCCGGTTCTCGGTCGAATAGAGTTCCTCGCCATCCGCGCCGCGATCGCGGGTCTGGAGCGCATAGATCAGCGCGCCGCCGATACCGAGCGAAACGATGAGGCCGGCTCCGGCCAGCGCCTTGCGCGATAGGCGCGTGACGCGCGGGGCTTCGGCGCGAAGGCGCATCGGGGCAGCATTGTTGTTTCCGGTGTCTGTCATGACGACTGCCCTCCCTTGTCCTGGCGGACATTCGTTGCGCGCGAGGAGCCGTCGATGCGTTCGATCCTGACGGTCTGCTGACGCTTGCCCCCGCCAAGCCGCAGCTCGGCCGCGCCGAACAGGCGATCGACGATCAGCACGTTGCGATAGGTGCGCGTATTGGCGATCTGGGCCTCGCCTTCGGGGCCGATCACGAAGATCGGCGGCAATTCGCCCTGGACGATGCCGCGCGGAAACTCGATGTAGACGCGCCGCCCGTCGTCATAGACGGAGACCGGCTTCCACGGCGGATTGTCGCCGGATGCGAAGCCATAGCGATAGTTCCGCGCCGCCACGGCCGGGATAACCGGCGTTGTCGGTATCGCCTGCGCCGAGCCTCCGCGGGCGCGCGGATAGGACCAGGCGACGGACGGCATGTAGGGTTTCTCGCGCGAGCGCAGCTCGATCATGTAGGTGCGCCGGTCGGTGGTGATGACGAGATTGGTCGAGATTTCCGCGCGCGACGGTTTCACCAGCACATGCACGCGCCGCGTCTCGCCGGAGCCGCTCTCGGTGTCGCCGATGATCCAGCGTGCTGTGTCGCCGGCGGCGATCGGGCCTGCGCCGGTCAGGCTTTCACCCGGCTCAAGCGCGATGTTGGTGATCTGTCCGGGCGAGGCATAGATCTGATAGAGGGCGCCGTCGCTCCACGGATAGACCTGGATAGCGTTGTAATAGCCCTCGCGTCGCGGCTCGACGCGGGCGGCGAGATTGGCGTTCTCGACACGGGCGGTCGGCGTACTGGCTGCGCCGCCGCCCCGGCTCACCGTCCAGGCGGGCGGGATGTGGAGCGGCTTTGGCGTGGTGTCCGTCACAGCCGGTACGGCCGGCAGCGGCGGCACGTCGGAATCGTAGGTGATTGCAGGCGGCTTCTTCGCAGAAGCACATCCGCCGAGCACCGCAGTCGATACCAGCAAAGCCGTGATCACGGATTTACGGAAAGCCGGGTTTGCGGCATTGCGGAAGTGCGGCGTCATTGTCCCAACTCCCGCGACCAGTTGATTGCATTGACGTAGATGCCGAGCGGATTGGCCTTGAGCCGTTCGGCGTCGCGGGGCGGCTGGACGACGATGGTGAGAATTGCCGTCCATCGCTCGGTGGTCGAAAGCTGGCCGTTCTCATAGCGCCGCTCTATCCACGCGATCCGGAAGCTCTCCGGCGAGGCGCGGATGACCGAGGAAACCTCGACGGCAACCTGCTGCTTGCCGACCTTGGTGAAGGGGTCGTTGACGCGGGCATAGTCGTTGAGCGCGGCCGCGCCCCGGTCCGTCGTCCATTCATAGGCGCGCAGCCAGTTCTGCCGCACGATGATCGGATCGGCCGGGACGGAGCGGACCTGTTCGATGAAACGGGCGAGATGCCATGCGATCTGCGGATCGGTCGGACGGTAGTCGGCGGTTGCCGCGGCGACGGTCTGGGCCTGTCCCAGCTTGTCGACCTGAACGATCCAGGGAACGACGGTGCCCCGCGCCGACTGGACGACAAGAGCGGCGGCGAAGCCGGCCGACAGCGCCAGGCATCCGAAAGCCATAAAGCGCCAGTTGCGCGCCTGGACGCGGGCGGAGCCGATACGCTCGTCCCATATCTGGGCAGCCTTCTGATAGGGGGTCTCGGGTTGCGGCGTCTTGCCGTAGTGGGTGGCGGGTCGTCGGAAGAGGTTCATGAGCGGTCGCTTTCGGAGAGATTGACGGAAGAGCCGGAGCCGTGGCTGTCGCCGGAGCGGACCGCGTGGGCGGCCGCGGAAACGCCATGGCTCATTGCCTGGCCGCGCTTCATGCGCTGCGCCCAGGCCGGCGGGGTATTCACAGATCCGGCCGCGGCAGCGCCGGCGGAGGCGTCATTGGCGGCCTGCCCGCCACCTCCGACGGTTCCCATGGTCGAAGAGCCGCCCGTCGTTTCGAAAGCGCCCTTGACGCCGCCGGTGTGGCTCGACTTGAGGCTCTCAGCGGCGCGGGCGAGACCGCGACGCAGCGGCGAGGCAGCGCCCGAACCGGCGGCGCGCGCCACGCCGCCGAGACCGGAGGCGATGCCCGACATGCCGGACTGTCCCATCGAGCCGAGCGTGTAGGCCGAGGAAGCCGCGCCGGCGGCGGCAGCGCCGCCACGCGCGGCGGCCGCACCTCCAGACAAAGCGAGCGCTCCGCCCTTGGCGGCCAGCACGGCTCCGCCGCCTGCGGCGAGCGCTGCGCCTCCGACCGCCAGCCCTGTGCCTACGGCGGCGCCCGCGCCGAGTTGAGGTCCGCCGGAGACGAGGCCGTTGGCGATGCCGGGGCCGAATATGCCGAGGCCGAGCAGGGAGAGCGCGGCGAGCACGATCGCCATGGCCTGGTCGATGGTCGGCGTCGCGCCGCCGAAGCCGGCGGTGAACTGCGAGAACAACGTCGAGCCGATGCCGATGATGACGGCGAGAACCAGGACCTTGATGCCGGAGGAGATCACGTTGCCGAGCACCCGCTCGGCCATGAACGCGGTCTTTCCGAACAGGCCGAAGGGGATCAGGACGAAGCCGGCCAGTGTCGACAGCTTGAACTCGATCAGCGTGACGAAGAGCTGGATCGCCAGGATGAAGAAGGCGAGGATGACCAGCACCCAGGCGAAGAACATGCAGGCGATCTGGATGAAATTCTCGAAGAAGGCGATCCAGCCCATGAGGTCGGAGATGGAATCGAGCAGCGGCCGTCCGGCGTCGAGTCCGGTTTGCGCCACCTTGCCGGGGCGCAGGAGATCGGCGGTGCTGAAGCTGGTTCCGGAGCCCTTCAGGCCGAGTCCGGCGAAGCTGTCGAAGACGATCTTCGCGAGGCTGTTCCAGTTGGAAATCAGGTAGGCAAAGACCCCGACGAAGAGCGTCTTTTTCACCAGCCGCGCCATGATGTCGTCGTCAGCGCCCCAGCTCCAGAACAGGGCCGCAAGCGTCACGTCGATCACGATGAGGGTTGAAGCTATGAAGGCGACCTCGCCGCCGAGCAGGCCAAAGCCGCTGTCGATGTAGGACGTGAAGACCGAGAGGAAATTGTCGATGACGCTGGTGCTGCCCATCTGCGCTCACCGTGCGTCATTCGCCGCGGGCGCGACCGGCTGCGGCGTGCGGCCGAGAAAGCGATCGCGGGTCTCGGCCCAGACGCGCAGGCATCCGGCATCCTTGCCGGCGGCCTCGCCAAGCTGCTGGCACCGTCGCTGTTCGACGCGAAGCGCATCGATCGAGCGCTCGACGGCCCGCGCCGGCTCCGGGACATTTACCTCGTCCTTGCGGGTCAGCTCGATGGCCGTCGCTGTGATCGCGACAGCCACGAAGACGACGGCGCCCAGCCGGGCCAGCATCTTGCCGTCCATGGTCGTCCCCCTTCCTGCGTCTCAGTTGCCGTTGAACATCTTGGCGTTTCCCGGCTGGTAGCCGGAGCCGGGCGTGAGGAAGCGGCGGCGCTGCTCGCGTCCCTGCTCGGCGGCCGCTGAACGCTCGGCGTCGGTGAGCGCCTGCGCCCGGCCGTTCGCGGCGATCACGGCGGTCAGGTCGGCGAGCTGCTGCGCCTGAAGGGCGAGGAGCTGGTTGCCGGCCTGGGTTGCCTGAAGTGCGCCGGTCGCGCCCTGGCTCTGCCCGACCAGCGCCGACATCTGGGTACGGTTGGTGTCGATGTTGCCGACAACGGTGGCCTGGACGCGCATGGCGTCCTGCAGACCGCCGACGGTGTTCTGCCAGCGGGTCTTCGCGTCCTCGATCAGCTTGGCGTCCGAGGCGGTCAGCGAGGCGTTGCCGTATTGCGTCTTGAACGCCTGATCGATCTGGCCGACGTCGAATGCGATGTTCTGCGCCTGGCTCAGGAGCTGCTGCGTGCGCTGCACGGACTGCTGGAGCTGCTGGAGCGAGGAGAACGGCAGGCTCGCCAGGTTCTTCGCCTGGTTGATGAGCATCTGCGCCTCGTTCTGGAGCGACGTGATCTGGTTGGTGATCTGCTCCAGCGCGCGGGCGGCCTGAAGGACGTTCTGGGCGTAATTGGTCGGATCGTAGACGATCTTCCAGGCGTGTGCCGGGGTGGTCAGGACCGGAGCGACGGCGAGCGGTACGGACAGCACGGTGGCGGCAAGCAGGGCGGCGGAGATGCGAGGCGAGGTGGGCGTCATGTTTCAGTTCTCCTGTTCGGGCTGGGGGTCGAAGTTGACGAGATCGGGGATGAGGTCCGCGGCCCATGCGACGTCGCGCGCCGCGAGCCACGCGGGCAGGAAGCCGTCGCGGCCGTGTTCGGCGACGATCTGGTCGATGAGGGTCTGGTCGGATTTCGAGGAGGCCGCGCAAAGCGCGAGCCCGACTTCCGACAGGCCCAGCTCGAGCATCCGGTTGCCGCGCCGCGACTGGCAGTAGTAGTCGCGCTTCGGCGTGGCGCGGGCGATCAGCTCGATCTGGCGGTCGTTGAGGCCGAAGCGCCGATAGATCGCCGTGATCTGGGGCTCGACCGCGCGTTCATTCGGCAGGAGCAACCGGGTCAGGCAGCTTTCGATGATGGCGGGCGCAATGCTGCTGCCATCGATGTCGGACAGCGATTGCGTGGCGAAGATCACGCTGGCGTTCTTCTTGCGCAGCGTCTTCAGCCATTCGCGGAGCTGGCCGGAAAAGCCGTCGTCGTCGAGCGCCAGCCAGCCTTCGTCGATGATCAGGAGCGTCGGCCGGCCGTCGAGCCGGTCGCCGATGCGATGGAAGAGATAAGCCAGCACCGCCGCGGCGGAGCCGGTTCCGACCAGCCCCTCGATCTCGAACGCCTGTACGGACGCCGAGCCGAGATGCTCGCTCTCGGCGTCGAGCAGGCGGCCATATGGACCGCCGACGCAGTAGGGGCGCAGCGCCTGTTTCAGGTCGTTCGACTGGAGCAGCACGGCAAGGCCGGTGATGGTGCGCTCCCCGACCGGCGCGGAGGCGAGCGAGGTCAGCGCGGTCCAGAGGTGCTCCTTGACCTCCGGTGTGATCTGCACGCCCTCGCGCATCAGGATGGCGACGATCCAGTCGGCCGCCCAGGCGCGTTCCGGCACCTCATGGATGCGGGCGAGCGGCTGGAGGGAAACCGAGGTTTCCGAGCCATCGGTCAGGTCGCCGCCGAGATCGTGCCAGTCGCCGCCCATGGCGAGCGCCGAGGCGCGGATGCTGCCCCCGAAATCGAAGGCGAAGACCTGCGAGCGCTTGTAACGACGGAACTGCAAGGCCATGAGCGCGAGCAGCACGGACTTGCCTGCGCCGGTCGGGCCGACGACGAGCGTATGGCCGACATCGCCGACATGCAAAGAAAACCGGAACGGGGTCGAGCCTTCGGTCCCGCCATACAGCAGCGGGGGCGCGCCGAGATGCTCGTCCCGTTCCGGCCCCGCCCACACGGCGCTGAGCGGCATCATGTGGGCAAGGTTGAGGGTGTTGACCGGCGGCTGCCGGACATTTCCGTAGACGTGGCCGGGCAGGCTGCCGAGCCAGGCATCCACGGCGTTGATGGTCTCGGGCATGCAGGTGAAATCGCGGCCCTGGATCACCTTCTCGACCAGCCGCAGCTTCTCGTCGGCCACGCGGGCGTCGCCGTCCCAGACGGTCACGGTGGCGGTGATGTATGCTTCTCCGGCGAAGTCCTGGCCGAGTTCCTGAAGCGCGAGATCCGCATCCTGCGCCTTGTTCGCGGCGTCGGTGTCGACGAGCACGGATTGCTCGTTGGTCATCACCTCCTTGAGGATCGCGGCGATCGATTTGCGCTTGGCGAACCACTGCCGCCTGATCTTGGTCAGGAGGCGGATGGCATCGGTCTTGTCGAGGAGGATCGCGCGCGTCGACCAGCGATATTCGAAGGCGAGCCGGTTCAGCTCGTCGAGAATGCCGGGCGTCGTCGCGGTCGGAAATCCGACAATGGTGAGGATGCGAAGATGTTGCTCGCCCAGGCGCGGCTCCAGCCCGCCGGTGAGCGGCTGGTCGGCGAGCAGCGCATCGAGGTACATCGGTGCCTCCGGCACGCGGACGCGGTGCCGGTTGGTCGAAATTGTCGAATGCAGGTAGGTGAGCGTCTCGCCGTCATCGAGCCATGCGCATTCCGGCATGAAGCCGTCGAGCAGTGCCAGGATGCGATCGGTGCGGTCGGTGAAGGCGCGCAGCGCCTCATGAGGATCGACGCCGGAGCGCTCCCGGCCTTCATAGAGCCACGCTTCCGTGCGGGCGGCTTCCTCGGCGGGCGGCAGGTAAAGCATGGTGAGGAAATAGCTGGACACGAAATGCGCGCCCTCTTCCTCGAAATCGGCCTTGCGCTCGGAATCGACCAACGATGAGGCGGGATCGGGAAAGCGGCTGTCGGGATAGGTCGCGGCCTCGGACCGCTGCGCCTCGACGAAGATCGCCCAGCCGGAGCCGAGGCGGCGGAAGGCGTTGTTGAGGCGGGCGGCGACGGCGACCAGTTCGGCCGCCACGGCGGAATCCAGATCCGGCCCGCGAAAGCGCGCCGTGCGCTGGAACGAGCCATCCTTGTTGAGGACGACGCCGGCGCCGACGAGCGCGGCCCAGGGCAGGTAATCAGCGAGGCGGGCGGAGGTGCGGCGGTATTCGGCAAGGTTCATCATGGCCGCGCCCTCACACCGACAGGTGGCCGGGGATGCGCAGATGTCGGCGCCCGACCTCCACGAAGAGCGGATCGCGCTTGGCCGCCCAGACGGCGGTGAGATGGCCGATCATCCAGATCGCGAGCCCGACCAGCCAGAGCCGCAGGCCAAGGCCGACGGCGCCGGCGAGCGTCCCGTTCATGATGGCGATCGAGCGCGGCGCGCCGCCGAGCAGGATGTGCTCGGTCAGCGCGCGATGGACGGGAACCGAGAACCCCGGCACGGCGTCGAGCTGTTCGAAGCCGGCCGCCATCAGATGAGCGCCCCGCCGCCGAACGAGAAGAAGGAGAGGAAGAAGGAACTGGCCGCGAACGCGATCGACAGGCCGAAGACGATCTGGATGAGACGGCGGAAGCCGCCGGCCGTATCGCCGAAGGCGAGCGTCAGACCCGTCACGATGATAATGATCACGGCCACGATTTTCGCGACCGGCCCTTCGACGGATTCGAGGATCTTCTGAAGCGGCGCTTCCCACGGCATCGAGGAGCCGGAGGCGTGGGCGGACGGCGCGGCCGACATCATCATGATGGTGACGAGCGCGGTCGAACTGGCGAGCCGGTCGTATGCTCCCCGCAGCACGGAGGACCTGGGCGGCTTGGCCGGAACCGGCGGAACGGTCGTGATCGGGGCGGAAGCGGGCGACTTCATCAAGGTTCTCCTGTGGGGGGCTGAGTTGCGGGAATGACGTGGTAGTCGCCGTCGGCGGTGAGCCCTTCGACGCGGGCGAGCTGGGCGAGACGGCGGCCGGAGCCTCGGCCGGCGAGCACGGCGACGAGATCGATGGTCTCGGCGATCAGGGCGCGCGGGACGGTGACGACGGCTTCCTGAATGAGCTGTTCGAGGCGGCGCAACGCGCCGATCGCCGTGCCGGCATGGATGGTGCCGATGCCGCCGGGATGTCCGGTGCCCCATGCCTTGAGAAGATCGAGGGCCTCGGCGCCGCGCACCTCGCCGATGGGAATGCGGTCAGGGCGCAGGCGCAGCGACGAGCGCACGAGATCGGAGAGGGTGACGACGCCCTCTTTGGTCCGCATGGCGACGAGGTTCGGCGCGGCGCATTGCAGCTCGCGGGTGTCTTCGATGATGACCACGCGATCCGCGCCCTTCGCCACTTCGGCCAGCAAGGCGTTGGTCAGCGTCGTCTTGCCGGTCGACGTGCCGCCGGCGACAAGGATGTTGGCGCGTGACTGGACCGCCATGCGTAGCGTCTGCGCCTGGTCGGCGGACATGATGCCGGAGGCGACGTAATCGGCGAGGGTGAATACCGCGACGGCCGGCTTTCTGATCGCGAAGGCGGGCGCGGAGACCACGGGAGGAAGAAGGCCCTCGAACCGCTCGCCGCTCTCGGGCAGCTCGGCCGAGACGCGCGGCGCTCCGGCATGGACCTCCGCGCCGACATGATGCGCGACGAGCCGCACGATGCGCTCGCCATCGGCCGCCGACAGCCGCTCCCCCGTATCGGCCAGCCCTTCGGAGAGCCGGTCGATCCAGAGCCGCCCATCGGGATTGAGCATTACCTCGACAACCGCGGGGTCCTCCAGAAACCCGGCGATTGCGGGTCCGAGCGCGGTACGGAGCATCCGCGCTCCCCGCGTCGTCGCCTCGGTCTGTTGGAAGGATCGCGCCACGTCGTCCCCGTCCGGTAGCGGGCACGCCCCATGCGCAGCCCTGGATCGGGGATGAGTAAAAGAGCCCGAAGTCGGGCCGATTCAACAAGTATCGGTCGTAGTAGTGCGGTGGCGTGCAAAGACAGGAAAACGGCGGAGTCCGCTCGTGACGGTGATCCCGGTGGGCGCGCGCGAAAACCGAATCAGTTGCTTGGACTTATCTGTTTTCGCGGCGCGGTGGTCAGATTGCGGACTGTATAATTCGCCTCGGCCTACGGCGTGCCGCCCTCGTCCTTGCCCGCCGCGTCCATGTCCTCCGAAACCTCCTGCCGGAGCTTCGGGCCTTTGACGAGCCGCTGGCCGAGGACGGCGACGAAGGCATCGTAGCGTTCGCCGGCCTTCGCCTTCGCGGCCTGCGCGGCAGGCTCGGGCAACGCGGGCGTCGTCGTGAGCCAGAAGCGGACGAAGACGGCCAGCGTCTCGACGGCGATGCCGAGATCGCGCTCCAGGCGCGTCATGCGGCGGTCGAGCTGATCGAGGCGCTTGGCGACGACCGCCTCCCGGCGCTCGGCATCGTCGGGTGACAGGAAGGACGCGATCGCGGCTTCGGCGATCAGCGAGCGCGACTGGTCGCGCCGGGCCGAATAGGCAACGAGCGCCTGCATGACATCGGGATCGAGATAGACGGACAGGCGCTGCTTTTTCGGTGTTCGGATCATCGCGGGCCTCACAGGTCGATGCCGTCATTGGGATCGAGCGAAGCCTGCCGCGCGACCTGCCGCATAAGCCGGTTCATCCGGCTGTTGCGAACGGTATCGTCCTCGCTGTCGTCGCCGGGATCGCCGCCGAACTCGTTGTCGATCGGCTCCTTTTTCTCGACGGTTTTGACGCGGCTGAGTTCAGGCTGGTGCCGCCGCTCGGATTCGGTCGGATCGTCGTCATCCTCGCCAACGCCGGAGACCGGGGTCAGATCGACCTCCGGCCGCTGCGGCAGGGGCAGGCTGCTCCAGTCGTCCGGCTCGACATTCTCGGAGACCAGCGCCGGGGGCGGCAGGACCCTTTCCTGAAAACGCGGGTCCTCGAAGTAGCGGGCCTTCTTCGCCCGGATCGGCGGCGTGCCCGCCACCATGACGATTTCGTCGGCGGGCGGAAGCTGCATGATCTCGCCGGGCGTGAGGAGCGGTCGCGCCGTCTCCGAGCGCGACACCATCAGGTGGCCGAGCCAAGGGCTCAACCTGTGCCCGGCATAATTCTTCATCGCCCGCATCTCGGTCGCCGTGCCGAGCGCGTCGGAGACACGCTTGGCCGTCCGCTCGTCATTCGTGGCGAAGGCGACGCGGACATGGCAGTTGTCGAGGATCGAATTGTTCGGCCCGTAGGCTTTCTCGATCTGGTTCAGCGACTGCGCGATCAGGAAGCTCTTCAGCCCGTATCCCGCCATGAAGGCTAACGCACTCTCAAAAAAATCCAGCCGGCCGAGTGCGGGAAACTCGTCGAGCATGAGGAGCAGACGATGGCGATCGCCCCTCGTCTCCAGCTCCTCGGTGAGCCGGCGGCCGATCTGGTTGAGGATCAACCGGATCAGCGGCTTGGTCCGGTTGATGTCGGAAGGCGGGACCACGAGATAGAGCGTCGTCGGGCGCGCAGCGCCGACGATATCGCCGATCCGCCAGTCGCAGCGGCGCGTCACCTCGGCCACGACCGGATCGCGGTAGAGGCCGAGGAACGACATCGCGGTGGAGAGCACACCCGAGCGTTCGTTATCGGATTTGTTGAGCAGCTCGCGCGCCGCGCTGGCGACGACAGGGTGCGGCCCGGCCTCGCCCAGATGCGCCGTTCGCATCATCGCGTCGAGCGTGGCTTCGATCGTCCGCTTCGGATCGGAGAGAAAGGCGGCGACACCGGCGAGCGTCTTGTCCTTCTCGGCATAGAGGACATGGAGGATCGCGCCGACCAGAAGCGCGTGGCTGGTCTTCTCCCAGTGGTTCCGCTTCTCCAGCGAGCCCTCCGGGTCGACGAGAATGTCGGCGATGTTCTGGACGTCGCGGACCTCCCACTGGCCCTTTCGCACCTCGAGCAGAGGATTGTAGGCCGAGGAGCGCGCATTGGTCGGATCGAACAGGAGGACGCGGCCGTGCCGCGAACGGAAGCCGGCGGTCAGGCTCCAGTTCTCGCCCTTGATGTCGTGGACGACGCAGCTTCCCGGCCAGGTCAGCAGGGTCGGCACGACGAGGCCGACGCCCTTGCCGGATCGGGTCGGGGCGAAACACATGACATGCTCCGGCCCGTCATGGCGCAGATAGGAGCGATCCATCCGGCCGAGCACCACGCCATCCGGGTCGAGAAGACGCGCGGCGGTGATCTCCTCCGGCCGCGCCCATCGCGCCGAGCCGAAGGTTTCGACCTCCTTGTTCTCGCGCGCCCGCCAGACCGACATGCCGATGGCAACGGCGATGGCGATGAAGCCGCCTGATGCCGCGACGAGGCCGCCTTCCATGAAAACGGACGGCGCATAGGCGTCGTAGAAGTACCACCACAGGAAGAAGGACGGCGGATAGTAGACCGGCCATCCGGCGAGTTCGAACCAGGGCGCGCCGAGCTGCGCCTGAAACCCGAGCCGCCACGCGGTCCATTGCGTCGCCGTCCATGTCGTCGCAAGGACGATCAGGAAGACGGTGAGGATCTGGCCCCAGAGGATTTTCGTGGCGGACATTGCGGGGTCCTTTCTTGGAAGGGTGTGATGGTCAAAGGCCGAGCCCGCGCTTGCGGCCGAACGACCAGTCGACGCCGCCGTCCCCGCGCGCGACGCCGGAGACGTGCTTGGCGAGCTGCTTTTCGAGCGAGGGCGACCAGGGCACGAGCTGGAAACCGAGGCCGTCGTCGATCATGGCGAAGCGGCCGGAGGCGAGCGTGAAGCGCTGGCGATAGGTCCCGGCGACGTATTCGCCGCTGGCGGAATGGTTGAACGCGCGACCCGTCTGCGCGGCGATCTGGCCGCCGAGCGCGTCGACCTCGCGCTGGCGCAAGGTTCGCAGGAGATTGCGGTTGAATATCACGCTGCGGCCGTGCCGCTCGGCAAAGCCCTGCTCGATCAGGCGCTCGGCGCGGCGGTCGAGCGCGTCGCGCACCTCCGCGCCGAAGCCGCCCTCCGAGAGCGACGCCGGCTCGCGGGCAATGTTCTGCCGGTCGAGCCAGGTCGCGCCGGTCGCCGAGACCTGCCGGCCGATGTCGAGGTCGGAGCGGACGGCGAGCGCGACGCGGCGGCGCCCCTGGGCGTCGTCGAACTTCCGCAGCTCGACGATAGACCCCGGCGCGCTGTCGCCGGTCGAGTCGAGATCGGGGAACTTGATGTGATGGGTGCGGCCGTCGACGCCATCGACCACGGCATAGGCCGTGCCTTTCAGCTCGTCATCCAGGCCGCGCTCGACCAGCCGGCCGACGATCGGGTCGTCAAGGCTCTCGGCCGCGAGCACATAGCTCGCCGTGCCACGCTCGATGCCGCGTTCGGCGAGCGCACGGTGCATGCGCTTGATGATGTCGCCGCGCTCTCCGAGTTCGCGCAGCGTCGGCTCGGCCTTGTCCGAGATCGTCCACTGGCCGGGGCCGATCTCTTCGGCGAGGCCGAGGGATTCGAGCTTGCGCAGCCGGCCGACCTTGAGCGGGAGATATTCGTCGGGCTGGCGGTCGGGATGCGGCGCGACGTCGATGACGCCGGTGCGATAGCCGTCGCACGCGAGCTGCCGGTCGAGATCGGTCCAGCGCTCGGCCTCGACCTGCCGCTCCAGATGGCCGCGGATTTCGAGATCGCTGCGCAGGCCGAGGTCCTGCGTCACGAGATCCTGCGCGCGTGCTCGCATCCCCTCCTTGATGTAGTCGCGGGCGATCACGAGGTCCTGCCCGTCGTCCGTGCGGCCGCGCAGGATGATGTGGACGTGCGGGTTGTCGGTGTTCCAGTGATCGACGCCGACCCAATCGAGCTTCGTGCCGAGGTCCTTTTCCATCTGGCTCATGAGATCGCGGGCGAAGTCCCTCAGATCGGTCATGCGCCCGGCGTCTTCGGGTGAGACGATGAAGCGGAAGTGGTGCCGGTCGTCCTCGCCGCGCTCGGCGAAGTCGCGGGCGTCCACCTCGTCCAGCTCGGCGCCGAACAGGCGGGCCTTCTCGCCGTCGCGGGTCACGCCGTCACGCTGGAGATATTTGAGATGGGCGGCGAGCGGAGCGGCGCGCGCCGAGTGCCGGACCACGCGGGTCTTGATCACCACGTTGCGCGAGCGGCGCGTGAGCACGCGGTTCGCCTGCACGCTGGCGCGCCGGCCGCGCCCGAACTGCGAGCGGTTGCCGGGCGTGATCCGGCCGGAGCGCGAGACGCGCCCGCCGGCCTTCTGCGCGGCAGCGAGCGCCTGAGCGATGAACGGTCTGGCGCGCTGCGCCTTCGAAGAGCGGATGCGGCCAGGGCGGATGCGGAAATCGTCCTCGGCGCTCATCACATGAGCCCCGCACATCGCGGCAAGTCATGGAAAAGACGGCGAAAGCCGGAAAATCGCGAGGTTCGCCAGAACCGCGCACATCGCGCAGACGGCGCGTAACTCCTTGAAAAACCACAACCGGAATCAGGCGCACCTCGCGCCTTTTTATCTCGCCATCGTCCGGTTGTGGTTCTGCGCCTCCCCGGCCACCCCGCCGATCCTCGCCGGTTGCACGCTACGCCGACCGAGACCGCGAACGCCGTCATCTCGGACCTCCAGCGCCCGAACGGGCGATGAAGAGGTCGCCGGACTGCGGCGCGACGGCAGGCTGACGGCGCGCCGGTAGGGAGGCGGCCGCATCGCCGGGCGCGCCGACGAAGAGCGGCGCATCCCGCCATCCGCGGCGCTTGCCGCGCAGCATGGCGGCGGCGCGGAGGTCGGCTTTCACGCCGATTGCCGGCAGGATCGCCGCGACATAGGCGCGGGTTTCGGCGGGCAGCGCACGGCCGGTCGCGAGATGCTGGTCGAGTCGCGCCGGCCCTGCATTGTAGGCCGCCAGCATCGCCGCGACATTGCCGTAGCGGTCGAGCATCTCGCGCAGATAGGCCGTGCCCGCGAGGATGTTGTCGCGCGGCGCGAACGGATCGCGGCCGAGGCCATAGCGACCGCGCAGCTCGGCCCAGGTCGCGGGCATGATCTGCATCAGGCCCATCGCACCGGCCGGGGACACGGCGCGCATGTCGCCGGCGCTTTCGGCGCGCTTTACCGCGACGATCCACGCCTGCGGAATGGCGAAGCGTCGCGACGCCTCGGCAACGTGGGCGGCATGCGGATCGGCGGCCGCGTTGCGCGCCGGCTGCACGGTCTGCGCGTAAGCCGGGAACGCCGAGGGCGCGGCGAAGATCAGGCCGGAAAGAAGAAGGAGGAGTGCTGGGCGTCGGGCGGCGGAAGGTGGTCCGACGCTGGCGGAAGGTTGGACCGGCACCATTCAGTCCTCCGCCCGCTTCTTCTTCGAGGGAGTGACGTGCAGGCCCCAGACCGTCTCGTCGTCGGGGTCGCGGAAGAGATTGGCGCGCAGAATGCCGCCAAAGAGCGGGCTGTAGAGGTCGACGGAGACGAACTCGCCAGCGCGTTCGCCGACATGCGACCAGCCCGCGCCAATGTCGAGACCGTCCTGATCGCCGAGCAGGATGCGGTATTGCGGCGCGTTCTCGGTCTCCAATGGTTCGGCTGGAACGAAAGTGAGCGGCTCGTCGATGCCGAGCGCGCGGAAGCGCCCTTCGAAGCCGGTTTCTGTGCGGGTGAAGTGGCCGAGATGCGCCATGGTTTTCGTCTCCTGTGCGTTGCGGTGAGGATGAAAGGAGCGCGTCGTCACCGCGTCGGCGCGCGCCAGACGAAGCGGCCATCGCCGTCGTCATCGGTGTAGAGAGGCATCGCGCGGCCGATGACCGCCGAGGCGGGAAGCGCGCCGAAGTAGCGGCCATCGAGGCTGTCGCGGACGTCGTTCATGAGGAAGAGTTCGCCGTCGCCGATCACCCGGCAGCCCTGCCAGGCGGGCAGGTCGCGGCCCATACGGTCGCGCTCCAGCGCCTCGCCCATCTCCACCGCGTCGACCGTGATGGTGCGCCCGGTGCGGCAGACCCTTTGCCCCGGCAGGCCGAGCACGCGCTTGAGGAGCGGCACGCCGCGACCGACATAGCCGCGCGCGACCATGAAGCTCGCGAGCGGCTCGGGCGGCAGCACGGCGACCAGATCCGGTACTTCCAGGGCAACGGCGGGCTCGACCGTGTAGAATCCGACTGGCGCGCTGGCGGTCGCGTTCCAGATCAGCCGTGTCGGCGCCGGGACGATCGCCGCCGCGACCGCGCCCGTGGCCGCGAGGCACGTCACGACGGCGTAGCCGAGGCGGGTCATGGCTCCGCCCTCCGGCGCAGGAGAAACGCCTTGTGCCGGGTGACGGTGTAGGCGCGCGGTTCGTGACCCGCGGCGAGCCGGTTGTGGACGTGCCGCCAGTGGTCGGGCGAAACCTCGGCGGGATCGATGCCCTGCGCCTCGATCGCGTCGACGATCTGGAGCACGCGCTCAACCTTCGGCCAGCCGTCGATCTTGAGCAGGATGTCGCCGCCGGGCCGCACGAATGGCAGCGTCTGGAACGGCTCGCCTCGGTCGACGGCGCGCACGATGTCGACGCGCGAGATGATCGTGCCGTGCTCGTTGGCGGCCCAGCGCACGAGGCAGAAGATCGTCTCGGGCGCGAAGCCGACGAGCCTGCGGCGGCGGTCGAGCTTCTGCTCGTAGCTCTCCTGGCCGAACCTGATCCAGCACTCGATCCGCTTCTCGATCCAGGTGAGTTCGACGAGCGTGGTGAAGGGCGCCGGTCCGTTCGGCAGCGGACGGCCGCGCAAGCGGTAGGCCGCATTGCCGGTCATGGCATGTCTCCTTGGCGGTCGGGAAATTCGCGTTCGAGCAGCTCGCGGAGCATGTCGGACGCCGTGACGCCGCGCCGGAAGGCGGCGATCTTGATGCGGCCGCGCAGCTCGGGCGTGATGTCGATGGTGAGGCGCGCGGTGAAGGCGGCGGCATCGCCACTGCGCGCGGGCGGCGTCTCGCCAGCCTTGATCCAGCCTTCGGCGTCGCCGGGCCGGGAGGCGAAGCCGCGCTTTTCCGTGCGGACCGTCATGGCGCGGCTCCCGCGTCGAATGGCAGCACGGAGGCGATGCGCGCGCGGGCACGCTCGGCCATGGCGGCGTCGATCTCGCAGCCGAGATAGCGGCGGCCGGAAAGCCGGCAGGCTTCGCCCGCCGCGCCCGAACCGGCGAACCAGTCGCCGACCAGGCCGCCAGGAGGGCAGCTCGTGCGGATCAGGATTTCGAGAAGCGCGGACGGCTTCTCGGTCGGATGGATGGCGCGGCCATGCGCGTTGCGCACGTAGATGACCGAGCGCATGAGGCGCGGCCCGCCGTCCTGGCTGACATAGTGGCCGGCGTCGATCTGGCCGGTAAGGGGCGGCCGCTTCTTTCGCCGCACCGTGCGCGCCAGCGCGTCCGGCGTCGTCTGGACATCGTTGTAGACGTCGCGCCAAGGCGTCTCGGCGGGATAGAATTGAACGGCCAGCTCATGCACCCGCTTGAAGCGGTCGGCATGGAAGCTGGAGCCGTTCTGCTTCTCCCAGACGATCTCCTGCGCGATGCGAAAGCCTGCATCCGCGAACCGGATCGCCGTGACCATGAAGCTGCGCAGCGAACCGAACACCCACAAAGAGCCGGTCTGCTTGAGGGCGGCCCGCGCGAGCGGAAGCCAGCCTTCGACGCGGCGGTCCCAGGCGAGCGAGGTGTCGCCGTAAGGCGGATCGGCGAGGATCATGTCGAACGGGCCGCGTTCCGGCATGAGGTCGCGGCAATCGCCGGCCAGGAGGGTTTCGGAAAGCACCGTCATGGCGCGGTCCTCCCGACGCCGAGCCGCGCGATCTCGGCCGCCAGCGCCGAGATCTCGCGCGCGGCCAGGCTGTCGGCGGCGATCTCGCAGGCAAGCCGTCCGGTCTGCGCGGCGTCGGCGAAGATGACGCGCTGGCCGATCGTCGTGGCGAGCACCGGCGGATCGTGCTCGGCCAGCGTCTCGGCCGTCTCGCGCGCGATCACCGTGCGGGCGGCGCAGCGGTTGAGGACGAAGCGGGCGACGAGCTGAGGCCGGTAGATGCGCGCCTCCGTCAGGAGCGCCAGCATCTCCGCCGAGGCCCAGCCGTCGAGCGGCGACGGTTGCACCGGCATCAGCACGAGGTCGGCGGCGAGCAGCGCGGAGCGCATGAGTCCGGCGACACGAGGCGGTCCGTCGATGACGATGTGGTCGGCGTCGCGGGCGAGTTCCGGGGCTTCGCGATGCAGCGTGTCGCGGGCGAGGCCGACGACGCCGAAGGCGCGTGGCAGGCCCTCCCGCCCGCGCTGCTGCGACCAGTCGAGCGCGGAGCCCTGCGGGTCGGCGTCGATCAGGGTGACGCGCTGGCCGCGCCGCGCCCATTCGCCGGCGAGATGGAGGGCGAGCGTCGTCTTGCCGACGCCGCCCTTCTGGTTGAGCACGGCGACGATCATGTGTGCCCTCCCGGCTTTCGGGATCGGGGCGGCGTCGGCGCGTTTGAAGTATCGTCGGCCGTAAGGGAGGATTTACGGAAAGACGTAACCGGACTAGCCTGCGGCCCATGTCCGTGTTTCGTCTTCGTGACGCCGGCATCGAGACTTCTGGCGGCGCTGCGGATGAGGTTTTCCACATCGCGCGCGCGCCCAACAATGTTAGATTCTCTATTAGACTCTAAGTTAAGGCCGGGAATCGTGGTTTCGGGCCAGAGACTTAACTGTGGTGCGTGCGTGCGAAGTCCCGATACCGCCTGCGTGCGAAATCCCGATAGTGCTGCGTGCGAAATCCCGATCGCGTCCACAGCCTTGTCCACAGGGGCCGCTGACGGGCTGACCGGTACGATCCTTAGCAGTTCGCGGCGGCCCTCCCGCTCGATGCGCAGGCGGTAGCCGGGCAGCGGCTGGCGCAGGGCGATGCGGCGGAGCTGGAGCGCGAAGTCGGAGACGCGCACCAGGCTGCCGGATTTCTCATGGAGGTGCGGAACGTCGAACAGCCAGCCGCCGGGCTGGCGTCCGGCGTGCTTGCGGGCGACGCGGTAGAGCCACCGCTCGATGCCGCCGCTCAATCGGAAGTAGGCCGGATCGATGGTGAGGACCAGCGAGCGGTCGACGACGCCCCGGTAGAACCAGTCGGGCAGGACGAACTCCATGCCCTCGACGCGGCCGTCGGCGCGGGAAAGTTCCTCCCACTCGTTGATCCACGAGAACTGGTGCCGCCGCCAGTTCTCGCCCTGGCGGATGTTGGTGCGGATGACCGTCGACTGGAGCCGCGAGAGTGCGCCCTTGAGGAGCTTGTAGTCGCGCGCGCCGGTCTCGCGGCCGATCGCGGTGAGAAGCTGATAAGGGGTGAAGCGCAGGAAGCGCGAGGTTCGAAGGCCGAGATTCTCGGCTTCGACGATCTGGCTCGCGGCCCAGATCAGGACGTCGGCGTCCCAGATGGTCGCCATGCCGTGCTCCTGCACGGCAAGGACCTCGACGCGCACGTCGCCGGCCTCGTAGAGGATCGGCACGACGCGCTTGGCCTTGGCCAGCGAGAAGAACGGCCGTTCCATGAGATCGCGCTGGTCGCGCGGCCGCGCATCGCCGGTCGCGACGACGAAAGGATCGAGCGTGTTGCGTTCGCTGGGCGTGATGAGGCGGCGGCGCTGCATGCCGGGTCCGCCTCAGCGATGCCGCCGCACGCCGTTGTAGGCGGGCGACACCAGGGAAGCGTGGCGCTTGGCGGGCAAGACCGAGCCGCGTGGATCGGCGGTCGAGGTGACAGCGCCCCGCTCGGCCCAGGCTTTGAGGTCGTCGATCGCGTAGACGACGCGGCCGCCGAGCTTGCGATAGGCCGGGCCGGTGCCGTAGGTGCGATGCTTTTCGAGGGTCCGGCCAGACAGGCCGAGGTATAGCGCGGCCTCGGGCGTGCGAAGATAGCGTGGCGGCAGGTCGGAAATGTCGGGCGTCATGATCGGGCCTCCGTGGGGTTCGCGAGGCCGCTGATGGTCAGCGGCGGTCGAAGGCCACGGTGGCGAAGAAGCAACGGCAGGGGGGAGTGCGAAGATGGCGATGCTAAAATCGCACCCCCTGGCCCGACGCCGGATTATTTGCGCCGGCGCCGGCGCAGGAGGCTGAGATAGCCGCCCTCGATCATGGAGAAGGCGTCCTTGACGAGATCCATGACGGCATCGCGCAGGGCCGACGTCTTCCAGGGCTCGTCGGCGATCCGCGCCTGTCCGTAGATGACGCCCGCGATCTCGCGGTAGGTAGCGCCGTTCATGCGGCCATCGACAGCCTGGAGCATGTGCCGCGCCCGCCGGCGTTGCTGGCGGGTCAGACGCCGGTCCTCCGGCACGCGCCGCCGCAACAGCCGGCTGAACAGGCGTTGGACGGCATCGGCGCGGTCGAGCCCGTCCGTATCGATCGGAATGACGATCGAGAGCGGTCCGCCGGCGTCAGCGCCGGAAAGGCGTACGAGATTGAGGTAGCGGCCGCCGCCGAGGTCGTACCGGAAATATTCGCCGTCGTCGCTCGCTCTGGCCTCGGCCGACCCGAGCGCGGCCGAGAGATCAAGTCCGCCGGAAAGGATTGGCGGCGTGGCGGCGAGGACGAGAGCGCCGGTGTCGTGGCCGGGCAGCCAGAATACCGGCGTTTCTACGGCCGAGAGGCCGGGCCGGACGGGGAAAGCAAAGCCCCCAGTTGTTGATCAGGTCTACGGTGGCAGGCGTATCGTCGACCGCCGCGTCCGCCACGGCCCGGTAGTCGCCCTGATATTTCGCATTGCGGCGAAGCCACTCCCAGGCGATGTCAGGGGAGTCGATATCGTCCAGGAAGTCGTAGGTGGAGGAAGATCGCCACTGCGATATGTCGGGTTTCATCGCCTCCTCCTCGCAGTCGTAGAATTAGGGCGTGCAGAGGAGTGATGATTACAATTGCCGCTTGCTCGCGGAAGCCCGATCGCTGGCAACGGATGTTGCCGCGCAGGCATCACGGTGATCGCTTATTTCCGGTATCCTTCGCGCACGAGATGGCGATAGCCCTGCTCGGTCAGCCAGCGCGCCCGCGCCAGGTGGGTGTCGTAGACGTGCCGCGCGCGTTCAGGCTCGCTGTCCGCGTCGAGGCCGAACAGGATCGAGACCGCCTCCCGCCAGCACGCGCCGTCCGCAGCCGAGTCGTGCAGGCGGAAGTAGCGCTTCATGTTCTTGCGGTCGTAGGGTGTCAGTTCCGGGCAATCCGGCGGTGCATCGAGAAAGGCGTTGTCGGTCACGGCAGGGTCCGATCATGGCTTGTCCCCTGGGATTGCGCTCCAGCGCGCCGCCAATGTGCCAGCCCGGCATGGCAGAATGACAAAGGAAGGTTTGCTTCAGAAGGAAATAGCGGCATCAGTATTCTTTGCGGTGCTGTTGTTTCGGCCGAACAAGCATCAAGCCCTCACCCTGATCGGTGCTCAGAAACATGATGCCGTTGTTTTCGAGAGCCCGGCGCACCTGATCCCGCGTGCTTTCGTAGACCTTGAGGCCGCTCTCGGACTCAAGGCGCTTCAGCGCGGTCAGGGAAACCTGGGCCTTGTCAGCGAGCGTCTCCTGCGTCCATCCAAGCAACGCGCGCGCGGCCCGCGACTGTCGGGCGGTGATCATGCATGATCACCTCCTACAGCCACGAATGCGCACGCCAGAACTACGACTAATTTAGTCGCTCTTGGCAAAAAGAGCCAGCGGTAATCGAGTGAAATTCACGGGTTCTCTATAGGTTAGGCCGAACTGATTCGGTCGCCGTGCGCCACGCTCGCCCGGTATGTGGTGCCTTCCCGTCGGCGAGCCGGAAAGAGGGCGAGCGCCCCCTGGCCGGATCAGGCGAACGGGTCGATCTCCCCGACGATCGCATCCTCGTCGCCGTCATATTCGGCGAAGGGCATCACGGCCATCGTGCCATCCCCGGCCCGGAAGATGACGATGGAGACCATCAGGGTAGAGGCGAGGCTGAAGGCGTAGGCGTTTGCATCTGGAAGGGACATTTCTCGGCTCCTGTGCGGGAGCGGGACCATCTCCGCTCGACAGGCTCCCGAAATGTTTCGGCATGGCCGCGATCACCTTGCAGGCTGCGCCGGCAAAGGCCGCACGCATTGCGTAGCGGACCCTTCACGGGTTGATCGTGGAAGGGCATGGCGAAACCAGAGTGGAGCATTCAAGAGCAGGGTGGCGTCCGACCGCGAGCCTCGAACGCCTTCCAGATGCGAGCGCCAGGCCGAGCACGCGACGGGTGATCGGGCGCCTCACTCGGTCCGGCGTCGGCAACGAAGCTGCGCACCCGCCGTTCTGCCGGGCGGATTCGCGCCATCGCGGCGAATGATCAATGCCAGGGCTGCGTTCCCCTGCGCGGAGGTAGTCCGCTCAGGGCGCAGCGGAAAGCGGCTTCCGGGAGAGGGAAAGGGGTTTGGGGAAAGGGAGGAGGGAACCGTCCCCTTTCCCCATGGGAGGATGTTTGAAGGAGGGGCTTGCCCTTCCTTCATGGGGAGAGCGCGAGGGGGGCAACGCCCTCTTTTCGCAAGCAAGGCGGCCGGTCGAACCGGCGGCCTTTGCTCCCGGCTCAACGGAAAGGCGACAAGCGGCCGAAGCCGCCTGTCGCCTGATGACGTCATCCGTCCTGCTCTTCGTCCTCGAAGGCCGGATCGGTGGTGTAGGTATTGAATTGGATGCGGGTTTCGGCGGCGATCTGGCGCAGGATGGCGCAAAGGCCGTTCAGGCGGTCGTCACCGACTTCGACGCGCGGCGGAGGGAAGCCGTCGAGGAAGCGCCATGTCCCGGTGCGGCTGTCGTAGTATTCCTTCGTGGCCCAATCGACGTGAACCTCGCAATGAAGAAGATCGATGCCGTCCGGTTCGCGCCAGTTGTAGGCGAGGTCCTGCCCGGCGCCCCAGATCTGCTCGCCGAGATCGTCTGCATCGGGGCCATCGGGGTTCAGCGCCAGCGCATGCTGAGCGGCGAGCGTCCCGCGCGCCAGGTCGATGAGCTGGTCGAGCTTGGCCACCAGCCTGTCGTGAGCGCCGCGGCTGAAATCGTCGTCGCAGGCAAGCCGGTTGGCAAGCACCATGATGCGGAAGCCTGCGAACTTCGCATAGAGTTCGACATAGTGGAAATCAGACATATCAAGTCTCCTTTCGTTTCTGACGAAAGGTGTCCACGCCTCAAGCACAGAGGGGTCAGGGACCGCGGAACGCGGCCGCCGTGCGGCAAGCGGAGGAACCGATTTTGTGGAGTCGGCCTCTGGCCGGCGGAGGAAAATTGGAGGGGCCGCGCAGTCCTTGACGCCGGATGGGCTGGCGTACAATGCGTAGTCAGTGAGAGATAGCCCGCGGCCCCGACAAGGGGCCGCGTCCGTATGGGCCGGGGTGGTTTGGAGGGGGGTGTCGCACCCCCTTCATGGGTGGGGGAGCTGGAGGGGGCGGGGCTCTGCCCTGCCCCTTCCGGGGAGAGCTTGAGAGGGGTGGCTTGCCCCCCTTTCATCAGCAAGGTCGAGCGGTCGATCCGCTCGGCTTTGCAGCCAGGACATCGCAAAGGCGGCAGGCGTCTGCCGCCGCCCGCCGCCTCTCCGGCACTATCGGTATCTTTCGTTTCTGATAGAGGTCTCGTAGATCGCGGGTTCGAGGCCCGCCGCCCCGTCCGGCCCGATGCAGTCGTAGTAGAGATAGGTGGTGAAGCGGATGCCGGTATCGGCCGCGATCCGCCGGATGATCTCGCCGAGACCGAAGAGGTGCTCGTCGCTGACGGTGAAGCTCTTCGGGATCGGACGAGGGCACCACATTTCCGCGACCGGATCTCTGTAGCCGCCCCAGTCCATCTCCGGATCGATGCAATCCAGGAGATGCCAAGGATAGAAGCCGCCTCCGCTGGTTTCGAGATCGCCGACGCAGAAGTCGATGGTCATCTCCAGAGCCTCGCGCGCGGCCGGATCGGTCTCGGTCCGAAGCAACGCTTCCGCCCGATGGCCTTCCCGGCAGAACCCGGCAAGCTGCTCGAGCGCATCGGCGAGCCGGTCATGGACGACCTCGGCAAAGCGCGTGTCGCACTCGGCGCGGTTCGCACGAACCTGATTTTCGAAGGCGATGAACTTCGCGTGGAAGTCGAGGAAATCGAGCTTGGACATTCTAAGTCTCCTTTCGTTTCTGACGAAAGGTGTCCACGCCTCAGCACAGAGGGGTCAGGGAACGCGGAACGCGGCCGCCGTGCGGCAAGCGGAGGAACCGATTTTCTGATCCGGGCCTAGCAAGGAACGGGGTCGAAAATTGGAGGGGCCGCGCAGTCCTTGACGCCGGATGGGCTGGCGTACAATGCGCAGTCAGAGAGAGATAGCCCGCGGCCCCGACAAGGGGCCGCGTCCGTATGGGCCGGGGTGGTTTGGAGGGGGTGTCGCACCCCCTTTATGGGTGGGGGAGCTGGAGGGGGCGGGGCTTTGCCCTGACCCTTCGGGGTGAGTTTGAGAGGGGCGGCTCCGCCCCCCTTTCATCAGGGGAGCATCGGGCCAAAAAGTGGATGCCGGTTTTTGGACCTGCCCGATGCCCCGGCGAAGACCTCGGACCGTCGCGCCGCAGCGCGGGGGGGGGGGGCCGGGCCGGTAAATCTTCCGGCGGCGCGATCGGTCGCGAACATGGAGAAACCCGGCGGCTTGCGCCGCCGGGCCTTGGGCCTCCCGCTCAGAACGGGATGTCGTCGTCGTAGTCGGTCTGTCCGCCCCGCTCGTTTTCGGTCTGCTTCCGGCTCAGGAATTGGACCGTCTCGGCGATGATCTCGCTGCCGTAGCGGTCGTTGCCCTGCTGGTCCTTCCACTTCGTGTAGTGGATGCGGCCGCGAACCAGAACCTTCATGCCCTTGCTGCAATGCTCCTGGACCGTCTTGCCGACGCCGTTGAAGCAAGTGATGCGGTGCCATTCGGTGTCCTGGACCCGGTAGCCGTTTTCGTCGCGGAGGACCCGGCCTTCCGAGTAGCGGGGCCGCGAGGTGGCCAGCGTGAAGCTGGTGATGCGGGTCTTGTCGCTCGCGAAGCGGGTTTCGGGGTCCTGACCGATGTTGCCGGCGAGAATGGCGATGTTCTGCATTGTAAGTCTCCGTTGCTTCCTCGGAGGGACCATCCCTCCGACGAGACCCGGCCAAGGCCGGCGGGAGACGCCTGCAACTGCACGCTCGCGGGCAGCTCGCCCATAAGGCCCGGAGTGGGGCGGGCAGCCGCGCTTGCGCGGCAACACGGTCCGGAGCCGCGTGGGTTGCGGCCGGAAACCGAACGGTCTTAGGGGATCAGTCAGTCGGAGGGATTGGTGCCTCTGAACGCACACGGGATCAGACGCACGGCAGACCATCGCCATTCTCGCCGGCAACAGCGAAACGTCAGGCCCGATGATTCCGCGCCGCCGGGACGACACCTCCATCATCCGCTTCCGGCCTCCCGCGTCTCGCTGCTCGGAGGGCATGGGCCTCCGGGAAGGCAATGAAGAGGGCTGACGGGTGCTGAAGGCACGGAATGGCGCTGCACCCCCCGGTTCGACGGCCGGCAGTGCGGTCCAGGAGCATCGTGGCGAGGCGGAAATGAAGGTGGTCGCGGCCAGCCTTCACGACACGAGGGGAGTTGGCCAGCGGGCGAAAGACGCTCGCGGCCTGCGGGCTCATGCCGATGATCGGCCGCTCCTGACCGGGCGAAGCAGACCCGAAGCGGGCGCATGGACCGACCGGCGCCGACGCTGCATCGCGTTCTGAGCGGGAGGCCGAAGGGCGGGCGGCGCAAGCCGCCTCAGTTTGTCCTGGGAGCGGCGGATCGCGATGCCGGATCAGCGCGAGAAGACCGAGACGCCGAGGGCATTGAGATTGACCATGGCGGCGATGCCGATGAACAGGCCGCCCGTGCCGCCGAGCAGATTGAGCACGATCGCAGAGTCGATCGCATTCTTCGTGACGCCGTGGACAAGGGCATAGCCGGCAATGGCGGCGGGAACGGCGAAGATCGCGAGCGCGATCAGGCGCAGGGCCGGGTTCTTCGCGAAGCCGAGAACGCCGATCACCAGTGCGATCGCCCCCAGGGCGGCGGCGATGGCGGCGAAGCCGGTCATGAACAAGCCCGCGCCGGCGGCCCAGGCATATTGTGCGGCCGTGAGGCCGACCATGAAGGGCAGCGCATAGATCGCGAGATTATAGGCGATGATGCAGAGCATGATGGTCAGGGAGATAGCGAGCAGGATCAGCGACATGGAAGCCTCCGCATGAACGGTTGAGGATCACGACAGGCTTCCGGTGAATACGCTCCGCCTGCGACTATGCTGCTGTGCCGGTTCTGCAAGGATGTTCAATCAAAGCCATCATCATCTCCCGTAGTCAAGTATTCGGCCGGTGAAGGGGTGCCGGAAGGCGGCGCTTTACGCGCCGCCCTCGAACTGCATGGTCGGGATGCCGAGCTTGCGGGCCTTGTCCGCGAGGTTACCCTGAATGCCGCCGCCGCCGAAGACGAGGACGCCGACCGGCAGGACTTCCAGCATCGTGTCGTTGCGCTTGTAGGGAGCCTGCTTTGCCGGATACTTCTGGAAGTCGGGCTCGAAGGCGATCTGCGGCACCTTGCGGCTGGCTGCCCAGCGGGCGGCGATGCGTTCCGCGCCCGTCTTCGCGCCGCCGTGGATGAGCACCATGTCGGCGTGCTTCGCACGAACCTGATCGAGTTTCGCCCAGATCAGGGTGTGATCGTTGAAGTCCGTTCCGCCCGAGACGGCGACTTTCGGACCGGCGGGCAGCAGCACCTCCTTCTCAGCCCGGCGCTTCGCGGCAAGGTAGTCTCTGGAGTCGATCATCGCGGCGGTGAGATTGCGATGGCTGACCTTCGAGCCGGTGCGGGGCCTCCAGGCGCTGCCGGTGTGGTGCTCGAAGGCTTCGGCGGCGACATCGCGGAAGAGTTCCATGCCGTTGCGCCGTTCGATCATGGTCTGGCCCTCTGCCGTGAGGCGTTCAAGTTCGACCGACTTCACCTCGCTGCCGTCCTGTTCCGTCTGAAGCCGGCGCTGCGCACGCTCGTTGTCGTCCAGCTCGCGCTCCACCCGGCCGGTGGCGCGGTGGAAGAGATTGACGGCTCCCCAGAGCAGCTCTTCGAGATCGGGTTCGAGGCGGGTGTCGCCGAGTGTCGCGACGAGGGCATCGAAGATGTCTGCGACGGCTGCGGCGACGGCATTGCCCTCCGGAAGCGGTCTCGGATCGGGTTCGTCCTGATACGGCCGCCAGCCGTAGAGCTGGAGTTCGTTGAGGACATGATCGGTGGGTGACGAGGTGTGGATCGGCTCGTAGCCTGCGTTTTCGTCTTCGTTCGTCATCGTGAGCGTCCTTGTCTGGAGACCGCGCCCATCGCGGCCTTCGCAGGCGTCGACGCCTACAGGCGGACCGGACTGGCAGCCCTCGCCTCTCGCGAGGGCCTCGATGGCCAAGCCCGGCTATTTTGTTTCGCGCTGCAAAGGCGGGGCTCGCCCCGCCGGCGGAAAATAGCCGGGCGCCGCGCCATTGCCCGGCCAGGCCGTTTGTGGGCCGATCGCCCTCTCAGAAGGCCGTGGGCGTGGGCTCTCCGACAGCAAAGGTCGCTTGCGGTGACGAGAGGAGACGGCAGGTGAAGACGCCTGATCCGCGCCGCGTCCCCTGCCGATCGCCTCAGCCCTCCACGAAACGGCGGACGTCATCGGGATGAACCTGCTCCAACAGGGTCGCCCGGAGGGCGTCGACGCCGCGCCAGCGCAGATCATCGTTGAAGTCCTCAAGCTTCGGCGACAGGGAAATCGCCTCGATTCCGCGGCTCGTCGCTCTGGCGACCAGGCTGTCTCGCGCACCGTCCCCCGCCGGATCGCGATCCCGGAGGACATAGAGCCTGCGCAGCGTCGGCGGGAACAGGATGGCAGCGAGGTGTGCGGCCGAAAGCGCCGCCATCATCGGCATGTGGGGCAGGACCTGACGGGGCGATAGCACGGTTTCGATGCCTTCGCCGGCCGCCAGCACCTCACCGGCGACGCCGAAGCGGACACCGTGCCCGAGAAGATCGCCCATCGCCCGCCGCGGTGAATCGACGGGCGCCTTGCCCGAACCGTCCGGTGAAAGCCAGGTGCGGTGCGCGCCGGTCTGCCTGCCGTCGAGGTCGGTGACGGACGCGACGATCGCCGGCCAGATCTCGGTGGGCGAATGCGCGTCCGGTTTATAGTAGCACCGCCCGTGGTAGCGCAGCGCGGCGACGCCGGAGAGGGACGTGATCGCCCGCCCTCTGAGGTAGATCTCCGCAAGCGTGCCGCCGATCGGCTGCGACATCGCGAAGAGCCGGCGGGACGCTTCAGGCGATCCCGATGGCGCGCGGCTGGCTGTGTTGCCGCTCGGCGTCCCCGTCTTCTCCGGCTCGGGATGCGGGAGCGAGAGGAACCGGCGCGCTTCCTCGGCCACGTCCTTGAAGTCGACGAGGCCGAGCGTCTCGCGGATGACGTCGAGGAGGTCGCCATGTTCCCCGGTCGATGCGTCGATCCATTTGCCGGCTGCGCCCTTGCCAGTTTCAGGCCCGGTGAGGCGCACGAACATCGAGCGTCCGGGGCTGTTGCGGGCGTCGCCGACCTGCCAGTACCGTCCGGCGCGCCGGCCGGACGACAGGTATTCGCGGCAAACCGCTTCGGCGTGATGGCCGAGGCGGATTGCCAGCTCGGAGGCGTCGTGACGAGGCATCACGCCGCCTCCCGCTCGCCGATGCGCTCGACCGGCCAGCGATCGAGCACCCTGGCGAGCACGTCCGGGCCGTTGGCGTCGGTCGGCACGAACATGCGCAGCTTCCACGAGATGATCTCGTGGAACAGGCCGTAGGCCGTCAGGCGCTCGCGCATGGTGTCGTCGAAGCCCGACAGTTCGATGCGGTTCGCGCCCATGACGCGCACCCGGCGAAGCTGAAGGCCCTCGGCGAGGTCGAGGATGGTGCGGCCGTCCATCAAGGCGGTGAAGGCGTCGTCGGGCGCGATCGACGCGGCGCCGGTCGTGATCGCGGTTGCGGCCCAGGCCGGAGAGACCTGGCGGCCGATGATGCGCTCGCCATCGTCCGTCTGGAGCCGGTAAACGCGCGCCGAGTCGTTCGGCAGGCGCTTCCAGATCGGCAACAGCAAGCCCGTCACCATATGAAGCGTCGCGTCGGTGAACTCCGGCACCTCGGCGATCTCGGCTTCCCAGGCCGAGGCGAAGGCATCCCGGTCGGCTTCGACCCAATGCGTCCCGCCCATGAGGCGGATCGGAATGTTGTGTGCCTCGGTCGGGCGGATCAGGCGGACACGGCGGTCGATCTCCCCGTCGTCGAGCATGACGCTGCTCGCCGGTATCTGCACGGCGGCGCGGCCGGAGCGCTCGTTGACGAGTAGCTTCGCGCGCGGATCGGCGAGTTCGGCAAGAGCTGCGTCGAGCGTCACCGGCCGGTTGCGCCTGCGCTCGTTGATCGTGAGCAAGCTGGTTTCCGCGCCGGTGCGGGGATGGGTGTAGATCGTCTGGTGATCGACGACGACGAAGCTTTCGGCACGCAGGGTCTCCAGCCCGGCGTCATAGGTGCCCGAAGCGATCGCGCCCTCGATACGGGCGGTCAGAAGCTGCTCGAAGGCCGTGAACAGGATGCCCTGAAGCTCGATTGTGAGCGCGAGCAGCCGGTTGAGGAAGGTCGTGATCGGCGGCAGCTCGTCCTTGAGACCGTTCGAGTCCATCAGCTTCAGCCCGGTGGCCTGCTCGAAGCGGTCGAGCGAGCAGCCTTCGACCTTGCCGCGCACCAGTAGGAAATAAAGCTGGCGCAGCGCGTCGCGGGCGTAGTGGCTCTCCAGATTGTCCTCGGGCCGGAAAAGGCCCTGGCCGCCGGTCTGGCGCTGGCCGCGCGTGATCGCGCCCAGCGTGTCGAGGCGGCGTGCGATCGTGCTCAGGAAGCGCTTCTCCGCCTTCACATTCGTCGAGATCGGCCTGAAGAGCGGCGGCTGTGCCTGGTTGGTGCGGTGCGTCCGGCCGAGGCCCTGAATGGCGGTGTCCGCCTTCCAACCTGCCTCGAGCAGATAGTGGACGCGCAGCCGCGTGTTCTTCGCCGACTTCTCCGCATGGTAGCTGCGGCCGGTGCCGCCGGCGTCGGAGAAGACGAGCACGCGCTTGTCGTCGTCCATGAACGCCTGTGTCTCGGCGAGATTGGCGGCCCCGGCGCGCGTCTCGACGACGAGCCGGTCGATGGTGACGCTGCCGCCGGGCTTGCGCACGATGCGCCGCGAGCGGCCCGTCACCTCGGCAACCATATCCGTCCCGAAATGCTGGACGAGCTGGTCGAGCGCGCCGGGAACCGGCGGCAGGCTGGCCAGCTTGGCGATCAGCGCGTCGCGGCGCGCGACGGCCTCGCGGCTTTCGACCGGCTGACCGTCGCGATAGACCGGGCACGACGACAGATTGCCCTCCGAATCCGTGAACGGCTCGTAGAGCTGGACGGGGAAGGAATGGGCGAGATAGTCGAGGACGTAATATGCCGCGTCCGCGTTATGCAGAGCACGGCGGGTCAACTCTTTGATCTGCTTTTTCATTTCCTGATCTCCACTTGGCATAATCATGATGCCTCTGCTCTCAACAGCAGAAGGACACCCTCATG